>ERZ1066134.50-NODE-50-length-127795-cov-8.915837_pt1 | contig 127795 bp, 119 predicted proteins | sample MGYA00382781_ERZ1066134 | MGnify/ENA primary metagenome ERZ1066134 (study PRJEB33369, sample SAMEA5778364) | biofilm metagenome | biome: Industrial cooling water; feature: Water cooling tower basin; material: Biofilm | place: United Arab Emirates | collected... | reverse complement strand
GTTCCAGAGTAGTTGAAGTATCACCTGGCATTACATGAAAATATTGTGCACGGTGGTAAGCAGTGAAGCAATCAAAAGCACCACCATAAACCAAACTCTCCAATGATTTTTTATTTACGGTACGTTGGTTGATTCGTTTAATAAAATCAAACACATCTTTATAGGCGCCACGTTTGTTGCGTTCTTCAATAATACTTTCCAATGCTGCCTCGCCTACACCTTTTAATCCGCCGAGACCAAAACGGATTTCTCCTTTTTTATTCGGTGCAAAACCAATTTGTGATTCATTAATATCAGGTCCCAATACTTTTATGCCCATGCGCTTGCACTCTTCCATAAAGAAGGTGATTTTTTCAATAGCACCGGCATTGTTAAGCACGGCGCTCATGTATTCAGCAGGGTAGTGGGCTTTGAGATATGCAGTTTGATAAGCAACATATGCATAACACGTAGAGTGTGATTTGTTAAATGCATATTGGGCAAAGGCTTCCCAATCGGTCCATATTTTTTCAAGTTTATCAGCAGGGTGACCTTTGGCAGTAGCACCATCAATAAACTGTTTTTTCATTTTATCCAGTACGGCTTTTTGTTTTTTTCCCATTGCTTTACGCAATACATCCGCATCTCCTTTACTGAAGTCAGCAAGTTTTTGTGCAAGCAACATTACCTGCTCCTGATAAACCGTAATGCCATATGTTTCTTTGAGGTATTCTTCCATCTCCGGCAGGTCATATGTGATTTGTTCCCTGCCATGTTTACGATCAATAAAGTTGGGTATGTATGCCAACGGGCCCGGACGATATAATGCGTTCATGGCAATTAAATCGCCAAACTGGTCAGCTTTTAATTCTTTGAGATATTTCTGCATGCCCACACTTTCAAACTGAAATGTACCAATGGTGGAAGCATGCTGATAGAGTTGAAATGTTTTTTCATCATTGAGCGGAACTGCATCAATATCAATTTCTACATCATGATTTTGCTTGATGAGTACCAATGCGTTTTTGATGATACTTAATGTTTTTAAACCAAGAAAGTCCATCTTAATAACACCTGCATCTTCAATTACATTGCCTTCAATTTGAGTGAGCCATAGTTCGGAATCTTTTGATGTGCACACCGGAATTAAATCCGTTAAATCTTTTGGAGCAATGATGATGCCAGCTGCATGTATGCCTGTGTTACGTACAGAGCCTTCCAGAATTTCTGCTTCATGTAAAATGCGTGCTGGTAAATCATCGCCATTATAAATCTGACGGATACGTTTTACTGCGTCCAGTTCATCTCCGCCCAAACCTTCTTTCTCTGTTAAACTTTTTTCGCCAGTGAGCGGCGCATGCAACACACGTTTTAATGAAACTCCAGGACGTTCCGGAACCAGCTTTGATAATGCACGGCTTTCTGCCAAAGGCAAATCCATAACACGTGCCACATCTGCAATACTGCTTTTTGCAGCCATGGTACCATATGTGATGATTTGTGCTACCTGTGCTTTACCATATTTATCAACTACGTAATCAATAACTTTTTGGCGGCCTTCATCATCAAAGTCCGTATCAATATCCGGCATTGACTTACGGTCTGGATTTAAGAAGCGCTCAAACAGCAAATTGTATTTTATCGGGTCAATATTGGTAATGCCGATGCAATAAGCCACCACACTTCCTGCTGCTGAGCCACGGCCGGGACCCACAAATACTCCCATATCTCTGCCGGCTTTGATGAAATCACTTACAATGAGGAAGTAACCGGCAAAGCCCATTGTTTTAATAGTGAAAAGTTCAAAGTCAATACGCTCACGGATGTGTTCTTCAATTTCATGATAGCGTTCCTTCGCTCCCATGTAGGTGATGTGTTTTAAATATTCCCATTGGTTGAGATTGGCATCATCATGAATTTGAAATTCTTTGGGGATAGGAAAGGCGGGTAGCAGAATGTCTTTCTTGAGATTCAAAACGTCCACTTTGTCCACAATTTCATTGGTGTTTTCAATGGCATCAGGAATGTCATGAAACACCTGCTTCATTTCAGCAGTTGTTTTAAAATAAAACTGGTCGTTGGGGAAAGCAAAGCGTTTGTTTTTTACGCTTACATCATCATCTGAAAATTCACGAAGAGCAGGTGTGGATTGTTTTTCACCTGTGTTGATACAAAGCAAAATATCATGTGCGTTAAAATCAGTTTGGTCTACATAATGGCTGTCGTTGCTGGCAATTACTTTTACTTGGTACTTTTTTGCAAATTTTAATAGGATGGCATTTACTTTATCCTGCTCTGCCATGCCATGACGCTGAATTTCCACATAATAATCTTTTTGAAAAATGTTCAACCACCATTTGAATTCATTCTCGGCTTCTTCTTCACCTTTGGTTAATATCATCTGCGGCACCATGGCTCCTAAACAACAAGTAGTAGCTATTAAACCTTCATGGTATTTATGAATGAGTTCTTTATCAATACGTGGATACTTGCTGTACATGCCTTCAATAAAACCCAATGATGTGAGCTTCACTAAATTTTTGTACCCTGTTTCATCCTTTGCAAGCAGTACCTGATGAAAACGATTGTCTCTTTGCTCCTTGCTGAAAGTTTTGATATGACGGTTCTCTGTTAAATAAAATTCGCAACCAACGATTGGTTTTACTTTCAAACTGCCATCTTCGTTTTTATGTTTATACGCTTCTGCTACAAAATTGAAGGCACCAAACATATTACCATGGTCAGTAATGGCAAGCGCAGGCATATCATCTGCCATTGCTTTTTTATACAATGCATCAATGGATGCCGCACCATCCAGCAGTGAATATTGAGTGTGTACGTGTAAGTGTGAAAATTTGCACATGAATCGTTCTGTACTTTAAAATGTAAGCGTAAACGCAAATTTCGGGGAATGAACCCCAATAAACAGCATCATTTAATCCACAAAATTGTCAGTTAAATCAGACAATTATTTATTAAAACAGAGCGTTTACAAACTGTTGCAGGCACGAATAGGGCTGATGAGCTGCAAATATGGCATTATCCTTGTCTCTTAGGACCGTAATAATTACTTTTGCACCTCGTTTACCAATGATGAGAGGACTTACTTACATACTGATGTTATTTATTTTTTCAAGCTGTACAGGTTTGAAGAATGTATTTCAGTCTTCACCTGCACCTCAGTCTGCAGTTCAAAAAACCACTCCCTTTATTGAAGATATTGCAATAAAACCTGATGGCGTACCTGTAAAAACAAAAACAACAGGCACAAGTTCGCCGCAATTTGTAAATAAGCAGGTGGGCGGTTTTGGGTCACCACTTGAAATGTACAGCATCAATCAATTCAGGTATGCCATTCAGTTAGATGTACCGGTTGAACTGCTCTCTAATACATCTCTTTACAATTTAATTGAGGAATGGTGGCGCACACCTTATCGTTTAGGCGGTACTTCTAAAAATGGAATTGATTGCAGTGCTTTTGTACAAACCTTAATGTTGGGTGCATTTGCTGTACAGTTGCCACGTACCGCAAGAGAACAACGAACTGCCAGTAATAAAATTGAAACCAATGAGCTGCAGGAAGGTGATTTGGTATTCTTTAATACAAGAGGTGGTGTATCGCATGTGGGTGTGTATTTGCACAATAATAAATTTGTTCATGCTTCTACCAGCGGTGGTGTTATGATTAGTGATTTGAATGATGATTACTGGCGGAGAAAATTTATTGGTGCAGGGCGAATTGTACAGTCCATCCTACCAAGACCATAATTACTATCTTTGCAAAGGCTTTTGAACAAAAGCCTTTTTTATTTATGTTGACGAAACGAATTATTCCCTGTTTAGATATAAAAGATGGCCGCACGGTGAAGGGTACCAATTTTGTTGACCTGCGTGATGCAGGCGATCCGGTAGAACTGGGTGCTTTGTATGCACAACAGGGAGCCGATGAATTAGTGTTTCTTGACATTACTGCAACGGTTGAAAAAAGAAAGACATTAAGTGAACTGGTCAAAAAAATTGCCCGTCATGTGAATATTCCATTTACGGTAGGTGGTGGTGTAAAAAGTATTGAAGACTTAGAGGTATTGCTTAACAGTGGCGCCGATAAAGTGAGCATAAATACAGCGGCTTTTCATAACCCGCAATTGATAAACGATATTGCTAAAGCAGCCGGCAGCCAATGTTGTGTAGTGGCGATAGATACAAAGAAAGAAGAAGATGGTGAATGGTATGTGTATTTGAACGGTGGCAGAACAAAGACGGATGTAAGATGTTTTGATTGGGCAAGGCAGGTAGTTGACTTAGGTGCAGGTGAAATATTGTTAACGAGTATGAACAATGATGGCACCAAGCAGGGGTTTGCATTGGACATCACCAAACTCTTAGCGGTTTCATTGCCTGTACCTGTAATTGCCAGCGGTGGTGCCGGTACCATGCAGCATTTTGCAGATGTATTTGAACTGGCTTTTGCCGATGCAGCGCTGGCAGCAAGTATTTTTCATTTTAAGGAGATTGAGATAGCAGCATTAAAGGAATATTTACGTCAACAAAATGTGGCGGTGAGAACTTAAATTTGTAAGATGTTTATCTGCGCTACGCTCCGTCTGACGGGAACATTAGTAAAGCGATGAATATTAGTGGTGCATTAAATTAAACACTACAAGTGACGAGACGCTTTCGGTCTCCGATGCAAAGTTGGAACCGAGACTGAAACGTCCCGGTTTGATGCCGAATGTAAACTTCGGTATGTGAGGCCACCACAGCTTAATAATATGACGAACGACGATCAAACAAAAAACATGAAACCTGAATTTTCGAAATATCATGATGGGTTATTGCCGGCTATAATCCAGGATTATAAAACCAATAAAGTGCTGATGCTTGGTTTTATGAATGAGGCCGCTTTTATACAAACAGAAATAAGCGGGAAAGTTACTTTTTACAGCAGAAGTAAACAGCGGTTGTGGACAAAAGGTGAAGAAAGCGGAAATCATTTACTGGTTAAGCAGGTGTTGCTGGATTGTGACCATGATACATTGCTGGTAAAAGCTGAACCGCAGGGCCCCACATGTCATACAGGTGCGGATACCTGCTGGAGTGAAAAGAATCATAGTGATGATTTTTTGTACTATTTACAGGATATTATTGATTTGAGGAGAAAAAGTTCTGATGAAACGTCGTATGTAAAACAATTATTTGGAAAAGGAATTAATAAAATTGCACAGAAAGTAGGAGAAGAAGCAACCGAAGTAATCATTGAAGCCAAGGATAGCAATGAAGAATTATTTTTAAATGAAGCAGCAGATTTACTGTTTCACTTTATGGTTTTATTAAGAGCAAAGGATGTTTCTTTACAGGATGTTACCTATGTTTTAAAACAACGTCATTCAAAATAATATGAGATTTATTTATTCCATTATCCTATTAGTTGTTGCATGGTCTTTACAGGCACAACAAGCTTATACCATTAAAGGTGTAATTAAAGGTTTGCCCGATGCAACTGAAGTAACATTACACTTTGATAATCCGCAAAGCGAACCTGTTTCCAGAACTGTAATTAAAAATGGCAAGTTTGAATTAAACGGCACTATTACGGAGCCGGCCATCTATGTATTAACATATAATGGCAGCAAACAAAACCTCGGCATCTTTCTGGAAGCAGGTCAACTTACAGTTACTGCGCATAAAGATTCATTAGTATATGCAAAAGTGAACGGTTCAAAACTGCATACAGCGTTTTCTGAATTCAGAAATGAGTTTGATCCGTTGTTTGTTCGATTACAGCAGTTGGGAAACTTCATGTCAAATCCTGCCAATGCACCTAAACAGGATTCATTGTACAGAATTGTTACTGAGGTAGTAAGCGAAATCAATACAAGAGCAGATGTGTATGTAGAGGAAAATAAAGAATCTGCCATTACTCCACTGCTGTTGTTGTTTATCTACAGTTTCTTTCAGCAACCTGATGCCTTGTATGAACGTTATGAACGATTGCTGGAACCTGCACGCAATTCCTATTTTGGTAAAGTAGCAGGAGGTATTGTAAAAGAAACACGTATTGGCGCTGTGGGTACTGATGCAGTGGATTTTAGCCAGGCTGATGTAAACGGCAATATGATATCGCTATCCTCTTTTAAAGGCAAATATGTGCTGGTTGATTTTTGGGCAAGCTGGTGTGGCCCCTGCAGGATAGAAAATCCCAATGTGGTTGCAGCATATAATAAATACAAGGATAAAAATTTTACTGTATTCGGTATTTCCTTTGATCAGGATAAACAACGCTGGTTGCAGGCCATTGCACAGGATGGATTAATATGGACGCATGTAAGTGATTTAAAAGGATGGAGTAATGAAGTGGGTAAGTTGTACCGCATCTCAGCCATACCACGTAACTTTTTAATTGATCCAAACGGAAAAATTATTGCCAAAGATTTGCGTGGTGAAGAACTCAATGCAAAACTTGCTGAACTGATAAAATAAATTCGAATGAAAAAATGTTTAATGCTCATATCGGTATTGTTTGCTGTATTGGTAAACGCACAGGAAAAGCCGTTTGTACTCAATGGATCTTTACCTGTTTCAGCCAAAAAGTATAAAGTATTATTAAGTTGGAATAATGGTGCTACTGCAGAAGAAACGAATGTAGTAAATGGGAAATTTGTAATCAAAGGGTCCGTTGACGAACCCAAATCGGCCACTCTGCTGTTACAGGAAGCAAACCCTCCTGCCAATAAAAAATTTGACCGTACGGAATACCTGCGTAACAATCTCACATTGTTTCTTGATGGCGGTACCATTTCAGTAACAACAAAAACATTTTTAAGCGAATCAGTTGTAAAAGGCTCGCCGATAGTAAATGATTTTTATGCTTATACACAGCAGGTAAAAGATATAACTGCTTTGGATAATCAGTTAGGAATGGCTTACTACAACTATGCACAGGCTAAAAATGCGCAGGTAACCGATAAACTCATGGAGATGTATAAAACACTCTCTGCCATTTACTACGATGTGCAATTGAATTTCATAAAGAAGAATCCGGCATCGCCTGTATCCTTATATTTTGTACAGCAAACATTGGGATTGGATATGGACGCAGCAAAAGCAGGACCCATGTTTCAATTGCTGTCATCTGAATTACAAAATGGAACCGCAGGCAAAGAGCTTTCTGTAATGATTGAAGTAGGCAGAAAAAGTATGATAGGCGCAACGGCTGCAGATTTTTCACAACCATCACCTGATGGTAAATCTGTTTCATTGTCTTCTTTCAGAGGTAAATATGTGTTGGTTGATTTTTGGGCGAGCTGGTGCGGGCCCTGCCGTGCAGAAAGCCCCAATCTTGTAAAAGCTTATGAAAAGTATAAGCCTAAAAATTTTGAAATCCTCAGTGTGAGCATGGATGATAACAAAGAAAAATGGCTCAAAGCAATTAAAGATGATGGCTACACATGGGCACAGGCAGGCGATTTAAAAGGATGGGAAAATACTGCTGCCTCAATTTTCGGTGTATCGGGTATTCCTTTTAATTTTTTAGTGGACCCCAACGGTGTTATTGTTGCAAGAAACTTAAGAGGTGAAGAATTGGAGAAAAAATTAAATGAGTTGCTGAAGTAATTATTTCAATACCCCATACAAACTGCCACCTTTATCAAACAAACGGTCAATCTTTTTTTCAACTGCCGGGTCTTTCTCCACCGGTGGTGCATGATGTGGTTTTAAGCGTGCATCAAATACTACCGGTCCATGACAGCCCCAGTGCTTGTACTCCATAAACGAGTTGATGCCATATACATCATGGCTGGGATTTACTCTGGTATAGCTCACCCATAAATAATTACGGAGATTGTCAGCGGTGAAAGAAGCGTCATCGCAAATGATGATTTGTGCAACAGAAGTTAATGGATAATTGGTAGTTGATAGTTGATAATTCAATTGTTCCATTTCTTTTGCAGCACTTTCATAGTTTGTAAACTTCTTCGTTTGCAATGCAATCACACCCGGCATACATAATTGTGCATTTTCAAAGCCATTCAACTCTTTTAAAGCCTGCGGTATTTCACTGCACAATTCTCTTTTTACATCACCATATGCTGCCAACACTAATTTACTTCCACAATTGAGTCCCGTACCTGAGTAATCTAATGTATCAATCGTGGTGTTTGTATGAAAATGTAAATCTCTGCTTAAATCAATCCGTTCAAAAATATATTTCAAAAACTCCTGTACATTATGCGTGTGGAGGAGATTCTTATCATCAGCCGTGATGAATAAAAACTTTGCCAGACTTAATTGTCCTGTTCCTAAAATATGATTGGCTATCGTTAATAATTCAGCCGGTTGTTTGGCGGGCATAAACGGCGTATAACGTTCACTGCCAATGGCCAGTAACAACGGATGAACACCTGCCGCATCTACTGCATGCACTTCTTTAACACCGGGAATTTCCTGTGGAATAGCATCGCCTGTAATTTCATGAATTAATTCGCCAAAACTTGTATCCTCCTGCGGCGGACGACCCACTACTGTAAACGGCCATATAGCATTTTTCTTTGCATACACTTTATTCACTTTCATTAGTGGAAACGAATGTGTTAAACTGTAATAGCCAAGATGGTCGCCAAAAGGACCTTCAGGTTTGTTTTGATGTGGTTGCACTTCACCTGTAATTACAAAATCAGCATCATTGCTCAAGGCATTGCCGAGTGCATCGTAACTGTATCTGAATCTTCTGCCACCCAGTACACCTGCAAATGTCATTTCACTAATGCCTTCAGGCAAGGGCATCACGGCACTTAATGTGTGTGATGGCGGCCCGCCCACAAAACAACTAACTTTTAGTGTTTGTCCTTTTGCATTGGCTTTTGTTTGATGCACGCCAATACCACGATGCAATTGATAATGCAAACCAATTTCTTTATTCAACTCATAATAATTACCCGTGAGCTGAATGCGGTACATGCCCAGATTGGATTTCATGATGCCGGGCTGTTCAATATCCTCTGTATAAACCTGCGGCAGGGTAACAAATGCACCACCATCCATAGGCCAGTGCTGAATCAATGGTAAATCAGATATTTTTATTTCATCAAATGAATGCGAAGATGCCTTTTTAGGCAATGCTTTTAAAGCAGCTATTCCTGTATTGAAATTTTGAAACGGATGTTTGATGGCTTTGATGGGGTCGCCCTTCAGCTCAATTAATTTTTGAACCAACGCAAAGGTATCACGAAACATAAACTTGCTTCGTTCCAGTGTGCCAAAGATATTAGAGGCAGCTCTGAATTTTGTTCCTTTTACATTTTCAAATAACAGTGCCGGACCTTTTGCTTCATACACACGCAGATGAATGGCTGCCATTTCTAAGTGGGGGTCTACTTCTTCTTTAATACGAATGAGATGACCGTTCTTTTCTAAATCCAGTAAACAAGCTTCTAAGGAACTATATGCCATAATTGTAAAAGATGTGTGCAAGGTACAAAACAATCAGCGCCTTTGCATGTTGTATGATGCGTAAACAAATAACTTCGCATTTTAGATTCAACAAAAATGGTGCAGGCATATAATTTTTTAGCAGCGTGGCAATTATTTCCGGAAAAATGCAATTATGAGCAGGGACAAACCCCCAAGAGCGGTAACTGTAAAATAGAGTCAGTAAAAAACGGAACCAAACTCAGCATGAGTGTAAACTGGGTTACACATCTCAATGAAGCATTCTATTCTTCTTATGAATTTATACCCGATGGTGAATTACATGAGTTTGAAAATAAAGAAGTGGCACATCAGCTGAGAGCAGCTATCATCAATACTTCTGTAATGGAGATTGAGTTTTATACCTATGGTCAAAGTAAACTCAAAGCTGTTCATGAAATTATGCCAAATGGCTATTTGAAAATTACACAGGAAGGCATTTCGCAGGAAGGCAAGCGGTTTAAAAATGTAGAAATCTATCACAAGCAAATGAGCGTACTGCCTTATGCTTCCAGCATAGGCGGTGTTGTTATCAAGCCTACCAAAGAAGGTGTTATCCGTCATCAGGCATTGCAGGCCATGGAAGAGCAAACAAATATGCAACTCGACCAGATTAAAGAACAAATAGAATTGCTGGCAAGGCAAGCGCAGGAAATTGTAAAGCGCAAAGAACTTTCTTTGATGATTTATGATGCAAAGCTTAATTTTCGCCCTATAATCGGTCATACATATCATTTGTATCAAAAAAATGATGATACTTATATCCTGTCAATGGTGAGTCCGCAAGAGTGGGGTGATAGTGCTCCATTTAAACAATTCATTGCTACAGCTAAACTGCTGGCCGATCATACATGGATGGAATTATAACTGAAAGTTTAACTATGAGCTTACGATATAAGATTCAAACAGCAAAGAGTAAAATAGCAGGAACCGGTGCTTATGCTTTGGAAAAAATTCCTGCCAGAAAAAAGCTGGGAAATATGACGGGTGAAATCATCAGCTTTCGTGAAGCAAGAAGAAGAGTGAAACAACAGCCCGGTGCGGCATTGCTCATGGTGGAGTTTGACAATGAGCCCATCGCTCTGGATGCAAGTGTAAACCGTAACGAGCTATCTTATATCAATCATTCCTGTGATGCCAATACGTACTTACGCAGAGCACATGGCAAAGTAGAATTTTACAGCAAACGTGCCATTAAAAAAGGCGAGGAGCTTACTGCTGATTATGGTGAAACACATCATGATGGAAAACTGCCCTGTAAATGTGGTGCGAAAAATTGCAGAGGGTTTATTTAGCTTCGTCAAAAGTCCTCGTCGGATGAAGGCATCATACTGCTTCCTTTTTTCTTCCAAATACTGCATATCCCAAAAACGCAAACAAAGGCATAATGATGAAAAACAGGGACCATGTGATTTTAGTGCCTTGTGTTAAATCTTTTCGGCGCCAAACAACAAATACAAGAAAAAGGATACCTGAGAGCCAAAGACCTAAAGCTACATAGGTGAAAAGCATACTTAACGAAGGTGATAATAAACCCATAAAGAAAGTTATTTAAGCAAAAATAATGTTTTAGTTGACAGGAGTTTTAAATTTACAACATGACCAAGCTCTCCGTTAATATCAACAAATTTGCTACCCTGCGCAACAGCAGAGGAGGCAGCAGACCCGATGTGTTGCAAGCCGCCATAGATGCACAGCGTTTTGGTGCAGATGGTATAACGGTTCATCCAAGACCGGATGAACGCCACATACGTTATGATGATGTGCGGCAAATCAAACAAATCATTACCACAGAATTTAATATTGAAGGTAATTGCCGTGAGCAATCCTTTATTGATTTGGTGCTTGAAGTAAAACCCCACCAGGTAACACTCGTGCCCGATACAACTGGTCAACTCACCAGTGATCATGGATGGAATACCATCAAGTATAAAAATTACCTCACAGAAATGATTGCGGTGTTTAAAGCCGCAGGCATCCGTACTTCTATTTTTGTAGACCCAGAAGTGCGAATGATAGAAGGCGCTAAAGAAGTAGGTACGGATCGTATTGAACTGTATACCGAGCGTTATGCCAAACAATTCACTATAGACCCGAGAGAAGCCGTGCAATCATATTTAGTGGCTGCCACCCGTGCTCGTTCGTTTGATTTGGGTATTAATGCAGGGCATGATTTGGATTTGCAGAATCTTAATTATCTCATTAAAACCATACCGTGGATTGATGAAGTAAGCATTGGGCATGCATTGGTGTGTGATGCGTTGTATTTGGGTTATGAAAATGCAGTGCAATTGTATAAGAGGGCGTTGGTGGTGTAATTAAAAGTTAGAAATATTTAATGAAGTTCCGGTTTTATATATTTATCTCCTTATCATTTACAATCTTTTTGCTGTATTGAATCAGGTGATAAAAATGTAGCTGTTTCATCTGATGTCGTTGAAACCGTTTCTTATGATACAGTTTTATATTTTTTGAATAGCCAAAAAATTTTTAGGACAGATTGTAATACTTGTCATGTTACCAAAGTAAAACATCATGATTATCTTAAAGGTGTTGTACAAAGAGTAGGAGAAAACTATCTTATGCTTTATATCACTAAGCAGGACTCTTTAATCATGGCAAAAGATAAATATGCCGTTAATGTAAAAGAAGCGTTTAATAACCAAGGCAATAGTCATAATTTTAAATACACTGAAAAACAATTGAAAGAGTTAATTGAATATTTGAGGTAATAATCAAATCTGCAATCGTACATCTAAAATCTTCAATCATCACCCGCCTGTTTCACCCGTCCTCACTTTAATTTTCTTCTTTCCGCTGTTTTTCTTTTCGTAGTCCAGTACTTCTTTGGGCTTGGGTTTATCTTTCTTCTCTTCTTTTTTTTCAACAACAGCATCTGTTTTTTCATTGGGGTCTTTCTTAATTACTCCATTAGCAGTGCCGCTGCCATCATCCAGTTTTCCAAAAATGAAATTTTGTTTCTGCAGTACTTTACCTGTACCGGGTTCAAACACCTTCCAGATACCATGTGGTACCGTGCTTGATTCAAGTTTCACTTCAACAAGGAATACTTTTTTGGGATCATTGATGTCAAACACTTCCACTGTTTCTGTTGGTTTGTCGGGGTCTTGTGCCAGCCAGTTTTCCTCACGCAGCAGGTCGCCCATGGTATTAAAGATTTGCTGCTTTCCGTGTTTGTGGCCGTATTTGTAATTTTCAATCGCAATCAAATCGCCCTGCAGGGTATACACACGCCAGGGACCGGTTTTTCTTCCGTCTTTGTATTCGCCTTCCTCTTCGTAGCCCGGTTCGCCACGCAGTTCTTCCACTCTGTTTACCCAGCGGCCCTGTTTTTGTCCTTTGGTGTCTGTACAGTTAAGGGTATCACCTTTTGCACCAATGATAAATTCTTTACATTGAGCTGCGCCATTCATCCAAAAAAGAAAAGTGGCAGCAAAGCATATGGTGAGTATTCGTATGTTTGAATTCATATCATGAGAAATTTAAAACCAAAACGCATGCACAACATTAAAACGATGGGGGCTTTTAAAAATTGCCTGCTCAAAGTTATTGCAGTTCTTGCACTGAGTTTGTTTATTCACAACTCTTTTGCACAAATCAAGCCAAGTACAGCCGAGGAGCGGCAAAAAGGTCTGGCCGCTCGTAAGGAATTGGAAAAAAAATCATTGCTCAAAGATGCAAAGTTCCGCAACATCGGACCAAGCATCATGAGCGGCCGTGTAGTAGATATTGAAGCCAATCCTGAAGAACCAACAGAATTTTATGTGGCTTATGCCAGCGGAGGCTTGTGGCATACAAAAAATAACGGACAGTCGTTTACTCCCATTTTTGATAATGAAGATGTAATTACCATTGGTGATATTGCTGTAAAATGGTATGGCGCCAGAGTACTTTGGATAGGAAGTGGTGAGGTAAACAGCAGCCGCTCATCTTATGCAGGTAATGGCGTTTATAAAAGCAGTGACAATGGTAAAACATGGGAGTATTTGGGATTGCCGGAGAGTCATCATATCGGCAAAATTCAATTGCATCCTACTGATCCCAATACGGCATGGGTAGCAGCCTTGGGTCATTTGTACAGCCCCAACAAGGAACGTGGTGTGTTTAAAACAACGGATGGAGGTAAAACGTGGAAGCACACCTTGTTTGTTGATGAAAACACCGGTGCTGTGGAAATGGATATCAATCCAAACAACCCGATGGAACTCTATGCAGCCGTTTGGTATAAAACCCGTCGTGCGTGGAAGTTTGAAGAAAGCGGACCTTCTACCGGTATTTATAAAAGTACAGATGGTGGTAACACATGGAATTTGGTAACAGGTGCAGGCAGTGGCTTTGCTGAAGGAAAGAAACTGGGCCGCATTGGTTTATGTGTGTTTCCTCAAAATCCCAATATTGTATATGCCATCATTGATAACAATGAACCAAGAGTTGATACATCCCGCCGCACGCCTGTCGATACAAGCATTCAACTCAAGAATTTTAAAACGATGAGTAAGGAAACCTTTCTGGCGCTGGATGATAAGAAGCTGGACTCTTTCATGCGTCGTCAGCGTTTTCCTGCAAAATATACCGCAGCCTCAGTGAAAGAAATGGTGAAGACCGATAAAATTCAACCCGTGGCTCTTTGGGATTTCTTTGATGCAGGCGATGATGGTTTCAGTAACAGCGGTATCAAAGGTTGTGAAGTGTACCGCAGTGATGATGCCGGTAAAACATGGAAGAAAACACATGAGAAATTCATATCCACGTTCAACACATATGGCTACTACTTTGCAAAAATTTATACATCGCATACCAATCCGGATAAAGTATTCATTCTTGGCTTTAATGCCATGTTGAGTACAGACGGTGGAAAGAACTTTAAAAGCATTGATAAAGGAAATGTACATGCTGATCATCATGCGTTGTGGGTGAATCCTAAAAAAGATAATCACATCATAAATGGTAATGATGGCGGCACTAATATTTCTTATGATGATGGCGAAAACTGGTTTAAAGCCAATGCGCCTGCCGTAGGTCAATACTATGCTATTACAGTTGATAATGCAAAGCCTTATAATGTCTATGGAGGTTTACAGGATAATGGGAGCTGGTGGGGACCATCCAACAATCGTGAAAGCATTGACTGGATTGATAATGGCGAATATGCATTTAAACCCATGAATGGTGGTGATGGTATGCAGGCCCAGGTGGATACACGTGATAATGCCACTGTGTACAGCGGCAGTCAGTTTGGTTTTTATCAACGTATGGACAGAACAAAGGGACAAAATCAACAACGAGTTACAGTTCGACCTAATCATGAACTGGGTGAAAAACCGTTACGTTTCAACTGGCAAACACCCATCCTGCTTTCCAAACACAACCAGGATATTTTTTACTACGGCAGTAATCGCTTTGCACGAAGTATGAACAAGGGCGAAGGCATGCAAAACCTCAGCAGTGATTTAACAGGTGGTCGCAAGGAAGGTAATGTACCTTTTGGAACATTAACCACCATGAGTGAATCACCACTTCGTTTTGGTTTGATTTATACAGGAAGTGATGATGGATTTATTAATGTAAGTAAAGATGGCGGTTATAGCTGGACGGCTCTTCATCCCAAACTGCCCAAACAGTTACAGGGTTTGTATGTGAGCAGAGTAGTGGCCTCCAAATACAAAGAAAGCAGAGTGTATGTAACATTGAACGGTTATCGCAATGATCATTTTAATGCTTATGTATTTGTAAGTGATGATTTTGGTACAACGTGGAAACAACTTTGTCTGGATTTACCTGCAGAACCAGTGAATGTAATTCGTGAAGATCCCAAAGCTGAAAATGTATTGTATATCGGTACAGATAATGGCTTGTATGTTTCATTGGATGGTGGGGTAAGCAGCATCGCCTGGAATGCAGGTTTGCCCAGAGTACCTGTTCATGATATTGCTATACAGGAACGTGATAATGAAATTGTACTTGGTACACACGGCAGAAGTATTTACATCGCCTCTTTAAATGAAGTGCAGCGACTGGCAACAGATAAAGAATATCTGGAAAAGAAGAAAGGAGCGGTAAAGTAATCGATACGAAGTATAAAAAATCCGAACATTTGAATTATGTTCGGATTTTTTATTGATTCAAGAGGTTGGGCTTATTTCTTCAATACTATTTTCACTACTCCATTTCTCCCTTTTTCTCCAAATTCAGCAATGGCTTGCTCTGCTTTTAATACACTTACACTTTCAATACTTGCGGGTTCAATATTTTTGATTTCATCTTTTGTGCGTTCTTTCCCATCAACTATGTAAAGTGGCTCAGCTGTAGTTGTAGTGGGTTTTGGCCTGGGATCTGTAATGGTGCCGGTGATTATTGTAGTGGGTTCTTTTTTCTTTGTCTTGATAAGGATAACACCGTTTTTTCCTTCATCACCATAAATCGTAGTAGCAGCTAGATCTTTTAAAATACTGATTGATTCAATGGTATTAGGTTCAATAGAATTTAAGCTAAACATTCCTTTTGTTTGCTTAACACCATCAACGATGATTAATGCATCAGTATACTGGCTGGTAAAATTATCTGATGGTGCCTGTCCTTGAGTTGTTTTAAAAGTGATACTACCAGCTGTAGCATAGGGATTACCCGGCCCGTTTTTACTTGCATTCGTTGTGGATGGTACCGATGTTGCTTTAGGGGTAGCCGGAGGTATTTTGCCATATTTCTTTTCGTACACCGCCTTGGCAGCATCCCAGTCAGTGAGTTTTACAGCTTCAAGAATTTTTTTATTCTTGTCCTTTACAATCACCACGCATTCTCCCTCGTCATCTGCAACAGTAAGGTAATACCCTTGAGCGTTGAGCACTGCTTCCTGTTTAGGCACATATACCGTTACACCGGGTGGTGATGGCGGAGTAGGTGGTGATACTGCTGACGGAGTTGAAGGTGGTGGAGGTGGTGCTGGCGGTTCAGCTATGGGACCATACTTCTGCTCCATACGTATTTGGTCCTCTTCATTATTTAAGTCATACACTTCTTTTGTGCCGTTTTTCAATGTAACAGTAGCTGTTCTTTTCCCGTTTTTATTTACGACTTCTACTTGCTTTACATTTTTAGGCAGTTGTACCTCACCATTGGGTGCAGTTGCAGGTTTTGTATTTATAATTACTCTGCCATCTGTTGCTGGCGGCATCGTATCATGAAGCAAAGCTTCATTAAATGTTTGCATCAACTCCTTACGTTCAGTAAAAGCCATGAGCAGCAGCGCCACGATGGGTACCGGCAGCAGGAATTTTATTGCATGATAAGGATGTGTTTGTTTTTTGTTCATCATAATAATTCTGTTTTTCAGTTTTAAAAAATGAAAGTGATTCGCTGCAGCTATATTGTTTTGTAATCCGGATACTTTGAGCAGATTGTACTGGTAATGCCGGGCATCTATACCGGTAGCCAATACAAGTTTATCTGTGAGGAACTCAAGGTTTTGCTTGAGTTCATTTTTCATGAGCCATGCAAAAGGGTTGAACCAAAATACAATCGTGAGCAGTTCGCCCAGTAAAATATCAATGGTATGTTTTTGCTGAATGTGAAATTGTTCATGCTGTATAATCTCCGCCAGTTCTGCCTCGCTGTGCAGCTGCGGATTTACATATATTTCATTGAAGAACGAAAAGGGATTGATGTGTTCCTTTAATTCCACAATACGCAATGATTGATGGGAGATGATGGTTTTATTTCTTCTCAATTTCATCAAAGCTGCCATTTGCATCAGCAACCGAATACACATCACCAGCATACCGGCATAGAGTAAACTGTTAATGAATGTTTGTGCAGGATTGTTTGTTGATTGATACGTGGTAAAACTTAAATCAGGCAGGTATTGAATGACTGCCGGCTGTACAGCAGTTGAAGAAAAGAAGATAGAAAAATCAATCAAAGGAAATAAAAAACTTACTGTTATAGCCACGATGAAATACCATCTGCTCCATGTAAAAAAAGTATCCCGGCGCAGTAATAATTTATAGCATAGAAGCAAAATGGCTGTTACTAAGGAACCCTGTATGAAATAGGAGAATAACGGCATCATAAAACAGTTTTACTTTTTCTCAATCAGATTAATGATTTCTTTCAGTTCTTCGGCAGAAATTTTTTTCTCTTTGGCAAAAAATGCAACCAACTCTTTATAGGAGTTTTCAAAATAGTCTTTCACTACACCATTCATAAACTTCTTCTTATAATCAGTTTCCTTTACAATAGGGTTGTATAAAAACATATTACCAGCCTGCGTGCTTTCCACATATCCTTTCTTTTCCAGATTTTTTACTGTGCTTGCAAGTGTGGTATACGGGGGCTTGGGCTCAGGCATCATTTCTAAAAAACTCTTCACATTTCCACCGCCGGTTTTCCAAATAGCCAACATAGCTTCTTCTTCCTGTATGGTTAATTTATTCATCTACGAATTTTTCGTAAATCTACGAGAATTTCGTAAATCCCGGGATTTTTTTTCAAAAAAAATTGTTAACAGATCTTTTTAAAGCCTGCAACGCTTTATTCAAATAACACTTCTACCTTTCATCGAAAATCAACGCAGCTACTCCTTAAAGTCAATAATTTTAAATTTACACATTCACTAAACAATGATTTATTATGAAAAAGTTTTTGGGTTTATTACCGTTATTCATTGCATTCATTAATCTTACAGCTTGCGCACAGCAGGATAAAAGTAAACGTCCATCGCCACCAATGAGCAGTTCGTTTAAAGTGGGTAGTGCTGCCATTAAAATCAGCTATGGTGCTCCATCAGTAAAAGGTCGTGAAATATGGGGCAAACTGGTACCTTATGGTGAGGTGTGGCGCACAGGTGCTAATGAAGCTACAACCTTTGAAACGGATGCTGATATTAAAGTTGAAGGACAAACATTGCCAAAAGGCAAGTACGGTTTGTTTACTATTCCCGGCAAAGATGAGTGGACTATTATCTTCAATAAAAAAGCTGAGCAATGGGGTTCTTATGATTACAAACAGGGTGATGATGTATTGCGTGTTAAAGTACGTCCTGGATTGGCGTCAGCCTTTCAGGAACAATTAAAAATTGAAGGACATGTAGACGGAACCGTTTCTATTGTTTGGGAAAAAATTGAAGTAATATTCAGTATCACACAATAAATACATTTTATTGAAGAGCCCGCTCATAAAAAAGCGGGCTTTTTTATTGCACACAGCTTATCCACAGTTGAAGAATTGCCAAAAGCTGACGAAAGGAATTAAGTAGTTTCGTTTGTATGAGAGATGTGAAAACGATGCTATTGATTCTTGTATCAGCGTGCCTGCTGGGCACATGGGTATTTCATATATATGACAAAAGCAGGTATGCTGTTGTTACAAAATTGAAACCGGATATCACAAAGAATGAATTACAGGAGAACGATTCCATCCAGATATTGTACAAAGGCATGGCAGCTCAGCTTGAAACAGTAATTATAGGTAAGGATTCCATCAACAAAGAGTTACATCAAAAAGCATCAGAAATTGATACGCTTCGTATTGAAATAAACCGGATGCTCAATGAAACCAATCTTACCAGGGAAGACCTGCGTAAGGCCTTAACCAAAATTCAGGAATTACAACTCAAGATTAATCAATACAACAGCAGTGCAGGTGTTGTAAATGCCAATCCTCAAACTAATCAAAGCACAGTTATAGCTACACCCAAAACACAAAGCAATCTTGCTGCAACAGAACCTTCGTTTGTTGCAACTGACATTTCAATACAGGCAATGAAAAGCGCCGCCGGTGATAATGATGCCAGCTTTGCCATTTCCTTTCAAATTAAGAACTCAAACGCTGTTGCGGGCAGCACCGGCATCTATGTAGTAGTTCGTGACCCGCAGGGTAATACAGTGCAGGATGATGAGTGGATTGCAGGCGTGTTTATTTCAAAAACTGAAGGAACTAAAAAATATTCACGCCGCCTCAACTGGGAATTTAATAAGAACGATAGCCGGAAAATGACCACGACAGTTCCTGTAAAGGCATTTGTTGATGGCACCTATCAATTACAGTTGTATTGTAATGGAATTCGATTGGGCAAAGCTGATGTAACGTTGAATTGATTATTGCTGTTCACATTTATTCATGAGTTGTTCACATTTAGCCGGCTTTTAGCATTACTGAATTGCTTGCCGTTTGTGAATTGGTATTTTTACAGATGATTGATAATCTTAAATGTATGATGCACAAGAATTACCGTTTTTTCAATCTCATCATTGCTTTTTTAAGTGTTACGATTGTTGCTTCGGCTCAAACATCGTTTAAAACAAAGTTCAGCAAAAGCAATATTTATGTTGGAATTGAAGTGGGCAGTAAAGGTGTAAAAATGAGTGTGGTGGAAATCAGTAAATCGCCACAAACTACGGGCAACTTTAATATCTTAAAGGATTCTACCTATAACACGGATTTCATTTCGTTTACACAAACTTCATTTGACAATACGCTTAACAGTCTTACCTCATTTTATAATCTGGCCAATACTGATTATAAAGTTCCTGCTAAGCGAATATTTACAGTAATCAGCAGTGGTGTTAAAATGCAGGCAGAAAAAGATGGCAAGCAGGAATGGATTGCCAATTTAATTTCTTCTTTTCAAACAAATATAAAAGACCCGGGCAGAAAAGTAGAAGTAGTAGATGTACTGCAGGAAGCCCGTTTGTCGCATCTCGGCATTGTACCCAACGCCCGACGTTACAATACTTTTATTATAGATATTGGAAGTGGTAATGCAAAGGGGGGGTATTTTCCGCATGGCAATACAACAGAATTTAAACTGTTTCAGGTAAACTTCGGAACAAGAAGTACATTTCAGGCCGCTGAAAAAAATTTAACTGACGATCCTTCTTTAGCAAACTACAAACGTCAGCTCAACCGTGTACTGGAAGGTGTGGAAAACGGTGAAATCATTTATGCAGTAAACGTAAGCGGTGCTTATGCCCTAAGCGATAACATTGTGTGTAGTGGCGGTATTGCCTGGAGTGTGGCCACTTTAATTTATCCTGAATTGGTAAATAATTCAGTTGTACCGGTAACGTATGAAGAAGTTGAAAAATTTGCTAATACCCTCTACACTAATTTCAAAGCGGTAACACCTGATGAACTGTTAAAACGAATAACGGATCCCTCACTTGATAAAGAAACTATTTTTAAAGAAATGAAACGTGTGCATGGTGTGTTTGATCAAAAGCAGCTAATGGCCGGCACCGGTTTACTTCTGAAAATCATGCGACAGTTTAAAAGTGTTTATGAAACCAAGCAATTCTTTATGGTAAAAACCGGACAGGTGGGATGGATAAGTGCTTATGTAGATGAAGTGGTGGAATAATTTATTCGTGATATGAAAGACCTGATGACAATGGGTTGGCCCCGGCTATGGCACGGGGTTTTTTTATGTTCTCTGCAAATGTCAATCTAATGTCATAAAAACGTTAAGGCCCTGCTATCTGGCATTAAATTTGAAAATTTGCATTCTAAAAAAAACGACTATGAAACAAAAATTGATTTTACTAATTCTTTTCTCCGGCATTTATTTCAACAACTTTGCACAGGAGTCATCCATATTTTTAAAGGGCGGTTTTAATGTAGCCAATGTTTCTGTAAAGGATGATGGTTCTATTGATGAAGCCAATGCTTTGCCAAGCTTTCATATTGGCTTGCAGGGTGATGTTACTGTCATTAAAAATTTATTATCTATTCAACCGGGATTGTTCTTTACCGGTAAAGGCACTAAATCACAATCAGGCAGTACCTCCAGTGCAAATTATTACAGAGCAACTTCTAATCCGTTTTATATTGAACTGCCTGTAAATGTTGTAGCCAAGCTTCCGCTGGGCGATAAACAATCAAAGTTTTTTGTGGGTGCCGGACCATATGTAGCCATGGGAATTGCAGGTAAAAATAAAGCTGATGGCCGCTTTCTGGGTGTTGCATTTTCCAGTGAAAACAATATTAAATTTTCAAACGACAATCCTGCTACATCAGGTGAAGAAGGAGCGGGGTTTAACATCATGCGCAGGTTTGATTATGGTTTAAACGGGACTATTGGATTTGAAGGAAAGGCTGCATTATTTTCAGTGAACTATGGTTTGGGTTTGGCCAAATTACAATCCGGTACAAACAGTAATGCAGATAATAATAACAAACACCGTGTGCTTAGTTTTACAATCGGCTTCAGATTGTAAAACACGATTGCAAATAATAAAGGCGCATCATTCACGATGCGCCTTTTTATTGTCTACTTGCCAAACTTCTTCTTTAATGCCGCCAGTGCATCATTTACACTTAAGCTGCTGAGATCTTCTTCTTTCTTTTTAAAATTATCTGGCCTATTGGTTCTTGTACCACGTGCCGGCGCTTCCATCGTTTGTTTTATGGAAAGAGCAATACGCTTGCGTGGCAAATCTACTTCCAGCACTTTTACCTGCACTTTATCATTGAGTTTTAATTTTTCTGCAGGGTCTGTGATGTACTCATGCGATATTTCTGAAACATGCACTAACCCATCCTGCTTTACACCAATATCAACAAATGCACCAAAGCGGGTGAGGTTGGTAACAATGCCGGGCACCACCATTCCTGTTGTTACTTCTTCAATGCTGTAAATATTAGCGTATTCAAAGCTTTGTATTTCACTGCGTGGGTCAAGACCCGGCTTGAGTAATTCTTTTAAAATATCATTGATGGTTAATTCCCCAAATTGATCGGTAACATATTTTTTTGCATTGATTTGTTTGATGAGTGTTTCATTGCCGATGAGTTCCTGCACTTGTACATTAAGGTCAGCAGCCATTTGCTCAACAATGGTATAAGCTTCAGGATGCACAGCACTTTTATCCAGGGCATTCTCACCATCCGTAATGCGTAAGAAACCGGCACATTGTTCAAATGCTTTATCGCCGAGCCTTGCTACTTTCAATAATTGTTTACGATTGCTGAAACGACCCATATCATTTCGGTGCTTCACAATATTTTCAGCAATGCTGCTGTTGATACCGCTCACATAGCTGAGCAAATGTTTACTGGCGGTATTCAAATTCACACCCACCTGGTTTACACAACTCACTACTGTTTGATCCAACCGTTCTTTCAATCGCATCTGATTTACATCATGCTGGTATTGACCAACGCCAATGCTCTTGGGATCAATCTTCACCAATTCAGCCAATGGATCCATTAATCTTCGTCCGATGCTTACTGCACCACGAACTGTTACATCTTTATCGGGAAACTCTTCACGTGCCACTTCGCTGGCGCTGTACACAGAGGCGCCATCTTCATTCACTAAAAAGACAGGTAATCCAAGATTGAGCTTTTTAATAAACTGTTCCGTTTCTCTGCCTGCAGTACCATCGCCGATTGCAATAGTTTGAATTTGAAATGCAGCAACCAGATGACGAATGGTTTGCTCAGCGCTGAAGGCTTTGCCCGCTTCATGTACATAAATTAAATCCGTTGTTTGCAATTCACCTTTTTCATCCAGACAAACTATTTTACAACCGGTACGATAACCGGGGTCAATTGCCAGAATTCGTTTACCACCAAGCGGACTGCTCAATAACAACTGACGCAAATTTTCTGCAAACACATTAATTGCTTCTTCATCTGCTTTTTGTTTGAGCTGTGAGCGAAACTCAGTTTCCAAACTTGGTTGCAGTAATCTTTTGTAGGCGTCTTTAATCGCTTTTTTAACTTGTGTTGACGCCTCACTCATACCTTTTACAAGATCTGCTTCTATCAGTTCCAATGCCTGATCTTCTGCAGGTTCAATACTCATCTTTAAAATACCTTCCGTAAACCCACGAAGTATTGCCAGTGTTCTGTGTGATGGAATTTTGTGTACAGGTTCACTAAAGTCAAAATAATCTTTATACTTGGCACCTTCTGCTTCTTTATCTTTCATCACACTGCTTCTTACAACTGCAGTATCTTCAAAATATTTACGGAGTTTTGCACGAAGATTGGCATCTTCATTCACCTGCTCTGCAATAATATCACGGGCGCCCTGCAATGCTTCTTCTGCTGATTTTACTTTTTCATTGATGAATGGTTCAGCTGCAGTAGTTACATTAATATCTTTTTGTTCTAATAATAAAATGGCTAAAGGTTCCAGGCCATTTTCTTTGGCTGCTTGTGCTTTTGTTTTACGTTTTGGTTTGTAAGGCAGATAAATATCTTCCAGTTCATTGAGTGTAAGAGCAGTATCCAACTTTTGTTGTAATGCCTCTGTCATCTTTCCCTGTTCAGTAATTGTTTTTTCAATAAAGGTTTTACGCTCTGTAAACTCTTTCAGAAATTTATGTTCATCCTGTATTTGCTGAATTTGTACTTCATCAAGATTTCCTGTTTTGTCTTTACGATAGCGTGCAATAAACGGAATGGTAGCACCTTCTTCCTGCAAGGTTAACACCGCTTCTACCTGTGTTGTACGCAGGCTCAGTTTACCTGCAATTAGTGAAATGAATGGATTCATGTTCTTCGTTCTCTTTTATGAGGGTTGCGAATTTAGCCGTGCGGGAGAGAACAAAAAAATTAAAAATTATGCTGAAAAGTATGTAAAGAATCAGGCGTGATTTTTTCCCGCTTCAGATTGCAGGAGAATTTGCTGTTCTTTACTTAGTTCAGTTTCAATTGCTTCCTGCAAGATGTTAATATTGGAGGTAATCCAGTTGGGCAGTTGGGGTTCCAGTACATCCCAATCGCTGCCGTTTTGTTTCAGTTGAAAGATAATGCGGTTACCAAGTTCATCTACAACATCCATATTAAAAAAACCATCCATTAACCCGGTGAGACGTGTGAAATTAAATTCACGGAGGCGGCCATCCGCCTTAATCAAACGGGTAAACTGCAGGTTACGTTTTACTTCAAAGTTCATGATCAATCAGATTTAAAAGAAACAAACTAAAAACAAGTACCGTGCAAAACTTGATTTTTGTGGAAAACTTTTAAGTTTTAATAAGGTATAAATGAAAGGCTAATAGATTGCAACAGGAAAGGATATGTTAATTTCTGTTCATCCAGCCATGCAAAAACGGATTTGTAGATGCCGGGGCAGGAAGTTTATTTTATGAGTCGTACTTCCTTAATCATATCAAGTCCCGGAAATTTTTTGTTCATCCAGGCATTGCCTTTGAAGTAAATGGTATCTGCACTTTTCATGGTATCGTTTCCATAATCACTAAAAAAACTTTTTGCTGCATCCATACCTTGGGTGATAATAGCAAAAGGAACAAATCCTTTTACGCCTGCTACGGTCATGGTATCATAAGTGAGATTATCACGCAGGTTAATAAAGATGGAAGTTTTTCTTGTATTGGGTGCGCCTCTTGAAAAGCAAAGGGTGCCTGCGGTATTGCTGCCCACTACAGGTTCATCTTTCAGGTTTTTGCCCTGCCAGAAAATATTTTTTTGTTTGTCTTCACTTACTCCAAACTGCACTAGGTAATCTTTTACCACACGAAAGATGATGGTGTTGTTATAATAACCGCTTTTTACTAATTGATAAAAACGATCGGCTCCCAACGGAGACCATTGCCGGTAAACTTCTACAGTGAAATTACCTTTGGTGGTGATAAATTCAGTTCTCAGTGTATCTGGGCACTTAAGCTTTAAAAGATTCGCATCTGTTTTCACAAGCTGGGCCGAAGAAAGCTTTGCTGTAATCATACAAATTACAACTGGTATAATACTCCATTTCATACACGTTTAATTTTACCTGTTCCCAAAAGCAATAACGCAACTGCCAGAAATGCAAGAGTTACAAAACCTGCATTGAGTAATGCTTTGCTGTAACCAAGTTGGTCAACATTAATAAAAAAGTAAGGATAAAAATTACTAAAAGCACCACGCAGAAGAGCGTACGTTAAATACAAAAACGGATAAATAAGCCATGTAACTGTTTGTTGCCACTTTATGTCTTTTGCATGCACATATGCAAACCAATAAAACAGAGTAAGCAATGGGGTGATGGTATGTAATCCGTTATCTGCAATCAGTTGCAGACCTTGTGGGTTCCATTGTGAACGAAGAACGATATTGTATACAAGTCCAACGATAAGTATATATAGTGTAACAGCTGTTAAAACTGTATTGCGGGAAAAGAAAGAATTCCACCTGCTATCTGGTAATAGTAAAGATGTAAAACTAACGGCCACCAACAGATTGGTAAGGATAGTAAAGTAGCTGAAATAACGGATGATAGCTTCTGCAACAGATGTGCTGCGGTTCTCAATCTGAAGGTAGAACTGAAGCAGTAACATGAGCCAGGTGATGATTGTAATAGTGAATTGCAAAAACCGCTGATTGCATAAAGATGTCATCGGATTTTTTTTACTTAAAGATATTGGAATCTTTTTACAAAAAACCCCGACACTGGGGTCGGGGTTTGTAATGATATCTGAAAAAATTAATAACGATAATGTTCAGCTTTGAACGGACCGTTCTGCGGAATGCCGAGATACTCAGCCTGAGCAGTTGTTAACTCATCCAGTTCTACACCAATTTTTGCTAAATGCAAACGGGCAACTTTTTCATCCAGATGTTTTGGTAACACGTACACATTGTTATCATAGTTACTGTGGTTGAGCCACAATTCTATTTGAGCCAATGTTTGATTGGTAAATGAGTTACTCATTACAAAAGATGGGTGACCTGTAGCGCAACCAAGATTCACCAAACGACCTTCAGCCAGAAGGATGATGTCCTTACCATCTACATTATAAATATCTACCTGTGGTTTGATGGTATCTTTTGTGTGACCATAGTTTGTATTTAACCAGGCTACATCAATCTCAATATCAAAGTGGCCGATATTGCATACAATCACTTTGTCTTTCATTGATTTAAAATGTTCGCCGGTGATCAAATCACGGCAACCTGAAGCAGTAACAACAATATCAGCTTCTTTTACTGCATCTTTCATCTTCTTCACTTCAAAACCATCCATTGCGGCCTGTAATGCACAGATAGGATCGATTTCCGTAACAATTACACGGCAACCGGCACCGGCAAGTGAAGCAGCGCTTCCTTTACCTACATCACCATAGCCACCCACTACTGCAATTTTACCGGCAAGCATTACATCAGTAGCACGACGGATTGAATCAACCAATGATTCTTTACAACCGTACTTGTTATCAAACTTAGATTTTGTAACACTGTCGTTTACGTTGATAGCAGGCATAGGTAATGTACCTTTTGCCACTCTTTCGTACAAACGGTGTACACCTGTAGTTGTTTCTTCACTGATACCTTTGATGCCGCTGATAAGCTCAGTATAATTATCAAGTACCATGTTTGTTAAATCACCACCATCATCCAGAATCATATTTAACGGACGGTCAGGCGAACCAAAGAACAATGTTTGTTCAATACACCAATCAGCTTCTTCCTGTGTTTGTCCTTTCCATGCATACACACCAATACCTGCAGCAGCAATAGCAGCAGCAGCATGATCCTGTGTAGAAAAGATGTTACAAGAGCTCCATTTAACCTCTGCTCCCAGCGCAACCAATGTTTCAATTAACACTGCAGTTTGAATGGTCATGTGCAAACAGCCGGCAACACGTGCACCTTTTAACGGTTGTTGAGCGCCGTACTCAGCACGGATAGCCATCAAGCCGGGCATTTCAGCTTCAGCTAAACGGATTTCTTTACGTCCCCATTCTGCCAATTTGATATCGGCAACTTTATACTTCAGATCGAAGTCAATTTTGTTTCTTGTAATTGTTGACATGTGTAATTTTTTTATGGGTCAAAGGTAAACGTTTTAGGAAAAAATAATGCAATTCAAAATAAATTCAGGAAAAAAGACTGAAAAAAATTAGATTTACAGGAAATTATACTTTAAAGCTATGGCAAAAGCAGCGAAAACAGAACAAACTACTAAGGCTGAAATTAAGTTGGATAAAACAGACCTTGCGATTCTCCGCCAGTTGCAATTAAATGCACGTATAACGGTAAAAGAAATAGCTGATCAGGTGCACCTTAGTACAACACCGGTGCATGAGCGTATTAAATGGCTGGAGCAAAGCGGTGTTATTAAGCAATATGCTGCTATCATAGATCAGGCCAAGGTAAAGAAAGGTTTGATGGTGATTGTATATGTATCACTCAAGGCACATAGTAAAACCGCCGGTGCAAAATTCATTAAACACATCCATGAGCTGGATGAAGTAATCGAATGTTATAACATTTCCGGTGAGTTTGATTTTATGCTGAAAGTAGTAGCGGAAAATATGGATGATTATTATAACTTTCACGTAAATAAATTGAGCCAGAGCGAAAACATCGGCAATGTGCAGAGCGTGTTTGTAATGGGTGTGCTTAAGGAAACGCAGGTGAAAGTGTGAATACAAGTACGAGGTACGAAATGCGAGGTAGGAAGTAAGAAGTATTATCAACTATCCATTAAACAATTATCAATTATCAAACCATGTACACTTACGAAACAGTAACCGAAGCTATTAACGGTTTAAAACATAGAGGTTATACACTTGATTTTAATTTGGAAGAAAATGAATTGACTTGTCATGAACCATCCTTACGGTTACACCCTGAACAATTTCATATTCATGAAGTGCATCGCTTTGAGGATAATACGGATCCGGATGATCAGGCCATTCTGTTTGCCATTGAAGATAACGAAGGTCATAAAGGCATTTTGCTGAACGCTTATGGAGCCAAGAACGACAGCATGGCTGATATGCTGGTAACGAAGCTGAAAATTTTTTATGAGCAAAAGAAATAAGTACGTGCTTTTTCTAGGAAATTAATATTTTCAATGATGCGTATTCTATTTCTGCTTCTAATTGGTTTTTTTGTTTCAATTCAGCTAAAAGCGCAAGTGTTTGGAGGCAACCCCGCCTCTTTAAAATTTTATCAAATTAATACTGATTCAGTTCGAGTAATATTTCCGGAAGGATTGGAAAAAGAAGCAAAGGAAATTGCATGGACAGCTCATCAATTGTACCGGTATAATCCAGCCCCGCTTGGCAACAAATTGAAAAAGTTCAACATTGTTTTGCAAAATCAAACCATACAATCCAATGCCTATGTTGCTATTGCACCTTACCGCAGTGAGTACTATATGATGCCCGCTTTGCATAATGTGAGCGACGGATCCATTCCCTGGCATTTGTCATTGGCAGTCCATGAGCACAGGCATATGGAACAGATTGCAAATTTCAACCGTACTGTTCCCAAATTATTACATCTTTTTTTAGGTCAGGAAGGAACAGCTTTGGGCTTTGGTGCTGTAGTGCCCGATTGGTTTTTTGAAGGTGATGCTGTGTGGCAGGAAACAATGGTAACACAGCAGGGCAGGGGACGATTGCCAAATTTCTTTAATGCCTATCGTTCCTTGTGGCAGGCAGATAAGCATTACAATTATATGAAATTGCGAAATGGTTCGTTTCGTCAATTTGTGCCTAATCATTATGACCTGGGTTATTTGCTCGTAAGTTATGGCAGGGAAAAATATGGAATGAACTTCTGGAAAAAGACAACTCAAAGTGCTGTTGATTATAAAGGATTGTTTTATCCATTACAACATGCCATTAAGAATGAAACCGGCATAAAATTTCCTTTGTTTGTGAAGCAATCTCTTTCTTTTTTTAAAGAGCAAATGAATGTGAATGCAGTTGATGTGCTGAAAGACATGCAAGCAGTTACGCCTGTCGAAAAAAATAATGTTATCAATTATGAATATCCACATGCAATAGATAGCGGTGCAGTACTGGCATTAAAAACTTCTTACAGACAGATACCTGTATGGGTGCGTATTAACAACAAGGGACAGGAACAAAAGCTTCGGATAAAAGATATTGATGCGGATAGTTATTATTCGTATAAGAACGGAAACATTGTTTATACTGCTTATGAACCGCATGAGCGCTGGGGGTGGAAAGAATATTCAGTAGTAAAGTTATGGGACATCAATACCAATCAACTCATAAAAATCAGCAGCCGCTCCCGTTTGTTTATGCCGGATATAAGTGAAGATTTGTCAATGGTGGTGGCTATGCAGTTTTCAACGGATATGAAAAGCAACCTTATACTCATGAAAACTGAATCAAATGCAGTGCAAACTGTTTTACCCAATCCCAATAACTATGTGTATACCTATCCACGTTTTATCAATAATCACACAATTCTGGCAGCAGTAAGAAATGAAAAAGGCGAAATGAGTTTGATAGAAACTGATATCAATTCAAATACTGAAAAACAACTGCTTCCTTTTTCCAATACGCCACTTTCTTATATACAGGTAAAAGGTGATAGTGTATTTTTCACTGCAGCACAAAGAGAGGGTGATGCTTTGTTTGTGCTGAAACGCACATCGGGTGAATTGTTTAAATTACTGCAATTGCCCAATGGAACTTATCAGGCAAATGCTGATGCTAGCAATAATGAACTATTTGTTACAACATTCACCGCTGATGGCTTGCGACTGCTCAGGCAAAAACTATCAGCAGTAACGGCACAAAAAGTTAATGCGTTGGAGCCATTGCCACAACTTTATCTTTCTTCCAAAACATTTGCATCATCACCTGATCTTGTACGCAATGTACAGCAGCTTCCGGCTGAGATAAAACCGTACAGAAAAGGTTTTCAGCTTTTAAATATTCATAGCTGGCGACCCACTTTGGCTGAGCCTGATTACGGACTTACCCTATTCAGCGAAAATGTATTGAACACCTTTGTAAGTGAATACAGTTATACTTATAATCGTAATGAAGGCTTTCATCGTGCAGGCGCATCGTTGGTTTATGGTGGATTCTTTCCCTTGCTGCGTGCAGGCGTGGAGCAAACATGGAACAGAAACGAGCGTGATGAAAACAACAGGCTGCTTACGTGGAATCAAACAAATGTGAATGCAGGCTTCAACATTCCCTTAAATCTCACATCAGGCCGAACGTTTAAATCATTAACCTTCAGTTCTTCATTTAATATGGAGAAGTTAAACTACACAGGCACTTCACAAACATTCAAACAAAGTGAACAGTTTAATTATATCAGCAATGCTGTTTCATTGGCGCATCAAAGTCAGCGGGCTTATCAGCAAATCTTTCCAAGATGGGCGCAAACATTTCGTGTGCAGTACCGGCGCACTGTAAATGGTGAATTTGGAAATCAATTTTTTGCAAATGCAGGATTTTATTTTCCGGGTCTGTTCAGAAATCAGCATCTGGTTCTTTTTGGTTCTGTGCAATCAAGAGATACATTGAGAGGCGGAAGATTTACCAACAGTTTTCCTTTTGCAAGAGGATATAATGCTGTTAATTTTCCACGGGTATTTCGTTTAAGTGCCAACTATCATTTCCCGGTTGCTTATCCTGATTTTGGATTTGCCAATATGCTTTACATTCTGCGGATAAGAGCCAATGCATTTTATGATTATACCAGAGGCAGAAGTTTAAGAACAGGCAGGTTATTTCCATTAAACAGTGCCGGGTGTGAAGTTTATTTTGATACAAAAATCTGGAATTTCTTTACTGCCAGTTTTGGTATCCGTTACAGTCGCTTACTCAATAATGATTTGCTGCAGCCGGGGCTTAGTCCCAATCAATTTGAGTTTGTGTTGCCATTAGATTTATTCTGATGTAACAACAACTTTAATGTCAGGAGCTTTAAAAAAATTGCGGCGTTTATCTCTAACAATGATATCTGTAATGAGTACTTCATCACCGGGTTTGAGGTTTTCGTAAATCATCTTGCGCCATTTTTCTTCCAGCATAAATGCATTACGTACTACAATGGAATTACTGTTGAATCTTGTTTTTATTTCGCCGCTTTGCTCATCTTCATAACGGTCTTTGCTTCTGTATACAATAATAAAACTGGCTATTGGGTATTTTAGTTTTTTGTCATCCATTACCATTACAGCAGAGTCAACAATATTAAGTGCCAGCTCCAGCGGAAAAGTACCGCCCCTGGTAACACCCCAAAATGATTGCAGCGGCGGCGGTTTGAGTGAGGGTGCAGGCTGTTGTGCATTTGCAAAACTCAAGCATGTGCAATATGCTATTACAAGGATGATGAAACGCATAATGTTATTGTTGTAGTTATAACGTTGCTAAACTTTCTTCTATTGCTTTGATACGTGCTTCTGCATCAGCTTTTTTTCTGCGTTCTAATTCTACTACCTCAGGTTTGGCATTTTGTACAAAGCGCTCGTTGCTTAGTTTTTTGTCTACTGATGCCAGAAATCCTTTTTGATACTCCAAATCTTTAAGCAATGTTTCTTTTTGTGATGAAGTATCTAATTCCAACTCTGATTGCAGGTAGAATTTATCTTTTTGCACAACGGCTGAAATGGTACCTGTTACTGCAGATGAAACAAAATGTACATGCGTTGCATTTATCTGCTTGGCAAGGATTGTTTCAAATGATTGGTAAGCTTCCGTAGTTGCTGTTTCAATGTGCAGTTGAATGGTGTCTTTTGGTTTGAGCTGATTTTTTAAGCGTACTTCACGCAAAGAACTGATGACTTCTTTAAGCAATGCACCATTTGCAAGAATTGAAGCATCCGTTGCTGTTGCTGCTGCTGATTGCTTGATGGTAATATCATCACCTGCTGTTCTTTCTTTTAACTGATGATAAATTTCTTCTGTTACAAAAGGCATGTAAGGATGCAGCAATTGCATCAACTCTTCAAAGAAGAAAACAGTTTTATCATACACCGCTTTGTCAATTGGTTGTTCAAAGCCAGGCTTTACCCATTCCAGATACCAACTGCAAAAGTCATCCCATATTAAAGAGTAAATGGTTTTCAACGCTTCGCTTAAGCGAAACTCTTTAAACATGTTATCCAGTTCCAGTTTGGCTTCATTCAAACGATGTTCAAACCACAGTGTTGCAAAACTATCAGCTACCGGTTCATTACTATCGGCTTGCCTTCCTTCCCACATCTTCACCAGTTTCAATGCATTCCAGAGTTTGTTATTGAAATTGCGGCCCTGCTCATTGCTGCTCTCATCCCACAATAAATCATTACCTGCAGGTGATGCAATCATAATTCCAAAGCGACAGGCATCGGCACCATATTTATCAATCAATTCCAACAGATCAGGGGAGTTGCCAAGGCTCTTACTCATTTTCCTGCCTTGCTTATCACGCACAATACCTGTAAAATACACTTCACGAAATGGAATTTCTTTTTTGTATTCCATGCCCGCCATAATCATACGTGCTACCCAAAAGAAAATAATTTCAGGTGCTGTAACTAATGTATTGGTAGGATAGTAGTATTCAACTTCTTTATTGCCCGGATTGCTGTAACCTTTAAAAACTTCAAAAGGCCAAAGCCAGGATGAGAACCAGGTATCCAGACAATCTTCATCCTGTTTTAGTTGCGCATTGGGTATTGAAAATTGAACATTGAATTTTTGTTTTGCTTCTCCTTCTGTTGCTGCAACCACATATCTTCCTTCTGCATCATACCACGCTGGTATTCTGTGTCCCCACCATAATTGACGGCTGATGCACCAGTCTTTAATATTCTCCATCCAATGCCGGTAGAGGTTTTTAAATTTAGCAGGATAAAATTTAATCTCTTCATTCATCACCACCTGCAAAGCAGGGCCGGAAATTTTTTTCATATCCACCCACCACTGCAAACTTAATCGTGGTTCTACAACTGCATCTGTTCGTTCACTATAACCAACTTCACTGGTGTAGTCTTCAATTTTGCTGATGAATCCTTTTTCTTCCAGTTCTTTTACAATCTTTTTGCGAGCTTCAAATCGATCTTCGCCAATATAAATTTGTGCTGCTTCGCTGAGTGTACCATCATCATTCAACACATCTACTACTTCCAGCTTGTGTTTTTCTCCCAGTTGATAATCATTCATGTCATGAGCGGGAGTTACTTTTAAAGCGCCTGTACCAAAATCCATTGTTACATAGTCATCAGTAATGATGGGTATACGCCGGTTGATTAATGGAACAAAAGCAAATTTGCCATGAAGGTGTTTGTAACGATCATCTTTTGGATTTACGCATATAGCAGTATCACCCATAATCGTCTCCGGACGAGCAGTTGCGATGGTGATGAAGTCCACGGTCGACTGTCCACGGTCAACGGTATTATTGTGGTCTGTCGTCGGTTTTCCGTCGTCTATCTTGTATTTTATATGATACAACTTCTGCTGCGTTTCTTTGCGAATCACTTCTTCATCACTCAAAGCAGTTTTAGCTTTTACATCCCAGTTAATCATTCGCTTGCCACGGTAAATGTATCCTTTGTTGTATAAATCAATAAACACGTTGATGACACTTTGGTAATAGTCATCATCCATGGTAAAACTAGTTCTGTTCCAGTCAAGGCTGCAGCCGAGTTTTTTTAATTGTTGTAAAATGATGCCGCCATATTTTTCTTTCCACTCCCAGGCATACTTCAGGAAATCTTCACGGCTTAAGGAAGCTTTCTGTATCCCTTTTTCACGTAGCATCTGAACAACTTTTGCTTCAGTAGCAATGGAAGCATGATCAGTACCCGGTACCCAGCAGGCATTTTTTCCCTGCATGCGTGCACGGCGTACCAGAATGTCCTGAATGGTATTGTTTAAGCAATGCCCCATGTGCAAAACACCGGTTACATTGGGCGGCGGAATTACAACTGTAAAAGGTTCTCTTTCATCGGGCACACTGTTGTAATATCCCTGCTCATTCCAATAGCCATACCATTTTTGCTCTGCAGTACTGTGTTCAAAATTTTTACTCAGCTCCATAATGCGTTACTACTTCTTAATTTTTAGTGGCGGCAAAGGTAATAAAAGAGGGCGGGGGAGGAAAATGAAAAAGTCCTGCGCTATGGCAGGACTTTTCGTAGAAAAATAAAATAAATATTATTTGTCATTACCTCCATCTTCAGGAAGATTAAATAATGATTTTGCAACATCATAATTTAATGCTTTTACCTGGTCAACGGTATATCCTGCTGCCGGGCCACTGGTTATACGACCACCGGCAATGCTGCCGGGAATGATAACATATCTTGCCTGTATTGCAGCAAAGTTTAAGTTGCCGGCTGAAAAATTAATACCGGGAGAGCCTGCTGATTTATGTTGGTAAGTTATAAATCCGGCATTACCTAAACTGTAGGTAAACTCACTTATTGCTGTGTATGTTCCGTTTATAGGAGCTCCATAAACTCTGGTATCCACCTCAGAATAAGGAAGTGAAAAAACCTGATTTGGAATAACTGTAATGGCACCGCCTGCGCTTAAGCTTGCAGCTAAGCCGGGAATATTTCTGAAGTAGGCTAAAACAATGCCATTATCAATTATACTGGATGTAATACCCGGTGCTGGTGTAAAAGCATATGATCTTGCGCTTACTGCTCCGCCGGCGGCCCAATTTGTAAGTGTTGTCCATCCTGAATATGTTACTGAAGCTACGCCTGCTGGGCCTGCGGGGCCTGCGGGTCCGGCAGGACCGGTTTGTCCAATTGGTCCGGCAGCACCTATTGGACCGGCGGGTCCCTGTGGTCCGGTAGATCCTCTTGAACCAGCAGGACCGGTAGCGCCTTTATCTCCTTTTGAGCAAGAAGTAACAAACGTTACAAGAACGAATGCTGAAAGTATAAGAATTATATTTTTTTTCATTGTGATCAAGTTTAAAAAGATGAAGTGCAAAAATTATTTCTCATTAGTTCCGTTATCGGGAATGTTGAATAATGCTGTCAGTTGATTATATTCCATTGACTTAATTTGGTCAAGTGTATAACCTGCTGCCGGGCCAGAAATGATTCTTCCTCCGGATTGCGTACCTGGTATTAATATGTATCGTGTTTCAACAATTCCTAATTGGGCAGTTGTAAAGGGAGTTGTAGTGCTGCTTTTATATAAAAAGCGAATATTACCTGCTGCATTTAAAGCAAAATCTATTGCATGAGCTACTAACCCTCCTGAACCACTACGTACCCGATATGGTAATAAGGCAACATCTGTAGCGGGTAGTGCAGGTATTGCTCTTGCATAACATACCACGATGCCTTGTGCCATAATTGCTGTGGTAACACCGGGAGCAGACCTGTCATATAAAAATCTTGCTCCATATAAATTAGCACCGGTTGCGGTCCAGTTAGCAGCGCCGGAAGCACTCCATGCTGAATAAGTGGCACCTACTGCACCTGGTGCACCTTGCGGTCCGGCAGGACCCATTGGGCCAGTTGCTCCAACAGGACCTTGAGGGCCTGTTAAACCTTGAGGACCCACAGGCCCGTTTGCGCCTTGTGCTCCAGCAGGCCCAACATCCCCGGTATCCCCTGTTCTTGAGCAGGATTCTAATGCTAAAAAGCTAATGCTTAAAAGTGAAAGAGATATAAATAATTTTTTCATTGTTCAATGTTTAATTGTGCTGTAAAATGATATCATTAGCGGATGTTAGTGCCGGTTTCGGGAATATTCAGAAGTTGAATTGCTTTCTCATAATTCAAAGCTTTCAAATCTTCCTTGGTGTAGCCCTTTGCAGGCCCATCAATAAATCTACCACCGGAAACTGAACCGGGTATGGCAAAATACCGAACCTCTGCAGATGATATACTTGGAATGGACCATGGAGCAGCACTTTTATAAGTAAAGCGTAATTGACCTGCTGCGGGTATAATAAAATCATAATAATCATTCCAGCCTGTTGCAACCGCTTCGGAAAAAGGAAGTGGTGCTGTAATTCCTGGATTGATATTAAATACTTTTCTGATAAATGCGAGCACTACACCCTGATTGATAATTGTACTTGTAACAGCCGGTGCATTTAAATTAAAAATTGCTGCGGCATTATATGTTGAGGCGCCAGTTGCGGTCCATAGTGGAATTCCGGGGCCACCACTGGTTGGAATCCAGCTTGAATAAACAACATTTGTTGCTGTGCCCGGAGCGCCTTGTGGACCAACAGGGCCTTGTGGACCGGTGGCGCCTTGTGGACCGGTGGCACCTTGTGGGCCTGGTAAACCGGCTAAGCCTGGTGCTCCTGTTGGGCCTTGAGGACCTGTAGGTCCTGTTTCTTTAGAACAGGAACTGAATATAAGTGCTCCTGCAATGGTTAAAACTGCAAAACGTAGCGTTACTTTTCTCATAGCGTGTTTTGTTTTTATTGATTAAAAGTTCAGATTATTTTAACAATGGTGTTATAAGTAGCCAAGTGGTTTGGAAGGAGAGTGGATGTTGGGCAAGATAATTAGAATTGATTAATAAAAAAATTAGAATTCATGATTTTTTTCAATAATTGTTTTACTCCCCGATTTGTAAGATGTATTTTTAGAAGTCAACATACATTGTATAAAAGTTCCTGCAATTTTCAAATTATGTTGCTATAATTGTTCTATGCGAATACTTCCATTTCTCATTTCAGCTATCATTACCGGCGCATTGGTTTATTGTTTTAATACAAGGTTTGGTCCTGCACCGGCATTTGGTAAATTTTTAAGTCCTCAGCATGGCTTCTGGCAAAATGCAGAACCATCACTCGTAAATTTTAATGAACAACTTTCATTTAAACAGTTAAATGGTAATGCCAGTGTGTATCTCGATGAACGGTTGATACCGCATATTACAGCAGATAATGATGCAGATGCATATTTTATTCAAGGCTATCTGCATGCAAAATTCCGCTTGTGGCAAATGGAATTTTCAACAATGGCAGCAGAAGGAAGAGTGAGTGAAATTGTGGGCGATAAAGCCATCAACTTTGACCGTGAGCAAAGACGCATCGGCATGCGTTACGCTGCTGAAAATATGCTTAAAGAAATGGAAGCAAATGAGTTTACGAAACTGGCCGCTGATCAATATACGGCGGGTGTTAATGCCTATATTGAAAACCTGAGTGAAAGTGATTTGCCGATTGAATACAAATTGCTGGGTTATAAACCGGAGAAATGGGCCAATATTAAAATTGCTTTATTCATCAAACAAATGACTAAAACATTAGCGTATAGCGCAGATGATTTGGCCAACACAGCATTAAAAAACGTGTTTACAGATGAACAAATGCAAATGCTGTTTCCGGAAACACAGGATTCACTTTCACCCATTATACCTCCGGGAACCATTTTTGAAAAACCCGTGTTTGAACCTGTTGCGCCTGCAAATGCAGATTCACTTTACTTACAAAAAAGAGATTCCTCTTTGAAGATGGCATTTCTGGATCAGCCATCAAGAGATAACGGAAGTAATAACTGGGCAGTAAGTGGCAGCAAAACAAAAAGCGGTGCTCCCATCTTATGCAATGATCCACATCTGGATTTAACCCTGCCCGCCATCTGGTACGAAATTCAAATGACCACCAATACCATGAATGCCTACGGTGTATCCTTTCCGGGAATACCGGGCGTTGTTATTGGCTTTAATGACAGCATTGCCTTTGGATTTACCAACGCCGGCAGAGATGTACGTGATTTTTATGAAATACAATTTAAAGATGATACAAAAAAGGAATATTGGTTTAATAATGAATGGCAGGAAACAAAACTGCGTGTAGAAGAAATAAAAGTAAAAGGAAAGCCAAGTGTGTTTGATACTGTTGCCTATACCATTTTTGGCCCTGTTACTTACGATGCGTCTTTTTCAAATCCTTTAACAGGTGGTAAATCCATTGCTACCAGATGGATTGCACATTTTCCCAGCAATGAATTATTAATGTGGCATTACCTTGACCGTGCCAAGAACTATGATGATTATTACAATGCCCTGCAATATTTTACAGTACCCTCACAAAACATGGTTTTTGCCAGCAAGCAGGGCGATATTGCAATCCGTCAGCAAGGCCATTTTCCACTACGGTGGAACAGACAGGGTGTATATGTAATGCCCGGCACAGACAGCAGTTATTTATGGCAGGGGATGATTCCGCTCACCGCTATACCTGCATCTGTAAACCCTGAGAGAGGATTTGTAAGCAGTGCCAATCAACGTCCTGTGGATGCAACCTATCCTTACTATATTCCCGGAGGTTATGATGTGTATCGTGGTTTGGAAATCAACAGAAAACTATCACAGATGTATAATATCACCCCTCAGGATATGATGCGCCTGCAGGGCGATAACTTTAATCCCTTTGCAGAAGTGGTTGTAAAGCTCATGAAAAAATATACGGATGTATCGAAGCTTTCAGCAAGTGAAAAAAAATATTATGAACTAGTGGCCAACTGGAATCTGATGAATGACGTAAACTCTAAAGCAGCCACCGTTTTTCAACTGTGGTATGATAAATTAGAACTGAATGTGTGGGAAGATGAGTTTACAAAAAAAGATTCCAATCTTTATCTTCTCCCCAATGATTATACACTGGCTGATGCCATAACTAAAGATTCAGCATTTAGTTTTATCGATAATATCAATACTCCGCAAACTGAAACCGTGAATGACCTATTTATCACATCTTTAAAAGAGGCAATACCTGAAATTGAAAAAGCGGAAGCAGAACAAAAACTGGAATGGGGTTATTACAAAAACACTACAGTGTATCACATGCTCCGCACATCTCTGATGCCATTTGCCAAAACCGGATTAATGATTGGCGGTGGTAAGCATATTGTAAATGCCACACAACACAGCCACGGACCCAGCTGGAGAATGATTGTACAGCTCACTGAAGAAACCGAAGCATATGTGGTTTATCCCGGCGGACAAAGCGGCAATCCCGGCAGTAAATATTATTCCAACTTTATTGATACCTGGGCAAAAGGCGATTATTACCGGGCATGGATTATGAAACGTGGAGAAACCGATCATCCTAAACTAAAATGGACCATTCAATTTAAAAAAGCTTAAACCATTAAATACTAATTCAATGAAATTTTTTTCAGCATTTGTACTTACAGCACTGTTAAGCCTTGTGGGTGGTTTGTATATGGATTGGTGGGTTATTGCCATAGCAGCTTTTGCTGTTTCAGCAATCATTCCCCAAAAACCATTGTTTGCTTTTTTGGCTGGTTTTTTTGCACTGTTCTTTTTATGGACTTTAATGGCTTCTTACATTGATGTTAAAAACAAACATTTACTTTCTACCAAGATTGCAGAAATTCTTTTTAAAAATCCTTCGCATTGGTTAATAATGATGGCTACAGGTTTGGTTGGTGCTTTAGTGGGAGGTTTTGCTGCTTTAACTGCCAGCTTTCTGCGAAAAAACCAGGCCTGATACTCTTTTGCATTTTAGTAACAGCTATCCTTTTAATTTCGTTAATAAAGTTGATATTTCACCTACAGCAATAAGTTAATTTAACATGAAGCTATTTCTGCTTTTTATTTCTTTTTCTTTGTCAGTATTCATTACACACGCAGGAAAAGTTTCAGGAACGGTTACTTCATCAACCGGCGAACTGCTGCCCTATTCATCTATATCCGTTAAAGGTAAAAACAGTACTACCAATGCAAACGGACAGGCGTTTTATTTCCTGGAATTACCTGCGGGTACCTATACTATCATTTGCAGACATGTGGGTTATGAACGGGCTGAGCAAACTGTTACTGTAACAGATGCTCCACTACAGTTGAATTTTGTATTGCAACCCCAACAGGTAAATTTAAAAGAAGTTGTGGTGAATGCAGGAGGTGAAGACCCTGCTTATGCCATCATACGAAAAGCAATTTCAAAACGCAAAGAACACCTTCAGGAAAATGATGTATTTCAGTGTGAGGTGTACAGTAAAGGAACTATGAGCCTGCGTAATTATCCTAAAAAATTTATGGGTGAAACGGTGGATTTTGAAGATGTTGATACCAGTAAAAAGAAAATGATCTATTTATCAGAAACTGTTTCAAGGCTTTCCATTGATAAACCCAATAAAGTGAAGATTGATGTACTCAGTACACGTGTAAGCGGACAAAGTGATGGCTATGGATTTGCAGGTGCACGCTTTTTCAGCTTTTATGAAAACAATGTACAAATCAGCAGTTCGCTTAATCCAAGAGGTTTTGTTTCGCCTATTGCAGATAATGCATTGAGCATGTATAAATATAAATATGAAGGAGCTTTCAGTGAAGAGGGAAAACTCATTAATAAAATAAAAATTACACCCAGGCGTAAATTTGAACCCTGCTTCAGCGGGTATATCAATATCATTGAGGATGAATGGCGCATTCACAGTTTAGAATTGCAATTAACCAAACAAAGTCAGATGGATTTGGCTGATACCTTACGTATTGAACAACTGTATCAAAAGCTGGGTGTAAATGAATGGGTGGTACAGAGTCAGGTGCTGTATCCTTCCATTAAAATTTTCGGATTTGATGCGTATGGAGTATTTGCCAATGTATATCGCAACTTTAATATAAATCCCGGTTTTGATAAAAAATATTTTAATAATACAATTCTTACTTATCAAAGCGGAAGTAATAAAAAGCCGGTTACTTATTGGGATAGTATACGACCTTTAAAGCTGAGTGATGCTGAAATGAAGGATTATATAAAAAAAGACAGCCTTGAGCAATTAAGAAAAAGTTCTGGTTACCTGGATTCATTGGATAAGATTAATAATAAAGTTAAACCCATGAACCTCCTTGTATCCGGTAAAACATTCAACAAACAAAAAACAAAAGAATCATTTTCTATTCCTTCTGTTTTAAACAGCATTCAGTTTAATACTGTGGAAGGCTGGGTGGGAGATGCGGCATTTACCTATAATAAACAATACACTGATCGCAAGAGTATTGCCATTACTCCACACGTTCGTTATGGTTTCAGCAGTAAGGTTTTTTATGGTTGGGGAACCATCCGTTACAACTTTGGTAATAAATATTTTTCAAATTTCACCCTCAGCGGAGGTAAACGTATTTTTCAGTTAAACAATGATAATCCTATTGAACCGTTTCAAAACACAATCTCCACTTTGTTTTACCGTAATAACTTTATTAAACTCTATGCAGCAGATTATTTCCGCATCAGCTTTTCAAAAGGTGTGGGTAAGGGAATTACGGTGTTTGGCAATTTCCAGTTTCAGGATCGTAAGCCGTTAGAGAATACTACCGATTTTTCTTTCAGCAGGGATAAAGAAACAGCCTACCGACCTAATTTTCCTACTGAATTATTCAATTCTAATTTTAACGCACACCAGGCATCTGTGCTTACACTTGGTTTATCTTTTCAGCCTGGTGCAAGGTATATTGAATTTCCTGACAGAACCATTAACATAGGTTCCAAATGGCCTTCTTTTAACGTGCAGTATAGTAAAGGTATCAATGGCTTGCTGGGGAGTGATGTTGATTTTGACCGATGGCAGTTAACAGTAAGAGATAATTTTAATTTTAAATTACCGGGCCGTCTCAATTACCGTTTACAGGCAGGTGGATTTAGTAGCACTAAAAGGGTAGAAGTACAGGATCTCAAACATTTTCCCGGTAATCGTTTGTTTCGGTCTGAGGATTATTTAACCACGTTACAGGTACCGCAGTACTACCAATTCAGCAATAGTGCCGGTTTTTATACTGCTGTTTTTGCTGAGCATCATTTTAATGGATTTCTTACCAATAAAATTCCGGTTATTAAAAAGCTCAACTGGCATCTGGTGGGTGGTATTGCTTACCTGAGGTTGCCCACCACCAATTATTTTGAATGGCATGTGGGTCTGGAAAATATTTTACGTATTCTGCGTTTTGATATCGTTAATGCCTATCAATCAGGTATGCCTTCAAGACTTGAATTTCGTATAGGTACAAAAGTTTCAATTGGTGGATCCAATGATTAATTAAACGCCGCTGCTTATCTTTGCCATGCTTTAGAATTTTGTCCAACCTGCAATTGGAGTTCCGTAAGCACGAATTAAAATTCAAACACGATGGCACAGTTACATAACCGCATCTCCCGCCGGGAGTTGAAAGAACGTATTTTAAAAGATACAATCCCACGTACTACCATTTCATTTTACTGCTACTTTAAAATTGAAGAGCCTTCTGTTTTCCGTAATCAATTATACATTGACCTCAAAGCATTAGGTGTACTCGGACGTATTTATCTGGCTGAAGAAGGTATTAATGCGCAGATTAGTGTGCCCACAGATAATGTTGAACTGTTCAAAAACTATCTCTATGCCATTGAGCCGCTGAATGGCTTGCGTTTAAACATAGCTGTTGATGATGACGGTAAAAGTTTTTATGTACTTGATATCAAAGTGCGTAAAAAAATTGTGGCTGATGGTATTGAGGATTCTTCTTTTGATATGGCTAATAAAGGCAGGTATGTAAATGCAGAACAGTTTAATCAACTTACAAACGATCCTGCTACAGTAGTGATTGACATGCGCAATCATTATGAATATGAAGTAGGTCATTTTGAAAAAGCCATTGAAATTCCGAGTGATACTTTCCGTGAGCAATTGCCAATGGCTGCCGCTATGCTGGCGGCTGATAAGGATAAAAACATCATTATGTATTGCACAGGAGGCATCCGTTGCGAAAAAGCAAGTGCTTACATGCTGCATAAAGGATTTAAAAATGTGTTTCATCTTGAAGGTGGTATCATTAATTATGTAAATCAGGTAAAGCAGCAGGGACTGGATAATAAATTTCATGGAAAAAACTTTGTGTTTGATCAACGGCTGGGAGAGCGTGTTACCGATGAAATTATTTCCAAATGCCATCAATGCGGCAAACCGGCTGATACACATGTAAACTGTATAAACGATGCCTGTCATCTTTTATTCATTCAATGTAATGAATGTAAAGAACAAATGGAAGGTACCTGCAGTAAGGAATGTCTGGATTTTATGCATTTGCCTGAAGAGGAGCAAAAGAAACAGCGAAGCGGTATTGATAAAGGACGAAATGTATTTAATAAAGCCAAAAGCAGACTGGAACGATTGAAATCATAAGTTGTTATTTCCAAAGTGAAACTTCTGAACTGTACCCAAAAACCTGATATACGGAACGCAGTTTCAACGCAGCTTGCAGGTCTTCTCCTTTTTTGGTGTAAATGGCAAGTCCGCCACCAAATCCCATTGTTGGTCCTATGCCCGGGTCATATATTTTAATTAAAGCCACATCACCGGGATGTAAAAAGTTTAAATCAAAAGAGGATACAGGCAATTCATCCAAAAAAATATCAACCGGTGCGCCTCTATTGAGTATGAAATAGCCTACACCACGTGGATTGGGTATAATTTCAAGTCCGGTCATTTGTTTTTGCAGATACACAAAAATATCCTGAGACCGCATCATTTCTTCATTATAGAGTCCATTAATATCTCTTGATAGGGCTTTGAATCTTGTTGATACATTTTGTTTCTGAAATGCTCTTAGCTTTTGAGTTTTAATATCTGCCGTTATAATAATTTCAGTAAGTGTTTTTCCTTTTATACTAAAATTTGAGGAGTCAAATTTGTAATCCTCTTTTTTTGCAGTTGCAGTTTAGCCCGCAGCAATTATCACTGTTTGCTTGGCCAATGGAGTGAAAGATGAATCAAGCGGTGTTTCAATATTCATCCACAATTCACCACCCTTTTTGGTATTGGGCGTAAATGTAAACTGTGCCGTATCTGAAAATAAAATGCGTCCGATTTTAAAATTACCGGCACTGTCAGGTATATAAATGCTCGAATGATTAGCCATGCTTTTTGAAAGCAGCAGCATGTTGATTCCGTTCATTGCTTTGTTATAATTTTTTACATGTGCATTCAGGGTAAAAAACTGCGGTTGTACCAGATAGTTAATGGCATAAGTATCGGAGCTGAGATTTGTATTGATAATAAGATTAAACAAACATTTGCCATTTATCAGTGGGAAACGGTATTTCCAGCGTTTGGTGCCGCTTACGTTTTCGATCCATACATGCAGCGTGGCGGCAGCATAGTTTACATCATTATAGTTGAATATACACTGGCTTACGAGTGTATCGCCTTGTACAAATTGAGTTTTATTTAAGTTGACCTTTAGTTCAACCTGTGCAACCAGTGAAGAAAAAAAAAAGAAATAATAAGTGTATAAATCTTTTTCAGCATATTTAATTACTTATCCATTTCAAACAAACCGGACTTGGCACCGCTATGCGTTTTCCCGTATCTGTAAGCATACCGGTAGATGTATTGATCTTAAACACCGCCACTTCATCACTGTCTCTGTTGGCCACTAATAAATAATTACCTGAAGGATCAATAGTGAAATTTCTTGGGTGAACACCCAGTGTTGGTTGATATCCTGAAGGAGTGAGTATGCCCGTTTCTTCATTAATTGAAAAAATGGAAATCGTATTGGCATCGCCACGGTTGCTGCAGTATAAAAAGCGTCCGTCTTTACTCACATGAATATCAGCGCTTCCTTTATTGCCTTTATAATCAAAAGGGTGAGCAGAAATATTTTGCACCAGTTTTAATTTGCCATCTTCATACTTATAAGAAGTAACAGCACCACTTAATTCTTCCATCAAAAACAAAAACTTACCATTGGGATGAAATTCCGCATGTCTGGGCCCGGCGCCGGGATTGACATCTTCTTCCGGCGTTTCAGCCGCACTAAGTGTTCCGGTTTTTGCTTCGTAATTATAAATCTTCAATTTATCCATACCCAAATCAGGAACAAATAAATAAGAATAATCTGGTGAGAATACAGTAGCATGCACATGTGCTTTTTCCTGCCGCTGTCTGTTTACACTGTTACCGCTGTGTTGTATGGTTTGTTTGGCAGCACTTAAACTTCCATCTTCCTTTACATCAAATACGGAAAGATTGCCGCCGCTGTAATTGCCCACGATAATATGTCTTCCTTTCCTGTCAATAGTAACATAACAGGGATGTGCGCCCTTGGTTTCAACTGTGTTAATGAATTTCAAAGTGCCTGAATCTTTATTAAATGCAAATGATGATACAGTGCCGGGGTTATTTTCATTTACGGCAAAAATAGTTTTACCATTGGGTGCTACAGCTATAAAGGAAGGATTGGATGCAGTGGTTGTACTTATGAGGTTTGATGTGGCATCGTTTACATCAAACCTGTATACGTAGATGCCTTTACTTGTAGTATTGGTATAGGTGCCAATAATGAGGTATAGCTCCTGAGCAAAACTGCCTAATGGTAACAGTACTAATAAATACAGTATTCGTTTCATACTGCTAATGTAATTTATTTATACCATGCAGCCATTGCAGCAATATTTTCTTTATGGGTATTAATTGAGAATTGGGGAATGTGTTGTTATTGCAGTTAGTTTTGTGTAATTTGAGTTTTGATATGAAAACATCAAAAATCAATTATTTTCTGATAGCGCTTTTATTGGTTTTAATTGTATTGGCTATTATCATAATCGGCTCTTACAGGCAGGCTGTATTATTACAGCAAACTACAAATAGTGTAACATTGTATACTGAGCAGTTAGAACAGCTGGATAAAATTCTTATAAACGCTATTGATAACTCAACTAATTCACGTGGTTTTGCTCTTACCGGAGAATCAAAATACGAGGCTGCTATTACAGAGACCTCCGTCCGTTTGCATAATGACATTGCTTTACTGCGAACTAAGTTCAGGTTCAGTGCAACTGTTTCATTGAAAGTAGATTCGTTAGAGTATTACATCAATAAACGCATCAGTTATTCAGATACAATTGTTGAGATACGAAAAAAGCTGGGGTTACAGGAAGTGGCGGTATTCACTGCCGGTGGCGGAGGCGATTATTACCTGAGTAATATAAGAAGGGTAGTGCATCAAATAATAACAGCAGAACGTGCAACCGTGAAAGAACTCCAAACAAGTAAACAAAACAATTTTCAACTGCTTAATACGATGCTCTTCTTATTGCTGATAGCAGTAGTTATTTTTTTTGCAGCATTATTTTATGTAACACAGCGGGAAATTGAACGCAGGAAGCGAATACAACTTGAACTCAGTGATTTTAATACGAAACTCAAAGAGGAAGTAAAAAGAGAAATCAATGAACGTTTGATGGTATTTGAACGGATTACAGATGCGTTTGTTGGTATAGACCGCAATTGGTGTTATACTTATATGAACCAGAAAGCAGGAGAAATTTTCAATCGTAATCCTGCTGCAATGATTGGGAAACATATCTGGACCGAGTTTCCCGAGGGTGTGGGCCAACCTTTTCATACAGCTTATGAGCGGGCAATGAAAAACCAGGAATACATTTATTTCGAAGAATACTATCCCCCCTATGAACGTTGGTTTGAGAATCATATTTATCCATCACAGGATGGGCTCTCCATTTTTTTTAGAGACATCACTGAAAGAAAGAAGTCGGAGCAGCAGTTACGGGAAACCAATCAACTGCTGGAAATTGCAGAGGAGCAGGCGCTATTGGGCAGTTGGCATTATGATGTATTAACGCAAAAAGGAAAGTGGTCAAAACAGATGTTTCGTTTTTTTGGTTTGCCTTATGCTGATGAGCCTCCTTCGTTTGAGCAGTATCTTCAATTCATTCATGATGATGACAGAGCGAAATTAGCAGCGGTTACCAATAATATGATGCAGGGCAAAGAACCGGAAACATTTTTGTATCGTACCAATGATAAAATATTACCCTTACGATATTTGCAGGCTAATTGGTTTGCAAACAGAAATGCAAACAATGAAATTATTAAGTTTTCAGGTACGGTGATGGATGTTACCGCCAGTAAACAAGCGGAGCAGGCTATTGCAAAAGAACGGGAACTGTCAGATCATATCATCAACAGCTTGCCCGGTGTATTTTACCTCTATAATGAACAGGGACGTTTTTTGCGTTGGAATGAAAATTTTGAATCTGTTACAGGATATAATGCTGCAGAAATTGCTGACCGAATACCACTTGATTTTTTTCCGGCGGAGGAGCAACTGTTCCTGGAAGAAAAAATCAAAAATGTTTTTGTGAATGGTGATGATTTTGCAGAAGCTAATTTTCTTACCAAATCAGGAGATTACATTCCATATTTCTTTACAGGACGCAGAGTAGAGTACAAAGGCGAACCATGTCTGTTAGGGGTGGGCATAAATATCAGCAAACAACGCAAGGCGGCACAATTACTGGCAGCATCTGAAGAAAAGTATCGTTTGTTGTTTGCCGATAACCCTATGCCGATGTGGTTATACTCAGTAAAAACGCTGAAGTTTATAGAAGTAAATGATGCGGCTGTTAAGCACTACGGATATAGTAGAGACGAGTTTCTGAAAATGACGATTAAAGATATTCGTCCTGTTGAGGATGTTGCGAAATTAACCGAGATTGCCAGCGATGGCTACAGGGGAGTGCATCATGTAGGTCAGTGGCGCCATTTAAAAAAGAACGGAGAGTTGATCATAGCTGAAATTATTACGCATGATACCTTCTATACGGGCGAGCATGTGCGTCTTGTACTTTCAATTGATGTTACGGAAAAAGTTGTCGCAGAACAACAATTGATCAGCACTCTGGAACAAATAAGAAAGCTCACTGCTTATTTGCAGGATGTGAGGGAAGCTGAACGTAAAAGGATTGGCAGAGAAATACATGATGAACTGGGACAGCAACTTACAGCAATTAAAATGGATGTTGCGTGGATTGATAAAAAGATGAACGAAGATCATCCCTTAAAACAAAAATTAAAAAATATCAATATTTTACTCGACAGCAGCAATCAATCCATCAGGAAAATTTTAGCAGAATTACGAATAGGTGTATTAGAACATCAGAATTTACAGGAAGCCATCCAATGGATGGGTAATCAATTTACGGAAGCAACCGGAGTGCCTGTAAAACTTAAGATTGATGATGTAAGCAATGTAAGCGAAGATCTGTCTGTTTGTTTATTCAGGATATTTCAGGAATCGCTTACCAATATCACACGGTATGCCCATGCAACTGAAGTAAATGTTTCATTGTATTTTAGTGAAAGTCATTGTGTTCTTGAAGTGGCCGATAATGGCAAAGGTTTTAACACTGAAATTTTAAATAGTTCAAGGTCTTTTGGTATCTTAGGTATGAAAGAAAGGGTTTATGCATTACAAGGTGAATTTGAGATAACATCAAAACCCGGTAATGGTACGAAAATACAAGTACGCTTACCAATTGTAACATAATCATGAAAATGGACCGTATTATTGTAGCCGATGATCATGCCTTTGTACGTATGGGAATCATTCAGATCCTGAAAGATGAATTTCCGTTTTCTTTTGTACAGGAAGCAAAAGATGGAACAGAACTGCTCCAGCAGGTGATAGAACAGGACTGGGACCTGGTCATTTCAGACCTTGATATGCCCGGTAAAACAGGCCTGGAGGTTCTTGAACATTTGAGAAAGAATAAGCCATCTACTCCTGTAATCATACTTAGTATTTATGCTGAAGAATTGTATGCCGTTCGTGCCATGAAAGCCGGTGCTTCCGCTTATCTCAATAAAAGCACCGCACCCTATGAATTAATTAAAGCTATTGAACGCATTCGCATGGGCAGAAAATATATTTCAGAAGAGCTTGCTGAAAAATTATTGAAGCTCGATGATCATAAAACGGCTCATGAAAAATTAACCAACCGGGAGTTTGAAATATTTAAATTGCTGGCTTCCGGCAAATCAGTTTCACAGATTGCTGATTCTTTATCTATAGCCCTTACTACAGTAAGCACACACCGGTTGCATATCCTTGAAAAACTTGGTCTTTCATCCAATGCTGATCTTGTTCGATATGCGATCTCCCACGGGCTGTTGACAGATGTTAAGTAAGGCGCTGCCTCCTTATTTCAGATTTCTATAGAATTTATTCTATGTAAATTCAGGATCGCCTTCTATTATCACAATCACTCACTTATTGTTGCTTTGCAAACAATGGCGCAGAAGTTATGATGATTTTTATTTACGACCGTTCCGTTTATTTTTCAGGTTCTTTTATTTCTTTCTTGCGGGAGTCTGTTCATGATCTTGAAATCAGTTATTTTTCCAGAGAGGAAGATATGTTGAAAGTTGCATTGCAACAGAAACCCTCCCTCATCATTCTGGATATCAAATTCTATAACGGGTTTAACTTTCAACTTATCAGGCAGCTTAAAGACCTCTATAGCCCGGTTGTAATTGTATGTATGTATCTGTTGGCAGATAATTTAGTGAAAAAAAACTGTTTTGAATGTGGAGCTGATTATGTGCTCGATAAATATATCGAATATGAAAAAATTATAGGAATCATCAATTCAATCAAATCCAATAGCGGAACCTAAAATACCTGTTATGAATTTAAAAAAATTAAGTCACATATTACAGCCCAAAAGAAAGTTTAACTCAAAACAAGAGAGACAAACTGCCTTTTTGTTGTGGATGTTTTTATTGTTTCCGCTGCTCCACCTTTTTATTTGCTACAGTTTATATCTGAATTTCAGCCTGTCAGGTAAAGCTCATACTTTGCTTTATTTATATGTTGTATTGATGCCTGTATTACTTTTCCTCACAGCATATCAGTTCCTTAAAATCATTAATGCACATAAGGTTACAGATGAAGAGCAGTTAATCTCCGCTTCCGGTAATCAAAACGAAATCCCTGAGAGAAATGAAACACCGCAAATTGCAAGGGTCTATCAAAAGTTAAACAGTAAAATGTATGTAGTGGAAACAGCATTTGCAAACTCCACACAAATAAATGAACTGTTAGAGCGATATGATTTTATTTCAAAAGCTACAAGTGATACCATTTGGGATTGGGATATTTCAAGAGATACTATTGTATACAATGGTGGTATTCATAAAATGTTTGGCTATACCTCAATAGAGGTACAGGAAATACGAACCTGGTGGATCAATAATATACATGAGCAGGATATTGATCATGTAAACCACATGCTGCAGGTGGCATTCAAACGGCAAAGTCAAAATGTAGAACTGATGTACAGATATAAGTGTGCGGATGGCAGTTACAAATATATTTTTGACCGTGCATTTATCCTGTATGATAAAAATGGTGTTCCTGTTAGAATGATTGGTTCAATGCAGGATGAAACAATCCGTTATGAAGAGGAAAACAGAATTACAAAAGCTATCATTCAGGCACAGGAATCAGAACGTCAACAGTTAGGGATGGAATTACATGATAATGTGAACCAACTTTTATCAGCTGCCATTTTACAACTAGGATTTCTTGCCTCAAAAAAAAGTATCAATGAGCCGGCACTGCAAACAGTGTGTGACGTAAAAGAATATATTAAAGAAGCGATTGAGGAAATCAGACGTTTGTCTCACCGCTTGGCACCTGCTTCTGACGCTGATGTTTCAATCTGTGAATTGATCCGAACGCTGGCTAACTCTTTTAATATAGGTGGACAGTATAAGGTGAGTTGCCGTTTCGATTTTCCGGATCCGGAATGTATTTCAAAAGAAATGCGGGTTGGTTTGTATCGTATTCTGCAGGAGCAACTCAGTAATATAGTTAAACATGCAAAAGCTAGTACAATTACCATTGAAGTAGTTCGTAATAAGAATTCAGTGGAATTAGTTATTACTGATGACGGTATTGGTTTTGATATTACCGTAAATTCATCCGGTATTGGTTTTGAAAATATCAAGCGAAGAGTGAAGTTTCTAAATGGAACAGTGCAAATTGAATCTGAGCCACATAAGGGTTGCTGCCTGAAAGTGAATGTACCTGTTGCTGCCAGAAATTAATTTATCTTCTTGGAGTCGGCATTCAATCTGGCTGATTGGGTTATAAAAGTCTGCTTACTTTTATTCGACCATGTACATGCATCATAACTTATTTGTGTTAAATTATGGGATAACCTGCAAGCGCCTGCCAGTATAATAATATTACAAATACAAACCACACCAATGCCACAGTAATGAGTTGCCCTTTGTTTTTTGCAAAATAAAAACCGGCTATGGGCAACAATTGCAGCGAATGCATTCCAAAAAAGTGAGCCACTCTTAAATCACCATACTGCTTACTCCAGTTGAGCACAGGTAATCCTTCACTTCCATCCGGTGCTCCAACGGTGTGCGCCAGTTGTGCTGCCATGTGCCCGCCTTCAAAAGCAAATACAACAAACAAAAGAATGCCCATTCGTATCCCCCAGATATAACCCTGTGGTAACATTGGTGGAAAATCTTTTTGTTTAAAAAAAAGAAATCCGATGTACAATGTCCATAATGTAAAAACGGTAATAGCAATACCCATCAATTGAAACAGCAGGCCATACAGCGGTGTGCTGATGTTGAAATGCGAAAGCCGTCCATGAGCTGCCTGCCAAACAATGATGCTCATTTCAATCAGCATCGTAACAATCATCACCCCACTATAACGTTTCACCGCTTTACGGTTGTTGAGGTACACCATGTACCAACTCATGGTAAATGCAAGGATGCCGATAGAAAGAAAAAACTTCATCGGCTTAATCCAGGCATTAATGCCCAGTACTTCCGTAGTTGTAAGTTGTGTAAGTATGAAACAAATAATGGCACCCGCAATATTGATCCATCCAAAAACATAGAGCAGGGGATTGCGGCTGTGCAGTTGAATCAAAAAGCCGCTTGCCCTATTTGTATTCTTAAGCGTATGAATGGTTGAACTCATGATTCATCAATAATTAGCTGCAAAGTATTGTTTGGAACTGATGGTTCTAATGATAAGATACATCAACAAACCCACCGGCCCCAGCATAAATGTAAACAGCAAACAGGGGATGATGAGCCAATGACTGATGCCATACTTCAGCGAATTCTTTTTAATCCTGATGCCCGTCATTAAATCAAAAGCAAGGTAATGCACCCATCCGGCTGTTACCGCCATTTTATTGGTGAACAAACTCATCACGCCATCCAGCGTTGAAAATTTGTCAAAATCACCGGCACTGAAACTCTGGCTGATGCACCACGCATAAATAATAGCAAATAAGGTGATGATAATTCCAATGAGCAGCTTATCTGTATCAACCCAAAAGGGAGAAAGAATAATTAACAATAACCAGCCCACAAGAGCAATGGTGTTACAGATGCTGAAAATAGAATCAGGAGTCATGATGATTGATTTGTTTAAAGATAGCTTTCTATGAACAAATTAAAAAGCAGTTGTTCGTTGATGCTTTGTCATACCGCCCATAATTTTTTGCATAATGCGTATTTTAAGAAAGCGGGGTAATGTATGTAGGGAACCTATAAGCAGTTTGGAAAGAAAGCCCGGCCATACGCTGCTTTTTTTACCCAATGCTTTTAATATTGGAACTGCGATAATTTCCGGTAACATGGCTCCGTTCATTTGCAAATTGGCTCTCTGTTCAAATCCTGTTTTTACAGGACCGGGTGCCGCTACCAGTACGTCTACATCATAGGGCTTGAGTTCTATGGCCAGCGCTTCTCCCAATGATTGTATATAAGCTTTGGTTGCCGCATAATGAGCCGCATGGGGAACACCCTGGTACGCAACAATAGAACTGAAAAAAATAATGCCCCCTTTTTTCCATGCATGAAACACTTTTGTAAAGTAATGGGATAGCTTCAACACTGCTTCACAATTCAGCCTTAGCATATTTACTTCTTCATCCAGTTTGCTTTGCATGAATAAACCGGAAGTGCCGTAGCCCGCACATAATACCGCCAGGCCTATGTGATATGCATGAATGGATTTTATAAACGCATCGGTACTTTGTTCATTACTCAAATCAGCAGTTAGTGCAATAACGGTGATGCCATGCGTGCTTTCAAGTTGATTTTTTAAACGATCCAATGCTGAGGTGGTACGTGCTGTAATCACCAGGTCTAACCCGCATTGTGCCAGTTGTTGGGCAATTGCCAGGCCTATACCCGATGTGGCGCCGGTAACCAGCGCCATCGGACCATATTTCATCTTCAGATGTTCCTGTTTTTTCTTTGTAAGTGTTGTAGCCATTGTGTTTGCTTTGAAGGATTTAGAATTGAATTCGGTACAAAACATCAGGAAAGAAACCTATCTGGTTCACATTACCCACCGTTCCACGTTGTGGATTATAACGACGCAGGAATATGTTTTCCCTGTTGGTTACATTTTGCAAATCGAGGTAAAAGGTTTGACTGATTTTTCTTTTTTTACTGTTGATGCGGTAACCAAATTTGGTATCAATCCGCAGGTAGCTGTTTAACTTTTCACTGTTATACCTGCTTTCATCCAGCACTTCACGTTTTTCAAGTTGAGAACGTGTTACATCAACAGGTGTCACATAACGTCCGCCGATAGTTGATAATCGTACATCAACAGTAAAAGCATTGCGTTTGCCTTTTCCTGTTTTCCACTCACGGCCGGTTAATACATTCGCTGCATAGCCGTAGTTAAAGGAACTGTTGCGTTCAATACCATCACTTCCTTTGTATTTGCTGTCAAATAAAGAACCGGTAGCCATCAGGTAAAAACCATTGGTAAGAAATTTTTCTACAGTCAATTCCACGCCTGTATTGCTGCCGGTGCCTTCGTTGATTAATCCTGCTTTTTCAGGAAAGGTGAAATCGCTTCCTGCATTGAGCATGCTGAAACCTGTGCTTCCTGCTTCCACCGGAATATCAAATAAAGATTGATAGTAGAGTTCTGCTTTTACCCGCCAGTTGGCAGCAAACCGGTTTTCATAACCCAGAACAAAATGATGTGCTTTGCTGAAATCAAGATTACGGTTATTAAGCAGCGAGCCATTCACCTGCTTTTGGTACAGGTACACAGGTAATGCCTGCATCTGACCATGCAAACCATAACTGAAGGTGATGGTGTTTTTTACATTGGGTTGATAGCTGATAGCCGCTCTTGGTTCCAGGATATTGCTTTTGTTGAACGTGAGGTTCATACCATGCACACCCGCCGTAATGGTGATTTTATTAAGTGGTTTGTAACGTGCCTGTGCAAAATACTGCCATAATAAAAATTGGTCATTGTAATTGCGGATAACATCAAATGCATCACTGGAGGTTTTGCCTTCACGGTCGCTGGCAAGTGAGTTGATTTGAAAACGTTCACCGGTAATACCTGCTCTCCAGGAAAATTTGGCAGATGTTTTGGAATTGATGATGCTGTTGAAACGGATGGTTTCCTGTTCATCATTTACATCTGTAATTAACCAGCGGTTGGTATACGGAGGAACGGGGAGTTCATATTGATAATTATTGAAATCTGTTTTTGTTCGGCTGTATGATACAACGGTACGGATGAAAGTTTGTTTCCCGATATCAAGCGTGTGTTTCGCACCAAAGAGTGAAAAATTACTTTTTACATAGGTATCCTGGTCGCTACGGCTGTAAAAATCAGTACTGTCAATATCTTTTCCGATAAAATCAATATTGCTGATGCCGCCCATACCGAACAATGAAAGTCTGCCGGCTTTTGTTTTCGCAAACTGAATATTGTACACCCAATCCTGGTACCTTGGCACAGCAGCAGTACCTACGTTTAATCCTAATGATTGACCAATCTGCACAAAGGAATAACGGTAACCCACCAGGTACGAAGCACCGTTTTTCTTTTTGCTCAAAGGGCCTTCCAGCATTGCTTCCAAACCGCTGAAGAGGTTTAATTGCAAGGTGCGTTCATGCTTGGTAGTGTTGCCTGTTCTGAAGTTGATATCAAAGACTGCAGCAGTGGCATTGCCATACTCAGCAGGGAAAGCGCCGGTATAAAAATCAGAATTCTTTAAAGCATTAGTGTTAAGTGCTGATATAGGACCACCTGTAGTGCCCAATGTAGAAAAGTGATTAGGACTTGGTGCGGGCAATCCTTCAATACGCCATAAAACACCCGCCGGTGAATTACCACGAACCACAATATCGTTACGGGAATCATTGTTGGAAATAACACCGGCAAAATTGCTCACTAATTTACTGGGGTCGTTACGGCCACCGGCATAACGGGTAACTTCTTCAATACTGAAACTGCGTGCACTGCTGCCGGCAAATTCATTGTTCACGTTTCCTTTTTTGATTTTGCTTCCTTTAATGACTACTTCGTTGAGTGATTTAATGTTTTGCTCAAGGCTCACATCCACAATCACTTCTTTGCCTGTAGTTACTAATATTTCAGGGATGGTGGCTGTCTGGTAACCGCTGAACGTAATACTGATGCTGATGCGGCCTGAAGGAACATTATTTAATTGGAAATTTCCATTGGCATCTGTTACAGAAGAAATGTTGAGTGCTTCAATGGTAACCGTAGCTCCGGCCAGTGGCTTTTCGCTTACTTTATCCAGTACCGTTCCTTTAACTGTTTGGTTGTTGTTTTCTGCTGATGTAAGAAAAGATGACAACAGCACGGTGATGATGAATAGTATTTGCTTCATGGTGAATGATTTTGTGCGCACAAAATTTCAATTCACCGGTTGCAAATCGGTTGACATTTATCAAGATGAAAAACAAACCCTGATTTATTGATATTTATCAATCAGGCTGTAGAGGAGGAACTCATCTTTTTACGGATACGGCTCAGGTGTTCAGGTGTAATACCGATAAATGATGCAATCATATACTGCGGTACCCGTTGAATTACAAAAGGTTCATTTTTTAAAATCGAGAGGTAACGTTCTTCAGGCGACAGCGCCAGTAATCTTGTGATTTGTGTGCTCACATGGATGAAAAGCATTTCAGCCATTTTTCTGCCGAATATTTCAAATACGGGATAATTCAAATACAAAAATTGAATGTCGTCATAACTCAGATTAATCATTTCACATTCTTCCAATGCATCAATATTTTCAGCAGTAGGTGTTTGTGTAAGAAAGCTGGCATAACAGCTGATGTATTCATTCTCAGGAATAAAACCGGTACAAACATCTTTGCCATCTGCCACATAAAAAATCCGTACCAAACCTTTATTGATAAAGCTTACTGTTCTGCTAATTTCTCCCTGTCTTGTAAGGAACTCGCCTTTTTTCAAATATTGAATGGTAAGACGCTGTTCTAAAGCCAACCATTCTTCCTCTTTCAGGTGCGGAATAAGGTTTTTATAATATGCTTTTATCTGTTCAAACATCAACTTAATTTTTGCAGTGCAGCAGTGATTCTTTTCATCGTTTCATCATCGCTCAACTCCTGCGGAACAAACGGTTCACCGATTACTTTTTCATATAACTCAATATAGCGTTGTGAAATTGTATTCACCCATTCATCATTCATTTCCGGAACGGTTTGTCCTTCCTTGCCCATAAAATTGTTGGCAATAAGCCATTCTCTAACAAACTCTTTGCTTAATTGTTTTTGACGTTCGTCGGTTTGCTGGCGTTCTTCAAGACCATCTGCATAAAAATACCGGCTGGAGTCAGGTGTATGTACTTCATCCATCAACACAATTTCACCTTTCAGCTTCCCGAATTCATACTTGGTATCTGCTAAAATCAATCCACGTTTGGCGGCAATTTCTTTACCACGTGCAAATAATTGCAAGGCAAAGTGTCTCAGTTGCTCCCATTCAGCAGCAGTACACAAACCTTTTTCAATAATTTCTTTGGGGCTGATGTCTTCATCATGCCCGGCATCGGCCTTGGTAGAAGGGGTGATGATGGGAGTGGGGAAGAAGTCGTTTTCCTTTAATCCGTCGGGCATGGTTGCTCCGCACAACTCTCTTTTACCGCTTGCATAGGTTCTCCAGGCATGACCTACGAGGTTGCCCCGCACCACCATTTCAATTTTAAAAGGCTCACATTTCTTACCGATGCTCACGTTGGGCGCCGGTACTTCCTGCAACCAGTTGGGGCAGATGTCTTTGGTAGCCTTGAGCATGTATGCAGCAATCTGGTTCAATACTTGTCCTTTATAAGGAATGGGGCGGGGGAGGATAACGTCGAAAGCGCTGATACGGTTACTGGCCACCATTACCAGTATATTGTTTTGAATTGTATAAACATCACGCACTTTGCCGCTGTAAAAAGCGGTTTGATGCTCAAATTGAAATATTGCCATGCAGCGAAAATAATTGAGAACTATTAAGAATGCTTTTTTAATCATCTTTACTTATCTACTTATGTGGAAATTGACGGTTAAGAAATTATTATAATATTAAAAGGTAAACCCTATTTTTGTCGCTAAAGTAAAATCTGCTTTATGAGTAAAATCTCCTTATTTACAGGACTGATGCTCTCTGCGTCGGTTATTTTCATTGCTTGCAATAAAAAAGATGATCCAGCTTCTGCTCAGGCAAGACTGCTTGTAGTAAACGCTGCAATTACACCCAATTCTGTTGCCCCCATTGGCCCCGCCATTGATGTTAGATGGGATGGGCAGTTTATTATTCCTAATGTAATATATGGTGCTCCCGGTGTTACCACAGGTTCTCCTTTTACAGCATTAGGAAATACTACTACTCCTCAATCCTTATTTGCCGGTTCTTATGCAAATGTAAAACCGGGTGCTTTTGGTTTAAATCTTAGAGCAACTTCCAATGCAGTATCACCTCCCGGCGTTAATCTTACAGGTTCTACCTTATTTGACAGAACAACCAGTTTATTGCCCGGCATGAGTTACACAGCTGTTACATTTGACTTTGTTCCGTTGTATCGTGTACATTTAATGGAAGATGATTTAAGTGCACCACCATCAGGCAAAATTAAAGTAAGGTTTATCCATGCTGTGCCACAGGCTATTTTTCAGGCATTGGGAGTTCCCAGAAGGGATACTGTTGATGTTACAGGTTTTGGCGGTTTGTCAACTGCTCCTTTGAATAATACTGCTCTCTATACTGCCAGAACATTTGGAGATGCTTTTCAAAATCCTGTACTTACCAGATTTGCTGCTATTGACAGTGGCAGTTATCGTTTTGGAATTCGTGTTTCAGGAACTCCGGGTTTAAGTCCGGCAACAGGAGCATTAGGCTTATTTCCTGCAAGCGGTAACCCTATCAGATTATTGGAAGGAAGAATTTATACTATCATTGCCCGTTTGCACCCTTCTTCTGCTGCTCCCGGATTACAACCAGGTGTTACCATCATTCAACATAACTAATACCCAATTAAAAACTTGTTTATGACGAAAATTTTTAAAATAGTTTCCTTGATGGTAGCAGCAGTCTGCTTAACTATCAGTGCATATGCACAAACAACAGTTTCCGGTACTATCAAATCCAAATCATCAGGCGAAACCCTTTCTGCGGTTTCAGTTTCTGTAAAAGGAACTACCCGTGGTACGTTTACAGATGATAAAGGAAATTTTAAACTCACTGTTGAAAAATTACCTGCTACATTGGTAGTTTCATCAGTTGGTTTTGAAGATCAGGAAATCAATGTTACATCCGGTGCTTTTCTGGAAGTGAGTCTGGTTTCAAAAGCCGCTATAGGTCAGGAAGTAGTAGTATCTGCAACCCGTGTAGCTACCAGAATTCTGGAATCACCTGTATCTATTGAACGCCTTGGCGCACAGCAATTGCGTGAAACGCCTCAGGCTTCGTTTTACGATGCTGTTCAAAACTTAAAAGGTGTTGATTTTGTACGTTCAGGTTTAATTTTCGGTACCATTGGTACACGTGGTTTTAACGGTAGCGGTAACGTACGTTTCAACCAGTTTACAGATGGAATGGATAACCAGGCTCCCGGTTTGAACTTTTCTGTTGCAAACATAGTGGGCTTAACAGAACTGGATGTAGATAATGTGGAATTACTGCCCGGTGCCTCTTCTGCTCTTTATGGAAGTGGTGGCATGAACGGTACATTATTAATTAACAGTAAGAACCCATTTAAATATCAGGGCTTAAGTTTTCAGGTAAAACAGGGCATCATGCACACAGACGGACGTCAGCGTCCCGCCTCTCCGTATTACGACTGGAACTTCCGCTGGGGTAAAAAGATTTCTGAAAAATTTGCATTTAAACTTGCCGGACAATATTTGCAGGCACAGGACTGGCAGGCCAATGACCTCCGTAATTATGATGTTGTAAATGGTACTACCGTTTTTGGTGACCGCAATAAACCCAGTTATAATGGTGTGAATGTGTATGGCGATCAGATTGGTTCCACTCCTCCTGTTGTAAATATGCGTGCTTCTATTAGAGGTAGTGTATTTCAACAAACTTATGCCTTTGTGTATGCACAGGCAATAAGCGGTGGAGCAACTCCTCAGCAAGCAGATGCGATTGCAAGGGCACAAGCTACTGCAAATGCCAATAATACAACTAACAGCTTATTTGCAACTGGTTCAGATTCTATTATAAGCCGCACCGGTTTTGCAGAAAGAGATATAGTGGATTATAATACCTACAACATTAAATTCAATGGCGGGTTGTACTACAAAATCAAACCCAATCTTGAATTGTCGTTGGTAGGTTACTGGGGCGCTGCCACAACTGTTTATACAGGAGCTGACAGGTATTCTTTAAAAAACGCACAGATTGGCCAGTATAAATTAGAATTAAAAGGCGATAACTTTTTTGTAAAAGGTTATACCATCCAGGAAAATGCAGGTGACTCTTATGCAGCTACTATCCTTGCTTCTCAAATGCTGCAAAGAACTTCAGAAAGTGCTACACAGTGGTTCCCTACTTATATTGGAACATGGGCCGCTGCAAGAGGAGGATCACTTCCCGGATTTACAGGTGTAAACTTCTCTGAAGATCAGGCACATGCGCTTGCCCGTCAGGCAGCTGATGCCAATCGTCCCCAACCCGGTACTCCTGCTTTTCAAAACTTATTAAACTCCGTTGCAAGCGTACCTATCTCCAGAGGTGGTGCACAGTTTTTTGATAAAACAGATATGTATGTTGTGGATGGTATGTACAACTTCAAAAAGATTACCTGGGCTGAAGTACAAGTGGGCGGTTTGTTCCGTCGTTTCTCATTGAATTCAGCAGGTACTTTGTTTACTGATACATTAGGTAAGCGTATCGGCATTAATGAACTGGGTGGTTATATCCAGATTCAGAAAGATGTAACTGACTGGTTAAAAATAAACGTAGCTGGCCGTTATGATAAGAACTCAAACTTTAAAGGTCGCTTTACTCCAAGAGCTACTGCTACCATTAAAGTAGCAAAAGATAACTTTGTTCGTCTTTCTTATCAGCAAGCCTACCGTTTCCCCACAACTCAAAACCAATACATCAATCTTCCACTTGGTACAAGAAGCAACATGCTTATTGGTGGCTTGAAAGAAATCTGGGATTCTTACAACTTCGACAATAACCGTGTATGGGATAGTGCTACTGTAGGCCGTGCTGCACGTGGACAGGGTACATTGAGTGCTGCCAATGCTTTTACGTACAAAGAATTCAATCCTGAAGTTGTAAACTCATTTGAAATAGGGTATCGTGGTGTTATCGGCAAGAAATTATTGTTTGATGCGTATGCTTTCTATGCTATTTACTCAAATTTTATTTCTACTGTTATTCTGGTACAGTCTCCCGGTACAGCTAATCAACGCACGTTTGGCATGCCTGTAAATGCTGAGGGTACTGTAAAAACCTTTGGATGGGGTGCAAGTATTGACTGGAAAGTGTACAAGAATTTCAGTTTAAGCAGTAACGTTTCCTACAATGAATTGAACAATGCTCCTGATGGTCAGTTAGCCTTCTTCAACACTTCACCCTGGCGCTACAACATTACTGTAGCTAACAGTAAGATTACAAAGAATATTGGTATTGGTGCTACTTACAGATGGCAGTCTGCTATTGATCGCTGGGAGTCTACCTTCCTGCAAGGTCCGCTGGATGCCTTTGGTGTTTTGGATGCTCAGGTTACATTCCGTATCAACAAAACAAAGAATGCCATTAAAATCGGAGCAAATAACCTCCTTAACAAATATTACAAAACAGCTTACGCTAATCCTGACATTGGAGGATTGTACTATGTAAGTTTTGGTTATAATATTTTCTAATTCAGAACGATTCAGAATAAAATCCCTTTGCTAAAATGCAAAGGGATTTTTTTTTACTCATGGTTTTAATTGATATTTGGATGGTAGGAAATGAGCCATAAATTTTCGTGCTATTATACAAGGCGGCGATGAACATTTTATGAAGAATCAGATGAGACAAATTTCTAAAACTATAAAATACTCATGAAAACAATTCTGTTTGATACGCCTGCATCACGAAAAGCCTTGTATCCTTTTACAGGTATAAGAGCTGTGGCTGATATACGCAATGGCATTTTTACCATAAGAGAACGATGGGAAGAATTGCTGCAAACAAACAGTTTTATACTAACTGAAAACTATCTGCAGCATCATGTTGAAGAATTGAATGATGAACTGCTTTATATCAATACCTCTGCTTTACCCGCTACTCATTTGATACAGGCTATACAGGATTTAAAATTAAATCAGGGTCTGTATCAAAACGAAGATATCCTTGCAATTAAATCAACCGTTCAGTTGCCTTTTGGATTTACGAAAGATGATTGCAGCGATTTAGATTGGAAATCGTACAGCGATAAGATTCATTTCCTGCGTGCGCCTTTTCAGATTACGCAACAGGCACACATTATGCTGGAAATGGATTTCAAACGGTTCACAATGGGCAGAACATCTGCTCCCATATCTTCTACGAATACAATCAGCAACAGCCAAAACATTTTTTTAGAAGAAGGTGCCGTAATGGAACATTGCATCATCAATGCTGCTGATGCATATGTTTATATTGGCAACAATACATTGCTTATGGAAGGGTGCATGATTCGTGGTTCGTTTGCCGCACTGGAAAAAACTGTGGTGAAAATGGGTACTAAAATTTACGGTACTGCTATTGCCGGTAAACAATGCACCATCGGCGGTGAAATTAAAAACACGGTCTTTTTTGATTATTCCAATAAAGCACATGATGGCTACGTGGGTGATGCCGTAATAGGCAGTTGGTGTAATCTGGGTGCGGGTACATCTGCTTCCAATGTAAAAAATACAGCAGGCGAAATAAAAATTTGGAATCCGCTTCTGCACCAATGGATCGCAGCAGGTACAAAATGCGGCCTTATGCTGGGTGATTATTCACGCACAGGCATCAATACTTCGTTGAATACAGGTACTGTTACCGGTGTGTGCTGCAATATTGTAAGTGAGGGTATTCCCCCAAAGTATATTCCTGATTTTACATGGAATACCGGCACCGGCGAACATTTTGTTTTTGATAAAGCCATTGCTTCTATCAGCAACTGGGCAAAAATGAAACAGCAGGAGATCACTGAAACAGAAACTCAAATTCTTCAATACATTTACAACTCAATTTAATTACAATTTTTATGCGCAAACAAATAGCAGCGGCCAACTGGAAAATGAATTTAACGTATCAGCAGGGCGAACAATTGATGAATGATTTATTGCAAACACCTCATAGCCTGAAGGAACACCAACTGGCGGTGTTTGGCATACCGTTTCCTTACCTTACTATGGTGATTGAAAAATTAAAAGGTAAAGCACATACAGGTGTGGCTGCACAAAACTGTTCTCAACATAAGGCAGGTGCATACACCGGAGAAACATCAGCAGAAATGCTGCAATCCATAGGTGTGGAGTTTGTAATTCTTGGTCATAGCGAACGCCGTGAGTACTTTCATGAAACCAATCAATTACTGGCAGAGAAATTAAACAGTGCACTGAGTTATGGATTAACACCCATCTTTTGCTGTGGTGAGTCATTAAGCATACGTGAAGCAGAAACACAAAATAGTTTTGTAGAAACACAATTGCGTGAAAGTTTGTTTCATTTAAGTGCTGCAGATTTACAAAAGATTGTTATTGCTTATGAACCCATATGGGCCATTGGCACAGGCAAAACAGCAAGTGCAGAGCAGGCACAGGATATGCACGCACATTTGCGTAGTGTGCTTGCTGCTCAATACGGAACAGAAGTGGCCAACACTATTTCTATACTGTACGGTGGAAGTGTAAAGGGCAGCAATGCAGCTGAAATTTTTGGTAAGCCTGATGTAGATGGTGGATTGGTGGGAGGCGCTTCTTTAAAAGCAGATGAGTTTGCACAAATCATCAATGCACTCAAGTAAATGAAGCGAAATAAAAATTTACAACCGCTATCAAGGCAGCATCACAATGCTTTGATGGCGGTTTTGCTTTTGAAAAAAGGTGTACAAAAGAGAGCGGATGTACAGGTGATGCAGGATTTTATTCTTGCTGTATGGAAAGATGAATTACAGCCGCATTTTGAAGCAGAAGAAAAATGGCTGTCAGTTGCAACGCATCATCCTCACTTAACATCCCTCCATCAACGTATGTTGCAGGACCATGAAACAATACGAAAATATATCTATCAATTCTATACAACTGTTTCAACACATGAAATTGTACAATCCTTTTATGAGTTACTGGAGCAGCATGTGCGGTTTGAAGAACGGACGTATTTTCCAGCACTGGAGCAATATCTTTCTGTTAAGGAATTACAAATTATCGGTACACATGTAGCCGATAATTCAGTGCAAAGTTGTGCTCAGTTTCCTGTGAAGTTTTGGGAGTGAGTTTTTAGTATCTTACAAACCGGTTGCATTTTGCAACTCAATCATTTCAATTTATATTCAGCGAAGAAGCGGGTAGAAAAATCCGTTTGTTTTAAAATTCAAAACTAGAACAGCTTTATGGCCAAGGTATTGATTTTATTTGCACACCCTGCACTGGAAAAATCAAGAGTGCATAAACGATTACTGGCTCAAATTCCGGCAGTTGCTGATGTACATCTTCATGATTTGTATGAACACTATCCCAACTTTGATATTGATATTGTAACCGAACAACAACTGCTGCTGCAGCATGATGTGATTATATTTCAGCATCCGTTGTATTGGTACAGTTCTCCGGCACTCATTAAACAATGGCTGGATCTTGTGCTGGAACATGGCTGGGCTTATGGCAGCAAGGGTACAGCCTTAGCCGGAAAAAAATGGTTACAGGTTATTTCTTCCGGTGGTTCTGCTGAAGCATATAAAGAAACAGGGCGCAATAAATTTACACTTTCACAATTCCTGCTTCCTTTCCGTCAAACAGCTGCTTTATGCGGTATGGAATTTTTGCCACCATTTGCAGTGCACGGTACACATCGGTTAAATGATGCAGATATTGAGCTGCACGCATTGCAGTATGAGCAGATGTTGTTTGCACTTCGTCAAAACCGTATTACACACGATGAACTTAAAAGTGTGCAGTACATGAATGATATTATACCTATTCCTCAAGCTATTCAATCTTAAACATCAATGGACAGCAACAGTTTTCTTTTTCAGGCATTTGTATATTTAGGCGCTGCCGTAATTATGGTGCCGGTAGCGAAAAAACTCGGATTGGGTTCGGTGCTTGGCTATTTAATAGCCGGCATTCTCATAGGCCCTACTGTACTTGAGTTTATCGGCAGCGAAGGACAGGACATTATGCACTTTGCAGAGTTTGGAGTTGTAATGATGTTATTCATTATTGGTTTGGAACTGGAGCCTGCGTTGTTATGGAAACTACGGAAAGCCATTCTAGGTTTGGGCGGATTACAGGTATTGGTAACAGCTGTTATCATTTCAATAGCTGCTTTTTTGATACAGTTGCCCTGGCAATCAGCAATAGCAGTGGGTTTAACCTTGGCTTTGAGTTCTACAGCCATCGTTTTGCAAACACTGGCTGAAAAAGGATTGAATCAAACAACAGCCGGCAGAAGTGCGTTTGCTGTTTTGCTGTTTCAGGATATCGCTGTCATCCCTATGCTGGCTTTATTTCCCCTGCTTTCTATTGCAGGGCTTGCAAGCGGTGAAGAAGCTGCTCATTCCTCCATTAACTGGATTGAAACGCAGGCAGGCTGGTTACGTACACTCATTGCTGCGGCCGCTGTGTTACTCATTATCATTGGTGGTCGTTATCTGGTGCCGCCTCTGTTCCGCCTTGTGGCAGCTACACATCTCCGTGAGTTATTTACGGCTACTGCTTTGTTACTGGTGGTGGGGATTGCTGTGCTCATGTCAGTAGTTGGATTAAGTCCGGCATTAGGAACGTTTCTTGGAGGAGTTATCCTTGCCAGCAGTGAATTTAAACATGAACTGGAAAGTGATATCGAACCTTTTAAAGGGTTACTGCTCGGTTTATTTTTTATTGCTGTGGGGGCTTCTATCAATTTTGAATTGATTATGCAGCAGCCGGTACTTATCCTTTCATTGGTATTAGGGTTGATGTCAATCAAAGCAATTGTGTTATAGGTATTAGGAAAATTATTTGGATTAAAGATAGATCAGAATATTACATTCTCATCTTCCTTATCGCAGGTAGGTGAGTTTGCGTTTGTATTGTTGAGCTTGTCCCTCACTGAAGGGATTGTTGCGAAGAATTATGTTGATATTCTGATGGCCGTTGTAGCTATAAGTATGGCATTAACGCCCATTGCGTTTTTTCTCAATGAAAAAATAGTATTACCGGCGTTGTCAAAACGTAATGTTGCAGCAGCTATGGAGCGTGAGCCGGATGCTGTAGCTGAAAAAAATCCGGTAATCATTGCAGGCTTTGGTCATTTCGGGAATACGGTAGGTCGTTTTTTGCGTGCACATGGTATAGGTACCACTATCCTTGATGTGGATGGTGAACGTGTAGATTTTTTACGGAAGATGGGATTCAAAGTGTATTATGGAGATGCAAGCCGTTATGATTTGCTGCATGCAGCCGGCGCAGCAGAAGCTAAAATAATCATCATTACCATTGATGAACCTGCCAAGCGTTTGCAGATGATTGAAACTATCAAAAAATATTTTCCTGATTTACAGATTCTGGTACGCAGCCGCAACCGTTATGATGCATATGAGCAAATGAATGCCGGTATGCTCCACATTTACAGAGAAACCATTGATACGGCGCTGCGTATGGGTGTAGATGCATTGAAGATGATGGGGCACCGTGCATATACGGCTCAACGCAGTGCTCAAACATTTTTTAAATACGATGAACAGAAACTCAAAGATCTGGCAAAGCTGCATACGGATGAAGCAGCCTACATCAGTCAGGCAAAAGAATACATTGAGGAACTGGAACGCATCATCAGTACAGACGGGCAGCAACTGCATCTTACAAAAGATGCCGGATGGGATGAAGAAAGTTTGATAGCAGATGCTAAAAACTGGGTTGAGAAAAATAAATAAGAATGGTTATTTCATAATAAACTGTGCACGCTCCAACCTGTCGTTAATAGCTGCACCAATGCCTTGTGAAGGTAAACGCTCGGTTAAAACAACAGATGCTTTCATAGTATCCGCTACACGTAATATTTTAAATAAATTTTTTGCTGCTTCGTCCAAACTGCCCGAAGGGGAGAGGATAAACTGTTGTTCTTTTGGTATATCAGGATGATACGATTGAAAATTGATGAGAACTATTTTTTCATCTTCAAACCTGCGCAGCAGTTCTTCCATTACACCCATGTGTAACGGTGTGTGTGTAGCATAATGACTTTTCAATTGACCCGGCGCATCAGGATTTTCAGTAATTGATTGTTTGATGATTACTTTTTGCTGAAGAATGCTTTCAATTTGCTCATGTGTAATGCCGCCGAGGCGATAGATCTCCGGTTCATCATCATCATTCCATCCAAGTATGGTTGATTCAACACCCACTGTGCATTCGCCGCCATCCAGCACATAACTGATTTTACCATCTAAGTTTTCAAGCACATGCTGTGCGGATGTGGGGCTTACATAGCCTGATGGATTGGCGCTGGGAGCAGCCACAGGAAAATTCAATTGTTCCAGCAATTGCAATGTAAGCGGATGATTGGGTACACGTATTGCCACACGATTACTTCCTGCAGTAACTATATCAGGAATTGTATTTTGTTTTTGCAGCAATAAGGTTAGAGGTCCGGGCCAAAACGTATTTGCCAGTAATGCAGCCTTGGCCGGAGTATTTTGCACATACAGTTGTGCCTGTGCCCATGAATGCACATGAACAATCAAGGGATTGAATTGAGGCCGTTGTTTTACGGCGTAGATTTTTAACACCGCATCTTCATTCAATGCATTAGCTGCCAATCCATACACTGTTTCTGTGGGAATGCTTACCAGTTCTCCTGTTTGTAACAGGGAAGCAGCCAATGAAATATCAGTACCTGATTGCGTTGTCATGGCTGCAAATCTACGGGAAGCTTTTCAGGATGATAATGGTTTATCTTATTCAAAAACAGATGTGTTGATGTCTGGTCTTCACTGGGTGCATACATCATATCAAATTTAGCACCATATACAAACTCCTGATACGTGTAAGAAGCACGACTCACCACATTGTTTGCAAACTCGTCATCATAACCCGTAACAAATACCATTACTTCCGTTTCTGTTTCTTCAAAATCTTTTTTGGTAAACTGGTAGTAGGGACTTGTTTCGGTTATGGCATGCACCAGCGTCCAGTTAGATATAAGGGTATTGGCTTTTGCAAGCTCCAGATCCAAACTGAAAAAGTTGTTTCTCTTGAAACCATTTTCATCGGCTACTTTTAATACTGCCGTAACTTTTACTTCTACATTTGTGAGAAAATGATTTTTATAAGGTGCCAAACGAAACATGAGTGCATATCCATCTTTGTATGGTGAAAACAATGCATTATGAGAGTAAATAAGATAGGCTTTTGGTTGTGAAAATCTTCCATACAACAAACCTGTAGCCAGCGCAAACATTAATAAACCGGTGAGCGCTTCAAATGATGCAACAGCATTAACTGTAAGGGATGAAGGATATACATGACCATATCCTACCGTGGTAAGTGTTTGTGCACTGAAATAAAAGGCTTCCCAGAATTTTCCATATTGAGAAGTTTGCTCCATGCCGCCTAATTGCTCCACACCTATAAAGTAAAAGATGGTAGCAAAAAATAAGTTGACCAGTAAGTAAGTTATGAAAATAACGGCTAAAAATTTCCAGGTTGAAATTTTTAACATGAACTGATAACCACTGAATTGATTAAGAAATGGAATGCCACGAAACTTGATATTGGGCTTGCCATCTTTTTCAAAAAAGCGACCACCGCTCTGTCTGCTGTCAACACTTAAGCCGGTTTCCCGGTTTTCTTTTGCATTTTTGCTGATGCGGAAGGAGCGTGCCATTTACGTAATTGTCTGTAAATCTACAAAAAAGAAGTTTACTGAAAAGAGCCCTCCATTATTACAATCAAATTTGTTATTACATTTAAACCCTCATCAAATTCCTCTGCATGCATTTGTCAAAGTTATTTGCTTCCAATATTTTATGGAGAGGAATGTATTTATTCACTTCAATGATTGTAACGGTGCTCATGGCCCGCTTTCTTGAGGCTGAGCTTACGGGCAACCTGCTTTACAATATAAGCATGCTCACATTTGTGTTTATGGCATGTTCCTTAAGTCTGGATGCTGCATTGATTTATTTTTCTGCATCGGGAAAAATTACACTGGCCCGGTTGTTTACTATAACTGTAATCTGGCTTTTGATAGCACTGCTTATTGCATTGCCTGTTGTATATATGCTGCAGTTCTATAAAGTAGTTTTAATTACTGTTGATTCTTTTTTTATGTATGCAGTTTTATTTATCGGAGGTAATCTGCTCATTACCTATTTCAGCAGTTTTTTTTATGCCCGGCATCAAAATCATATTCCCAATTTAATTTTCATAGGTGTTAACCTATTGCTCATTGTTTATTTACTTTTTTCAAGGGGAACTTCGTCAGTAGTTTTATCAAGAGAGGTGTTTATTCAACTTTATTTTTATTCCTTTTTATTGCAGGGGCTACTGTGTGCTGTATTGTTTATTGTTTATAATAAAAAATCCGTAAGCTTTTCGATGCCTCCATATGTTGAATGGTCAGAGGTTTGGAAATATGCATCAAAAGCGTTTATAGCCAATCTGCTTGCGTTTTTACTTACACGGGTTGATTACTGGATAATTGAATTGCTTACAAAAGATAATGCTGCTCTCGGTAATTACATACAGGCATCAAGATTGGTACAGCTTTTTCAAATGCTCCCTGTTATACTGGCTACTACTGTTTTCCCTGCGGTTTCATCAGGTTTAAGAAACGGAATGATAGAGGTAATTCAAACACTGAGCAGGTTATTGCTCGTCTTTTATCTGCTTCTCATCGTTCTGTTTGCATGTATAGGTTACTGGTTATTTCCGTTGGTTTTTGGAGCAAGTTTTTCTGATATGTATTTTGTGTTTTTACTGCTTTCTCCCGGTTTAATTGCCACAATGGTAATGGCGCTTATCTGTTCATACCTTGCAGCTGTAAATAAAATTGAACGTAACATATGGGTGTCAGCAGCCGGACTGGCATTTATTATATCCGTTGATTTTATTGTAATTCCGTATGCAGGTATCAATGGTGCAGCAATAGTATGCAGTGCAGGGTATATTATCAGCTTTGCCGTTTCTTTTTATTTTCTGAAGAAGGAAGCTGCCATATCAGCAAAGGATTTTATTGTTCTTCAAAAAAAAGATATTGGCTTTTTATTAAGCAAACTCAGTTTCAATAACAGAAATACCGGCAGGTAATTGTTGCCGGGAGGGTATAAAAAATGCAAGGTTGCAATCTTTATATGTTCGGATGCGTTGCAGTGATTGCGCAGCAACTGCTTCATAAGCTATATAATTTCGTTGTTCAAAAAAATCATATACCTGTTGGGTTGATTGGTCATAACGACCCAGCGTTTCTCCGCTAATTTCTATTGCCACAACGGGTCTGTTTGTTGCAAGCAGCAACTTCATACCTTCAAGCACCTGCAGTTCATAACCTTCTACATCAATTTTTACCAATGTAACAGATTGCAGGTTGTGCTGTAAAATAAATTCGTCAACTGGCAGCACATTAATAAGCTCTGTAGTGCCTGTTGCATTTTCTGCTGCTTTAAAACCTGTCATACCTCTGTTTTGTTCTGATGCAAGATGAAGCAGGAGCTGTTCCTTTTGTTTTCCTGCTGCTGCATGTACCGGTTTGATGTGGTTGTAATGATTGAGTTGAATATGATATGTAAGTTTATTAAATGTGCACGCTGAAGGTTCAAATGCATAAACTGTACATTCTTTTTCTTTATGTGCAGTAAGTAAGGAGTATAATCCAATATTGGCGCCAATATCAAGCACCGTACATTCAGGTGTAACAAAGTTAATAAACATTGTACCTTCCTTCTCTTCATATGCTCCATACCAGAACAGTTCTCTTTCAATATGATCAACATTAGCCAGCTTCATCAAAAAACCGGCCTTTGTTTTTTTAATGAATGCATGATCAAGCAGTTGAAAATACTTCAACAGGTGAAGTAAAAATTTCTGACCCCTGAACGGAAACGAAAAGTTCCGGACATAAAAGCCAATGAAAGAAATCAACAATCTTCTCATATGCGAAACCCGAATATAAATGAAATATGAATCCATCTTGCCGTAATTGGCTAATTTGCGTTCAATGAATTCCCGAATGCGCATATTATGGCTGTGCAGTTGGTATCCGCATGATGCTGATACATTTGATGGTGATTTCATTGAGCGCCAGGCAAGGGCAGCAGCTTCATTGCATACAATAGATGTAATTCATGTAGTTCAAAAACGGGAACTTCTGCATACGGAACAACCCCGTGTAGTTCAGAAAAATGAACACAATCTTTCAGTAACAATTGTGTATGTATCAAACAAAGGATTATTCAGGCAGGCAGCACATACAGTTCTTTTTAACCTTCGTTATTACAGGATCCTGCTTAAAACAATCAGCAACTATATACATAAAGAAGGTATGCCGGATTTAGTACACCTGCAGGTGCCTGTAAAAATGGGAGCGGGGGCATTATGGCTGAAAAAAAAATATGGAATTCCTTTTGTAGTAACAGAGCATGCTAACAGGTATCATAACGGTGATTGGGAAGCAGTGAGTGATGCTTCATTTCTTTTTCGTAAACTCACACATTCAGTTATTAAACAAACCGATGCACTTGTTACTGTAAGTCAGTACCTGGGTGAAGCAATAAATACATATGTACAGCCCAAAGCGTTTACCGTTGTCCCCAATGTGGTAGATACGTCTTTGTTTACATACCATCCTTTTGCTGCAGCTACGCCCACATTCAGATTTTTGCATGTAAGTAATCTTGCACCGGTAAAAAATCCGCAGCTTATGATGGATGCCGTTAAGCTGTTTTTTGATAATGGTGGCGATGCAGAATTTGTATTTACCGGCAATCTTACTGATGAATGGAAATTATATGCACAGGCCATTGGAATACCGGATAACAAAGTTGCATTTCAGGGTGAAGTACCGTATGAGCATGTGGCAAAAGAAATGAAACAGGCACATGCTTTTTTCATCTTCAGTAAAAGTGAAACCTTCAGTTGTGCTGCTGCTGAAGCGTTGTGCTGCGGATTACCGGTAGCAGCCGCACGGGTGGGTGCATTACCTGAGCTGCTCAATACATCCAATGCCGTATTTGCTGATGCCACAAATGATGCAGCTGCATTTGCTCGTTCATTAATGCAGTTACAGCAAACATATCACTTATTTAACCGCAGTGCCATAGCTGCAAATGCTTCAGCATTGTACAACTATAATAAAATAGCAGAACAGATAAACTCTGTGTATAAAACGGTAATTGAAAAAAAGAGGAAATGAAAAGGATTTAACTGCTCAGTTTCTTTACCAAATCAATATAATCCTGCATTGCTTTTTCCTTTGAAGTGCCTTTGAGCGCTTCCCACGCTTCATATTTTGCTTTGGCTACAAAATCAAAAGGGTTAGCAGGTGCTTCTGTATTAACATCACCTTCACTGGCTTGTTTATAAAGAGAGTAGAGTTGTAACAGTGTTTCGTTACTGGGTCGTTCGCTGATTGTTTTGCTTTCGGCTACGGCGTTTTCAAATTGATGTAAGAGTTCCATAATGCAATAAGTTTAGGCGAAAATAAGGATTTGCCGTTAAACCTGTTTTTCCAAAACGGCAAATTCCATAATTTGTAAGTGGCGGCCATGCATACCATCTTCCTCAAATGGCTTCCGCTCACCGGTATCAACATAACCATGGCGCATGTACCAGTCAATAAGTTCCCTGCGCACAGAAATCACATGCATATAAATGGCAATACAACCTCTATCTCTTGTATGTATTTCAGCGGCTTGCAATAATTGTTTGCCTATGCCTTTGCCCTGCAGAAAGGGTGTTACTGCAAACATGCCCAGGTACATTTTAGCACCATGCTGCTGCAGGTTTACCGTGCCCAAAGGTTTACCGCCATCATCAATGTAAAGAAGTGTAACGGCTCCCGGCTGCTGCATCGCTTCCAGTACGGTGGCTTCATTGGTACGTACATCACCATCTATCAAATGCGCTTCTGTAGTCCAGCCTTTGGTGGAGGCCTCACCACGGTAAGCACTGTTAAGCAATTGTACAATAGCAGCTGCATCTGTAACAGTAGCCGTTCTCAGTTCCATTGGTAATAAAAAATTAATCTCTGTAGTTTAAAGCAGGTTTACGATCACCTATCAACGCCTTGTATTGATAAGTACCAATTGATTGAATAAACTCTTCTTTGGCTTTAAGAATAAGTACAGGGTTTAAAAATAAATCTATCGCTGTCATGGCCATTGTTTTGGCAGCCACCATCATTCCCTTGGTTCCAATTTCAGTACCGCCTGCTGCCACGGCCTGCCAGCTATGTGCAGCCGTACCCGGCACCCAGGTAGCTGCACGCATACCCACGGTGGGTACAGCATAACTTACATCGCCCACATCGGTACTGCCACCACCGCTTTCTCTGGGCGTATTTAAAGGTTTAATGATGCCTGCATTCGATAAGGGTGGGGGTGTAATGTCAAAGGTTGTTTGCATTTTTCGGGCAAATTCCATCTCTTCCTGAGTGTACTGTACACCACCGGTAAGTTCCAGATTTTTATACATTACCTCAGCCAGACTATTATTGATGAGCAAATCATGTACGCCGCCTATTATTTCATATTCCATTCTTGTTTCAGTGCCAAGCGCTGCTCCTTTGCCTGTATTTACAATGCGTTCAAATATGGGTTGCAACACATCTTTTTTAGGATGACGCACGGTGTAATATACTTCCGCAAAATCAGGCACAACATTAGGAGCCAAACCACCTCTTGTAATAACATAATGAATGCGTGTTTCCTGCGGTACATGCTCACGCATCATGTTAACCATATTATTCATAGCCTCCACAGCATCAAGTGAGGAGCGGCCACGCTCAGGTGCGCCGCTTGCATGTGCAGAAATGCCATAGAATCGAAACTTGGCCGAGATGTTTGCCAGTGAGCTTGAAGTCGAAATCATATTTTCACTGCCTGGGTGACAGTGAATGGCTACATCTACATCTTTAAAAAAGCCCTCCCGTACCAGATAAATTTTTCCTCCGCCACCTTCCTCTGCCGGACAGCCAAAGACCTTAATGGTGCCCGTAAGTTTTTTTTGTGCTATTAGTTCTTTGATGGCAATACCACTGGCTACTGAGGCTACACCAAACAAATGATGACCACAGGCATGACCTGCACTTTTACCTGCACTTGTTTTTACCGGGGCATTGGTTTGTGATAAACCGGGTAACGCATCAAACTCTGCAAGAATGCCAATAACCGGACTGCCGCTGCCATAGCTTGCTACAAATGCGGTGGGCATGCCTGCCACGCCGGTTTCTACAGTAAAACCATTCTCTTTTAAAGTTTGTTGCAGCAGGGAACTGCTTTGCACCTCTTTATAACCCACTTCAGCAAAGTTCCAGATGCTGAAAGCTGCCGTCTTATACGGTTCATACCGGCTTTGTATTTGTGCAGAGGCTTCCTGTTTTAATGCATCCGCCTTTGAAACGGTGGCTTTCTTTTGTGCTGAAGTATGCAGTGCCAGTAATGAGGCAACTGCCAATATCATTATTCTCATGTGCAGTTATAAAAGTTTAAAAAGTGAATGTAACAAATGAACAGCTACTCACCATCCTAAAATATCCACCAGCCCTTTAAAAGCAATAACAATACCTATAAATGTAAATATATACAGTACATACTTAAAGCTCTGGCCCTGCTGAAACATAAAGAGACTCAATAAAAAGCTTAACAGCATAACGCCGCCACCAATGCCAGTGAGGATAAAACCGATATCACGCCTGCGTGCAATGCATATGCGTTTCCATTCGGTGAGAATAAACTGCACCTGCTCATCAGGCAACTGTAATTCTTTTAAACGGCTTTCCAATCCGGAGGCTGCCATACCTTCTGTCCTCCATTGTTTGATTTTTTGAATAAAGGGTTGGAGCTGATTTGTATCCATACAGCAAGCTTTGGTGAAAGTTAAATCTTTTTTTGAAACCGATGTATAGTGAGTAAAGATGGTTTTGAGCCAGCTATACAGCAAGGTCTCTTGCCAGGGACCTTGCTGTATAAAGCGCATTACACTGCATATTGCTTACAGATTACAAAGCATTTCATATGTTGTAATTAATCATTTTTAAGCCAGGCTAATGCTTTATCAATTTCAGTAAATACTTTAATATTCACGCCCCTGTTAACGGCAACTGTTTCACCAAACCTATTTTTGTCAATCAATGGTTCTCTGCCCAAAAGAGCTATTTTGCTGGATATAGCCAACGCATGTTTCACTTTGTATTGAGCAAGGGCTTCTGCATATTGATAGCGTTCAAAAAAAGGAACATTCCCCGTTACCTTGCAGATATCAACTATTATCTTCTGTTTATTGTAAATGACACAGGTATCTATTGAAAGTTTGCATAGATTAATTGCCCGTTCAAGTGTATAGTTACCGCTGGCAATCAGGGTTATAAAATCGTTACCGTCAATTGTTTCTACATTAAAATCAGCATCATTGTTTTCCATGTTCATTTATTTCAGTTAATCGAATGTTGAGAGGGTAAAGGTCATGAAAAACCATTCAGGCATAAAATTTTTTTTTTTATTGATAACTCCACTAATCGAAAAAAAACAATTTGTGAGAAAGATACCCATCAGTAACAAAACGCAATGTCCACCGGGGCAACAGCAAAATAAATAAAATATTAGGGAAACATTCCTAATCATCAAGGTCCTCTGAAAGGGACCTTACGCAATAAATAAATAAAGCATTGTTACTTACATCGGGTAAATAAATGAAGCTTTAACAAGGGAGACATTGCTTCAAAAAAAAATCACCAACCCTATGTTCCTTAGAGCATACAATAAATTTTAATATTTGGTTTACGGAAAACATAACTGATAAACAGGGATATTACAGTAATTATATCGGCAGTACTTTTTTAAAGATAGGGCTGGCCTTTTTTGAAGCACCCTTTGCCTCTGATTTTTTAGACGATTTTATATTGCCCGGCATAAATGTGATACCATTCTTTGTTTTTATTTTTTTTAAATTATTACTTACACCAAAACTTATTATGATGCTATAAGATTGATTTCGCTTTATGAATTGAGGTATTGCTTCATCAACATTTATCATGCCCCATTGTGCCTGCACCTGTACCAGTAAACGGGGTACAAGCCAAAGACCTAAAGAACTTATGAACCCGGCATCTATTTTTTCAGGTTTTGTTCGTATGAAAATTCCATCAGCAGAATTAGCAAGCAAAACACTTCCATAAGCACCTGCTCCCGCAAATAAATTCATATTATTATTTAAATAAAATTGATACTGCAATGGAATTCTTAGGTAATGCAACTTTGCTGTTTCAAATGATGAATTTGAATTGCTTTTTGCTTTTGGTGAAAAATTCTGATAGCCTAAAGCCGTTTGCCATCTTCCGGTATAACGTTGTCCAAAGAGAAAACTAATGCCCAAGCCGAAGGAAAAACTGCTAACGGGGGTAGCAATTGAAACCGCTTTCGGTTGTGTAAACCGATAGAAACCAAGGGGCACATCCACAGATATAATTGGATAAGTTGTGCCCTTACCGTTACTGTCTGGTAAATATTTACTTTTTACAAATTCAAATTGATGATCATTCGTGCAGAAATGATACGTTGATATTTCCTTTGCACCGGCTTTACCAGATAAAAATATACTTAAACCAATCAGATACCATTTCATAGATACAAGGTAGTTTAATTTTTTTTCGTATCAAACTGGTTACAAAACCCAATGTCTACCGGGGCACCAGCTAAATAAATGAAATATTAAAAAGGGAGACATTGCTTTGGAAAAAAATATATAGATACAGACGTTTGGGGATATTACCATACCGTTCACCGATGCACATGGCCGGGAGCGGCTCGTAATGACGTGGAGGGGTAGGGCTGGGAAACGTCATTTAACGGATGTACATGAAACAATATTTCATTGCAAGCACAAAAAGGTTTAGTGCATAAGCTTACCCGTGCCAATCTCCCGTTAAAAAGAATGTATAACCCACGGAAACATATCTCAATAAACAAAGCAGGGCACAATAAAAGGTTTAATGGGGACACTTACTTAAAAAATTTAATAAATCCATGACTGAATAAAGAAAAAAAGCAGCAGGCACTGTATCGCTGCTGCTTTTTAATTGTATGACCTGTTGAACTTAATCATCAAGTTCTACATCGTCCATTTCATCAATATTGGATAAAATTTTATTAAAGAGAGCTGTATTGTTGTTTTTGGAAATTATGATTGTACCATTGGTAAGGGTGGCGCTGTTTAGCTGTGATGTTGTAATGCCATTTAAAAGCAGTGAAAGATTGAAGGTAGAAAGCAAGCGGTAATCATCAGTGCCGGTTAATACTACATTTTCAGCTTCGGCTTTCAGTTCTATAGCCTCGTTAATAAAGAACACAACAGGTACGGAGGTACCCGAATTGTTTACAAAGTTACCCCGTAATACCAGCGCTGTATCTCCTCTTGTATTACCCAGTTTCAGTTCTACTTCTATTTCTTCATATCTGCCGGGCAATAATGGAATGGTGCCAAGCTGTGCTACCGTACCCATCAGGTCAATGCGGCGGCCTACATTTGTTTCAATTTCTGTTTCGCTGTCATCTTTTTCCACTTCCAGTTCTACTTCTTCAACAAATGCGGAGCCGCTAACCCAGCTTAATGCAGCTGTCTCTGTTCGTCCGCTAAGTGATACTGCCTGGTTTTGTGAACGTAGTTGAATAGATACACTGCCATTATCATCCTTTTTTTTACAGGAACTTATAGTTGCAATTGACATCAACAAAAAAAGAAATCCATACGTTTGTTTCATAATCTGTGCTTTTTAATTCAGGTAAAATAAAAAATTGAAAAAAGATACAATCAGCATTTTTTTAAAATACTCATATTGAGTGGCCACTGCCAACAGATATGTAACCTGCCGTTGTAAGTTTTTTTGCTGACTGTTGTATTACATTAACAAGTTTTATGCCGAAATTAAACCTGCTGCTGAACCGAAGGGCTGTAATATTTTTGCAGCAAGAGGTACCGGATTTCCTATGGATTATGGATAAGGAGAGAAACTGTGAAAAAAAATAAAACCTATCTATTTGCTATTGTAAGTCAACCTTAATAATTAACTTTAATTAAAGCCTGGTAATTGTTCAGGGCTTATGAACCTCTAACCACCCGCCAGCAACAAGCCCTCTATGTGAACAGTAATTGTAAATTAAATTGACATCTGATACTACATGGCAGCATTGACACTAATTGAAATTGAAGCATTCACAAAAAATTTCAGCAGCAGAACAATAAAAAGGAAAACAAATCTTTTAACTGCGGGAAAAATTGCTGGAGAAGTTTACTTCATTAAAAGTGGATGCATCAGATTATTCTATGAGGTAGACGGGGAAGATATTTCAGCTTACTTTTTCACAGAAAAAATGTTTGCAGGTGCTTACGACAGTTTTATTTCTCAAAAGCCGAGCAGACACCATATAGAAACGATTGAAGATTCAGAAGTGTTAGCCATAAGCTACAAGGATTTTACTCAGTTATTAAAATGTAATCCACACTTCAATGAGTTAGTGAGGAAAATTGTAGAACAACGATTTGTGGCACTGCATGATTTATTTACTTCACAGATTCTTGACAGCCCCGAAGTTCGCTATATTAAACTTCAACAAGAACGGCCAGATTTAATTAACAGGATTCCACAACATCAAATTGCAACATATCTGGGTATAACACCCGTTTCATTAAGCCGAATAAGAAACAGAATAGTTAAAAAGTAGCGTCTTCACTTCTTATCTTTTGTTATCGTTTTAAACTTTTAGGTTAATCTACCTTTGTTTCATCAAACAATTAAAATTCAAAAAGATGGAACATGTTAAAGGCATATTACCAACTTACAGCAATGTAACAAAAACGGTTAAACTGAAAGGTAAAGACGTTAAAATCCACGGACTATGTACCGGCAGTGTGGCAGTAAAATCTAATTTCAGAAAGAAAAAAGGTGTAGGTCCATTAGCCAAACTCAATATTATTTTTGATAAAACCTTTACCAACTATTTGCCTATTTGGGTTTGGGTTATTGAACATCCTGACGGCCTTATTGTTATTGACACCGGAGAAAATACCGGAATAACTGACCTTGATAACTACCTGCAAAAGGAAACCTGGTTTTTGCGTTTTCAATTTAAAAACGCTGCAAAATTTCAAATACAGGAATGCCAGGAATTAAACCATCAATTTGCAACTGTTAATTTAAATATTCATGATGTTAAGCTGGTGGCTTTAACACATCTTCACCTTGACCATACAGACGGCCTGAAGTTTTTTCCAAAGCAGGAAATACTGGTGGGAGCTTTTGAATATAAATATGCTCAAAGTAATATGCCCAGTACCTATCCCCACTGGTTCAAACCCAACAGAGTGACTTATCAGAACAATAAAATCGAAATCTTTAATCAGGCATATCCCATTACCCAAAGTGAGGATTTATTATACATACCAACACCGGGGCATACTATGGGCCATAGCTCCATACTTTTTAAAACAGATAACTTTGATATTCTTTTTTCCGGTGACACATCTTACAACCAGCAACAGGTAATAATGAATGAAGCAGCAGGTGTGAATGCTGATTATAAATTAACAGCTAAGACCTACAAAAATATTATTGACTACAGCAGATTACGGAAAACAATCTATTTACCCACACATGACGAAAACTCGGGTCAAAGACTTTTAAGCAATACTTTTCTATTTTAAAAAAGAATGACAGCCAGTTATAAGAACTGTGCATAAAACAAAAGGGTATAATTGCTTTTATTGCAAACCTTAAAACAGGTATCGTTATAAATAAAGTAATAATAAATTGAAATATCTGCATAGGTTTTACGGAAATAAATAAAAACTTGGAAAAGATTACTTTACGCTGGGTAAGATTAATCTCCGGGCAGCTAAGGAATGTCTCTTTTTGAATATCAGGTTTGGAATGTATGGTATTCGTATATTTATACAAATCTGGCAAATAAGCAGTTTTAAGAATTCAATCCTAATTTTAATCACTTTGAAATCCTACAGCGTGTAAAAATGAAAAGAATATCAATCCTTTTTATATTAACTGTTACAATCAGGTTTAACTATGTGATTGCTCAGGAACATACAAAGCAAAGAATTGATTTTTCAGGTGTGAATGCGTTTTGGAGTATTGCCGACAAGATTACCAACCAACAAGTAACAGAAGCAGATTGGGATAATTTATTTTCAACAGGCTATTACAAATTTTATGAAAACTAGGGACAATGGAAAGATATTCAAACTAAGCTGTTGATAGCTTTATCGCCCCAAAAAAAGGTGGAAAGAGACCGTTTGATGAAAAACAACGATTTCAATTCTTATATCTTCAGGCAAATAATTTCTACTTATGAAGACAAGGTTAAACTTCAAGCATTTCAGAAGAACCTGGTCCAAAGCAACTTGATGACAAAGATTAAAAAGCGTGCACAATCGTTTTTGCCGGTCGATTTAAATACAAGAACCTATGAGCCGTTTATTTACTTTGGAGTATTTCAACCGGATGCAAACGCATCAGATAAAGGTATTGCAGTTGATCTGAAACTTTATTTTGAGCTGGCTGATCCTGTTGGTCTTATTGCTCATGAGTATCATCATTTTCTCACCATCAACTACAGAAAAAAATTCAAAGACATAAAGGATGACAGTACCGGTTTGATTATGAAGTCATTATTACAGCTGCAGTTGGAAGGAATTGCTGATATGATAGATAAAGAACGATTTTTAAATAGTGATGGGAGGGGTTTCCCTTCTGTTATAAGTAAAAATTTCAAGAATGTGCTTGCTAATCCGCTTCCCGCTTTGCACAAAATCGATTCCTTGCTGGTTATTGTTTCAAAAGAACCTATTAGTACTAAAAAAAATTCTGAGTTAATATTCAATCTACTGCCTCTTGGTGCTCATCCACATGGTTTTTATATGGCAAAGACAATTATGAAGGCTTTCGGAAAAGGCAAGTTACTGAGTACCGTGAGAAATCCATTTGACTTTATTAGGGTTTATAATAATGCGTATATTAAACTCAATGGTACCGCAATTTTTTCCGACCATGCGATTGCCTATTTATCCCTTCTTGAAACAACGCACGCACTTTAGTTTTTTACTCATTTCCAGCAGTTTTTGTGCAGGGGACTCAGCTTCTTAAGCTGTAACAAAACGCAATACCCCTCAAGCATAGCAGATTAATTGAAGCTTTATTAAGAGTATATTGTTGATATAATAACAGCAACTATATTAAGCGTTCAACAAAAACAAAGCCTCACTTATTTGTGAGGCTCTGTACAAATGAGGCATGTATGTGATTAATACCTGTTTTTGTTGTAACTGCCGCTGTTATTATAGCCGCTGTTATTGCGGGCCGGGCGGTCTTCTTTAGGTTTTGCTTCTGTTACCTTAATGGTGCGGCCTTCTACGGTAGCGCCATCCAGTTCAGCAATTGCTTTTTTAGAAGCAGCATCATCACTCATTTCAACGAAACCGAAACCACGTGAGCGGCCGCTTTCTCTGTCGTTAATGATTTTTGCTGATGTTACTTCTCCATAAGGAGTAAAAAATTCTCTTAAGTCTTCATCCTGTACGTTGAAGCTTAAATTAGAAACATAAATGTTCATGTCTGAAAAATTAAATAAAATGAAAAATGCTTGAGAGGCAAGAAGTAAGAAACTAACTAAGATGCAGATTGCTGAGCAGAATAATTAACGATTACTGATGCAGGACTCAAATTTACTGGTGCAAGATACGGTTTCTTTTGGTATGGACTGTAATTATCTTTGATTCAACTGTCGTATTGCTGCATAATTGTATCAGATACGTCAAAATAAACATGACATATTGCAAGCGTAACAACCGCTGCCTAAAACTATTACAGGCAAATGGATGACAACTGTTTACTGCAATAACCGGCTGATGGAAATCTGATTTAAATAAGGCTCCAGCAGTGCATGGCCTGTAAATACATGGTAATCCGTTATTTTACGGCTGGCCGTATTGCATACCATTTCTACATAATAATTTTCCAGCCGGAATAAAAACAAAACACCATTGTGCTGTTTAAGTTTTGCAATCAGCACGCCGAGATGGAGTGTTGCCTGTTGCTTTTCCGCTTCGCTTAACATGATAAATTCAGAGAGCTTCATTGTGCCGTTGTTTTAATGTGTGAACCAATTAATAACTACTGACGCTAACGATCCTTAACTGAAATACGTACGAAACTGAATGAACTATTGATACTGAAACTAAATGTTTACCGGCCATCTGGAAAATCTTTCTGTGAGGCAGTGGAGTGCCGGTTTGTGTATAAAAGCTGTTAAAGATAAGGAATTTACCGGCAGCAAACTTTCCTTCAACAAACATTAACAGGCACGTACTCAAAATTCATTGCTCAAAACAAATTAGGCTTATCCAATTTAAAAGAGTAGCTTTGTTTTTCTTATCGTTAGTCCTCCCTCTGTTTGACTTTTCCTTTCAAATATTGTGACGCTTAACTTAAGGCAGATAATGTATCAGTACTTACTGATAGCCTTATCACAATTAATAACACATAAATTTAATACTTTGACGTTTCAGGATTTACAGCTCATTGAGCCTGTATTACAGGCATTGAGCAAAGAAGGCTACACTACACCTACACCTATCCAGCAGCAGGCTATCCCTGCCGTTTTGCAGAAAAAAGATGTACTGGGCTGTGCACAAACAGGCACAGGTAAAACAGCAGCTTTTACATTGCCTCTATTGCAATTGATGTTTGAAGAAAAACAACAAACCAAGCAGGTGCAGCCGCAATTACACACACTCATACTTACACCCACACGTGAACTGGCTTTGCAAATAGGCGACAGTATAAAAGCCTATGGCCGCTATTTACCCTTAAAACATCATGTGGTGTTTGGCGGTGTGCCTCAGCGGGAGCAGGTGCAGGCCATAAGAAACGGATTGAATATCATTGTGGCTACGCCCGGTCGTTTGCTAGACTTAATGCAACAGTGCATTGTATCGCTCAACAGTATCAGATATTTTGTGCTGGATGAAGCTGATCGTATGCTGGATATGGGTTTTGTGCAGGATGTCAAGCGCATTATTGCTCATTTACCACAGCAAAAGCAAACCCTGTTCTTTTCAGCCACAATGCCACCTGAAATTAAACATCTTGCCTCCGTACTATTGCATCATCCTGTAAAAGTGGAAGTAACACCGGTAGCTTCTACAGCAGAAAAAATTGAGCAATCTGTATACTATGTGGAAAAGCACAACAAACAATCTTTATTGCTGGAGTTATTGAAAGATGAACGTATGGAAACGCTGCTGGTATTTACACAAATGAAACATGCAGCAGATAAACTTTGCCGTCATTTACAGCGTGCAGGAATTAAAGCGGAAGCAATTCATGGTAACAAATCACAAAACGCAAGGCAGGGTGCACTTAAAAATTTCAAGAACAGAAAAACACGTGTATTGGTAGCTACTGATATTGCTGCACGAGGCATTAATATTGACGACCTCACCCATGTACTCAATTATGAATTACCCAACGTACCTGAAACTTATGTTCATCGTATAGGCCGCACAGGCAGGGCAGGAGCTGAGGGTATTGCTATATCTTTTTGCGATTGGGGTGAAAAAGCGTTTCTGGCAGATATACAAAAACTCATCAGGCAACAGATACCGGTGGTAAAAGCACACAACTTTGATGTGCCATCTATGCATCCTGTAAATGCTGCAGTACAATCAGGAACGGCTGCTTCAGGTTTTCCAACCTTTAACACAATGCGCAGAGCAGGTAGAAACAAATCATTTGCACAGCGTTAACAGCGGTAGCACACCGCATTGATATTCATACCGGCGCCTACAGATGCAAAGAGGATAACATCACCTGTATGTAATGTATGCGGCTGTAATTTTTCTTTCATCACCAAATCATACAGAGTGGGAATGGTTGCTACAGAACTGTTTCCCAGCATGTGTATGCTCATAGGCATGCAATGTGCAGGCACTTCGTTTATTCCATAGAGTTGATACAGACGTTTTATAATTCCATCATCCATTTTTTCATTGGCCTGATGAATAAATACTTTTTTGAGATCATGGATGGATACACCGCTTTCATCCAGGCAGGTTTTCATGGCGGCGGGTACATGGGTCATGGCGTATTCATATACTTTTCTGCCCTTCATTTTTATATAGCGTACACGTTCATCATAGTCTGGTTTATATGAGCAACCCATATTAATATAATTTACTTCTTCTGCAGCATGTGTTTGTGCACAGCAACTGAGGATCCCATTGTTGAGGTTGCCAGTATCTTTATACTCCAATACAGTAGCGCCGGCACCATCACTGAAAATCATACTGTCACGGTCATGAACATCAATCACTCTTGATAAGGTTTCAGTGCCCACTATCAATGCTTTTTTTGCCATACCTGCTTTAAAGTGTACATGCGCAATAATGACACCCTGCAGCCAGCCGGGGCATCCAAACAAAACATCGTAAGCCACACAGTTGGGATTTTTGATCTGCAGTTTGTGTTTGATTAAACTGGCCAGTGAAGGCACTGCATCTGTTTGAATGGTATGTTTATATACATTGCCAAAATTGTGTGCGGCAATAAGCAGGTCTATTTCTTCAGGATTAATGCCACTGTTATCAATGGCATCCAGTGCGGCTGCAGCTCCCAAATCAGATGCATTGAGATCGTCAGCTGCATAACGTCTTTCGTCAATGCCTGTTATCTGTTGAAACTTATGCACAATTTCACTGGCCGGCGTATTAATAAGTTTATGCTGTTCTGTATAAAACTCTACTTGAGCAAAATCACTGTTTTTTTTAACAATGTCAGGTATACAGGAGCCGCTGCCGGTTATGATTGTTTGTTTCATATGTAATTGAAGATAGTTTAGGATTCAATTGCGTTCAAAAAAATGCTTAAGCGTTTAATGCAACTGATTCATCTGTTAAGGCTTCTTCCTGTGTTTGGGTTTCGGCTATTGGAGTTTCATCTGAAATAAGCAATTCATTACTGAGTGAAAAAGCAAAACTGATATTGCGTGTACGCAGGTAGTTTTTTACTGCGGCATCATCCAGTAATACTGCAGCCAATTCCTGAGCAAGTGCGGTATTTTTATTCAAATTGTTGAGACGTCCCTGATTAATTTCCATACGGGTAAAACTAAGTTTGAGTTTGCGGCCGCCCAGTGCACGTTCAAAATCAGTTTGGTTTAATTGTATTTTCTGCGGGCCTGTTGCTGATTTTTTCAGAAACAGGGCAATGAGCGGCAAATACTTCTTCCAGGTTTGTGAAAACATATTGTTTGTTTTAAAGGTTAAAAACTAAGCTTGTGTAAGTCGGGTAAACTCGGCGCCGTTAAAGATACGGGCAAGGTTGCTGTCGCCTGTTCGCATCCACTCTGCGTTATTAGTTTCCGTAACAATACGCCAGAAGTTTTTTGATTTGAGTTCATCATAGTCATTTGTTTGCAAAAAAATGCCTTTTAACGTACTCCTCTGCTTGAAATGAATATTTACCGGAGAATGCTTTTTAATTTTAGTTTCCAGAAATTTTTCAATAATATCATTTGTCATATTGTAATTATTTAGTGATGTTAAAAACAGATTACCATTTAGTACGGGGTTTTTCTTCACGGGGTCTGGCTTCTGATACTTTGATAGCTCTTCCGTCATTCATTGTGCCATCCAGTTCAGAAATAGCTTTTTGAGCTGCGGCATCATCTGTCATTTCCACAAATCCAAAGCCACGGCTTTTATTCATAATTCTGTCCATAATTACCTTGGCAGATGAAACGGTTCCATAAGGTGTAAATAATTGTTTTAATTCTTCATCGCCGGTTGTAAAACCGAGATTAGAGACATACAAATTCATAAAATGAGAATTTAAAATGAAAAAATTGAGAAGAATGCTGGTGTAAAGGAAGAATCTACAACCGGAAAAACTATTATTCGCTTACAGAAGATTGACTCAAGTGATCGTGTTAAAGGTAAGGTTTTTTAGTGGTAGCTGCCCTGTTAGTTTTCAAAGGTTTGAATTTAAAGGTAGGGCACCTTTGTTCTTTGAATAGCCTGTAAACATCAAACGTTAAACAGAAATAACAGGTAAAACGTAAATGGCTTTTTTACAAACGAATGAGAACAGAACTTGCTGGCTATGGCAGTTCCAATTCCTTTATCTTTGCGACTTCGATAAAACAGGAACAGTTAATGAAGAATATCAGGAATTTTTGCATCATTGCTCATATAGACCATGGAAAAAGCACCCTGGCTGACCGTTTGTTGCAATCTACCAACACCATCAGCGAACGGGAGATGATGGACCAGGTGCTGGATGATATGGATCTGGAGCGTGAAAAAGGGATTACAATTAAAAGCCATGCTATTCAAATCAACTATAAAGCAAAAGACGGGCAGGAATATGTACTGAATCTGATTGATACTCCCGGTCATGTGGATTTTAGTTATGAAGTGAGTAGGGCCCTCGCCGCCTGCGAAGGGGCTTTGCTGCTTGTAGACGCAGCACAGGGCATACAGGCACAAACCATCAGCAATCTGTATCTGGCCATTGATAATGATTTGGAAATTATACCTGTTATCAACAAGATTGATATGGATGGTGCCATGATTGAAGAGGTGAAAGATCAGATTGTAGATTTAATCGGTTGCAAACCTGAAGAAATATTACTGGCTAGCGGTAGAGCAGGCATAGGTATTGAAGAAATTCTGGAAGCCATTGTTTCCCGCATACCGGCTCCTAAAGGTTTACCCAATGCACCATTGCAAGCCTTGATTTTTGACAGTGTGTTTAATAGTTTTCGTGGTGTTATTGTGTACTTCAGAATTTTAAATGGAAAAATTAAAAAAGGCGATAAGATAAAATTTGTAAGTACGGATGAGGAGTATGATGCTACCGAAATTGGCATTTTAAAACTCAAGATGACGGAGAAGAATGAAGTAACCTGTGGTGATGTAGGCTATCTCATTACCGGTATTAAAAATGCCAAAGAGGTGAAAGTGGGTGATACTATTACCAATGCGTTGGTACCTACAACGGAGCCTATACGTGGTTTTCAGGAAGTGAAGCCGATGGTATTTGCCGGTATCTTTCCTGTAGTTACAGAAGACTTTGAAGAGTTGCGTGATTGTATGGATAAGCTGCAACTGAATGATGCATCGCTCACGTTTGAACTGGAGACATCACAAGCACTGGGCTTTGGTTTCCGATGCGGCTTTTTGGGGCTGCTGCACATGGAAATCATTCAGGAGCGCCTGGAGCGTGAGTACAACCAAACCGTTATTACTACGGTACCCAACGTAAGTTTTATTGCCTACACTACCCGTGGCGAAAAAGTAATTGTGAACAATCCTGCAGAAATGCCGGACCCTACCGCCCTCGACCGTATTGAAGAACCGTTTATTAAAGCACAAATCATTACCAAACCAGATTATATTGGCAATATCATGACCTTGTGTTTGGGTAAGCGGGGCATCCTTATCAATCAGAGTTATCTCACACAAACACGTGTGGAGTTGATTTTTGAAATGCCTTTAACTGAAATTGTATTTGATTTTTATGATAAGCTTAAGTCACAAACACGTGGTTATGCATCGTTTGACTATCATCCTATCGGTTACCGTGAAGCAGATATTGTGAAGATGGATATTTTATTGAACAGTGAAAAGGTAGATGCGTTGAGTGCCTTGATTCACCGCAGCCGTGCTCATGATTTTGGAAGAAAGCTGTGTGAAAAGTTGAAGGAGCTCTTGCCCCGTCAGCAATTCCAGATTGCCATACAAGCTGCTATTGGTGCTAAGATTGTGGCAAGAGAAAACATCAGTGCCATGCGTAAGGATGTAACAGCCAAATGTTATGGTGGTGACATCAGCCGTAAACGTAAACTTTTGGAAAAGCAGAAAGAAGGAAAGAAGCGTATGCGCCAGATAGGAAGTGTGGAAGTGCCGCAGGAAGCGTTTTTGGCGGTGCTGAAACTGGATGATTAATATTGGTCGGTACGTCCCTCAGGCCGTCAGTCCAAATGTAGATAGAAGCATTGAGCGGAAGCTTGATGCTTTTTTTGTAGTCGTAATGATTCATTTTTTATAATTAACTTTCAGGAAAGAATTTCTATGACCGACTTCATGCTCAATAAAGATCCCGATCTTGTCGTCACTGCACGCTTCATTGAAAAAGGCGAAGACAAACCATTAACGGGTGATGATTACACTGTTCGTTTGTATGACCGTGATATAGCTGATGATGATTTTTTGGGCGAAAGCCGATTGGATGCCGGTGGTCATATACGTATTGCGTTTGCTCATGACTCTTTTGTTAATGATGATGCGTTTAAAGAAACAAGACCCGATTTTTATTTTATAATACTAAAAAATGGTTCTCCTGTTTATACTACCAAGGTGCTGGAAGAATTGAGCCTGGAGGATATTCAGCAGTTTAAGATGGGAGAGGGGGAACTGGTTGACTTGGGGAGTTTTTTAGTGGATGCAAGGGGCTAAGAGTGGCTAGGAGTTTAAAGGAGGAAATGAGTAAAGGAGGGTAGCCGTCTGACGCCCTTGTCTGACGGCGTTAATTTGATTTACTTTATGAAATATAATCTTACACCACTTAATCTTTTTTGTTGTCTTTTGGTTGGCGTTGAACTGATGTTCTTTTTAGTTCCTGAAATATTAGTTGATGAACACTATGGCTATCACCATGCATATCTTATCCCTGTAATATTGATTGGCTTTGTCATTGATTATGTTTTTCAAAGAATAATAAAAAAATATGTGTGGATATTTTTAGTAGAGATTCTGTTAATCATCATTTTTATTTGGGGTAATAAGGTGTAGCAAAAAATTATGCAGAATTCCGTCAGACGAGGGCGTCAGACGGGGCGTGCTACTTCGCCCACTAAAAACACACTGCCGCAAACCAGAATCAAATCATCAACTGCAGCACATTGTTTGGCTTTGCTTACTGCATCGTTTACATTCAAATACGTTTCTCCCTTCAATTCAAACTGCATCGCTTTCTCCTGCAATAATTGTTCATCCAAAGCTCTTGGTATTTGTGCTTTGGTAAAATAATACACAGCATCTTTTGGCAGTAGTGCCAGCACTTTGTCAATCTCTTTATCTTTTACCATACCAATGATGATGTACAGTTGCTGATAAGTGCTGTGCTGCAATTGATTTACTATTTGCTTTACACCATCTTCATTATGCCCCACATCCAGTACAATTGTTGGGTTTTGCTGAATCATTTCCCAGCGGCCGTGCAAGCCATTTATCTTTTTTGTTTGAAGTAAAGCAGTTAATATATCTTCATTGCCAATCTTCCATCCGCTTTGCTGCAACTGCTTCACTGCCGTAAGTACGGTAACCAGATTTTTTGTTTGATACAAGCCGGGTAAATCCAGTTGGTAAGAAGTGAACTCCGTTGTTTCGTTATTCCTTACAACAACCCGGAGCAACTGATTTTCTAAAGATGCATGTTCAACAGTATAATTTTTTTGAGCAAATAGAAGTGGCGCATGCTCCTGTGTTGCTTTTTGCTCAAATATGTTTCTGGTTTCTTCAATCACTTCACCAATTACCACAGGCGTCTCTTTTTTAATGATGCCTGCTTTTTCAAATGCGATCTTATCCAGACTGTCGCCCAACAGGTTCATATGATCCCATCCGATATTGGTGATGACACTCAGCACGGGTGTAATCACATTGGTACTATCCAGTCTTCCGCCCAGTCCTGTTTCAATCACTGCAACATCTACTTGTTGCTGTGCAAAGTATTCAAAGGCCATCGCTACTGTAATTTCAAAAAACGATGGTTCCAGTTTTTCTATTTCCGGTTGAATGCGTTTGGTAAAATCAATGACAAACGTTTCACTCACCATTTCGCCATTTACTTTAATCCGTTCACGAAAATCATGTAGATGCGGTGAGGTGTAGAGTCCCGTTTTATAACCGGCGGTTTGTAAAATGGCAGCCAGCATGTGGCTTACACTTCCTTTGCCGTTGGTGCCGGCAATATGAATGCTTTTAAACTTTTTATGCGGATTGTCTAATGCTTCGCACAACGCAATGGTATTATGCAAATCTTTTTTAATAGCAGCCGCACCAATGCGGCTGAACATGGGCAACCTGGTAAAAAGATAGTCAATTGTTTCCTTATACGAGTTCATAAGCATCAAGCCTTGGGAACTGTAAAGGTAAAGCTTGTACCTGCTCCCGGTGTGCTTTCAACAGAAAGGGTGCCATCGTTTTTACGGATAAAATCGTTGCAAATCATCAAACCTAGACCTGTTCCGGATTCATTAGAAGTTCCTTTGGTGGTAAAGTAATCGCCTGAAAAAATCCTTTTCATGGTTTCATCATCCATGCCAACGCCAGTATCGCTTACCTGTACTTCTATCCCTTCTTTTTTATCTGTAATAGAAACCTGCACGCTGCCGTTTTGTGGTGTGAATTTAATGGCATTAGAAACCAGGTTTCGTATCACCGTTTCCATCATGCCTTTATCAGCAAAAGCATATGTTGCTTCTTTACTTGAGAGTGTAAGTTGTATTTGTTTGGCTTCGGCCTGTAAACGAAGCACTTTAAAAATACCATTGGTGATTTCGGAAAGATCAATCACATCCGGCGCTACAACTTCTCCTTTCATCTGACTTTTGGCCCATTGCAACAGGTTCTCCATTAAGTCAGTAGTGTTAGTAAGATCCTTTACTACTTCCGGCAGCATATTTTTAATTTCTTCCGGTGAAAGATTATAGTCATGCATTCCTTTAAAAAGATTTCTCAATCCGTACAAGGGAAGCCGTACGTCATGAGAAATAACAGAGAACATTTTGGTTTTAATATTATTCAGCTCCAATAGTTCCTCTTTTTGCTTTTCTATTTCCACATTATAATTATACAACTCATTATTGCTTTCCAGTATTTCAGCCTGGTATTCGATGTTTTCTTTTTTAATGAGAAACAATCCGCCAAAAATAAAGAGCAGTGCCAGAACATGATTAAACACAAAAAATGAGTAATTAATATCTGCCATCACAAATTCATAATTGCGTTTTACAATATAAACCATTATAAAACATACCAGTGAAAAGCTGATAGCTGCAATGAGGTATCGTATTTCCTGAACGAAGAAAACAGCCAGAACTGCATAGAAAATAAAAAATAACTCAATACCGGCATCAATGCTATTAATATATACCAGAGAGGTAACCAAAGGATAAAAAGTGAAATACCAGAGTAAAGCAAAATGGTGTTTGAGAAAATAATGTCCCAGTAAAACACCAAGGCTTACAAACGCTGGTGATACTGCCACAAACCATGCGATTGGAGGCAGGTAGCCATCATTGAGGAAAGCTGTAACGGGCAGAATGATACCTGTTACCAATCCAAAAAAATTAATCAAATTGAAAATGCCGATTCTTCGTGTTTCGTAACCATCCATTTCATCCGTAACACCTAATCTGCGGATGCGGTTAAAAAACTTCAAAAGGGTATAAGCAGGAATTTTGCAGGTTCTACTATGCATGGGTAAGCAGTTTGTATAGCTAACATGCAATATTAAGTAAAAGCAGTATTTGAAAAATTCCTTTTTGATGAATGTCTAAATGATACAGGCAAGCGGCTGGCTTACTTAAACACGTAACATGTTTTTCAGAATTACAGATCAAGGTTAACTGCTGCATTTATTGCAACTGTTTTATTGAATTAAAATGAGGTATTTGTAATTGAGTTACACATCATCGTTATTTACCATATAAGTATGGAAGTAAAAGCATCTTCAATAAAAACTCCGTAGTTTATTAGCTCATTCACAGATACTAAATATGCATTAAATCTGTTAAGGATTACTATCGCTTTGTTTTTACAAGAATACCAATTGCCATAATTACGCCCACAGCTTTTGTAACCATTCCTGCCGTGATTGTAATATCAGCATAAGCCATGTGCAGAATTTTCATCCAGGCTCCTAAAACAGTGAAGAGTATTCCAATGAGAAAAAGAAGAAGGGGTGTTTTAAATTCTTTGATAATTTCCATACTTGTGCTCCATTAATTCACGGTAAATTTAAACTCAACAGTCACTGTTGATTCGTGATCGCTTTTATCAAACTCAATATTACGCAGTGCTTCTACAATTTTATTTCTGTATGCGCTGCCCTGTGTAGTTGAACCGGGACCAAAACCTGCAAATGTACCTCTGCCATCAGGTGATACCTTAACGATAGCAAAAATGGTTGCCCGTTCAAGGTCTGCCGTAAAGGAATAATATTTTACAATTTTCCGATCGCCTCTTGTGATGCGTGGTCCGGCTTTAGTGCCGCTGCCTGTACCACCGTTACCATTATAGTTATCACTGTTGGGGTTGCCATTGGGTTTGCCCTGATCGCCTTTACCACCGGCAATGCCCTGGTTGCGGCTGTTATTATATGCATCACTATTATTACCACCTGTGCCTGTAGCACCGGGAGCTGTCATCGTTGCTTTTGGTTTTGGCGGTGCAGGCGTAGGATTTACCACCGGTTGCGGTGCCGGTTTATTGGTAGCTACAGGAGGCGTAGTGGTTGTAACTTTTGCCGGTTTTGTTTTCACTTCCAGCTTTTTTATTTCAGGAGCATCTGCATCTTCTTTAGTTGATGTTTCAATATCCGGTTCTTCATTGGGCGCTGCTGTTTGTTGTGGTGGCGCTGCCTGTACTTCTGCCACGGGAGCAGGGTCGCCGGGTATTAAAGGTTGCACATCACCAAAACCAATATCACTATTACCCAGATTTACTTCAATGCCTTCGTCTTCTTTTACAGGAGTTTGGGTTATAGCAGCCGCCAGTGGGATAACAAATAAAATAAACAATATTATACCATGTAAAATAATGGTTATTGCTGCCGCTTTCGGATTCGTTGCTGTTTCCTGTTGTGCGTATCTGTTCATGCTTATTGCTTGGTTCATCGAAATTACTTCTTTTACCTGTAACGATGTAATATCATGCCGCATTGCACGACACATTCATTGTTTTAAGAAGATCTTAAGAGTTTTTTGAAAACCTGCGGTGTGCACACGAGGGGTTAAATTTTACTGTTATTCCATAGTTCACAAACCTTTGAGTATTGAATATTTAAAAGCCTGAATGAATTTGACGCTGACAGATTTGTTGCTGATTGTTTAAGTTTATTACAAAATGGAAGTTCAAAATTTTTATTAACCTGTCAGGTCTGTTTACTATTTTTCCAGGCCTTTGCGGGTAATAAATCTCATCCCATTTTCCTGTAAATAAAAAACGGCAGGTTTCGCATCAGCCATCCAAACAAAGCCCATCGCCTGGTTACATACACTCTTCGTTTTCCATTTTCAATAGCGATAAACATTTGCTGCGCTGCTTTTTCAACAGGTGCTACCCAAAACAATCCTTCACCTTTTGCCATCGGTGTATCTACAAAGCCGGGTTGAATATCTGTAACTGAAATATTTTTCCTGAGCTTCTGTGCTTTAATGAGCAAAGCTTCCATGTAATTACTCATGTAGGCTTTACTGGCACTATAGGAAGGTACCCACCCATTGCCTCTGTTCCCGGCAATTGAGGAGGTGGCAGCAACTTGTCCATGCCCCTGCTTTACAAAATAATTGAATGCATGTGCGGTTAATTCTACAAAGCCCAGCACATTTGTTTTGGTGGTGTTCAGTTCATTGGCTTCATGGAGTTCTTTATGTACATCAGCCGTGCCACTGTTGTATACAAATACATCCATGCCACCCAATTTTTTAATTAAGGAATTCAAATGTTGAATATTTTCATTACCCGTTACATCAAAGCACTCTGTTTCTACCTGATGTGGATATTGTTGTTTCAACTCTTGTAACAAGTTATTTCTTCTGCCGGTGATGCCCACCTGATGACCTGCTTTAAGATAACAAACAGCTAATGCTCTGCCAATGCCGGATGTAGCACCAATGATGATAATTTTTTTCATGGAAGGTTTTTGTTATGAGTAGAAGGATGTGTTTAAAAGTTACAAAGCAGCAGCCGGTTTCCTGAAGAACAGTTGCAGATTATCAATCAATAATCCTGAAGCAATGAGTATAAAGCTGATGATGTGAATAATGGTAATACGTTCACCCAGCAAGGCCACAGCTTCCAAACTGCTGAAGATGGGAATTAAATTGCCGAACAGGGCTGTTCTGCCTGCACCCAATTCTTTAATACTTCGGTTCCAGAAAAGAAATGCAATAACTGAAGTGCCTAATCCTAAATACAAAATGGAGCCGCTTACCTTCATACTCCAGTGAATGGATGCTGTAAAATATGATTCAACTGCATAGGCAGGAATTAAAATAGCCGTACCTATGGCAAATAAAAAAAATAAAAAACCTGTTGCATTGATATGTGCCGGACGCTTGCGTGCAAAAATGTTATAGCAGGCAAAACTGGCGGCTGCCAGTAAAATCCATACATCACCTTTTGTAAACTGCAGATGAAGGAGATTATAAACACTTCCCTTGCTCAGTAAAAATAAAATACCACTGATGCAGAGTAACATACCCAGCACTCTTCGCAGATTGATCTGTTCTTTTAAAAAATAATGCGCCAGTAATACAGAAATAATAGGGGAGGAAGTAGTGCCTATCAATGCCATGTTAATGGCAGTAGATGATTGACCGGCTACATACACAAACGTATTAAACAGACTGATGCCGGTGAGTGCAGTCCAAAAAAAATACTGTTTGTGTTCTTTTACAATTTGCCGGGTTGCGGCAATGTGTTTCCATGCAAAGGGTAACAGAAGAACCGTAGCCGTTGACCATCTGTAAAATGAAAGTGCCACCGGTGCAATATCATTGGTGATAGCTTTTGATATGATAAAGTTTCCGCTCCAGATAATAGTAGCTGCTACTGCCAGAAGAATACCGAGAGAACTAGTGGATGGAGCAGCAGTTGACTTCATGTTTCAAATATAACCTAAGATTTTTTATTGAATCAGAAACTTACAGGATGCCATTTTGTTACCACTTGCACTTATAATTTCGGCTATGTACATTCCATGATGTATAGAAGGCAACTGTAATTCAAATTCATTCAAATAATTTGTTGCTTTAAATGACTGTTCAAAAACTTTTTTACCGCTCATGTCAATAATTCTCAGCGTATTGCTGCTGCCACTTACTGAATGGTAAAAGCTAAGTTTGAAATATCCTTTATTAGGATTAGGTGTGGCTACAAGTTTTTCTTTTTTGCTATTTGAAAAAATATTTGAAGTGTTTGTTGTAGTACATCCTGTAGTAAAATCAAGATTCATTTTTACAAGTCCCAGATCACAGGCACCAATGCTGGTGGCATTATTTGTTACAGCAAATGCGCCTGTTGTTACAGGATAATTGCTGATGAGCGGTTGATTTGTGGTAACTGATTTACAGTTGGCGCAAGTGGCAAGGTAAAGTACACCATCATTTGAAAACCTGCTTTTGGCATGTGTGTGGTCAAAGCCTCCATTACCACCTATCTGTCCAAAGTAACTGCCGTATAGAGGAGCCATTGCATCTTTTTGTAAAACAAAAATGTAGAAATCGCTGCCATCAGTCTGGCTTTGTAAAGCATCAGCTGATATAAACATACCTGTTGTGCCGGAATTTGGAAAAATGGGGTTGCCAAATGTATTTGCTCCACCGCCCCAGCCGGTTACATATACATTTTCACAGCGGTCAACAAAAAATGTATTGGGAACAATATTAGGTGCAGTTGCTCCTGATACACCAAACGTAGTAGCGTAATAAAGTCCGCCTAAGTTTGGCCATATTTTAGTTATGAACTGTCTTGAGTTGGGCGAATTATAAAAAGCATTTACAAGTTGTACTGTACCTGTTGTTGTGCCCATGATATAAACATCACCATCGGCATCGGTTTGTAAACCATAGATAATATCATTACCTGTAGTTCCAAAAAATGTGGTAATGTCTAGCGTTACAGATGATCCATTATCAGTAAGTTTAGCACAAAATCCTTCAGTTTCACCGCCTGCTTTTGTGATTTGAAATGCACCCGGTACGATACCCGGTAGACTTGCAGAGGTAGTGCCCCCGCTTATGTACAATGTATTGTTTGTACTTTTTGCAATACTAAAAGCCCCATCATCACCATTGCCGCCAAAATAAGTACTCCAGATAATATCGGTAACTGCTGCATTTACTTTAATAACTACACCTTCCTGTAAAGCCCATGGACCAGTTTGAAAACCATTCTTTGTAAAAAAATTGCTGCTGCGTGTGCATCCTGCAAAAAGGATTTCATTGTTATTGCCAAAAATCATTTCACTTCTGGAATCATCTCCATAATTTCTGAAGAGAGATTGTGTGCCGCTTGCATTATCAGCAGTAATATTTACACCGTCATCTGCTGAACCTCCGATTCTTATGCTTCCGGTAATGGCGGTGCCGCCTGCATTCAACTTTGTAAAAAATAGATCATAACCGCCAAATGTGCCAAACTGATTGGTAAACGGAAAGTTTACTGAATTTGTTCGTCCGTTAATAATAAGATTGCCATCAGCATCAGCGAGTAAACTGTGCGGTTGCTCTAAACCAGTGCCTCCCAGATAAGTAGCATAAATCCTTGTGCTTCCATCAGGAGAAAGTTTGATAATTCCTATATCAGACGGTTGATTGTTGCTGCCCCCATTTCCGGATTGTTGAAAAGCACCCGTTGATACCGGAAACCCGGTAGGTGCAGTAATCCCTGCTGCATACATAGAACCATCAGCAGCGTAAGTGGCTGTATAACCCCATACCACAGAAGTTGTGCCGGTAAAGGATGAAAAGATAAGTGATGGATCTATAATTAAAGGGCGGGAGTGATCATACGCACCAATCTCAAAAGAAACTGTATTCCTGTTCAATTGGTATTGAGATGCAACTTGTATTTTCTGCTGATTGTTTTGTTGATAGGTAAACGGTTTTAATTCGGTTACATTACCCGTACTGGTTTGTACAATCAAATTATTATCTATCAGCTCAAGGTTATCTGCTCCGTGGTATTCAAGTTTTATATCATTGCTATTCCCACCCGGATGCACTATGATATCATATTTAAGTTGCTGACCATTGTAGTAATAAACCAGATCAATCTTATTGTAAATGTTTTTAAATGTAACTGTTTGATAAGTTCTGCATTCTGATGCCCAGCGGGCAGGATTATTTCCAATAAAAAAGTTTTCATAACCGGTCAGCGGATGTTCTTTAATGGCTGGTTTACTGAAATCAGCACCTTTAAATTTTACTTTGTATACATGATAGCGTAAACTGTCATTTAATTCATTTGTTCCTGTTATGCTTCCGTTTGAAAGGGAGTGCGTATGCTGTTGGTTTCTGCGGTTTTCATAATCTCCGGGATGATACATCTGAACTGTATAACCACTTTTATCAACAAACATCAGATTCGGTCCGTTCTCAAATTTGAAAAGTGCTTCGCTGTGCCACTGACCTTTGTTTTCCAAAAAACCTTGCTGCGAAAAGATAAAAAGAGGCAATACCATAAGTATTGTAACAAATGATAGGGTTTTCATGTGTACTATAGTTTCGTGGTTAAGATTGTCTGTACTTAAAGATGCTTTAATTCATTCAATGTGCAAAATCCACCTCAAAGTTACCTTTAATCCGTTCAATGGGAGGATTGAAATAACCAAACTTCAAATCAGGGAACTCTTCTTTGATTAAATCCATGAGCTGTTTAATGCCCAGCAATTCACCTTGTTCAGTAATGCCCAATTTGCCCAAATACCAATCCGGGTCAATATTAAAATTGCGCCACTGAATCATCTTGAGTCCTGTTTCTTTAATCAGCTTTCGTAATTCTTCATATTCTTCCACCGTATCCGTTACACCGGGAAATACAAAGTAGTTGATACTCGTCCATCCGCCAAAACTGTTAACCACTTTCAAACTTTCAACAATATCTTCAAACGAATAATTATTGGGGCGATAGTAAGGCTCGTAAATATTCTTCCGCACACTGTTGGTGCTTACACGGATGGAATTCAAACCTGCTTCACACAATGCTTTTACTGCTTTTGGCATAGAACCATTGGTGTTGATATTGATACTTCCTTTTGGTGTGTGCTTACGAATTTCAATGATCGCTTCCCTGATGGTTTCCCACATTAACAAGGGTTCACCTTCACATCCCTGACCAAATGAAATGATGGGAAAAGGCGCTGTTTCCAAATGCGGCACCGTGAACTCTACAATTTCTTCTGCAGTAGGTTTAAAGGTTAATCTGTCCTGCGGACTTACAATACTTTCTTCTGGCGGTTGAAACGAAATACAACCCAAACAATTGGCATTACATGCAGGTGATACCGGCACAGGACATTCCCATCGGCTCATGGCAAAATTCCGTGCAGCGGGACAGTTATATGTTTGGCAGCAGTTTTCCATTAAGTGTTTCACCAAACGATTGTGCGGATACGTTTTAACCAATCGTTCAGCACCGCTTTCAATCACCTCATCATCATAACCTGCACATTCCTGCCGTATATCAGCTTCTACACGTACTGCAGTAACATAAAATTTATCATTGTACCATCCTGCGGCTGTATAGCAAAACAAAGGAAGTGTTTCGGCATCGGGCTCGGTTTCAAAAGCCGCCACATAAAGACATGTATGTGCAGGTGGTACAAACGCAGCAACAGCCCAGCCTTTTTCACACAAACGCATATCGCCTTTTTTTACATCAATGCCAATGGCTTTGCGTTGAGGTAACTCATACAGATTGCCGCCGTCCGGCAATTCAATCCAATCGTTTACATCCACAGGCATGGCATCCCAGCCAGCCCGACCGATGGCGTACAACGATGTGTCTTCAAAAATATTTCCGTTTCCGTCGGAGTAGAGTAAGTAAGGAGATTGATGCAGCATATTATAAGTTGACAGTTGACAGATGTTAGATGACTGTCAACCTTCAACTGTCATCTATCAACTATTTAAGTAATAGCTGCAAAAATCGTGAATTTGTTCCAGTTCGCTCAAAGCAATTCCTTTTTCAAACTCAAAATGGCTGGTTTTATTTTTATGGGTGATGATGGTAATGGAGTGGGGCAGGGCTTTGATTTCTTTTATGTCGGCCCAATCAATGTATTTGTCGTTTGGAAATGCTGAAATGGTAACGCCGAGATGATGCACTTCCACCCGCTCCTGACTGATGAGTTTGTGTTCACAATAAAATACATACGCATAGATGCTGGCTGCTGCCAATGAAAAACTGCTGATGAGATAGTCCTTGTTAAGCAGGGTAAGTATAGCAATGCCTGTAAATACCACCACTTCAATTAACCGAAACCAGGCATTGAGTCTTGTACTTTCCTCAGCAAAGCGTTTCATAAAGGCAATGGCCAGTACATCAGCCGCAATCACTGCTTCGCAAAAGGCCGTAATGCGGTTGTCAGCCACAAACTCATAATACGCAGCTGTTAAAAACAAAAGCCCGGCAATAAAATGCAGCAGCGGACTCATTTTCTTAAGATTTACAGCCTGAGGATGTACAATGGAAACAGATAGTGGAGCAGCCATAACAGTTGGGGGTTTGGCTTAAGATGCATGGTTTGAAAAATTCCACAACAACTTTTTACATGATTCAAAAAAATACACGGGCATCAATCTCTACAATATTATACCTCACCTTGCCATAATAATTGCCGTTACTTACACCCTTATTGTTGAAGGAGCACTATTAAATTCCGGATTGTGAGTTATGCTCTGGCTTCTGTTTATTTTAACAGACCTTACCGGTATGCTTTGTTTTAATAAGTTTATTCAAAACCTGTGGAATCAAAAGCCGGGAACAGATACATCAATTTACTACTGTATTTGCCTTGCACTTGTGAATTAAAAAGGTAAAAGCGTTTGTCAAATCTTCAATTAGCTGGCCGTAATCAGTTTCTCTTTTCTCTTTTTTACGAAAAAAAGCAACATCAAGATTTCCATTTTTATTGTTTTTCTCTTTTATCGTGATTTCTTTTTTGAAAGTAATAAAGAAATTCTCTTTGCCTGATGCAAGAATAGAAACAGAGGACCCCATCCTGGCTTGTGACAGGTCTATTTTGTACCATTTAACATCGGCGTCAACACTTTCCCCAATCCGGATGTGATTGGGTTCATCAACCGAGTAAGATACACGATAACCTATGCCCATTATATTACCATAGGTTTCAATACTTTCTTTTACAAATTGTAAAAGCTCTTCTTTGCTTTTATTTTGAAAGTCGGTGCTTTGGGCAGTGGCAGCCTGCAGGCTGAACATAAATGCAGCAATGAGTAGAATGGTCTTTTGCATGGTTTACGTTTAAAGATTGTTATGAATTATGTTATGGTATAACAATGCTGTTAAACTGAAGTTCGCAACAAAAAAAATATAGCTGCAGGTTTTAGGATTGTGTGAATTTGAGTCTGCAAAATCCGTTGATTTCATCTATCTGCAATTCACTGAGTATGATATTGGTCTCAAACTGAATGAACTGATTCTTTTTTGTATTGATGGAGATGTAGTCATTTTTCACCAGCATATTATCAATAGACGACCACGGCAAAAAGCGGTCCGTAAGATTATTGGGAGCTGATAGTCCCTTGTCATCAATTTTTATTACTGCAGCATTATAAATTTTACGCTCGGTGAAAAATAAAAATAAGAGCCCGGCAGCTGCTGCTACTTGTGTAAAACCCATGAGGTTCATATTCATTTTACTTGAAAAGTACCAGGCTGAATAAAAAAATATAAATGCCTCCATTAAACGAAACAGGGCATTGGTTTTGCCGGTAGCTGGAAATATTTTTTTACCTGCAAATGCGAATAAAATACACATGAGTGCACCTGCCACCTGTATTATTACAAACCATAAATTGGGTGTAGGCTGGTTAAAATCACCCCAGGCATTGGCAATCATTAAAAACCCCGCAAGCAAATGAATAAGACGGGCCGCTTTTTTTTGCCGTTCAAACGGTTCAAAGAAGATGGGGATGGAGTAAGATTGCATAGTGCAATAAAGATACTACAAAGGATTATCCGCCAGCAGCAAATTGCTCAACTTGTACAGCACCCGTGCACCTACGTTTTCATCCCATTCTGTGGGACTGATGCCCACTTCATTCAAATCAAAACCAATAAATTTTCTTCCGCTTTTGATAATGGTTCGGAAGAGATAAAAAGCCTCTTCGCTTTCCAAACCGCCCATCACAGGTGTGCCTGTATGCGGACAAAGTTTGGGATCAAGCCCATCAATATCAAAACTGATGTATACTTTTTCAGGAAGATGGGAAACAATTTCATCAGCTATCTGCTTCCATGTCTGTCCTTCGTATTTGCGTTCTTTTAAATCACGATCAAAGTAAGAGATAATTCTACCGTTACTGTTGCACATGAATTCAAATTCATTTTCGCCATAATCACGGATGCCTACCTGCACCAGTTTGGTCATTTGCGGCACTTCATTCAATGTGTTATACATGATGGAGGCGTGAGAATATTTAAATCCTTCATAGGATTTACGCAAATCAAAATGTGCATCAATCTGCAAAATGCCAAAATCACCATACTTTTCTGCAATGGCTTTATAGTAGCCCAGTGGTGTACTGTGGTCGCCGCCAATTAAACCCACCAGTTTATTTTGATTAAGCAATTCTCTTGTTTGCTCATACACCCAAATGTTTAAAAATTCACTGCCCTGGTTTACTTCTTTAAGGGCTTTGCACATAAACTTGTTATCATCTACATTTTCACCCTGCGTAATGTAATTGATATAGAGTTCAGCTTCTTTACGGAGATAATCACTTTTGAGCAGAATTTTTTTATCCACTTCACGCATGTAAATGCCCTGCTTCCACACATGGTCGGTATCATTATCAAACAATTCAACCTGCAGGCTGGCTTTCATCATGTGCTCGGGTGCACGGGCAGTACCGGCTTTATAACTTACGGTTACTTCCCAGGGTACGGGCAGGAGAACAAGCCGGGCGTCTTCTTCTTCAAAGGGTAAACCAAAGATGTTGTTGTTAGGGTTACCGGCACCATCCTGGTCGAAGAGGGTTAAGTCTGTCATAAAAGCGCTTTTTTTGAAAAGCGGGACAAAGTTAGGGTGGAAGGGGAGATGAAAGCAAAAAAAACAAATCACCTCAGCTTCTCATTCCTCTCGAAACGAGAAGGAGGCCGAGCTTTTTTACTTTGATGAACAATTTAATTTGGCATTTCATCAATGAATCTTTATTCATCACATCTCAACCACAATACTTTTAATGATACTCTCTGAAAAGCATGGGCTGTGTGTGGATGGCCTTCTTCTGGAGGAGAAGGTCGGGATGAGGTGAATTGCTGATTAGAATTCAAATAGTACAAGCGTGCGAATCATTCACCGGATGATTCGAAGGCTACCCCAGCCCAACAAAGCGTTAAAAGCACGTTACATCACCTGCATTTAAACCCCAACAAAACATAATGCGGTTTGTTTTTCAATTACCTTTGCGGCCTGAAATATTCTATTACATGAAGATTACCAATATCATTATTTTAATTGTAATTGCAGTAGGTATTGCCATCCTCGCTACTTCTATTACAGATGCTTCAACTTACGATAGTATTGCCAGTGCTAAAAACAAACCCGGTAAGTACGTGCATCTTATCGGAAAATTAGATACCAGCAATGGGCAAAAAATACAGTACGATGCATTGGTAAACCCTAACTATTTGAGTTTTCATTTAGTGGATTCACTGGGGGGTAACACTAAAGTTGTATACATGAAAGGCAAACCACCAACCGATATGGAACGCAGCGAACGTATGGTGCTGAAAGGTAAAATGACCGACAGTGCATTTATGTGTGATGATATTTTAATTAAATGCCCCAGCAAATACACAGAAGAACAAGCAAAAATAAGCAGCAACTAAAATTTTAAACGTACATGCCGAGTTATACAGGTGAGCAGTTAGTGCCGGGACAAATTGGACATTTCTTAGCCGTTCTCTCTTTGATTGCATCTTTACTTGCAACCGTTTCATTTTACAAAGCCACTGTTTCAAAAGATAGTTTGCAGCAGCAAAGCTGGAAACGTATTGCACGCATTTCTTTTATTACCGAAATCCTTTCTGTACTCGGTATTTTTATTTGCCTGTACTATATCATATCCAATCATCGCTTTGAATATGCGTATAGCTGGAAACACAGCAATCTGGCACTACCCATGCAATACATTTTCAGTTGTTTTTGGGAAGGGCAGGAAGGTAGTTTCTTATTGTGGAGTTTCTGGCATTGCATTCTTGGCGGCATCATTATCTGGAGAGAAAAGGAATGGGAAGCGCCTGTAATGACTACCATCAGCTTTATGCAGTTTGCACTGGCCACCATGGTGATTGGTATTTACTTTTTCGATTTTAAAGTAGGAAGCAGTCCATTTGTGCTGATGCGGAATGAAGACATGCTGAGTGCTGCACAATTTCCAATAGGATTTAATCAGGACGGCACATTAAAAACTGATTACTTAAGTTTTATCAGAGATGGTAAAGGTTTGAATCCTTTGCTGCAGAACTATTGGATGGTGATTCATCCGCCTGTGTTGTTTTTGGGTTTTGCCAGTACCATAGTACCATTTGCGTTTGTGATTGCGGCCTTATGGAAACGGGAGTATAAAAATTGGCTGGCTCCTGCACGGCCTTGGGCATTGTTTAGTGCAGGAATCTTAGGACTAGGGATTATGATGGGTGCGGCATGGGCTTATGAAAGTTTAACCTTTGGTGGTTACTGGGCCTGGGATCCCGTAGAGAATGCCTCACTTGTGCCATGGCTGGTGCTGATTTGTGCTATCCATACCATGATTGCGTACAAGCATACAGGACATTCACTGCGTGCTACATTTTTATTTTACATTCTCCAGTTTGTATTAATCGTCTATTCTACGTTTTTAACACGCAGCGGTATTTTGGGTGATACCAGTGTACATGCGTTTACTGATTTGGGGATGAATGCGCAGTTGCTTACGTTTTTATTAATCTTCACTGTTCCATCGCTTGCATTATTCATCTGGCGTTATAAAACTTTGCCCACCATTCAAAAAGAAGAGCACATCAGCAGCCGTGAGTTTTGGTTGTTTGTCGGTTCATTGCTGTTCTTCATTTCAGCATTGTACATCATTGGTAAAACTTCTTTGCCTGTTATTAATAAAATCTTCGGCACCAGGTATGCACCTGCGGCTGATATTGAATATTCATATAACAAAGTGCTCATCCTGTTTACGTTTGTGATAGCGATACTCACAGCTATTACCCAATATTTGAAGTATAAACAAACAACGGGTAAGAGTTTTGTAAAAAGTATTTTGTGGGCTACAGTGATAGCATTGGCAGCATCCGTTGCAATAAGTGTGTTTGGCGATATTAACTACAGAAAGTACGGTATCGGTTTTCTGGGTGCTATACATGCCACCATCTTTGCAGCGGTGTATGCCGCCGTGGCTAATTTCATGTACATCTTTACCGGCATTAAAGGCAAGTTCATTAAAGCGGGTGCATCACTTTCACATTTTGGTTTTGGACTGGTATTGCTGGGGATTTTGATTTCATCTTCCAAAAAAGAAATCATCAGTTGGAACCGCAGCGGCATTATGGTGAATTTTGGTGAAGAAAGCAAAGAAAATCCTGCTGAAAATTTAACATTGGTAAAAGGCGTGGCTACAGATATGGGCACTTACATGGTTACCTATTTGGGCGACAGTACTGCCCCACTTGACCCTAAACAATATTTCAAAATTCGATTTGATTATAAGGATAAAAAAGATGGTTTTACTCTCTATCCTGATGCATTTGTAAATTATCAGGGCAATGGTCAGCTCATGGCCAATCCTGACAGTAAGCATTATCTGCACAAGGATGTATTTACGTACATCACTTCTATGCCCGACCCTGAAAAGAATAAAGACACAGCTCAGTTTAAAGAAATGAAAAAGAAACCGGGCGATACCATCTGGTACAGCAAAGGGTTTATGCTTCTGGAAGGTGTAAACCGTGAACGCACACGCCCGAACATTACTACGCAAGCAGGTGATTCAGTTTTTACAGCCAGTTTGAGTGTATATGCCCTTGACAGCAGTAAGTATAAAGCTGAACCGATGCTCATTATTCGCAATAACAATTTAATTCCTGTTACTGATACGGTACTGTCACAAAGTTTGGAAATTGGTTTTGTAGGTGCCGAAGCCGATGGTGTAAAACTGGCGGTGAAGGAAAGCAATGCGGTGCAACAGTACGTAACGTTGAAGGCCTATCAATTCCCGATGATTAATGTGTTGTGGCTGGGGATTATTATTACTGTGTTTGGATTTTTGCTGGCAATGGTGAATCATATAAAGAAGAATAGAAAGGCAGTAGCAGGTGTTTAAAAAAGAAAGGAAGGAGCAACATATTTTGTGTTTTCCTTCACATGCAGCCTTGGTTACAAAATGGCTGTCTTTTGTATCAATCAGCAAATTGAGCTATTTTTATATCAGATGCGTACCAGCCGTCTCACATATCCTTTACTTCTTCTTGCTTTTCTGTTGCTCACATTTACCGCAAGTGCACAGGAAACATCACTGCCTGATAACGAAAAGCAAAAAATACGCTACCCTGAATACGGCAGAAATGATACCATCTTTATAAAAGCCCTGGTGATAGATGGCGAATTGGTAGGCGGTAAAGATTTACAGGAAATATTCATCTGGGGCGGTGACTCCAGGCAGGCAGCTAAATATTGGGCAGAATGGACACGTCTGCGCAATGCAGTGTACGTAACTTATCCTTATGCACGACAAGCAGGCATAGTCATGGCCGATGTACAGCATCATTTGAAATCAATTAAAGGTAAAAACGAACGTAAGAAATACATTAAAAGCCGTGAAAAAGAATTGCGTGCCGCATTTGGTGACAAGATTATGGATCTAAGTGTGTACCAGGGTAAAGTACTCATGAAGCTCATTAACCGGCAAACAGGCGAGGATTGTTATGAAATCGTCAAAGAAATGAAAGGCGGCTTTACAGCACGCTTTTATCAAACACTCATGTTTTTTGTAGGCAGTGATTTAAAACAGGAATGGAACACCGCCGAAAATAAAATTGACAAACAGATTGACGGCATTGTGCTGGAATACGAGCGGATGTACTTAGGTTATACGCCTGCTACAGTAGTGAAATAAGTTTGCAGAATCTTTACTCAAATTGTCAGTTATAATTTGTAATCCTCATATTATTATACAACTCTGCTTAGCCCCTTCTTCTCCAAAAAACTTACTTTCGCTGTAAATCGCTCTCAATGAAATTAGATATTCTTGCCTTTGGTGTGCATCCTGATGATGTGGAGCTGAGTTGTGCAGGCACCTTAATCATGGAAATGAAACACGGCAAAAAAGCAGGTATCATTGATTTAACCCGTGGTGAGCTGGGCACAAGAGGCACTGCCGATACAAGAAAGCAGGAAGCAGATGCAGCCGCAAAAATAATTGGTATTCATGTGCGTGAAAACTTAGCCATGCGTGATGGATTTTTTAATAACGATGAAGAGCATCAACTGATGGTGATTCAAAAAATCCGTCAATACCAACCTGAAATCGTTTTATGCAATGCCTTAAGTGACCGTCATCCTGACCATGGCCGTTCTGCCAAATTAGTGAGCGATAGTTGTTTTCTTTCCGGTCTTCGTAAAATTGAAACATCATTCAATGGTTCACTTCAACAGGCATGGAAACCCAAATATGTATTTCATTACATACAGGACCGCTATGCCGAACCTGATTTTATTTATGATATTTCATCAGTGTTTGAACAAAAAATGGAAAGTGTAAAGGCATACGGCACACAGTTTAACAGCACTGGTGATGATGAACCACAAACTTACATCAGCACACCCGCTTATTATGAAACATTAATTGCCCGTCATAAAATGTTTGGTAAGCGCATAGGAGTGGAGTATGGCGAAGGCTTCATCAGCGATAAACGCATCGGCATAAACAACTTTGATTCGTTAGTACAAGTTGTTACCTAATTGATTTTGTTTAAGGAAAATGGATTATTAACATCTGGTTTTCAACAATTTGCAGTACATTTGACCCTTCTTATTAATATTGTTACATGAGTACTCCAAAGTTTACAGTTAAAGCACAAAGTTTTCATTCAGAATTAAAAAAAAGGGTGAATGCTTATTTTGAATCAGCAGGAAAAAATCCAACAGGAAATTTCTATCTCTATTTAAAAGCCATACTATTCGGCATTGCTGCCGTTGCGTTATATACACATCTTGTTTTTTATACTCCCGGGATTATTCTGGGAATTGTAGAAAGCATTATGCTTGGTGGTTGTATTGCAGGTATTGGTTTTAATGTAATGCATGATGGCGCTCATGGAAGTTTCAGCCGTAAAAAAGTGGTAAATGTTTTAGCGGCATTTTCGTTGAATATTCTCGGTGGCAGCAGTTTTATGTGGAATGTAAAACACAATATGATCCATCATTCATATACCAATATTGATGGCGTGGATGATGATATTAACATTCATCCATGGATGCGCATGAGCAGTACACAGAAAAAATACAGGCTGCATAAATATCAGCACCGCTATTTCTGGTTTTTATATTCACTGCTTTATATCTTCTGGATATTTGCATCAGACTATATCAAATATTTCAAACAGAAGATTGGTGATATGCCTTTGAAGAAAATGCATTTAAATGACCATATTGTTTTTTGGTTATTTAAAGCAACTAATCTTTTTTTATTTATTGTGCTTCCCATTATGATGGTTGGTTTTCTTCCATGGCTTTTAGGGTTCCTCGTTACTACATTGTTCGCAGGTTTTGTATTGAGTATTGTATTTCAGCTGGCGCACACAGTAGAACATACGCATTTCCCCATGCCTGATGAAGCCGATGGAAAACTGGCTGATGAGTGGGCTATTCACCAATTAAAAACTACGGCCAATTTTGCTACAAGAAATAAATTGATTTCTTTCCTTGTAGGAGGATTGAATTTTCAGGTTGAGCATCATTTGTTTCCCAAAATATCGCATGTACATTATCCTGCTATCAGCAAAATTATCAGGCAAACATGCGAAGAGTTTAATGTACAGTATGTAGAGTATCCACGTTTGCGTTTGGCCATTGCATCACATGTGGCTTATTTAAAGCAAATGGGGAGAGATTAATACAAATAAATAATTAACCTAAGCACTCTTTCAAGGGTGCTTTTTTGTTGCAATGAAGAACAACTCCGTGCCGGCTCTTGGTGGAATGGAATTGTAGCAATCTTCCATTTTTAATAAATGCAGATGTGTTGAAAACAGCTCTTGATATGCTGCTCTGCTGCCACCAAAAGGTGGATTGGTTTCAAACTGCTTATTGAAAAGCACGCCGGCCAGTATTCCCTGATTACTTAAAAGCTCGTTCATCTTTTGAACATAAGCTGGTCTGAGTGATGGGTTTAATGCACAAAAAAATGTTTGCTCCAGAATAAAATCATAGCTGTCTTTATGATCAAAAAAATCTTGGAGCAGCACCGTTGCTTTATTACCGATTTTTTGCTGCAGGCGTTCAACAGGTGAAGTTGCAATATCAATCACAGTTAAGTTAGTAAAGCCCTGCTCTACAATGTATTCCGCCTCATACGAATTGCCACAGCCGGGAATAAGAATTGCTGCTTCTTTATTTTGAATGCCATTGATGAATTCAACTAATGGAGTAGAAGGGGCGCCGATATCCCAACCTGTTTGCTCTTTTTGGTAGCGCAGCTCCCAATATTCAGATGACAGAAATTCCATAAGCAAATGTACATCGTGTCCTTACATCTTAGTTGTTCAATAATTTATTGTTTAAAATAAAAGATGTCATAAAAGTTAGAATTCAACCATGGCTTTTGTTTCCCTGCTGATTTCTCTTTTACTTCTTTACCGGTCATTTTAAATACGTTTTCAATTTGTGTATTGGGCACTGAAATAAATTTTACCAATGAGCCGGTGTATAAACCGTTGGTGCCTGCTATGCCATCACTGGCAACAGAGCCGGGATCAGTGGCAAAAGAAATAACTGTATTATCCGGTGGTGAAATAGGAGCAAGACCGCCTTCATCAGCATCATCACCAAAGCTTCCCCGGTTGAATGGATTGTTTCGGCAGGCATCAAGAATAACGATGTTCAGTTTTGTATTGGCATCTTCCATCCGCTTGAGCGCCCATGATACAGAGGGGCAATCATCTATTACATCCTGCTTGCTTCTGAGATTTGCATCAATAGGAACTAAATAATTCTGATCGTTGATTTGAATGCCGTGACCGGAATAATAAAATAATCCCACCTGATAGGTTTGTAATTTGTAACCAAATTCTTTAATGGCATTCTTTACCTGTAATTGATTGCCGTCAATCACTTCAATTACCTCAAAGCCGCAACTTCTAAGAACGGATGCCATACTTTTTGCATCATTCTTAGGATTGCGCAAGGCGGTGGTATATTGATAGCTTTGATTACCGATGATAAGCGCCAATTTCTTTTTATAGTTAGTCGTATTAAGCCCCGATGTGTTATTGGTTACAACCGTATTGTTTTGCTGGGTATTGTTTGATGGTTGTGTATTATTATTCGTTGGCTTGTTGTTATTAGCAACAGTGTTATTCGTTGGTTTGTTAGTAGTAGTTGGATTGTTTGAAGGTTTGGTATTAGTAGTGGATGGATTGTTAGTGGTTGGTTTGTTATTGTTTACAACCGTGTTATTTGTATTAGCAGTATTGTTATTTGCTGTTGTATTACTGCCGGTAGCATTATCATAATTATTTCTTACCCACGCATCATATCCGGTAGGTTTTACCTCTTTTTGAAACTTACCCATCTCCCAGTAACCTATATCCACCAGGCCATCTAAGTGAAACAATTCACCTTTGCCATGATAGCGTTGGTTGCTCCATTCACCCTCATAGCGTTCACCATTTGTGTAGTAGTAGGTGCCTTTACCGTTGAATTTGTTATCAGAAAAATTACCGGCATAATAATCCCCAATGTCAAAGTAGTATTGACCATAACCATTGCGATAGCCATTTTTAAAATTGCCTTCATAATAGCCGTTGTTATACACATACTTTCCATAACCATTTTTACAATCTCCGCTGATGCAGCCTGTACCGCCATTGGGGTTTAAATCTTTTTTCCACTTTACAAGATTATTATCAACCCAAAAGCCAATCTTTTTTAAACCGGTATTGGGGTCATAGTTAATTCCCCAGCCGTTTCGTTTACTGTCAATAAAATTGCCTACATATTTTTCGCCCGTAATAAAAAAATAAGTTCCGTAACCTGTGAGCAATCCATCTTTAAACTGTCCTACCCAGCGGGTACCATCATCCCAATAATAAGCACCAAACTTATCACGCTTGCCATTTTTAAAAAAACCAAAGAAGCGATTATTAGCCTGTGAATAATGCATGCCATAGCCATTTTCACAATCGCCATTCAAACAGCCGGTTGTTCCAATGGGTTTGCCGTAATATGAAATCTTACCAAGAAATTTTCCTTTGCCAAATAAACCTTTTTGAACAATGCCATTGGTAAATGTTTTTTCGCCTTCGCCATCAAATTCACCATCCTTAAAATCGCCGGTATACTTTGTGCCATCTGCAAACTCCAATACGCCAAAACCCTGAAATGTATTTTGAAAACTTTCACCTCTGAATTTTCCTCCGGCTTTCCAGATGTAGATGCCAAAACCTTCCCGTTTGTCATCATAAAATTCACCTTCATAGGTATCGCCATTGGCATATTGAATTTTGCCATAACCATTGCTGCAGTTGCCGCTCAAACAGGTTTGGCCAAGGGAAGAAGCATAAAATGAAAATAGAAAAAACAGAAGCGTTACCAAACGTTTCATAGTTGGGTTGTTTTGGGGTTGAAGTTAAAGTTAGTATGCTTTTTTGAAAATACCGTGAGGAGGGTATTTAGGGAAGTGCGAAATACAAAGTACGGGGTATGAGATACGAAGTAAGAAATACAAAATACCAAGCAGGGGAAGGAATGATTTACCTTTAGGGCTATGATTGTAGTAATTCAGATTTTGCTGGTACTGCTGCTTATTATTCTCATCATCCTGTTTGCTTTTCGCATCAAACGAAAAAAAGAAACCGGCACCTTGCCTGAAAATTATAAAGAACTCTTTTATGATTATGTACATTTTTACAGAAACTTAAGTGAGGAGGAGCAGGTAAAATTTGAAGAACGTGCTGTACAGTTTCTGGCATCAGTAAAAATTACAGGTGTAAATGCCGAAGTGGAGCCGCTTGATATTGTGTTGATTGCTGCAGCGGCTGTTATTCCGGTGTTTCGTATTCAGGATTGGCATTACATCAACCTGCATGAAGTGCTGTATTATCCCGGCAATTTTAATGAAGATTTTGACCAGGCAGGTACTGATCGTTTTATTGCAGGCATGGTGGGCACAGGGGCCTTGCAACATATGATGATCTTAACCAAATGGCACGTGCGTCAGGGATTTATTAACAATAGCAGTCCGCACAATACAGCCATTCATGAATTTGTACATTTAATTGATAAGATGGACGGCAGTTTTGACGGTGTGCCGGAAATTATTCTGGAACGAAAGTATACTGCTCAATGGCAGCAATTGATGCATGTTACGATTACTCAAATGAAACAATTTGTTTCTGATATACCTATGTACGGCGCAACCAATACAGTTGAATTTTTTGCGGTCATTTCCGAATATTTTTTTCAGCAACCCCTGCAACTGAAAGCAAATCATCCGCAGGTGTATGAAATGCTGTGCAGGATTTACAGAACGGATTTGAGTTATGAATAGTGAATAGACAGTGGTGAATTGTGAATTAAGAACGTAAAATATTTTCCATCTTTTTTCCTTTGGCTAATTCATCAACCAATTTATCTAAGTAACGAACTTTTTGTGTTATAGGATTTTCAATTTCTTCTACACGATAGCCACAGATGAGGCCTGTAATGAGATGAGCATTGGGGTTGAGTGTTGCCTGCGCAAAGAATGTTTCAAAGTTTACTTTTTGAGTGATGAGTTCCTGTAGCTTTTTTTTGTTGAAGCCCGTGAGCCATTCAATCACCTTGTGTAATTCTTCTTTGGTTCTGCCTTTCTTTTCCACTTTGTTAATGTAATGCGGATAAACGGAGGCAAAGCTCATAGTTGCGATGCGTTGATGTTGAGCATCGGAATTATTCATGATGAAGTTTTTTTATTAAGAAGAATGATTGCTGTTAAGCGCAGGCCTTATTCCAAAAATGAGCAGGTAGCCAACGATCCATAATTCACCCACGGTGGCCGGCAGCACTATAAAGTTCAATACTTTGTGCTGCATACCTGCAGCATTTAAAAACGTTTGCAGCAAATAACCCATGCCGCCTGCTAGTAAAACATAACCTAAAGCAACGGGCATACGTTTTAAACTGATGATGATATATCCCATGGGCAGCAACCACAAACCAAAGAACAAACCGCCGATTGACCAACTGCCTGCAATGAGATAACTTAAGAGTTGTATCAAACCTATTTTTTCCTGAACAGTTTGTGAAGAGGCAGCAACACTAATTGCTGCATTCATGGCAATAGCGCTTACCATAATGATAACGGCATTTACCGTGCCCCAAATACATAGCACTGTTGCGGCCCATTTATTTACTTCCCTGAACAGTTTATAGAACCAAACGGCTGCCAATGCCTGTGCTACAATGATGATTAATTCAAACACAAGCCTTAGTCTGGCAACAGAAACATAGTTAATTAAATTGTTGAGCGTTTTTTCAGCATCATTGGTTGCATACACCTGCGGATGAAACAGCATAAAGCCCAGCATTCCAGAAATGGCTAAAAGTAAATACCAGAAACCTGTGAGCCTTGCGGTTGTTTGTATTTGTTTTTGTTGCATAGCTGTTGTGAATGTACATTTTTTTGCCCTGATTTTTGATTTCGCAGGTCTCTGACCTGATCTTAGATGTTACTTGTGGTTTTAGTTTGGTAACGCTTGAATTTTTAAGATAAGTAACGTATTGGAATAGGTGGGGAGACCTGCGCCAGTGGGTACTGGGAGTGGTTCTTGGAGACACGAACCACGGCGGCAGAGATGATTTTATTGCCCGCCGTAGTTGTGTGTTTTCACCAACTACACATGCACACAGCTTTTGGTTGATAGATGCAAGCTTCATATCCCTGAAATCCCCGTTGGTGAAAACACACAACAGGGGCGGTGTGCTTTTTTTCAGCTTTAATTTTTTTATCGGCGAATGAAGAACACCAACAATGGCAAAAAAAGTTGATGCAGTGGCTCATCCGCCTGTATTTTGGGATGAGCGACTTGCTGATGAAGAATAGTTTATGGGCTTTTGTACTGCTATGCATCTTGGCTGTAGTTGCACTTGTCCCGCCCAAATGCGGGAAACTAAAGACAGCTTTGAGCTTCTTGTTCATTACTCATCGATTACCACAGCCAGCTTTATTTGTTTGGAATACTACGGATAGCAGAGCAGTTTGGAACACACGGATAGCAGAGGTCATTTTTTAATCTTTAAAGTGCTAACAAAATGAGAGTAAAATTCATTAAAAAAAGCAGCTTTTTTAATAATAGTATCAAATTTTAAGTGCATAAATAAATCTGGACAATGTGATTCTGAATATCTCTTTTTTGTTTTCCAGGTTTTTTGAATTAAAAATTCTTTTGGTTTTTGCTGATACATAACATTCTTTGCATAGCGTATTGTAGTATTATAGTGTAAGTTAAATGTGTCAATATCTGCTAAAATCAATGCTTCAAGCTCATATATATTTATTAAAAGAATTCCCTTGCCGTCAATTACTTCATTCAATTTATTAAACCAATCCTTTATTTTTTGAATTTTTATAATATTTGTTGGCAAAGAATCGGCATCTCTAATAAAAATCACATGCTGCGGTTTATATTCGTCATATTCTATTTTTAAAGCGGATGGAATCTTAGCATTATCTAATTGATACCCTTTTTTGTTTTTGATTAATTGCTTAAACTGTAAACCACTTGGATGTTTTTGAAGTAGTAAATTCTTTAATGAAGTAGTATCATTGGGGTCTTCGCCTATTAATCCTATTTTTTTCATGATTCCAAATCTGAATGTAACCAATAGTAACTTAAATCACCAACTTCAGCCATGTATTTTTGAGCTTTTTTGATTTGTATTTTTGTCAGAGGGTTGAAAATTGAACGTTTATTATTCTTCGCAATAATAACTCTATCTAAATCTAAGGGACTTAAAGCATCCAACAATAATGGCGAATGTGTTGATATGATTATCTGTTTATTTAATGATTGTTCTTTTAAAAAATCAATCAAACTGTAAAGCTGATGTGGATGAATTCCTAATTCAGGTTCTTCCATTAGTATTATCCCTGTATGTGATGTCAAGGTTTCAGAAATAACATAAAATAGTCGTTTTGTTCCGTCGGAGAGATAAGACCAAGGCATCCAGTCATCTTCAATTAAAAATTCTAATGTTAAATTTTCAATAATGGTAATCTGGTCATTAGAATAAACATTTATATTAGGATTAATACGACTATCCTGTATAATAGTGTATTTACGTAAGACTTCATTTAGTTCGCTGAGTTTGTTTGTATTATTCAAAAGCTCCACTATATGATTTTTCAATAAGGTTTCATTGTTCATTATTTTTTTAGGAATATTTTCTAGGTAGTCAAGTTCAATATCAATTTCAAGATTTAGAAGAAACCCGTAATCTGAATATTCTTCACCAATGCTAACAATACCTTCAGTGTCTATAGTGATTCTTGCCGGTTTTGTTAACCAGTTTTCACTTTCAGGTAAATTGTATGAAATATATCTTGTTTCAATGTCCCTGTAAATATTAAAAATTTTAAGAATTTCCTCATTTGTTGACGTTCTGCGGCGAGGCTGTAATTCCGACAAATCAAATCTTACATTATCAAGCTCAATTTTATTATTGTTTTTTTTACTTATTGTAGCCTCAAAGCTAAAATTCGAGTCTCTTATTGCGGCTTGCTCTGTTCGTTTAGTTCTTTCAATTGTAATACTTAATTCGTATTTTTTCCCATTCTGGTTGTATAGTAGCACAACACTGAAATTTGTATTACTTCCTCTTAATCGATAGCTTCTCAAAGGATTATTTGCAGCATACTTGTAAATAAAATTCAACATATTAGATTTGCCTGCACCATTCTTGCCAATAATAATGTTTAAACCATCCTTAAATTGAATTTTAGAGTTTTTGAGCGACTTGAAGTTGTCTACAAATATTTCTTTTATATATAGATTTGAAATCGACATCTTTTATTTTATTTTCCAAATATAAATATCTTAACGTAAACTGAATAATATCGGTTGACTAAGTAATCTTATTTGGTCAATCACTTCGAATATGGATTCTTTAGTGAATTTTTTAAACCAAAAGTGTAATCACTTTTTGCAGTAAGATAATGCATTAAGGGTGTAACAGATAAAGTTTTTTCTATGGCTATACTAATTTTGAGTGAAATTATATTATAGTTAGGAATTATTCTTAGAATCCCGCACAATAAAGCTTCGGCAGTACAAGAGTGCGACGCAACAGACGCCCCATAGCAGCACCAACTCCTGTAACACCATTTTCTTCCCTTTTATGCAAAGCATAAACCTTTCTCTGCCGTTGCGAGACTACCACCTGTTTGTATAAAGCCGTAAGCCCTTATCTTTGCGCCAAATTTTAGCGATATGCAGTTTGAATTTACAGAAGAGCAGCTCATGATTCAGAAAGCGGCCCGTGATTTTGCGCAAACGGAATGTCTGCCCGGCGTGATTGAACGGGATGAGCATCAGAAATTTCCGAAAGAACAGATTAGCCAACTGGCCGACCTCGGCTTTATGGGTATGATGGTAAAACCTGAATACGGCGGTGCCGGCATGGATACGGTGAGCTATATGCTGGCCATGGAAGAGATCAGCAAGATTGACGCCAGTGTGAGTGTGTGCATGAGTGTGAACAACAGTCTTGTGTGCTACGGCCTGCAGGAATTTGGTACTGAGGAACAAAAACAAACCTATTTAACACCGCTGGCCCAGGGCAAGAAAGATGGTGAACTGTATATTGGTGCGTTTTTGCTGAGTGAACCTGAAGCGGGCAGTGATGCCACCAGTCAGCGTACTACAGCAGAAGATAAGGGCGATTATTATGTGCTTAACGGTATTAAAAACTGGATTACAAATGGTTCAAGTGCTTCGGTTTATTTGGTGATGGCGCAAACTGATGCGGCTAAGGGTAGCCGTGGCATCAATACGTTTATAGTTGAAAAAAGCTGGCCCGGTGTAACGGTAGGTGCTAAAGAAAATAAGCTCGGTATACGTGGAAGTGATACACACAGCATTTCGTTTACGGATGTAAAAGTGCCCAAGGAAAACAGGATTGGCGCAGATGGTTTCGGTTTTACGTTTGCCATGAAAACATTGGCCGGCGGAAGGATTGGCATTGCAGCGCAGGCATTGGGTATTGCAAGTGGTGCGTATGAACGGGCGTTGAAATATTCAAAAGAACGCAAGGCCTTTGGTAAAGAAATTATGCATCACCAGGCGATTCAATTTAAACTGGCTGATATGGCTACAAAGATTGAAGCGGCCCGTTTACTATGTTTAAAAGCGGCATGGGAAAAAGATAATGGTATTGATTATACGCTCAGCTCCTCAATGGCAAAAGTGTTTGCCAGTGAAGCTGCGATGTGGGTAACGGTAGAAGCGGTGCAGGTACATGGCGGTTATGGTTTTGTAAAAGAATTTCATGTTGAGCGTTTGATGCGTGATGCCAAGATTACGCAGATTTATGAGGGTACAAGTGAAGTGCAGCGGATTGTAATTGGTCGTTCCATTCTAAAATAATATGCAGATTTGGGGATGTGCTGATTGAAAACAGTCAGCACATTTTTTTGCAACAAAAGCACTGAATACACGGAAGAAGAATGTATTGTAATAATTTTGAACTATGGCTGTAAATAAAGAAGCATACCTCCAAATAAAATCAGAACTGCAAACAAAGAACGTAACGCTTGTAGCGGTGAGTAAAACCAAACCTGTAAGTGATATACTTGAATTGTATGAGCTGGGGCAGCGTGATTTTGGGGAGAACTATGTACAGGAACTGGTGGAGAAAGCAGAACAGTTGCCGAAAGATATCCGCTGGCATTTCATTGGTCACCTGCAAAGCAATAAGGTGAAATACATTGCACCGTTTGTGCATTTGATACATGGCGTGGATAGTGAAAAGCTGCTGAAAGAAATTAACAAGCAGGCAGCCAAGCTTAACAGAACTATTTATGTGTTGCTGCAAATACATATTGCACAGGAGGAAACAAAGTTTGGCTTGGATGAAGAAGAGTTGAATGTGCTGATTAACCAATCTGCTAATTTGCTAATGAAAAATACAAACCTGTGCGGATTGATGGGTATGGCGAGTTTTAGTGAGGATATGAATTTGGTGCGGAAGGAATTCAACAGGCTAAAAATAATTTTTGATAAAGCAAATAATCAATTATCAATTAACAATTATTCATTATCCATTCTTTCCATGGGTATGAGCGGCGATTACAAGATTGCCGTTGAAGAGGGAAGTACCATTGTGCGGATTGGTAGTCTCTTGTTTGGAGCAAGAGGTAAATGATAGTATTGAATTCATACAAAAAAAGATTACTGCCAAACACATCTCCTTATTTTTGCACCTCATTTTAATTGTATGCGTAAAACCATTTTGTTTGTTATTGCCGGATTTTTTGTTGTAAACACCTGTTTTGCATGGGGTGCAAACGGTCATCGTATCATAGGTGAAATTGCTGATTCTTATTTGAGTAAAAAAGCAAGAAAAAATATTGCAGCTATCCTGGGCAATGAATCGGTAGCCATGAGCAGCAACTGGGCTGATTTTATCAAGAGCGATACCACCATGCGTTATCTGGACCCCTGGCATTACATCAACATTAAAATGGGCATGGATTATCCAGCATTTGAAGCCTATCTCAAACAGGATACGGCTGTGGATGCGTACACCAAGCTTAATTTTTTAATCAGTGAATTGCAGAATAAAAATCTTACCACAGAACGAAAACAGTTTTGCCTGCGTATGCTCATTCATATAGTTGGGGATTTGCACCAGCCCATGCATGTGAGCCGGGCAGAAGATTTGGGAGGCAACCGTATTCGTGTGCAATGGTTTGGCGAGCCAACCAATCTGCATGCCGTGTGGGACGATCGGATTATTGAGCAACAAAAGCTGAGCTATACAGAGTTTGTGAAGCATATCAATCATACCACTAAAGAACAACGCAGCACCTGGCAGCAACAACCCAGAGAGCAATGGTTCTTTGAATCTTACCAATTAGCTGATACCATTTACAAAAGCATTACCCAACCTGAACAAAGACTGAGTTTTCGTTACAGTTATGATTTTATTGAAACAGTCAATCAGCAGTTATTAAAAGGCGGTGTGCGGCTGGCAGGTCTGTTGAATGAGATTTTTGATTAGAATAAGACCTGACAGGTTGAGCCTAATCATCCTCCATAAATAAAATAATGCAGTTGAAGTTAAGTTCACATCCTGTCAGTGTCGGATAAAATTTTGACACTGACAGGTTAAAGCCTGATTGTTTGATTGAACTGTAATAACCGATTTGCATTATTGTCATTAACCCGTCAGGTCATGAATATAAACGCTTTCAAACAATCGGAGTGTCGTCATGTCGACGATAGGAGACATCTCTATAAAATATAAAAGCCGGAAATGACTCAACCTGATTTTAAATTCTTATTACTTCAAACAGTATGAAAGTTTGGAGATTCCTCATTACGCCATAAGTGATTGAGAACTTAAGTTAGCCCTAAGGCTTCATTCGGAATGACGGTGAAAGAGTCTGATGAATAGGTTTCTTTAAAATAGGATAAGATCGGAGTGTCGTCATGTCGACGATAGGAGACATGTCTGGAATATCAGACTACTTGTGATTTATTTTATTTATGACTCTATAAACCACTTTGTATTGTTTCTTGTTAGCTATGAAAAAACTTAATTATTTCTTATCGATTCAAAAGTCATTTTAATCATTTTAGCACAGGCAGCATATTTATCTTCGAAAGCAAACTTGTGTATTAGTTTGCCTTCGTCAAGGTAAGTTACTATCCATACTCCATTTTTATCTTGTCCAAAACCCCAAGCACTACTACTACGAATGTCTTCTGTATAATAGATCCATTCTTCGACTAATGTAGGATTGTTAATTATGTAATTCTGAATTTTTTCAGTTGTTATTAATTCAAATAGAATTGAATACCCACATGAAGTCATTATTTCATGCAGGGATTTATTGGAAGTGCGACTAAGATTCGGGAAATTAGAAATTGCTTTAATACAACTTAATATTTCTTGATTCTGCATTTAAAAAAATAAATTTTAGAGTAGCGATATCCATTTTATTTATCTCTTAATTCTTTAATTGTAAAATTTAAACTGACTATATCACCTTCCCACGCCACTTTCCACTCATGATATAAAAGTAGGCCATTGTAAAAATCGCAATCCAGTACAGAACTTCTGAAGCCCATGCCCATACCAGAGATAAATGCCATACTTCCAATACCAGATACACATAAATTATATACAGTGTAATGGTAACGGCTTCAATCAACAGGTTTACTTTGGTATTACCCGTGCCGGTAACTGCATTGAGCCATACAACGGAAAAGCTCATAAACACCATACCTACTGTAACAATACGTAATGGTGGAATAGCAGCATCAACAAAAGCGGGTGATAACTGAAAAAAGGAAAGAAGCTCTGCAGCAAATACATTAAACAGAATAAACATACACGCAGTTGCCGTCAAGCTCAGCTTTACAATCCGCCTGATGAGATTGAGTACATCGTCTTTTCTTCCCTGTCCGATGATATTACTCACCATCGCATTGGTTGTACTGGCAAAAGCCCAGATGAAAATACCGGTAAGCGAAAAAATATTCCGCATTACATTACTGATGGCCAATGCACGTTCCGGCTCATTGGGAAAAATTAGTTTGCCGTTGCGTTCAATCAAAATATAAAATAAGAGCCATGTAATCAAACTGATGGAAAACTGTCCAATGAGTGGTGCAGAAATGTTCAATATTAAATTGCTCAATTGTTTGTTGTAACGCAAATGATTGAACAGTTGAAAACGCTTATGCAGTTTCAGAAAAATAATTAATCCATAAACTGTAGTCATACCAATAAACTCAGCTAATACACTTGCATAAGCTGCACCGTTAAATCCCAGCTTTGGCAATCCAAAATGACCATTGATTAAACTATAATCAAAAAAGATATTGGCCCCGTCTTCTAAAAACGTACCAATCATTAAAAATTTACTATTGTTGGTACCAACAAGAAATGCATTACCCATTTGAAATAAATACAAAAAGGGGAGTCCCCAAACCCTGATTTTCAAAAACTCTATCGCATTTGCATCTACTTTTTGAGATTGTAGTGCTTGATGAAAAATTAATGGTGTTAAAAAATAAGTGAGTGCAATGCCCACAGCTGCCATTACAGCCGCAATGCGTACACCCTGAGAAAATAATTTACCGATTTCATTTATTCTGTTTTCACCGGCTCTGCGTGCAATCAATGACTGCAGTGCATTGTTTAATCCGTTACCCACCACAGCTACCACTAAAAAATACACACCGGTAATGCCTGCAGTGCCCAGAAATTCTTCACCCAAACCGCTGATGAAATAATTATTGGCCGTAAAATTCAAGAAAGGCACCAGTAGTGATAAACTGATGGGTAATGAAATGGATAGTATCTGTTTATTGGTAATATCCAGCCGTAAATCATTCTTCGGTAATGCCGTTTCCAAGCTCGTAAAAATTTGAGCGAAATTATGTGATTTATCTCTGCCTTATTATTCCTATTTTGCAGCGTTTAAAAAATCAACCCGTGCTGCATCCTGTTTACTTTTTTAATAAACGTTCCTCTGCATCTGATGCTCTTCATTTATTGGTGCAGCATGGTTTTGAATTTTGCAGTTTTTCAGTTTACGATAGTAACAATAAGGAGGTAAATGCCTGGGCTATGTATGAATCTAAAACACCATTAACTGAAAGTTTGGTAAAAGATATTACAGCAAAACAGGAATGGCTTGTGCAATCGTTTCAATCTGTAACCATTGTTGATTATACCCCTCAAAACACATGGATTCCTGAGTCATTTGCAAAAGAAGGCACTGAAACTGCATTACTTGATTTAATAACGGGCAGCAGGGCACAAACAGTAACATTGAAAGATAGTACTGATAACGCAGTTAATTTTTATCATGTTGATGCAGCTGTATACGCAGTATTGAATCACCAGTTTGCAAATGCGCAATGGATGCATCACGAAACTCTGGTAATGAAGCGTCCTGCTGCAGAAGAAGCTGTTATTACAGTTGAAATATGGTTTCATTCAATAGTTCTTTTTGCAGAACATAAAGGTGAGTGGTTATTATTGCAGCACCGCCTCTATCAAACACCTCAGGATGTATTGTATTATGTTCTGAACTGTAAACAGCAATGGAATATGGGTGATGAGGTTATTGTTAGGTTGCAGGGCATGGTGGAGCAGCAATCAGCCTTGTATCAATTGTTACATCAGTATATTTTAAATCTTAAAATCAATAGTGAACTGGTATTTACTTATCCCGGCAATACATCAGATATCCCCAATCATACCAAACAACTGGTTGACAGAATACTCACATGCGTATCATAAGCGGAAAATTTGGCGGCAGAAGTTTTCAACCTCCTGCAAATATGCCTTATACAAGGCCTACAACTGATATTGCCAAAGAAGGTCTTTTTAATATCATTCAGAATAATATTGAAGTGGAAGGTATTAAAACACTGGATTTATTTGGTGGTACAGGCAGTATAACTTATGAGTTGGCAAGCCGTGGTGCTGCAGATCAAACAATTGTAGAAAAAGATACACAAATGAGCGCCTTCATCAGCAACATGTGTAAAAAGCTGGATATTGATGTGCGGTTGGTAAAGATGGATGTGTTTAAATTTATAGCGCAATGCAATGAGCAATTTGATTTTATTTTTGCAGGCCCGCCTTATGCGCTGGGTACAATAGATGAAATTCCAAAACTTATTGCAGTAAAAGAATTGCTGAAACCAAATGGATGGTTTGTACTGGAGCATACACCACGCAACAGTTACAAAAATTATGAGCTCTTTAAAGCAGAGCGTAATTACGGTACAACGGTATTTTCTTTTTTTGTAAACACTGCAACTAAGTAAGCGGAAATTAAAAAGCTTCTTCTTCGTTTCTTTGTATAAGAAAAAGCATTGATCATCTTCTGTGTATATATAAGTTCAGTGGCAACCTGTATTATGACTAAACAAGAACTTCGGCATATCTACTCCCAAAAACGTTTGCAACTTACAGTAAGCGAACAAAATCGGTTTGATGATTTATTACTTATTCAGTTCCAGAAATTAGTATTGCCTGCTCTGTATTATATACACAGTTATATGGCTATAGAATCAAAAAAGGAATTTGCCACAGATGCCATTCTTCATTTTCTGGAATTTCAACACCCTGAAGTACAGATTGTATTACCAAGAGTAAATACGGAGATACAGGAATTAGAATCTGTTTTGCTAACAGATGAACTTGTATTTCAAAAAAACAAATGGGGTATAGCCGAACCTGTTGAAGGAGAACTGATTCATGTAAAAGATATTGATTTGGTGCTGGTGCCTCTGCTTGCATTTGATAAAGCGGGCCACCGGGTAGGTTATGGAAAAGGGTATTATGATAAATTTTTAGCACAATGCAGGCCAGATGTTTTGAAGGTTGGATTCAGTTACTTTGACGCTATAGATAAAATCATTGATTCTGCAGCATTTGATATACCTTTAAGTTATTGCGTTACACCGCATCGTATTTATGAATTTGGCTAATATTACATTTCAATCCATACGTTTTTTACTGCTTCCATTTGCATTGATTTATGCAGTCATTATCCGGTTTCGAAACTGGATGTATGATAAAAAAATTATTGAATCGGTTTCTTTTAATATTCCTATGATTTGTGTAGGAAACCTGAGTGTGGGCGGTACAGGTAAGTCGCCTATGATTGAATACCTCATTCGCTTACTTCACAGTGAATATCAACTGGCTGTGCTGAGCCGTGGTTACAAACGAAAAACAAAGGGCTATATATTGGCCAGTGAAACAACCGGTGCGTTGGAAATAGGTGATGAGCCGATGCAGTTTTATTCAAAGTTCCCGCAGGTGTCAGTAGCCGTAGGAGAAAACAGGGTGGAAGCAGTACCTCAATTGCTTCATGACCGTCCGCAAACGGAAGTTATTTTATTGGATGATGCCTTTCAGCATCGAACCATTAATCCCGGCTTTTCAATATTATTGACAGATGTAAATAATCTGTACACTAATGATTTTTATTTACCTACTGGTGATTTGCGGGATGAAATAAGAAGCAGCAAAAGGGCTGATATTATTATTGCCACAAAATGTAAACCCGGCTTTACAGATGAACACCGGCAAAAAATAACAAGAGAACTCAAACCCCTGGCACATCAGCAATTATTTTTCAGCACTATTGAGTATGGGATTCCGCAGCATATTTTACAAAAGCAGCAAACCTATCACTTGCACAAAAATCTGGAAGTACTGCTGGTTACAGGTATTGCCAATATTGAACCGCTCAAACGATATATCCTTGACAATACGTATACGTATGAACGTATGAGTTTTGGCGATCATCATATTTTTACTATCGATGATTTACAGGAAATAAAAAAGCGATTTGAAAAAATAAGCAGTAATCAAAAGATTATTCTCACAACAGAAAAAGATGCAGTGCGGTTAATGAAGTTTCAAACAGAACTTGAAAATTTGCCGCTGTATGTTTTGCCTATACAACATGAAATTTTATTTGGTGAAGAAAAAAAGCTGAAAGAGGCAGTGGTGCTGTTTATTAAAAACTTCAGCCGGAAAAAAGAAGCTTTGACTACCGAAAATTAAAACCTACTTAAACACACGCAGTAACAAAATGAGTAAAAAGAAAAACGATAAAAAGAGAAAGCAAAGTGCAGTAAAGCACAGCCATTATAAAGGAACAGTTGAAATTACACGCAGTGGTATGGCCTTTGTAACCGTTGAAAATATGCAGCGTGATGTGCTGGTGCGTCCCCATCATTTAAATACAGCACTCAATGGGGATATTGTAGAAGTGAGCATTACAAAAGAAAGTAACAATGGAAGAAATGAAGGCTCCATAACCAAAATAATTGAACGTAAGCAGGTTGAATTTATCGGCCGGTTACAGTTTCAGAAACATAATGTTTATTTCATTCCTGAGAGCGACCGACCGATGCCTGATATTCACATAGCAGCAGATAAAACAGCCGGTGCTCAAAACAATGATAAAGTAGTTGTGAAATTGATTGAGTGGAATAAAGATAAACGATTGCCTGAAGGAGAAGTGCTGGAAATAATTAAAGGAGAAAATGTGAATGAACTTGCCATGAAGCAATTGTTGCTGCAGGGTGGATTTTCACTGAGTTTTAGTGATGAGGCTATGGAAGAAGCAGCACGCTTACCTGAAACTATTTTTAAAAATGAAGAACTCAAGCGAAAAGATTTTCGTGGTACACTCACATTTACGATTGACCCTGTAGATGCAAAAGATTTTGATGATGCACTCTCAATAAAATTACTTACTAATGGATTATATGAAATCGGTGTACATATTGCAGATGTAAGTCATTTTGTAGAACCGGGTATGAAACTGGATGAGGAAGGTTATGAAAGAGCAACATCTGTGTATTTACCTGATAGAGTAAATCCTATGCTTCCCGAACGAATCAGTAATGAATTATGTTCGCTACGACCACATGAAGATAAATACACATTCTCTGCTGTATTTCAAATGAGCAGCAAAGCTGAAATAAAAGAAGTATGGCTGGGCAGAACAATTATTCATTCCAATCATCGCTACACCTACGAGGAAGTACAGCATATTATTGAAACAGGCCAAGGCTTGCATAGTGATGAGATATTACTGCTCAATAAACTGGCCCAAAAGATGCGGAAGGATCGTTTCAAAAAAGGAGCCATTAACTTTTCATCACAGGAGGTTCGTTTTGTACTTGATGAAAATAAAAAGCCTGTTGGTATTACTGTTAAAGAAAGTAAAGAATCGCATCAGCTTATTGAAGAATTCATGTTGCTGGCTAATAAATATGTGGCGCAATATATAGGAAGTATTCAGGTAAAAGATAAACCTGTTCCATTTCCTTACCGTGTACATGATACACCGGATGAAGAGAAATTATTACCCTTTATTTCTTTTGCCAAAAAATACGGACATAAGTTTGACAACTCATCGCCCGAAAAAATTGCAGCCTCGTTTAATCAGTTGTTGAAGGATGTGCAGGGCAAACCGGAGCAGCATGTATTGGAAACGCTGGGCATACGTACCATGGCCAAAGCAGTTTACACCGCAGAAAATATTGGTCACTATGGTTTGGGTTTTGAACACTACTGTCATTTTACTTCGCCTATACGTCGTTATCCTGATGTTATAGTACATCGTATTTTACAGCAATGCCTTGATGGCGCTCCGCAGATTGATAAAAAAATGGAACAAAAATGCCGTCATTGCAGTGAGCGTGAACGGGCAGCAATGGAAGCAGAACGTGCTGCCAACAAATACAAACAGGTGGAATATATGAGTGAGTACCTGGGTGAAGATTTTGACGGCGTTGTGAGCGGTGTGGCCAGTTTTGGATTTTGGGTTGAAACGGTTGAACATAAATGCGAGGGACTTGTTAGTTTATTTTCCATTAGTGAACTGGATGATTTCCGGTACATTGAAGAAGATTATTGTTTGGTGGGAAGAAGAAGCGGTAAAACATTCCGTATAGGCGAGAAGGTACGGATCAAAGTGGTAGCTGCAAATCTGGAAAAACGTCAGTTGGATTATGAACTTGTAGTACCGAACGCATTGCCAACAGTGAGAACTAACGGAGCTGTACCCTTTAAACACCCAAAGAATAAAAAAAGCAGTCCGAAACAATTCGGGCAGAAAAAAAGAAAGAAAAGATAGATATGAATTCGTTTGAGGAATTACTTAAAAAATTTGAAGACTACTTTAATGTGAGGCAATTTCCGGTTTCACCATCTACACTTTACGATCCGGCTCAATATATTTTGGGCATTGGTGGCAAGCGTGTGCGTCCTGTATGTGTATTGATGGGAAATGAACTGTTTGATGACATTAAAGAAGATGCTTATCATGTAGCTGCAGCAGTGGAACTCTTTCACAATTTCAGTTTAATTCATGATGATATTATGGATAAAGCACCCTTACGCAGGGGCATGCAAACGGTTCATATCAAATATGGCGAACCTACTGCTTTGCTGGCGGGTGATGCTACACTAGTTCAGTCTTACGTAAAACTATCCTCTGTTGCGCCCGGTTTATTACAGGAAGTATTACCCTTGTTTAACCGAACTTCATTAGAAGTTTGTGAAGGCCAGCAACTGGATATGGACTTTGAACAAAAACAAACAGTGAGTCTGCATGAATATGTAGAGATGATTACGTTGAAAACATCGGTATTGCTGGCAGCCAGTTTAAAACTCGGATCCATTATTGGTGGCGCAAGTAAAGGCAACCGTGATCATTTGTATGAATTTGGTAAAAATCTTGGTATTGCTTTTCAAATTCAGGATGATTATTTAGATGCGTTTGGTGATCCTTCAAAATTTGGAAAGCAGGTGGGGGGTGATATCCTGGCGAATAAGAAAACCTTCCTCATGATTCATGCGCTGGAAACGGCATCTTCAGCAGATAAAGAAAAATTACAACAGCTTTTACAATCAAACCCTGCAGATAAAGTAGAACAGGTACTTACCATTTTTAAGAATGCAGGTGTAGATGCCTGGGCTTTACAATTGAAAAATGAATATTTTGAAAAAGCCATGGAGCATTTAGATGCTATTGCAGTAATGAGCAAACGAAAAGAACCGCTGATGCAATTGGCAAAGTTTTTAATACAAAGAGACTATTAGTTGCAATCACCTGCTTGTGCTTTCCCTATTTTTCCCTATTTTGAACCTTTCTAAATACCGACTGCATGAGCAAGAGTTTATTCCGCACAAAAAAGATTGATCAGATTCTTAAAGATATTCCTGAAGAAGGACATGGCAGCAATCTCAACAAAGTTTTGAACGTACGTGATCTTACTTTTCTTGGTATTGCTGCAGTAATTGGTGCAGGAATTTTTTCAACAATTGGTTCGGCTGCTTTTCATGGCGGGCCCGGTGTTTCATTATTATTTGTGATTACTGCAGTTACCTGCGGTTTTTCAGCATTGTGTTATGCAGAGTTTGCAAGTCGCATACCGGTAAGCGGCAGCGCTTATACCTATGCATATGTGAGCTTTGGTGAATTGGTTGCATGGATTATCGGTTGGGCCTTGATTCTGGAATATGCAATTGGCAATATTGTAGTAGCTATCAGTTGGAGCAGTTACTTTAATAATCTCCTGCAGGGATTGAATATTCATTTGCCTTTTTGGCTCACAACAAACGGCACTGCAGCCGGCGAATCATTATCAAAAGTAAATGAAGAAATTGCCAAAGGCGTTGCTATGACGTCTGATATGCAATCCATCATCAGCGGATTTAACAGTGCACCGGAGTTAATGGGTACCAGGCTGTTTTTAAACCTTCCCGCTTTTATCATTGTGTGTTTGATAACCATGCTTACGTATGTGGGCATTAAGGAAAGTAAAAAAAGTGCCAATGCCATGGTAGTGTTTAAAATATTCGTTATCATCTTTGTTATCATTATCGGGTTCTTTTATGTAAATCCGGCAAACTGGAATCCCTTTATGCCTAATGGATTTACAGGTGTGTTGCAAGGTGTGAGCGCAGTGTTTTATGCCTATATTGGTTTTGATGCCATCAGTACCACTGCTGAAGAATGTAAAAATCCACAGCGAGATTTGCCAAGAGGCATGATGTATGCC
>ERZ1066134.49-NODE-49-length-130564-cov-27.329901_pt1 | contig 130564 bp, 119 predicted proteins | sample MGYA00382781_ERZ1066134 | MGnify/ENA primary metagenome ERZ1066134 (study PRJEB33369, sample SAMEA5778364) | biofilm metagenome | biome: Industrial cooling water; feature: Water cooling tower basin; material: Biofilm | place: United Arab Emirates | collected... | reverse complement strand
ACGAGAGCAGATGACTGATTTTTCTCTGTCCTTTACATAATGGCACTACCCAATCACTGATAACGATCAACCAGTTGTTACCATAACAGCCAGCGATGCGATCGCGGCGGAAGTGGCAAGTGGGCAAACACCGAATCCAGGCCAATTTACCTTCACCCGCACAGGAAGTACAGCATCAGCTTTAACGATTTACTACACCATCAGTGGCAGCGCAACAAATGGAACAGACTACAATAGTCTAAGCACAAGTGTTACTTTCCAAGCTGGACAATCTAGTATTGTGTTACCAATCAACATAATCAACGATTCTTTAGTTGAAGGAAATGAAACTGTTATTTTGACTCTTAACAACAGCAGTACCTATAGTGTAGGAAACAGTTCTACGGGCACTATTGATATTGCTGATAAGCCTGCAAACTCTTTCAACATTCAGTTTGATTATCGGTTTGATACAAATGGTTGGTTTACTGCTGAGAAGATAGCCGCGTTGGAAGCTGCGGCATCAATTTGGGAAAGTATTATTCAAGATGAGTTTACTGATGTTGCGTCAGGAACTCAGTTTAGTGTGCAAAATCCGCAGACGGGTATCAATAGCACTGTAACACTGGCATCTCCAATTGATGATTTACTTATATTTGTTGGTGCGGCCTCTCCTCCATTTGCTGATCCTAATAAAAGTCAAGCAGCTGGCGTCGCCGGACCTAGTGGAACAGATGTAGAAGGTAGTGTTTTTAGAAATCGCTACAACGGCTCAAATTTTGAGCCTTGGGTTGGAAAATTATCGTTCAACACCACAACAAATTGGTTTTTTGATTATACTCCTGACACTACAAACGATATACCTTATGACCAAATCGATTTTATTACCGTAGCACTACACGAAATTGGACATATTTTAGGGATTAGTACAGCTCCTATTTTTGGCATGATAGGTGCAGATGGAAACTTTGATGGCCCAAATACACTAGCTGCAAATGGCAATGCACCAGTTCCGCTGTCTAGCGATGGCCATGTTCAAGATGGATACAAAAGTAGCGGCAACTCAATTTTGATGGATCCTACCATCTCACCAGGAACGCGCGTATTGCCGACAGCCGTAGATAAGGCCATGTTGGCGGATATTGGTTATCAAATCGCTGGATTTACTGCACAAGGTTCAACTCCACCGATTGCAACTGCAAATGGCGAAATTATTTACGGTACTGTTGTTAACGATGTAATTGATGGACTAGGTGGTAACGATCAAATCCAGGGGAGTAGTGGTGATGATACGCTACAGGGAAATACTGGTAACGATACGCTGTTTGGCGAAGCTGGAAATGATCAACTCTTTGGTGGGGATAATGATGATCGATTGCAAGGTGGTGCTGGGAATGATTTACTAGATGGTGGTGCCGGGAATGATGATATGCGTGGGCAGGGAGGTAACAATATCTTCTCTTTCGGCGCTTCAAATGGGAACGACAACATTTATGATTTTGTCGTAGCAACGGACTTGATTCGAGTTGCACCTGGCTTAGGATTTACTACGGGTGGACAAGTTTTTGCGACACTTTCTAAACCATACTTGAATGTTTCCCGCTTTACACTCAGTCCAGGTAACTATATCGACGTTTACCATGCTAGTATGGACGGCACACCTCTAACTGAAGCAAATTTCGTAATCGCTTGACTTATTTTGTAAGGGGTATTGTGGCATATGCCCGCATCATCTGGCGCTCACGTTAGTATTATTGATCTTTGGGGATTAAGCTGTCTCTAAAAGGGCTCAAATGTTGCTCCGGGTTTAATCTTTGCCGTATCAGCTTTGAACTGATTTTGTTGGATAAGGATAAACTGATTTGCCACCATTGCGCTCGTTGCGTAGCTGGGGCGTTCTGAGCCAGCGTAATCTCCTTGGCGGGCTACTCCCTTGTTTACCCCTACGACTTGGCCATTAGCTGCGACCAACGGCCCTCCAGAATTTCCTGGTTGCAGTTCCACATTGGTTTGCAAGTCGCCATTGGGCAAAATATCGACAATTTTTCCCGTGGTGATGACTCCGGCTTTGCCCCTGGGACTGCCGATCGCGCAAACCGCTTGACCAATGCTGGGGCTGGCTGAAGGTGCAAGTTGGACTTGTGGAAAGGAGCCAGAGTCTTGGAGTTGAATTAAGGCCAGATCATTCCGGCGATCGCGGCCAATCACCTCACCGTCATAGCGATCGCCCGCCTCGGTGGCCACAAACAACCGCTGTTGCCCCAAGCGCCGCACCACATGATGGTTGGTCAGTACCAAGCCCGTCGCACTGACGATGCTGCCCGAACCTACGCCCCGCCCTGCGTGAACCGTGACGACTGCGGCCCTAATGCCCTGGCAGGCTTGGGCGATTGCGGTGGCCGCTCGGCGAGGCGACTGGGATGACTCCAGTTGGAGAGTGCGGGGGCTACGCCGTGGGACAGGGCCAAGCTGGATGGGAAAGGCATCATCGGGCAGGGTCGCAAAATCAGTGGCGCGATCGCCCGTAGGAGTCGCCTCCGTGGGTTGGGGGGCAGCGGGAGGTGGGCCGGGGAATAATCGGGTTGGGAACGCGACAGAATCAACATCGTCGCGATCGCCCAACTGCGGCCATTGCGGCTTGAACACAATTACTGTACTCGCCAAAACCGCGATCGCGACAATGACCCGTTGTAGCCCCATAAGCTGGCTCACTTGCAGCAAATAGTGTCATTCTAACGGGAAGCACGGCGATCGGGGCAAAGTTTACGATAGTTCATCTGAACTGATTCGTCGCAAGTATAAATTCGTCGCAAGTATAATCAAAGCAAATCCACTACGAGTTATCCCTTTGCCTCCTGGAATCTAGAGATTTCTAACTAAAAAACCGTTCAGATTAGGAACACGGTTTAATTGATCATGGTGCCCTAGCCGCACGCTGCCACTAGCCCAGAGGGGCACGTACCTTAGACCCAACCACAGTCATCGATTGCTTGTTGAAGACCAATGACCGACACTCCCAAATCGCCTCAACTGCCGCCACTGACCCCGCCTGATAGCGCCCTCCAACTGGCCCCCAACGACTGGTTTGAGTATCCCGTTGTGGCCCATCCCCACCATACTGACTACAGCGGCGGGGCTTGGCATGGGGCGTATATTGCCTGGATGGAAGAAGCGCGGGTGGAATGTTTGCGCCGCTTGGGGATTGAGTTTGCCACGCTGGTTGCCTTGGGCTGTGATCTGCCTGTCGTTGAACTTGCCATTCGCTACCATCAGGCGATTCGGATGGGGGAGCGGGCAGTAGTTCGGACTCGCATGGTCGGGGTGGCTGGTGTGCGGATTAACTGGGATTACCAGATTCAGGCGGTGGATACCTCGGATTTGTTTGTGACGGCACGGGTGACGTTGGTGGCAGTTGACCGGGAAAAGGGGAAAATTATGCGGCAGTTGCCCCCCGCTTTGAAGGATGCATTAGCGCAATTGGCGGCGGAATAGGCAGGGCGATCGCGCCGACAGGGCTGGGTTCTGGCCTTGCGATCGCCCTTACCCCACGTAAAATCTCCACAAAACCCTGACTCGGCGGAATCGGGCTGTATATAGTTCACAGGGCAACCAACCCGATCGAGTGGCACAAGCCAAACGCCAGGGGCCATCTCCTTTCTTAAAATGAAGTCACCCCTAGCAGCGGCAACCCAAACGATACCAGCCAAACGGACGTTCTGCATGGCGCAGGGTGCAGGCTCCCAGCGGCCTGGTTGCCATCCACGGGCTAAGGTTGAGCCAATTTAAGTTGATGATTCATCAGCGATCGCGCGTACGCACTTATCAGCATGTTTAATGCCACCGAACTTCTCATCGAAGATTTTGTCAAAAAACTTAAAGAAGGCTATCGACGCACCTATGGCGGCTTGAAGTCAGACTACGAAGACATTATTGGCTGGGTCGGGGCAATGGCAATGGAAAATATTGCCAACAGCGATGCGCTCTACCACAACGTCGAGCATTCCATCCTCGTGACCCTGGTGGGCCAAGAGCTATTGCGGGGCAAACACATTCGCGAAGGCGGCGTTTCCTGCGATGACTGGTTGCACTTCATCATTGCCCTCGTTTGCCACGATATCGGCTACGTCAAAGGCGTGTGCCGTCATGATCAAAGCGGGTTGTATGCCACCGGGCGAGATGGTGGGATGGTTGCCTTGCCAGTGGGGTCTTCCGATGCGGCCCTCACGCCTTACCATGTTGACCGGGCCAAGTTGTTTGTGGATGAGCGTTTTGGTGGCCATAAACTGATTGATGCGGCTGTGGTCAAACACAATATTGAACTCACGCGGTTTCCGGTGCCAGCGGCAGAAGACCACCAGGACACCACCAATTATCCCGGCCTGATCCGCGCCTCCGACCTGATTGGCCAACTCAGCGATCCGCGCTATCTAAAAAAAATTAGCGCCCTGTACTACGAATTTGAGGAAACGGGGGTGAATCAGGCGTTGGGCTATCGGCATCCTGGGGATCTCCGCAAAAACTACCCAAAGTTCTACTGGGGCGGGGTTTATCCTTATATTCAACCCGCTCTCAAGTATTTGGCGTTGACGCAACAGGGCAAGCAGATTATTGCGAACTTGTATTCCAATGTGTTTGTGGTGGAGCATGAGATGCAGGAAGAGTTAAACGCGGCAAAGCTCAACCGTTAAGCCTGGGGCCAGCGGCGGCGGCTTGTCCGGTAGCCCACCCGATCGCGCCCATTACCGTTTAGACCAAACCCGACTTTTGTGCCCAAGGGAAACGGGTATGCTAGGTTTGAACACATAATCGCCTCGGCTCAGGCTGCTTGATTCGGCTGACCTTGGGGCGATCGCGGTTAACCTGTCCTGTTTCTGGCCCCCAACCTCCCTATGAATTGGTGGAAGCGTCTTCAAAACAACAATTTGGCCCGCTTGGGTGCAATCATCCTCGTGGTGTTTTACCTCGCGGTGATCGCAGCGGAACTGGTCGCCCCTTATGATCCCTATGCCTCGCAGCCGGATGGGGCGCTGTTACCCCCCACGCAAATTTACTGGCAGAATGAAGCGGGGCAGTTTATCGGGCCGCATGTATATCCCACAGTCCAGGGGCCAGTTGACCTCGCCACGGGCGATCGTAAACTCATTGTCGATCGCACCCAGCCCGCCCCCCTCCGGCTGTTCGTCACGGGGGATGACTATCGCCTCTTCCAACTCAAACTGCCTCTGCCCACCCAGTTTTCCCTGACCGATCCCCGTTTCCAGGAAGTCGAATTATTTGCGGGGATTCCGGGCAACCTGCACCTGTTTGGCACCGCAGGGCCAGCCAAATTCAACCTGCTGGGCACCGATGAACAAGCCCGCGATCAATTCAGTCGGCTGGTTTACGGTGGCAGAATCAGCCTCACCATCGGCTTAGTGGGCATTGCCGTATCCTATCCCTTGGGGATGCTCGTCGGGGGCATTTCAGGCTACTTCGGCGGTTGGGTCGATACGATTTTGATGCGCTTGGTCGAAGTCTTGATGACCATCCCCAGCATTTATTTATTGGTGGCGTTAGCCGCAGTGTTGCCACCCGGTTTAAGCAGTGCCCAACGGTTTTTGCTGATTATCTTGATTACCTCATTTATCCGCTGGGCGGGGCTGGCGCGGGTCATTCGGGGGGAAGTCCTGTCGATTAAAGAGCGCGAATTCGTGCAAGCGGCCAGGGCGATGGGGGGGCGATCGCTCTACATCATCACTCGCCACGTTCTGCCCCAAACCGCCACCTACGTCATCATTTCCGCTACCTTGGCCATTCCCGACTTCATCGTTGCCGAATCCGTCCTGAGTCTAATTGGCTTGGGCATTCAGCAGCCCGATCCCTCCTGGGGCAACATGCTTTCTCTTGCAACCAACGCCTCCATTCTGGTCTTGCAACCCTGGCTGATCTGGCCCCCCGCCATTTTGATTATTTTGACGGTATTAGCTTTTAACCTTTTGGGCGATGGCCTACGCGATGCCCTCGATCCCCGCAGCCTCGAACGCTAGACCGAATCACGATTTGCCGCTGACTCCCAGCAGATTCTACCCTTGTAGAAAACAAATGCTTGTAGCAAGATAGGGGAATTTGTGGTCGTCGATCGGTCGTGCCTATGTCTGCCCCCTTCCGCCAACTCAAAGACCAGTTTCGTCGGTTTGGCCTTCCACCCACCCCCGAACAGTTAGCCCAGGCCAGAACCCTCCTGCACGAGTGGCTGCAAACCTATGGTGCAGCCCTGGCTAGCCGCAAGCCCCCGGCAGAACTGAATGGCACGCTGATGCAATATTTCCACTGGTATCTCCCGGCGGACGGCAACCACTGGCGCACCCTAAGCAACGAGGCAACAGCTCTGGCCCAGGCGGGTTTTACGGCTCTTTGGCTGCCGCCTGCCTGCAAAGCGATCGCCGGTGCAACAGACGTTGGTTATGGGATCTATGACCTGTTTGACCTGGGCGAATTCGACCAAAAGGGTTCTGTTCGCACAAAATATGGCACCAAAACAGAATACGTCGCCGCGATTCACGCCTGTCGGCAAGCAGGAATGCAGGTCTATGCTGATGTGGTCTTTAATCACAAAATGGGGGGCGACTACGAAGAAGAATTTGAAGCCATTCCCTATGCGCCGAGCGATCGCAACTGGGCACTGGGCGATCGGCGCAAAATTAAATCCTGGACAGGCTTCGACTTTCCCGGACGCGGCGATAAATATTCCAACCTCAAATGGCACTGGTGGCACTTTGATTCCGTTGATTACAACAGCGCCGAGCCAGACTACAAAGCGGTTTGGAAAATCGTTGATAAAAACTTTGATACCAAAGTTGATCTGGAACTGGGTAACTTTGACTACCTCATGGGGTGCGATCTGGATATGAATCATCCCGAAGTGCTGGGTGAACTCCAGCATTGGGGCGAATGGATGCTCGATTCCATTGGCGTGGATGGATTTCGATTAGATGCGATTAAGCATATCAACAGTGATTTTTTTAATAACTGGCTCGATCAGTTGGAACATCATACTCAACGCAATATTTTCTGCGTTGGTGAGTATTGGACGTATAACCTGAATACCCTGCATTGGTACATTGGCAATACCGGAGGCCGCCTTAACCTGTTTGATGCGCCGCTTCATCGCAACTTTCATATTGCCAGTAAAGCGGGCCGCAACTACGATTTACGGCAAATTTTCGATGGCACCTTGATGCAAACCTTGCCGTTGTTAGCGGTGACATTAGTGGAAAATCACGATACACAACCCCTACAAGCCCTAGAGTCAGTGGTCGAAGCCTGGTTTAAGCCCTTGGCCTATGCCATGATTTTGTTGCGGGAGGGGGGCTATCCGTGTGTCTTTTATCCTGACTATTATGGTGCTCATTACGTGGATAAAGGGCGGGATGGCAACGACTACGAAATTTGGCTAGAGTCCCATCGGCAGATTCTCGATCGCCTGTTGTTTGCCCGTCAACACGTTGCCTACGGCCCCCAGTACGATTATCTCGATCATCCCAATGTGATTGGTTGGACGCGCCTTGGCACGACTCATCATCCAACCGCAATGGCAGTCTTACTCAGCAATGGGGATAGCGGCTATAAATGGATGGAAGTGGGCAAGCCGAATACTCAATTTTATGATTTAACGGGGCATGTGCCAGACTTGATTACGACGAATGAACACGGATGGGCCGAATTTCGCTGTAATGGCGGCTCCGTCTCAGTTTGGGTGGAACAAGTTCCTTTTTTAGTTGATCTGTTCCACCGGGCGATCGCGCCTGCTCCGTCGTGAGCCAAAGGTTGCTGTTTTGAGCGTCGATCGCACGTCCATGCATCAAGTACGCTAGTATTAGCTACAACATTAATTCGTGAGCGAAGGGGCATGAACATACAGGACGCGCGATCGCCACAAGATCCCATTGCCTATAGCGATGTCGTTGCCGCTGCGATGCAACTCCGCGATCGCATTCATCGGACTCCCGTTTTAACGTCAAAGTCATTGAATCAGACTGTCCGAGCGGAAGTCTTTTTGAAGTGCGAGAGTTTCCAGAAAACGGGTTCCTTCAAGGTACGAGGAGCCACAAACGCTATATTAAATCTGAGTCCAGCACAACGCCAACGGGGTATTATGACTTACTCCTCCGGGAATCATGCTCAGGCGATCGCGTGGATTGCCCAGCAACTACAAATCCCCGCAACGATTGTCATGCCAGAAGATGCCCCCAGCGTTAAACAGGCCGCTACACAAGCCTATGGGGCCGAAGTGATTTTGTACGATCGCGCCACGACCAACCGCGAAACCCTGGCCCAAGAACTAGCGCAAACTCGCCAATTGACCCTGATCCCGCCCTACGACCATCCTGATGTGATTGCAGGGCAGGGGACAGTTGCGAAAGAACTCATTGAAGACGTTGGCCCGCTGGATTTACTGTTAGTGCCTTGTGGGGGTGGTGGGCTGTTGTCGGGTTGTGCGATCGCGGCCCGTGCCTTGGCTCCCCAGTGTCAGGTGATTGGCGTAGAACCAAAATTGGCCGACGATGCCACGCGATCGTTTTACTCCCAAACGTTGCAGACCTTGACCCACACAAATACCATTGCCGATGGTGCCCGGACTTCTTCCTTGGGCCAGCATACGTTTCCGCTGATTCTGCAATTTGTCGCTGATATGGTCACTGTTTCCGATGCGGCGATTCTGCGGGCAATGTTTTATCTGTGGGAACGCTTGAAAATTGTGGTGGAACCGACGGGGGCAGTGGCCGCTGCTGCGCTGCTGGAAGGGATTGTCGCCCAACCCCAAGCCCGCATTGGCGTGATTCTCAGTGGTGGTAACGTGGACTTAAAACACGCCAGTCAACTGTTTGCCAAACTTCAGAGCCGAGGCAAAGCCACCCCCCATCTTCCCCTGGCCCAAGAATTCAGCTAAAGCTTCGCGATCGCCCAACGCACACTCTACGACCTATAATTCTAAAAATTCGCTTTAAGTTTATGGTGTCAAATAGGTTTAGTATTACTCTGGCGTTGAGTCTTTATTGATTCTTTTATTAGAAGCGTAGGTGAGGCGGTTATGAGTGCATTTCGGGTCGGTGTAGCAGGGCCAGTGGGTTCTGGCAAAACGGCTTTAGTCGAAGCTTTGTGTAAACAATTCCGCGATCGCTATCAGTTAGCAGTGGTGACAAATGATATTTATACCCAGGAAGATGCCCAGTTTTTAGTCCGTAATCAAGCGTTGTCTGGCGATCGCATTCGAGGCGTAGAAACCGGAGGCTGCCCACATACGGCCATTCGCGAAGATGCCTCAATGAACCTGGCTGCCATTGAAGAACTGGAACAGCAGTTTCTCAATCTGGACTTGGTTTTTGTGGAAAGTGGTGGCGATAACTTAGCGGCTACGTTTAGCCCAGAATTGGTCGATCTTACGGTTTATGTAATTGATGTTGCGGGCGGCGATAAAATTCCCCGCAAAGGTGGCCCCGGCATCACCAAATCTGATTTGTTAGTGATTAACAAAATCGATCTTGCGCCTTATGTTGGAGCTGACTTGGCTGTGATGGAACGAGATGCCAAAAAAATGCGGGGGGCCAAACCTTTTGTCTTTACGAATCTTAAAGCAAAAACGGGCTTGGAGGCGATCGCGCAGTTTATCCAGGAACAATCTGGCTTAGTTCAGGCGCAACCAAAAGCTGATCTCTCATAGCCCGCCCACGAGTTGGATAAAGAGCCTCAGCCTTTAGCCTGTGCAAATGCTGCTGTCCCGCCTCATGGCTCATGGCGATCGCTATAACCAATCACCGCCACTTTATGGCGATAGATCAGTTCGGCTCCATACCATCCTGTAATTCCTAGCAAAGAGGCAACAAGCAGCGAAATAATAATTCCAGTCGGCAGGATAGCGCCCTCAACATTGTTCCAACGCAGCGCCCAATTACCCACTGTGAGTAACATCGCAGTCACATTCCCCAGCATGTGGAACCAACCAGCGCGATGCTTTCTAACGCGATCGATTTTTAGAAAATCTAACATACCAGTCAATGCAGCCACTAAGCCAGCAACAAATCCTGCCCCAATTAACCAAATAGATGCCCTAGCCCAAAAGAAATCCTGCGACAACCAATATCCAATATCGGTGGCTAGTGCTCCCGTTAAGAAGGCAATTGGAAACGTCACAATCAGGGGGTGCAAAGGATGACCAGCGATCGCAACTGTACTAGGAACGCCGCTATCACGATATTCACGTTCGTCACTTTCAATGAACGGTGGAATGTTGGGTACTTGAGTCATGGTTTTCTCCTAACTTCTGAAAGATTTGAAATAATAACTACAAAGAAATCTGCTGAATTTGACTCTGAGCTTGAATTACCATTTTCCCTTTCTCGATATTCAGGCGATCCAGGCGTAGGTCAATATCAGGAATATCGAAATTACGTAAATCTAACAAATTTGTAAGCTCTTCGAGAATTGAAATAGCACTTTCCTTGGTTATGCCCTCTTCTTCAACCGATAGAATCTCAAAGGCAATTCGATGACCATTATCTTTAACACTTGGAATGATTGAGGCAGAAAGTTTTGCTGGTTTTCCTAACTCTCTGATTGACAGATTGGCAGTAATAACGAAATGATTATCATCTAACAATTGAATATCTACTTCCTGAACATCAATCGTGACTAAATTGCCGTCAACTTGCATCTTTAATCCCTGCAATTTTTGCTGGAGATATTCAGAATTAACAGCACGGTTTAGATCGACTTCAGTCAAAATAAGATGAGCTTTAGCGTCTGTCGAGCGAGTTAATTCAATATTGCCCAAAACCGCACCAAGCGGGTTGACTGCCACTTTGTTAGTGCAAACTTCTACGGCCTCCACTCGCAGGTCTTGCTTCATGACTAGCCCTTTACCCGTGATCACAGCCGAATTAATTTCTCCTTGAATCAGGTCGCCGGGATCAGTACGGATGTCAACGGCAATATCTTTCACTGCGTCCAATTGGCTAGTAATGCCCACTTCCACCACCTTGCTAAGTGCTTTTTCCCCTAGGTTAGAGCCATCTTGTGCCATGCTTTACTTCTCCACTGCGGTCTGCCTAGAAAGGCGTGGGCAATTTTACTCTTGCTTATCTATAGGAGCAGAAAGCCCTTAAAATTCACTCTATCTATAGAGATATAGCTGCATGCCATGCCGCTTTTCAGAAAACTTTTACTCAAAGAAAGTGAATTTATGTATTTTGGGGAAAAGCGTGGAAAAACTTACCCTCAAAGTATTACTAAAAAATCAGTCCTTCCTGTTTAATTTGGGCAAAGATGCTACAAAGTATAGGATGCCTGAACTCCTGCGATAAAAATAACAAGACTTGTGCTGCTGGCTGGGCTGGGGATGTAATAGATAGAGCTACTGAACTAAGCCACTGACAGTTTTAACCGCTTAGAGAAAATGCGGCGCAACATACTTTGCGTTAGGGTATGTTTTTAGCCATCCAATTAGTTTTGAAATGTGGTTTTGTAAGAATTAAACTGAGATTGTACTAGGGGCCTATGATCTGTCGCTTCTAGCCTATAGTCTGGTGGCCGGACAAATCTATTTTTGTAGTTGTAGATTGGGTTAGCTAGGGTGAACCCCGACCCTAGCCCGAATTTTGTTGGGTGCCGCTAACCCCACCTCCGCAAGCATTAGGGTTTCAGGCGTTTTGTCAGTCACCTAGGGCATGTAGTAGTAATTGCCCTTTTTATTCATGGCTCGACTTCCGAATCGTTATGGGTGTCTTGCCCGAATATAAAGAAAAAATTATTTTGTATACCAGAATACCAACCCTTGGGGGCGCTAGCCCTAGTATCTTCAGGACTATTATCAAATCTCTATTAAACAACCTAAGGCAGATAGATTGAGTACCCGTAAGCTTGTCTGCGGCGAAAACGTCTTTCAAGAAAAGTTTAATGGAGATCTCTATTGTGTTCCGATTGGGGGTAAATTGCCTCATGTCCAAACAGTTTCGTCGCCGTGAGTTTTTGATTCTCAGCTCCACTGCGGCTGGTACTATTTTGCTGAAAGCGTGTACCAGTGGCAGTTCAGATACGGCTTCTTCTCCCAGTGGTGCTTCGGGTGGAGCATCGGGAGATACCATCAAAGTCGGTATCTTGCATTCGCTGAGTGGCACGATGGCGATTAGCGAAAAAAGTGTGGTGGATGCAGAACAGCTTGCAATTAAGGAAATTAACGCGGCTGGAGGGGTTTTAGGTAAACAGATTGAGGCGATCGTTGAAGACGGTGCCTCAGACTGGCCAACGTTCAACGAGAAAGCGAAAAAGCTGATCGATCAGGACAAAGTGGTCACGATCTTTGGGTGTTGGACTTCGGCTAGTCGCAAGGCGGTGTTGCCAACGTTTGAATCGAAAAAACATATGCTCTGGTACCCTGTGCAGTACGAGGGGCAGGAGTGTTCGCAAAATATTTTCTACACTGGGGCGGCCCCAAACCAGCAAATTGAGCCTTCTGTAGACTGGTTACTGGAAAACAAAGGCAAAGAGTTTTTCCTGGTGGGGTCGGATTATGTCTTCCCGCGTACAGCTAACACTATTATCAAAGCCCAGGTTGAGGCTAAGGGTGGCAAGATTGTTGGTGAAGATTATATTCCCTTGGGTGGTACTGAGGTAACTCCGATTATCTCCAAAATCAAGTCCGCGCTACCGGATGGTGGAGTCATTTATAACTCCCTCAATGGTGATAGCAACGTTGCTTTCTTTAAGCAATTGCAAGGTGCTGGCATGGGGCCGGATAAGTATCCCTCTATGTCTGTGTCGATCGCAGAGGAAGAAGTGAAGGCGATCGGGGTGGAATACCTCAAGGGCCACTATGCGGCCTGGAATTATTTCCAAACCGTTGATACCCCCGAAAGCAAGAAATTTGTCGAAGCCTTCAAGAAAGAGTATGGCGACGATCGCGTGGTCAATGACCCAATGGAAGCGGCGTACATTATGGTGTACCTGTGGAAACAAGCGGTCGAAAAAGCTGGTGTTGCGGATGATCTAGAAAAAGTCCGCATGGCCGCTTTGGGCCAGACTTTTGATGCTCCTGAAGGCAAGGTGACGCTGGAAAATAACCATCACTTGTCTAAGGTGGTGCGGATCGGAGAAGTCCGGGATGATGGCCTGTTTGAGATTGTTTATGACTCGAAAACGGCGGTCAAACCCGTACCCTGGAACCAGTACGTTGCGGAGACAAAGGGCTTTGCCTGTGATTGGTCTGATCCCAACAAGGGCGGCAAGTATAAGACCACTTGATTGCACCTAAAGTTGATGGCTGCTGGTGCAATGTGTTGTTGTTGATGGGTGCGATCGCGGAGAAATTGAACTTTCCCAACGGCTGGTTGAGTTCAGGTTGAATCGAGGTCAAGATTCAGTTTTCTCTGCGATCGCGCTTTGATATAAACCCCACTAAAGGCATTGCTTTCGGATGGCTAATGCGGAGCGTGCTAATGTTTTGATTCAGTCGCCGCCTGGTGTAATGTTGAGCGATGATAGCCTTAAATAAGGATGCTCCGCCAAATTGCTGATTCGCTATAGGCGTGATTGTTGGTGTTGGTCAGCGGTGAGTCGATCAATCAAGCTGATCGCGTTGTATTTCTGCTTAACGTCGATTCTGGCTGAGTCTCAGCAAAAAAGCTTTGGTTTGATCAAACGCAAAAGATTCTGCCACTTTTACTACAGTTTGTAGTCCACTGGAACGTTACTATGATTGAGTGCAGAGACGGAGAAAGTCATTGACACAAGTTCTTGAAACAGTATTTGGTGGTTTGAGTATCGGGTCAGTGCTGCTGTTAGCTGCGCTGGGCTTGGCGATCGTATTTGGCCTCATGGGTGTGATCAACATGGCTCATGGTGAGTTCATGATGGTGGGCGCTTACACAACCTTTCTGGTGCAAAATACGCTGAAAAAAACACCGCTATCCGAGGTTTACATCTTCATTGCCCTGATTGCGGCGTTCCTGGTGGCGGCGCTGCTGGGCGTTTTACTAGAGCGAACGGTGGTGCGCTATCTCTATGGCAGACCGCTGGAGACCCTACTGGCGACCTGGGGCGTAAGCCTGATTTTGCAGCAATTTGTTCGGAGCGTAAGCTGGCAGCTAATTTTCGGCATTGCTGTTTTTTGTGGACTGTTCTTTGGTGCGTGGTGGGTGTTGGCGCGGCAGACTAATTTTCACCGTCTCAAGAACTTGGCTTTGACCGTTTTGTTTATTCTGTCAGGGGCGATCGCGATCGTCTGCTCCAATCTTCTGGGCAAATCCTTGCGGTTGGTGGTGACAAAGCCGTGGTTTGGGACGCAAGGGGTGGATGTGACTGCGCCATCCTGGTTGCGTGGTGGTTTACCGATTGGTGCGTATCAACTCCCCTATACTCGCTTGTTCATTATCTTGCTGACGGCCCTGTGTGTGTTTGGGGTGTATTGGTTCTTGAACCAAACCGCGTGGGGGCTACGCATTCGCTCTGTTACTCAGAACCGTAGCATGAGTGCCTGTCTGGGCATTCCTACCCAAACGGTCGATGCCTTAACCTTTGCGTTGGGTTCCGGACTGGCGGGGGTTGCTGGTGTGGGCGTGAGCCTGTTGGGTTCCGTCAGTTCCAATACAGGTCAGGCGTACATTGTGGATGCATTTATGGTTGTGGTTGTGGGGGGGGTTGGCAAACTGGTTGGCAGTATTGTGGCCGCTGGGGCGATCGGGCTAATGACGTATATGGTTGGTTCCAATGCCTTGGGGCCAGTGGTTGCCTTTAGTCCTGCCTTAAAGAGTGTGTTTGAGTTTTTTGCAACGGCCAGCATGGCAAAAGTGTTTGTGTTTGCGTTGATTATTGTATTCCTCCAATTTAAGCCAGCGGGGTTATTCCCGCAGAAGGGCCGCACCGTGGATGCCTAAGGGGACTGGTATGACGATTGAAACTGTAGAACCAGGAGTTGCGGGGGAACAGCTTATTCCTCGTCAACGGCGGCGATCGCTCGTTTGGGAAATCGGAGGGGCGATTGGCGTTGCCCTGCTCCTAATCTTAGTGTTGCCGTTTCTGTTGACGGCGATTGGCCAGGGAGTGCGGGTGAACCAACTGGGTCGCTTTTTAGCCTTGGCGATCGCCGCCTTGGGGATTGATTTAATTTGGGGATTCACGGGACTGTTGAGTCTGGGGCATGGCATTTTCTTTGCCCTCGGTGGCTATGCCTTCGCTATGTATCTCCAGTTGCAACTGCCGACTGGGCAAATCCCAGACTTCTTCCAGCTTTATGGGGTGAGCCAGCTACCGGCCTTCTGGCTACCGTTTTATTCCTTGCCCTTTACCCTCATCGCCGTGGTTGCAATTCCGGCGATCGTGGCTGCCATCCTGGGGTATCTCGTCTTTCGGAACCGGATTCGGGGCGTATACTTTTCCATCCTGACTCAAGCGGCGCTCATTGTCTTTTTCAACTTCTTCAACGGCCAACAGAAGCTCATCAATGGCACCAATGGCCTTAAAACAGACACTTCAACCCTGTTTGGGCTTCAAGTGAGCGATCCAAAGCTGCAAAGTGTCTTTTATATCTTGAGTGTCCTGTTTCTGTTGGGCGGCTATGCCCTCTGTCGGTGGCTCACCAGTGGTCGTCTAGGTCGTATCTTGGTGGCTATCCGTGATGACGAACCCCGAATGCGGTTTTCTGGCTATAACCCTACAGGCTACAAAGTCTTTGTTTTTGCCATCTCGGCGGCTCTGGCGGGTGTGGCAGGGGCGTTATATACGGTGCAATCCGGCATCATCACCCCCAAGGCGATGGATGTTGCCTTTTCCATCGAAATCGTGATTTGGGTGGCCCTGGGCGGACGAGCCACGTTGATTGGCGCAATTTTGGGGGCGTTAATTGTCAATTTTGCCCGTACCATCTTAAGCGAACAGTTTCCGGCCTTCTGGCTCTTTTTTCAGGGGGCGCTGTTTTTGGTCGTTGTCACTGTGTTGCCAAACGGTATTTTAGGTTGGCTCCGCACGGATGGGATGAACTGGGTGCGATCGCTCACCGGGCGGCCACAACTTGAAACCTACCCAAGTCTTGAAACAGATCCGGAAGTGCAATATGAACGGGAAAATCTTAGAAATTCAGAATCTGACCGTTAGCTTTGACGGTTTCAAGGCGATTAATAACCTCAATTTCAGCTTAGATGAAGGCGAGTTGCGGGTAGTTATCGGGCCAAATGGTGCTGGAAAAACGACGTTTATGGACGTGATTACCGGCAAAACCAAGCCCACCGAAGGCGAAGTTTACTTCAAAGGGCGCAACCTACGACCCTATGCTGAACACGAAATCGCCCGGATGGGGATTGGTCGCAAATTTCAAACCCCCCGCGTGTATCAAAAACTTACCCCACGGGAAAACCTGACTCTTTCCTGTGCTCAAAACAAAGGCGTGTTTGCAAACTTACTCCAGGCTGCCTCCACCGCAGAACGCCGTACTGTGGCGGGTTTGCTGGAAACCATTGGCTTGCCCCTAAAGGCCGATATTCCCGCCGAGTTGTTGTCTCACGGTGAAAAGCAGCGCTTAGAAATTGGGATGTTGGTAGCGCAATCGCCGGATTTATTACTCGTGGATGAACCTGTGGCCGGACTCACTGACGAAGAAACGGAGAAAGTCGGTGATTTGTTGTTAGCCTTAGCCAAAAGTCATTCCATTATGGTCATCGAACATGATATGGAATTTGTGCGGCAAATTGCCAATCGAGTTACAGTGTTGCACCAAGGATCAGTGCTGTGTGAGGGGACGATGGATGAGGTTCAATCTGACTCGCGAGTTATTGAAGTCTACTTAGGTAGTGATGCCGCAGAAAGCCAAGCCGCGTAACATCAATTAATTCAACGAATACTTACCCCAGCATAAGCCAAGTCTATGAGCTATACCAACGCCACATCCACCTTAGAACCACCCAATCAAGCTTCTCCTTTGATGCTAGATATTCAGGGGTTAAATGTATATTACGGGGAAAGCCATATTTTGCGAAATGTCGATATGGGGGTGGCTCCCGGTAAGATGGTGTGCCTGATTGGGCGGAATGGGGTGGGCAAAACGACGCTGCTCAAGTCGGTCATGGGGTTGTTGAGTCCGCGCAGTGGCGCGATCGCCCTGGCTGGGCAACCCATTACCCAGCTCAGCCCCGATCGCCGAGCGCGGTTGGGCATTGGCTATGTCCCCCAAGGGCGCGAAATTATTCCTCGGCTGACCATTCGTGAAAACCTGATTTTAGGACTGGAAGCTTTGGGCGATCGCGGCCCCAAAACTCAAACGATCCCAGAGGAAATCTTTGAGCTATTCCCCGTCCTCAAAACCATGCTCAACCGGATGGGGGGGGATCTCAGCGGGGGCCAACAACAGCAACTCGCGATCGCCCGTGCCATGATGGGCAAACCCCGGTTATTGGTGTTGGACGAACCAACAGAAGGGATTCAGCCCTCAATTATTTTAGAAATTGAGGCGGCAGTCCAAAAAATTGTGCGGGAAACCGGAATTTCTGTTCTGCTCGTGGAACAGCATTTACACTTTGTGCGTAAAGCCGACTGGTATTACGCTATGCAGAAAGGTGGCATTGTCGCCCAAGGCCCCACTAGCGAACTCAGTAATGATGTGATTCAAGAGTTTTTAGCAGTATAAACTGGATACTGCTAGAGATTTAAGCTGCTTGAGTGTTCGTGCCTAAACTTGAGAAAGATCCAGTTTTGTCTGAGTTTAACTGAGCTTAGATTGGGGTTTACAGCAGTCTGATTAGAGTTTTTGCGGGTCGATTAATTGAGTTCTGTAGTGAGTTCTAAAGTAAATTTAGAATCACTATCTTGGTGGGGTTTCAACGGACGCTAAAACTGATCGGGATTAAAATTTAGCGGTGGCTCGGTTCTGGGGGCCGCGATCGCGGCTTGGGTGCCTGCCGCTGTATCGAGTCCTGGGGCCTGGTAGGGAGCGATAGGACTGGGCTGGGTTGCTTGACGCAGGGCCGGATCGGGGGGACGCACAGCCACAAAGGCTTCGACCGCTTTGACTTGGGCCGCTGGATCAATCGCCTGAAAATCATCGCCAGAACGCCGCAACAACTCAAAATGTAAATGAGGGCCAGTGACACCCCCCGTGCTGCCCACTTTGCCAATGACCTGGCGCGGGCGCACTGCTTCTCCTGCTTGCACCAAAATTTCGGATAAATGGGCGTATAGCGTTTGATACTGGCCATCGGCATATTCCACAATCACCATCTGGCCGTAACCACTGCCCCAGTCCGCATAACGGACATAGCCAGAATGGGCCGCCAACACTGGCATTCCCTCTGGTGCACCTAGATCAACCCCGGAATGTAAGCGGCGATCGCCATAAAGCGGATGGGTGCGGTAGCCAAATGGACTGGTAAATTCCACCACTTCTGGCAAGGGATAGTAAAACGCAATATCCTTGGGATCGGGGACGTATCCAGGCACTTTTGGGGCCAAAGTCCAGGCCCAATCCCCTGTGCGTCCGCCCACACTCCAGGCCGCCCCCACCCCCAGCAACAAGACTAAGCCCAGCCCAAGCAACACAATTTTCAATCTCATGGAGCGATGAGTCCCCGCAACAAACTGACTAGGACTATTTTATAGTACGTTTGTATGGTTGCGGCCAGCAATTGCGGCGATGAGTTTGCCGAGGGCCATACGATCGCCCGGTTCAGGACTGGGTTGGCCCAGGGCAATTCAGCCGCCCCACTGTCAGCCTACTTTTGCAGCGGGGCCGTTGTCTGCGATCGCCCAGTTTCCTCGCGGTTGCCCCGCTTCAGCACAATGGGCAAGAGCGATAGAACAGTCAGAAAAATCAGTGCACAGTAAAACGACACGCGATCGCCCCCCGTTAACGCGGCCCGCCCAGCAACCCCGACCCAGCTATAGGCCAAAGTTAACGGAATCAAACCCAGAAACGTCGCAACAGTGTATGTCGGTAGATTCACCGGCGTTAGCCCAAACAAAAAATTCACCAGACTAAACGGCGACAAGGGGCTAAATCGAGTAAACAACACCACACTAAACGGGTACCGCGCAATGGTGCGGTTTAATCGCTTCAGCAAGGGGGACGTATCAAACCAACGGCGGCCCCACCCCCCCAACACATAGCGCGTCACGCAAAACGCAATCACCGCCCCCAGGGTACTCCCCACCAACGACCACACCGTGCCCCACAGCAACCCAAAAAAAGTGCCCCCCGCGATCGCCAGCAAATTGCCAGGAAACCCCAGCGCCAGGGCCACCGAAAAAATTAGCACAAACCCAGCGGGCGCAAACTGCCCCCAATGATGCAGTTCATTGACCAACAACGTATCGTCAAAGACCAACTTCGCCAACCCAAGATTCATCACCATTGGAAAGGCCAGCGATAGGCCAATCCCACCCACCCGTTTGTACTGCGGTTTGATTTTGCTCATTGTTGACCCGACCCACCTACTCCCTGACCCCGACAATTATTTGTGTCACGCACCAACTGGCAATCCGTGCAATGCGCCCCTCCTGAAGGCCAGCGCCCACTTTCCCCTGCAAGAGGTAAAGTATTTTTACCATAAGTATTTTAGCCTTGACAGAAAAATTTATCGGTTGCTGCGTTATAGCCAGTAAAAATACACTTGACACAAGACGCATATTACTTCCGCTACGTTCCTGGCGCGATCGCCGACCACAAATTCAAGAAATCTGCATCAGTTTGCTTGACCTGGGCTACCTCTGTGCTACGATTAGTAATCGTGGACAGGCGGGTCGGTGCCCGAGTGGTTAATGGGGGCGGACTGTAAATCCGTTGGCTACGCCTACGCTGGTTCAAATCCAGCCCGGCCCATCCACGCTTCAATCGAAAAAATGGGGAATAGTCCTTTGCTTAGCAAAGCGAATATCTAATCCCCCAGGCCCGTGTGGCTCAGTGGTAGAGCACACCCTTGGTAAGGGTGAGGTCACGAGTTCGATCCTCGTCACGGGCTTAAATGATTCACGAATATTGCCTCGGTTTGCTAGGGCGCGCTCAGCGTTTCCACTAGTGCGTGGGACACTTCCGTAAAGTCTACAGAATTGCATTGGGCGTCGGGTTTGGGGTGCTAGGTTGGTGCCGCCAAGACTTTTCAAAAATTAGCTAAATTTCAGAGGCAAGATTAACCTGGAGTGTCTCCATTGGCGATCGCCAACTATCGCGATTATTCTGGCAAACCACCAGGTTCACCCAAGGCAAAATGGAGAGCGGATTCATTTGGCACAACTGTTGTGAGCCGCGTCAGGGATATCTCTCAGTTGCCGGAATTTGATTTATTGGTGCTGTATGGTATGAAAGATAGTTCATGAAGACTGGGCGATCGCATCCCGCTTTAATGGCTATCTAGGCCCAAGTTTGATGCACTCAATGATGAAAATTTGACTTGCCGTTGTTGTGATGCAATCGATTCAAATTCAGGCTCCGGGTGACTTAATGATACTTCGCAGAAAGATTGAGCAATGTTGATCTAATCATGTGGCGATCGCCCCCTTTTTGCGGTTCTAAAGGCTCCACGCTAACCAGCATTTATCCCTAAAACTATTGAGGAAATCATAATGTCCGCCAAGAAATTTTTGCTTCCGGCTGTGGGTGCCACAGTGCTTGCTGCTGGTGGTGCCGCCGCTTACTTATATCTCAAAGGGCCAGCCGTAGATGGCAATACTCCCCTTACAATGGCCAGTGTTGTCCCTGATGAAGCCTACATGACAGCATTTATTTCCAGCAATCAGCAGTCCTGGGCAAAACTGCAACAATTTGGCACACCGGAAGCACAAAAAGTCGTTGGGCAAGGGCTACAAAATTTTCAAAATGACGTATTAGCGCAAAATAATATTGACTTTGAAAAAGATATAAAACCCTGGATTGGCCACGGCCTAGTCGCGCTTTTGCCCAATCCTCAAACCAAATCAAACCAGCCGAGTATGCTGGCAGTAATTACAATTCGTGACAAGATTAGTGCGATGCAATTTGCTGGTAAACTGGCCACCCAAAGTGGCGGCAAAACGCAGGAGCGCGAGTACAAAGGCAACAAAGTAGTCACCAGTGCCAATGGCAAAGTAAATGCTGCCCTGGTCAAAGATTATTTGGTAATTGCGACGGATCAAACCACCCTTGAAAGCGCCATTAACACAACGCAAGGGGAACCTTCTTTGGCTTCTCAGCCAGCCGCAAAAGCTGTATTAGAGCAAAATATTGAACTCAAAAATAATCTGGCAACAGTGTATTTGTTGGACTATGCCAAGTCTCTGGAAGGGATGTTAGCAGTTAATCCTGAAGCAAAAGAATTACCTTCGTTGAATACGGCTCAACTGAAAAATGTGCAGTCAATGATTGCTGGGTTGGGTGTAGAAGACGAAGGAGTGCGGCTGAAGGCAATGGTCGCGATGGGGCCAAATGCGCCAAAGTATAACTACAAACCGATCGCCGGTAAAGTTATTTCTCAGTTTCCAGCAGACACAATGATGCTGATTAATGGGGGTAATGTGAATCAAATTTGGTCACAGGCGCTTCAACAATCTCAAGCTGATCCGGCGGCGAAAAAGACTGTAGAGGAAATGCGGCAAGCCGTCAAAACGGCTAATTTTGATCTAGACAAAGATATTTTTAGTTGGATGGATGGTGAGTTTGGCCTCGCGCTCATTCCTTCCGATCGCGGCATTTTGGCACAGGTTGGGTTTGGGGGGCTGATGGTAATTGATACGAGCGATCGCCAAACCGCAGAAGCCACCCTGGCAAAATTGGATCAATTGGCCAAGAGCAATGCGGTGATGGTGGAGCAACGAGATGTGCAGGGGAAAAAAATAACGGAATGGAATAGTCCGTTTGGGGCTGTTTTGGGTCACGGTTGGCTAGATAATGATTCTCTTTTTGTGGCTTTAGGTGGCCCCATGATCGACATTGCGACGACTCAACCTAGCTCAGCCTTGGACAACAGTCAAACCTTCAAAACTGCAACCTCCAATTTACCAAAGCAAAATCTAGGTTATTTCTATCTAGATATGGATAAAACCATGACTCTGGTCAATCGTTTCGCTCTGATGACCGGAGCCGTTATTCCACCGGAACCGACTGCCCTCTTAAACTCAGTCAAGAGTATTGGCATGACTTCTACTCAGGTTAACGATACAACGGCTAAGATGGACATGTTAATGGCTTTGAAAAAGGCTCAATCTTAGTCAGTCTAAATTGGTTTAAGCCTGGTTAAAGCGGTTAGGGTAAAGCGGTGGTATTTTATCCTAACCGAGCTGTTTAAACTGCATTGAGCTATTAATCTAGCCTTGCGATCGCCGACTAATGTTAGCCACTGTAATCACAAAATCAGACTCAAACGCAACAAAGTCAGGATTTGCGTCAGGCTGCAACAGCCAACTTATCTAAAAGCGATCGCGTAGACACAATATGGCGCTGTAATCCCAACTCTGCGGGACTTACACCCAACGCCAGGGCGACCAGTTGCGGCAGATGCAACACGGGCAAAGTGAGCGGCGTGCCAATCACTTTAGCCACTTCAGGCTGGCGAGAATCCAAGTTCAAATGACACAGCGGGCACGGGGTCACAATACAGTCTGCGCCAGCGGCGATCGCCTCCTGAATATGCATCCCTGCCATCTTAAAGGATTGCTCTGTGGCGTAACTGGACAAGGGCCAACCGCAGCATTGCGTTCTGCCCCGATAGTACACTGGGGTTGCCCCAACGGCGCGAAAAACGTTTTCCAAAGATTGCGGATTGAAGGGATCATCGTAGGGTAAATGATCTTGCGATCGCAGTAAGTAACAGCCATAAAAAGCGGCACATTTAAGATTCGCCAGTTTGCGCGTCACTTTGGCTTGCAGCGCCTCCAAGCCCACATCCCCTACCAAAGCCCACAGCAGATGCCGGACTTCGGTACTGCCGCGATAGGGAGAGCATCCTTCTTGTTTGAGTAACCCATTCACTTGGTCTAAATAAGCTGGGTTTTGGGTTTGTGCTTGTTTGAGTCGTTCATCGACGTGACCAATGACTCCCTGACAGGTGCTGCAATGAGTCAACAGGGGCAAATTTAAGGCTTCAGCCAAGGCAATATTCCGAGCATTTACCGTGTCTTCCAGCAGTTGAGAATCTTCTTTGAAGGTGCCAGAACCGCAACAGGCCGCTTTTTTTAGCTCAATTAGCTCAATGTCCAGGGCGTGGGCCAGGGCTTTGGTGCTTTGGTCTAATTCTCGGCAGGCTCCCTGAGCGACACAACCGGGAAAGTAAGCATATCGCAACGATGGATTCGGCATAGGTGAAAGGGACGCAGGACGCGATCGCGCTAGAGTTCGTTCTTCCCTATCATGCCTAGCCTGGACGGCGATCGCGGTTTTTTTAGGATTCTCTCTAGGAATGGCGACTGGGTTGTGGGCAAAATTCAATTCCCATTGAGGCGGGGGCGTTGGCTCCCGTGCCCTGTTAGCCTAAATAGGCTTGCTTGACGCGATCGCTATTCAATAAATCGGCAGCATTCCCCGACAGAATAATCCGCCCCGCTTCCAGCACGTAGCCCCGATCCGCCGTTTGCAGCGCCAGGTTTGCATTTTGTTCCACGAGGAGAATGGTGACACCAGTGGCCCGCAGGGTTTGAATAATCCCAAAAATTTCGCGGACGATCGCCGGGGCCAAGCCCAAACTGGGTTCATCCAGCAGCAGCAACTTGGGCCGACTCATCAACGCCCGCGCGATCGCCAACATTTGTTGTTCGCCACCGCTGAGGGTGCCAGCCTGTTGGTGCCGCCGTTCGGCCAAGCGCGGAAAGGTCAAAAATTGGTGCTCAATATCAGCTTTGATGCCCAGGCGATCGCGGCGAGTATAGGCTCCCAGTTCCAAATTATCCAGCACGGACAAACGCGCCAGAATGCGGCGACCCTCTGGGCTGTGGGCAATCCCCAGGTTGACGACTTCGTGGGCGCGTTTGCGGGTAATGTTGCGGCCTGCATAGGCGATCGCCCCCAGCCGCACCGGCAACAACCGGGAAATGGCACGGAGAGTGGTGGTTTTGCCCGCCCCATTGGCCCCGATCAACGTCACCACTTCACCGGAATGAACCACTAAATCAACGGTTTGCAACGCCTGGATGCCGCCATAGTTAATGCTGACACCGGACAATTCAAGCAAGGGAACCGACGTTTGCATGGACGTGTTAGTCGCTTCTGATACGAACACGAGTGTATCTGGTCTGGCGACAAATTCCTATCCCTGGTGCCGTCTGTGGTTACTCACTGCCCAGATAGGCTTCAATGACGGCGGGATCATCGCGGACTTGGGCCGGATCGCCCATCGCAATCAGTTCGCCAAAATCCAACACGGCGATGCGATCGCACAGCCCCATCACCAGCGGCACATGATGTTCAATGAGCAAAATGGTCAAGTTAAAGCGATCGCGAATGGTGCGAATAAACTCGCTCAGTTGATGTTTTTCGGTGGGGTTCATGCCAGCGGCGGGTTCATCCAGCAACAACACTTGCGGCTCCAAAGCCAGGGCACGGGCAATTTCCAACCGGCGCTGGTCGCCATAGGCAAAGTTGCGGGCTTTTTCTTCCTGGCGATCGCCCAACCCCACCAACCCCAGCAATTCTAGGGAGCGTTGGCGCGTCTCTCGTTCTTCCGTTGGCGCGGGCGGCAACCCCAAAATTCCCGGCAACAAGCCCGTGTGTGTATGGACATGGTGGGCAATCATGACATTCTCTAGGGCCGACAGTTCCCCAAATAACCGAATGTTTTGGAAGGTGCGGGCAATGCCACGGGCCGCAATTTGGTAGGGCCGGAGACCGTTGATGGCTGCTCCATTGTGCAACAGTTCGCCGCTCGATAGGGGAATTAGCCCCGTCACCAGGTTAAATAGTGTGGTTTTGCCTGCCCCGTTGGGGCCAATCAACCCAAAAATTTCCCCCTGTTGCACCGCAAACGACACCCGATTTACCGCCACAAGCCCCCCAAAGCGCCGGGTCAGAGCTTGGGCTTCTAATGCCACCGGGCGAGCGGGTGGGAGCGTGGAGTTGGGGGAAACAGCCGGAGTCATGGTTAAGACAAGCCAGGAAGCACGAGGGCATATCTCGCAGATTTTATCGCGATCGCGCTTGGCTACGTCAAGCTGTTGAGATCCCGCTGTCGTCATCGGGGCGATCGCGCCGGGGCTAGGGCGTATCCCGCTGGGCCAGTTGACTGGCGGTGAGGGTTCGCACCAGATCAAGCTGAATTTCTCCACCGGAAATGGAACGGGCGTAGGCGGCGGTGAGATAGGGGCGAAAGGTTTCGCGCTTGGCAATGTGGGTTTGGAAAAAGGCCAGGGCGATCGCCTTCATATAGCGTTGCGCGAGTTCGGGATTTGGCCCAATCACTTCGGGCGGAATCGGCAACCCCCCCTCGCCAGCGCCACTCCCCCCATTTCCTGTGCCTGGAGTGCCTGCCCCCGGCGGTCGAGTGGTGCCATCTTCGCCATTCCCAATCACCGAAAAGTGCGTGCCTGGAATCAATTGCACCAAATATTTGTCCGGCATGGTCAACCAGGTAAAGGGCTGAATTTGCTCAAACAAGGCCGGGGCCACCGTATCCGCACTGCCTGCCACCAGCACCGTAGGTACTGTAATTTGACTGAGCGATCGCTGCCCCATGACAGCACTATCGATGGGATTCATGGCCATAATGGCGGCAACACGGGGGTCGCGAAAATTCGTTCGAGTTTCACCCGTTTGCGGCAGCACGATCGCCCGACACTGCAAAAACAGGGAAATATTGAACGTGTTTTCCACATTGCGGCAGCTTTGGGTCAGTTGCTCAAAGTTAATTTCTGCCCCCGCCAGAGCCAAAGCTGTGTAGCCCCCAAAAGATTGCCCCACTACGCCCACCTGCTTGAGATCAAGGCTCTGGTAGGCGGGATCGGTGGCCGTTCGCTGTTCGATGGCATTGAGCAAGTAGGAAATATCCAGGGGCCGATTGGCAAATTCTGTTGGCTCGGAAACTTCTTCCACCGTTCCGGCGAGGAGGGCATCCATCTGGGCACTGTCGCTGCCGGGATGCTGGGGCACGAGGACAGCAAACCCATAGGAGGCCAGATGTTTGGCCAAGTAGCGGAAGGAGTCGAGGTTGGAGCCGAGGCCGTGGGAAATGACGACGACGGGGGTAGGGCTGGGTAAGGGCTGGGTCGCAGTGGCTTCGGGCAGGTAGATATCGACAGGGTAGGTGCGGCCAGTGGCGATCGCTTCCCCGATGGTGGCTGGAGTGGGGCGGGCCACCGCAGGACGGCTGGGATCGGTGAGGGTGAGGGTGCGCTGGCTGCTGCGAAATGGCCCCGGTTGTTGCAGATCGACGGCGGTGCGGGGAATGGCGGGGTCGGTGGCGGCTTCGGCCTGGGCCAACTCAATAATGGCTTGGGTTGCCGCCTGGGATTGACTGAGCAGTTGCTCCACTTGGCCGACCACCGTGAGGCTTTGCTCGACATCGATTTTGATGCCTGTCGTGGGAAATTTCTTTAAAAAGTTCAGCAGTGTCAGGCCATCTGGTTCTAGGGAGGCCAAAATCAATGCTGAGCGAATGGCGCGATCGCCCAACACATCGGATTTGGGTTTGATGATGGCCCCTAATCGCTTGAGGGCCGCTTCGCCTTGGGGAGAATACAAAAACTGGGCGATGGTGACTGGCTTAATGTCGCCCGCCTTTTGGGTGAGCACTTGGCGGAGTTCGGCGAGGGTTTTGGGGTCGGCGTAGGCTGCATAGGCGGCCAAATCGTCCTGAATGACTCCGGTTTTGGCGTAAACTTCCAGGGATTCAATGGAAATTGAACGTTCCAGAATGTTGTAGGTGACGTAAATGCGCTCTGCTGCTGGGCTGGGAGCCGCGATCGCCATCATCATCAAACTGCTTAAACCAGTGAGCAAGCCCCCACACCAGCGGGAGGAACAGGCCCAAGGCGCGGCGCACTGTCTTGAGTACCGAAAGGGGAAAGAAAACCGAACCGTCATACCGTTGTTGTTGCTCCTTCAACCGGGAGCCTGATGAACGCCAATGCTCTACCACCATACGCTCAAGCTCCGGCGATCGTCACGCAATCTAACCGGATTGTGATTTTGGGCCGGGGGCGATCGCCCGCCCCCAACACGCCCCCCCGCCGACTGGGTTTTGCTGGCGTTATTTCATGAGTTTTTCGACTTTCGAGCGCAATTCCGGCGTTTTTTGAACGGCTTCCAAGATTTCCAGGAACCGAGGCATTTCCAAATTTTCTGCGGCCACGGCTTGCCCCATTTGGCTCTGGGTTTGTTTCTGAATGTCAACTAATTTAGCGAGAACGCGATCAAACTTTTGCTGTTCTTCGCTGGAAATGGCAGTTTTGGGCTTCACTTTGGGATCTTTCTTCACGGTATATATTTCTCTAAAGCGTTCCACCGTTAGTTTTTCTTGGGTGATCGCCTCGCCAATTAATTCGCTGCGCTTGTTTGAGATCTCGCTGAGTTTTTTGGCAATGATGACAAACTTCTGTAGCTCTTCGTCCGCGATTGCTTTAGAGGTCGCTTGAGCAATCAATGGTGCCGAACGTTGGGCCAGGACTGGCAAAGCGCCCATCCCCAATACAGCAACCAGAGAGCAACTTGCCAGAATTTGTTTTAGCATTGGGATTCCCCTAAATATTCGCCGAATCATACCGACCAGTGTAACCAACTCGTCCCCAGATGGCCTGAGTAGCGTAATGCCTAGAGGGTCACTGGTATTGGAAGCCAATCTTAGCAAAAACTTGCTGGATCGTCTGGTTGCATGGGTGAGGTGTAAGGGCGATCGCGCTAGGCAACAATCAATGGGCGAGTGCGCTTGGGCACTGCGATCTGGCCGGGGTTGCTGGCCGGGGTTGCTGTTCCTGGCGGGGGTGCTTTTTGCCTGTTATGCCTATCGTTGCTGGTGCCCGCTTGCATGAAAATTTTGGCCTACTGTTTCAGTGACCCGTTGCTGGAGCCAACCCCCGACCCCGCCCAATGGCCCCTGGATTGCGCCAGCCTGGATGGTCCCGACCTGGAGTTGGCGGGAATTTATTTGGATTTGGCCACGGTGGAAACTTCCCCCAAAGCCCGCAAGCGGAGTCCACGCTCTGGTACTGAGGAGTTGCGCCCCCAGTGGCAAGAGTTGCTGCAACGTTGTCGCTCAGAGGCCATTGATGCGGTTGTGGTGCGAGAGGTGGCGGAATTGGGGCAATCAGTGCAGGAGGTGAGCGATCGCTTGGCCCAATTGGAAGCCTTGCAGGTACGGGTTCTGACTTTGGCCCAGACCACCGCCCCCCAGCCCAATGGTTTATCCGACCCCGCTTTGCCGCCCCAAACCCTGCACCGCCTCCAAACTTTGCAGCACCAACAGCGGAGCCAACGCATTCGCCAAGGCCATGCCCGCAATCGGCTCCAAGCCTTGCCACCACCGGGCAAAGCCCCCTACGGTTATCGGCGGGGCAAGCAGGGGTATGTCATTGATTTAGCGACCTCGCCAGTCGTCAAAGAGTTTTTTGACCAATTTCTGTTGTATGGCTCAGTGCGGGGAGCGGTGCGCTATTTGGCCAAGCGGTATGGCAAAAAAATTGCCCCTTCCACGGGTCAACGCTGGCTCAGTAATCCGGTCTATCGGGGCGATCTGGAATATCAAGACGGGCAAATCTTGCGGGATACTCATCCGGCGTTACTATCACGGGATGAAGCGGCCCAGATTGATCGCTTGCTCCGGCGGAATCGCCAAATTGCTCCCCGTGCGGCCAGTGCGCCCCGTGCCTTGGCGGGTTTGGTAAGCTGTGCGGCCTGTGGTTCGTCTATGACCATTACCCGCGTGACCCAGCACAACCGCTCTACTGAATACCTCTATTTGCGACCTCGCCGCTGTACCCAACAACCCAAATGCAGCGCCATTCCCTATGACGAGGTGTTGCAAGCGACGATTCAGCGGATTTGTCAGGATTTGGCCCCGATGGCGACGGGGGCTAACCTACCCGATTTATCCCAGGCGAGACAGGGGCTTCAGCGGGCGATCGCGGCAAAGGCCGAGCTTTTGGCCCAACTGCCTGCCTTGGTAGACCAGGGCATTTTGGATCACGAAACCGCCGCCCTGCGATCGTACAAACTCCGCACCGAGCAGGCCGCTCTGGAAAACCAGGCCGCGCAACTGCCGCCTGTTGACCTCAAAGCCACGATCGCCACCATCTCCATCCCAGAATTTTGGTACGACTTGTCGGAAGCCGAACGCCGTTTTTATTTCCGCGAATTTTTGCAGGCCATTCACCTGCTCCGGACAGAAACAGGTTGGCACTTGAATCTGGTCTTTTTCTTCGGTGCTGCCCCCAACCAACCGCCCACCAATGGCTGACTGCCCAGTGGGCTAGGTCGGTAAGACAGCATTAGATGAGCTTGGTGTAGACCGCAAAAGCCCCAGATCCAGCGCGATCGCCCTCACCCAAACGTGGAACCATTCCAGCCCCACATCGCCCCTTTTGCATCAGCAAACTCGATATAAATCCGATTTTTGGGCACGGCGATCGCCTCGCTGATGGTCTGACAAAAATCCTGGCTCATCGCTTTCGTTTGTGCCGAACTCATCGTCCCCACACTTTTGACTTCCACGTAACACACTGGCTCCGTTGTTCCCCCAAAGGTCATGGCCACCCCTGGCTCAAACGCCGTCATCACATAGGACTCTGGTTTGCTCGTGTGTTTTGCCAAACTCGCCGATAGGGTTTTGAGCAGAGACTCGACCTGGCCCTGATCCGCCGTGGCGGTAGATGTTTGCACTTTAATTAACGGCATCCCCTAACCTCCATATTGCCAACCTGTGCTTTCCAGCAACAGCGGTTCCCCCTCCCGGTGTATCCCTGCTGCAATGACTTCCCCCACAAATACCGTGTGATCCCCATGCTCCACACTGCCCACCACGCGGCATTCCACATAGCCCAGGGAATCCGCAATAATGGGACAGCCCGTTTCGCCCTGGTAAAATTCCACATCTTCAAACTTGTTGCCAACTCGGCGCTGGGGTTTGAAGAATTTTTGAGCCATCTCCTTCTGGCCTGCTTCCAAAAAGCTCAAGGCAAACACGCCGCTGGCCTTCAACATGGCGTGGGACTTGGAATCATTTTTGACGCAATTGGTCACTAACGGCGGCGTAAAGGATGCTTGCATGACCCAACTGGCCGTAAAGCCATTCACTTCCTCGCCCTCTGCAACGCCACAAATATACAGCCCGTGGGGAATTTTGCGGAGTAGGGTCTTTTTGGCTTGTTCGTCTAACAAAGGAACCTCCTAAGCGATCGCGGGAAACAGGATTAGTTTACCAACTGAACTCCATTTCGCCGGGATTCTAGAGAAGGATGTTTGAGGCAATTTGCTGGGGGCGATCGCCCCCCCTGCCCCTAGAACCGTTGCCCAAAGCCAAACTGAAACTTCACATCCCCCTGGTTGCTGAAGCCCAAATCACCGCGCACCAGCCCAAACGGCGAATTGACCCGCAAGCCAAAACCGACCCCCACCCCAGAGCCGGGTTTACCCCGGACGACCCCCGGTTCGCCCAACACATCATCACTGGAGCCTAAATCACTGGCAAAATCGACAAACGCCGCCCCCCCAATAAACCGATAAATGGGAAAACGATATTCTGCCTGGGCTTCGACAAAACTGCGACTAGTGGCAATATCGCCATTGTCCCAACCCCGCACCGAGTTTGGCCCACCCAAAATAAACGCATTATACGGAGGCAAGTCGCCCACATAGGTGCCGCCGCGCACGTTGATGCCAAAGGTTTCGGGCTGGCTATTGCGAGGATCGGGGGGCGTTTTATGCGAAGCGGTGATCAGCTTCACTGGGAAAAATTGGGTGTAACTGCCCTGCAACTTCGTCCCAAATACGTTGCCCCGCCCAATCGGAATATATTGCTCGGTATTGAACCGCGTTAATGAGCCTGAACTGGGATTAACGGGATTATTCCGCAGGTCATTCAAAGCGGTAAAGCTGAAGCTAAACAGGTCGTCTACCCCTTCGCCGCTGAGGGTCAGGGGATTGCCCAGACGGTCTTGGGTGAAGATGTCGCCGCCACTGTCACGGGTGCTGACATTTTCGTAATTTAGACCCCAAAAGCCTTGCCACCCGCCGCCGATGGGTTTTTCGATGCCCACCCCGGCCCCATAGCGTCGCTCGCGGACGCGATCGCCATTCGCCAACTTCACATCCTCATCAAACACCGCCGATAGCCCCTGCCGTCGGAAAACGTTTGCGTTATACCCCGGTACATTTGGCTCTGTCGCCCGGTAAGGACTGACAAAGCGCCCATCAAACTGAATATCTTTCGTCCCTAGCAAGACCGTACCGCCGAGCTGTTGCCCCAAGCCGCCAAAGTTGTTGTCCTGCACGCTGACCGTCGCAAACAACCCCGCCGAATCATTAAACCCGCCGCCAAAGCGCAAATCACGGGGCGCACGTTCCGCCAAGTTGTATACCACCGTCGTATTGCGGGCATCCCCTTCAAAGGACACATAGGCTTGCTCAAAAATGCCCAACGCACTCAAACGCTGGAGATCCTCTTGGGCAGTCTTCGTTTGAAACGGTTGTCCCGGCTTTGTTTCTAACTGGCGGCGCACAAATTCCTCTTGGCTGCGGCCCCGGATGGGGTTGCCTTTATCATCCACGGGCGACCCTTCGCGGTTGAGGTAGCGGAGTTTGACTTCGCCCACCACCCCTTCGGCCACATCAACCACCACAATGCCTTGGCGAGTAGGCCGCAGACTAATGACCCGCGCCAACGTATAGCCATTGTCGGCGTACCACTTATTAATAGCCTGAACTGAATTGTTGAGTTTAGCTGGACTGATGGGTTGCCCAAATTGATCCCGAAAAATGCTGTTTGCCACGGACAAACTCAAGGCTTTGGCATTGGACAAATCCAACGCTTGCAACCGATTAGGGGCCGTGTAGAAGGTCACACTCACGCCTTGGGGGTTGGGCTGGGTGCCAACGGTGACGGAGGAGAAAAACCCTGTCTTGAGCAAAATTTCCACATCTTCTTGCAAAACCGAGGTACTGGTTTGGCTACCTGGTTTTGTTTGGATGGACTGTAACCCAAAGGTTTGGATATCCGGATCAACTCCCACAATTTGGACATCAGTGGCCTGGACGGCCAACTCTCCAGTGGGAACGACCGAAGAGGATTGGGGCAGCCCCGTTGGGGGTGGGGGCACGGTGACAGGCTGATTAGTGACGGCGGGCACGGGCACCATCCATCCTGGCTGGTTGGTTGTCGGTGGCGGGGTTGCCGTTTGTTGGGGCGTTGGGGTAACGGGTGGGGGCGGAGTCGTTGGCAGTGGGGGCGGCGGGGGCACTTGCACCGTGGGCGGAGCTGCCTGGGCGGTTTGGGTAGGTTGGCGCGGGGTTGTCGTGGAAATTGGAGTTGGGGCTGGCGGGGCCGATCGCGCTGCCGGCACGGACTGGACAACTGGCTCCGTGGGCACAACGACGGATTGATAATCCCGATAATATTGGGCATCGGGTGGCAGCGGTGTGGTGTTGGCTGCGGTGCTGGTGGCTTGGGTGCTGGCGGTTTGGGTGCTGGCGGTCGTTGAAGCTGGGGTCTGGCTCGAAAATTCCTGGGCGACGACCATTTCCGCCGGGGCGATCGCGGGTCGGCTTGGCGGTGTTTGGACGGCTTCTGGTTGAGCGGCCAGGGTCGAGGTTGGTGGGCTAGGGCGATCGGGCACAGCGTCTACAACGACATCGGCAGCGGTGGCGGGAAAACTCAGGGCGATCGCGGAGAATAGGCCAGTGGCAATCATTGCTAACTGCAACGGGGCCGCAAGTTGAGAAAAACGGTGTGGAGCGTTCACGGGTTGCTTAGAGAGAGGAACGAAATGGGTTAGTTGACACACCATGACGGGCACTTTGCACCAAAAGTTCTAAATTGGCACCCTATATTCTGCACATTTTGGCGGGAACGGCACTTTTCTTCATAAACGATCGCGGTTTTAGCTGCAATGTGAGCCTGAGATGAAGCGCAGTGGACTCACAAAAAATCAACGACAAACCTGATCCGGGGGGCGTGGCTAACTGATGGGCGACTAACCGCTAGCGATTAAGGTTGGTTTTCTAAGCACGCTGATTGGACTTAAACCGGAGTGATGCTGGGCGATCGCAAGGGTGGCCTAACTGAGCCAAAAAAAATCCCGCTCTTGACTGAGAACGGGAATCAAAACCTTCTTTGTAACCAGAAATTGGGTCTTAGCAATTGCGACCCCAACAGAGTGGCATCCTGCCAAGCGCGCGGTAATTGGGCCAGATGACCTTAGCCTTTGCTGCGCTGGACGTGATCCATAATTTGGCGTTTGCGATCGCCATTGCTGCTGACGGTGGAACGCTTGATAAAGTCGCCACTGCTACGGGCTACGTGTTCCATGATGCGTTTTTTGCGATCGTCCATGAGTCCAAAATCCTAGAGAGTAAGTTCTGGCTTTATTTTACAAAACTTATTGTTTCGGTGGCGCGATCGCCGGACAGAGATTTGCCGAACAGCGGTTGGCCGACCAGAGATGGGTGCTAGACCTCGGATTATCCCCTAGCCAAATACCACAGTCCGATTGCCATACACCAGGACGCGGTTTTGTAAATGCAGGCGAACAGCGCGGGCCAACACCACCCGCTCCAGATCCTTCCCTTTCCGAATGAGATCGTCCACATTATCCCGATGGCTGACCCGCACCACATCTTGCTCAATAATCGGCCCTTCATCCAGGTCGGCAGTGGCATAGTGGGCCGTGGCTCCGATGATTTTTACGCCCCGCTCAAAAGCCCGATGGTAGGGATTGGCTCCCGCAAAGGCAGGCAAAAATGAATGATGAATGTTGATTACGGTCGAGAATTGGCGCAAAAACTCAGAACTAAGCACTTGCATATATTTAGCGAGGACGACGAGATCGATCCGGTGCTGGTGCAGCAAGGCCAGTTGTTTCGCCTCTTGGGCCGCTTTGGTGTCTTTGGTGATGGGAATGTGGTGAAACTCAATGCCAAAACTGGCGGCGATGGGTTGGAGGTTGGGATGGTTGCTGAGGATGAGGGGAATTTCGGCCTGAAGTTCGCCCGCCTGATGTCGCCAGAGCAAATCGTATAAACAGTGATCCTGTTTGCTGACCCAAATGGCGAGGCGGGGGAGGGTATCTGAAAATCGCAGTTGCCAGTTGGCCCCCAGGGGTTGGGCGATCGCGTTGAAGGCAGGGCCAATGATATCCCGTGGCAGGTTAAAGCCCTCCAGTTGCCATTCAATCCGCGTGAGGAATAAGCCAGCCGAAAAATCCGTATGTTGGTCGGCGTGGATAATATTGCCGCCGTTGGAGTAAATAAAGTTGGCAAATTTGGCTACAAGGCCCCGTTGGTCAGGGCAGGAAAGCAGCAGCGTCGCCGTGGGACTGGTCATAGGGCAAGGTCATGATAGGGGTGGCTATGATCTTATGCGAAGAACTGAGCCAAAGTATGCATCATCACGCCGTTCTGGCCGCGCGATCGCCCCAGTCGTTTCCGGGGGCGATCGTCATGCCTCAAAAATCTCTACCATTAAAAATGGCCATCAAAAAAGGCTCTGCCCTATTGAACAGAACCTTTCTCGATTTATTTGGTGGCGGGGCATGGATTTGAACCATGGACCTTCGGGTTATGAGCCCGACGAGCTACCAGACTGCTCTACCCCGCGTTAGCTCGTTCAGTATAACGATAAACCCTGCGTTTATGCAATCTTTTTTTGGGAAAAAGCCTGAAAACGCTGCCCCGCCTACCTCAAGCCGGGTAGGAACGAGCCGATCAATTCCTGGTCGGAGTTGTAAACCTGGACGGGGAGGCCCGAATTGTTGCTGATGGTTTGGAGGGCTTCGCTGAGGGTTGCGAAGTGTTTGTCGATTTGGGCGATGGAGTTTTGGTCTTGGGCGCTATAGCTGAGGCCCCCCAGGGTTCGCACCTTGCGTTCGTAGGCGGGAATAAACTCTACCCGGATGATTTCGTTGGTGATGGTGTAAGTGCAAATGCGGCCAGCGGCGTTGCAGATTTGCTCCAATTCCGATCGCAACCCCATGACAATCTCCGCTTGTTTCAGGGCGCTGCTGTAGCTGGCGATTAAATCCTGGCTATTGTTGGTGAGCGACGTATTAGCCGGAATGCGTTTGGCCTGGTTGAGGGCGTTGCGCCAAGCTTGAATGGCCTGCGACCACTGGTTTTTTTGTTGCCAGGTTTGGGCTTGTTGGGCAAATTTGCGGGCCTGGGCCTGGGCGGCGTTGGCGGCTTGTTCGTTGGTGGCGCGATCGCGACTGGCCTGGAGTTTGGGCTGGTAGCTGGCGACGAGTTGCTGGGCTTCGGCGTAAGTGGTGGCCTCTTGGGGAATTTGGTTGAGACTATTGACCGCAACTTGCCAGGTGGCCGCAGCGGTTTGCCAATCCTTGAGGGTTTCGGCAGTGTTTTGCCGCGCGATCGCCAACTCAGCCGTTTTTTGGGCTGTGAGTAACCGTTGCCGTGCCGCCGTTTCTCCTGTAATCCGTTGGGCGGCCAATTTCTGGTTGGCCTGGAACTGGGCCAGTCGGGCTTGGGCATAGGCCGCAAAGGGATGATCGGGCGGGATGGCCTGTAACTGGGCGATCGCCTCTTGCCACAGGGATTGCACCGCCTGCCAATCGGTGACAGCCTGGGCCGTAGTTTGGCTTTTTTGAATAGCCTCCGCTGCCTTGGCCTCTGCTGCTTGTAATTGGGCTAAGGGCTGTTGCACCGCTTGAGCTTGGCCATAGTACCCCGACCACGGCGGCACCCCACTCACGAGGGCTTGGGCCTCAGCGACCTGTTGCGCTTGTTGCGGGGCCGTTGCTCCCTCCCCAGTTTGTACCGTTTGCGCGGCTTGGGTGCCCAACTGGGCCACCGTCTCCAACGCGGGACACCCCCCAATCACACAGGGGCGCGTCAAGGCATAGCCCCCCAACCCCACGCCCACGATCGCCGCCAGTCCACTGCCCACCAACAGCAATGGTTTGAGCCACGATCGCCCTGCTGCCGGGGGCCGCGCTTGGGGCAGGGTCGCCTGGGGCGATCGCGCGATCGCCCCATCATCGGCCACACCGGATTGATGGACTAACGCACCACCCTCGTCCGTGGCTTCCGCATCAAGTTCATCAGTTACAGTGCCAAAGGACTCCGGCAACTCAAAGACATTTGCGCTGGGCGTGTCCTCCGCTGCCTGACTGGGGGGCGCGATCGCCGCCGCCTCAGTCCTGGTCTGAATCACCGTCAGCAGGTCATCCGCCGGGGCCGGAGCCGCCGCCAACATCACACTATGAAACGTGTAAGGCTTCGGTTGCCCCAGCACCCGCAAAAAGAGCTTGGCCCGTTGCTCTGCCACCGCCCGAAACAACGGCTCCGCCAATTCCGATGGCAGATGGGTCAACGCCGCTTCCAACGCCGCAAACACCGCTTGGGGATTGGGAGCCGCCCCCGGTGGATGTTGCACCAACACCATCAACCCCTCTTTCACCGCGCACTGAACTTGGAGCGGCGTATCCTGGGTTTCCACCTGGGCCTGTAAATATCGGCGAAGCTGTTTCAAACTGGCTTCCGGTACCGCAAGGTTCATGGCGACTTCCAATGCTCATGGGCAATGCTCACTGGCACTATCCTAGCCCCGGAGGTGCGGGCCGTCACTTTCCTGTAACAGAGCCGTCATACAATCGCGACGCACAGCGCCCACCATAAAACTGAACGAGTTGGCTGGAACCCACGCGATCGCCCCCCACCCCACTCACCCAACCCGCCCGTTAGAGATGGATGATCAAGAGCTAGGATTGAAGGTGATCAGTGTTGACAATTGACTACGAACACGTAATGGAAATCCTAATTGTTGAGGACGAAGCTGAAATTGCCCAACTCATCCAGCTTTACCTGGAAAAAGAAGGATTTACCTGCCGCACCTGTCGCGATGGCATCAACGCTCTCGATGCGTTTCAAGAGCAAAAGCCCGACCTCATCATTTTGGATCTGATGATCCCCGGTCTAGATGGCTTAGAAGTGTGCGCCCGGATTCGCCAAAAACCCGGCCTGAAAGACCCCTACATCCTCATGCTGACCGCACGGGGCGAAGAACTCGATCGCATCATTGGGCTATCCACCGGGGCCGACGATTACATGGTCAAACCCTTTAGCCCCAAAGAACTGGTAGCACGGGTGCGGGCGTTGCTGCGGCGTAGTCTTCGGCAAGGGGGCCAAAGCCAGGTCTATCGCACTCAGCATTTCCAGGTTGATCTCGACCAGCGATCGGCCCATCGTTGCCTCAGCGACTCGGAAACCCTGGAACCGCTGGATCTCACCGCCCTGGAATTTGATCTACTCTCCACCTTCATGAGCTACCCCGGTCGCGTGTGGAACCGCAGCCAACTCATCGACAAACTCTGGGATGGCAACTTTTTTGGGGATGAACGGGTCGTCGATACCCACATTGCCCGTCTACGGAAAAAGATCGAACCCGATCCCGCTAATCCCACCTTTGTCAAAACTGTCATTGGCGTGGGCTACAAATTTGAAGATGCCGCTTAATCTCCCGCTTTATGGCAAAACTTGGCTTACGTGAACGGCTTTTTTTGTCCCACCTGATTGTGATGATCGTGGGCCTGAGCACTCTGGTGGTGGTGGGCAAACTCTATTCCCCCCGCTTGTTCATGCTGCAACTGGAAAGTATGGATATCGGCGGCATTAACCTGGTGCGGGTGCGGCGGAAGTTGGTGGATGGATTTGAGGCGGCCTGGAGCAAGGGAGCGTTTTGGTCGGTGGTGGTGGGGGCGGCAACGGCGGGTGGCCTGAGCTATCTGGTTTCTAAGCGGATTACCCAACCGCTGATTCAAATGGAGCAGGTGACGCAGAAAATCACGGCTGGCGATTTAGAGGAGCGTCTGCCCCATAGCGAAATTCCAGAGCTAGACCGCTTGGCTACCAGTTTTAACCAGATGGCGGCGAATTTGGAAGGGGTGGAGCAGCGCCGCCGGGAGTTGATTGGCGACCTCACCCACGAGTTACGCACGCCGTTGACGATTGTGGAAGGATACCTGGAAGGGTTGGCGGATGGCACGATTGATCCGTCGGTGGATATTTATCAGCGGTTGGTGCGGGAGACAATTCGGTTGCGGCGGTTGGTGAATGATCTGCAAGAATTATCCAAGGCGGAGGCGGGTTATTTGCCGATTCGGGCGGCGCGGGTGGAGTTGTGTCCGTTGTTGCAATCGGTGGTGGATAAGTTCTCGGATCAGGTGTTGGAGGATGGGCCGGCGCTGCGGTTGGAGTGTCCTATGGATTTGCCTGTGGCGTTGGCTGATCCAGAGCGGATTGAGCAGATCATGATGAATTTGTTGGGGAATGCGTTGCGGTATACCCAGGCGGGGTCGATTACGGTGAGGGGTTGGAATCAGGGGCGGCGGGTGTGGGTCAGTGTGACGGATACGGGGACGGGGATTGCGGCGGAGGATTTGCCCCATTTGTTTGAGCGGTTTTGGCGATCGGATCGATCGCGCGATCGCGCTTCCGGGGGCACGGGCATTGGGCTGGCGATTTCGCGGCGGTTAGTTGAACTGCAAGGCGGCACGATCGAAGTGGAGAGTGAATTGGGCCAGGGCAGCACGTTTCGCTTTTCCCTCCCCACGGCTTGAGTTTGATTGCGGGGCGAACGGTAGGGCTGGGGGGCTGGGTATGCTCAGGACGTAGATTCAAGCCATAGACCAATGCCAAACCGTTTGGGCCAACTGCGATCGCTGCTACCTGCGTTCCTCCAATCTAGACCAGGACAACGACCCTATCTGCAACTGTTGTTTCCCGGTGCGATCGCGACGGTGATCATGCTGGGCACTAGCTATTTGGGGGTGTGGCAACCGCTGGAGTTATTGAGCTATAACCAGTTACTCCGGGCACGAAACGTTGTGCGGCCTCAGTCCTGGGATGAGCGCGTGGTGGTAATTGCCATTGATGAGCGCAGCCTGAAGGAATATGGGCGTTATCCTTGGTCGCGCGATCGCTACAGCAAACTGTTGCAAGTGCTGGATGCCAGTCAACCCGCTGTGGTGGGCTTCGACATTTTGTTTACCGAGACCTCGGCCCAAGATGCTGCCTTTGCCGAAACGATGCAATTCAGCGGGAATGTGGTGTTGGCGATCGCCGCCGATCGCCAGGGGCAAGCCTTGGATGTCGTTCCCGAACTGGCCCAAGTCAGCGCTCAAGGCCATGTTTACAACGCCGAAGATGCCGATGGCATCAGCCGCCGCCAGTGGTTGTCCTTAGGGCCAGTGCCCAGTTTAGGCGGACAGATGTTCCAGCTTTATCGCCAGAATCTCCAGCACACCACTACGATTGACCCCAAGGTGCAGTCAACGCTGGCCCCTGTGCCCCCGGCTCCCACAGCCGCTATGATTTGGCTGAACTGGCTGGGGGCGATCGCGACGGTACCGACCTATAGTTTTGTCGATGTGGCCGAGGGCCGAGTCGATCCCCAATTCTTTCAGAACAAGTTAGTCTTGGTTGGCCTCACCGCTACCGGCTTTGACCCCTTGCAAACGCCCTTCGACCAGCTCCCGCCCGTAGGGGGAGTGTATCTACATGCGACAGTCCTGGATAACTTGCTGCAACAACGCTGGTTGCGGCCTACCCCCTGGTGGGCAAATTGGTTAAGCGTGCTCGCTCTGGGGCTGCTGACCAGTTGGGCCTTGACCCACCAAACCCTGAACCAGCGGCTTGTAACCATTGCGGGCCTCGTGGTGGTGTGGTGGTTGGGGGCTTTGTGCCTGTTGAGTTTTACCTATCGCTGGCCCCTGATTGCTGTGCCGATTGGGACGGTGCTGCTGACGGCAACTGGTATTCAACTCCGGGAACAGCACGAAAAACAGCAACTCATGGAACTGTTTGCCCAGCACGTTGCCCCAGAAACAGCTCAACTGCTTTGGCGACGGAAAGCCGAGATTTTTCAAAATGGGGCGTTGCAGCCCCAGGAGTTGGTGGCAACGATCCTGTTTATGGATATTCGCGGGTTTACTTCGATTTCGGAAAAACTCGCGCCGAATGAATTGCTGGTTTGGGTGAATCGGTATCTGGCTAGTATGACCGAGTGCATTATGGAGCATGGCGGTGTGATCGATAAATACATCGGTGATGCCATTATGGCGGTGTTTGGGGTGCCTTTTGTCCATACGACTCCTGAGGCCATTCGCCAAGATGCGATCCAGGCGATCGCCGCCAGCCTGGCCATGTATGACCGCTTGCAAGCTTTGAATGCAGAATTTGCTGCCGAGGCCAAACCCCTGATTACCTTTGGCATTGGGGTCCATACGGGCCTAGTGGTGGCGGGCAGTGTGGGCGGGAGCGGACGGTTGAGCTATTCTGTTTTGGGGGATGCGGTGAATGTGGCGGCGCGGCTGGAAGCGATGAACAAAAACATTACAACGCACAATCCCTACAATCTGCTGATTACCGATGAAACCCGCGCCTACATTCACCCGCCGTATCAAACTAAACCTGTGAGCACCCTCCAACTGCGCGGACGGGTACAACCCACCGGGGTTTATGCTGTGATAGGTAAGATGCCGGATATTGATTCAGACACCTGAGCTTCAAAAGTGCTCAGGGCAATGGTGTTCGTGTGTATCTCGATGAAGGATCAGTCTGCATGATGAAACCGATTGTGCTGCCGTTTCGATTGGCGCGGCGAGGTGTGGGCGCGGCGATCGCCCTGAGTTTCTTGTTTGGTACTGCGATGGTGGGCGCGGCAATCCAAGTTCAGGTCAAGCGATCGATTGTGATTAGACAAATGACAGGCCAGGTCTCCTACCGTTCTGGCAATCGCACCCAGGGGGCGGCGGTTGGCACGCAACTGCAAAAGGTGGGGGATAGTTTGCAAACCGGGCCACGCTCTAGCGCCACGCTGTCAGTGGATACGGATATTGGCTTTATCAAAATGGCTGAGAAAACGAATCTCCAAGTCCAAACCCTGCGATCGACACCAGATGGCGGAAAAATTACGCAATTGCAGGTGACGGCAGGCCAAGCCCGACTACAACTGCGCCCCTTTACCCATACCTCCTCTCGTCTCCAAGTCAAAACTCCGGCGGGGGTGAGCGGAGTGCGGGGGACAGAATTTGGCGTGGGGGTTCAGGCCAGCGGGAAAACCGGAGTGGCCACTTTAACGGGCAGCGTTGTGACCGAGGCTCAGGGGCGATCAGTGGTCGTTAGCGCAGGAACTCAAAATCTGACCTTGCCCGGAGAGCCGCCTACGCCAGCCGTGCCGTTGCGGGATGACCCATCAATGCAATTGGACTATGTTTATCCCATTTCTGGCCAGACGGTTTCGCTGAGAGGCCGGACTGATCCGGTTAATGTGGTGGCGGTGAATGGCCAGCCCCAAACGAGCGATCGCAACGGTGCTTTTGCGGCGATCGCCCCGATTTTGCCCGATCAGAAAGTCCGCGTTTTGATCACAACCCCGCTAGGCAAGCAACAAGAGTATGTGTTCGATCGCCCCCGCTAATGCCCTGTTGCCCCTGGCTGGGATAGACCTTATCCTACGGGCGGCACCTGGGGCAAATCGGCGGTTTGCGCCAAGTTGTTGAGGTTGCTCAGATGCACGGTGCCTTGGGTCAAAAAGCGATAGGTTTCTTGGTAAAGGCTTTGCCAGAAGCGATTGCTCATGCCCTGGCTGACTTCGGTGGGGTCAACCATTGGGTGGGGCACCAGGTCGGCGGTGGGGTAGAGAAAATGGTAATGCCGTCCGCCGCGCCCGCCGAGGGCTTCAAAAAAGGATTGGTTGGTTTGGATGTCGGCGGCATCTTCGTTTTCGGTGAGGACGAGAAAAACGGAGGCGTTGGCTTTGAGCGATCGCACCGCCGGATCACTCAGCACGTAACTACTACCAAAGCGATCGACCGCCGTGAGACAGCCCACAGGAAAACGCAACTGCGGGTCCCATCCCGATTCGCTGATGTCCAACGGGCCAGACAGATTCACATAGCGTCGTCGTTCTTCGCCATGAATCCGCAGTAGGGGCGCATAGGCCACGACCCGCTGAATGCGATCGGGATTGGCGGCAGCGAGGGCAAGGGCAACGGCCCCTCCGGCAGACAGCCCCACGGTATAGATTGGCCCTGGCATGGCTTCGAGTTCGGCCAGTCGGTCTTTGGCGTGGTGCAGATAGTCCAAATGGGAGGAGAGGAAGTAGCGATCGAATGCGGGGTCGTCGGGGGTTTCGATCGCCTTGATCATGTCTAACAATCGTGGTTCGATCGCCAAGAGTCGCGCCATGAGGGCAATGCGCTGGGTATAACCGGGGCGCACAAAGCCGTCTGAATTGCTGGCCACGTTTTGCAGGTAATGGTTCAAGACTGGATCAGCCTGGACTTTTGCTTTCAGGGGGGTGGCAATTTCGGGGCGCAAATCCACTTGGGGCCAGTTTTGGGCGGGGTTTACATAACTGTGGCCCGCGATCGAGCATTGGTAGACGTTGAAGCCATTTTGAAACAAATACTCGGTCAACCGCCACAATTGATGGGGACTGGCACTAAATCCATGAAACAGCATCACGGTGCCCAAAATTGGGGTTCCGGCCGCATGAAAACGGTAGTAGGGATAGGCTCCGGTTCGGCGGGCGGGATGGTGATCGATCGCGGTAATGTGGGCGGCGATCGCCTGTTCGGTTTGGGCAATGGCAGCGGCAGTGGGCAAAAAGGTGGGTTGGTTCATGGTGCAGGCTCGGTAAGTGAACGGGGTAGACTAAAACGATGATCCGGGTTGTTGCAGAAAGGCGACTTCAGCGGGGGTGCTGGGGCGGCCCAGGATGGCATTGCGATGGGGAAAGCGGCCAAACTGTTCGATGACGGCTTGGTGCCGCAGCGCATAGGTGTAATAGTCCTCAGTGGCGGGGATGGCGGTCAGGGGCTGAAACAACTGCACGGCTTGAGCCTGGATGGCGCGGGCTTCGCTATGCATCAACGGCATATACATAAAGCAGCGGGGGAGGGGCAGCAGGTCTTGATCCCATCCCTGAGCGATCGCGGCTTGGGCCACTGCCAAGGCTTTGGCATCGGTGGCAAAGCCTTGGGGCTGTTGCCGAAACAAATTGCGGGGAAACTGATCCAACACCAGAATTAGGGCCAAAGCCCCCAGTGCTGTGGTGGCCCAGCGATTGCACTGGCCTGCCGCTGCTTGCTCGTAGGTGGCCAAAAAGCGATCGCGAATACATTGGTCAAATTCAGGATCCTTTTGAAACCATTCCTTGCGCCGCTGGGTGATTGCCCCGGTTGGGTCGCCAAACCAAAAGGTCAAAACTGCATCAATCGAAGTCATAAGGGGTAAACAGCGAGGAGATCGGGCCGTTGCTGAAGGTGGCTACAGGCTGGGCGATCGCCGTTTCCTAACGATTACGAGTGATTTTGAGTGGATTGAGTCAACATTTCTTGAAAAAATTACCTTTAAAATAGTCTTCCCACTGCTGCCAATTGCCTAGTCCCGGAGAACCAGTGCCACTGCCAACGGTGGGAAGTTGAGATGGATTCAAATTTAAGCGGCTGAGTAACCCGCCCCAGGTTTAGGACATCGCTTGAACGATGTAGTCAAAGTAAGGTGCTGCTTCCACCGCATCTTCTGCGTTCAACAAATCCAGCGAGGCCGCCTTCAGACACCGAATCGCTTCGGCCATGCCCGGAACCGGAACACCCAAGGCGTTATACATTTCCCGCGCACCGATGATCCCGATCGCTTCGATGGGTTCTTTGCTGCCAGCTAAAACGCCATAGGTAACGAGGCGGAGATACCACCCGTAATCCCGCAAGCACTGCGCTCTTTCCCGCTGCCCATAGGCGTTACCACCAGGGGAAATGAAGTCGGGGCGCTTCCGCCAAAGTTGTTTGCTGGCTTCTTGAACAATTTTTTTCTCATTATCTGCAAGCGTTGCTGCAATACGAGTGCGCTGTTCCCCGGTGCGGAAAAAGTCGCTCATGGTCTGGAGTTCGCCATAGGTGGGGTAGCGAAGCTCATCGTCGGCTTGAAGAATGACTTGGCTAACTACGCTCATAGTTATCGCGGTATTTCAGGTTGATTGAGTGAATAGGTTTAGTTTAACGAGTCTGGGGGACGGTAATAAAGGTGTCTTATCGCTTTTCAGCGAGTTTCGCCACTCCACAATGAGGGTACCGTGCAAGCTGTATGAGAAAACCAAAAGTTTTGTAAAGAAACCAAAGTTAAAGGCATTCTAACGCATTTGCTTCCGCCGTTCTCCGTTTTTGCTGGGTTGGGTTTAGCTCAACAGGTGCCGGAGACAATGGGCCAAATACTCATACTGGGAACTGTGGTTGTAGAGTTGGGCGGAAATGCGGAGGAGGCGACCGTTGGGCGGTGTCCAGGGAATGATGGGCACTTCGATATTGAATTGGGTCAGGAGTTGGTCGTGGAGCGATCGCCAATCGCCATCGGGTAACTGGATCACGGCTAAGGCTCCCAGCATCTCGGCGGGACAGGGGGGCGGGATTTGTAGCCCTTCGCACAAGATTTGACGGCCGGCGATCGCCAGGTCATGATTATGGGCCATTAAGGCGGGCCAGCCCCCCGGTAAGAGGGCACCCATGAATTTTAGGGCAGCGGGGACGGAGAGATAGGCGGTGGGGTCATCGGTGCCCATCCAATCAAATTCCAGCCAAAAGCGGCTGCGTTCGGGGCGGTGGGCGTTGGCTCCGTGGCTGATGGTGAGGGGGCGGATGTGGGGTTGGCGATCGCGCTGGACATACAAGAAGGCGGCTCCCTTGGGCGCAGAAACCCATTTGTGGCAGTTACCTGTGTAGTAAGTGGCTCCCAGGTGCGCCAAGTTCAAGGGCACCATACCGGGGGCGTGGGCACCGTCGATCAGGACTTCGATGCCTCCTTGGATGAGGGGGGGAATGAGGTCAGGGAGGGGGAAAATCAGTCCGGTCTGGCTGACGACATGATCGAGCAGGGCTAACCGGGTGCGATCGCTGACTTTGGCTAAGACTGCCTCGACGATTTGCTGGGGCGACTCTAGGGGAAAGGGGATATCGGCAACGACGACCGTGGCCCCCGATCGCTCCGCCACAAAATTCAGGGCATTGCGGCAGGCGTTGTATTCCTGGTTGGTGGTCAGCAGTTCGTCGCCCGGTTGAAAGGTGAGCGATCGCAACACCGCATTGACCCCGGTTGTGGCATTGGGGACAAAGACCAAATCTTTTGGGGCCGCGCCGACAAAGTGGGCCAGTTCTGTCCGGGCCTGATCAAGCAACGGTTCAATATCTGCACCCAAAAATTGCAACGGTTGCCGTTCCAGGCGATCGCGCCACTCCTGTTGCTGGGCAAGCACGGCGATCGGGCAGGCCCCAAACGACCCGTGATTTAAAAATGTAATCTTGGGGTCGAGCGACCAGTACCGAGCGAACTCAGATGTTTTGGGTAAGGGTTACTCATTCAAGGTTTGAGCGATGACCATGATTCTTAAACTCCCCAGGCAGGATTCGAACCTGCGACCAATCGGTTAACAGCCGACCGCTCTACCACTGAGCTACTGAGGAACGCTGTGCGAATATCATAGTAGCGATAAGAGGTCGTCTTTGACAAGCTTTTTTGGCGCAGAAATTACAAATTTGTTGTGCGATTTTCGGCAAATGACCAGCCAGCAAGCCGTTTAGCGATTTTTGTCGGTCTGCTGGTCAGTCCCACGCGCGATTCATCCTAGCGGCTGACAATGCCAGACCACTGGGCCTGCTTTTGTTTGCTTCGACGGTAGGAAAAGAAGTGGTCGGGGGTTTGGTAGGTGCAATGGGGGGCGATCGCAATTTGCTCTGGGCTGAGGCCCAACTGTTCAAGTTGTAAGCTGTTGACGCGGCGCACATCCAATCTGGCGCGACCGGGTTCAGGATCGGGGAGCACGGGTGGGTTGGGCAGGGCTTGCAGGTGGGCGATCGCGGCGGGAACGTGGGCCGGGTCAACGGGGGCGATGGTGGCTCCCACTTCGGCGGCAACGTGCTCCGAGACTTGATAGACGGCTCCGGCGATCGCAGGGCCAAGGGCCACCCGTAGATTGGCGAGTTGGGTGCCCTGTGCCTGCATCTGGGCGATCGCCTGGGGCAAGATTTTCAACGCGGTGCCCCGCCACCCAGCATGAACAGCCGCGACTTGTCCCGTGGCCACATCGGCCAGCAAGGCGGGGGTACAGTCGGCACTACAAACCCAAACCGCCTGATTGGGGGCTTCGCTGACAATGCCATCGGCCGGGGGGTGTTCGGCTCCATCGGGTCGCGCAGTTTGGATCGCAGTGGGAGTCAGCACGGTGTTGCCGTGAACTTGTTTGACCCGGTAGGCGATCGCGGTGGGCTGCAAAATGGGGGTCAAGGCTTCCGGGGGCTGGGGGGCATAGTGTTGGGTAAAAAAGCCGTGGGGCCAAGCTTCCAGCAAGCTACAGGTCAGGTAGGGGCGATCGTTCCAGGTCTGCCAGTGCCACGTATGCATAGAAGGGAAGGGGAAAGGGGTTGCGAGTCTATGCTATCGTAGCGGGGCCAGATTTTGGGCCAGGGTGAGGCGGGCAATGGGGCAGGGTGAAGTGGGCAAGCTGGAGTGGGGTGAAGCGTTGAATATGCCGGAGTTTTGCCGCGATCGCTGCTGGGCGGCGTACCGAACGGTGCAATTGGCGGCAGGCCGCGATCCCCAGCCTTTGGCTCCCCGGTTAACCCTAGTGGATTCTGTGCCTTCCACGAATCAGACGGCCTGGGAACTGTGGGAGGCTGACCCCACGGTGCGCCCCTGGGTCATTGCGCGATCGCAAACGGCGGGCCGGGGCCAATGGGGGCGGCACTGGCGATCGGCACGGGGGGGGCTATATCTATCCGTCGGAGTCGAACCCCATTTGCCCGTGGCCCACGCGGCCCAGTTAACCCTGGGTACGGCCTGGGGGATTGCGATGGCCTTGCGCGAAATTCCGGCCCGACTGAGCGGGGTTGCGGTCGGGATTCCAGTCCAACTGAAATGGCTAAATGACTTGGTGTTGCAGGGCTATAAATTGGGGGGGATTTTGGTGGAAACCCGTGTTCAGGGCGATCGCATCCCCAAAGCGGTGATTGGAGTCGGGCTGAATTGGGCCAATCCTGTCCCGGAAACTGGCATTACCTTGCAGCAGTTTTTGGCCGCGCAACCAACGCCCTTACTGGAGTCGCTGGAGATGCTGGCCGCGATCGCCCTGTTTGGCCTTGAGTCTGGCTTGGCCCACTTGCAAACCCACGGCATTGAAGATATTTTGCCCCAATATTTAGAGTTACTAGCCCATCGCGATCGGCCTGTCCCCTTCGAGGGGCAACTCGGCAAAATTCTGGGAATTGCCCCCACCGGGGAACTCCGGCTCCAACTCCACGACCCAGAACGGCCCACCCGCGAACCCCCTCCCGGAAAAACAGCCCTTGAAGTTTGGGTCAAGCCAGGTACAATCAATTTTGGCTATCCCCTGTGATAGCGACTGAAGTGATCAATGCCTGCCGGGTGGGAACCTGATCGGCGTTCACCACGACTAGACGTAATGCAAACCGTGTGAGGACTCAGGAACGTTCAATGGTTCAGCACAACTTTGCCCCAGGGTTGCCCCTCCAAAAAAATCGCTCTATGCTCATGCTGCGTGGCCTTGGCCTGCTCAGTAGCCTGAGCTTGCTGGGTAATATGGGTCTCGCCCAAGCCCAAGCCCCTGATCTGGCTGACTCGGCCCCGGCCCCAGCCGCAGAGGTGCCCCCTGTCCCTGAATATTCCCCTGCTCCGGCTCCTGCGCCAGTGCCCGCTGCCCCGGAAGCGTTCCCCACGGAATTTGCCCCTGCGCCAGTGCCGCCCATTCCCGCTGCCCCGACCGAACTGATTCCCCGCGCGGCCCAGCCTGCTCCCGCTCCGAGCCAGTATGATGCGCCAGCGACGATCGAGTTTTCTGAACGGTCTACGGGGTGTCGGGCGGTGGTGGCTTCGGGCCAAACTCCGGGGAGTGTCTGCGGCAGTGTGGCGACTCAAACGGGCGGCAACGTTCCTGGTCTCAGCTACACCACCAATGGGCGATCGCTCGCTGGTCTACCTGCTGGCCCCGCCGCCTCGGTACGGGTTGGCCCCCTGAGTGTGCCCGCCACCGTTGCCTTTCCCGATAATCTTCCTTCGCTTAAAGATTACTATCGGCGGACGTTGCGGCCTCCAGCGAAGTTAGGCAATGGCAATATTCGGCTGTTGTTTCCGTTGTCCATCCCGGCTCCTATTTCTTCCCTGTTTGGTTGGCGGCTCCATCCGATTACGGGGGATGCCCGCTTTCACATGGGCACTGACCTCGCGGCCCCAATGGGGACTCCAGTTTTGGCGGCCTATGCGGGCCAGGTTGCTATGGCCGATTTCTTGGGGGGCTATGGCCTCTCCGTGGCCTTAGATCACAACAAAGGCACCCAGCAAACCCTCTATGCTCACTTGTCGGAAATCTTTGTGAAAGCGGGGGATGTGGTGAAGCAGGGGGATGTGATTGGGCGCGTTGGGAGTACGGGCAACTCTACTGGCCCCCACCTGCATTTTGAGTTTCGCCAATTGACTCCTGATGGCTGGGTGGCGCTGGATGCGGGTGCTCAGTTGGAATATGCCTTGGCGCAGTTGGTCAGTTCGATCGAAATTGCTCAGGCCACATCAGCGCCAACGAAGGCTAATGTTGGGGTGAAGGGGGTCATTCAATAGCACGATTTGCGGCGGCTCTCGGTGGGCAGGGCTTCAGGCAGTTCTGCTGGGCCTGGGTGACCCTAACGCGAACTGCCCGTTAGACTGGGGCGGGGCTTATCGCCGCGATTCTAGGGGGCGATCGCACGCGGCCTGACCCACGGCTAAGCGGGGTAAGCGGTGTTTGAACCCACACAAAATTTCCCAGGAAATGGTTCCCAAAGTGGTGGCCCACTCATCCGCTGAAATATGGTGTTGACCATCTTGGCCCAACAGCGTCACCACTTCTCCCGCTTGCACATCGGGCACCTGGCTCACGTCTAGCATTAACTGATCCATCGTAATCGAGCCAATTTGGGGCACTCGCACCCCCCGCACCAGCACCGACATTTGATTAGACAAGTTGCGCGGCACCCCATCGGCATAGCCAATGCCCACCACCGCCATCCGCATGGTTTGCGGGGCCACAAAGCGATGGCCGTAGCTCACGCCGGTGCCCGGTTGCAAGGTTTTGACCTGAGTGATCCGGGCCTTGACCTGGAGCACGGGGCGCAGTTCAATCCGCGATCGCAGATGTTCCGCCGGATACAACCCATACAGGGCCAATCCCACCCGCACCATGTCGTAATGCCATTGCGGCTCGGTCAGCGTTCCGGCTGAATTCGCCAAATGCAACCGAGGCGCACGAATTCCCGCTGCTTGAAACTGCGCGATCGCCGTTTTAAATCGCTGGTGCTGCTGATTGGCCACCGTCCGATCCAGGCTTTCTGCCGTTGCCAAATGAGAGTAAACACTCGCGATCGCCAAATTGGGCAACCGTTGCACCAACTGGGCAAACGCCAACGCTTCTGACCACACCGTCCCCAACCGCGACATCCCCGTATCCAGCTTCAAATGCACTGATAAGGGAGCCGCCAATCGATACCGCTCCACGGTTTCTGCAAAAATCAAGGCTTGTTTCGGGGTACACAGGGTTGGCTGCAACTGCCACCGGGCGATCGCCTGAATCTGCTCCGGCGTATAGGTCGCCCCCAAAATCAAAATCGGTGCCGTAATCCCCGCTTCCCGCAATTCAATGCCCTCTGGAATCGTCGCCACCCCCAACCAGTTTGCGCCCGCTGCCAGCGCTGTTTGGGCTGTCGCGATCGCCCCGTGGCCATACGCATCTGCCTTCACCACAGCCATCAAATCCGTTTGGGGCCGGAGGAGTTGCTTCACCTGGAACACATTGTGGGCCAAGGCTCCCAGATCGACCTCCACCCAAGCCCGCTCCCGCCGCATCTCCGCCAAACTTGGACTGCGCTCCCAACTCAACATGACACCATCACCTCACACCATCACGAATGACCATAGCCCAGCCCGACTCCCGCCCTCCATAAGAGCAGCACTCCGCTGGCTGACTGCCAGGATAGTTGGCCTTTTGCAAATGGTCAATTAGAACAGTAGAGCCGCCGCCTGAAATTTTGCCTTGCAACGCAACCACCAGGAACCACGGATTCTCCCCCGCGATTTCCCCACACCCCGAATTCCTGTGCTACCATCTGGGAAAATTATTGTTTCAACTGAATCCGAATGAGCAAGGTTCTGGTGCTCAATGCTTCCTACGAACCGCTCAACATCACAAGTTGGCGCAGAGCGGTTGTTTTATTGCTCAAAGGGAAAGCAGAGCAAGTTGAACACAACGGTAAATATGTCTACTCCAATTTTCCGTTGCCTTCGGTAATCCGGTTGCGCCATTATGTCCGGGTACCGTACAAAGAAATCCCCCTGACCCGCAAAAATCTACTGCACCGGGATGCTCAATCCTGCCAGTATTGTGGATACACCGGGGACGAACTCACCCTGGATCATGTCGTGCCGCGATCGCGGGGTGGCATCGATAGCTGGGAAAACATTGTCACAGCCTGTGTCCGCTGCAACGTCCGCAAAGGGAACCGTACCCCCAAAGAGGCGAATATGCCCTTGCTGACCCAGCCCCGCCGTCCTTACAGCGGGCTGCATTTTGAAGTCACCAAACACGTCAAAAACGGTCTTCACCAGGAATGGCGTAAGTATGTGATTGGCATGTAAGCAGCGTCAACCATACTACCCCAGCCAGCCAGCCTTGGCTACCCCCATTGGCCGCTTTTTTAGCCGCCGGATGGGTTGCTGCCGTTTGACTCTGCCCGCGATCGCCCCGCCGCCATCCACTGAGCAACGTCCCCAAATTTGTGAAACGAATCGTTGCTCTCTATCTACAATAGAACCCATTCAGGGCACTCTAGTCTATTAGAGCGATATTCCATTAGGTTGCGACAAGACGGAATGAATGGGAGCAATTGACCGTTGGGCCTCCAAAAGCGAATTTGGACAAAAATTTCTGCGATGGGTCAATCTTCGTTCAGAAGAAGCCGAGCGGACGTTTTTCATGTTTGCCTTCTATGCCGCCACCTCCATTGGTTTAGTGTGGCTCGAAGCCATCACGGCGGATTTATTTCTCGCGCAATACAAAGCCGAAGGGCTGCCGTGGATCTACTTGATTAGCGCCGGCATTGGCTCTGCCCTCAGCTTTTTCTATTCCCAACTCCAACGCTTTTTGCCTCTGCGGCGGGTCATTGTCATTATTGCCGCGTTGATGGCTTTGCCTCTGTTTTTCTTCTGGGTGGGGCGAGTCGTCAATTTGGATCAATTCTTTGACTGGAAAGTAAGTATCCCAGCCATCACCATTTTCTTGATGCGGCTTTGGGTCGAAGCGATTTACGTCCTCAATGACCTCAACACGTCCATCACTGCCAACCAACTGTTTAATATTCGCGAAATTAAACGCACCTATCCCCTCATTAGTAGTGGCATTTTGGTGGCCGATGTCATCAGTGGCTTTTCCCTGGGGATCTTAATTGCCCTGGTCAAGCTGGATAATGTGATTTTGCTAGCAGCGGTGATGATGGCGATCGGGGCCGCCATTTTGTTTTACCTCAGCAACACCTACCATCAAGCTTTTCCCGACTTTCTCCGGCGACGCTCCACGGAAGATCAGCATTCCGACTTTTCAACTAATCGCCCCTTGCAAGGGCCACTGCGGCGCTATGTGGTGCTGCTATTTATGTTTTTTATCCTGTCCCAAGTGTTGTTCTTGCTGATCGATTTTCGCTTTTTGGGTGCCTTAGAAAATCAGTACGCCAGCACAGAAGGCCAAATTGCTGCCTTTTTGGGCATTTTTAATGGAATTTTGGGGTTGTTTGAAGTTGTTACCCAGTGGTTGTTGTCCAGTCGCTTGATTGAGCGAGTCGGTGTCTTTGCGGCTTCAATTTTGTTGCCCGGTGGGATCGCGATTTTGAGTGCTCTAGCGATCTCGTGCATGAACTGGACAAAGCCGCTCCTTGAGAATCTCCTTTGGACAGCGCCATTGTTTTTGGTGTTAGTTTGTCTGAAGTTTTTTGATGAGCTGTTGCACTATACGCTGTTTGCTAGTGTTGGCCCAGTGTTGTTCCAACCGTTGCCGGATAGTGTGCGTAGTCATATTCAGGCAGTGGTGCGGGGGATTGCGGAACCGATTTCGACAGGGGTGACGGGGTTGGTGCTGTTGGGGGTCACTACAGTGGTTGGGGGGCAGTCACTGAATTGGTTATTTCCCGCAATTTTAGTGTTGGCGCTGGTGTGGATTTTGGTGGTGCTGCTGCTGCGGGCCAAGTATGTGAATTTACTGGTCATTAGTGCGGAACGGGGCCAACTGAGCCAGGATGTGGATGAATTGGAACTGCGCCGCTGGGTGGTGGAAACGCTGGATAAGCCGGGGCCGGAGGATCGGAAGGAGTCGTGTATTGACCTGCTCAGTAAGGTTGATCCGAAGAGTGCAGGGGAGGTGTTGTCGCCACATTTGCTCAATTTTTCGCCGCAGTTGCAACACCGCAGTTTGGAGGCGATGTTGCTTTATCCCAATCCGATTTATTTGGAGCAGGTGCGGACGTTGATTGAGCAGTCGCCGCCGCCGAATGTGTTGGCTGTTGCTCTGCGGTTTGTGTGGCTGACGGAGGAGAATCCTGATATTCGCCAGTTGCGGCCTTATTTGCGATCGCAGGTTGATCCGGTGGTTCGGGGGACGGCGGCTTCGTTGATGATGCGGCGGGGGGACTCGACTCAGAAGGCGGAGGCGACGCATACGTTGCGGCAAATGTTGACCCATAAGGCGGAGCGGGAACGGGTGATGGGGTGTCGGGCGTTGGGGGAGGCGGTGTATTTGCAGGCGTTGCGGATTTATATTCCGACGTTGTTGCAGGATGAGTCGTTGCGGGTGCGGCGGGCGATTTTGGAGGCGATCGCGGCGACCCATTTGGAGGAGTTTTATCCGTCGTTGTTGCGGGGGTTGCAGTATAAATCCACGCGGGAAGCGGCGATGAAAGCGTTGGAACGGTTGGATAATGAGGCGATCGCCATGCTGGTAGAACTGGCAGAAGATGCCCAAAAACCAGATTCGGTGCGGCTGTATGCATGGCAAGTGGTAGGGATGATTGGCACCCACGAGGCATTGGAGGCGCTGATTTCCCATTTGAAGATTGCGTGGGGGACGGATCGGCGCAATATTTTGCGGATTTTGCTGGAAATGCCCGGTGAGCGGGGAATCGAGAGTGTGTTGGATGCGATCGGGCGGCGGGGGGTGGAACTGCTGATCGACCAAGAACTGATGTTTTGTGGGCAGGTTTATGCGGGTTTGCTGGATCTCGATCCCCATAAAGTTCACTTGCAGGAGGTGGAACTTTTGCGCCGCGCGTTGCAAGGGTTGCAGGAAGATGCCCAAGAACGCATTTTTATGTTGATGCAATTTCTGTATCCCATTGGGGCGATTAAGGCGGCGGCATTTAACCTCCAGTCGGCTTCTGGTAGCAGTCGGGCGCGGGGGTTAGAGATTTTGGATAACACGCTGGATATTCCCAGTAAGCGGGCGTTGCTGATGTTGCTGGATGCGAACCAAATCCTTGAAAAGTTAAATGGGTTGGCCGAGATTTGGCAGTATGAGCCGTTGTCGCCGAGCGATCGCCTGCGGCGGTTAGTAGATTTGCGCCCGCTGTTGTCGGATTGGGCGATCGCCTGTTGTTTTCATCTGGCCCGCCATGCGCGGTGGAGTCTCACGGCAGAACAAACATTATCGTGCCTGCGCCATTCCAAAGGGTTTGTCCGAGAGGCCGTGTTGGCTTATCTGTGGATGGCCTCGCCCCGTGCCATGCAGCGGTTGTTGCCCAGTTTGCGAAAAGATCCCGATCGCTTAGTGGTGGCTCAAGTACAAAAAATGATGCAGGAGTTGGAGCAACACCAGAAACCCCCCTCGACCCAAGCGCCAGATCGGGCCACGCCGCCCCCACCGAATTGGTCATCTCATCCGGGGCTGGAAACAAGCTAATATAATGTCTTTCCTGGCTGAATTTGGGAATTCTAAGGATTGTGAATTAAATAAACTCTGATCTTATTGTTTGCCCTCCGCCCATCCCTGCTCCTTCGGGTATGGGGTGCCGCCAGCGAGGTGGGTTGCAATGAACGGAGTGATTCAATTTTCCTTCCTAAAAATCGTACGTTGCTGTTTTGCTAGATGATCTGTTCCCTCCAGTGGGGCCAAGCCTCACGCCTGTTGCACTGCTGCTATGCTTTCTAGCTTTGAACGCTTATTGTTTATTCGCGAAGTCCCAATTTTCAAAGAACTGCGGGATGAGTTTTTAGTGCGTTTGGCCTCTGTGATGGATGAGCTGGCCTTTCCCACCAACCACACTATTTTTACCAAAGGGCAAGAGGGGCGATCGCTCTACGTCGTGGTGTCGGGCAAAGTACGGGTTCATATCGATGAGCAAGAACTCGTCCAACTTGAGCAGGGAGCCTGTTTTGGTGAAATGTCTTTGTTTGATGCAGAACCCCGCTCGGCTTCGGTCACGACGCTGATGCCGTCAGAATGTTTGGTGTTGACGCAACAACAACTGTATGAGGCGATCGAGGAAACCCCCGGTATTGCCGTGAACATCATCCGGCTACTCTCGCGGCGCATTCGGGAACTGAACCAAAAAGTCAACGCGATTCAGCCTGCTGTCGGCGCACCCCCACCACCCACGCGCCTGTATAAACCCGCGCAGTTACGTTAGGCGATCGCCGCGCAGAAGGATACGGCAAACGGGCCGCCCAGCAAATTGCTCCGGCCGCGATCGCTAGATTGGAGGCAACACCATGAGTTGGGCAAAACCGCCAGACCGCTTACGATGCCACAGTTTCCAGCCAGTCAAAAATCCGATCCAAATCTTCCAGCGTAATCAGCCCATACTGCCAGAGGATCATCGGCAGTTGGTTTGGGGTGAAATCCTGATGACGGAGCGCGATCGCCAGCGCACTTTCTGAGAGCGCCAACTCATCTTTCAAAAATTGGATTAAGCGAGCATTCACGTTTCTTTCTAACAGCAGCGGCATTGTTTCTAATAAATGTGACACTTTTTATTAACTTTCGCAACAAAATCTCAGATTTAAAGGCGTTAAATTAGCGTACTCGACTTTTGCCATCGCCAGCGAGACCATTTCTGTAAAATTTAATGACTTGTAATCTGCGGCTTGAGGTGTGTCTTTCCGTTGTACGCGATGGCGCGACCCCTCATGCCCCCCAGGCTTGGCGCAATCTCCGTACCGGGTCTTTGGGGTGGCGGTGTCAAAATCAACCTGGCAACGCCTTGCAGCCTTCAAAGCTGAAGCGAGATGACCGCTCAAGCAAAAGCCCGAACAATTTGGCCACGCTCAAACTTGGCCCCTGAGCCTGTTTGATGGCCGCTGGCCGACTTTGCCGCTATCCACTTCGCACCTGCCAATCCTATGACTGCTTCTGACTCCCGCGATCGCGCCAACCTAAAAATTAGTTTGTTGCACCACATTCAACAACTCAGCCTAGAAGCCGCCCTCCTACCCAGCAGCCACCCAGAGATCGACGCGATCGTGGCCCAACTGGAAGCCGCCTCACCTCACCCCCATCCCCTCCTCGGAGACCACTGGCCCCTACTCTTGGGCACCTGGCAATTAATTTATGCCTCACGGGGAACGGTAGTCACGCGCCAACTCGCCGACTCCAACCCCCTGGGCTGGCTACCAGTGACCCTGCTGCAAGTGTGGCAAACTTTACGCACAGCCCAAAACCAACTGCTGACTGAAAACGGTGCTGATTTGGCGGTGCCCTGGTTGGGCACTTGGCGCTTAAAAGCCACTGGAACCTGGACTCCGATTAATGCTCAAACGGCCACGGTTGCCTTCGATGCGTTTGCGTTGCAAGCTCGTTTGGCAGGGACAGGATGGGCCTTGCCGGAACTGCAAATTCCCGTGTGGGAGCAACTGCGGCGGGAAGCCTTGTGGACGACTTCCTATTTAGATGATGACTTGCGGGTTGGCCGGGGGGCGACGGGCAATTTGTTCGTGTTTCAGCGTTCCCCAAACTCTTAACAAAAAAGCCCCAAGGGAAACGGCAGGCAAGGTACTGCGCGATCGCCCTCAAGGCTAGTCAATCCATCACTTGTTGAATGAGCCGGGATACCGTCCTAGCGCGATCGCCGGAGTAGGCCCGTCACTTTTTCTTTGGCCGCATCAAACGCTGTTTGCAGGGTGGCTTGCAATGCACTCGGTACGCCGGGTTGGGGCCGCTCGGCCAGTTGAATCGGCTCATCGGGATATTGCTTTAAGCGGTAGCCATATTCCAATTGCGCCTGACTTTTCTTCAGCACCGGAAACAGGCGGAAGGCACCCTGGCGGAGTTCGGCTTCCTGGTCAAAAATAGCCCGTTGAATCTGGGTCGTGCGGGCAACGGCTAACGACCCGACGGGGAACCAGTTCTTGCTATTTTGCACCCGAATAAAAATGTTGAATTCTGGTAAACCATCGGATTTCATCTTGTCGTATTGCTGGGCGGCTTGTGATCGCTGCATTGCTGATTTGCTGGGTTGCTTTTTTTGCTTTGGCTTACCAAAACCCGTCGCATTTGCCATAACCAGTTGCTCCAACACGTTTATGAAATCTGTTAATAAAAGTTTACCTTAAGAGCGGCGTTTATGCACCTTAACCCGTTTAGTCGGATCTTGTTTGCCCACCCAGGCCAAAAATTGGCTGAAATCCGGATGCTGCTTGAGTTTCTCCACAGTATTGAGGTCATTGGCCAGGGTGCGGTTGTCAAACAAAGTATGGATCTGGCGGTGGCACGCCCCACAAATTGCGATCGTGGGGCCAGGATCGGTATGGCGGCGTTTGCTGTGTTGCCGGGGCACCAAATGATGTAATGTCAAAGTCTCCAGCGATCGCTCACATAACTTGCACTGCATTCACAATCGTCCTTAGCTCGAATTGCACATCGTTACTGATAAGCGTAATATCTTTGTAAAGATAAGTTTGTGAAAAGATACTCAATATGAGACGGCTCCTCAGTCCTTTGCCAACTTGGGTACAGCCCCTAAAGCGATTTGCGTTGGCTTTGGTGGCAACCTTCGCGATCTTCCAATTGTTTACGGTTCCAGCTCAGGCGACCAGTGTTTACGAACTGCCCCCCTTTGACCCCAGTACGTGGGTGCTGGATCGGGCCGATGTGATCAGTCGCATCAACGAGGGCAAACTCAGTACAACTTTTGCGGATCTCGCGGATAAGACTGGATACGAAGTGCGGGTTGTCAGTATTCACCGCTTAGATTACGGCGAAACGGCCCAAACCTTTGCTGATAAGTTATTTGACTACTGGTATGCTACGCCGGAAGCCCAGGCGAACCAGGTCTTGTTGGTGATCGATAACGTGACGAATAATACGGGAATTCACACAGGGTCACAGGTGAAAACCGTGATGCCAGACCCGATCGCCACGAGCGTTGCCCAAGAGAGTGTGCTCATTCCGCTCCAGGAAGGCAACAAATATAACCAGGCATTTCTGGGGGCGGGCGATCGCCTGGTGGCCGTGTTATCGGGGCAAGCTGACCCCGGCCCACCAGAGTTGGTGCAGGATGTGATGGTCGAAGGCACCTTTGCTTCTAAGGAAGACACCAAAGAGAGCAATGCCACAATCTGGGTCGTGGGCTTTTTGATTGCGGCCACCGTCATCCCGATGGCCACCTATTACTTCTATCAGTGGATGGGGTCGCGCTAGTAAAAGTCTGTGGGCAGGAGCACTATGCTTGCCCCAGGAACTTTGGGATTGCCGCATTCGTGCAGTTGGCTGTGGGCGGAGTCAAGCCACTGGTTTGGCTCCGTTTGGCGATGTCGGCGATCGCTCGCTCACTCACTCGCTCATATTAATGGTGACTTTACGCCCTCCCGCAGAATTCAGGCCAAGCGTTGCCACTTTGAGCCAGGGAGCCAATGGAGAATCCCGCCGTTAAGAATCACAATGGCAGCCGCATTGGAAACGGGTGCGCTAGAATGAAAACACTTATTCCAGTAATGGTGCGAGACGGGCCTATGTGGATAGCAGTTTGGAGCGAGTGGACGTAGGAGTATGGTGCTTTGATGCGTGAATCCCCGAAGCTGTTGGATTCTGGTTCTCTCGATGGTGTCAAGCATCAGCAAGCGGTCTGCGACTCAACTCAAACAGTGGCCTCAACCCCAAAGATTTTTTCCGAATCCCTGGATCGCGATCGCATTTTAGCCTGGTTAGACGAAAACGTTCCGGCCAAGCGGTTGCAACATATTCTCCGGGTGGAGAGCATGGCGATCGAGTTAGCCGAGCGCCACCAACTCGATCCTGAACAGGCCGCCCAGGCGGGGTTGATGCATGACCTGGCAAAATATTTCAAACCCCAGCGATTGTTGCAACTGGCCCTGGATCATGGCGTAACGGTTGATCCGGTTTTGGAGGCAAACCCGCACTTACTCCATGCTGATGTGAGTGCGATCGTTGCCCAGACTGAATTTGGGTTAAACGATGCGGAGGTGCTAGATGCCATCCGGCATCACACTTTGGGCAGTCCCGGCATGGGCTTGCTTAGTTGTGTCGTATTCTTGGCTGACAGTCTGGAGCCGGGGCGGGGCGACTCGACCGAACTGAAGACCCTCCGCAAGGCCAGCCGCAAAGATTTGCATCGTGGGGTTTGGCTCACCAGCGAGTACACGCTCCAGTTTTTGTTTGATAAGCCCAGTTTGATTCATCCCCGCCTGGTGCTGACGCGCAACTGGGCAATGCAAATCGCGGCCAAAAAGAAATCCAGGGAGCTGCCGGAATCGAAAGTCTAGTCGGAGTGTGTCGAGTCTGTTTTCTAGTCAATCGTTGTGATTTGTGGATGCAACCCATGATTGTTTTTCCCTTGCTTGAACCGACCCATGATGCAATGCCCATGCGTTTGATCCATTCCATTCGTTAAGGATACAAAATCTGAATGCAAAATCTTTCTCAAGCTCGTGCTGCACTGACTCCTTCTGGAGAATCGAGCACGGTCGATCTCAATGATTCGAGCCTGTTGCTGGCGTTGGCCGCGATCGCAGCGGCAGACGATCGCAAAGGTGGTGATATTGCCTTACTGCACGTCACGGAAGTTTCCCTCTTGGCGGATTACTTCGTGATCGTCACGGGTTACTCGAAAGCGCAGGTACGGGCGATCGCCAACTCCATCAGTGACAAGTTGGAAGAAAACCAACTGCGGGCACCCCTCCACACCGAAGGCATGGCCGAGTCTACCTGGGTCTTGTTGGATTATGGCGACCTCATTGTACATATCCAAATGCCAGACGAGCGCGAATTCTATAATCTCGAAGCATTTTGGGGCCACGCGGAAAAAGTAGACTATCATGCGTTGTTGGAGCAACTGCAAACGGTCTAATTCCCTATGTCCCAACCATTGTCAATGGCTGATTGGCAAGATCATTTAATTTCACCGCCACTGTCCACGCCGCTATCGACCCCGCCGGAGCCTTTGAAATTGGGGGTGATGGCTTCTGGCAGTGGCTCTAATTTTGAGGCGATCGCCCAAGCCATTGCGGATGGCGAACTCAATGCCCAAGTTCAAGTGGTGATTTACAACAATCCAGGGGCTAAAGTCGTTGCTAGAGCCGAGCGGTGGGGCATTCCAGCGGTGCTGCTGAATCATCGGGAGTTTGCCAGCCGGGAAGCCTTGGACGGGGCGATCGTCCAGACCTTGGGCCAGTATGGCGTGGAATGGGTGATTATGGCGGGGTGGATGCGAATTGTGACCTCGGTGTTGATTGATGCCTTTCTCGATCGCGTCTTGAATATTCATCCCAGTTTGTTACCGAGTTTTCGCGGTGCCCATGCCATTGAGCAAGCCTTTAACGCTGGAGTTAAAATTACCGGCTGTACCGTGCATTTGGTGCGCTTGGAAGTGGACAGTGGCCCCATTTTGATCCAGGCGGCAGTGCCCATTTTGCCCGAAGATACTGTGGAAACCCTCCAGGCGCGGATTCAGGTGCAGGAACACCGGATTTTTCCCAGGGCGATCGCGATCGCGGCCCAAGGATTTTTTCAGCCTGTGGGTTAACTGTGGGCCGGGGGCTGGAGGCGACGATCGCCGTTAACGGGGTGGCTCCGTCCTAAACCATGCCTGGGTTTGGGGAATTTCGATCACAAACTCAGTGCCCTGCCCCAACTGCGAATAACAGGTCAAGGTACCGTGGTGTTTCTCAGTCACAATTTGATGGCTGATCGATAAACCCAGGCCCGTGCCTTTGCCTGTGGGTTTGGTGGTGAAAAACGGCTCAAAAATCCGCGATCGCACCGCCTCGGCAATCCCCGTACCGTTATCCTGAATGCAGATCTGCACAGCCGGAACGAACCCAGATTCTAGGGCGATCGTGCTGGTGGCGGTGGCGATCGTCAGTTGTTGCGGAGTCGGGCAACTTTCCAGGGCATCGATCGCATTACTGATCAAATTCATCAAAACCTGATTCAGCAGCCCCCCATAACACTCCACCAGGGGCAACTCCCCATAGTGCTTGTGGACTGCGATCGCGGGCTTTTGACCCTTGGCTTTGAGGCGATGTTCCAAAATCAGCAAGGTACTGTTGATGCCCTCATGAATATCCACCGCTTCCAGTTTGGTGTCGTTAATGCGCGAAAAGTTGCGGAGCGATCGCACAATTTCCACAATTCGCCCCGTGCCCATCGCCATCGAATTCAGCACCTCGTTCAGATCTTCCCCCAAAAACTCCAAATCAATCTCGGTCATATAGTCCTGAATTGGGTCAGCCGGAGTTGGATAATGGGTCTGATACAGTGCCACAAGGTGCAACAGATTTTGCACATACCCCTGAGCAAACTTGACATTCCCACTAATAAAGTTCACCGGATTGTTGATTTCGTGGGCAATGCCCGCCACCAACTGCCCCAAACTAGACAATTTTTCACTTTGCACTAACTGAGACTGGGTTTGCTTCAAATGCTCCAAAGCCGTTTGCAACTGTTGGGCTTGGGCTTGGGCCGCCCGTTCAGAAGCTTGGGCCTGGGCATATAGATGGGCCTGTTCGATCGCAATTTCTAAATGACTCGCGATCGCCCCCAACATTTCCACTTCCACATCCGCCCATAGATGGGGGTGAGCATTGGCACAAACCAACGCCCCTTGCTGGCCCGACCGGGTCATAAACGGAATGAGCAAACACGATTGCACCGACCAACACCGGAGTAACGTGGCCAAAGGCTTTTCGATTGGTTCTGTGGCCAGGTTGTTAATCCGCAGGGTTTGCCGTTTCAAGATCTTGTCCGCCAACACAATCGTTTGGTTGAGCGGGCAGCTATCCGAGAGTTTCTTCAGTTCGACTTGTTGAATTTCGTGGGTCACGGCTAAGACTGGAAAGGAACTGTCTTCGTCTTCCAGATCGCGCCGACAGTGCCACAGGACATAACTGCGATCGCACTGGAAAATGGCCTGAATTTCTTTGACTGCCGTTTGCAACATGCGATCGAGATCCAGCGATTCCCGGATTTTGGTCGCCAGCCGAAATAAAATAGCTCCAGCGTGGCGGTTCATATCCGTGACCGTGACCGGGGCGACCAGCGACGGCATCCACCCAGGCTCTTCCTCATTCCAGGCTGGCTCCGAGGGGAAGAATTCATGGGAAAGAAAAGCGTTCATAAGCGGCACTGTACTTGGCTTGGAAGGAACCCAGATGGGCCACGCGATCGCGGGTAGACCTATTCAACCGTACTGCCTGCCTCATTCCCAAGCTTTGGGCAGCATTGGGCCGTTGATCCGCGTAGGCTTGTCTGCTTTTCTTAGCGTTCCCGCAATTTCCCCCCAAACTCTAGCCAGTTGAAATTCAGCAAAGTTTATTAAACTTCGATGAGCGATCGGCTAAATAGGGCATTCTAACGGAAGAGGTTCATCCAGATGGGGGAACTCGTCTCTTGGCCAGACAGAACGACCCGCTTACCGTTTAGGGTGGCTGGTTGGGCCAGTCTCTACCCGTCTGCTTTGAGTCTGCCCGCGCCATCCAAGGGAATCGAGCGATATGAACAACAAACCTACCGTTCTGGCCGTCGATGATAGTCCCATCGTGCAACAACTGCTCAAAAACGCGCTGGCAGACTATTATCGGCTGTTGGTGACAGGCGATGCGATGAGTGCCCTGTCGCTGTTGTTTCAAGAACCCATTGCTGTTTTGGTGCTCGATGTGATGATGCCGGACATGGATGGGTTGGAACTGTGCCGAACGATTCGGAATCTGCCGCAGTTCAAGACTTTGCCGATTGTCATGGTGACTTCCAAAGATGCCGCCTTTGACAAAATTCAAGGCCAAATGGCTGGGGCGACGGAATATTTGACGAAGCCGTTTGAACCGGAGCAACTCCGGCAGACGATTCATCGTGTGGTGGGCAGCCCCTTGGCCGAGCCGGTTTAGCCAATGCCGGGGCGCGTTTGCCTTAGCTAGAGGCCCGAAACAAGTGCAAAATTTGGGGGGCGATCGCGTCTAGGGGCAAAATCTGTTGCGCGGCTCCCAGGGCGATCGCGGCTTGGGGCATCCCAAATACGACACTGGTGGCTTCGTCTTGGGCAATCGTCACCCCTCCGGCCTGGGCGATCGCCTGCAACCCATCGGCCCCGTCGCGCCCCATGCCAGTCAGCAAAACTCCCACAGCGGCACGGCGATAATATTGCGCGATCGCCTGAAACAGCAGCGTGACCGATGGCCGATAGCCCCCCACCGCCAGTTTGTGAGAAACGAGTAAGCGCCCTTGCCCATCCAGTTCTAAATGGCGACCATCGGGAGGAAAGTACACCGTGCCGGGTTGGGGGATAAGGCCAGATTGGGCCACCGTGACGGCGATCGCGCATTCCTGGTTCAGCCAATCGACCAAGCCCTGCAAAAAGCCTTCGCTGATATGCTGCACACAGAGCACCGGCACCGGAAACGAAGACGGCAACTGCTGCAAAATTCTTTGCAATGCTTGGGGGCCACCCGTCGAAGCCCCTAAGGCCAAAATCCGAGGGGCGCGAATATCTAGCCGGGGTTGGCCCTGGTGGAGCCGATGGACACTGGGCGCTGGGGGGGGTTCTAGTTTGGGCACAGCGACGGGATTTGGGGCTTGTCGCCGCGTAAACACCGTCACCCCTGCCAGCACCTTAATCCGATTCACCAACGCCGCTTGGGCCTTTTCATATTCCGCCGGTAAGCCTGCCAGGGGTTTGGGGAAGACATCCACCGCACCCGCTTGCAATAGCCGAAATACATTGCGGGTATCTTCTTCTTGCACGGAAGCACTGATGACCAAAATGGGTCGCGGAAAGCGTGCCATCACTTCTTCTGTCAAGCGCAGGCCGTCCATTTTCGGCATGTGCAAATCGGTGCAAATCACTTGGGGATTGCTGAGGGGAATCGCTTGTAGGGCTTCTTCGCCGTTTTTGACTGCTCCCACCACATCAATCCCCGGTGTGGCCTGCAACAGTCGTTGGAGAATGGTAAGGGCGATCGGCGAGTCATCGACCAACAAAACACGAACGGGTTGTGTCGCCACGATTTTTCTAACGGTAAAAGTCAAGCATAGGGCAGAATCCCAAGGGTGGATACTCCGGATTAACGCTCAGCTTGGGGCGGTTGGGAGTCGCGATCGCCCCAACGCCACCCCAACCTGGCCTCACTTATTTTTCACCCATAATTTGCACAATCAATTCGCGGGTGGAGCCATGTTGCCGATGTTCCCACACATAAATTCCCTGCCAAATGCCCAACCCCAAGCGCCCACGCACAATCGGAATTTGTTCTGAAGTGCTGGTGAGGGCCGTGCGGATGTGGGCGGGCATATCGTCTGGGCCTTCGGTGCTGTGAATATAATGATTTCCTTCGGGGACAAGCTTGGCAAAAAAAGCGTTTAAGTCTTTCAGCACATCAGGATCGGCGTTTTCTTGGATGACCAAACTGGCGGAGGTGTGACGCAGGAAGAGGGTACACAGTCCGGTAGCAATCCCGGATTCGGCAACAACAGCCTGAACTTTGGCGGTGACTTTGCAAAGCGATTTGCCCTGGGTGGGAATGCCCAAAATTTGTTGGTGGTAGGCCATGATGGTGGGAGTTAAAAAGGGGAATACGCGATCGCGCTGCTTTGGTTTTACCGCATTTCCGCGACCTTGCAGGTTAATTAACCCGTCCCCCGCGCTTCAAAAAAATCTATGATGCCAGTGCCCTGAAATCATTAGAATGAGCCAAGTTCTCCCGCGCACCCGTCGTAATCTGTCATGAGTATTGAACAACGCCTCGATCGCATCGACGAAAAACTTGACACCAATACAGATCAAATTGCCCGCCTGACCGAAGTGTTGTTTGGGGGCTTGGCCGAATTCCGCGCGGATATGGCCGAATTGAAAGCCAGTCAAGAACGCCTCTCCGACAAACTCGACCGCTTAGCAGATATTGTGCAAGCCCAAGCCGATGTGGCAAAACAACAAGCGGCTGTTGCCCAACAACAAGCTGATACCGTCGCCCGCTTGGCGCGGATTGTGGAACAGGTGCTTGTTGATCGGGCTGGGCCAGCGAGTTAGCGATCGCCGTTAGCTGTCGGTTTTGGCCCGTTGCCGCAAAATGAAGTCCGCGATCGCCAGATCCATCGGCGTGGTGACTTTCAAGTTGGTTTCTTCCCCCGCCACAATCTTTACCGGCAGATTGCATTGCTCAAACAGCATCGCGTCATCGGTCACTTGCCACTCCTGCTCTTGGCCCTGCTGATGACAGCGCGTAATGAGTTCCACATTAAAGCCTTGAGGGGTTTGGGCTGCCCAGAGATTGGTGCGATCGGGGGTGCCTGTGATCAATTTGGAGCCAGCATCCACCATTTTGATTGTGTCTTTTACTGGAATTGCGGCCACCAGCCCCGTACAGGTTTCTAACTCTTGGGCACAGCGATCGAACAACTTCGGTGTGACCAAACATCTTGCCCCGTCATGGATCAGCACCTTCTCTGCTACGGCGGGTAAATCTTGCAACCCCCGAAAGACCGATTCTTGTCGGGTTGTACCGCCCGGAATCAAGTGGACAATTTTGGTCATGCCCAAGGCTTGCACAATCTCTTTGAAGTCGTGGAAATCATCCGGCTGGCCCACCACGCCAATCCAGCGAATGGAACGCGAGGCTTTTGCCGCTAACAGAGTCCACGCTAACAACGGTTTACCCTGTAAGGACAGCAACAACTTGTTGCGATCGCTCCCCATACGACGACCAGATCCAGCAGCCGGAATGATAAGATACACGGGACTCCTCGCTTGAAAATTCTCTCTATTATCGCAAGGCTTGGAACTTCCTGAAGGGCCGATCCAAAAGAGAAATTGAGAACACCATCATAATTTTTCCAATTCGGTGATGGAGAACGCATAAAACTTTGCGAGTTCATCCCCTAAAATATGAAGCGAATTTGGCGTAACAAAATCATATGCGGATAGTAGCCCTCGTTCCTGGTGGAATTGGCGATCAAATCTTGTTTTTCCCCACATTGGATGCTCTAAAGCAGACCTATCCCAATGCCCAAATCGATGTCGTCGTCGAACCCCGTGCCGCCGTTGCCTATCGGGTGAGCAAGTCGGTACGCAATACAATTTTGTTTGATTTCAAAGCGCGAAATAGCCTCGCGGATCTGGGTAATTTGCTGGGTACCATTCGCGATCGCGAATACGACATTGCCCTTTCCTTGGGCCAGCGCTGGGCCGTGGGCTTCTTGCTCTGGCTCACGGGGATTCCAACACGGGTTGGCTTTGCTGGGGCTGGGGGCGAACGCTTCCTCACCAATCCCGTTCCCCTGAACAAAAACCAGTATGCCGCTGCCATGTACCACGATTTGTTAAAAGGGCTGGCTATTCTCACCCCCTGCCCTGAATTGGCGGTCAGCGTCCCCGCGAAAGATCTGGATTGGGCGGATGCGGAGCGGCAACGTTTAGGCATTGGCAGCGGCGGCTACGTCATTATTCACGGCGGTTCCAGCCAACTTGCCAAAGTCAAAGGCATCGATAAAATCTATCCCGTTGAGAACTGGCAGGGGGTCATCGCCGACTTTACTCAGCGCCAACCGGATCTGCCCATTGTCATTGTGGAAGGGCCGGAAGATCAGTCGGTGGTGCAAGCTCTTGTGGCGGCGAATCCAGGGCTAAAAGTCACGGCTCCAGAAGATATTGGCAAGCTCACCGCCATGATTGCGGGGGCCAGTCTGATGCTGTGTACCGATAGTGCGCCCATGCATTTGGCCGTGGCGGTGAAAACCTATACCCTGGCGGTATTTGGGCCAACTGATCCAGCCAAATTGTTGCCCGCAGACAGTCGCTTTATTGGAATCAGGTCGCTGACGGGGAAAATGGCCGACATTGCCCCAGCTACGATTACAGAGAAAGTTTGGGCGGGGGCTGCAAGCTAGTCCCACTGATGGCATTTGCGGGGTCAGGCTTGAAGGTTGCATCGATTGAAGCGATCGCGATCGCGTGGCAAGATGGTTGGGCACTGATTCCTGTAACAATCCACTTTGCTAGTTGAAGACGCTTCCACGATCGCCGCGATCGCCACGACCCCTGCGGGCATCGCCCAACTCCAACCCTTGCAATCGGCGCTTGCCGCCACGCTCTGGGTGCCGCTCCCGTTGGCAGAGCCGCCCGCCACTCAACCCTACTCCGATCCCCTGAAGGCGCATCTGGCTGATCTGTGGTTCACGGCGGATGCGATTGTCTTTTGTCTGGCGATCGGGGCAGTGGTGCGGTTGATCGGGCCATTGTTGCAGCAAAAGGCGACTGATCCAGCGGTGATTGTGGTGGATGAAACGGGCCAGTTTGTGGTGTCCCTGTGTGGGGGGCATCGGGCGGGGGGCGATCGCCTGACCCAGACCATTGCTGCCATCCTGGGGGCAACGCCAGTTATCACGGGAGCCGCTCACCGGGCCGGGTTGCCGGGGTTGGATGTGTTGGGTGATCCCTTTGGCTGGCGGCGGGGGGAGGGGGATTGGACTGCGGTGAGTGCGGCGATCGCCCGTGGGGAAACCGTCCAAGTGATTCAGCAAGCCGGAACAATGCTCTGGCGGGATCATTTGCCTTCAGACCATCCCTTCGACTGGGACCCTGCACCCAACGCCACGGCTCAAGTTTGGATCAGTCCAGAACGCCCCCCCGCTGCACCCATTCCTGCGGTGTCCTGGCATCCACGGGTATTGTGGGTGGGGATTGGCTGCGAACGGGGCACTCCGGCCGCAGTGATTGACCACGCAATACGGTCGGTGTTTCAGGCGCAGGGCTTGGCGGAGGCGGCGATCGCCGGGATCACGACGCTGGACTTAAAAGCCGATGAGGCCGGATTATTAACCGTCTGCCGCGATCGCCAGTTGCCCCTGCACTGTTTCACAGCGGCCCAATTGCAAACTGTTGCGGTGCCCAATCCCTCGGAGGTGGTTGCGGCCGAAGTAGGCACCCCCAGCGTCGCCGAAGCCAGTGCCCTGCTCCAGGCCAATACCGCGATCGCGCCCCTTGACCCGGATGCGCCGCCCGCCCAGTTACGGGTGCCCAAGCAGGTGATCCGGTTAGCTGACCAGCCCGGAGCCGTCACCATTGCGATCGCCCAAGCCGCCCAAGAATTCACCGCGCGAACGGGCCAACTCTGGCTAGTCGGCACTGGCCCCGGCGACCTCACCCAGATTACCCCGGCGGCCAAAGGGGCGATCGCAGCCGCTGATGTGGTTATTGGCTATTCGTTGTATGTGGATCTCGTCAAACCCCTATTGCGACCGGGCCAAATCGTCGAAACCCTGCCCATTACGCAAGAACGGCAACGGGCGGAACGGGCGATCGCCCTGGCGAACTGGGGCTTGACCGTGGCGGTGATTTCCTCTGGCGACTGCGGCATTTACGGAATGGCCGGGTTAGTCATGGAACAACTCCAGGCCCAACAGTGGGATGGCAAAGCCCCAGCCGTGCGGGTCTTTCCGGGGATTACGGCGCTCCAGTCCGCCGCCTCGCGGGTCGGTTCGCCCTTGATGCACGATTTTTGTGCCATCAGCCTGAGTGATTTGCTCACCCCCTGGGCGGTGATTGAAAAACGCCTGATAGCAGCGGCCCAGGCGGATTTTGTCGTGGCGCTGTACAACCCCAAATCCCAAACCCGCACGGAACAGATCGCGATCGCCCAAGGCATTTTCCTCCAATATCGCGCCCCCACAACCCCGGTGGCCCTGGTGCGATCGGCCTACCGCCCTGACGAAACCGTGACCCTGACTACCCTGGCAGAATTGTTGACCCAGCCCATTGATATGTTGACCACTGTCCTCATCGGCAACCAAAGTACCCGCCGCTACGCCGATTGGCTGATTACGCCACGGGGTTATCTCGGATTTGAGTCAGCCCCCACTGCTTCATTACACTAGGAGAAGACCGCTTGAGGCAATGAGGATTTTTTTATGATGGGGAATCGGCAGATGGGCAATGGGTGGCAAGGCGGGGCGCGATCGCGTGCTGTTACTGCGGGGGCGTGGTTTTATCTAAGGCGTTGGCTAGTGGGTTTGGGGGCGATCGCTCTGTTCCTCAGTTGCAGCCTGCCAGTTCATGCTGCGCCCACTGGCCTTAAATATACTCAACAATATGCCCCGCCCCCGTCCTACAGCAACGCCAACCTCAAAGACCGCGATTTCTCCGCCCAACATCTGCGCGTGGCCGAATTTTCCAACGCCAACCTCAACGGGGTGAACTTTACTAACGCCGACTTGACCGGGGCCGTCCTCAGCGCCTCCACGATGGTCGATACAAACTTGCACGGAGCCGACCTCACCCAGGCCATGCTAGATCAGGTCAAAATGCTGCGAACCGATCTCAGTGATGCGGTGCTCGCCAACGCCATTCTGCTCAGCACCACGTTTGAGGATGTCCTGATCGTCGGGGCGGATTTTAGTGATGCCTTGCTAGATGGCGCACAGGTGAAAGCCTTGTGTAAAATCGCCGCTGGTGTGAATTCTCAAACCGGCATCGCGACTCAAGATTCCCTGGGCTGTTAGGCCATTGTTACAAGAGTTAGGGTTTAACCGTTGGCGGGGGCGGTTATGCTTTTGTGGGTGTTTTTCTCGTAAGGGTTTATGGCTTCGTCGTTCCCCAATCAGTCAATGGATAGATCTCCAGTTTCAACCTCAACTGCTGTTTCCACGGTCGGCATTATCGGCGGTGGCCAATTGGCCTGGATGATGGCAGCAGCGGCGGCAAAACTGGGGATTCACTTGGTGATCCAAACCCCCAGCCAGGATGACCCGGCAGTGGCGATCGCCCACCACACAATCTTTGCGCCCATTGCCGATGCCCAAGCCACAGCCCAAATGGCGACCCAGTGCGATGTGATTACCTTTGAAAACGAATTCGTGGATCTGCCTGCCCTGAAAGCCCTGGAAGCGACTGGGGTTTGCTTTCGGCCCCGCTTGGCTGTCCTGGAACCGCTGCTGGACAAATACCACCAGCGATCGCTCTTCCGCCAACTCGATCTCCCCACCCCCGATTTTTGGCCCCTGGAAGCCCTGCACCTCTCTCCCCAATATCACCCCACCGATCGCACCCCAGCGTTAACCTGGCCCTTGGTGCTCAAAACCCGTCGCCACGGCTATGACGGCCAGGGTACTTTTGTTTGCGCGGATCAAACGGCTTTGACCCAAACCCTCCAGCGGTTGCCTGCCGTCCCATTTTTGGTGGAAGCGTTTGTGCCCTTTGAGCGGGAGTTGGCGATTATGGCGGCGCGATCGCACAATGGCGAAATTGTCCTCTATCCCGTGGTGGAAACGGTGCAAGAAGCGCAGGTCTGCCGCCGCGTTTTTGTTCCCGCTGCGATTCCTCCCGCTGTCAGTGCCCAAGTGGCAGCGATCGCCCGTACCTTGCTCACCCATTTAGAAGTTGTGGGTATTTTCGGCATTGAGCTATTTCTCACCGCTGATCACCAGGTTTTAGTGAACGAAATTGCGCCCCGCACCCATAATTCTGGGCACTTTTCTCTGGATGCTTGCAACTGCTCCCAATTTGAACAACACCTGCGGGCGGTGGCGGGTTTCCCCCTCGTCCCTCCCACCCTCAAAACCCCCGGTGCCGTTATGGTCAATCTCTTGGGGTATGAACAGTCCTTTAGCGACTATCAGGCGCAACGGAAGGCTCTGGCGGCGCTCCCAGCGGCCTTTGTGCATTGGTATGGCAAAGCGGAGTCGCGTCCTGGTCGGAAACTGGGTCATGTCACGGTGTTATTGCCCGCCTCGGAGCGATCGCTCATGGCCCAAGCCACGGCAATGGCCCAAAAAATTGAGTCAATTTGGTATCCCACCCACGCCGAAACCAGCCTTCATTAATTGCGCCAAGAAAACTCATGCTTTTGTTGGATTTCTGCACAGTGCGCGATCGCTAAATTAGAGTTACCGCAAATTTACGGAAAACTCCGCCATTTCACTGTTGATTGCAATAAATCAAGTAATGCTGAATGAGCAAAGTGTCGTGTTCGGATATCCGCAGAATTGCAACTGTCGTTTATGAAAAAGGTTGCCATAGAATTGGATTGTGCTAATATCGATAGCTGTGATCGCTACTTTCATCCGTGCCTATTTATCCCAGCCATTCTAAGCAGAACTGGATAAAAGCTAAGCCAGAAAAGTAGCCACGTTCCATTCCTGGACTCTTCAGATTGAGTAATTGTAAAAATTAGATTTTGCAACCGGGAATGATTAATTGTTAAGGATTTGAAAAATCTACTTTGTGATTGAGACGGATATGAACCAGCAGGTTATTCATCCGATGGCTAAGTTGCAGCGGCAAGTCCAAAAACTTGTCAATTCCAACCTGTTAAAGCCGACGGATAGTATTTGGAAAATTGCACTACTCTACGGTGACGAATGGGCTTACTGGAAGCAAGAATTGCTGGCCTATGACTTCACTATGCAAGACCCCGTGAGCGAGTTGCTGCTTGTCGAAGGGTGGGACGACGAAGATTAATCGTGGTCTATCCTGGCTAATCGGATCTGACTTAGGCAGCGATTGGGTTAGCCATTGGCTGTAAGCGGCAAGGGGTTGCTTGCAGGTGGGAACGATACAATTCACGCTTAAAAGCCTGAGCGGTGCCTAAATGGGAAATGGCGATCGCTCAGGCTAAATTAAGTGACTGCAAGAAGTGCCCCAGGGCTACCCGGCAGAATTGTCTGTGCTGTTCGCTAAGCCTTATTTGATTGCTCAAGGCCGTGGGAGTTGGCGTTTCTCCTTCACCGTCCTTTACCGACGTAGGCTTGCCGCCCAAGAGGATCAAGCTCACCCTAGGATGCGGGCATAAAACTCTTGTTCGGTCATCAGGTCGGTTGTGGCTTCCACCCGGTCTAAGAAAACTTTGCCATCTAAATGATCGAGTTCATGCAAAAAGATCCGGGCAATGAAGCCGGTGAGTTGCTGTTGGTGGATTCTTCCCTGGCTGTCTGTGTATTCCACCGTGATTTCCCGCGATCGCGGCACCAGTCCCCGAATTCCCGGTACGCTCAAGCAGCCCTCCCAGCCTTTTTCCGTGGTTTCAGATTGGGCCAAAACTCGCGGATTAAGCATGGCGATCGGGGCCATTTCTGGCGCATCCGGGTAGCGGGGATTGGGCCGAGACGCAACGACAAACAGCCGTACCGACTCACCCAGTTGTGGCGCAGCGATGCCAACTCCATTCGATTTTTTGATGGCCTTGAGTAAGGTTTTGATCAATTGTTGAATGGCCGGGTCGCTAACATCCTCAATGGGCTGGGCGATTTGACGCAGGGTTGGGTTGCCAAGTTGCAGAATGGGGGCTGGGCGAGAAATCATGGTGGTTTAGTTATCGTTCTACGTCGTCAGCTTGGGCGGTTTGGGTGGGGAAGCGATCGAGGCGGACGGCCAAGTTCACGGTCTGACCGTTGCGCCCAACTTCCATCTGGATGGTATTGCCAACGCCACCCTTTTCGACGGCTTGCTGTACCGAATCGGCTGAGGTGACGGCTTGCCCATTGATCTTGCGGATGACATCCCCAAGTTTTAATCCGGCTTTAGCGGCGGGAGAATTACGCATGATCCCCAGCACCAAAACCCCTTGTTTGTCTTGCACATTGATCGTGCTTTCCGGGTCTTTGTTGATCTGTTGCCGCAAGTCGTCGGTGAGGGTGGCCATGCGGATACCGACGTAGGGGTGATCCACTTTCCCGGTGGCGACGAGCTGGTCGGCAATGCGTTGGGCGGTGTTGATGGGGATGGCAAAGCCTAAACCTTGTGCCCCACCGATGATGGCTGTATTCATGCCAACGACCTGCCCGTCTTGATTCAGCAAGGGGCCACCGGAGTTGCCGGGGTTGATGGCAGCATCGGTTTGGATGAAGTCTACTCGCTTGTCGGGGACTCGCACATCGGCGCTGCTGCGGCCTGTGGCACTGATGATGCCGACGGTGACGGTGTTTTCTAGGCCGAGGGGATTGCCGATCGCGATCGCCCATTCTCCTGGTTTCAGGCGATCGGAATTGCCCAGATTCACAGTGGGTAAGTTTTGGGCTTCTACCTTCACGACGGCCACATCGGTCAACGAGTCTGAACCCAACACTTTACCTTGCAACTCGCGGCCATCCTTCAATTTGACCGTCACTGTATCAGCCCCGCTGACCACATGGGCATTGGTCAAAATCAGCCCATTGGAGCTAGTGATAAAGCCCGATCCCTGGCCCCGTTCAACGCGAGTAGATGGCCCATTCGGCACGGCTCCGCCAAAGAACTGTCGAAACATAGGATCGTTGAAAATGGCTGGCAGCCGAGTTCTCACCGTCCGCGCGGAATCAATTCGCACCACCGCTGGCCCTACCCGATCCACGGCATTGACCACAAAGTTGGGGTTATTGCCAGAGAGGATGGCACTGCTGCGGCTCTGGGCAATTTGGGGCGCGGGTGCTGGTGCTTGGGCGATCGCTTGCGACGTTGTTTGGGGTTGCGTGGTTAGCCAGGATTCGCCAGCCAACGCAATACCCGCACCGAACATGGGTAACGCTAACCAGGTTGCCACTTTTTTAATGGGCAATTTGGCAAACTTGCGGCGCTGATGGGCTGAAGTGTTCATTGTTGTTTGAATCTGACCTCGTTCTACTGCATCTAACTCTAGCCAGGGGATATGACGCTTGAATCACGTTTTTATCACAGGGGAATGAATTCTATGATGCCATTCCAGGCTGGACGTGATGACGGGCGCAGGCAGCGACTGTTCCACGGCTTCTTTTCAGTTATAAAACAGTTATAAAACATTCTCCGTGGGGAACCGCAAGCTTTTGGCCCTAACGTATACACCGATCGCTTTAATTTAGGCAGGAAACTGATTCGATCCCCCTCAATCCCCCTTAAAAAGGGGGACTCTTAAGCTTTTGGGTTTGGTTCTTCCCTCCTTTTGCTACGCCGCAAGCGCATCCCCGCAGGGGCTTAGGAGGGTTCGGGAGGATTGGAGCAACTTGTGTGTACACAGTAGCTCCCTAGGGAGCGGGGACGGGGGAAGGGCGACCCACAAAATCAGATTTGATTTAATCCACGATTCCAAGCGATCGCCATTGGGATTTTTGTCATTGCAAATTCATCTCGGAAACACGATCGCGACACACCACTTTGGCAGGATTAAATCACAGGTGAATGAACTGCCGGGTTAGATAACCAACAGCCAGCGTTAGAACTTCAAGCGATTGGTTGCGTTGAACGGTCTCCTCTCAAAGGGAAACAGTTGGGTTGGTTATCTGCCCGTTTTCCATATTGGAACGCGACTGGCGCGATCGCCCCTACACAAACACATGGCTAAACTCGCAAGTCAGGTCAACTCGCCCTTTGCGGAGCATGGCCGGATCAAGGCGCTCAGTGGTATTACAGGTCATCAACACCAACAACCGTTGCTGGGTTTGGATGCCCGTTTCTTCCACCACGCTGCGGTACAACGTTCCGTCCAACAAACTCAAGATGTGTTCCGTTTTATTGTTGGATTGCGCCACTTCCGAAGCCCGATCCTGGGCCAAGTTGTCGGCTTCATTAATGATCAGACACACCCGCTCTAAATAGTGGGGCGGCACAAAGTTCTGCACCGCATCGTGATCCAGAATGAAGGTGACATAGCCCAGAGGCACCAGAATTTCCTTCGCGATCGCCTGCGCCCAAGCCGTTTTCCCCGTCCCAGGCACCCCACTGACCAACACCGCCAACTGCGGCTGCGTCAAAACCGCCTGTTGCACTGCATCAGTAAAACCTTGCACATCGTGGGGAAAACTCCGCAGGGGAAAGTCCGCTTGAATTTGGCCCACCCGACTTTGGTAGCCACTGAGCATCACCGCCAGCCCATGCGCCACTTTACTCACCAGCGGTTTGAGGTCAGCAGCCATCACCGTCAAGCGGCGTTCCTTCCCCAAATGGTCAATTTGCAGCCACACATCTGGGTTTTCCCAATGGCCATAGGCCGTGCTGATGATGTCTAGCCGTTGCCAGTCTGTGAACTGCTGCACCGGATAGTAGAAATACCGATCCATGCAGTATTGCGTGATCAAGTCAGGTGGCCCCAAAAATTTCAGGATTTTGTGAATGATGGTTTCCTGAAGCTTGGTGAAAACATGGTCGATCGCAATGCTGTCGCGGCTGAGGATCGGCTTGATCGGAGTTTCCACCATCAGCGTGTCTACGTGGCGGTGATTGGGATAGGGTGGGTCAGGGGTGATGTAACCCCAAAATTCATCCAGATGATACCGCGCATCCGCAGAAAACAAGTTTATTGCATTGGCCCACCAGGTATACTCGCGGCGACCGGCAATGTTGGCCAAGCTGCTGTTGAGGTTGAACCAGCGATGGGTGAGTTCCGCCGTATCCCGCAGGACGAGATCGCCCAGAAACTTGAGATCGATTTGCCGATGGTAAGGTCGCCAGCCCGCACTTAACAAGCCCTGGGTTTGGGATTGCCGAGGATTGTAGGAATCGTAGGGATCGTAGTAAGACATGGCGGGTCAACACAGTGAGGAGGCAAGGCCAGAGCAACAAGACAGCGCACCCGATCGCAGGGCTGGACAAGGGAGCAACTAGCCGAAGTTCTTTTTATGATAGTGCGAGGTTTTGGCGATCGCGGTGGCCGCCGCGCTCCTGTATTACATTGTAACTAAATGCTACAGGTATGTCGAGGGGCGATCGGGAGCGTTGCCAATAGTTCAGCCCAGTCCGCGTGCTATCCCTGGAGAGTCGGTAAGATGGAGGCGGGTTGGTTGTGGTGCATTGTCTAGGAATGATTGGTCTATGGAGTATCGGCAACTGGGGCAGAGTGAGCTGAAGGTGTCTGCCCTGTGTCTGGGGACGATGACCTTTGGGCAGCAGAACAACGTGGCCGAGGCCCATCGGCAGTTGGATTGTGCTGTGGATTATGGCGTGAATTTTATCGACACGGCAGAAATGTATCCGGTGCCTGCAAAGGCCGAAACTCAGGGTCGCACTGAGGAGTATGTTGGGCAATGGCTGGTGCAGCAACCCCGCGATCGCGTGATTGTGGCAACCAAGGTGGCTGGCCCCTCGCGGGGGATGAAGTGGATTCGCCAAGGGCAACAGGCGCTCAATCGGGCCAATGTGACAATGGCGGTGGAAGGGAGTTTGCAGCGACTCCAGACAGACTACATTGACCTCTACCAGATTCACTGGCCCGATCGCCCGGTGCCGCTGTTTGGCCAAACGGTGTTTACGCCCCAGCCCGACCGGGAAACCGTGGCGATCGCGGAGCAACTGCAAGTCTTTGCCGACCTCATCGCCGCTGGCAAAATCCGTTACCTGGGCCTCAGCAACGAAACGCCCTGGGGCATTACCACTTTTTGCCACACCGCCCGTCAGTTGGGGTTGCCAGTGATTGTCTCCGTGCAAAATGCCTATAACTTGCTGAACCGGGTATTTGATTGGGCCTGGGCGGAGGCGTGTTACCAGGAACAGGTGGGGATGCTGGCCTACAGTCCCCTGGCCTTTGGCTGTTTGAGTGGCAAATATCTAGAGCGCCACACGGAACCCCAGGGTCGTCTGGAACTGTTTAGTGGCTTTGGTCAGCGGTACTTGAAGCCCAATGTCCCAGAGGCGGTGGCGGCCTATCACGCGATCGCCCAGCAGCATCACCTTGCCCCGGTGCAAATGGCGCTGGCGTTTGTGCGGCAACGGTGGTTTGTGACCAGTACGATTATTGGGGCAACCACCCTGGAGCAATTGCAAGAGAACCTGGTCAGTACCACGATTACCCTCAGCCCAGAGGTGTTGGCGGCGATCGAGGCGGTGCATCAGCAGTATCCCAACCCAACGCCCTAACGCTTCGGGGCGTAAAAAGTGCCTTCCACTTCCACAATGTCGTCTTGGTTCAGGCGATCGACTTCCACAATGGTGCGGGGTGGGTATGGCCCTTCGCCCCACAGTTCTTTTTGGATCTGGTTCACCACGGGCCGATGGCGATACATATCCGTCACATAGACCACGAGGCGCACGGCATCTTTGAGGGTTGCACCGTCGGATTCGGCAATGAATTTCATATTCAGGAACGCTTGCCGCACGCGCCCTTCGACATCGGGCACTAGGGCGTTGGTTTTGGGATCAATGCCGCGCATCCCGGCGACAAACACAAAGTCTCCTGCCCGTGCACCCAAGCCCCAGGTGGCGGTTGGTTTGATGGCTCCGGCGGGTTCTAGAATTTTGACTGTTGATTTGGCGGGCTGCGATCGCCCCGGTTGGCCCATCACTGCTACCACCACCAGACTGCTGGCCCATAGTATCCAAGGGGATTTGTTCATCGCTCAACTCCGTATTCTCAACGTTCTGTTCCGGTGGCCGGGGGAAAATCGCGCTCGCTGTTTCTGCTGGACTTTTGCCTTTGGCCACTGTCCCTATGCAACCACGGAAACTGTCTGGGCGATCGGAATTTCAATCACAAATTCTGTGCCGATCCCTGGGGTGGAATGACACTCCAGGCGACCGCCGTGCTTTTGCGTCACGATGTCGTAACTAATTGATAACCCCAGTCCCGTGCTTTTGCCGACGGGTTTGGTGGTGAAGAAGGGATCAAACAAGCGTTGCTGGATGGCGGGGGGAATGCCACAACCGTTGTCCGCGATCGCAATCTGCACCCACTGGGCATTGAGCGATCGCGTCCGAATCGTAATTGTGGGTTCCTGCTGGCTTGTCGGGGTTTCGTCTCCTGCGATCGGGCGGGGGGTTTCTTCCAACGCATCCAGGGCATTGGTCAACAGATTCATAAACACCTGATTCAGTTGCCCTGCGTAGCATTCCACGGGCGGCAGCGCACCGTAGTATTTGATGACTTGAATGCCAGTGGCATGGCCTTTGGGTTTCAAGCGATGTTGCAAGATCATCAACGTACTGTCGATCCCCTCATGGACACTCACCGTTTTCATCTCGGCTTCGTCCATCCGCGAGAAGGTGCGTAAAGAGGCCACGATGGTTTTGATGCGATCGGCCCCCACCTGCATCGATTGCAAGAGCTTGGGTAAATCTTCCACCAAAAACTCCAGATCCATCGCATCAATTTCGTGGGCAATTTGGGGCTGGGGGTGGGGATAGTGCTGCTGATACAACGACAACAGGTAGATTAGGTCTTTTGTATAGGTGTTGGCATGGTTCAAATTGCCATAGATAAAATTGACGGGGTTGTTAATTTCGTGGGCGACTCCGGCGACTAATTGCCCCAACCCAGACATTTTTTCGCTTTGAATCAGTTGCGATTGAGTTTGGCGCAGGGCTTGCAGGGTTTGTTGCAGTTCGCTGGCTTGTTGGCGGAGTTGGGTTTCGGAACTTTGGAGTTCTTTTTCCTGGGCTTGCAGGAGGGCAATTTGTGCTTTGGATTTGGCCGATAGGCGGGCCTGCCGTGCAATCACGAAACCCGCCCCCACGGGGAGTGCCGCCAGTGTTAGGGCCAAGAGATTTAGCCCAATGAGTTGGGATTCTAAATTTTGGCGGGGAATGACCAGGGCGACTGACCAATTGGCTTGGTCTAAGGGCACATAGGCAATGTATTGTTCCTGGCCGTCTAGGGTGAGCAGTTCGATGCCGCGATCGCGGTTGACCATGCGCTGGGCCACTTGGGCCAAGGGAAGATTGGGCGCAGTCAACAAGCTGGCATTGGGTTGCGCGGTTGTGGCTTCAAACGCGGGATTGGGATGGGCAATGGCAAATCCTTCGGAGTTCAGGGCAAAGGCATAACTGCCCTCGCCATAGGTGAGTTGCTGCACAACCTGTTTGATGCGCTCAATGCGGAGGTTGCCGTTTAACACGCCGCTGGGCAGTTGGTTGGGCTGGGTGGTGGTGCGGATGGGGGCGGCGATCGCAATCAGCGTATCTCCAGACGACCGCGCTGTAAACGGGTCAGAAACTGTGGTCTCGCCAGTCATGGCGGTTTTGAAATAGGGGCGATCGCCGAGGTTTAATCCTTTGGCATAGCCCACTTTGGTATTCCAAAAGGTGCCGTCCCTTTGGATCATCACAAAGGAGAAGAAGTCCTGGAGGCGATCGCGTTCAGCTTTGAGCAGGGGACTGGCCGTTGACCAATTGAGCGATCGCACAGCGGCATGGTTGGCCAACATTTCCACTTCAGTCCGCCGCACAGCTAACCATTGATCAATTTCGTCGCTGCCCTCTTGCACCACCAGAACGGCTTTTTGTTTAAGCTGGGCCAGGATTAAATCATGCACTGTGCGGTAATTCATCAGCGCCAGCCCGCCCGTTAGCGCGACGGCACTCGCCAAGAGGATGGGTAAATAGCGATTACGCCGACTGTGGGGGCGATCGCGTTGCTGCAATTTCCAGGTAATCCATCGCTGATTGAGTCGCTCTTGCATACCGTGTCATTCCAGACGAACTTTGCAAACACTGCAAAAAACTCAGTGAGCCAAGCCGTGTAGCCTTTGCCAAGGGCGCAGGGTGCGAACCCCAAAACACATTTTCTGTTGAGAGTATTTTAGCGCCTCGACCCTTTTGGCTGTGCTACACAACCTCGATATCCGCGATCCACCCTGTTGCTAGAATGCCCGGTTTCGGCTCAGGGACACAAGGGCATTGGAGAAATACCTCCAACTTTAGCCATAACGATTTCTGCATCGATTTGGGCCAGTTGTGGCCAAAGGCAAATTAAACCAGCCCCCGCAATGCCTGGAGTTCGGCCTGGAGCGATCGCGGCGCATACCCCAGGGCAAAGGCTTTGGTGCTGTCTAACGCTACATCGGCGGGCCGGGTCGCCGCCATTGGCACATCCCGTTGCCGACAGGCCGTGAGGGTTGCCGCAGGCAAATCCAGGGCTTCCACCATTAATCGCCCAAACTCATAGCGCGAAATTCGCTCTGGGCCGCCGAGATGCAGGATTCCCTGAGCTTTTGCTAAAGCTAAAAGTAGCCCATTGGCTGCTGTGGTGCCGCTGACCGGGGTGCGAAATTCGTCGGTGAATAACCGTAATTCCTGACCGCTGCGGAGGATCTGGGCAAAGTCTTGCAGAAAACTGCGGGCGGCGGGATGGGTCGCGCCAAACAGTAGGGGCATCCGGCAAATGGCGGCTTGGGGGTAGCGGGCCAAAATGCCAGTTTCGGCTAAGACTTTGTGTTCGCCATAGCGACTGAGGGGCGAAACGGGGGCGGTTTCGGTGTAGGGTGCGTGGCTGCCATCAAATACCAGGTCGGTGGAGGTAAAGGCGAGGGGAATGGCTCGGTCGGCACACAGGTCGGCGATCGCCCAGGTGGCCAGAACATTGATTTGGTAGGCGGTTTCGGGGTCGGTTTCGCACCGATTGGCGCTGGATTGGGCAGCTAAATGCACCACGGCATCGGGTTTAACCTGCTGAAATAGGTCACTCAGGGCGGCGCGATCGGTTAAGTCTACCGGGACGAGGGTTGTGTGGGGAATAGCGGGCGATCGCGTTTGGTAGGTGCCGTAGACCTGCCAGTGGGGGGCCGCGAGTTGACAGAGATTCCAGCCGAGAAAACCGCTGGCTCCGGTGACAAGAAGGGTTTGCGCCATGAGGGAATTGCTCTTATCTGTCGCGAAGGCGAGTTGGTGGCCGCGATCGCCCCTCAAGGGATGGAGGACAAACGCGCCAACTCCATTTAAGCTGACATTGGTTTGGTTTTTACTTCCGGTTATAGATTCACTCTGCGGCTGCACGCGGCAAGGAACTGACTTGAGAGGTTGGCTTTGCCAGGGCGCTTGGTTGATACGGAAGGACTTGACTAGATTGGGTATTTAGCTCGGATTGGGTTGGTCAGAAAGCCTGCGGTAGGGACGGATATGAAAGGAATGGGGCATAAGCCAAGTGCAAGAGCGTTGCAACGGATTCGCGCGCTCAGTCATGTGTTGGACAATGCGATCGCGATACCGGGAACGAAGTTGCGTTTTGGGCTAGATCCTTTGTTGGGTCTATTTCCAGGCGCGGGGGACTGGGTCAGCGCGGTGTTGTCGGTCTACATTGTGCTGGAGTCGTTGCGGTTTCGGTTGCCGAGGCCAGTGCTGACCCAAATGCTGTCGAATTTGATTTTGGATATGGCGGCAGGTTCGGTGCCAGTGCTGGGGGATGTGTTTGATGTCACCTGGAAGGCCAACCACCGCAATGTGAAATTGTTAGAGGCCAGTTTGCAAGATCCGACGCCGCCGCCGCCGGCAAATCGTTTGTTTGTTGGCTTGGTGGTGCTGGCGTTGCTGGGCATATTGGCGATCGTGTCGCTGACGGTCTTTTTTGTGCTCCGGACGGCGCTGCAAGTGGTACAAGGGGCCGGGTAGCGATCGCGATTAGGATTAAATCTGCTTTAGAGTCCTGGTTCAAAATTCAAAATAAGGTGAGTTGGGCGGCTGGGGTTGGGGTTTCTCGCTCAATGCCTTCGTGGTGCAAGAGCCATTGTTTGCGCTGAATGCCGCCTGCATATCCCGTTAAGGCTCCGGTGCTGCCGATGACTCGGTGACAGGGAATGGCGATCGCGATGGGATTTTGGGCATTCGCTAACCCGACGGCGCGGCAGGCGTTGGGCTGGCCGATTTGGGTCGCGAGTTGTTGGTAGGTGCGGGTGGTGCCCGGAGGGATGGTGCGGAGGGCTTGCCAGACGGTTTGCTGAAATGGGGTGCCGCCGGGGGCAAGGGCGATCGCGTCTAGGGCCGTGAGTTCCCCGGCTAGATAGGCTTGCAGGCAATCGCTGGCCCCCAGAGGATTGGAGGATGGACGGAGTTGTACGGGGCCAAGCCGCTTTGTCAGCGATCGGGTCATGCGATCGGCACAATCGGCAAAGTCAATCGCGTGGATCTGTTGCTCGTTGGTGACAATCATGATGTCGCCCAAGGGGGAGGCGATCGTGTCAATCCACAATTCCTGCTGCATTCCAAGTTCCTGACAGTTCATCCATTCTAGCGGGGCAACTGGCCAGCAAAATAAAGTTATTGCCAAAGCAAAAAGCGCCAGGATCACTGGGATCGAGGCGCTTTGAGCTCATGAAAAAAACGACTTGGCCTCAGCCTTACAGGCTTAAGACACTGAACTCAAGAGTTTGTCAGCGGAGGCTTCGGGGTTGACTTCTGGGGCATCCTTTTCTGATGGCGGCACCACCTGCCAGAACTTCGGCAAGTATTCCTCCCAATGGGCCAGAATGGTTTGGGCTTTTTGGCTCCCGGTGCGATCGCAGTGGGCTTGAATCAACTCTTTCAGTTGGGCCTCACCCACAGGCGACTGAATCCGCTGGGCCTTGACGATTTCGGGATTGACTTTGACCAGGAAGGAATCGTCTTCATCCAGAATGTAAGCCAAACCGCCGGTCATGCCAGCGCCAACGTTACGCCCGGTGCGGCCTAAGACCACAATCACCCCGCCCGTCATGTATTCGCAACAGTGGTCGCCGGCCCCTTCGATCACAGCTTTGGCCTGGGAGTTCCGAACCCCAAAGCGTTCTCCGGCTTGGCCTGCTGCATACATTGTGCCGCCAGTAGCCCCATAGAGGCAGGTGTTGCCAATAATGACGTTCTGGGCGCTGTCAAAGGTGGCTGCTGCTGGTGGTCGAAGGATGATTTCGCCGCCATGCATCCCTTTGCCGACGTAGTCGTTGGCCTCGCCCGTTAGGCTGAGGGTCATTCCGGGCAGATTAAATGCACCGAAACTTTGCCCAACTGCGCCGTGGGCTTCCAATGTGATGTGCCCTGTAAAGCCGCTGTTACCGTGTTGTTTGGCGATCGCCCCAGCAATTCTGGCCCCCAAGGAGCGATCAGTGTTCACGACGTTAATCGTTTTGGTGACGGTGCCGTGGTTGGCGATCGCCGCTTGTATGTCGGCATCCGCCAGCAACTCATCATCCAGAACCGGGCCGTTGCTGTGTACCGTTTCGTGGGTCAGCCACCGGCGATCTTCACGGGTATCGGGCAGTTTAGTGAGGCAATCCAAGTTTAGACCTTGGGTTTTGGTCAGTTGTACGCCGTCCCGCATTTTCAGCAGATCCGCCCGTCCAATCACTTCATTCAGCGTCTTGTACCCCAGATGGGCCAACAACATCCGCACTTCTTCCGCCACAAAGAGGAAGAAATTAACGACGTGTTCGGGGATACCTGTGAACCGCTTGCGGAGTTCTTCTTTCTGGCTGGCCACCCCGACGGGACAGTTGTTGGTATGGCAAATCCGGGCCATGATGCAGCCTTCCGCAATCATTGCGATGGAGCCAAACCCAAACTCTTCGCCGCCCATCATCGCGGCCATCAGGATATCCCAGCCCGTGCGCAGGCCCCCATCCACCCGTAGGATGACGCGATCGCGCAGTTGGTTTTGCATCAAGACGCGGTGAACTTCGGTTAAACCGAGTTCCCACGGACTCCCCGCGTGTTTGATAGAACTGAGGGGCGATGCTCCAGTGCCACCTTCATGGCCCGAAATCTGGATAATGTCAGCGTTCGCTTTGGCAACCCCCGCCGCGATCGTCCCAATGCCAACCTCGGCTACCAACTTGACCGATACCTGGGCCACGGGGTTGATCTGATGTAAGTCAAAAATCAACTGAGCCAGATCTTCGATGGAGTAAATATCGTGGTGGGGTGGGGGCGAAATCAGCGTAACTCCGGGCTTCGATCGCCGCAACATGGCAATATATGGGCTGACCTTCTTACCGGGGAGCTGGCCCCCTTCACCGGGTTTTGCCCCCTGGGCCAGTTTGATTTCCAGTTGCTTGGCGTTCATCAAATATTCCGGCGTGACCCCAAAGCGCCCAGACGCAATTTGCTTAATGGCGGAACTGGCCGTATCGCCGTTTTTCAGCCCCTTCAGGTGGGGCAAGGTTGGCGATAAACCTGCATCGTCTACGTCATTCAGCACCCGGAAGCGAATGGTGTCTTCCCCGCCTTCGCCGGAGTTGGACTTGCCCCCAATCCGGTTCATGGCGATCGCGAGGGTTTCGTGGGCTTCCCGCGACAAGGCTCCCAAAGACATTCCCCCAGTGCAAAAGCGTTTCACAATGTGCGTGACGGGTTCAACCTCTTCCACCGGAATCGAAGGGCGATCGCTCTTGAAGTCGAGCAAATCCCGCAGACCCGTCAGCGGTCGATTTTCCATGTACTTCTTGTAGGCTTCGTAGTGATCGTAGGATTTTTCCTCGACCGCTTTGTGCAAGTACTTGGCCATTTCGGGGCTGTTGATGTGGAATTCGCCACCGGGACGGTAGTTGACAAACCCAAAGTTCTCCAGCTTTTTAACCGTTAGTTCGGGGAAGGCGCGCTGGTGAATCGACAGGACTTCGTTCGCCAAATCGTTCATCGTCAAGCCACCCAGGCGCGAAGCGGTACCCAGGAAACCGAGGTTGAGCAAATCGCCCCCAATCCCGATCGCCTCAAAGATTTGCGCCCCCTGGTAGCTGGTTAATAGCGAAATGCCCATCTTCGAGAGAATCTTGAGCAGCCCGTCTTCAATCGACTTGCGGAAATTGCCTTCAGCCGTGCCCAAAGAAATAGCGGGTAGCTTGCCCCGTTCCATGAATTTTTGGGTTTTGGGATCGGCCCACCAATGCCGCACCGTTTCCAGGGCCAGGTAAGGACAGATGGCGCTTGCCCCATACCCAATCAAACAGGCGAAATGATGGGTGCTCCAGCACTGGGCGGTGTCAACCACGAGGGATGCCTTCAGCCGCAACCCCTGGCGAATGAGGTGGTGATGCACGGCTCCCACTGCTAGCATCGGCGGAATGTAACTCTGTTCAGCACTGAGCGGGGTGGTGGTGCCATCGGGGGCAACGCGATCGCTCAGAATCAAAATCTTTTTCCCGGCCCGTACCGCTTCCGTTGCCCGCTGACACAGATCCTTCACAGCTTGCTGCATCCCAGCGGGGCCATTGGCAATGGCAAATAGGGTAGATAAATCAGCGGTGTCAAACCCAGACTGGCGGGCCTGGTCTAGCTCTTTGTTGTTGAGAATGGGCGATTCGAGCTTCAGCAACCGAGCCGATTCGGGCTTCGCTTCCAACAAATTACCCCGCGTCCCCAGTTGGGTCGTCAGCGACATCACCAGCCGTTCCCGGTAAGGGTCGATCGCCGGATTCGTGACCTGGGCAAACCGCTGCTTAAAGTAGTCGTACAGCAACCGAGGCTTGCTCGACAGCACCGCTAAGGGCGTGTCTTCACCCATACAAAAGGTGGGTTCTTTCCCCTGGGCGGCCATCTCCTGGATGATCATTTCCACATCTTCGGCGGTGTAGCCAAAGGCGGCTTGTTGCCGGAGTAAATCAGACTCGGAGTAAAACGAGGGATCGCTATCGGTAAAGGGTTCCGCTTGGAGGTTGCAACGATACTGCTGAAGCCACTGACCATAGGGCTTTTCGTGGGCGATCCGTTGTTTGATGTCCCAATTTTTGAGGATTTCGTTGTTGCGGAGGTCAAACGCAACCATCTGACCGGGGCCAAGCCGCCCTTTCTCGATAATTTCGGTTTCGGGGATGTCTACAACGCCAGCTTCCGAAGCGACGACAAAGTAGCCATCACGGGTGACTGCATACCGGGCAGGCCGCAAGCCGTTGCGATCGAGGGTGGCTCCAACCACTTTCCCGTCACAGAAAACGAGAAGGGCGGGGCCGTCCCAGGGTTCTTGCAAGCCGCTGTAGTATTCGTAAAAATCGACAATTTCTGGATAGGCATCCAGGTCGGGCTGGTTTTTGTATGCCTCTGGCACCATGATCATCAGGGCTTCCTGGGGACTCCGGCCCGATCGCACCAGTAACTCAAATACGTTGTCGAGGTTAGCCGAGTCGCTGTTTTCCATGCGAACGGTAGGCATCAAATCTGGCAGGCGATCGCCCCAGCACTCGTGGGCTAGATCCGCTTGCTTCGCCATCATCCAATTAATGTTGCCCAGCAAGGTGTTGATCTCGCCGTTGTGGCCGAGCAGCCGCATGGGTTGGGCCAGGGGCCACTTGGGCATGGTGTTGGTGCTGAACCGCCGATGGTAAACCGCAAAGTTGCTGGTGTAGTCTGGTTGCTGCAAGTCGAGGTAAAACTCGCTCAGCACCGCCGATCGCACCATCCCTTTGTAGACAATCGTGCGGTTAGAGAAGGAACAGAGATAGAAATCCTCAAAGGCATTCGGGTTGTTAAGTTGCTTGGCTTCCTCGGCCATTGCTTGCAAAACCCGCTTCCGAATCAAATACAGTTGCCGCTCCAGGGCATCGCCCGTCTGCGCGGATTGCACAAAGAGTTGCTCGATGTGGGGTTGGTTTTCTTTGGCCTGAATCCCCAAGCAACCGGGATTAACTGGTACGGTGCGCCAGCCCAAAACGGTTGCGCCTTCTGCCTGCGCGATCGCCGCTGTGACGCGACGGGCGATCGCCGCCAGTTCGGTATCCTGGGGCAGAAAGGTCATCCCTACCCCAACGTTGTCTAGGCTGGCAGTAGTGATGCCTTGCTCCGTCAGCCATGCCCCAAATAACCCCCAGGGAATGGCCGTCATCAAGCCCGCCCCATCCCCAGAGTCATAATCTGCACTACATCCGCCGCGATGCTCCAAACAGGTGACTGCGGCCAGGGCTTTTTGGACGAGATCGTGACTCGCGCGCCCCTGGCGATCGGTAATAAAACCAACCCCACAGGCATCCCGCTCTTCCACTAACCAACGTTGCCCCTGATATCCTGATGCAGCGTGCGAGGGATTGTCCCAATTTGTAGTTGTTTTACCCATGAGATGATGTGCTTCGTTCATTATGATGTGGATCGGATTTCTACACGGCAACTTGGTGATCACTTGATCTTTATCTCCAGTAGCCTTTGATGCAGTAGGGACTTGAGCTACTTGGAAAGGACTTGGAAGATGAGCCTAGTGATAACTATAAAAGTGTTGCGCTCAAAAAAACCAGGGGTTGCTCACTAAACATACAAGGAATCCCAGGTCTAAAGGCGTTCAACAATCACAGAATCTGGCTGCAAAGGCTGAGTTTTTCAGTGAATGAACGCCCAGAAAATCAGTGAATTTGCTGAGGCTTCGGTTTTGTTGCTTGCTGCCTGCGTGGGGTGCGATCGCGCGGTCTCGATCGCGCCAGAGGGTGCCATTGTCCGGGGCGGTACACAGAACCGGAATCTTAGGCGTTTGCCAGGACTGGGGTTTGAGGGTTTGGCCCAGGTGAATGGCCGAAAATCGTGAATTTAACGGTTTTCTCTCTGGGTTGCCCCTAAAAAATACGGGCAATAGAATTGCCTGAAGAACCGTCCAGGGCGATCGCGGAATTTTCTTGGTGTACGTTATGAATTGTTGATTTTTCTGGCTTTTCGCCCAAGTTTTCCGGTGGAGCGGTGCAGTTCCATTGAAGGCTGAAAATGTTGAAGGCCGCAAATGGAAACTTATTCGCTGCTTGCTCCATCCTAAGCAATGGGCTGAAGGTCTGACAACTTTAGGGGAAATTGGGGGCGATCGCGATAAAAAAGGTGGGGCTAAGGGGGCAAGCAGCAGGCGGCTGGTTGCGTCCTGCCGAATTTTTCCGGGTCGGCTCTCAGGGAAAAAATGCAGCTATTCTTGACAAGATTGATGAGCGTAGGCACACACATGAGACAGAGAGCACAGCCCCCACAAAAGGGTTGGTTTGGGGTAGGGGCAACGGTATTTTGGCCAGGGTTGCGGCTGTTGAGTTTGGTGGGGGCGATCGCGGTGCACACTCAGCCAGACGCGGCTCCGGCCCTGGCCCAAAGCCCCACCTCAGCGCCCCCATCGGCCCTGCCGACTCAACGGGCGATCACCCCCAGTGGTTCACAAGTCAGCGTCAATGGACAATTGCTGCAACTCCCGTGGCGACAGTGGCAAACCCCTCAAGGTCTCCAGTTTGGCTTGACCGATGCCGCATTGATGCAGCAGTTTGGCGTGCAGTTATTGGATTCTGAGACGGTTCAAACGCAGCCAGTGCAGTGGTTTTCCCTGGCGAATCAAGGGCCGCTCAATTTGGCAACACGCCTGGAGTCAAGCGATCGCTTTCTCAGTCTGGGGCCGCTGATCCAACAATTTGGTTGGCAAGTGGCGGTGGCTGGCCCCACGTTGCAAATTACGACCCCGCCCGCCCAACTGGTTGACCTGCGCCATAGCCGCCAGCCCTGGGGCGATCGCCTCGTGCTGCAACTGGATCAAGCCACGCCCTGGCAAAGCACCGAACGCCCCAACGAAATTGTTTTGACTGTTGCTGCCGCCGCCAGCCCCGCCCTCCTTCAGCAAGTCTCCGCGATCGCCGGAGAATACATTCAGTCCCTCCAGATCGAACCGCTGGCTGGCCAAACTCGGCTCCGGCTTGTGCTGAAATCCGCCGTGCGCCCCCACCTGTGGAGTACCCCCGCGCCTCACCGCATCATTGTTGACCTCCGCCGAGATAGCCTCGTGACTCGCAATATCCTCTGGGCCACAGGGCTGCGCTGGCGACAGGGGTTGTTGCCCGTTGGGACGCAACGAGTGGCGGCTGTTTGGCTAGAGCTACAGCCCCAGCTTGCCCGCGTGCGCCTCGCCCCAGTGTTGGCGAACCCCAATGCCGTTCCGGGGACGGCCCCGCTCCAGCGCATTGCTCAACAAGTGCAGGCCACGGGCGCGATCAATGGTGGCTTTTTCAATCGCGATCGCCAGTTACCCCTCGGTGCCATTCGCCGGGGCGATCGCTGGTTATCTGGCCCGATCCTCAACCGGGGGGCGATCGCCTGGGATAATGCTGGCACCGTCCAATTTGGCCGCTTGGCTCTCCAAGAAACAGTTACCCTCACCACCGGCCAACAATTTTCCCTCACCCATTTGAATAGTGGCTATCTCCAAGCTGGTATCGCCCGCTACACACCGGATTGGGGCACCACCTACACCACCCTATCCAACGGGGAAGTGATTGCGACGGTACAAAATAATCGCGTGGTCAGCCAACAAACTGTGGCGCAGGCTGGGGGGACTGTGCCGATCCCCGCCGACACTTATTTGCTCGTTTTTCGCTCGAATCGTTCGGCGGCGGCAGCTTTTCCCGTGGGCACCGGCCTGACCCTCGCAACCACCACGAATCCGCCCAGTTGGCGATCGCTCCCAAATATCCTTGGCGCTGGCCCGTTGCTCCTCCAAAACCGGCAGATCGTCCTGGATGCCAAAGCGGAAGCCTTTAGTCCAGCTTTCGCTACCCAGCGGGCCTCTCGTAGCGCGATCGCCCAAACCGCCGACGGCACCCTCCTCCTCCTCAGCACCCACACCACCCTGGATGGCAGAGGACTCACCCTATTAGAAACGGCGCAACTGTTGCAACAACTCGGCGCAGTCCATGCCCTGAACTTGGATGGCGGCAGTTCTACAGCCCTATCGCTCGGTGGTCAACTGTTGGATCGCCCCCCGGCCACCGCTGCCCAGGTGCACAACGGTTTAGGCTTGTTTCTACCTGCCGAACCTTGAGGCGGGCAAACTTGCCTGCCCCTGGGCGATCGCAAACGGTTAGAATTGCCGAGGCTGCAACTCTGGCACCAGGCATCACCCACCGCCTCCGCCCGAAAATTTTCTCTGTTTCGTGTAAAGTTCTCATAAATAACTCTCCCCAAACTCCGGCAAAGCATGTAAATTTCATCAACCGTTTAGCCCTGCCGATGACATCCCCCAAACCCAATCTGTTATCGTGGCCAACGGAAGCAAGCCTTTCCTGGGAGCCTGCCGACTGCGGAACACCCCCATTTGAACCAAAGCCCATTTTGAAGTAACACCCACGTCTAAGGAGACCTGTTGTGACTGCATCCAAAGACATTTCATCCCCGGCCAACCTGGCCCTGGCTAGTGCCTTGACCCAAAAGGCGATCGCCTCCACCGAACTGCGCCCCTGGGGATCGTTCACCATCCTAGAAGAAGGGTCTGGCTACAAAATTAAACGCATCGAAGTGAAACCTGGACACCGCCTCAGCCTGCAAATGCACCATCACCGGAGCGAACACTGGATCGTGGTTTCCGGTACCGCTAAGGTTGTCTGTGGCGAAGCAGAACACATTGTCCACAGTAACCAATCCACCTATGTACCCCAGTGCACCGCCCATCGCCTGGAAAATCCTGGTGTCATTCCATTAGTCTTAATCGAAGTTCAAAACGGCGAGTATCTTGGCGAAGATGACATCATTCGCTTCCAAGATGATTACGCTCGCACCTCGGTCTAGGATAAAGAGTGGTGCAATGGGCTGGAGTGGTGTCATGGTGCAGCGATCGGGCTGCTAGACTAAAGCGACGGTTGCCTCATCCGTGCTGAGTGCTACGCGCGATCGCCATGTCCCCAGCCCCTCCAAGGGTTATCCCGGCTCATTGCCCCAACTTTGTTGCCTCTCCCGGTGATCCTTCATGATTCAAATTAGCCCCGCTGCCCAGCAAGAAATTTTGCGCCTCCACGCCAAGCTGCCTCCCTCCGATCCCGCAGCTTTGGCCGTGCAAGTGCATCTTTCGCTTCAACCCTCCGCGTGTTTGACCCACACCTACGCGATCGCCTTCACCCCCACGCCCCAGCCCACCGACCACATCTTTGCGTGCAACGGCATTCACCTCGTCGTTCCCACCGACCACCTCCCGCTCCTTGATGGCCTCACCCTCGACTACTCCGAAGACCTCATGGGCGGTAACTTCCGGTTTCACAACCCCAACGCTCAACAGGTTTGCGGCTGTGGCCACTCCTTCGCCATCTAGTCCCTCCCAGTCCCGCTGCCTTGGCCCTGCGCCGCCAGTCGATCAGTTCTGGCTCCTCTCTGCCCACCCCAATTGTTGCTCTGGGGCGATCGCAACCCAAGGCGTTAGCAATGCAACTGTATTACTCCTCCCCTGCCACCAACAAAAGAGCAACTCAATACGGTGCCTTCGCCCGAAATGATTTACCATAAACAAGAGTGTCTCAAAGCGTTGGTCACTCAACGTGACTGCATTGGCTTGGCCGCACCCCAGTGTGCCCCCAGCAAAAAAGCGTTTTCATCCTAACAAGGCAACCTCAACCCGCGTCTCGACTCAACCTGGGTCGCTGTCACCACGGAATCAAATTCGGCAAGCTCATCCTCTTGCTTCCAAACATTCCTTGTTGACATAGTGTTTCGCGCTTTGATACATTGGTAATTTGGAAAAACTCGCATCGTCAAGATTGCTGCAAAAACTACCTTAAAGATATGCCCACCATTCAGCAACTCATTCGTAGTGAACGTCAAAAGCTACAGAAGAAGACAAAATCCCCGGCCCTAAAAAGCTGTCCTCAACGGCGCGGTGTTTGCACCAGGGTTTACACCACCACACCCAAAAAGCCAAACTCTGCACTGCGTAAAGTTGCGCGGGTTCGTCTGACCTCTGGCTTTGAAGTGACGGCCTACATCCCTGGCATTGGGCATAATCTGCAAGAACACTCTGTTGTGATGATCCGGGGTGGTCGTGTGAAGGATTTGCCCGGAGTCCGGTACCACATTATTCGCGGTACGTTAGACACGAGTGGCGTGAAGGATCGGAAGCAAGGCCGCTCCAAATACGGCGCAAAGCGTCCCAAAGCATAATTGCATCGCTCAACTCTCGTCACAATTGATTTATGAAGCCTGATTTGGGTTCGTCGATGAGTTGCCAAATGTCTTGAAGCCTTTTGGGCTGCTGGCTTTATTACTGGCGAACTTTTGACTCACAGGCTAGTGGTTTGGATTAATATTTTGCTGTCTTGTTGGAAAAACTGAAGGTTTAAGTATGTCTCGCCGCACTGTCATTCAAAAACGTCCTGTTCCGCCTGATCCAGTCTATAACTCTCGCTTGGTGAGTATGATGATCCGGCGCATCATGACCAGTGGTAAAAAGTCCCTTGCGTCTCGTATCATTTATGATGCTTTCAAAGTAATTGAGCAGAGAACAGGGTCAGACCCGAACGAGGTTTTTGAACAGGCAGTTAAAAATGCGACCCCTTTAGTTGAGGTCAAAGCGCGACGGGTTGGTGGTGCCACCTACCAGGTGCCGGTCGAAGTGCGCTCCGATCGCGGTACTGCCCTCGCCTTGCGCTGGCTGATTCAGTTTTCGCGGCAGCGAGCCGGAAAAACAATGGCAGGCAAGCTGGCGAATGAACTGATGGATGCGGCCAACCAAACGGGTAGTGCCATCCGAAAGCGCGAAGAAACGCACCGGATGGCAGAAGCTAACAAAGCCTTTGCCCACTATCGTTATTGATGGGTTTAGTTGTGGCAGAGTTGGATGGGGCCGACACTCCCAAAGGGGGCAAGCAAATGGCTCAGGTTCAAAATCGCTTACGGTGCCAACAGGGGAGGTCGCGATGTCTCGCACTATACCACTAGAAAGAGTTCGCAATATCGGCATTGCGGCCCACATTGATGCTGGTAAAACGACGACAACAGAACGCATCCTGTTCTATTCGGGCGTTGTCCACAAAATGGGTGAGGTGCATGAGGGCACCGCTGTGACCGATTGGATGGATCAAGAGCGGGAACGGGGCATCACTATTACGGCTGCTGCTATCAGCACCTCTTGGACTAGGCGAGATCCAGAGGATCTGACCAAGCCTTTGGACGGTGAGCCAGAGTATCGCATTAACATCATTGATACACCAGGGCACGTTGACTTCACCATTGAGGTGGAGCGATCAATGCGGGTGTTAGATGGTGTCATCACGGTTCTATGCTCGGTGGGCGGGGTGCAGCCTCAAACCGAAACAGTGTGGCGACAAGCCGATCGCTACCACGTGCCTCGGATTATTTTTGTGAACAAAATGGATCGCACGGGAGCAGACTTCTTCAGGGTTTACAACCAAGTCCGCGATCGCCTGCGAACCAACGCCGTTCCGATTCAGATCCCGATTGGCAGCGAAGATCAATTTGGCGGCATTGTTGACCTGGTTCGGATGCGGGCCTACGTTTATTCAAATGACCTCGGCACCGATATCCAGGAAACGCAAATCCCCGACGAAGTGGCCGACCTTGCAGAAGAGTATCGTCTTAAGCTGATTGAGTCAGTCGCTGAAACCGATGACTCCTTAACAGAAAAATATCTGGAAGGCGAAGAGCTAACCGAAGCCGAAGTTAAAGCGGCACTCCGTAAAGGCGCAATTGAGGGTTCGATTGTACCAGTTCTGTGTGGTTCAGCTTTCAAAAATAAAGGCGTTCAACTCCTACTGGATGCCGTCGTAGACTATCTGCCAGCGCCTACCGAAGTGCCTGCCATTCAGGGAATCGATCCAAATGGCGACACTGTTGCCCGCCCTGCGGACGATACTCAACCACTGGCTGCGTTGGCCTTCAAGGTGATGTCTGATCCCTACGGACGACTAACCTTTGTGCGTGTTTATTCAGGCATTTTGCAAAAAGGGAGTTACGTCCTGAATGCAGCTAAAGGCAAAAAAGAGCGAATCTCGCGCTTAATTGTCTTAAAGGCAGACGATCGCATTGAAGTGGATGAGTTGCGTGCTGGCGACCTGGGAGCAGCCTTAGGCTTGAAGGATACATTTACAGGCGATACACTGTGCGAGGAGGGATCGCCAGTTATTTTAGAATCCCTGTTTGTTCCAGAGCCTGTTATCTCTGTTGCCGTTGAGCCAAAGACAAAGCAGGACATGGAAAAGCTTTCCAAAGCTCTCCAAGCTCTGTCTGAGGAAGACCCAACATTTCGAGTTTCTGTTGATCCAGAGACCAACCAAACCGTAATTTCGGGGATGGGGGAACTGCATCTGGATATCCTAGTCGATCGCATGAAGCGGGAATTCAAAGTCGAGGCCAACATTGGCGCACCGCAAGTGGCGTACCGGGAAACGGTGCGTAAGGCGGCTCGGGCAGAAGGTAAGTTTGTTCGTCAAAGCGGCGGCAAAGGCCAGTATGGTCATGTTGTGATTGAGTTGCAACCGGGCGAGACTGGCAGTGGGTTTGAGTTTGTCTCTAAAATTGTTGGTGGAGCGATTCCCAAAGAATACATTGCACCAGCAGAACAAGGGATGCGCGAAGCCTGTGAATCTGGGATCCTCGCTGGTTATCCAGTGATTGACCTCAAAGCAACTCTGGTTGATGGCTCCTTTCATGAGGTAGATTCATCAGAGATGGCTTTCAAAATTGCAGGTTCAATGGCAATTAAGGCAGCAGTTATGAAAGCTTCACCTGTATTGCTAGAGCCGATGATGAAAGTCGAGGTGGAGGTACCTGATGATTTTGTGGGCAATGTCATTGGTGATTTGAACTCGCGTCGAGGGCAAATCGAAGGCCAAGACAACACCGCAGGAATCGCTAAAGTAACCGCAAAGGTTCCATTGGCGAATATGTTTGGATATGCTACAGATATCCGAACAAAAACTCAGGGACGGGGGGTATTCTCGATGGAGTTTAGTGCTTACGATGAAGTCCCCCGGAATGAAGCTGAGACAATCATCGCAAAAAGTAAAGGGAACGCTTAGTCAGGAAAAGGAACACATAATCAATGGCACGTGCAAAGTTTGAACGGAATAAGCCTCACGTTAATATCGGTACGATTGGTCACGTTGACCACGGTAAAACGACCTTGACGGCTGCGATCACCTTGACTCTAGCGGCTTCAGGTGGTGCGATCGCGAAAAAATATGACGAGATTGATGCAGCCCCAGAAGAAAAGGCGCGTGGTATTACCATTAACACGGCGCACGTCGAGTACGAGACGACTGAGCGGCACTATGCTCACGTAGACTGCCCAGGGCACGCTGACTATGTAAAAAACATGATTACCGGTGCAGCCCAGATGGATGGGGCAATCCTCGTCGTTTCTGCGGCAGATGGCCCGATGCCTCAAACTCGTGAGCATATCCTGTTGGCGCGTCAGGTTGGTGTACCTCGTCTCGTTGTCTTTTTGAACAAAAAAGATATGGTAGACGATGAGGAATTGCTGGAACTGGTTGAACTGGAAGTGCGGGAGTTGTTAAGCTCCTATGATTTCCCTGGTGACGATATCCCCATCACCGCTGGTTCCGCACTGCAAGCCTTGGAAGCCATGACTGCCAACCCCAAAACGCAGCGGGGCGAGAACGAGTGGGTCGATAAGATCTACGACTTGATGGATTCTGTCGATGCTTACATCGAAACTCCTGAGCGGGAAGTTGACAAGCCCTTCTTGATGGCGGTTGAAGACGTATTCTCGATTACGGGTCGGGGTACAGTTGCGACTGGCCGGATTGAGCGGGGTGTGGTCAAGCTGAACGACAAGGTTGAGCTGGTTGGGATTCGCGATACCCGTGAAACCACCGTTACCGGGATTGAAATGTTCAAGAAGAGCTTGGAAGAAGGGATGGCCGGCGACAACGCGGGTATTCTTCTCCGGGGTATTCAGAAAGCGGACATTGAGCGGGGCATGGTCATCGCTAAGCCTGGTTCGATTACGCCTCATACCAAGTTTGAATCAGAAGTATACATTCTGAAGAAAGAAGAGGGTGGTCGTCACACGCCGTTTTTCCCTGGTTATAAGCCTCAGTTTTACGTACGGACAACCGATGTAACGGGGACAATCAGCGACTTCACCACTGATGAAGGTGGCGAAGCTGAAATGGTGATGCCGGGAGACCGGATCAAAATGACGGTTGAACTGATCAACCCGATCGCGATTGAGCAAGGGATGCGCTTTGCAATTCGTGAAGGCGGTCGGACGGTTGGTGCAGGCGTTGTTTCTAAAATCCTGAAATAACGGCTGAACTGTGCAAGTTAGGCTATCAGCAGCTTGGTTATTAGAGTCCTCTGCTGCTGATAGCTTGTTCATGTCTGTTTGTCTTTGGCTCAACAGGAGTGCCTAAACCAACTGTTGGCCAAGGCGGCTCTTTGAACCTTGAAAATTTAATTGGAACGAACTCATGGCAACTATTCAACAACAGAAAATCCGAATTCGGCTGAAAGCGTTTGATCGCCGTTTGCTAGACACCTCTTGTGAAAAGATTGTGGATACGGCGAATCGGACAAATGCTACTGCGATTGGCCCCATTCCTTTGCCGACGAGACGACGGATTTATTGTGTGCTGCGATCGCCCCACGTCGATAAAGACTCGCGGGAACACTTTGAAACCCGGACGCACCAGCGGCTCATCGATATTTACCAACCTTCTTCCAAAACGATTGATGCCCTGATGAAATTGGATTTGCCCGCTGGTGTGGATATTGAGGTTAAGCTCTAGACGGCAGTGGCGTGTGAGCAAAGTCATTGCCTAAATCAATCTGGATGAATTTATAACTTAAAAAACTAAGGCCAGGAAGGGACACGGTAAAGTCTTTCCTGGCTTTTGCAGTTTTGGGTTTGCTTGATTTTTGAACTTATTTATTTTGGGGTTGACTGGGAGGGGCGTGAAGCCGGACTTGCCACAGCGTCTACCGCAGTCCCTCCTGAGCGGCCGCAAATCCTTGGCTTGTGAGAATTTGTGTGAGTTGTTCAGCTTTGCTGCGATCGCTAAAAGCCCCGACCTGCAAAACACTGCGCCCCTGAAATTGGCTAGAAAATGCGGTTGGGAAGAGGGTTTTGAGTTGAGTTTTTTGCATTTCAGTCTGCACTTGCACAACCACGCGATATTTTACCGCGTTGGCAGTCCCTCCATTGGTCACACTGGAGGTCTGGGCGAAGGCGCTATTCCCATTGCTGGTATAGACTTTGGGCATATCCCCAATGTTGCCAACGGGAATGTCCGAATTAGGCACGGGCAGCAAGGCATTAGGAGGCCGGGATTGAGTCGGGGCCGGAATGGGCCTATTCTCTGGCTGAATTAAGGCCGACTGGGAGGGAAGAGGCATCAAATTGGGCAAGCCATCCTGATTGCGGTTATCTGGTGGTGGCACGGGAATAAGAATGGGAAGGGGGTTCGCCGCGCGCTGGATCGTTTGAGGGGCGGGAACAGGCGGCTTCGGGGCCACTGGTCGATCGCGATAGGCTTGGGGGGCGGGTTGAATAATAGGTTTTGGCGTTGCCAGGGGCGGGGCGGTGGGATTGGGCACCGGGAATGAGGCGGCGGTGAGGCTGGTATTAGGCGGTTGGTTCGGGGTGGGCCGGGGCGCAGAAACTGGGGTTTGCTTGGGCTTGAAGGCGGTTGAGGGCGCGATCGCGGGCTGGCCAGGATTAGCGCCAGGAGCCTTAGCTGTCGCCTGCTTGATGGCTGGTTTCGGCGCGGGCGAGTTGGACGGGCGGATTGGTGCGGTGGATGCATCGTTCAGGGCGCTGGGCACTGGGAAATTAGCCTGGGTAATCTCTGGGGTGGCGATCGCGGGGGTTTCCAGGTTGGCCAGGGGGGGATTTGCTGCTGCCGCCAAATTGCCACGGTCATCGGTGCTGTTTGGGAGCTGAGCCGGAACTGGCACGGGTTCGACCGGCACCACGATCGCGGGGGGAGCGGGTGAGGGGGCTGTGGGCGTTGGTGCTGCGGCCTGCTCTGAAGCCTCAGGGCGAGCTGGGGCCGAGAGCGTTTGCCCAAAGGCGATCGCGGGAGGCGTGGCCGGAGCCGTAGTGTTTGTCTGAGCGGTTGGGGTTGGGGCGATCGGGGCTGGGCGCGGAACTGCTGTTGTTGCCTGGTCGGGCCGGGTCTGCGGCTCTCGCTTGGCGGATGGCAAAGGCTGGTCAACGGATGGTGCCTTATCGGGGGTGGTTTCTGGCGAGGACTCAGACACCGCTTCTGGCTTGATTCCTCGGAGAAAGTCGGAGGCTGAGGTGGTGTTGCTCTGGCCTGTCGCTGGAGGCTCTGTAGGGGCTTCTTTGGGCGGGCGGGGAGCAGCGATCGCTGGGGTAGATTTGGGGGCAGTTGGTGTGGCTTGTGGGGGCGGCGTTGAGGCTATTACTGGAGGCGGGGTATCCTTTGTGACGGTTGATGGAGTGTTATCGTTTGCCGCTGCTGTGGTGGGTGGGGTGGCAGGGGTTGGTGGGGTTTCCGCTGACGGCGGTTGAGTCGCCTGGGCGATCGCCGGGGGGCGCTCTTTTGGAGCCTGAAGCCCAGCCAGGGAAAGACTGGTATCGGCCTTGCCGTTGTTGAGAATTGCGTTTTTCTGCGCGGCTTCCCCCAACTCTGGGCGGGACTGCCCCTGGGCTAATACGCCATACTCTGCGTTATTTTCAATGGTGTTGGTGTAGATTTTGGGCTGGGCCGTTCCCTGAACCACAATCCCGCTCAGGTTTTTGGTTAACCGATTATTTTGAATCACAGGAGCCGCAGTGCCATCGACCACGATCGCCAGCCCCGTTTGTTCAAATACGTTTTTGTCGATTACGGGTCGCGCACCCCCAAAAATGGCAATCCCCTGGCGTTGATTGTTGATAATCAAATTATTTTGAATCTGGGATTCGCTGTTGCCGGTGAGGGCGATCGCGCTCCCATTCCCCGTCAATGTGTTGTAGCGAAGGGTGGGGCTGCTGGCTTCAACCTGGATGGCGTACCCGTCAGGATTAGGATTGAGAATCGTTAACCCTTCGACGATCGCCTGGTTTGCTCCAGCCAAAATAGTCACGTTTTGCGGCGGCAGATTGGGACTTCTGAAGTTGCCGCCCCCCCGCAGGATAATCGTTTGGCCAAAGGTTTTGGGTTGCCCGGTAATGGTGACATTGGGCTTCAGCGAAATGGGAAACACTTCCCCCGAATCCACGCTATACAACCCCGGTGCAAGCTGAATCGTTGTATTGGGGCGGGCAATTTCCAGCGCATAGGTCAAGGTTTTGAGCGGCGCGTTCACGCTCCCGTTACTGTTGCTATCCATGCCTAGCACTGGGTTCACGTACAGCACTGTTTCTGTAATAGGAGTTGCCGGAGTTTGGGGTAAAGATTGCAGCGGCGGCAATTCCGTGGTTTGGGCGATCGCCCCCGGCATCTGACTCTGAAGGGCCAAGGTCGCCGCTAATCCCAAACTGAGATAGGTCATGGGCGGTTGCAACGACAAACAGCGGCCAAGCGGTTGACCCAGTTGCCGCAGCAATTGAAACCGTTGTGCTGAAAAGTGTGTCACCGATAGTCTCCTGGCACTCAAAAAGGATGGGAAAAGCCAATCACCGGACGCGGTTGAAGCTGGTGCTGACCGATGGGGATAGACAGATAGATTGGCGCGATCGCAATAACCACAACGTTGTACTCGATCCGCTGCTATCTGCGACATTTTTTTGGCTTTAAATTTGGTCTTACCGCAAGTTTCATAGACGGATGGCACGGCAATCTGCCCTCTTGCCCCCAACCAGGATGCGCGTTGGCGATATTGATCGAAAAATTGCCATGACCCAGTTGCTCCCCATCCCAAAAAGCGCAAATATGACAAAGCAGTGTGAAGAACAAATCATGGGGACTCAACCACAATTTGTGCAGCAAGCGATTCGGCGGATTTTGGATGCCAATCTTGACCGGGCGCGGGAAGGGTTGCGGGTCGTGGAAGAGTGGGGCCGATTCGGGCTGGGTGATGCCGCGATCGCCGCTGAATGCAAAGCCCTCCGCCAAGAACTCGCCCGGTGGCACACCCCAGAGTTACGCCAAGCACGGGATACGTTGAATGATGCAGGCACAACTCTGAGCCATCCCGGTGAAGAACAGCGAACAGGCTTAGAGCAAGTCCTCCAGGCGAACTTATGCCGCGTCCAAGAAGCGTTGCGGGTGCTGGAAGAATATGGCAAGGTGATTGACTCAGCGATGGGCACGGCCTGCAAACAAATGCGCTATCGCGTTTACATTTTGGAAAGTCAGCTATGGCCCAGCGATCGCCACCAGAAATTGCGTCAAGCACGGTTGTATCTGGTCACGGCCCCGACTGAGCATTTGCCCCAAGTGGTGGAAGCGGCACTGCAAGGAGGACTAACGCTGGTGCAATATCGCGATAAAGACACCGACGATGGCCTGCGGTTGCAGCGGGCGCAGGAATTGTGTGATCTTTGCCATCGTTACGGCGCACTGTTCCTGGTCAACGATCGCGTCGATTTGGCTTTGGCGGTTGGTGCGGATGGGGTGCACCTAGGTCAACAAGATATGCCTCTTGCTCTGGCGCGTCAACTCTTGGGCAGTCAGCGCATTATTGGCCAATCGACCAAACATCCTGATGAACTTCACCAAGCGATCGCCGCAGGAGCCGACTATATCGGGGTGGGGCCAGTTTACGAAACCCCAACCAAAGCGGGACGGGCCGCCGTTGGCCTGGATTATGTGCGCTATGCTGCTGCCCATGCCACCATTCCCTGGTTCGCGATCGGCGGGATCGACCTCAGCAATGTTCAAGAAGTTTGCGCCGCCGGAGCCAAACAAGTTGCCGTCGTCCGGGCGATCGTTAAAGCCGATAACCCCACCACTACTACCCAAACTTTCCTCCAAAGTTTGAGCCAGTAAAAATACGCACTTTCAAAATGTCTTCATGTCTGTACTTTGTGAACAAGCTATGAAGCTAAAACCATTTTTTACCCAAAATTTCGCATGGCCTAAGCTTGCTTTTTAAGCTAGTTTATCGGTACTGATCTTGTTCTATCTGCTTGATGTTCGCAGTTAAGAATAAGGCTGAATCACTGCTAGTCTAAACTTAATTCTCTTATGACATCAGGATATGTGTATATATTGGCAGAGACCCACGATGGGCATGAACGCACGGGACTTTATAAAATTGGAAAAACTACCCAAGTAAGTTCTGAGAAGCGTAGAAGGCAATATCAGGCAGGAAATGCTCGTCCTTTGCTTTTTATCTATGAAGAATGGGTAGAGCACTGCCAAAATGTTGAAACACAATTACATCGTTATTGGAAAAATAGAGGAAAACACTATTCTTTTCCTGGTGGTGGAGACGAATGGTTTTATTTATCTCCTTATGATGTAGAAGAAACCATTGATATATTAAGGCAATTTGGTATTGTAAAAACTACTGTAAATAATGAAGCAAAAGAAAATTATTACTATTATCAACCTGCAAATGATAGCTTTTTCGATTTTCTGGATTCTGGATGTTTAGGTTATATTTTAGTGGGAATAACAATACTATTTGTTATTGCTTTGAGTGCAAATGGTGGTAAGCAAAATCTAAGATCAACAAGTGGATCAAACAGCGAATCTATTGAAAATACAACTATTGGAAATAGTTATACTGTAAAATGCCGTCCTGGCTTCACTCAAGTAAATATACGGAAACAGCCTTCTTTGAATGCTCCATATTACGAGAAAGCACTTGAATGTGGTAGAGATACGGTCGTATTGACTGGTAAAAGAATCCTAACAGATGATTACTGGTACCCAGTTGAAACAAATGATGGTAGGCGAGGTTTTATCGCAAAACCAGCTATTGATCCGTAGGTATCTAACTACTGAATGCAATGTTTAGCTTTTCCTAGTCTTTAGAAATCGCTGGGTTCGCCAGGGAAAAAGTCGGTGTCTAAGATCGTTACAGCATCGTAACTGCACTGTTCGGGAAAGGCTGTGAGGGGGAGGTTCGTTTCGCCCATTGCGAGATCTTTGGCGTTTTCGTATGCCGCTTGAATGGCCTCATCCAGGTAAGGTTGAAGGCTGGGGTTCTCCTGCATTAAGCGCAAGATGTCGCGGCGTTGAACTCGGATAGTTGCTAGCCAACTCCGACTACGGTGCTGGGGTTGATATTCCCACTTTAGGAGATGCCCCAATAACACACCCAGGCGATTTCGCAATTCCTGGCGTTGCTGTTTGCCCAAAGATTCGATTTCCTCAATGAGGTTAAACAGATCAAGTCGCTGCCATTGGCGATCGCGGAGCAAGCGACCTTGTTGCTGCGTCCAAGCATAAAAATCAGTCTCGTAGAGATTTTGGCGCGGCTCAATTCCGTTTGGCGGGGATGAAGGGCTTTCCGGCGTAGGCATGGCTTAACTAGAGAGTTGTTTTTTCATTGTAGGTAGCCCTCTGATTAGAAGCCATAAAAAATCCCCCACCGTTCTGGCAGGGGATTTTTAGTTAAATCGATTTGACTAAAAACTCAGGTTTAGCCAAACTTCGCCGCCGTAGAGGCAATGACGAAGGCTGCGTAAGTGAAGATGAAGCCGACAGTGAAGTGAGCTAAACCAACCAAACGCGCTTGCACGATAGACATCGCAACAGGCTTGTCCTTCCAGCGAACCAAGTTTGCTAGAGGAGTGCGCTCGTGCGCCCAGACCAAGGTTTCAATCAGCTCTTGCCAGTAACCTCTCCAGGAGATCAGGAACATGAAGCCCAGTGCCCAGACAAAGTGAGCGAACAGGAAGATCCAAGACCAGATAGCGAGGTTGTTCATGCCAAACGGGTTGTAGCCGTTGATTAATGGCCCAGAGTAGAGCCAGAGGTAATCACGGAACCAGCCCATGAGGTAGGTAGAGCTTTCGTTGAAGGAGGCTGCGTTACCGCCCCACAGTGCCAGGTGCTTCCAGTGCCAGTAGAAGGTGATCCACGCAATGGTGTTGAGCATCCAGAACATGGAGAGGTAGAAGGCATCCCAAGCAGAGATGTCGCAAGTACCACCCCGTCCGGGGCCATCACAAGGGAAGCTGTAGCCGAAGTCTTTTTTGTCCGGCATGAGCTTGGAACCACGAGCATCCAACGCACCTTTGACCAGAATCAAGGTGGTGACGTGGAGGCCGAGGGCGATCGCGTGGTGAACCAGGAAGTCACCAGGGCCAATGGTCAGGAACAACGAGTTTGCACCGTTGTTGATTGCATCCAACCAGCCCGGCAGCCATACATTGCCGTAGTTTGGCCAAGCGGTGGTGGCGATACTGTCGGGGTTGGACAACAGCGTATCCATGCCGTACAGCAACTTACCGTGGGAAGCTTGGATGAATTGTGCGAACACAGGTTCAACCAAAATTTGCTTCTCAGGCGTACCGAAGGCGACTACAACGTCGTTGTGGACATACAAGCCGAGGGTGTGGAAGCCCAGGAACAGAGAGACCCAGCTCAAGTGAGAGATGAGGGCTTCTTTGTGCTCCAGCATCCGGGCAAGTACGTTGCCTTTGTTTTGCTCAGGATCGTAGTCACGAACGAGGAAGATTGCGCCGTGGGCGAAAGCACCAACCATCAGGAATCCAGCAATGTACTGGTGATGGGTGTAAAGCGCTGCCTGAGTCGTAAAGTCCTTCGCCATGAAGGCATACGGTGGCAAGGCATACATGTGCTGAGCAACGAGAGAGGTGATAACCCCTAAAGCTGCTAGGTGAATACCCAATTGGAAGTGCAGCGAGTTGTTGTAGGTCTCATACAAGCCTTGGTGGGGCAAGTTGAATTGACCTTCGCTGGTACCGCCAAACAGCCCTTTCTTGCTGTCGAGCATCTCTTTGATGCTGTGACCAATCCCAAACTGGGTGCGATACATGTGGCCTGCCACGATGAACAGAACCGCGATCGCGAGGTGGTGGTGAGCAATATCCGTCAACCAGAGAGACTCGGTTTGCGGATGGAAGCCACCTAGGAACGTCAGGATTGCCGTCCCAGCCCCTTCTGAAGTCCCAAACACATGATTTGCTGTGTCCGGGTTCTCAGCGTATACGCCCCAGTTACCCGTGAAGAAGGGCATCAACCCAGCCGGGTGAGGAGGGGTGGTCAAGAAGTTATCCCAACCCACGTGCTGCCCACGAGATTCGGGGATTGCAACGTGTACCAGGTGACCTGTCCACGCCAAGGAGCTAACCCCAAACAGACCCGCCAAGTGGTGGTTCAGCCGAGATTCTGCATTCTTGAACCAGGACAAAGAAGGACGGAACTTGGGTTGCAGGTGCAACCAACCAGCGAACAGAAACACTGCTGACAGAATCAACAAGAAGATTGCGCCGCTGTACAAGTCACCGCTTGTCCGCATCCCCTGGGTGTACCACCAGTGATAAACACCGGAGTAGGAGATATCAACGGGATAGGAAGCGCCTGCTTGCGTAAACGCTTCGACTGCAGGCTTACCGAATTGTGGGTCCCAAATCGCGTGAGCAATGGGACGGACGTTGAGCGGATCTTTGATCCACTGTTCAAAGTTGCCTTGCCACGCTACGTGGAAGAGAAGGCCAGAAGTCCACAGAAAGATGATGGCGAGGTGACCAAAGTGGGAAGCAAAAATCTTTTGATAAAGATTCTCTTCAGTCATCCCATCATGACTTTCGAAGTCGTGGGCTGTGGCAATCCCGTACCAGATCCGACGTGTTGTTGGATCTTGAGCGAGGTCTTGGCTAAATTTTGGAAATTTAGTTGCCATAACTTACTCTGTTCTCCTCGCGCTTATCCAAGTGCAAGTGTACGAGCTAGGAAGAAGGCCCAGGTTGTTGCAATTCCACCAAGGAGGTAGTGTGCAACCCCAACAGCACGGCCCTGAACGATGCTCAGTGCACGAGGCTGAATGGCTGGTCCAACTTTTAGCTTATTGTGAGCCCAAACAATGGACTCAATCAACTCTTGCCAGTAGCCACGACCGCTGAACAGGAACATCAAGCTGAAGGCCCAAACAAAGTGAGCACCTAAGAACATGAGTCCGTAAGCAGACAGGGCAGAACCGTAGGAGGTAATGACTTGAGTTGCTTGTGCCCACAGGAAGTCGCGTAACCATCCGTTGATCGTTATCGCACTTTGGGCGAAGTTTCCACCTGCAATGTGGGCGATCGATCCATCCGCGTTGACCGTGCCCCAGACATCCGACTGCATCTTCCAACTGAAGTGGAAAATCACAACAGAGATACAGTTGTACATCCAGAACAGACCGAGGAAGACATGATCCCAACCAGAGACCTGGCAGGTGCCACCCCGTCCGGGGCCATCGCAAGGGAACCGGAAGCCCAGATTAGCTTTATCAGGAATCAACCGAGAATTCCGTGCAAAGAGAACACCCTTCAACAGAATCAGTACGGTGACGTGAATGGTGAAGGCGTGAATGTGGTGCACCATGAAGTCTGCCGTGCCCAGGGCGATCGGCATCATGGCAACTTTGCCACCGACGGCAACGACATCGCCACCAAAGGCATAGCTAGCAGGTGCTAAAGCGTTAGGTGCGGTACCGCCCGGTGCCAGGGTGTGCAGGTTTTGCACCCACTGTGCAAAGATTGGCTGGAGTTGGATTCCAGTGTCCGAGAACATATCTTGGGGCCGACCAAACGCACGCATGGTGTCGTTGTGGACGTATAAGCCGAAGCTGTGGAAACCCAGGAAGATACAAACCCAGTTGAGGTGGGAAATGATGGCATCCCGGTGGCGCAGCATGTTGTCCAGCACGTTACCGCGAGTAACAGCAGGATCATAGTCGCGCACCATGTAGATCGCGCCGTGAGCGGCACCACCTACGATCATGAAGGCTCCAATCCACATGTGGTGGGTAAACAGGGACAACTGGGTTGCGTAGTCCGTTGCCAGATATGGATAGGGCGGCATGGCATACATGTGCTGGGCGACGATGATGGAAACAGAGCCACCCATCGCGAGGTTGATTGCCAGTTGTGCATGCCAGGAGGTGGTCAGGATCTCGTAGAGACCTTTGTGACCTTCTCCGGTGATCATGATGGGATCTTTGTGTGCTTCCAAGATCTCTTTCATGCTGTGGCCGATACCCCAGTTGGTGCGGTACATGTGGCCAGCAACGATGAACATGACGGCGATCGCCAAGTGGTGGTGGGCCGTGTCAGATAGCCAGAGGCCACCGGTCACAGGATTTAGACCACCTTTAAAGGTCAGGAAGTCGGAGTAAACGCCCCAGTTCAGGGTAAAGAAGGGTACGAGGCCCTTTGCAAAACTGGGGTACAGATCCACCATCAACTGCTTGTTAAGGATGAATTCATGGGGCAGCGGAATATCTTTGGCTGCAACACCCGAATCCAACAGTTTATTAATGGGCAGCGACACATGAATCTGGTGGCCAGCCCAACCCAAAGAACCCAGGCCAAACAAACCAGCCAGGTGGTGGTTCATCATGGACTCAGCGTTCTGGAACCACTCCAGTTTGGGAGCGGCTTTGTGGTAATGGAACCAGCCAGCAAAAAGCATTAGTGCGGCCATCACTAAGCCACCAATCGCGGTGACATAGAGCTGATAGCTGTTTGTGAAGCCAGAGGCTCTCCACAGATAGAACAATCCAGAGGTGATCTGGATGCCGTGGAAGCCGCCACCGACATCGGCATTCAAAATTTCTTGACCAACAATCGGCCAAACAACCTGAGCGCTGGGTTTAATGGCGGTCGGGTTGTTCAACCAAGCTTCATAATTTGAAAACTTCGCGCCGTGGAAGTACATCCCACTTAGCCAAATAAAGACAACGGCTAAGTGCCCGAAGTGGGCGCTGAAGATTTTACGAGATACATCTTCTAAGTCAGAAGTATGGCTATCAAAGTCGTGGGCGAGCGCATGAAGGTTCCAAATCCAGGTTGTAGTTTTGGGACCTCTTGCGAGGCTGCGATCAAAGTGTCCCGGTTGAGCCCATTTCTCAAAGGAAGTAGGAACCGGATCTTTATCGACGACAACCCTCACCTTTGCATCTCGCTGTGGGGTAGTTGTCATTGAGACTCTCCTCTCTCTAGACAAGGAACGAGGAAGCCCCCCAAACCAGACATGCTTTAGTTACCGGGTTCGACCTTCGTGGCTGGCAGCACAGCTTTAGGAAAGCAAGGATGCATAAGTCCAGAGATGCTACGAACCATGAAGAGAAGCAAACATTAAATCTCGGTAAAGAGATTCGCGATAACTAGAGCACCCGTCAGTTGCGACTTTAGAAAAGTCCCAAAAGCTCGGTAGAAGCCTGATCGGGGTTCTCATCGTGACATTATAGGATCGTGGCACCGTTGTTTGAGGCGGATTAACAATAATTAAAAACCGCTGGATGGTCTGTGCTGACTTGCTTGTGAATCCAGAACATCCGGCAAAAGTCAAGGCTTGACTTGTCTGAGCAAATAAAACGACATATTTGGCAATATCTAGCAATGTGGTGTTCAGCGGCTCCTGAAGCCTTTTGGGGCTTGGTATTGAGTTTTATCTACGGCCTTGTAAGGGTTTGATTAATTCATTTCGTTTAATCGTTGCGCTGGGAAGGCGGTGCGGCGTTACGGCGGAGTTTACGTTTGGACATATATGCGGGCAAATCTTATTTTTTTGTTAAGCATTGGGGCTTAGGAGTGGGCTGGCTTTGGGGCGGTAATGATAGAAATCTCATATCGAATGGCTTAATTTTCTTGATTGCTTCAATCCTGCGATCGCGGCAATGCAGATTTATGAGGCGAAAAATAATTCAATTTGTATTGAAAAATTAAGATTAGTAACAAGGTGCTGCGGCTGGTTTTAGGGAGGCGCAGGGGTGTTTGCGGGGGGCGGCAGGGGTGGGTAAGGGGGCAAGCCGCTGGGTCGCTTGAGGGAATGTGCTGGAAAATCTATATATAAGTATCAAAACCCAAACAGATTGCTGCGTCCCAGAGGGATTCCGTTATAGTTCCCTATGGACGGCGTTCAAGGAGCGGACTCTCGGTGTTCAGAAAGATTGATTGGCGGAAAGTAAGCGCCGCAATGGTTATGGGGCTGTGGTTGCTGATGTCGAGTTGGGGGGCGATCGCGCCGCCAGCGATGGCGATTGGGTTCACAAACCCCTTCAGCAAAACCCCCCAACTGGCCCCCAGGGGCACCCAACCGAGCGCACCCAAGCAGAAAGCCACACCCGTAACAAGCAAAATGACCGAAGTGCCGCCGCCTGTTGCCCTCCGGGAACTGGGTCAAGCTTTTGAAGCGAACAAGCCCCAAGTCAGAATTACCAGTCCACGGGCCGGGGAGGTGCTGACCACAGACACGGTTTCTGTGCAGTTCCAGGTGCGGGATTTGACCTTGTTTAAGAACAAAGATTTGGGTTTGGGGCCACATCTCCATGTATTTCTTGATAATCAGCCTTACCAAGCCATTTACGATGCAACCAAACCCCTGATCCTGGAGAATCTGGCCCCCGGAACCCATACGATTCGGGCTTTTGCTTCCCGACCCTGGCACGAAAGTTTCAAAAACGAAGGAGCCTACGCTCAGACGACCTTCCATGTTTATGCCAAAACCCAAGACAACAGCCCCGATCCGGCTTTGCCTGTCCTCACCTACAGCCGCCCGCAGGCGAGTTATGGGGCAGAGCCAATTATGCTGGACTTTTACTTGACCAATGCCCCGCTGCATTTGGTGGCCCGTGAAGCGAAGCAAGATGACGTTGCTGATTGGCGGATTCGCTGCACGATCAACGGGAGCAGTTTTTTGATGGATGAGTGGCAGCCGATTTATCTCAAGGGCTTTAAGCCGGGGAAAAACTGGGTGCAGTTGGAGTTTTTGGATGAGGCGGGGAACCTGGTCAAAAATAGCTTCAACAATACGGTGCGGGTGATTAATTACGAGCCAGGTGGTAACGATACTCTGGCCAAATTGGTGCGGGGAGAACTGACTGCGGCGCAAGCACGGGGTCTTGTTGACCCCAATTACAAGCCGCCTGTCCCGCAACCGTCGCCCACCCCAACGCCCTCGCCAGTGGAAGCCCCAGTGGTGCAGCCTAGCCCTAGCCCATCGCCGTCGATCGCCCCTAGCCCTAGCCCAACCCCAACCGTCAAACCGTCGCCTCTAGTGCCCGCGATCGCCCCTAGTCCTATGCCAACGCCAATCCCAACGCCATCTCCTGTGGTTACGCCCTCTCCGGTGCCGTCGCCCGCCCAATCGCCGACGGCCCAGCCCCAGCCAACCGCAGCACCAGAAGCCCCCGCGATCGCGCCATCGCCGGTTGTGCCACCGTCCACTAGTGCCCCATCGGAGGCCATCGAAAAGCTGCAAACAAAAGTAACGGGATGGTTCCAACGGCTGCGATCGCCCCAGCCCAGTTCTGATCCAGCAGCGGACACCGCCCCCCCAACGCGCCCCGTGGCTCCCAGTCAGCCTACGGTGGAAATTGCTCCCACTGTGGCCCCCACGGAAACGCCGCAATCGGCCGAGGTGCCCAAGCAGGAGCCGGATGCGCCTAAACCATCTGCTGCCGTGCGGCCTACCCCGGTCATTTCGCCGACGGTTCCGCCCGGTTTGCCCCCCCGCGATCGCCCAACACCGGCCCCGGTTTCGGCGGCAACACCTACGGTTTCTGCCCCAGATGGCCCAACAGAGACGATAGACAACCAGCCAGGGCGATCGCCGGAGCCAAGAACCCTGCCTGAAACAATTCCCACTACTCTGGAAGCCGAGTAACTTGAGGCATTTGCCGCTAACGCCAGTGGGCATAAACAAAAACGGAGCGTTCCAGCTTGGGGCGGCTCCGTTTCGGGTTTTTGTGAGGATAGCGTTGTGGGTTAGTAAGGGCGATCGCCACGCCAAAGCGCCAATGGGGGCTAAGACGGCGAGGAGTCGGCTGATGTGGCCATGCACTTGGCGTTATCCGGATCAAACTTCACCCGAAAGCGCAGAAAATTGCTTTGATCGCCGGGAGGAAACTCTTGTTTTTTGAGGTGATCGACCGCGAGTTGGTTTAAGCCCTTCGAGCCGGATGACCCGAACAACACCACTTTGGATAAGGAACCATCGGGTTGCACGATCGCCCCCATCGACAGCGGTTGTTTGAGGGCTGCCCCTAAATCCGTTTTGACTTTACAGGCATCTTCTGGCAACAGCACTTCGACCTCTTTGACTTTTGACCAGTCGTTGATGTCAATGCCGTTTTCTGCGGAAAATTTGGTGATGGATTCCAAGGCTGCATTTTGCCCTAGTCCTGGGTCGTCGGGATTGTAAGCATATTTTTCCCGCAGCGCGACCAGTTCTTGCTGACTTGTATCCGAGGTGGCTGCACCGCCATCACCTTGTAAATCCTTCGCTTGCTTTGAAATCTTTTCTGAGTCGTCGCTGGTTTGTTTATCCGTGGTTTCAGTTTTGCTGGAGTCAGCCTGTTGCTCGGTCTTTTTGGAATCCTCTGCTTTTGATTCGGTGGTCTTTGGGGTGGGTTTCGTGGATTTCCGAGGGGGATCGCTCTGCTCTTGTGTTCGTTCTGTGCGGCTGTCGTAAGTGCTGCTGCCATAGGTGCGGCTGTCGTAAGTGCTGCTGCCGTAGCTGCCGCCGCCGTAGGTGCCACTGTAGCCGGAAGTCGCGGAACCCAGCAGATCGGGTACAGAGTAGTAGGGAACCGAATCGTTAATGGTTGGGTCGCCGGGATTCGCCGGGACGTTTGTGGCCGAAGCGGTGGTTTTATTGTCCGCTTTTGGGGTTTTGCTGCGGGGGTTGAGTGCCTGGTCTAGGGCCGATTGGGGTAAGCGGGCTTGTTCTAGAGGACTCAGTTCAATCACATCCACCGCTTTCTGAGCGTCATCTTTTTTTGGTTCGGCAGCGGTGAGATAGGGGAGACCCAGCCACAGCAAGCCGTGTACGCCTAAGGAGGCCAGGATCGCGATCGCGAGGGGAGTCCGCGCAAAGGCGATAACCTGCTCGGCCTGGACATTTGGCAGAGAAAACGGAGGTTTTTTAATCGTAGAAGAATCAGACATAGAGCGATTCTCGAAACAAAGGCGCGACAAATCGAAGGAGCATCTTGGGACAAAACGCGATCTAGAACAGTGGCCCAACTGGGAGCGCAATGACCCTCAACAGGTAATTAGCCCAATCTTAGTCAACTCCGCCCCAATTTGGGGCATCAATGTTGCCGATTCTAGTCTAAAGATCGTTGACATTTTCTTTGTACTAAGGATGAAGTTGCTTACTGCCTGAGCGCGACGACCGACTAAAGCGAGTGAGAGCGGCGGAACCTGCGGAATGCTAAACCCGATGCACCTGGGCTGAAGACGGCAATGGCCTGAAAAAAGTTCGTCTGGGAATGAAATTTGCTGGAGGGAGCTTTGCGATCGCCCTCGCTCTTTTTTCTGGCGCTCAACCCGCCTCACCGGATGCCATAAAAGATTGCTTGAATCAGCAAATTAACTGGGCTGGTTCATGGTAGCAAACTCGATCGCAGGGGTTGGGAGAATAGGGGGCAGTCGCGCATCAGTCACATAGACAATCAGCAAGGAAAAATAAGGTAATGGCTGGTCAGGCTGGGTCTGGGCCGCGCAATACACCGCCTGCTGCGGTAAGGTGGCCCATTCGATGATGTAGCTTTGGGGTAGTAAGTGCCGCTCGGCCAGGATTGCCCAGACGCGATCGTACACTGAGCTAACTTTCATCAACACCACCACATCGGCCCACTGCAAAATCGAGACTAACTCATCGACGTTGTAGAGCGTGGGTAACACCACTAATTTTTGGTGGCGCACTGTGAGTGGTAAGCCCATTGCGGCGGCGGCAGCCAGGGGCGAGCAAATACCCGGAACGGCTTCGATTTTGGCTGTGGGCTGAAGCGCCAGCAGGGTTTGGGCCAAATAGGTAAACGTGCTGTAAAAGCTAACATCGCCCTCTGAGGCAAAGACAACATCCTGTCCCTGCGCTAGATAAGCCCAAACTTGGGTCGCGGCGGCTTCCCAGGCCGCAGTCAGCACGGCTTGGTCTTGGACATAGGGAAAGTGAAGGGGAAGATGGATTTGGGCGGGGGTGCGCCACTGGGCAAGAATTTGTTCGGCAAAGCCGGGTTTGCCGTTGAGGCCAGCGGGATAGGCGATCGCCGGACTGTGTTGTAATAACCGAGCTGCTTTGAGGGTCAATAACTCCGGATCACCCGGCCCCACACCAATGCCATAAAGAGTGCCAATCGCCACCATGCCACCATGTAAAGAATTGCTTTACGATTTTAGAGTGGATTGTGAACGTCAGGACTTTTACGGCCAAAACCTATGACCTTACCGACTGTGATTTTGCCCGGTTATCTCGCTGGGGCGATCGCCTATCGCGACCTAGAGCAAACCCTCACTCAACGGGGCATTCCCACAGTCACTGTTCCCCTGCGCTGGCAAGATTGGCTCCCCACCTTGGGCGGGCGCACCGTTTCCCCGATTCTGCGCCAAATCGACCAGGCAGTACGGCAGCTTCAGCACCAAACTGGAGCCGATAAAGTCAACCTGATTGGGCACTCGGCGGGGGGGTGGATTGCTCGGATTTATTTGGGGGATACGCCCTATGCTATTCATCCCCAGGATTCGCCAGAGACGGTGTGGAAGGCGCGATCGCGGGTGCATACCCTACTCACCTTGGGCACCCCCCACACCAGCCAGGAACGCTGGACGCGGAAAAACCTGGAGTTTGTGAACCAGACCTATCCCGATGCGTTTTATCCCGATGTGCGGTACGTTTGCGTGGCTGGGAAGGCGATTCTGGGCGCACGTCGGCCCGGAGCCTGGTTAGCCTTTAACAGCTATAAATTGACCTGCGGCGAAGGGAATTGTTGGGGCGATGGGATTACCCCGATCGCAGCGGCCCATCTCAAAGGAGCCAAGAATCTAGTGGTTGACCGGGCGACCCATTCGCCTAAACCGGGCAAGCTGTGGTACGGTTCCCCCACCCTTTTGAGCCAGTGGGTGGATGAACTGGCCTAAAACCCGCGATCGCCTATTGTTTAGGCTGCTCCCCGATTATTCCTGCTCCAAATACAGTTCTTTTTGCGCTTGCCCGTTGAGGGTGATGGGTTGCGATCGCACCACGCCCTTAACGACGACTTCCTGGCCTGGTTCCGGCGCTTTGGCCTTAGTCAACACCCAAATACTGCCCGTTGCGTCCGTGAGTTCGTACACTGTTCCTTCTAACAGTGGCGCGCGATCGCCCACTTTCCCTTTGAGGTAAATGGTGCTGGCCGGGGTGGCCGGGGTCTGCCCGTGTAAGGCTTTGATATTGGTGGTTGGCTCTGGCGTTACCATTGAACCGCCCCCACAGCCGCTCACCAGGCCCAAGGCCAAACTCCCCGCGATCGCCTGACCCCCAACCCAAACCCAGCCTTGCCCGCGATCGTCCCGACCCATCATGACACCCCTTCCTTCACCCGCACAAAACTTAATCTATGCCCAGTCTAACGCCGCATTTAGGGTATAACATCGGCTCATCTGCTACTGGTTAATCCCTATGTCTTCTACTGCGACCCTTCTGGATGGCAAAGCTCTGGCCCAAAAAATTCAAGCCGAACTGAGTCAACAAATTCAAGCCACCCAAGCCCAAGTCGGGCGATCGCCCGGATTAGCCGTTCTGATGGTCGGCGACAATCCCGCCAGCGCCGCTTATGTCCGCAACAAAGAACGCTCCTGTGCCAACGTGGGCATCGCCTCCTTTGGGCAGCATCTCCCGGCCACCACCACCCAAGCCGAACTAGCCGCCATCATCCAGCAACTCAACGAAGATCCCCGCGTTGATGGCATTTTGGTGCAACTGCCTCTACCTGCCCATCTAGATGCCGTCGCCCTGCTTAACCAAATCCATCCCGACAAAGATGCCGATGGTCTCCATCCCACCAATTTGGGTCGCCTGGTGCGGGGTGAACCGGGGTTGCGGAGTTGTACGCCTGCCGGGGTGATGCGCTTGTTGCAAGAATACGCGATCGCGATCGCGGGCAAACACGCCGTTGTCGTTGGTCGCAGTATCCTCGTCGGCAAACCCCAGGCCATGATGTTGCTGGAGGCCAATGCCACCGTTACGATCGCCCACTCCAAAACCCCGGACTTGGCCGCAATAACTCGCCAAGCCGATATTTTGATTCCCGCTGTGGGTCGCCCCGGTCTGATTACGGGCGATATGGTCAAACCCGGAGCCGCCGTGATTGATGTGGGCATTAACCGGATTGAATTGCCAGAGGGCAAATCCCGCCTGGTCGGTGATGTAGACTTTGAAAGCGTCAATCCCGTAGCCGCCTATTTGGCTCCGGTGCCCGGTGGTGTTGGGCCAATGACCGTTGCGACCTTGCTCCAAAACACCGTGCAAAGCTATTTACAGCGGACTCATGCCGCCCGGTTGTAATTCGTTGTAATGTGATTTCATGGCGCAAGGGGGCCGAAAGCTCCGTAGAATAGTGAAGATAGCCGTTTCGTATGGCGCAAACCACGATCAAGAAAGATTTGGGGAGGATTAGAGGCATGGTGATGACGGACGATAGACGAGCTTCCCACCAGGAGTTTCACTTCGATCTAGCAGCTTATCTGGAAGAACGTCAGACCCAAGTAGAAGCTGCCCTCGATCGCTCCTTACCAGTCATTTATCCCGAAAAAATTTATGAGGCCATGCGCTACTCCTTGCTGGCCGGTGGGAAGCGGTTGCGGCCCATTTTGTGTTTGGCAACATGTGAACTGGCTGGTGGCACGGTTGAGATGGCGATGCCCACAGCCTGCGCCCTGGAAATGATCCACACGATGTCGCTGATTCATGATGACTTGCCCGCGATGGATAACGACGATTATCGGCGGGGCAAACTCACGAACCACAAAGTCTTTGGTGAAGATGTGGCGATTTTGGCGGGCGATGGCTTGCTGGCCTATGCTTTTGAGCACACGGCCCTAGAAACTCAAGGCGTAGCCCCCGATCGCTTGCTCAAAGTCGTGGCTATTTTGGGTCGGGCTGTGGGCGCGGCGGGCCTGGTGGGCGGGCAGGTCGTGGATTTGGAGTGCGAAGGGAAGGCTGATGTGTCCTTGGAGACGCTGAATTTTATTCATAACCATAAAACGGCGGCGCTTTTAGAAGCCTCGGTTACGTCGGGGGCGGTGCTGGCGGGGGCCGCAGAGGCGGAGGTGCAGCATTTATCCCGCTATGCTCAGTGCATTGGGCTGGCCTTCCAAATTGTGGACGATATTTTGGACATTACGGCGACGCAAGAGGAATTAGGCAAAACCGCAGGCAAGGATGTGCAAGCCCAAAAAGCGACCTATCCTAGCTTGTGGGGGTTGGAAGAATCCCGGTTACAGGCCGCTAAGCTCATTGAGGAGGCGAAGGCGGAGTTGGCGGGATTTGGGGAAAAGGCTGTTCCCTTGTTGGCGATCGCAGATTTTATTACAGCCCGCACCCACTAAGCTATAAGCTGGAATTTATCCATCTTCTGACATCGGTGATTGCGATCGCTATGGCGCAATTCGCCCTGTTAACCGTTTCGATTATCTTCTTTATTCCCTATCCACAATTCACAAGACACATGCAGGACTTTGGCGACATTCTTCATAACCAGGTGCTGTGGGTTGCAGTGGCAGCGTGCCTCATTGCCCAAGTGCTCAAAGCTGTGATTGAGGTTGCCAAAGATGGCAAGATTGACATTCGCTATTTGGTTGGAACTGGTGGAATGCCCAGTGCCCATTCTGCTTTCGTGACGGCCCTGGCGGCAGGCGTAGGCCAAAGTATGGGTTGGGCGAGTCCTGATTTTGCAGTTGCCGTGGTCTTTGCGGTGATTGTGATGTATGACGCGGCTGGTGTGCGGCAGGCGGCAGGTAAGCAAGCACGGGTACTGAATCAAATCATTGATGAGTTCTTTCAAGGGGATCATCAATTTAATGAGGATCGCTTGAAGGAACTGCTGGGCCACACTCCATTTCAGGTCATTGCTGGCTCGATGCTGGGTATTGCGATCGCCTGGATTGCTGAACTCGCTTATTAATCGACTGGGGAAACGGCTAGAGAGACCTGAGACCTTTTAACTTGCCAGCTTCATCCCTGTAACTGCTTACAGCGCAACCTGCCTCACCATTAGCGTGACCTGGCACAACAGTTGCATACCGTAATTAAGCACCCTAATTGTGTCTTAGTTTCAGTTGGCTTCATCCCCTCGGCAAGGGGCAGATAGTCAGAACAGAGAGCGAGCTTTCCTCGTCCGCGATCGCTGCCTTTTGTCGCTAGGGCGCGGCAATAAATATCTGACTGACAGTTATACAAAAATTGGGCCTAATGTAACAGCCAACAAGCAAACCTCGCTTGGTGTACATTTAGACCCACTCAATTGATTATTAAGCAGCTACGATTGCCGCTTGCTTAGAACTTAAAAGGCGCTAACTCGCGATCGCCTCACTATTTGCCGATGCGAGGCGGTTCCCGGAAGGCGATCGCAAAAAACAGAACCCCGATCGCCAGGGTCAAAATCAAGATATACGCAACACTTTCCATATCTACCTCCCAGCAGTACCAAGATAAAAGCCAAATCAAGAGCAGGGGATGGTAGCTAGCAGCAGACTGGTTGCCCAATCTCAACTAGCCCCATCCGCTGAGTTTAAGCCTTAGATCGCTTCTTTTCTGCGGGTGGTCTTGTCACCCAGCTTCTGATAGAAGCCCCATTCGACTTGCTCTTCCGATAGTTCTGGGTCAATCCCAGCGAATACATCCCGGAACAGCGTCCGAGAACCATGCCAGATGTGACCGAAGAAGAACAACAAGGCAAACACCGCATGACCAAAGGTAAACCAACCCCGTGGACTGGTACGGAATACACCGTCTGACCCTAAAGTCTCGCGATCGAAGGTGAATGTTTCACCCAATTGTGACGCACGAGCGTACTTCTTGACCGCAGCCGGCTCAGAGAAGGTTTGACCATCCAGAGCACCACCATAGAAACTTACGGTCACCCCGCTTTGTTCGATGCTGTATTTCGACTCAGCTCGACGGAACGGAATATCCGCCCGCACGATCCCATCTTTGTCGGTTAAGACAACTGGGAAGTTTTCAAAGAAGTTGGGCAAGCGACGGACAAATAATTCACGGCCTTCGCTGTCTTGGAATACCGCATGACCGAGCCAAGTTTGGGCAATCCCATCCCCCTGGTTCATTGGCCCAGTTCGGAACAAACCACCTTTAGCCGGACTGTTCCCCACATAGTCATAGAAGGCCAGCTTGTCAGGAATGACAGACCATGCCTCCGACAGGGTTGCGCCACCAGCTACCTCAGATTGAACTCGACGTTCGATCTCTTGCTTGAAGTAACCACTATCCCACTGATAGCGAGTTGGCCCAAACAATTCAATAGGAGTAGCTGCGTTGCCGTACCACATCGTCCCAGCAACCACAAACGCCGCAAAGAATACGGCAGCAATGCTGCTGGAAAGGACAGTTTCAATGTTCCCCATCCGCAATGCCTTATAAAGGCGTTCCGGTGGGCGCACACTCAGGTGGAACAAACCAGCAATCACACCAACAACCCCTGCGGCAATGTGGTGCGCCACGATCCCCCCAGGATTGTAGGGGTTAAATCCGGCTGGCCCCCATTCTGGAGCGACGGGCTGAACGCTGCCTGTTAGACCAAACGGATCGGAAACCCACATACCAGGGCCAAATAGGCCAGTCAGGTGAAATGCGCCAAAGCTAAAGCAAAGTAGCCCCGACAAGAATAGGTGAATCCCGAACATTTTAGGTAAGTCAAGGGCCGGTTCACCGGTTCTTGGATCTCTGAACAGTTCCAAATCCCAGTAAACCCAGTGCCAACACGCTGCTAGGAACAGCAAGCCAGAAAGAACAATGTGGGCGGCAGCAACGCCTTCAAAAGACCAGAAACCAGGATCAACGCCGGTCTCCCCGGTTACACTCCAACCGCCCCAAGACCCTGTCACGCCCAAGCGGGTCATGAAGGGGAGGACAAACATCCCTTGCCGCCACATGGGGTTCAGCACTGGGTCGCTTGGGTCAAAGATTGCAAGCTCGTATAAGGCCATCGAGCCTGCCCATCCAGCGACAAGCGCCGTGTGCATCAGGTGTGCAGCAATCAAGCGTCCTGGATCGTTAATCAGGACTGTATGTACACGGTACCAAGGTAGTCCCATCGACTACGCTCCTCCTTAAAAATAACTTGCTCTGTTTTGATGCCTCTCTCTGCATTTTATTAAAGAGCTGTGCCCCAGTAAACGCACTAGGCCAACCCTCCGCATCTATGGCTCAACCTTCTGTTTGTGACGCTGGCGAAAACAAACTGATGGCTCAGCCAATCAAGAAAACATTCGTAGGTAAAAATGAAAGTGTATGAAAAAGTGTAACTAGACGTGGGGGCTATTGCAAGCAATCTCGATTATCTTCAAGCCACGGGTTGTAGTTTTGGCCCACTGGTAACAAAAACTGGTTTGCGACGGTTGAAAAGGAGGGGATATCTTGTAGATTTGTAACAGATGTTGTTGTTGGCTTTTTCAATCGAATTGTGATTTGGTTGGCGTAGGTGAGGGGTTGGCGGCGGCGCTATGGGCTAAAGTCGGTAGTGGGCAGTGGTTGTTTTGTATTGAGCTTGAGTAAATTTGGGCATGACGATTATTAAGTTTGTGAAGGAAGACAAAGAGGTTGTGGTTGCGGAGGGGGCCAATCTGCGGTTTAAGGCGCTTGAGCATGGGATCGACCTTTACAAGTTGGTTGGCAAGATGATGAATTGCGGTGGCTACGGTCAGTGTGGCACTTGTGTTGTTGAAGTTGTGGAGGGGATGGAGAATCTTTCTCCAAAGACGGCGGTTGAAGAACGGAAGCTGCGCAAAAAGCCTGAGGCGTACCGTTTGGCGTGTCAAGTGATGGTGAATGGGCCTGTGACGGTTAAAACTAAGCCTTAGGTGGGCTGGTTGCACTTTGAGTGGCGGAGTGGGGGTTGTGGGGCTGTGGGGCGATCGCAAGTTGAGTTTATTACGTCCAGTTCCGCTGAAACTGATAGAGTAAGCATGTAATAATGCTTAAACGTAGAAGCTTTTGGGAGGCGTTGCAGGCCATGCAGGTGAATGAACTAGGGTTTGTAGCTAGCATCTTGTTTGTGCTGGTTCCGTCTGTGTTTTTGTTGATCCTCTATATCCAAACGGCCAGTAGAGGGGCATAAAGACTCTGGGAATTCTTTAAAAAATGCCCTGTTTACAGAGCAAGCCATAATCAAGCTAAAAGGGCGATTTGGACGTGAGTCCGGGTCGCCCTGTTTAGTTGTGTGCGTTGTCGGGGCTGGTTATCGGGAGAAGCCCTTCGCGCCCTTGCTGGTTGCCTGGTTTTACCCTGGTTGCCCACGCCGCTCTGGATCGGGTGCAGGGCGGGGGGCGGCGTTGCCGGGGGGTGGCGCTGCTACCAACTCCAGATCCGATTGCGACAAGTTACGCAGGAGGTCGGCGAGGCGCGGACGATAAATGTAGGGCCATCCGCCTTTGGATTCCATATCTTTGACAAGGGTATAGAGCGCTTGGCGATTGTCGGGCAGAGCGGCTTGAAACAGGTTGTCTCTGATGGCTTCGTGTAGTTTTTCCAGTTCTCTCAAAATATCTAGGATTTGAAGCCCATCCCCGGCCACGTCAAGCGAAGCTTGCCAAATTGCTTGTAGGTTGGCTTCGATGCGGGTTTGGGGCGTTTGGCTCATTGTCTCGCTGATAACGGGGGGGCTGGGTTCGGGTGGGGGGATCGTGTTCATGGGGACTGCTTCCTTCGTGACTAGTTGCGCAGAAAAAGACACTGGCCAGGTGGCATTGTCTTTGGCCGTCAAGGGGACGGTGTTGTGCGTTGTGAGGTTGGCACGGCTTATGACCTGTTGACCGATATGTGTTAAGTATTTTGAATATACATGACGGTGGTTTTGCAGAATGGTGCAGGCAGGTGTTCCGCTGCCATGTAGAATGCTGTATGTGGGGCAGTCAACAATGTTGGAGATACTGTTCTGCATGGCAAGTATATCTCGCTTTTCTGCTTGACACCTTTGCCTGGACTTGAGTTTTGGCTATGCAAGTAGGCTTTGAGAAATTGGTTTGCTTGGCATTTTAATGAATTGTCCGTTTCGGTATTTTGCGATCGAGGCGGAGATTAGAGAACATTACAAAGTTTCACCGATACTGTTTTGAGGTTGTTCATGAGGTACCGTGCTCTAGTTGTTACGTTCCTAGCCCTCTGTGTCAGTTTCCTGGCGGCTTGTTCGGACAGTCCGGCGGCGAGCCGGGAAGCCTTAAGCTATGAGGAAATCCGAGGAACCGGATTAGCGAACACCTGTTTCCAACTGTCTGAAACGAGTCGAGGTTCAATCCCCCTCGATCCTGGTCAGTCTTATCGGCTGACTAATCTCTGCTTGCAGCCCACATCTTTCTTAGTGAAAGAGGAAGGCTCGAAGCGGCAAGCGGCTGAATATGTGTCATCGAAGCTGATGACGCGCTACACTTCTTCGATTGACTCGGTGCAAGGCCCGCTTGACTACAATGCCGATGGTAGTTTGACCTTTACCGAGGAAGACGGGATGGACTTCCAGGCGATCACAGTGCAATTGCCTGGTGGGGAGCGTGTTCCCTTCCTGTTCACGATCAAGGAGTTGGTGGCTACCAGCCAGCCTGGTTTGACATCAATTAATTCTTCGACTGACTTTGAAGGTGAGTTTAAAGTGCCGTCTTATCGGACTGCGAACTTTTTGGATCCTAAAGGCCGTGGCTTGACCTCTGGTTATGACAATGCTGTGGCGCTGCCGGCTCAGGCTGATAGCGAAGAGTTGGTCAAAGAAAACGTGAAGCAGTTTCAGCTTGATAAAGGCAAAATCTCGTTGCAAGTGACGCGGGTTGATGGTGCGACTGGCGAGATTGCGGGTAATTTTGAAAGCACGCAACCGTCGGAAACTGATATGGGGTCGCACGAGGCGAAGGAAGTGAAGATTCGGGGTCTTTTCTACGCTCGTGTTGAGGCGTAGGGTTGTAGACCTTGGCGCTTTTATTCTGGGCCGAGATGAGAAGCTATTCTGGGTGCGGTGGTGACGTTTTTTTGAAGCGCGATCGCCGCCCTGGAAGCTAATCTGTTAATATTCTGAAGGGGGAATTATCTTCCCCTTTTTTGTTGCAGAATTTTATTGCGGAATCTATTAATCTCCGTATAATTTGGGGGATATGAAAAATACTGCAATATAGGCTACAACGCGGATGGCTCCATGCTTGTAGCTAGCTACCGCGTCAAAATAATTTTCACTGAGCCGGGTTGCTCCGGGGAGAAAACAGTCTATTCCGTACAAATTCGATTGCGCTAGTCTGTGTCAGAGCATACTTTGAGTGAATACCTTATCGCGATCGCCAGGTTTTTCCCTTGTTTGATTGTCACTGTTTGACTTTGGCTGAGTTGAAGCGAGGTTTTAGTTAATGCCTCTTTACAGGTTCTATGCAGGGAGTTGGGTCTTGAGTGAGGTGTTTTTTCCCCTTGCGCGGCCAAAATCCTGACGGACGGTGCTACGAATCACTGCAATGATTTGACAAAACCCGCAGATTAAATGTTGAAGGTTACTCCCAGTTCTACTTACTGAAAATCGCCATGTCTACTGCTAGCAATTGTGAACTCAAGTCTGAAAGCTTACAGCTCTTGCGTGAGTATCAGCAAGCTCCGCGAGCCGACATCCGCAATCAGTTAGTTGAACTGAATTTTGGGCTGGTGCGGCGGGAAGCACATCATTGGATTAATCAGTGTACCGAGAGTTATGAAGATCTGTTGCAAGTTGGTAGCATTGGGCTGATTCGGGCGATTGAGCGTTTTGATGTCACGAAGGGGCACGCGTTTAGCTCCTTTGCAATTCCCTATATTCGGGGCGAGATACAACATTATCTACGGGACAAAAGTCCGTCCGTCCGGATTCCTCGCCGCTGGCAAGCCTTGCAACGGAAAGCCGTGACGATTATTCGCGATTTACAGATTGAGTTACACCGTTTCCCTTCTGATGTAGAAATTGCCACGGCACTGGAAATTTCTGTGGCTGAGTGGCATGAAATTAAGTTGGCCTGTCAGAATCGGGCGTTGTTGAGCTTGGATGCGCCAGTTCGGGATGAAGAAGCGGGTGGGTCTTCTCTGGTGGATCTGGTGCCGGACAGTCGCTATCGCAGTTTTCAACTGGCCCAAGAGGATCAAATTCGCTTGCAGCAAGCCCTCACGCAATTAGAAAAGCGGACGCGGCAGATTTTGGAGTTTGTCTTTTTGCATGATTTGACTCAAAAGGAGACTGCGGAACGGCTAGGGATTAGTGCGGTGACGGTGTCGCGGCGGGTGAAGAAGGGGTTGGAGTCGCTGCAACGGGTGATGACTAGCAATGTTGATTGAGGCTGACTAGCTGCGTGCTAAAGGCATTGGCGCAGATAGGACACTGAGCACTGAGGGCGGCGACTGGATGTGGCGATCGCCCTCTATCGTAATTACTGGCTCTTTCCTGCTCTGGTCGCTGCCAATGTAGAGTTTTGTTGTGCAATCCTGAGGTTGGGGTTGGAACGAAGAAAGGAGAAAGATAACTCTTTTATCGTTCATTGATTTAGCGTGTATGCTGCTTGATGATAATCCGTCGGTTGTGGCGGATCAATTCGTGTACGCTGAAGGCGGGCATCTTTCATCTACTGGCATGGCTACTAGCACTTGGGAACGGCATCATATTCTTTCGTTGGCAGATTTTACTCCGGCGGAGTACGATACCGTGTTGCAAACGGCTGTGAGTTTCCAGGAAGTGTTGTCTCGGCGGACAAAGAAAGTGCCGACGTTGCAAGGGCAGGTGGTCACCAATCTGTTTTTTGAGTCGTCTACGCGCACTCGGAGCAGTTTTGAACTGGCGGCGAAACGGCTGTCGGCGGATATTCTCAATTTTGCACCGGGGACTTCTTCCTTAACCAAAGGGGAGACCATTTTAGATACGGCGAAAACCTATTTGGCGATGGGCACCAATATGATGGTGATTCGCCATCGGGAGGCGGGGGTGCCCCAGGCGATCGCGGCGGAAATGGATCGCTTAGGCGTGGGCGTGGGGGTTCTGAATGCGGGGGATGGACAACACGAGCATCCCTCCCAGGCGCTTCTCGATTTGTTTACGATTTGTACGCTGCTTGATCCGGAGCGGCCCCGGTTATCCTTGTTGGCCGGGAAGAAAATTGCGATCGTGGGTGATATTTTGCATTCGCGGGTGGCGCGATCGAATATTTGGAGTTTGACTGCGAGTGGGGCCGAGGTGCATTTGGCGGGGCCGCCGACGTTGTTGCCCAAACTGTTTGCCGATTTTGTGCCGGGTGCTGCTGTGCAGTCCAAGTATCAGCACTTAATGCAGAGACCAGCGTGGGCGCGATCGCCCCAACCCACTGAGCTAGATATTCCGCGTCAACTGTTTGTGCATTGGGCGGTGGAACCGGCGCTGGAGCAGGCAGATTTTGTGATGACGCTTCGGTTGCAGCGAGAACGGATGACAACGCATTTATTGCCAAGTTTGCGGGAATATCATCAGCAGTTTGGGATTACCCGCGATCGCCTGCACCTGTGCCAACCTGATGTGCGCTTGTTGCATCCCGGCCCGGTCAATCGTGGTGTAGAAATTAGCTCTGATTTGATGGATGATCCGCAATTCAGTCTGATTTCGCAGCAAGTGACCAGTGGCGTGGCGGTGCGGATGGCGTTGCTCTACTTAATGGGGGTGAGCAATCTATGAGCGGGCAATTTGCAAGCGGTCGATTTATGCGCGATCGGCATGAGCCGGAAAACAGCGATTTGTAACGCCGCGCCACGAGAACGGTGGTTTTGGGGTATTTATGGGAGTATCTGCCCTAGTGATTAAACCCCTGTCTTGCTTATGCCTGCTGGATTGTACTTATACGGAATTTTCCCCGACGCAGATTTTCAAGATCTGGCGATCGCAGGCTTAGACAAACAGCCCGTGTATGCTCACCAACTGGATGGGTTTACCTTCCTTTATTCCGAAGCGCAACAGGAGCGGTATCTGGCCAGTCGGCGGAATTTGCTGGGCCATGAGCGCGTCTTGGAACAGGCGATGGAAGCGGGCCACCGGACGTTACTACCATTGCAGTTTGGGTTGATCATTGAAGATTGGCAAACCGTGACCCAACAATTGACCGGCCCCCACGGCGATCGCCTCCACCAGTTGTTTGACCGCTTGGCGGGTCAGCGGGAAGTGGGAGTCAAAGTGTTTTGGGAGCAAGATGCGGAGTTGCAAATGCTGCTGGTCGAAAATCCCGCCCTGAAGGCCCAGCGGGATAGTTTGGAAGGCAAGAACCTGAGCATGGATGAGGTGATTCGGATTGGGCAGGCCATTGAGCGATCGCTGACCGACCGCAAACAGGGCATTATCGCTGCGTTTCAAACCGTGTTGAACCCGTTGGCGGCGGAAGTGGTGGAAAACGATACCTTGATGGAAGCCATGATCTACAACGCGGCCTACTTGATTGCTTGGGAGGCGGAACCGGAGTTTGGGCAACAGGTGGAGGCGCTAGACGCAGAATTTGAAGGACGGCTCAAAATTCGATACAACAATTTCACGGCTCCGTTTAACTTTGCTCAGCTTGATCGATTGGACTAACGAATGGGCCATCGCGATCGCCCTGGCCGCGCAACGCTTTTATCTCCACGGACACATTATGGTACTGCGACTCTTGTTTACTCCGATTACTGGCCTCGCCTGGATTGCCGAACAGTTGCAAGAACGGGTGGATGCAGAACTGGATACAAAGGAAAATTTGCAGAAACAATTGCTCTCGTTGCAACTGGCTTTTGATATGGGCGATATGGATGAGGCGGAGTTTGAGGAGCAGGAGGAAGCGTTGTTACTGGCGATTCAGGCGCTAGACGATGCCGAGCGGCAAGCCGAGGCCGAGTAGATTCTACCAATTGCCGCGATCGCGATTGATGCCCCAAGTTTGCCGCCAGTTATCGTTTGGTGACAGTCAAATCGTAAGATAAGGGGGAGACGTAACTGGGATTTGGCGATCGTGAAAGCAATTTCTCTTCTTGGCTCCACTGGCTCCATTGGGACGCAAACCCTCGACATTGCCGCGCAGTATCCCGACCAATTTCGGGTTGTGGGTCTGGCGGCGGGGCGCAATCTTGACCTGTTGGTGCAGCAAGTGCGGCAGTTTCAGCCAGAAATTGTGGCGATCGCCGATGTGGCAAAACTTTCTGACCTCAAAGACGCGATCGCCGATTTGCCCAACCAACCGACTCTCCTCGCCGGTCAGGAAGGGACGATCGAAGTAGCCCGGTGGGCCAGTGCTGATGTCGTGGTGACGGGGATTGTGGGCTGTGCGGGTCTGTTGCCGACGATCGCCGCCATCAAAGCCGGGAAAGACATTGCCCTAGCCAACAAAGAAACTCTGATTGCAGGTGGCCCCGTGGTGTTGCCCTTGCTGGAGCAATACGGCGTGAAGTTATTGCCCGCCGACTCCGAACACTCCGCCATTTTCCAATGCTTGCAAGGGGTGCCCGCTGGTGGTCTGCGGCGGATTGTGCTGACTGCTTCTGGGGGGGCATTTCGCGATTGGCCCGTGGAGCAATTGGCGGCTGTCACCGTGGCCGATGCCTTGAAACACCCCAACTGGTCGATGGGCCGGAAGATCACCGTCGATTCGGCCACGTTGATGAACAAGGGGTTGGAAGTGATTGAGGCGCATTTTTTGTTTGGGGCCACCTATGACCAAATTGCGATCGTCATTCACCCCCAAAGCATTATCCATTCGCTGATTGAGTTGCAAGATACCTCGGTTTTGGCCCAGTTGGGTTGGCCGGATATGCGTTTGCCTTTGCTCTATGCCCTGTCCTATCCAGAGCGCATTTATACGGATTGGGAAACCCTGGATCTGGTGAAGGCGGGAGATTTGACCTTCCGCGCACCCGATCATCAAAAATATCCCTGTATGGATTTGGCCTATGCAGCGGGGCGGGCTGGGGGCTGTATGCCTGCGGTGCTGAATGCGGCGAATGAGCAGGCGGTGGCGATGTTCTTGGATGAGCAAATTCACTTTTTGGATATTCCACGGGTGATTGAGCAAGCCTGCGATCGCTACCAGGCCCAAAATACTGCTGCCCCCACCCTGGAAGATATTCTCGCGGCGGATCAGTGGGCACGGCAGGCTGTCCTTACTGCTGGCCAAAATTTGGGTGCGGCTCCAGTCATTTCGGTGGGTTAAGCGGGTCGGCTTGGGTGGGCGATCGCAGACTCGTGGCTGAGTGTGCCCCAGCGACATTGACCAACCGCCCCACCGTCATCCCCGTTCAAGGGCAAAATGGAAACGAACCGAATGCCCCAAGGGTTATGAATGTAATTTTTGTACTGGCGGCGATCGTCATTGCTTTTCTGGTCTTTACCTGGCTGCTCCGAGTGGTCAAGGCGACCCTAACCACTGCTCTGACCATTGCCTTACTTGTTTTGGCGCTTCAATTTGTCTTTGGTATTGGGCCAGGGCAGTTGGGGCAGCAACTGAACCAACTCTGGCAAGGGTTTTGGCAAAGCGTGACGGGTGGCGGTTAACGATTTTCAGCCACATTTGGGGCGCGACAATTACACCTCAGCCAGATCGCCGCACCGCCAAAAACAGGGAAGATAAAGGGTGAGAGTTTTACTAGATCGCCCATGTCGCTAATTTCCCTGTTGCCATCTTTGTTGCTGGTGTTTGTGCCCATTTCCATCGCTGCTGATTTGCTGCATTGGGGGGATTTCGCTGTGTTTGTGACCTCCGCGATCGCCATTATTCCCCTTTCCGTCTGGCTCAGCACCGCCACCGAAAAAGTAGCCGTCGTCACTGGCCCCTCCATCGGGGGGCTGGTCACAGCCATTTTCGGCAATGCCACAGAATTGATCATTGCTCTGGTTGCCCTCAAAGAAGGCTTAATCGATCTGGTGAAAGCCAGCATTACTGGCACCTTGCTCAGTGATTTATTGTTGTTGCTGGGGTTAGCGATGTTAGCTGGCGGCTTGTGCTACAAAGAGCAACAGTTCAAACCCATCCTCACTCGCGTCAATGGTTCCTCAATGGCTCTGGCCTTGGTGGCGATCGCTCTCCCCACGCTAGTCATCGATACCTCCAACGTGGTAGATGAAGTTGCCATTCGGAATATTTCCCTGGTGACTGCGGGTGTACTGATTTTGGTTTATGGCTTGACGCTGGTGTTTTCGCTCAAAACCCATAGTTTTTTGTATGATGTTGGCCTCGAAGATGAAGTCGAAACTGAGTCTTCAGCCGCCGACAGTTTACCAACTAGCCGCTCTCGCTTAATCATTTGGCTCTTGGTCTTGCTGGCCTCTACCATTGCCGTAGCTTTTGAGTCAGACTTGTTTGTTGCAGTTGTTGACGCTGAAACCACGCGCTTGGGGCTAACTCCACTCTTCACTGGAGTCATTTTATTACCCCTCATCAGTGACTTTGCTGGTTTTGTGTTGGTCATTCGCCTTGCGATGAAAAACAAAATGGATCTAACCGTTGCCACGGCGACTGGAGACAGTCTCTTGGTGGCGCTTTTTGTGGTGCCAGTGTTGGTTTTTGTTGGCCAACTGATTCATCAGCCAATTGATCTGGATTTCAACCTATTCGAGGTGATCGCCATTGCGATCGCGATCGCCCTCACCAACTTCATCACCTCCGGAGGGCGATCCAACTGGCTCGACGGCACCATGCTCCTTGCGACCTATACGATTCTCGGTGTTGCATTTTATTACCATCCCGCTTGACCAAAAGTGGCAATTTTGAGTTAGGATGGTATACGGTTCAGTAAAGCGCACCTGCGGGTATAGTTTAGTGGTAAAACGAAAGCTTCCCAAGCTTTAGTTGCGAGTTCGATTCTCGCTACCCGCTTTTGAAGAAAATCTTTAGAGGGCTGCCTTGCTGGCGATTGGTAATTCTGATTGCCGGGTAGAGTCAAAGGTTTGTCAATCGTGTTGAGGGCGATCGCTGAGCCGTTACCGCTGGCCCAAAATTTTGGCCAACTCAGCATGGGAGACTGCCCCTGACATCATACAAACCGTATTAAAACAGGTCATGCCATCTTGGCGGAGGAAGGCGCGATCGCGAGGGATCGAACGGAGATAGGGCAACGAACCGTTAGTTGGAGTCAGCCACGTTATCTTCAATGCCTTGCCTTGTTTGACCAAACCTTCCAAAGTGGCTTCCTGGTCAACCTTAAACGCGGGCACCTTTTGGCGCGGCGACATTGGCTTTGTGGCATACGTGTTAATACTGGCCCCCTGGGGGAAAACATAAGCAACATCAAGGGCGTTGTTGTCGTTCACCACCACACAACCCGTCTGAAATTGGCTGGGCAGTTTGCCAAATGCCTTCCACGGTTCTCCCCGTCCACCTTGCGGGGGCAATTTGCTGCTGTAAGCCGCCCAAGTGATGCATTGCGCCGAGGCTGGGGTGGCAATGGTGACGATCGCAACTGACAGGGCCGCCCAAACACCAGTTAACCAATACAGTCGATTGATTTTTTGCATAATGACTCCAAAGGGCTGAAGGCTGAGGACAGGGCAAAAATGAATACTGACTGCTAACACTGCGGTTTAGCGATCGCCACTATTTTATTCCCCCAATCAGATGATGTCTTGGTTTGGTACATGGCTTAACGTGAGTCTTGGCGTGGTTTGATTTCGGTATCGTTGGCTGTGGGAGCGTGGTGTCGCCGGATATTCCACTGAGAGGAAAAGGACACAACTGCAATGGGTTTTATGGCGATGCCTCGATTGATGCAGGTGGCTGGTGAGTTGCTCAGTCATTACAGCCAAGATGATGCGTGTATTGGGATTGCGATCGCCCCCAATTTGCACACCGAACCCCAGGCTCTCTGGCTTCCAGGCCACAGAACCAAAGAGCCAGTGTTTTTGGCCTACAGCATCACCAAGACATGGACTGCCACCCTGCTGTTGCAGTTGCAAGCGACGGGCTACCTTTCTCTGCAAGCACCTTTAAGTCAGTGGTTTCCCACCATTGCCCAGGCAGAGCAAATTTCCCTCCAACATTTGTTGAACCACACTTCCGGTATTCCCGACTATGGCGCACTCCGTAGCTATCATGAGGGAGTGCGGTCTGCGCCCTCGGTGCCGTGGTCATTTGAGCAATTTGCTGCCGCGACGTTTGAGCAAGGGCTGGCCTTTGCACCGGGAACGGGTTGGGCTTATTCAAACCCTGGCTATATGTTGCTTAAATGCATTGCTGAAGTGGTAACGGGCAAAACCTATGCGGATCTGCTCGATCGCTACATCATTCAACCCTTAGGGTTGCAGCAAACCTTTGTGCCGCAGGGTGTTGAGGATTTGGCGGTGCTGGCCCCGGCGCTATCCCGCGCTTTATCTCTAGATGGTAGTGCCAGAGCTGTGCGCGAATATTATCATCCGGGGTGGGTGGCCCACGGGGTGGTTGCCTCCACGCCGACTGAAATTGTGCGCTTTTTGACTCATGTATTCGGTGGTCGTCTGGTTTCGGCGCAGGGGCTAAAGGCGATGACGACTTTGCGGCCTGTCCCGCTGCCCACCCCACCGCCGGGGCAAGAGCCGCAGCGATGGGTTAGACCCAGCTACGGTTTGGGGGTAATGGGCGATGTTGCGTCGCCTTGGGGGCCGATTGTTGGGCACAATGGCGGGGGGCCGGGATATAGTGCCAGTGCGTTTCATGCGCCAGAGTTGGGTGGGTTGACGGTGTGTGTGATGGGGGCGATGGAATCGTTGTCGGCTGAAGCGCTGGTTTTTTCTGTGTTTGATCATTATGCGGCGGCAGATGGCGGGGGGAACTCATTGCCTGGGGGGTGAGCTGGATTTTGCCGTACGCTGGCAATTTTGGTGGTGCCGGAAACGGGGGGGCGGTGAGGGGGGCGATCGCGCCCGTCTCGCCAAACGACAGATGCGATCGCGTGTAAATTATCCAGCGAGACCAACTGCCCCTGGCCGAGAAACATTGACGTTCTTAGTAATCATCTCAATTACCTGCGCTTCCTCTGGCGTGGTTATTCCATCTAGCTGGGCAATTTTTTGGCACTGAGCAACTAAAGGCGTGATAAAGTCCAGGTTGATTTGGTTCAGCAGTTGTTCAAGTGGGGTTGGGGTCTGAATATTTTGAGCTATGACCTGCAATGAGACTGGGCTAAAGTTCAATGTTTGGAGTTCTGGCAAAATTTGTGCCCAGGTTTTTCCTGGATTGCCAGCAGCGACCACATGGGCCAAGATTTGATCCATGACGACTTGCTGGGCGATCGCGTCTTGCAAATATTGCTCACTTTGAGCTTGGGCATCGGCGATCGCGGCCTGAGCGCTCAACGGATGAATCTTGGCCTCGTAGAATCGACAAGCCGCATAGCCAACGGCATACAACGTGATGGCGTTAGTGCTGGCTCCGATCACTGCCCCTGCAATGGGTACATTCCGCAAGAAACCCAAGCCTGCTTTCAGGGCCGTATTACCCCCCAAAGCCAAGCCAAAAATCGCGAGGACTTCTCCCTTGCGCTCGGCGTGGTTTAGCTCCAGGCCATAAGCGCAGGCGATTTGATAGACCATTTCTGCTTGCAGTGCAGTGGTTGCAAATAGATCCAGCGCAAACATTCCCGCCGCGACTCCTGGCATTAAACTGCTAGCAAAGCCTGAACCGCCCACATATAGAGACTTCTCTAACATAATCCGGTGAGCAATTTCGTCTGATCGTTCGTGAGGATATTGCTGTTGGAACTGCTTAACGCGCTTTTCTGCAGCAACCACATCTACTTGGTCAATCACCTTCATCAGCCAATCCACCTTCAGGGCTTGCGTTAAGGATGCTAGAGCAGGGCTTTGATTCACTAAATCGATAATGTACCCCACACTCCCAGGCACTTGCATCGCTGCTGTTGTAACTGCTCCACTAGCCCCAATTGCCATCCCAGCTACCGATTGCCCAGCCGAAACCGCCGCTCCACTCACTGCGCCTGTGGTATTTGTTACAACACTGGCGACTGTGCCACTAGCAGAGGCTACCGCGCCCCCAAGTGCACCCGCTGCATTGACTGTAGAACCAACTAGTGAACCCCAAAAAGAGGTTGGTTGGGGCGATGCCTTTGCTAACTGTGATGCTGATGCTGGCACAAGCGATGACATGGGTTCTAATTCCGGTGTTAACTCAAAAGTTCGATGCCATGCCGGAAAATCTTCACCGGCTTCCCGCCCTAATAATTTGACTTGTTGACAGCTTTGAAGCTGAAAAGTTTGTAACTGTGGCTGAATTCGAGCAATACAAGCGTTTTCATCTGGTGCGTTTTGGGCTGCTTCTAAGAGAATTTGCAAACAGTTTTGTTTAAGACTGGTTTTGACAGTGATCGCAGGGTTCTCTAGCCAGTCACCGACCAAAGTGGCGATCGCGTCCAAATCGCCACTTTGGGCCAGCACCATTAAATGGGGTGCCAAGGCTTCGAGTTCAAAGGTTTCGTTCCAGGCCGGAAAGTCTTCACCTGCTTCGCGGCCATACACTTTCACTAGCCAAGCTGACTCGCGGGAAAATGGAGTTAGAGCGGCTCGAATAATTACTGTTGTCGTAGGCTCAGTAGATCGCAAATTCACTCTAGAGATGGTAAATAAACTGCCGTGATGGGTG
>ERZ1066134.46-NODE-46-length-135318-cov-19.615564_pt1 | contig 135318 bp, 134 predicted proteins | sample MGYA00382781_ERZ1066134 | MGnify/ENA primary metagenome ERZ1066134 (study PRJEB33369, sample SAMEA5778364) | biofilm metagenome | biome: Industrial cooling water; feature: Water cooling tower basin; material: Biofilm | place: United Arab Emirates | collected... | reverse complement strand
CTAAGTTTAAAAATATCAACTTAACCAATGGTCTTAATTTTGGGGAGTATTACATGGAATCCATTAAATTGAGTCACCTAATTTGACTGTATGAAAAAAATCTACCTAATCCTCTTGATTATCGTTGCGTGCACATCGCCCAAAGAAGTAATCAAAATTAACCTCAATGACATATTGGACGGCTATACAGCAGAGTATTATGCGCGTAACCCAATGGCTGCAACAGCCAACGGAATCAATGATTACAATGATCAATTGCCGATAAACATAACTGAAGAGGCATACAAGAGCAATATTGCCTTCTGCAAAAAGTACTTAGACACCCTAAGTACTATCGACGTGTCATTGTTAAGTGAATCGGAGAAATTGACTTTCGATATTTTAAAGTATCGACTGGAAACAGAGATCGCTTCGAACGTAGGCGGCTTGGGTCTCTACCGACCCGTGGATCAGTTTGTTTTCAGCTTTCCTACGAGTTTCGCTACGTTGGCTTCAGGTGCGGGATATATTCCCTTCAAAACTGAAAAAGATTACCGCGATTTCATAAGTAGAATGAACGCCTTTCCTACGTGGATCGACCAAGCCATCACCAACATGCAAAAGGGATTAGAGCTTAACAACACGAATCCCAAAGCAGCCATGTTGAAGGTGCCGGCGCAATTGAAACCCTTGTTTGAAGCACCCATAGAAACACATGTGTTTTCCAAACCACTGGGCCAATTACCTGCTGATTTAGATAGTTCATCTGCGGCACAATTAAAACGAGATTATCAGTTAGTGATAGAGCAAAAGATTAAACCTGCTTACAAGAAGTTGCATGATTTTATAGTAGAAACGTACATTCCAAACACTCGCGAATCAACCGGCCTGTTGGACATTAGTGGAGGAGCCGTGGAGTATGCCCTTTGGCTCAAATATTACACCACCACAGATATCACGGCAGATTCCATTTTCAATTTGGGATTAAGTGAAGTGGCGCGCATCCGCAAAGAAATGGATTCATTGAAGTTGAGCGTCGGCTTTAAAGGTGATCTCAAATCCTTTTTTCAGCACGTTAAAACAGACCCCAAATTTTCCCCTTTCGAAACGGAAGAGGAAGTTTTGGACAAGTATCGAAGCTTTGAATCATTTATGACCCCTCAGCTTGATCGCTTGTTTAATCTCAGACCAAAAGCTTCATTCGAGGTGCGCGCAACAGAAAAATTTAGGGAGGCTGGTGCGAACGCCCAATATATGCGACCATCACGCGATGGTACACGACCCGGAATTTTTTATGAAACTGTTCGAGATCCAAAAGCCTATAACTATATCGATATGGAAAGCCTCTTTCTGCATGAAGCCATCCCAGGGCATCATTATCAACTGGCCATTCAGCAAGAAGCAGATATCCCTGAGTTTAGAAAATCCTATGGGAACAGTGCATTTGGAGAAGGTTGGGCCTTGTACGCTGAGAGTCTTGGAAAAGAATTGGGCATGTACACCGATCCCTACCAATATCTCGGCAGATTAAATAATGAAATGGAGCGAGCTGTCCGTTTGGTAGTCGATGCAGGCATGCATGCCAAGGGCTGGACACGTGAGCGAGCCATTGCTTATGTTTTGAACAACCAGCCCGTTACCGAGTTTGTTGCTGAACAGCGTATTGAGCGCTATATGGTCACACCAGGCCAAGCTGTCAGCTATAAGGTTGGCGAAAAGAAGATCATCGCATTAAGAGATAACGCCAAGGCTATATTAGGACCCAAGTTCAATATTCAAGCATTTCATGATGAAGTACTGAAAGATGGCAGTCTTCCATTGGTCATCTTAGAAGCCAAAATTGATCGTTGGATTACCAATAAAAAATAACTGCAGACTACCTCAAATCGCGCCGTTTCAGAATGAAGAAGATAGCACTCAGATACAGCGCAAACCAACCTACACTTACCAGCACAGCTTGGACGGGCACATTATCATCGATCTCCCTGAAGATGTATTTCGGGAAAGGCACAGGAATCATGTCGTTCAATGATTTGATGGGAAAATACTTAACAATCTCCGGCCATACGGTATCACGCGTCCAATCGGAGTACGTGAGAATGGTGGTTGCGATCGGTTCGAACATGAGCGTGTACAAAGCCAAGGCGATGATTACAAAACCCGACTTGCGCACGATCAAGACAAGCAGAAAAGCAAGCGAGCAGTATACCACGATATCAAAAAAGTAGGCAGCCAAAAATTCGAGCTCGTCAAATATGTAACCTATACCCATCACATGTGAGTAGATGCTGCCGTTTACTAACCCACCAAGAAACAAAAACAGCGTACTCAGCAACGCTAGGAATAAGATGAGCAACATCTTGCTAAGTAAAAACTCCCATTTACTGATGCCATCGATGATGTTCTGACGCATGGTGTTGTATGTCACGTCGTTGTTCACCGAAATGATGACGATGAAAGCCAAGAATAGCTTGAGAAATGATCCCAAGTATGTGGTATTTTGCCAAATGTCCGGAAAATCGTAAATCGGCAAAATGGTGGGATCAATGCCATTAAAATCAGCTCCCAGTGTTTTTAGATATTCCAAGAAGAAAACGCCCAGCGACACGATGACCAGCAGCGCTAACAAGTACATGCTCAGCAATATCCAGAATACTTTATAATGTCGGAGCTTCAGCCACTCCAGTTGAAATGCTCTAATCATTTTCCTTCAATATTTTTAAGAATTCCTGCTCCAGTGAGTTTGTGCGGGTAAGGAGTCTGTGGAGCACGATTCCCTTGTCAAAACACAGCCTGTTGATGTCGGCGGCCGATTTTCCGTCTGTTATATCCACATGCATGGCTCCATTTTCGCGCACCACATGGGTCACCCAAGGGAGTGCCTTTAGATTGGCCTCCAATGTCTCCATATCGGGAGCAGCCACTTCCACCACGTTGGTTTCTCCTAGAATGGCTTGCACGGGTCCTTCGTACAACTTTTTACCTCCTTTGAGCACACAGAAATCAGTGCAAACTTTCTGTACTTCATCCAGCAGGTGACTCGCCAAGATGATGGTCTTGCCTGACGAAGAAATGTGTTTGATCAATTCGCGTACTTCGGCTATTCCCTCCGGGTCTAGTCCGTTGGTGGGTTCGTCCAAAATCAACACCGGCGGATCAGAGAGCAGAGCCGCCGCAATAGACAATCGCTGCTTCATGCCGAGGCTATACGTCTTGAATTTGTCGTTGCGTCGTTCGTATAGGTTCACTTGCTTCAGCACTTCCTCTATCCGATGCACCGGACATTGCTTGATATGAGCCGCCACACGCAAGTTTTGCACGGCTGTGAGATAAGGATAAAAACACGGCGTTTCCAAAATAGAACCTACCCGCTTGCGGGCATCCACAGCAGGCATGCCCTCGAACCATGCGTACGAGCCGGAGGTGGGTGCCACCACATCTAAAATCATCCCGAGCGTGGTGGTTTTTCCGCTTCCATTGGGGCCTAATAGCCCAAAAACCTGCCCGGCCGAAATGGTGAGATCAAGGTTTTGCACCGCTTTGATGCGTCCGAAGTGTTTGGTCAGCTGATTGATTTGGAGAGTATGCGTCATCGCTTCACGTCAAAAATTTGAAGTATTTCATTTTCCTTCATGGTGGTCATCAGTTTCGAAATTTTCTGCCAGTTTACATTCCCCCTCAGATAAAACGCAATGACACTTTCCTGCATGCCCATGACGCCCAGCATCTCGCCCTCTGATTCATTACCGTAGATGAATAGGTTGTTTCCTCCACCCATCATAGTGACATATTCTTCAAACCCGTTCTTTTGGAATTGAGCGGGCAACTTGCGGTAATCTTTGCTGGCTGTGGTGGCAGAGTCTAGCATGAAAATCATCATTTTTTCAATGGGTTTTACCATTTCATTGAACTCCGGATTACCGGAAAGATTGATCATGCGCAGTGTACTGGGATAGAAGCAAAACGTTCGTTCGCTTCGATCTTTAGTGTACGCCTTTAGCACGTCTTCTTGCGCAAAAAGGGGGCTTGACAGCCCCCAGATCAGTCCAAGTATCGCAAGTTTAGTTATTGCCTTTATCATCGAGTTTCTGTAAGTTCTTCAAGCCCTCAACGTCCATCGAGCGAGCGAGTTTTGAAATACTCTTGAGATCAATGGTGCCATAGATGCTCATGAGCAAAAATTTCTTCTTGCCACCGGCCACCATCGTGAGCTCCTGAATGACCCCATTGCTTTCTTTGGTGCAGAAACGGAGTGTTTCGCCGGCATCTGACACGGTCATGAGTTCTTCAAATCCGGCTTTGTCCATTTCGCCATTGACTTGCTTGTACAACGTAGCAGAGTTCGTAATGCTGTCACCAACGAGCACTTTCATTCCTTTGATTTTGGCCACAGCGGCTAAAAACTCCTTCTCTTCAGGAGTGCCGGGTTCCAGTTGGGTAAACATGGAGAACATCTTGCTGCTGATCGACAGCTTGGTGAATTGATCATTGTCAGCGTATTGATTGAAATACTTATTCACAATCTCGCCCTGTGCAGATGCAGCCACTATGACCAGCATCAACGCCAAACTTATTAGTCCCTTTTTCATTTTTAGTTTTTGATTAAAAGTTCTTCTGCTTTATTAATTTTTTTCAATTCCGTTGTTGCAACAGCCCCTTGATTCAGCCCGACGGACATCATCATGAAAGCATTGCGCGTAATCTCATAAGCTTCTTGTGGATCTTGCACCACAAATGGGTCTTCTTTCGGCAATTCTTTATTTGTCAGTACCAAACTCAGCACCACCGACCCGATGATCACCGATGCGGCAGCCACCATCCAGATACGCCTGGTCGACCGCATGGCGGGGTGTGCATATTCTTTGCTGGGCGATGCGGCTTTGGCGCCTCCAAGTGCTTCAAAATACTTCGCCTGAGTATCTGCTGATGGGTACTCTGAGAAATACTGTTTCAGTTCCGCCTCCTCGTCCAAGGTGGATGTGCCGTCCCAATATTTTTGCTTTAATTCTTCAATTCGCGATTCCATACGCATCTAGTTTTTGTAACAATGACCGCACATGCGTGCGCGCTCGGTGAATGCTCACTTTCACATCATCGATCGAAAGGGTGAGCACATCGGCAATGTCCTGATAGCTCATTTCTTCTACTTCACGCAGGTAGTAAGCATCCTTGTGCTTAGGCGGCATGGAGTCTATGACTTTTTGCAGCCACATTTGCTGGTCATCAACCATCAGCTGACTATCAGTAGCCAAATGAGTTGCCATTTGGTCGGCCTCTTTGCCAAGTGGCGAGAGTCGGTTTAGCTTCACCCAGTCCAGGCATTGATTGCGCACAATGCGCATGGCCCATGCTTCGGGGTTCAGCACGTCTTTCAGTACATCACGCTTGGTCCAGATTTTTGTCAGGCATTCCTGCACCACATCTTCCGCCGCTACCTCATTGCGCAAAATCGTGTATGCATAGCGATGCATTTTTGGCGATGCGGGTAGGATGTGCTGTTCGAAGATTCCGGCCATACAAACGGAAGACGATGCAGGGGGTGGTTTGTTACAGTGCGACAAAAAGATTTGTAAAAAAGCCTCCATAAGTATGATTTTACCAATGGAGGCTGAAAATGTTGGGTCAATATCAATACTTCGCCGGCTCTCCTGCTTTGGGCGTGCTGTTTTTGATAAATTCCCTGATGTGCTCGTTGGATTGAATTAAATCCTCGTTGCGCAGATACATCATGTGTCCGCTGCGGTAGGTTTTGAATGAAAAACGATCCTTCATTTTGCCACTTGGGTCTATTTGCCATATGGTGTATTTGGCATCAAAGTACATGGTGGCTCCATCGTAAATGCCCGATTGTACCATCACCTTCATGTAGGGATTCATGGCCATGGCTGCCCGCAAATTTTCACCGGTATTATCACCCGAACTGTCCCACGGACGCACCGGGCCAAACATGTTGTATTTGATGTCTGTCTTGTAATTGAGCACGTTGCGGTAATAGTAGTTGATAGCAGGCGTGAATGAGTGCAGCCAACTGGTCAGTTCGGCATTGTAATCGGGCTCATCCCCGCCATCTGCACCGTCAATTCCTTTGTATCGAGAGTCCAATCGACCGATGGTGTAGCCCTCTTCGCGGAGCAATTCCTTCCAGAAGAAATCCACCGGTACGTCCAGATTGTATTGCAAAATAACTTTTTCGGAAATACCTGAATAGCGCGCCATGGTGGCTGCCGCTTCGGCTCGCTCCTCGGCACTCACAAAACCTCCTTTGGCTATGACCGGCATCAACTGATTGATGGCATATTCTTCCACTTGCGGCAGCAAAACATCCAAGTCTTTGGACTGCAGATCGGCAGGAAGTTTTTTATGATACCAAGCTGCAGCCGTGAAATAGGCCAATCGCAACGAAGCACCCAATGGGCCTTCTCTCCTACCTTCGCCTGTGTCAATGCCCAGTTCGGTGGGTGACACCAGTATCACGCCATTGAGATACATCCATTGCCTATTTTGTAACTCCAGCGCAAGGCCTGCCACGCGTGTGGTGCCATAGCTTTCGCCAATGAGGTATTTAGGCGACTCCCATCGGTTGGCACGTGTCACGAAGGTGTTGAGCCAATCGGCTAGGTAGGTAATATCCGCACGTACACCGAAAAAGGTCTCGCGCTTGGCTTCCTTGTCTAAGATGCGCGAGTAGCCTGTGTTTACGGGATTAACAAAAATGATATCGGCCACATCTAAAATAGAGTTGGGGTTCTTTTTGGCACCATAGGGCTGCACCGGGTATCCCTCCCTGTCCACATTGAGCATGTACGGCCCTGTATAGGCCATTTCCATCCAGACAGAACCAGAGCCCGGCCCTCCATTGAAGGAAATCACCAATGGACGACTCGCCCGATCCGTGATGTCGGTGCGCTCATAGTAGGTGTAGTGTACGGTGGCGATTGCCTTTCCCTCGGCGTTCCACACGGGCTGAGTGCCTATGGTGGCGCGGTATTTCACCGGTTTGCCTTTGATGATAGTATCGTGATTGGTCACCACTGTTTCGTCCGCCTTTGGCATGTTGTCTTGCGCCGGAGCGGTGATGCAGACCAGTGCGAGAAAAAGAGAGCTTGCTACTTTCATGTCTTATTTGGTTGAGGTTTAAAAATAACCCAGAAACTATAGTTACCTAAAAAATCGGTTTATTTTGTGTGGAATGGTCAAAAAAGCAGATAAATGAAAACGAAAGAGTGTCCGTCTTGCGGATGGGAAGTGGAGGCTGACAGCAAGGAATGCAAGTACTGTCAGTATGAATTTCCAGTGACCAAGCGTGGCTATGTGATACTGGCCGCTCTATTGGTCATTTTGCTTTTGTGGATGATTTTTGTGTAGTTCGCCACTACGGTAAAAGATAATTTTTCCTTAGAACCTTTCAATTTTTGAAATTTGAGGGGTTGACAAAATAGTTTGATAGAACGATGCAGTAACATCCAAAACAAATGGATAATTTGCCCCACTGAACCACCAAAAACGCACACACGCTTGGACCAAACCACCACCTTCAGGCATTTCCTGTACTCACCATCGGTGTATCATTCTGACAGGGAATTTCAATCCGACACGTACAGTTTATTTAAGCATGGGTGTGTACCCAGTACGGCTTTTTTCGCTCGCTTCTTAGCAAAAAAAGTAGCCTCCTTAGTAGAGGGACTGGACAATCCTGTGATCACATCTTCAGCGTATATGCACGTTCCCAATGCTGCCGGTTTACTTCTTGACAGTATGATGGAAGTTGATGCCATAAAATCATTAGAACGAATACATCTGCATAGAGAACGTATTTTTCCGTTTGACTATGCGCGGCTTACCTTGACTGAGCGGGAACTCCATATGAAGCAATTTCCCATTCAGTTTGAAAAAGAAAAAATCCGCAACAGAACTGTCATTGTCATAGACGATGCGTGTGTGACCGGAGCGCACGAACGTGCCCTTCGTGACCATCTGGCACCTTATGCCAAGTGCCTCATTTTTTGCTACATAGTGAATCTTACAAATTTCACAGCTACTACCGAACACGAAATAAATGCAGTGCGTATGAAGTCGCTGATGGACTTGCTGCCGCTGATGAAGCAGACCGGTTATCGACTGAACACTCGCGTGCGCAAGACGATCTTTACGGCTTCTCTCGAAGAATTTACCCTGTTCGCCAGTTGCCTGAGTGCGCACCAACTCGATGCTATTCTCGAGCTTGCCACAGCAGATCATTTGGATCAATTAAGTGCGGATTTCAAACAAAAAATGGAATTGCTACAAGAGGCGCAGCATGGGATGGTGGAGGTGTATTGAATAAATGGCGTTTGGTCTATTTGAACATCAACACGGCAACTTGCTTTTCGGATTCTTCTGTTTCCACTTCAATTTATTCGTTTGAACAAATGAGTTGATTTTAGCACTATGCATACATTTCCTCCCACTCCCCCTCCTTACTTTTAGATTTCTTTTTCTGACCAACCAATGTAAACCGCGAAACACCCTCTTTCAAGGATTGGGCTACTTCGGCCAATCGATACACTTTCTCGGAATAGGTATTCATGCCAGCGGAAAGCTCTGCTGCAGAGGCTGCAGATTCTTCAGTTCCAGCGGCTGTTTGCTCTGCTATCACTACGATACTTTCAGTGTTTTTTACAATGTCTTCGATCCTTGCCTTTTGATCTCGCGCCGCGATCAATATGGATTCTGACAGCATGAGTGTTTCTTTAGACGCCTTTGACATATCTCTGAACATATCAGCCGTATCAATAGTGAGTTTTTCTCCTTCACTTATTCTTTTGCTCATTTGGTGAATTAATGATACTGCAAACAGGGTATCGTTTTTGACATCATTGATAAGAGTATTTATTTCCAATGTTGAGATGCGGGTATTATCAGCCAATTTTCGTATTTCCTCAGCCACTACGGCAAAGCCCCTGCCAGCATCTCCCGCCTGCGCAGCTTCTATGGCGGCATTCAATGCCAACAAATTCGTTTGTGTAGAAATCTCATTGATCACTTTTAATACTTGGCTAATTTGATCGGAGCGTTGTTTGAGCACATTCATAGAGGTGGTGGATTGATCGGAATAGTCTGCTATTTGTTTCATCATCTCTGTGGCCTCATCCAACATTTTAGTACCCTTCTCACTGTTCTCCACGCCCCTTCGAGCCGCGAGATGAATTGTCTCTGACTTTTCACCCACATCATTGGCCTTTAATACGATATGCTCAACAAGAATGGACGTAGCATCCACCCGAACTACCTGTGTTTGTGCACCCGAACTGATCTGGGCTACTGCTGAGGCTATCTCATTCGTATTCACACTCATCTCCTGACCCACAACCAACATTTCCTGAGAAGATCGATCGACGGTATTGGCATGATCCGATATAGAAGTGAGTAACACGTTCAAATTATCCAATGCCTTATTCATGTTCTTTGCCATCATTTGGATGTGTCCATTCGCCATGATTTCATAGCGGTTGGATAGATTGCCCTCAGCCATATCGCGAAACATCCAATTGAGAGTGACAAGAGGGGTGAATACGGATTCCAATAGATTGTTGACTGATTCGCTTAAATCTTGCCAAGCTCCGGACTTTCCCGTCAAATTGATTCTGGCTTCCAGATCACCTTGAACGCTTGCCAATTGGACAACTTCTTGTATTTCTTTTATACTCTGCTTCAAGTTGGATTGCATATTCAGCAGTGATTTGGCTAAAACATCCTTCTCTGACAGGCTATGCAGGCTGGCTTCCAAATTGCCCCTACCAACTGCCTCTGCAAAAAGAGTCTTCGTACGAAGACCGTCCGTGAGGGTGTTTAGCGCCCTGTGGGCTTGTCCAAGTTCATCCCGAGTATTCACAATTACCCGCTCAGGAAATTCACCATTGGCAAGCTTCAATGCACTATGCCGTATTACATTTATATTTCGGGTGATCTTGGAGATATGCCGAAACAGGAGCACCAAAACCACCCCAGTAATGATTACAAAAAGGAATAGCAAGGCCATCAAGTTCAGTTTCACTTTGGTGTCGGCTGTATGAGTAACCACCTTTATCGTATTTATAATAATAGGTGTGAGCTCATGGATCTCTTTTCTAATGTCTCCATGCAATCCGTCATTTTCTGAAAGACCTACACTCTGCTGGATACTGACTATCTGATGAAACAACGCCTGATATTCATCCAATTTTTTAAAGAGAGCTGTGCGCTTGGCCACATCTCTTTCGGAGTAGATCAGATGATGTTTGAAGTCTTCTATGGATTGATCAAACTTTGAAATGTACGCAAGCTCGTGTCGAAGAAAAAAATCCTTTTCGTGCCTTCTTAGCGTGAGCATATAAACTCTGTCGTAGTTGCTGTCATCGGATTCCACATTATGAATTTTTTTCCGTAACTCCCCTTCCAGTCCCCAATCCTTAAATCCCCTGTCTTTAACTAGCAATGCCAAGGCGTGAAATTTTTGTTGGTAATTTTCCAGACCCTTATCGATGGTAATAGCGGTTGAATCTTTGACCAAACCCGACTGCACTAATTCTTGATTGGTCTTTTTGATACGTTGGACGATACTGTCAAATGCAAGCAAATAGTTACTTCGGCCTGTTGTCAAAAATTCGGAATTTCTGGAAGCTCTGGACATAAAGTCCTTTTCGTTTTTGCGCAACTCGAGCAGATCCATTTGAACAGACTGCAAGTGGTCTTTCACTTGCTCGTAACGCTGAATGTTCTGAATGCTGAAGTACGTCCAAACGCCGAAAATCAACGTGAGAACATAAGGGATGATGAATTTGCCTTGAAGGCCTCTGAAGAATTTCATAACGATTGAACTGCTGTTGGGAAAACAAAGGTAGGTTGCCAATAAGATGTACATTTTAGCGTCATATTATGGGATGAAGATTGTTACTTAAGCACTATTACTTTTTTGTAAAATCTTTCAACAGTCTTCTAATTCAACTTATCCAAGACTTAATAATTGGGTAAGAATTCGACCGTTTCGGTAAGATTACTTTGCCTTATGAAACAGATACAGAGATACTTCCTCCTCTCGCCCCAGTTGCGCTTTGGTTCGTGGGATTTTGAGGCCAACATATATAGTAAAATGAAGCATGGCTGTCCGGCCAGTTTGGATCATTTCGCCGAAAGAATGGCACCCATGACCCAACGAAGACTCACAAACGCGCAAAATACAATCATTTGCTCAGGGGCTTACAAAGCAGTGCCCAATGCAGCCAATCTGCTACTCCGCGCCATACTGCGAAAAGTACACCTTGGCGGAAATAAGGTGGGGAGATTGAAACGAACTACCATTTTTCCCTTTGATTATGCCAAATTGCCTTTTGAGGAGCGATATCAAGCGATTCAGAATTACTCCATTTCTTTTGACCCATCCCCTTTTTCCGGAAAAAGAGTAGTCATCATTGATGACGCGCTTGTCACGGGTGCGCACGAAAAAAAACTCATCGATGCTCTCGGCGATGTTGCAGAAAGTTTGGAATTCATTTACTGTATCAACCTGATGGGTATACTGCCACAGGTGGAGGATCGGCTGAATAAAGAGGAAATAGTAACTCCAATGGATATCATGCTGCTAATGCACCAAGACGAATATATTTTGAACACTCGGGCGCTCAGATTGATCATGGATGCCTCACGAGATGAATTCGAAATATTCATGAGTTGCATCACTCCCGAATGGAAAAAGCGACTATTCGAATTGGCGCGTGCAGAGGAATATGACCGCCTAAATCAGACGTATTTCAAACGAATGAATGACTTGTACCTGAAAATGGAAGAAGCAACTGCATCGCAACTGTATGCTGATATGGTGTAGGTGTAAATACATTTCATTCAACTTTGGTAATTTTCGGTTGATTAATTTCACCGGATGAAATACGGCCATTCTAATCACGTATGTAATCGGCAAGCTCACTGACAAAACAAAATCATTACTCATCGCGATTACTTTGCATGCTTGGATCAACATCCAATTTGAATTTGCTCATTTCAACACCCATGTAGCCGCCGGCATAAGTGTGTTCATCTGGGGACTTATTATTTGGAAATGGGATCCTCCGGCCAAACAGTACGTATAATAATTCTGAATCTAGTAGATTGAAATGGCGCGGAATTTGAAAAGACGGGAAACCATTAACAACAAGTAGATGTTTTTCTCATAAATCAACTAAAAACCAACCAAATGATTAACAAAACAAAAAGTACAATTCTGGCTCTCCTGCTCCTTGCCTTGGCGAGCTTCACAGCTTGCGAATCGGAAGAAAGTAAACCTGCCTCAAGACCGTGGATTGAGGATTTCACCTTTGGAAATTTCACCGTAAATAGCGTGAATGTGGTGACGAATTTTGATGGGTACTCATCCACTTATCAAGCCGATTACGTGTTGGAAAATGCACTTCCTTCGGCCGATTGGGGCATTTTAACTATGAATATCTATGTACCAACCGAAGATGGTTTTTTCACCACCCTGACAGACGTGAGTGCTGTCATTACCCTAGAGAGTGGTGCTCAGACCGGAAATCTATTCAGCAGTGAGTACAGCAGTTTTCTTCAGCAAATAACTTTGGGCAGTCAGTTATATTCGGTCTATGAAATCTATGCTGTTTATCCGGCCGGTGGCACAGTGATCAATGCATCTAACTTTGCCAATATTGTTTTCTCTATGAACGCAGAGTATGAGAAAAACGGAAGTGTAGTAGCCACGAAAAGTATAGGAGTTGAGGTATTTAAGTTCAATTGAACCGAGCATCCATATAAAATCAGAAAGCCTTGGCGACCCCAAGGCCTTTTTTATTGAATCCAATCGAACGTACTCAAATCCCCTCCTGCTCCAGCAAATACACCAAGGCGGCCATGGCAGCTGCACCCAGTTCGAGCTCGCGTTGGTCTACTGCCTCGAAGGTGTCGGCGGGAGTGTGATGATAGATAAAATAGCGCTGTGAGTCCGGGCTCAGACCAATGAGTAAGGGGCCTTGATCGCGCAGCGGACCTATGTCGGCTCCACCGCCGCGGCGGTCAAACTGCCAGATGTTGTAGGGCAGGAAGTAGTCTTTCCAACTCATGAGTTTGGCGCGTTGGTCGTCTGTGCCGGTAGATGAGAAACCGATAGGCAGAAAGCCGCCCGCATCGGACTCGAGAGCCGCTATGTGCTTTTCACCTTTTTCCTGCGCCACACGGGCGTATTCGCGTCCGCCGCGCAGGCCGTTTTCTTCGTTCATCCACATCACGGCGCGGATGGTGCGCTTTGGTTTCCAGCCAAGTGCTTTGTAGAGTCGCAGTGCCTCGATGGCCTGTATGCAGCCCGCTCCATCGTCATGTGCGCCTTCGCCCACATCCCACGAGTCTAGGTGGCCGCCCACAGCAATGATCTCCTCGGGCTTTTCTGTGCCGCGTATTTCGCCAATCACGTTGTAAGAAAGGATGTCTTCGAGCATTTTGCCGTGCGACTCTAGGTAGAGCTTGAGGGTAGGTTGATCTTTCAACAAACCGCTCAGGAGATCGGCATCATTGGTGCTGATGGCCAATGCAGGTATCATGGGCATAAGTGGCTTGTAGTTGAGTGCGCCCGTGTGGGGAATATCATCGCGGCGATTACTCATGGAGCGAATAACCACTGCCTTGGCGCCAAACTTGGCTGCCTCGCTGGCGCCACTACCCCGTTGACCAACAGCCCCACCATAAGCTGAAAATGTACTCACGAGGGTCGGATCCATTTCACCGTTGTAAAACACGATTTTTCCTTTCACTTTTTCGCCCAATCGGTTCACCTCATCAATGCCGCTTACTTCTATCACCTCACCGGTAAAACCTGCTGATCCTGTGCCAATAGAGTTGCCCAAGGCAAGAGAATTCAGCTCTTTGGTGCCCACTTTATTGGAATTGATAATGCGCACAATGTCACGCTCCCCACGCACCCAATGGGGTACCATCACGGGTTGCAAATACACGGTATCGAATGCGTAAGACTGCATCAATTGACGTGTATACTCCACGGCAGCCGCCGCTTGCGGCGAACCCGACAAGCGATGGCCGATCTGCCTGCACAATACCCGCAGGTTCTGATAGGCATGGCCGTTGCGCAGCTCCTCATCGAAGAGCTTTTTGATGTTTGCCTCGTGGGTTTGGGAGAGGAGAACAAAAGGGGAGAGGAGAAAGATCAGTAGGAGATTTTTCATTTGGTTTGGTTAACTAGTTAATTCGTTGACTGGTTGACTAGTATTGTCCGGCCAAATTAAACAAGTGCATGCAAGAATACGAGTAAACCAGTTAACCAATACACGAATCAACGAAATTACTCACTAACGCAAGCTCCAAACTTCATAAATAGGATCGCCTTTGCTGCTGAGGCCGGAGTGGTGCCATTTGCCATCTTTTAATTCGTAATTGAATTCCAGCGAAGCACCTACACGCGATGCATCTCGAGAAAAGAACTCAATGGTTTCAGTGTATTTGCCATTTTGGGTGGTGTAGGTACCTCCGCCAGTGCCCATAAATTCCTTCGTTTCGGTATTGTAGGCAATCCACTGAAACCGAGTGCCTGACAGAATTTTCATCGTTTTTCGCGGACCAGATGTGTCGCGCTCGGTGATGATGTCATTTTGTTTGCGTCCACTCATAAGCCATGCGCCTGCGAGCTCACCGGGCGCCCCGCTATCGATGCGTGTCCAAGTGGGGCCGTCTTTGATCGAAAGGGTATTTTCTGAAAGCCCTACCTGAAAGCGGACGCTCGATCCTACTCGCTGCGGATTTTTGGAATCAAACTCCACCGTCTCCGTCATAAAATCTTCTTCGAGGCTCCACGTGCCGCCATTGGTTGACAAAAAATTGCCTTCAGCATCGTAATAGGTGTTTACCTGATATCCATCGGCAAAAATCACCACGCTGCGCACTTCCTTGCCGTCTTTCATTTGCACGGAATGCCATGCGCCGATGGGGGATTGGGCGTGTGCCAAATCGGCGATAAGGAGGAGAAGGAGGCTGATGCTTTGTTTCATTGTTTCAGGTTTCAAGTTTCAGATTTCAAGTCTTGGGTTTTCAGTGTTTATTCCTTTTAACTAATTAACTAATCACCAACAATCCCCGGCCTGTACCTCCTCTTCGCTTTTTTCTCCACATCCTCGCGGTAAAAAGCCACGTCCTTGAATTGGCCATCGGCGTATAGCTGTGCTTGGTCGTAGAAATGCGGTGAATTTGGATCGCTACTTTGACCTCCGGCAAGAATCGATTTGGCTTTTACCTTTTCTCCAAATTCTACCACCGCCACAAAGCTGTTTCCTCTTGTGCCGTAGATACGTTTCACGTTAAGCTTGCCCTCCATGCCATAGGCAGCCAAAGCTCCCCATGTGGAACTTGCCATTCCTACGGGAATACTTTCCTTTCCATCGTCAAACGTGGCATTGAAATCTCCGCTCAGGCGTTGAAAGCGACTGATTTCGCCCCACGGCGTGTCCCATCGACCAAAATCGTCCTCCATTTTTTGCACAGCCATCACGAAATGCTCCACGCGCTTGAGATCAAGTAGATCCGTTCCGAAATAATGAAAACGATCATTTCCCTTCAAGTCAGCGGGAATGGTCTCGTTTTCCCACAACTCCATGCCGTAAAAATGCGCCAACGACATGGCCACTGACTCCTCGGAGGTTGTCAAATCCCAATTACGCAGCACCTCTATCGGCTCGTCGAGATTGGGGTAGTTGCCTGCATAATTATCATACGCATTGATCAAACCAGGAATGACTTGCTCAAATGCGGGCAGGTACGGATCATAAGCCAATGCGATGAGACCGTCGAGGGTGAGGTCTTGCACTTCAGGCAGAAGCATGCGTGCATGGACGCCCCTAAAATTCTCCGGAGCGATGGACATGTAGTATGGATAATTTTCCGGTTTTGGACTGTATTCTCCGGCAGCTGTGAACGGAGTGGAGTTGCAGTTCTGAATCCAGCCATTTGGCGGATTGAGCAGCAGGATGCACTCGTCCACCTCATGCAGCCCTTGCCATGCAGTCGCTGGATTACTGCCATCAACGGGTTGGCTAAAGTCGAAAGTCGTGTCGCGCTTTGGGATGAAATTGCCATGGAAATAGGCGATGTTTCCATCTGCATCGGCAAACACGGTGTTGTTTGACGAATTGGTGCGCATGTTCATCATTTCCTTGAACTCCGCATAATTCTTCTTTTTTGTTCGACTAAATGATTGCTCAAGCGCCTTCACGGGTTCCCACATCATGGCGGTGGCCACCCAGCGATCGCCAATTTTGTGCGTGATGGGGCCGTGATGCGTGCGGTAAATGGTGAACGATTTGAAGCTCATCTTATCACCTGCTTTGTATTTCAATGTCACGGTCTGCTCCTGCACCGGACGCCACTCGTCACCGTATTGATACATCCATTTTCCGTCTCGGTGCTCCACATTTTCCAAGTATTCATCCGTCACGTCGTTATAGGCACTGGTGTGCATCCATCCGGTGGTTTCATTGAATCCTTGGTAAATGAAAAACTGCCCCCACGTGACACCCCCGTAAGCGTTTAGCCCTTCCTCACTCACCACATGGTATTCGCCACGGAAATAAAACGACGTGTGCGGATTGATGAGCAGCATGGCCTTGCCACTTGCCGTTCGCTCGCCTGAAATGGCAAATCCGTTGGAGCCCTGCGGTTCAGTGGGCGCACTTCTTTCATCTATTAGCTGCGCAATGGGTTCGTCTTTATCGTAAAATGCCTCTACACCTTTGGTGGATATCCGCTCAATATCACCGCCAATCGATCCTTCGGTAAAGTACATGGTCATCCACGGTTCAAATCGGGTGAGCAGTGCAGGCTTCACTTCGGGGTGCGTGTGCAGATAATAGTTAATGCCATCGGCCCATGCTTCACACAGTTTTTTCATCTCTCCCGAACTGGTTTCGTACCGCTGCATGGCCTCTTCTTTTGTCATGAAAAGGCGTGCCCGCAAATCGCTGTACAGTTCCTTTTCGCCTTCTACTTCAGCCAAGCGCCCAATCGCCCAAATGTAGTTGCGCTCCACGCGCTTGAAATCGTCCTCGCATTGGGCATACATGAGGCCAAACACCGCATCAGCATCTGACACGCCATAGACGTGCGCCACACCAAAATCATCGCGAATGATTTCCACCCTGTTGGCTTGTGATTGCCAGCGCTCAAGATCGGTTTGGGGTTGAGTACAGGCGGAAATGATTATGAGTAGTAGAAGAGGAGGGTATTTCATTTTGAAAACAACAATTTGAGAAAGTTTAAAGATCGGTGATTAAAGGGAATTGAGAATGTTCATTTGCCATAAAGTAACTTTTAAGTTACTTTTGATTCGTGAATAAATTCAGAGAGGTAGTTGCTTACAAACACTATTTTGAAGAGTTCTTAACCCAGCAGCCCATCAAAGTGCAGGATAAGATTTTCAAAATTATAGAGGCAATTGAGACGCTTGAACGAATTCCACGGCAATATCTCACGCATCTCAAAGGTACAGATGGGCTTTATGAAGCCAGAGTACAACTAGGATCAAATATCTGGCGTGTCTTCTGCTTTTTTTTTTCACAAAGGGAAATTGGTCATTCTCCTAAATGGATTTCAGAAAAAAACGCAAAAAACACCAAAGTCAGAAATTGAGAAGGCTGTCAGTTTAATGAATGAATATTATCGAGGTAAAACAAAATAGACATGGAAACGAAATCTTGGAAGGCGATAAAGGATGATGTGTACGGCAAAAAAGGTACACCACGGCGGGATCAATTGGAGCGAGAGGCCGAAGGATTGAAAATTGGTCTTTTACTCAGACAAGCGCGGGAGGAAAAGCATCTCACGCAACAGCAATTGGGTGAATTGATTGATAAAAAACGCACTTACATCTCGCGTGTGGAAAATGATGGCAGTAATCTGACGTTGAAGACGCTTTATGAAATCGTGGAAAAAGGTCTTGGAGGGAAAGTCACCATTAGCATTGACGTGTGAAATGAGAGCAATTCTATCCCTTCTTTTAATGTTATTGAATGCATTCCTCCACGCCCAATCACTCGTATATGAATCGGTCAGTTTGCGGATAACTCCGATTAATGAGCGTGTGTTTGTGCACGAGACGTATTTGCAAACAGAATCCTTCGGCTTGGTGGCCTGCAATGGCATGATCTACATGGATGACAAAGAGGCGATCGTGTTTGATACGCCGACCTCCGATTCGGTTTCGGTGGAATTAATGCAATGGATTGAAAGTCAGGGTCGAAAGGTGGTGGGAGTTGTGGTCAATCACTTTCACAATGATTGTTTGGGCGGTTTGGAGGCCTTTCATTCTCGCGGAATCCCTTCGTATGCAAGTGAAAAAACGATTGAATTAGCACTAGATGTAAAACCTCAAACAGGATTTTCGAAGAAACAAATACTCACTATCGGCAAGCTGAAAATTGAAAACAGTTACTTTGGTGAAGCCCACACGCGCGATAATATCGTTAGTTATTTGCCCGATGAGCAGGTACTTTTTGGTGGCTGCATGGTCAAAGCTATCGGTGCGAGCAAGGGCTTTTTAGGTGATGCCAACACGGCCGAATGGTCGAATACGGTACGGCGGATTTTGAAAGAATACCCTGACGTGAAAGTGGTGATTCCGGGGCATGGTGCCAGTGGCGACAAGGCGCTGCTGAAGTATACAATAGCGCTTTTTGAACAAGAATAGCCTAAAAACCAAAAAGGGCTGGATAGTTCATTGCTGAACCTCCGCCCTTTTCAATCTTGCCACCACCGTGGTGACGACAAGACCCCAAACTACTGTTCGGTTGTCTGTGGCACGTTTCTGCAAGTAAACTTGTGACGCGTAAGCCGCACAACCTTTCAACTGTTCGCAATTGCCTGCCGTAGCACGCACCCGCTTCTTTTTGAAGGGTCTGAAACCACTTGGTTTCGACTTCCTATCCCTTGTTTGGAAAGTCTAATGTAGACCAGAAATTTGCCACCTCAAAATTTTCAATCAGCTAGTTTTCAACAAGTTACAAACGAGATTATACCCTACTTATACCATGGTTTCGCACAGATTTTTCCACATTTTTTCGCACCGTCAGAGATTCTAGGTAATTTCCGGCATGACAATGACATCACTCACCATCAGTCTTTGGATCATGGCCGGGCTTTACATCGCAGCGGGTATCAACCACTTTGTGAATTCGAAATTTTACCTGAAAATCATTCCTCCGGCATTGCCCTATCAGAAGTGGATCAATTGGATCAGTGGGGCTGCCGAGATCGTTTTGGGAATTGCCTTACTGTTTCCGGTCTATCAATCGCTGGCCGCTTGGGGGATTATCTTGCTGTTGATCGCCGTGTTTCCGGCAAATGTCTATCACTTCATGAAAGGTTGGCGCAAGAAAAAAATGGTGCTGATACTCGCCATTAGACTGCCACTTCAAGGGGTGCTGATTTGGTGGGCGTATTTGTTCACCTGAAATTTTCGTCAGCTTATGTGTGCCTAAAGAGCATACATTTTCATTATCTTCGTTGAATGAAATCCATGATTTGGAATGCTGAGAAAAATGCGCAATTGATTGAAACGCGTAATGTCAGTTTTGAAGAAGTGGTTTTTTGGGTGAGTATTGGGGGTTTATTGGACATTGTCAAGCATCCATTACCGAAGTATGGTCATCAGAAAATGCTAATTGTGCAAATACACAATTATGCGTATCTGGTTCCATTTGTGGAAGAAGAGGACTATTTGTTTCTCAAGACCATCATTCCCAGTCGTAAAGCAACGAAAAAATATTTGAGATGAAAGACACAATTGAAAAGGATGAAAAAGAACTGCTTGATTCATTTGACCAAGGAGAATGGGTAAGTGTGAAGGCGCAAGAAGAGGAGAGGATAATGGCCATTGCCAAGTATTCCTTGCAGAAAAATAAGCGAATTAATATCCGACTTTCAGATTCAGATTTGATACAGATAAAAGCGCGTGCTGCACAAGAGGGAATGCCCTATCAAACGTTGGTATCAAGCATCATTCACAAATTCGTCTCTGGACGTTTGAAAGAGGCTAACTAGTACCGTTTGGAAAGCCTCCATTTCCGTTTTCTTATCGAGTATAAAAACAAAAAGGGCAGAAAATCCATTGCTGAATGTTTCTACCCTTTCTAAACCTACATCAGCCGTAGCTGGTGTACGCTTCCAAAGTACTGTTTGGAGACTCGGTGGTGCGTTTCTTAGAGTTGCCCCTGAGCGCGCCTTCCGCCTGACCGTCTGAACTTCGAAGATGCATGCCGTAGCGCACATCAACTTCCCTTTCATTCGATCCGAAACCTCTTGGTTTCAGCTTCCTATCCCTCGTTTGGTTTTGCTAAAGTAGTACTGAAATTTGCATATCCAAATTTTCTAACCCATTCATTTTCAACAAGTTTTGCACGCGGTTATACCCTAGTTGTACCACGCTTATACACCGGGTTATACACATCTATTCAATTATGGTCCAAATGGTCAGCCGACAGATAGTTTAGGCGTGATATAGGTTAATCAACAAAATGCCTTAACTTTTAAGCTACTGATCCCATTTACCCAACCAGCAAATGAGAAAGAGCCTTAATCTGTATGCCCTACTTTTTGGTGCCGCCATCTTTGCGCTGGCACAGCATCCAATCAAAAAAGGATTTGATCCGGAAATACCCATTGATGATTTGGTAATGGAAACTTGGACAAACAACAATGGTTTGGTGTCCAACAACGTCAATGGTGTTTTTCAATCCAGCGACGACTTCCTTTGGGTCTCCTCCTACAACGGCCTCCAAAAATTTGACGGCTCCTCATTTATCCTCTACGATGAAACAAACCTCGATTTTCTGAATTCCAATGCCGTAAATATGGCCACCGAAACACCGGACGGCACCCTTATTTTCAGCACCCAATCCAGCGGCGTGTTTCAGTACGATGGAGCCACCTTTGCACCGCTTGCCATCAACAAGGATATACCGAGCGCCATTTCTTCCATTCTGTCAGACTCCAAGGGTATTTTGTGGCTGGGCTCCACAAACAATGGCCTCTACAAAGCCGAAATAAAAGGACGTGTATCCAAAGTGACGCTGGTGCCCAATGTGACCGTGCATGATATACTCCAAGACCATGACGGAAACATCTGGGTTGCTTCAGATGGGCAGGGCGTATTCAAAATCACCGATGATCTCGTGGAAAATTTCACTACCAAGAGCGGATTGGCAGGTAATCTCTCTACCTCACTAGCTGTGGATCAGAACAACACGATCTATATAGGTTCTGTCAATGGACTGAATACCATCACGGGCTCAGAAGTGAAGAATTTTCCGGCTTTTCAAGGAACGATCATCAATGACATAGTGCCCGATGGACATGGGCTGTTGTGGATCGGCTCAGACAAAGGAATCATGCGCTATCGCCCAACGGACGGCCGTTTGGAGGTTTTCGATGAAAAAAACGGGCTGCCCGGCAACCGCATCTCCGAACTGTGCTTTGATAATGAAGGCAGCCTGTGGGTTGGCGCGTACGAGACCGGCTTGGTGCGTTTCAAGCAGGGCATGATCACCAACCTCACCATGCGCGACGGCCTCACAACCAATCAAGTGTATGCAGTGGCCAAAAACGAAGGTACATTTTACATAGGCACACAAGACGGAAAAATCAATGTCTTTGAAAACGGAAAGGTTAGCCAGATCAATTTGGAGCCCCGTTTTCAGGAAGATGCCATCCGGGGTTTTCTCTTTGACGAGTACGGCATGTGGGTATCTAACTACATGGGCTTGGCTTTGATCTCCAAAAAAGGCGTTCGCTATTTCAACGAATCGAATGGACTACCTGCCAATAGCATCCGCAAGATGTTCAAAGCTTCGGACGGCACCTTTTGGCTAGCTACTCGCGCCGGGGGTCTGATCAAATTTGACATGAATGGCAAGCATGAAGTCATCGACAAAAACAAAGGCCTGCTCACCAATTATATCCTCTCCCTCGCCGAAGACAGAAAGGGAAATATCTTGATGGGTACAAATGCCGGCGGGTTAAGCGTGCTCACCCCCACAGGCGTATTGGAAAACTACAACATCAACGGCAATGACTCTGGCACCATCATTTTCAGCGTGCGCACCGATGGCGATGCAGTTTGGCTAAGTACCAATCTGGGCCTTTACTATTTCAAGGATGGGAAGTTCACCGTTTGCCGCTTTGATGGATTGAAAACGCAAAAATTCTTCGACCTGGTAGACGACACGCGTGACAGTTATTGGCTCACCTCCAGCATAGGCGCCATCAAAGTGCTGAAGAGCGACTTAAATGCTTTCTTAAAAAATGAACTGACCAGCATTCCCTACGTGATTTTTGGCGAAGAAGACGGCATGGAAAGCCAAGAATGCACAGGCGCCACTAGTGCCATGTTTGATCAGGAGACAGGCCACATTTGGGTGCCTACCTACGAGGGAGTGGCCATCCTGAAACCGGCACAAAAAATTACCAACACCAAAAAGCCGCGCGTGCTCATCACCGGCATGCAGGTAGACAACAACCTGATCAATCCCGTAAAAAATGACTTGGTCATTCAGCCGGGCAACTTCCGCTACTTGTTTGATGTGACCGCCCTCAGCTTTTTGGCACCATCCAAGGTGCAGTTCAAATATAGGCTGGAAGGCATAGAAAAAGACTGGAACGGCCCCACCACTGACCGGCGGATAGAATATACAAACCTACCTTATGGCAGCTACACGTTACAGGTGGTGGCATCTAACAATGACGGCATCTGGAACATGACCGGAGATCGGCTCACGTTCACCGTGAAACCCTTCTACTTCGAGACGCTCTGGTTCAGATGGGGGCTGGTAATCCTCATTTTTGGTATCCTCTATGCCCTCTACCGATGGCGCGTGTGGGACATCCGCAAGACAAACAAGGCTCTCACGAAAATGAACGCCGAACTTGACAGGTTCGTCTACAGCGCTTCGCACGACTTGCGCGGACCTCTCACTACCATCATGGGCGTACTGGATATGGCTTTAGCCCAAAATAAAGACGCGGGTAACGATCAATATTTCCGGATGATCAAAGTGAGCACGGACAAGATGGATCACTTCATCAACGAACTGATCAATTATGCCAAAAACAAAAACGATGCGGTGCTCCAAGAATCGGTGGCGTTGGCTCCCTTGGTCACCAGTGTCATGGAAGAATTGGAGCCTTTCAGTCGGTTACGCGGGGTAAAAATTGAAAATCAGGTAGATCCTGGCTTTCAGATCAACTCAGACGAAGTGCGCCTGAAGGTGATCATCCGAAATCTGCTGCACAATGCCATTGCATTCTCCAAAGAAAACAAAGCCGACTCCTTGGTGGTGGTGCAAGCCACCGTGAAGGACGGACTTACCCAAATCTCCGTGAAGGACAAGGGTGTAGGTATTTCGCACAAAATCAAAGACAAGATCTTCGATATGTTCTACAGAGGCAATGACCTGAGCCAAGGGTCCGGCCTGGGGCTCTATGTGGTGCGTGACACTACCGAAAAACTGAATGCCGTCATTGAGGTGAAATCGGAACCTGAAGAAGGATCTGAGTTCATTGTGACCTTCAAAAACTGATTGGGTCACACTGGTATTTTCACAAAAAAAGCACTCCCCCGGCCCTGCGTGGATGTGAGCCACACCTCTCCGCCAAGATCGGTCACGTACTTTTTAACAATAGATAAACCCAGTCCGAGTGAAGGTTCGCCTGCTGTGGGCTGAGCAGTGAGTTTATGAAACCGCTCGAACAAATGCGCTTTATCCGCATCTGTAAATCCGGGCCCTTGATCGGCTACTGAGAAAATCACCGCTCCCGCCTCCGACTGAACCATGAGCATCACTGAAGAATCGCTTGGTGAAAATTTGATGGCATTGGAAAGTAAGTTTTCAAGGACTTGTGTCAGCAGCAAATGGTCTGTACGAAGTACGGGAATCCACTCGCTCAGCTGCAAGCTGAGCGAAATACGCTTCGACTTAGCCAACGGCTGAAAGCGGACGTACAACTCTTGCATGAGCGGATACACCTCCACTTGCTCGTGCAGCACTTTCATCGATTTGCCCTCCAATGCATCTGTGTCCAGTACTTTGGTGACCAATTGATTGAGATGCTCGCCACTCTTACCTATGCGCTGCAGCAAATCCTTGTCCTCAGCAGACAGTTGTGATTTGGATTGGCTCATGAGATTGGCCAGCATGATAATCTGACTCAAGGGTGAGCGCAAGTCATGCGCCAGTATTTTCACCAAATTATTCTTTTCGTCATTCAGAGCCGTCAGGCGGATGTTTCTATTGATGAGTTGTTGCTGCTGATCTTGTATCTGTCGGTGCTGCTCCAGCAGCAGGTTGGTCTTCCGCCTGTTTTGAAGAAACAATCCGCCGGTGATGAGTAGAAACACCACTACTACGCCCATACCGATCATGAGCACATTGCGCACAGTTTGCTCCTTTTCTAACTGCAAGTTGGCATTGCGAATTTGGGCCAGTTGCAGCTCCTTTTCTTTGGTCAAAATGGACGTGCTGATCTGATCATCGCCGTAGATTTTATCAATAAATTCAAACAGTTCAGCCCCAATGTGATTAGAAATGATCTGCCCCAATCGCTCGCTATACACAGGATCCGCCAGAAAATTATTCATAGGGATGTGCCAATCGCTTTCCTTGGGCATCAATATGCCATAACCTGTGCCACGCACGGTGAACAAATTTTGACGCGTGATTCCACCTCCGTTCTTGATCAGCATCATGTAGATGGGCAAATCAATAAAGCCGAAGCGGTTGGGTGCCTGGCTCACATGGTCCAGTATGTTCTGATCACTGTGGATGTACTTGATCTCAAACGGCAGTTTCATCTCCGTGCGAATATTTTGAAGCAGCCGCTCATAGTTTGTGCCGCGTATGGTGATGGCTTCCATCCCCTTCACCATCCGGTTGAACTCGTCGTAATTCAACACGATGGGCGTACCCTGACTCGACACGAGCACGGTGATGTCGGGTAGGTAGCTGGTCGAAAATCGAAATTTCTGCTGTCGCTCTTCTGTGATAGAGAAAGCCGACACGCCAAAGGCACTCGGCACGGGTGACGCCTCCACGGCCTCCATAATGGCATGAAAACTCTCGGCCTCCTTCCAGTTCAGGGTAACATCCACTTGGTAGCGCCGCTTTAGGTAATCCTTGAATTCAATCAACATTTCATACTCCACTCCCGCCAGATTCCCGTCAACGTCGCGGTAGATAAACGGACTGGAGGTGAACCAATGGATGTCTACCTCCGCACGCTTCACATTGCGCACCTGATGCCACGATTGGCCCCATGCCATGCATGCGCTAAGACAAACACCCAATGAGAAAAATAGTGCCCTCATAAGACCTAGGCTTTACGGCTGTTGAGGAGACGATAGGGGGCAAAGGAAAAAAAGCCCAATAAGGGGGCTGAGGGGAATTTACATAGCTTCATAGCGATCTAGGTGAGCATGTAAAATAGACAAACCGAGACATGGAAGGAAAGAATTCGGGTAAAAACTTTGTGCTAAGAGCCGCAGTGCCAATTGCTTTCACACCGCCCATGCAGTCATTTCGCAGCGAAGCGGAGAAATCTGACACTTGTGGTTTACGCACTGTCTTTCCAAAACCACAGAGGGACACAGAGCACACAGAGTTGCCGGAACAAGTCCGGCAAGGGATAGCGCAAGGCCAAAAGATTGCTTCTTCCCGGCCTTGTGCCGGGATCTACACAATGAAGTCATTTCGCAGCGCAGCGGAGAAATCTTACACTTGTGGTTTACGCACTGTCTTTCCAAAACCACAGAGGGACACAGAGCACACAGAGTTGCCGGAATAAATCCGGCAAGGGATATCGCAAGGCAACTTGGCCGCCAATCCGCCCCAAGTAACCGCCATTCGAGGCACGAAGCAATCCCCGTCAAAGGCGAGAAAGGACTTTCACCTTCCTCTTGGACACGCAGAGTCCCTTTTAGGAGACTCTGCTGGGACAGAATGCAATGTGAGGTACGCTTGGGACACACGGTTTCACAACCTCATTTTTCATATATTTACCCTATGAGCAGAGAACAATTGAAGGAAAGCATCCATCATCTGGTTGACCAAATTGAGGATGAGGACATTTTGAAGCAATATCTTGAGCTACTTGAAAAATCCACTTTCGTTGAGACCGGAGATTCCACGGATCCTGCCGACGATCAATTGTTAGAGCGAGCCTTGGCTTCATCCCATTCTATTAAAGCCGGAAAAACCAGAAGTTTACTCGATTTCAAAAAGGATTTTGAATTGTGGAAGAAGCAGAGAGCTATGTAGTGGAGCTCACGCCTGAGGCCGAAATGTATTTTCTTCAGGTAGCCGAATTCTTGAGTGCTACCCATTCGAGTGATCGAGCCCTTGAAAAATCTATCGAATTACTTGATTTAGCCCTGTCGCTTGACAAATATCCACAGCGCGGAAGCATAGAAAGAAAGTTGGCTCCTCTTGGCGAAGGACACAGATTTCTAGTTTACCATGTTACATCCCGCAAAACCATCAAAGTGATCTACCTCATTGATGAGGAGCAAAAAAAAGTATTCATCACAGATTTTTTCGAAACGGAGATGAATGATGATCGAATTGCGGATCGAAATAAATAGCTATTATATCTCAAGGACTGTGACTAACCGCCTTTCTTAGTAGTCACTCGGCTGGAGCCGAGCGACTGATGAGTGAGGTAACACTGCTTATGACCACAGATAGCGATGGTAGTGAGTCGCTGCTGCTGACGGGGGTGCTTTCGTGGTGAGTGCCGAATATGACTCACTATCCTATATGTTTTCATATCGCCTCGGCACGTGTTCACACGTGACGAAAAACAGTAGGCGATTAGTGACGAACGTAATATTGGTAAAGGGAAAAGGCCGGAGGCCAATGGCAAAAGGTTAGTAGTCACTCGGCAGAAGCCGAGCGACTGGATGAGCACGTTAATTTCTTAAAGTTGTGTCTTGTTCCATTTTAAGCGTTAACTCCATTATTTCTTCTTGCTGATCTTCAATAAGGTCATCGTACATGCGAATGTGACGTTTTAATAATTTAACAGAATCTTGACATTCGGTTGAGTTTTTACCCTTGCCGATGGAAAACAATTGTTCCCTTGTTGAAAATGTTAATGTAACTAGGGCAATCAGAGTCACTAAAAACGGATAAAAAAAATTAAACTTTTTCATTTTATTTTCATCGATAAGTTACAGAACCCAAATACTCTCCATTGTAAAACCAACCATTACGAACAGACAGAGCCGTCAGAGCACCAGCAATCAATTACTGTTACTTCCCATCCGTCACCGAGATCAAGCAATCCGCTGTGATAGCAGTCACAATCTACATTCAATCTGGAATTATTTTGTACATCAAAAGGAATCTGCGCCAATCGGTTATTGATTACGTCTTGGTCAGTCACTATGGATCCTCCATTGTCAATGTATATTTGAATAACCTGATTTATTACCTCATCAAGTTCATGACCCTCCAAAATGCGACTATTAGAATTTAACTGGGAATTGAGCCCGACAGAGTTCATGTAATCCTCTACTTGTTGTTTGATATCGTCGATAGAATTGTCAGGCTCTAGCCTTTCTTGTTGGCAAGCAATAAAAATCGAGAGTGCTCCGATAAAAAGAAGTGATCTTAGTTTTTTCGTAATGTAAAGGTTTTAGTATAAAAGTAACTCAATCTATATTATTGCTTCTAACAATTATGTAACGCGCCTTTTATGAGCATTATCTACCTTTCAAATGTACTGTTGTTCAAGATCACAAGCAAGGTGTTGATAATAGCATGAATTTAGTCTTGCACATGTCCTATAGTTCGCCTCCTAAGTAAGTAGTTTGACAAATCGGGGGAATTGGTGCTAATAAAAAACCATACCGCCTCTAAACTAGCCGTGACCCTTAGGGCACGTGTGGTGTTGCTAAGTGTCCCTGCACGGCCGCTCCAAACAAAAACTACATCAACCGATCCCTGAACGATAGATAGTCTTTGGGAATGGAATCGAACTGCTGCGTCTTGGATGTCCATTGGCGGACTTTGGCGCTGTAGTCGGGGGCTGTGCCGAGGGCTTTTTCGATCACGTCCAGAAACTTCACGGGGTGGGCCGTTTCGAGGAAGATGCCTTGCTCGTGGGGTTGGAGGTGCGTGCGCAAGGCGGCATGTCCTATTGCGCCGTGTGGGTCGAGCAGGTAGTGGTGGCGGTCGTACACGGTTTTGATCTCATGTAAAATGTCGGGATCGGTGAGGCTAAAACCGGAGATGTGCTGCGTGATGGCCGCATGGTCTTGCGCAAAGAGCGTGTTCATGCGGGTGAAATTGCTCGGGGCGCCCACATCCATGGCGTTGGCGTAGGTCTGCACGGACAGCTTGGGCGTGTAGGTGCCCGTTTCCAGATAGTCCGGCACTATGCGGTTGGCATTGCTGGCGGCAATGAAGCGGTGAATAGGCAGCCCCATCTTCCACGCGAGCAGCCCGGCGGTGAGGTTGCCATAATTGCCCGAAGGCACGGCCACCACCACATTTTCCCAATCTGGCAGTTGCTGAAAGGCATAGAAATAATAAAAACTCTGCGGAATGAGCCGCGCGATGTTGATGGAATTAGCCGACGAGAGGCGGAGCTTGGCATTCAATTCTTTGTCCAGAAAGGCCTGCTTAACGAGTGCTTGGCAGTCGTCAAACGTGCCGTCCACTTCCAGTGCCCGAATGTTGCCTCCCCAAGTGGTCAGTTGCAACTGCTGGATGCCGCTCACTTTGCCTCTGGGGAATAAAATGGTCACCCGTATGCCCGGAATGCCATGAAAACCGGCTGCCACGGCACTGCCTGTGTCGCCTGAGGTGGCCACCAGCACGTGCACTTCTTGGTCTTGCGCCTCCATGAAGTAGCCCGTGCAGCGCGAGAGAAACCGTGCACCTACATCTTTGAACGCCCACGTGGGGCCATGGAAAAGCTCAAGCGCGTGAATGCATGGCGACACCTCCACCAGCGGCAACTCAAAGTCGATGGTTTCGGAGACGATCTGGTGCAGCCGATCGGCGGGAATTTCATTGCCAATGAATGCCTTGGCTACTTCAAAACCAATGTCTGCTTTGCTTTTGGACGTAAGGTCTTTGAAAAATGAAGTTGGTAGTGCGGGGATGTTTTCGGGAAAATACAGGCCATTGTCTTGCGGCAGGCTGTTCAGCACGGCCGATTGAAAATCTACCGAATGGTTGGGATTGTTGGTGCTGAAGAAGTTCATATCACCCGTGCGCCTTGTTGGTTGATGCCGGAAATAAAGCCGATACACGGGATGCCTCCGCGTGCGTACACACCTTCGCATTCGGCCAAAATCGTCTCCGCCTTTTTGGTGTCGTCCGTGAAGGCAAACGTGCTGGGACCCGAACCTGAAATGGCAAACCCAAGCGCACCTGCTCGGAGCGCGGCAGCTTTTACTTCTGAATAAAATGGGATAAGCATGGCCCTGACTGGCTCGATGATCACATCTTGCATGGATCGTCCGACGCGCGTCAGGTCATTTGTAATCAGTCCGCTTACGAGTCCGGCCACATTGCCCCACTGTGTCACGGCATCACTGAGGAGTACTTGTTTTTTCAAAATGCGCTTGGCGTCAGCCGTTTTCATTTCCACATTGGGATACATCACCACCGCCCGAAGCTGCGCCGGAAACGGAATGCTGAAAACGTCCAATGGATGATAGCTGCGCACCACGGTGAAGCCGCCGAGTAAACACGGCGCTACATTGTCGGCATGTGCCACACCGGAACTGCTGCGTTCGCCTTCCATGGCAAAAGCCACTAATTGTGTTCGGGTAAATGGTCGTCCAAGCAACTCATTTGCTGCAAACACGGCACCTGCCGCACTACTGGCGCTGGAGCCTAGTCCACTGCCGGGTGGGATGGATTTTTTGATGACCAAATCAAATCCGACTTTTTGTCCCAATGCCTCCAACATGGCGGCTATAGCCACGGTTGCCACGTTTTTGTCGGGTTCGGTGGGCAAGTCAGCACCTATGATGTCGGTAATCACCAAGCGGTCATCCTCGCGTATGGTCAGGGTGATTTCATCGCCGTGCCCTTCCAATGCAAAGCCGAGCACGTCGTAACCACAGCCCACATTGGCTACCGTGTTGGGTGCAAAAACTGTTACTTTTTCCATGCTCAATTGGTGGCGGCTATGCGCATGATGTCAGCAAAAATACCCGAGGCGGTCACCTCTGCACCGGCTCCTGCACCTTTGATTACCAGCGGCTGCTTGGCGTATCTGTCGGTGTGGAATAAGACGATGTTGTCGCTTCCTTCCAGGTGATAAAAGGGGTGGGTTTCATCAACAAATTCGAGTTGCGTATTGGCCTGGCCATTATCCATTTTGGCCACATACCGAATGCGTTTGCCCGATGACTTGGCCTTTGTGACCAATGCCTTGAAATGGTCTTCATGCTTGTCCAACTCGTTGAAAAACACGTCTACCGCGGGAGCGTCCATGCAGGATTTTGGCACAAACGGCGTGTAGGCGATCTGTTCCATTTCCAAGTGGTATCCGCTTTCCCTAGACAAGATCAAAATCTTGCGGCGCACATCTTCGCCTGACAAGTCGAGACGTGGATCGGGTTCGGCGTATCCTTCGTCCATGGCGCGGCGCACAATGGAGGAGAAGGGTTGGCTACCATCGTAGGTGTTGAAAAGGAAATTCAAGGTGCCGGAAAGTACCGCTTCAATGCGATGGATGCGGTCGCCACTTTTGATGAGATCGGCAATGGTGCTGATGACGGGCAGACCGGCGCACACATTGGTTTCGTACAAGTACTGCGTGCGGTAGCGGCGCTGCAATTTTTTCAGTTCGTCGTATTTCTCCTGCGGCTGTGTGGCGGCAATCTTGTTTGGCGTGGCAATGGCGATGCTTTTTCGTAACACTTCCGGATAGCTGGTAGCGATTTTGCGGTTGGCTGTCACGTCTAGAAACACACTATTGCGCAGGTTCATATCGGCCATTTTTTCAATAAAACGCGCAATTTCTTGCGGCTCGCCTTGTTCTAATGTTGTCGACCATTGGCTCAGATCAATTCCAGTGCCGTCGGTGTTGAACACACACTTCTTCGAATTGGCAATGGCTATCACCTTCAGTTCGATGAGGTGTTTTTCTACCAAATAGGTTTGTTGTTTTTGAATTTGGCGAAGCAAAGCCTTGCCCACATGCCCCACGCCCACTACAAAAAGATTGATGCGCTTTACTTCTTCGGTGAAGAAACTTTCATGTGCTACGTTCACGGCTTTCACCAAATCGCGCCGATGAATCACCACCGAGATATTGCGCTCCGAAGCACCCTGCGCGATGGCCTTGATGCTCACGCCATTTCTACCGAGCACAGTAAACAACTGCCCGCTCACACCCACTTGATCCTTCATGTTGTTGCCCACCAGTGCGAGGATGCTCATGTTGTCTTCCACTTCCACAGGTTGCAGCTTGCCAATGGCAATCTCGTGATCAAACGTCTTGTTGATCGACTGCTCGGCCACTTCTTTGTCTTTACTCTCAATGCCCACACAGATGGTGTGCTCAGAGGAGGCTTGCGTGATCATTACCACATTGATGTGGTGCTGCGAGAGTGTCTCGAACAGGCGGAAGGAAAACCGCGGAATGCCCACCATGCCACTGCCACGCAAGTTGAGCAAGCAAATTTCTTTGATGGTAGAAATGCCTCGAATGGCCGCTTGATCTTCGTATTGCCGCGTGATGCGGGTGCCGGGTGCCTCGGGTTTGAAGGTGTTTTTGATCAAAATGGGGATGTCGCGCACCATGGCCGGATGAATGGAGGGCGGATAGATCACTTTAGCTCCAAAATGTGAGAGTTCGAGTGCTTCCTCGTATGACAAATCGTGGATCACATGTGCGCGCGGCACGATGCGCGGGTCGGCGGTCATGAGGCCGTCCACGTCGGTCCAAATTTCCAATACTTCAGCATTGTAGAAATTGGCCAACAGAGCGGCGGTATAATCCGAGCCTCCACGTCCGAGTGTCACCAATTCTCCTTTTTCATTTGATGCGATAAAGCCTGGGCAAATGGTGATCGGGCTTAGTTTTTCCTTATGCTCGAGTGCCAATGATTGGCTCCATTCCATGTCTACCTCGTTGCGCGTATAGCGTGAGTCGCATCGGATGATCTTGAGCGGATCGAGTAGCGAGATGTCGGATGATTTTCTAGATAAATAATGAAAGAGCATGCGCGACGACAGGCGTTCGCCAAAACTCAAAATCATGTCGGAGGATTTGGCTGTAACTTCTTGGAGCAAACAAATGCCCGCCAGCAGATCTTCCATCTCGTTGAATATGACCTTTATATCAGCGAGCACACCGCCCAAATTCATAGGCTCCATGAGTTCGCGTACTGCCTGAAAATGCCGCACTTCCAACTCGTCAAGTTGATTTTTATAGCCTGTGTTTCCCCTTTCGGCCAGTGCCAAGATGCCCACCAGTTCGTTCGTCACTCCGCCCATAGCGGAGCAGACTACTATCAGCCCTGATTTTTGTTTTTCAACATAAGCAGCCAGGATCGATTCCACCTTACGAATGGCGTCTGCAGATCCTACCGAAGTGCCCCCAAATTTTAACACTTTCATAGTTCATCTTCTAAAAGGCATCAAATGTAAGAGGGAGGCAGATGAAAGCCACCATCTGATGAATGAAACTCTAGCGGATGGGAAAATTTTTTGAGGAGCTGTAAAAAAATAAGTGATTTATTGCGAAGAATGAAACTAGAAATTTAACCCAGACGCTAAACATTTGCTCAATAAAAATATCTTTGTGATCCAACCAACCTAATTTATCTGTCAGATGCCATTACAAGAAGATTTTGAAAAACAGGGATTGTATCTATTCAGATACCGCAGCGTGCAGCCCATCGCATTATTGGTCACAGGTGGTGCCTTCTATGTGTGGTCACAATTTTATCCTGTAGATTTCTTGTTCAATTCGCCTAGACGTGAGTTTTACTTTGAGATTGCATGTCTGGCGGTGAGTCTCTTCGGGTTGCTCATCCGCATCTACACGGTGGGGCACACGCCCAAAAACACATCAGGCCGGAATACGGAAGAGCAGGTGGCTGACACAGTGAATACCACGGGCAGCTATTCGCTGGTGCGGCATCCGCTATATGTGGGCAATTTTTTTATGTGGCTGGGGCCTGCGCTACTTACGGCCAACTGGTGGTTTGTGCTGGTTTTTTGCATGTTTTATTGGATCTACTACGAGCGCATCATGTATGCCGAGGAGCAATATCTGCGTAAGAAATTCGGTCAAGCATATCTGGATTGGGCAATGCGTGTTCCGGCATTTTTCCCTTCATTTAAAAACTTCAAATCGCCTAGCCTGCCGTTCAGTTGGAAAAAGGTGATCAAACGTGAGAAAAACGGCTTGGCGGCAGCTTTTGTCATATTCGCTGTGTTTGATGTGGTCGGAGAATACATTAAAGGCACGGAGAACTATAACATGGTGCTGCAAGTGGGTGCGGTGGTCAGTTTGGTGCTGTACGGCGTGGTGACACTCATCCGCAAAACAAGCAAGCTGCTGCACGAAGAAGGGAGATGATCCGTTACTCTTCGGTCATCATAGGCTGAAAAGTAGCCACCTCATCCGCTAGCATTTTCCGGTTCCACTTCTTGCTATCGATAGATTCATAAAGTGGCTTTTGATTAAAAGCTGCAGATGGATCCATACGAGCCGGTAACACACCAATGGCTCCTAGGGTGGCGTTGAGTAGAGGCTCGTTGATATCTCCAAGTGGTTTCAAAACCAAAAAGTCGTCCGGCAGAGATATGTCCGGCGTGAACCCTGAAGGATAATCCGCATTCTCACTATTTACTATCTTCAAGATTATCGGTTGCAACGCCCAACGATTCCAGTCGAGGGTTTCGTCATAGAGAGTAATGGATCCAACGTCTTTGCCCACTGTAGTTTCCCCGACCAAATAGGTGTCCATGTACGGTAAAATGGCATTGATCACCATTTCAGAAGCAGAAGCAGTACGATCTGTCACGATGAAGTGAATTTTACCAGAACCCATGAGGCTCCCTACATTCTCAGACTTTGCCAAGAAACGCTCAATGAAATATTCAGCCCCGTACAGCGGATCGTTCAAAATATCTTGGGTCAATTTATCATTATACTCCAATTTGAGAGCTACATCATTGGTGGTCACTCCTTCTGCAAGCAAACTGGCTAAATTGAGAGCCGAGGCTACACTTCCACCTCCATTGAAGCGTAAATCCACTATCAACTCATCTATATCGGCCGTTTTGAAACCTGCAAATACATCATCCACGGCATCATCGTATGAGCCGTTGGTTCCGGGCGCAAAGAAATTGTAGACCAAATAGCCAATTTTCTTACCGCCCGCTTCAATGACCGAATACAGATAAATCGGATTTTCGGCATACACCACCGGCGTGATGTTCAGTGCCGCCTGATTCTGAAATTGATTCAATTCTGAATTGTATCGACGATAGCTCGCTGTATATGTCGTATTCATTTGATCGAGCAAGGTTCGATAATTTTCGGTGGTGAATTGCGTGCCATTGATTTGATAAATAATGTCGCCTCGTTGTAATCCTAGGGTGGCAGCAGGGGAATTTGGTTTTATATAAACCAACTGCATAATGACATTGGTTGATGAGCCTTCCTCCGAATAAAGTTTGAATTCAAATCCTGACTCTAAACTGATGCCACCTAGAAGACCAAGCAGAACTTCATAATCATCGTAGATAAACGAAAATCGGTCTTGCTCAGAAAGTATGGATTCATAAAAATCGGCTGGGTATTGATTCAAGCCTGTTTTACGGGGCATGTCATCTGTCCAATAGTAGTAATAGTCCATGTTGACATAAATCCAATCATTTATCCGAGCATTTCCCGATAATTCATCGGAATTGCAGGAAAGGAAAGCTAAACAACCTGTCAGCAAGGATAAGAGTACCAACTTCTTCATATAAGGCAATTTTAATAGACTAAATTAAACAAAATGATAGGCGAGATACCTTATCCAAATCAATTGACTTTCTTGACGTCCTTTACACACCTGAATCCTGTATGATTAAAGCCTGAATCCTTAGTAGAACTCATACGTCTGGCTACTCGATACCCGCTGCAATAACTGTCGTTGCACAGGAAAGACCCCCCTCTGATCACATATTTTTCGGCATATGGCTCCAAAGGATCGTACGACACGCGGGGGCCTTTTGGATTCGTCTTATCCTGCTGTTGACTCAATTGCGTGTATGCACCGGCATGGTACTTGTCTTCGCACCACTCCCAAACATTCCCTGCCATATCGTAGAGTCCATAGCCATTTGGCTCAAAAGATTTTACCGGAGCAGTGGTTTCAAATCCATCCAATACTGAATTCAAATAAGGAAAGGATCCTTGCCAAAAATTGGCTTTATCAAACGCTTCTTCAATAGAACCATTACCCCACGGATAATTAGCGTCCTCCAGGCCACCCATAGCCGCCCACTCCCACTCAGCTTCCGTGGGCAGTCGCTTGCCTGCCCAAGCTGCATAAGCTTTGGCATCTTCCCAACTAATGTGCACCACCGGATGATCCATTTTGTTCTCAATAGAGCTGCCGGGTCCTTCAGGCTGCCGCCAATTTGCGCCGATCGTCCAGCGCCACCACTGCGCATAATCGTCCAGATTTACCGGCCCTGTTGTAGGTCTAAACACGATAGAACCCGCCATTAATAATGAATCCGCCGGCTTGGGCGTGCCGGGCGCTACATCCTTTTTCATTGCCTCCCAATCAATGTCACGCTCCGCTACGGTAATATATCCGGTGGCATCTACGAATTTCTTAAAATGCGCATTGGTCACTTCTGTGGCGTCCATCAGAAATGAGGAAACCGAGACTTGATTTCGGGGAAATTCGTTCCAGTCCGACTGATCTGATTTGCCCCCCATCATAAAGGTGCCGGCGGGGATTAGCACCATATCAGAGGCTGTGGCGGACTCACCCGTATTTTCCCTCGGCACGCAGGCAGCCAATTGAATAATAAGTAGGGGGAGGATGAGTTTTTTCATTACTAAGAGCAAAGAAGCAATATAAACAGTTGACGAAGAAAGTGAAATGTAAAAGCAATTTCAACGAATACCTATTCACTTGCCAAGAGTAGCAACCAATAAAAATTCTTTTAGATTCGTCCCTAGGATCTCCTTTGAAACAAATGAAATCTTTACGCTTACTTCTTCTTTCGTGTGTCTATGTTGCTTTTGTGGATAGTGCATTGGCACAAGCCAAGAATGTCCTATTCGTCGTAGTAGATGATCTCAAGCCTGTGGTGGGGGCGTACGGCCAAACTCAGATGGTTACCCCTCACATGGATGCTTTAGCCGCTTCCGGCACCACGTTTCTAAATGCACATGCCCAGCAGGCCATCTGCGGTCCCTCGCGCATCAGTTTTCTTACCGGCAAACGCCCTGATGCAACCAAAGTCTACGACCTATCGACATTTATGCGCGATGTGACACCCAATACCATTACTCTACCCGAACACTTCAAAGCGAACGGATATGAAACCGTAGGGATGGGCAAGTTCTTTCATATGGCACGCAAAAACGATCCTCAATCTTGGACCCTCCCCTTCATTGAAGATAAAAAATTACCTTACACTGCCGGCTTCCAAAAACCGGTTATGAAGCATTATCAATCAGAGGAAGTGCGAAAAACCGTTTCGGAATTATCAGAGGAGGCTGAACATCTAGAACGTGAGGATATGCAGAAGGAAGGACTCTTTCCTTCATTCGAAGCATTGGACATTCCGGATGATGCCTATCCCGATGGAGCCATGGCCGTAAAAAGCATCGAATTGATGAAGGGCTTTGCTGAAACGGACAAACCTTTCTTTTTGGCAGTAGGTTTCCATCGTCCACACTTGCCGTTCGTAGCACCAAAAAAGTACTGGGATTTGTATGACCGCACGAAGATTCAAGTAGCAGAGCACCAGGGAAGAGCGGAAGGTGCGCCAAGCATGGCTTATCACAAATCCGGTGAATTGCAGAACTACACGGACATACCGCGCAATCTGGACATTGACCATAGGCTTCCAAAAGAAAAACAGCAGGAACTCATTCACGGCTACTATGCAAGTGTATCTTACGTGGATGCACAAATCGGGAAAATTATAGCCTATATGAAGGAATCAGGACTTTGGGAAAATACCATTATTGTCCTGCTGGGTGATCACGGATGGCATTTGGGAGATCACGGCTTATGGAACAAGCATACTAATTTCGAACAAGCTACACGCACGGTTCTCATTATCCGCTCACCGGACTTGCCTGAGTCAGTGAGCAATACATCTCCCGTGGAACTGATAGATATTTTCCCTACAGTAAGTCAGCTGGCCGCATTGTCGGTTCCGCAGGAGGTACAGGGGAAAAGTCTATTGCCAATTCTAACAAAAAAGAGCACGCGCATTCGGGAGGTGGCAATGAGTCAATATCCTCGAGATGCTTTCATGGGTTATACCGTTCGTTCAGATAGGTATAGATATACCGAGTGGGTAAAAAAATCTGCCGTAGAGAAGAGCGCAAAATTTCCTCAAAAAAGCAGTCCGGATCTTGAATTATACGATTATTCAATCGATCCTCTAGAAACACGAAATCTGATCAACGATCCGAAGTATGCGGAAATCGCAAAAGATCTACGGGCGCAATTGGTGAAGGTATACGAATCCTCAAAATGATGTTTGGACCGCCGTAACCGGCAGGGTAAATACAACCCAAAAAAGGCATCCTAATGGATGCCTTTGTGATTCGTCTGGGACTCGAACCCAGGACCCATACATTAAAAGTGTATTGCTCTACCAGCTGAGCTAACGAATCGTCCGTCCAGATAAAATGAAAAGCAATTCAAAGCCAGTGCTTTAAATTGCGGTTGCAAAAATAGACATCTAATCCCAAAATCCAACATGAAGGGGAAATTTAAACTGACTATTCTAATACTATTTTATTTAGGCGGCTTTGCAACCGTTGCGGAACCTGCCGAACAGCTCAAAAAGGCAGATTCCTTGTTCATGGCCAAGAAGTATACCTCTGCATTTGACCTCTACGCTTCAGCATATTCCGACGGTCAGGCCTCTCCTGCCATGTTGCTGAAAATGGCTTTTATCAAAGAAGGCTTGGGCGATGACACACAAGCCTTGTATTACCTCAATAAATACTACAGTGTTACAGCGGACAGGGCTGTCCTGACTAAGATGCAAGAGCTAGCCAACGAAAATCAGCTTTCGGGCTATGAGGTGGAGGACCGTCACTTCTTTTTGAATGCCTTGACGAAGTATCATTTGGTGATACAGCTCACCCTAGTGGCCATCATACTGCTGCTCACCGTCGTAATAATCAGAAGTAAGCCCAAGGGCGAGTTGCCCATCGGCGTGCCTGTTATTCAAATTCTTCTTTTGGCGGTTTTGCTGACCGTCAGCAATAAGTGGTTATTACCAAAACAAGCCATCATAACGGAGGCAACTTTCCTGATGAGTGCGCCATCCGCCGCATCTGAGCCGATTGGGCATGTGCAAAACGGCCATTTAGTGGAAATCATTGGGCGTACAGAAGCTTGGACCTGTATCAAATGGGAAGGGAAAGACGTGTATGTGCGTCACGCTAAACTCCGCACACTTTGATCATTTGAAGGGAGAATCCGGTTCTTTGGCCATCACATTGTAAACAATTTTGTCCATCCGGCCGGGCATCCATTTGTTGAGGAAAACAGCCAATTTTCCTTGGGTAGTGAGCACCAAATCGCGCTTACGTTTTTTCATGGCGCTGTAGGTTTGCTCGGCCACTTCCTCGGCGGTCATCATTTTGCCTTCATCTCGTGGCGACTCCCCTTGTGCCCGACCATCTGCCGCCAAGGCTTGGTTGCGGATATTCGTGCCGGTGAACCCCGGGCTAACCATCAAAATATGGACGCCCTTGTACATCACTTCCGTGCGCAATGCTTCAAAAAAACCTTCCAAGGCATGCTTAGATGCCGTATAGGCCGTGCGAGCCGGGGTTCCTCTATGTCCATTGATGGATGAAATGCCTATGATTGAGCCCTTTGATTGAAGGATATGTGGCAAGGCATATTTAGTCGCATACATGGAGCCATTGAAATTAATATCCATGACCTTCTCAAATACATCTAGGTCAATATCCTGAAAAAGCGCACGCATTGAAATGCCCGCATTGCAGATGAGCACATCCAACCGGCCGTATTTTTCAATGGTTTGATCTATCAATGCTTTGTTCGCCTCACGTCCGGCAGCATCCAGTCGAAGACCAAGGTAATCAGCTCCTTTGGCTGTTAGTTCAGCCTCTACTTCTTTCATTCTGTCTTCATTTCTGCCTGTAAAGACAACCGCATAGCCATTGTTGGCGTACGTATGCACCAATGCCCGACCAATACCTGACGATCCTCCTGTGATGATTGCTACTTTCTTCTCCACTTATTTCAAATTTGACATCAAAACTAATCGCATTTTATTTGCAGACGCAACGATTGCATCCTTGAACGCATCTTGGACACTTACGCCCCAATAAATTGAACATGCGCCTACCGCTTCTCCTTTTCGCCATTCTAACTTCAGTATCATTAGCAGCTCAGAGTATCATCGGAAAAACGCTCGATGAAAACGGACAGCCGCTCCCATTCGCCACGCTACACGTAAAGGGCACTACCAACGGCACCACGAGCAACTCGGATGGAAACTATGAGATGCGCCTGCCAAAAGGCACCTACGTGCTGGTGGCGCAACACATCGGTTATCAAAAACAAGAGCGTCAGGTCACTGTAACGGATGATCGGGTGACGGTGGATTTTCGTCTGCTACCTGAAGTGCTGCAACTCAAAGAACTAGTGATATCATCAGATGCGGAGGACCCTGCTTACAGGATCATCCGTGAGGCCATAAAAAAACGAAAGTTTTATGAAGATGAAATCAATGCCTACGCGTGCGATGTGTACATCAAAGGGGTGCAGCGCTTAGATACGTTTCCGGACAAAATATTGGGCATCAAGCTGACGCTGGACACGGGCATTGTCTACTTGTCTGAATCCATCTCCAAGCTCAAATACATGCGACCCGACAAAGTGAGCGAGCGCATGATTTCATCCAAAGTAAGCGGCAACAATCAGGCATTCAGCTGGAACCAAGCCTCAGAGATGATGATCAATTTGTACAAAAACAGCTTTATGATAGAGGGGCTGAGCGAGCGGCCGTTTGTGTCGCCCATTGCCAACAATGCGTTCGCTTTTTATGATTATGAATTGAAGGGTACCTTTCAGGAGGGCGATTTGCTCATCAATAAAATCCAACTGCTACCCAAGCGCTCTACCGATCCTGTGTTTGACGGACATATTTATATCATCGAAAATTCGTGGCGCGTGTATAGCGTAGATGCGCTCATTGTGAAATCGCGCGGGATAGAATTTGTGGACTCGCTCACGCTCAAACAGGTCTTTGCCCCTGCCACACATGGCATTTGGATGCCCATCACGCAGCGGTTTGGCTTTTCATTCAATGTATTCAAAATCAAAGGAAGCGGCTACTTCAACGCCGTGTATTCTAACTATGACGTGGAGCCAAATATCGAATTGCTGGTTCAAAATCAAATGGCCCTGCCAACTATTCAGCCGCTCTTCAACAAGAAGGATTTTACCAAAGAGATCATGTACATAGAAGAGGGCTCCAATGAGAAAGACTCGATCTACTGGAAAAGTGTGCGCCCCATACCGCTCAATGCCACCGAAGTGCGCGATTATGCCCAAAAAGACAGCATACGCTTGGTGAAAGAAAGTAAGGTGTACAAAGACTCAGTGGATACTGAACGAAACAAAGTAACGATAGGGAAACTTTTGTTCACGGGCTATTCCGTGCATCGCTCCTACGATGAGAAGCGATTTGATTTTCCGACGGTGCTCACGTCGTTTCAGTACAACACAGTAGAAGGTGCAGTGACTAACCTTGGGTTCAGCTACAACCGGATGAAGGATGATGAACTGAAGTTTCAAATTTCACCCAGTGTTCGTTACGGATTCTCCAATGAAAAATTTCATGCACGCACCCACTTCTGGTACCGCACGCAAGACAATAAATTTACTTCTTTCACGGGAGGCGGAGGTCGGTTTGTATCCCAAATCAATGAAAACGATCCGGTGGCTCCTTTCCCAAATACCTTCAATGCGTTGTTATTCGGAGAGAGTTTTATCAAGTTATTTGAAAAAGGATACGTCTTTGGCGGGTTCAGGCAAGAGTTGGTCAACGGCCTTTTTTTCTGGGGAAATTTGGAATACGCCAACCGAACTGAACTCTTCAATACGGCTGATTTTACCTGGGCCGATTCGCCCGGTTTTGAGCCCAACCGACCGGTAAATGCTGAACTGGAGGACACAGGTTTTGCTCAACACCAAGCACTTGTGGCCGATTTCACGTTCCGCATCCGCTTTGGGCAGACATATCAGACACGCCCCGACCGTCGGATTATTTACAAACCCAAGACACCCGAAATCTATGTGCGCTACCGCAAAGGACTCGAGATGCTGGGCAGTGACGTGAATTTTGACAAATGGGAAATCTCCGTGGAAGACGACATGAGTTTTGGTCTGGTAGGCGTGAGCCAATATCACATCAGCACCGGCGGTTTTTTTAATACAAGCGAACTCCCTTTCATAAACTACAAACACTTCGCCGGTAACCGCCTCAGCTACTCCCGTGTGGACGGTCTGCGGCAGTTTCAACTGCTCGATTATTACTTTTTCAGTACGGCAGACAACTACCTAGAGGCTCACTATGAGCATCACTTCAATGGATTTTTGACCAACGCCATTCCACTTATCAAAAAGCTCAAATTCCAACTAGTAGGGTCGTTGCATTACCTGACCACCCCAGCAGCCGGACATTACGTGGAGGTAGGAGCAGGCGTGGAGCACATCTTTAAGTTTATGCGGATTGACTATTTCCGCGCTATTCAAAATGGTAATTTGGACAATCCTGTGGCCGATCAAGCCATTCGGTTTGGGTTTGGGTTTTGAGCATTAGCCCAGCCGCTGCTCCACCCACAAAAAGGTAATGGCCAGCAAAAAGAGTCCAAAGAAATACCAAGGCGAAATGGGACGAAGTGCTTGCTTGGTTTCGGATATTTTAGCTTGGCTAATGCTTGCGTAAGCGGCCGTTTGGGCCTGCAGTTGCTTGGTCTTTTTCATCGGCCATGCGCCACTGTCCAGCACAAAAAACAGACTGCTGTCCCCTTCCGACGAAACGAGTGATTGCCACCCTGCTGCTTTTGGCCAAATGGTAGCTACCCACTGATTCGGCCACTCCCATCGCTCCCGCAGCGGTAATTCGGTGCTGTCTATTAGCCACTTCGTGCGCTCATCAGATGGAAGCAACGCCAAAGAAGGTTCATTCTCCCAATACACTGGAAGTGTTGTCACTCCCTGCCATCGGCGACCCATGGCTGGTTGAAGTAGCTCATACCAAAGGTCTGCATACGAGGCTTGCTCTCCACGGAGCATCCACGTGTAGGACGAGGCAACAGTAGGCACCACCACAAAGCCTAACCCTACCTGCACCACGTGACCAACCTCTTGATTTTGTACAAAAATGGGCGAACCTCCTCGCACCTGCCAACCCGTGGTTTGCAGCTCTTGAGCACCCGACTTTCCTTCAAATGAAAGCAAACGCACATCCCCTTTCTGGCCATTCACAAGGCTGTTTTGTGCCAACTCCCCTATCCACACAATACCGATGTTGCCCTGCCGAAGCAGTGCGGTGAGGGTACTTCGTTCAGCCGTCGAAAGCGCCTTATATGCTGCGGCATCCAGCACGACCGTCTGAAAAAATTCCATCCATTTTTCAGATAATCGGCCAAGAGATTGCTCCTTCATGTTGGTGAAAGACTCTCTGAAAACGTCTTTGGAGAGTTGAATGCGCTCCGCCACACCGAATCCGGCTGCTCCGAGGTGATTTTTCAAATAGCGCCATTCAAAAGACGGTGACCCTGAAAGTAGCACTATGGCGGGAGGACGGATTTCCTTCACTTGAACGGGGATAGGTTCCGTAAAAAGTGTGTCCACCCCGCGCACGCCTGTGAACCTGTAGGTAAGTAAACCGGCCAATTGAGGAGTTACCGTAAAATTCACTGTGTGCATGCCTTTGGGTACAGACTGCTTCACCTCATCTATTCCGGCTCCTTTCACTGATAACTCCAGTTGATCGGAGGTCCCTAGCTGCACTTGAATATTCATCGGTGAACGCTCCTTGGCTTCACCAACATGAAAATCGAGAGGGCCATCCGCCAAAATCGAAGCTGAAACAAACGTGAAAGGTTGACTCAATTTTTTCAACTCCCACGTCTCAAGCCCATCGCCTACTACCACCAATTCGTCCACATTGCTCTCAACTTTACTTATGTCGGTCACTCGTTCGAATCCTAGCCGCTGCAAACTATCCAGTGTCCTTTTTAGCGCATTCGGCGTTTGCAAAACCACACGTTTGGTGCCGATAGAAACGGAAACCTGCGGCTGCACATAGATCCCCAGCAAGGTAAGCACCAGCAACACCAACGCAAGGATGCGCGCCCATCTCAACCGCGCCGGACGAGAAGAAAAATCCAAATAGATGAGCGAGCCGAGCAGTACCGCCGCTACAACAAAAACCCACCATTCCGGCATATGTGCAAGGCTCATTTTTGTGTGGGTTTTGAAAGGGTCTCAACAAAATAACGTATGAGATCATCGCCTGAACGTGAAGTGGAAGCGGGTAAGGTCGTGTTTCGGTCTATGGCCAACTCGAGGATGCGCTTCAAACGAGCTACTTCCCTCAGGTCCGCTTCGGCCAATTCAGTGCGATCAATCAAGCGCCGAAGTAGGTTCAGCCCCGACAAAAAATTGCCCGGCTGCTCAATAGCCAATCCCGCCAGTTCGTCACCGGCTTTCTGCAAGAGTTGGCGAGTATCACTACTCCACCGCTTCGATGTGAGGACATGATCAAGCCGAACGACCGCTTTTCGAATGGCAGGATAGGGCAAATCCTGTGCGACCTCATCCGAAAAACTCCCTTGGTTCACTTCGCGCAATTTGCCTGTCAGGCGACTCTCGGCTTCATTCACCGGTGGCGGGTCAAATCCAATGCGCTGCACATAGATGCGGGCATGATTTCGGATTTCATTCAATAATTCCTGCGCTCGGTATTGATAGGGCAGTGACTTATGGGGTTGATATAATCGAAGGTACAATTCGGCATCCCACATTTGGGCGAGGGCAGCCTTCAGTTTGGCTTTGAGTGTTTGGGTGTAAAATGTGGCCGTTTCTTCATCATCGTGCGTGTGCATGAAATCGGTCAATGGATTTTTCTCTTGACTTTCCGTGCCTCTATCCATCCATTCACCTTCTTCGTTTTCATGATCGGTATCATGGCCAAATTCCTCCAGCACATTCTCGCCTGGGGCCTGATCCTCGTGCTCTTCCTCCTCTTCGGCATGGGTGTCTATTTCCAAGCCACTGTCTTCTTCTTCACCTATGAATTGTCCATACTTAAGCCGTAGTTGCTTTTGATCATAGCCAAGAGCATTGCTTTGCTCATTGAATGAACGCGCCGACAGTTGCTTTTTATCTTTGATGAGTTTTTCGGTATCCAATATTATCTGCAATTGGCTCCTGAAATAATCAGGCATCAGGTCTACGCCTAACGCTCCCTGAAGTGAAAATTCCACCTGAGCCGTGTCCTTCAAAATGATAAAAAATGTCTCCGTTCGTGTTTGCTGCGATGCACCCGGCCGATTGTCAAAGGTGGTGGCGTAGAAGTATAGTTCATTGCCAGGCTCCATACCGAAAATATCGGGCTTCAAGGTGATTTTTCGGGATGCCTTTCGCCCTTCAACCGGGGGTGGCAAAAGCATTTTTTGTTCTCTGAACTTCACCGATTCGCCCGAACCTTTGGTGATAGTGGCTACCAAATACCCATCCGAAAGGCCATATTCATCGGCCATGCGCACATCCAATTCAAATGACAATCCCGCTTGATAATCTAACCGCTGAAACTGCGGGATACCGGCAATTGTGACGGTAGGCGGCTGATCGGGCACCAATTGCAGTTCGTAATAGGAAGATGTAACCTTTTGGCTATCTGCCTGCAGGAAATTCCAGCTATAAAAACCGCTCTCCTTTGGCCGAAAAGGAATCGTCCATCTATTGTTTTTTTTATGTGCCACCAGACTATCTCCGGCACTGGTGCGCACCCACACGTGTGTGGGCTCTCCGTCAAAAGACATGTGCCAAGTGAGCTGCGCTTGCTCCGGACACATGATGTGCAGTTGGTCGGTGGTGATAGCGCGCAACCCTGTATAAGCCGGCGGATCAATGGTCAATTCAATGGTTCGCAAGACGACCGTATCTTTTGCATGCATTGTCGATTCGCCTTGCCTTTGGGCTTCTGCTTTGCTGACAGGAATGTGCGCCTTGCTGTATTGATCGGATACCATTTTTCCCGCCACCATTAGCAAGGCCAGCCCAGCCAGCACGTACAGAAAATCGCGCCACCTCACAGGGTAGTCGAACGAAGGAACCGATTGATGTAGGGCTGCCATCACACGCTCGCGCTGAATGGCCTCCAGTCCGTGGGCGTCATCTTTGAAAATCAACTCAGTGCTGTATTCACTTGGTTTGAATTGGGCATTGACCAACTGCACCACATCTGTGGCATGCGGGCGCTTGCGCCATTCGTTTCCTGCTAAAAAGACAAGAATGAAAAAAACCACCAAAGCTACCGGTAAAGGCACTTGAAGCCACCAAATGCAAGCCCATGTCGCGAGACTGGCCAACATCAACCATGCTGCCACTTTTAAAAAAATGCGACCGTCCCATTGCGCCTTGACAGGAAAAAGTACGTGTCCCTTGTTCATCGTCGGTCACTTTTATGAGACAACCATCTTTCCAACAGAAACACCACCAAAAAAATCATCCATAGATAGGAGGATGCTTCCTTTTTGGTCGTGATTCGATCATCATCATTGGGAAAATTGTAGTCGAACGTCTTTTCATCCATTCGGAGCAGTTCACCTGACAAGTCGGGCGCGACAGATGCAGCAAAAACCGTCAGTAACCGATGTGGCAACTGCTCGGCGATGGCCGTTTCTTTCGTCCAATTTGGCGATAGACTAATGTGCGTCTCGGTCACCTCGCGCCAAGATTGAATTTCATCCTTACTAACACGGATTAGTTTAGAGGTCACGGGTGCTTCTTTTCCTGAAAACCATAAGCGCCAATCACCATCGTCAGCCACTCGTTCGATGGTGAGCGGACTGAGGGCATTTAAACTGGAAATGGCCGCTTCAAACACCTCTTCATAAATGGTAAATTCATCATCAGAATAGATGGAATACGTGATTTTGAGTGGTTCGGCGGCATCAATAGGTTCTAACGTATGGCGAGTAATTCGATCGTTAAAAGTGGTTCTCACCGCCCACTTTTCATTGTTTTTTGCATAGCTGAAGGAGACTTCCTCGGTCTGGTCAGTGGGTAACGACATCCATTCGTAGTGCACCGGAAAAGACTTTCTTTCCCCGGAAAAATCCTTCAAGAGGAGCGGAGAAAACACCACGGTTCGGTTTGCAACTACAGTGGGTTTCTGTGCCAATACTTGCCAATGATCGGCTGAATTTGCGGGTACCTTTTCTGTAATATCGGGGAAATCCATAGCCATCCATCGCGCATCGTTTTGGTCAGACAATGTGTCAATCAATTGAGCTAAAAAAGGCGTGTTTGCATAGCGGGTATCAATCAAATAGAGGGTCTTTAATTCCCTTGGTTTCTCTTCAAAAAGTGGACGCGCCAGAAGCAGCACAAGCAAAGTGAGTAGCAACAATCGAAGCAACAGGAGCCACAACTGGTTCGGCATGATGGAGCGCATAGTGCGCGTCTCTGTTTCGCGGAGAAACCGAAGCGAACCGAACCCGACGGATGTGCGGGTGTTTTTGCTCCACAAATGAATGACGATGGGCACCAGCAAGGCAACCAAACCAACCAAAAAAATGGGTGCTAAGAACGTCATTTTCGAAGTTGCTTGCGTCTGTTAAGAAATGTATTGATGAGTTCGTCCACCGGCGTGGTGTATGTGCAGTGATGGTAGTCAATACCGCTCATGAGAAAGTCATGAACCAACTGCTGCTTCCAGTCAGCCAAGCGCTCTTGATAGTCGGCAGCCACGGTGGCAGTATTCAACTGTATGGTCTGATTGGTCTCCAAATCTCTCACCCGTAGAGCCCCTGAAAAATCGAATCGTTCTTCTTTGTCGCCCATCAAATGAAACACGATCACTTCATTCCGTGGCGATTTGAGTGTTTGGATAAAGGCCAGCATTTCACCCGATTCGTCATACAGGTCACTCATAAATACAAACAGTTCCTTTGATCGTCGGTTTTCGATGAAGGGCGGCTGAAAAGTGTTGTTGGTTTCCAACTGCTGCAGCCGATTGAGAAAGCGAATCCAGTGGCGCTGATCATTGCCAGACTGCATGGATATACCGTCTGCCAAACCAATCCAATCGCCATTTTCCAAGGCAACAAAACCGAGCACACCTGTGAGCAATTTGGCCACTTCCAGTTTCTTGAGACCGCTTTCTTCATACAGCATTGACTTAGAGTTATCGATAATGAAGGTCACGTCCACATTGGTCTCCACCTCCGACTGTTTGATGTAAAACCGATCTGTGCGGGCATACATTTTCCAATCCAACTGCCGCAAATCATCCCCCTGGCTGTACGGCCGATATTGGCTAAACTCCATGCCTGTTCCCAGCCGATTGCTGCGTTTTTTGCCTACATACTCGCCCATGGCCAATGACCGGATGGCCCAATCAAAATCATGAATGGAGGCCAAAACTTGCGGATCAATATGCAGGAGCGTTTGCGGCATTTATTTACCGGTAGTCATCACATGCTTGATCACTTCGTCCGTGCTGATACTTTCCGACTCGGCTTTGAAATTGAGCAAAATTCGGTGACGCAACGCCGGTAATACCACAGCATCAATGTCTTCCGGTATCGCGGAAAAACGACCGTGCATCAATGCGTGCGCTTTAGCCGCCATGATGACCGCCTGTCCTGCGCGCGGACCTGCACCAAAATCGACATACGTTTTCACCTTGTCATTGGTGGTCATCTCGGGCCGGGTGGAGCGCACCATTGTACTGATTTTTTTGATCAAATCGTCTGAAATAAACACCTCACGTGTCAGCTCTTGCAAGCGAATCATCTCTGCTCCTGTGAGTACGGCATTCACCTTTTCGCCTTGCTTGCCGGTAGTCAACCGCAGTACGGCTTCCTCCTCTTGTGCCGTGGGGTAGCCGATGCGCACATACAGCAAGAAACGATCTACCTGCGCTTCGGGCAGAGGAAATGTCCCTGACTGCTCTATGGGATTTTGAGTGGCCAACATGAAAAACGGACGAGCCATCGGATGATCTTTGCCGGCGTAGGTCACCTTATACTCTTGCATCACTTCGAGCAAAGCGGCCTGTGTTTTCGGTGGGGTTCGGTTGATCTCATCGGCCAAAAGAATGTTGGTAAAGACAGGGCCTTTATTGTATTTGAAACTCTTGTGCCCGTGGGTATCTTCCTCAATTATCTCTGTGCCCAGAATATCCGTAGGCATCAAGTCCGGTGTGAACTGAATGCGGTTGAAATCCAGATTCACAGCCGTAGCGAGCGTTTTGATCATGAGCGTTTTGGCTAGGCCGGGCAATCCCTCGATGAGGACGTGTCCACCGGCCAGCATGCCTATGATGAGCTGATCCATCACCTCCTCCTGCCCCACCACCACTTTGTGGATTTCGGTTTTCATTTGACCGAGCTTGCTCACCAATGTGGTCGCTTCTTTTTCCAATAATTCAAGTTCTTTGTTCATTCAAAATAGTTTTTCTAATGGCTCAACTGGTGAGCGCATAAGTGATAATATTTACACTGAAACGGGTATTGTCGTTTTTGTACCAGCGTTTGTTGCGAAAGTCGTAATCCCACTCACAGCCATAATCTTTGTTACTGTAAAGCACACCAATCCGTCCGTTTATTTCAATGGCTTTGAGATAATCGTGAACAAGATCATCGCCCCAGCCGTTGAGCTCCTGACTGGTGGCGGGTGGGCCGTCAAACTCAAAGAAACTACGGTAAAGCACATGATCTTTAGGGATTTTTTTCAATGCTGAGGCGCCAAACAAATCGGCCATTTGATTTTCAAAAGATTTGGCAAAAAGCCCGTCAATGTCGTGGTTGCAGTCGTCTACAAACACAAAGCCGCCGTTTTGGACATACGCCTTGAAATTGCGCGCCTCTTCTTTGGTGAACTGCACCAGTTTGTGACCGGACAAGTAGCAAAACGGGCATTCGAAGATTTTGTCGCTGCTGAGCGGAATCACGTTTTCGACCGTATCTACCGGAATAGTGGTGTATTGCACCAATGAATGCAGGATATTGGAGGGCATCCGCTGATCCACGTCCCAATCGCCGGACTCGTATTGTAGTCGGGTAAAAAAGAAACGCTCAGCGAGTGACCTGTTCATGGCTCAAGATTAGTGCGTGTAAGCGGCATGACGAATGCTTTTTATACGGTTGTCTGATTTTTGTTATTAGTGGTGCAGTAACATCATAAAAAAGGCCATCCCTTACGAGACAGCCTTTCAGGAACATATCAAAGAAATTTATACTGCGTCTGACAAGCTGGTGAACGTAAAGTCGCGCACCTTCATGTACGGAATAAGATTACCGTTGACACGCACTTGCTGACCCAGCGCTTCTAGGTTATTCAGCATGATGATCGGGCTTTCGTTGAAACGGAAATTCTTAATAGGATGCTTGATTTTCCCGTTTTCGATGAAGAAAGTGCCGTCTCGTGTGAGCCCTGTATAGAGCAACGTTTGCGGATCTACCGTGCGGATATACCACAGACGCGTCACCAAGATGCCCTTTTGCGTATCCTTGATCAAATCTTCCAGCGACGCATCGCCACCGTCCATGATGCCATTAGATGGAAACGGAACGGGCTCGACACCCTTTTTCTCTGCCCAATAGCGGGTGTAGAAAAGATTCTTCACCACACCTCCTCTGAGCCAATCCATCTTCTTCACGGGCAAGCCGCCTTGATTCCAAGTGCCACCCGGAACGAGCGCGTTTTGCGGATCAGAGTAGATGTTCACCCGCTCATCCACGATCTTCTCACCCAGTTTAGTTCCTCCTCCTTCTTTGGCCATAAAACTCCGACCTTCATCGGCTGTGCGGGCATTGAAAGCGCCGAACATATTCTGAATCAATTCTATCGAAGCAGCCGGTTCCAGAATGACGGTGTATTTGCCCGGCTCTATCGCCTTGGCGTTGCGTGACTGCAATGCCTTGTCGATGGCAATTTGAGATGCTTCTGCAGCATCAAATTTGCTCACGTCATTTACATCCCGAGTTACCCAACCTGACCCGGTTTCATCGTTAGACCGCATGGTCACGGTAAAATCCAAATTGGTGGAGCGGTTGTAGGCAAACAGTCCTTTGGAATTGGCCATGGCCGAAAAATTATCCGAGTCATTCAAAAATCCGGCAGCCGTCACATCCTTGGCACGTGCAGGCTCTATACTGCTGGCGGCCACCTTCGCTCTAAAATCCGGATTGATCTTGGCCGTGGCTTCAAAATATTGATTCGATTCGGCATAGGTTTGAGGCCCCAATGGTTCCATAAATTCAGGATTCTCTGGAGCCAACTTAGCCAAGTCCTCAGAGGTTTTCACCGCCCGTGCGATAGCATCATCGGTGAATTCATCAAGAGTAGCCGTACCTACCTTTTTACCAAAACTCGATGTGATAACCATGTTCTGATTGTTCTGATATCCGGCGGTGGATACCGAATTTCGAGCGTAGCGGATATTGCCACTGTTATCGCCCGATATGTTCACTTCACACGTCTCCGCTTTTGAATAAGACAAGGCCTTATTCAGGAGTTGCTTCGCTTCTTCTTTGCTATATATTGCCATTTTCGTATCGTCTATGGTTAATTAAATGTTTCGTCCGGTATTGATCACATTCACGCCGTTGAATCGCGTGGTAGAAGACCCGTGCGAAACCGCACTGATCTGCGAAGGCTGACCTTTTCCGTCGAAGAAGGAGCCGAACATCCGGTAATCGGACTCGTCGCAAATGGCCACACAAGAATTCCAGAATTCTTGCGTGTTCGATTGGTACGCCACGTCATTGAGCATGCCCACCACTTCTCCGTTTTTGATCTCGTAGAAAACTGTACCGCCAAACTGGAAGTTGTATCGCTGCTGGTCAATAGAATATGAACCCCTTCCGGCGATATAAATACCCTTCTCCACATCCTTGACCATGTCGGTAGGTGACAATTTCTGTGTACCTGGCCGGAGCGACACATTTGGCATTCGCTGAAACTGCACATCATTCCAAGACTGAGAATAGCAGCAACCGTGCGACTCTTTTTGGTCAATCATGTGCGCCTGATCACGAATGGCCTGATAATTCACCAAAATTCCCTCCTTCACCAAATCCCACTCTTTGCACTTTACACCTTCGTCATCATAGCCTACGGCACCAAGTGATCCGACCTGCGTTTTGTCGGCAAATAGGTTCACGATTTTACTGCCATAATTGAAATTGCCTGACTTCCATTTATCCAGCGTAGCGAAGGAAGTTCCGGCATAGTTTGCTTCATAACCTAGTACACGGTCAAGCTCCAAGGGGTGACCTACTGATTCGTGGATGGTCAGACCCAAGTGATTGGGGTCAAGCACCACGTCGTATTTTCCGGGCTCTACTGACTTGGCAGTGAGCATTTCCTTGGCCTGCTTTGCCGCATCAATGGCGTCAGCCACTATATCATATCGCTTCTTCCACATTTTCACTCCGCCAGGTCCCACAATCAACTCGTTGGGATCGGCATCCATGTATTCATAGCCCAAACCCATAGGAGAGCTGAGTCCCTCACGCGACTTAAACTTGCCTTCCTTAGGGTCGATGACAGTGGCTGTAAGCGTAGGCCAAATACGGTGCACATCTTGATCAATATAGTTGCCATCGGTAGAGGCAAAATACTTCTGTTCATTTACCTGAAAGAGCGCCGAATTCACATAATTCGCACCGTTTTCCATTGCGGCAGCATTCGCCCGCAGCAGCAAGTCCGCCTTTTCATTGACGGAAACTTCCATGGCATTTTTCACAATGGGGGTTTTCCAAGTCACCTCTCCATACGATTTCGCAGGAGCAAGGATGACAGGCTCTTTTTGAATTTTGCTATTCGCTTTGGCAATGCTCACCGCAATTTCCGTGGCTTTCTTGATGCCTGCTTGCGTCACATCTACGGTACTTGAGAATCCCCAAGTGCCATTGGCAATTACGCGGATGCCCACACCGAAAGATTCAGTGTTTACAATGTTTTGCACCTTATTCTCTCGAGTGAAAACAAATTGATTGAGGTAGCGACCGATGCGCGCATCGGCGTACGTAGCGCCTAGTGACTTGGCCGTATTTAATGCCACGTCAGCGAGCGCCTTTTTCTGAGCGACATCCAATCCGGGAGCGAGAAGAGCTTCCACCGGAATAGCCTTGCCCAAGAGGGACAATGGAAGCAGTGTTGCTCCTGCGCCCATCCCTGCGATCTGTATAAAATCTCGTCTTTTCAAGGGTTATTGAGTTTAGTTAATACTTCTAAATGAGACAGTGACCTGCACTGCCTTGGTGAAGGAAGATAGAAATATCTCTTGACACAACCATGTGGCTTTTATTTGAATGGTCTGAAATCTCGTTTGGACTGTACAATCGTTTCTTCCACTGTATCTTAGTAAAAAACTACCTTCATGAAATGGACCTCCTTTCCGCTACTGATGGCATGTATTGCCTTGGTTAGTTGCAGCACCTTCAAAGAATACAATGAAGATGGGTTTGAAACATTGATTTGGGAACCGGATCAAGAGATCACCTTCCGTCCGGTCATTGACGACATCAGCACTACGTACCGTTTGGGACTTGGCATGCGTCATATTTTCGGTTTTTATCAATCCAACATTCGCGTAAGTGTACGCATCATCTCTCCTTCAGGCATTCACACCTTGAAGATGTATGATTTTAAGGTGAAAGAAGACGATGGCGACTATGTGGGCAGTTGTGCAGGTGACACCTGCGATTTGGAAACAATCGTGGATGAAAATATCACTTTCACCGAGACTGGCGAACATACAATCATACTTACACATTCGGACAGAAGGAATCAAATAGGGGGTGTATTGGCTGTGGGGTTGGTGTTGGATAAGAATTAAATGGTCTGAACCCCTTCTACCTCCCCAATCTCCCGCTTCACAAACCACACCACCACCGCAGACGACACCACAAAATAAGCCGCTACTACATACTGCACGCCCGGTAAGATCACACTCATTCCAAACCAATCGCCCTGCTCGATCATCATGCCCGCACCAAACACATTCTTGATCACTTCAAATAGCCACGCATTCGGGTTTTTGTCCATTAGTTCGGTGATGGCATACACAGTCATGAAGATGAACAGCCCATACAGCATCATGTCTGCCAGTGCGATGGAGGCGATGTTGCCAAACAAATAACTGATAAAGAGCAGCAGCAAAAACAAATGAAACACCGACCAGCGCGTAAGCGCCGGTGATAGCATCGGACTGTACTTATCAAAGTGGTACACATCCTCGATTTTGTATACCGGATATTGTTGCGCCACATCCGCCGGACGCCAGCCCAGCGGCATAAACCAAATCCGCAGCTTGTCCCACCAACTGCTCGCGTGCCACGCATCCTTGATAAGTAGCCAAAGATGCATGAAGTTGATCTTGATCGGGTTCCATGTGCGCACGGGACGGGTGACACCATACACGCAAGGCACTTCCTTCAACTCATCCTGAAACGTGCCGAAAAGTTTGTCCCAAAAAATGAAAATCTGCGAGTAGTTTTTGTCGAGATAAATGGGGTTAATGGCGTGGTGCACGCGGTGATGCGCCGGCGTGACAATGATGTACTCCAATATGCCCATACGACCGATGTGCTGCGTGTGATACCAAAACTGCGCAAACAAGTGCAGCGGCGCTACAATCGCGATCACCTCGGTAGGTACACCGAGCAGCGCGGCAGGCAACAAAAACACCGTGAATATGCGCACCACCACCGAAATGCTCTGCCGCAGCGCACACGCAAGATTAAACTCCTCGCTGCTATGATGTACAATATGGTTGTTCCAGAAGAAATTGTACTCATGCGCAATGCGATGCACCCAATACCCCGAAAAATCCAGCGCCATAAACGCAATGAAATACGTGAGCCACCCCGAATCCACCGACGTGATCGCCACCTTACCCACCAGCCACTCATACGAAATGATGGCCACACTCAGTCCCAGCACATCTTTGGTAGAGTTCGTAATGCCCGAACTCAGGCTCGATATCATATCATTGAGCGGCACGGTATCGTGCCCTTTGCGCCAACCCCACCACTTCTCTATCAGTATCAGCACCAAAAAAGCCGGCATGGCGATCAGCAATATCTTTCCGTACGTTTCCATTCTAGACGATCACATTAGGTCAGCCAATTTACAAAATGTTCGCAGGTTTTGAGGAAGATACACTCACCGAACAGTCGGGACAGGCTCTCCAAGGAGGGGAAATAGTGAGGCTAATGAAACTTTTTTTGTGGGAGAAGCATTTGGCTTCTATACTTGCAACCTGAAATGAACATGTACAACGCACATCATCACCATCTGCAACAATCGGAACGCCCCGAATGTAGGTAGATGCTGTGCACTAAAAAATATGCTAGCCTCCCCGAATTCGGGGGGGCTTTTTTTATGCCTTGTGTCATCCTGAGCTAGTCGAAGGGTGACTAACTAAATAGAAAGAAAATGAAAAACGAACCATTACGAATAGCCATCCAAAAGAGCGGGCGCCTCAGCGAGAAGAGCCTGGAACTGCTGCGCGCCTGCGGCATCAGTCTGAGCAATGGCGATCGCAAACTGAAGTCCCTTGCTGATAATTTCCCGCTGGAAGTGTTCTTCTTGCGTGACGATGACATCCCCCAATATGTGGCCGAAGGAGTGGCAGATGCGGGCATCCTCGGCGAGAACGAAGTGCAGGAAAAAGCCCAGCCTGTAGAGGTGGTGGAGAAGCTCGGCTTTGCCAAGTGTCGGCTGGCACTGGCCATCAAGCGGGAGGAAACATACTCGGACTTGTCTTGGTTTAGTGGCAAGCGCATCGCCACCAGCTATCCGGTGATCTTGCAGGAATTTCTAAAAAAAGAGGGCATCCAAGCCACGGTAGAGACCATCGGTGGCAGTGTGGAAATCTCACCGGGCATTGGCCTGTCGGATGCCATACTGGACATAGTGAGCACGGGCAGCACGCTCGTGATGAACGGACTGAAGGAAGTGGAAACCGTGATGCGCAGCGAGGCGGTGTTGATTGGGAACAAGGGGTTGTCCGCCGAGAAACGCGAGATTTTGGAGCAATTGCTTTTCCGCATACGAGCCGTGAACGCAGCTAAGAAGAACAAATACATCTTGCTGAATGCGCCGAACGACAAGTTGCAAGACATCATCCAAATCTTGCCCGGCATGAAAAGCCCCACCGTGCTGCCTTTGGCCATAGACGGCTGGAGCAGCGTGCACACGGTGATTCAGGAAGACGATTTCTGGAATGTAATCGGCAAGCTGAAAGCCAATGGCGCAGAGGGCATTTTGGTTTCACCCATCGAAAAAATGATACTGTGATGAAGGTATATAAAAATCCAGTTCGGGCAGAATGGTCGGCGCTCCTCTCCCGCCCCACGGAGAATTTTGACCGCATCGAAGCACGGGTGTCGGCCATCATGGCTCAGGTGAAAGTGAACGGAGATGCGGCTATCAAGGAATTGACCCGAACCATTGATGGAGTGGATTTGGAACAATTGGTCTTCGCAATTGGCGACTATTCCAATCAGGTAAGTGACGAACTGAAAGTGGCCATCCAAACGGCTAGGCAAAACATTGATACGTTTCACCGCGCCCAAAAGGAAGAGCCAAAGAAGATTGAAACCATGCCTGGCGTGACGTGCTGGCGCAAATCGGTGGCCATCGAACGGGTAGGCTTGTACATTCCGGGTGGTTCGGCACCACTATTCAGTACGCTGCTCATGTTGGCGATTCCCGCACAGGTGGCGGGCTGCAAGGAACTAATCATTTGTACACCTCCGCAGAAATCCGGCGACCGACTAAACCCTGTGATTGGGTATGTGTGTCAGTTGCTGGGCATTGAAAAGGTGTATCTGGTGGGCGGTGCACAAGCCGTGGCGGCCATGACCTACGGCACAGCGAGTATTCCGAAAGTGGACAAGATTTTTGGACCTGGAAACAGCTACGTGACCATCGCGAAGCAACTGGCACAGAAGGAAGGTGTGGCCATCGATATGCCTGCCGGACCAAGCGAGGTGTTGGTGATCGCTGATGACACGTCCAATGCCGAATTTGTAGCAGCCGATCTATTGAGCCAAGCCGAGCATGGACCGGACAGTCAAGTGATTTTGGTGTCCACTTCGGCGGAGTTGGTGAAAAATGTGGAGACAGAAATAGAGGCGCAAGTTCGACAGTTACCACGTGAGGAAATCGCCAGAAAAGCATTGGCCAACAGCCGTGCGTTTGTGGTGGCGGATATGGAAACCGCCTTTGAACTGAGCAATGCCTACGCACCCGAACATTTGATTTTGGCTTTTGATGAAGCAGAAAAATGGTTGGAGAAAATCGTCAATGCCGGCAGTGTGTTCGTGGGCAAGTACACCTGCGAAAGTGCGGGTGACTATGCCAGTGGCACCAACCATACACTTCCTACAAATGGATTTGCCCGAGCGTACAGCGGTGTGTCGTTGGACAGCTTTGTAAAGAAAATCACCTTCCAAACGATCAGCGCTCAGGGCATTCAAAACATCGGACCGGCGATAGAGGAAATGGCGGAAGCGGAGATGTTAAGAGCGCATAGGAACGCCGTTACAGTAAGATTAAATGAATTGAAATAAAAGCAGCTAGCTAAGAGCTATGAGCTTCTAGTAGCTCGCGGCTCAAAGCTCAAGGCTGTAAAAATTATAAAACATGAATATACAATCCCTCATTCGTCCTTCCATCCGCAACCTTAAGCCCTACTCCAGCGCGCGGGATGAGTTTGAAGGCACAGCAGACGTCTGGTTAGATGCCAACGAAAATCCGTTCAACAACGGGCTGAATCGCTACCCCGATCCGCACCAAAAGGAGCTGAAGTGGGCTTTGGCCAAAGAGAAAAACGTGATGCCCAATCAGGTGTTTTTCGGCAATGGAAGCGACGAAATCATTGACCTGCTCATGCGCTCTTTTTGCAAACCTGCACAGGATGCCGTGTTGCAATTCTCACCCACGTACGGCATGTACAAGGTGAGTGCAGGTATCAACAATGTGACACTATTGGACGTGTGGCTAACAGAAGATTTTCAGATCAATACAGAGGTCGCCAAGAAGATTATTGCAGCGGAAAAACCAAAGTTGATTTTCGTTTGCAGTCCGAATAACCCGACGGGAAATCTGATTCAGCGAGAGGCCATAATAGAACTACTGAAAGCGAACGCCATCGTGGTGGTGGATGAAGCCTACAGCGATTTTGCCGGGCAAAGTTGGATCTCTGAAATCGACCAATATCCTAATATGGTGGTGGTGCAAACCTTCAGCAAAGCGCGGGGCATGGCGGGTATTCGATTAGGAATGGCATTCGGGAATCCGGAAATTCTGGCTGTGCTCGATCGAATTAAGCCGCCTTATAATGTCAATATTTTGACGCAACAAGTGGCGTTGAAGGCTTTGGCCGAATTCGATAGAAAGGTAATCGATTCATTGTTGGAAGAAAGAACGAAACTGGAAAAGACACTCGCTTCTTTACCACAAATCGTGAAGGTTTATCCAACAGACGCCAACTTCATTTTGGCGGAATTCAAGGATGCCAAAGGAACCTATGACGCTTTGGTCAAAGAAGGCATTGTGGTTCGCGACCGCAGCAGTCAGGTGCCGAATACACTTCGCATCACCGTGGGCACGCTGGAAGAAAACGAGCGCCTACTAGCCATTCTGTCCGGGGAGAAATTGGACGTGAAGAACGAACGCATCGGTAAGGTACAACGCAGGACTTCTGAAACAGACATTGAAATCGAAGTGAATCTGGATAGTAATAAAAACACATCCATTCATACAGGTTTGGGCTTCTTCGATCACATGCTGGATCAGGTAAGTAAGCATGGGAAAATTGGATTAAAAATCAATGTAAAAGGTGACCTCCACATCGATGAACACCACACGATCGAGGATACTGCATTGGCACTGGGTGAAGCCTTTTTACAAGCGCTTGGAGATAAGAGAGGCATTGAGCGCTACGGCTACATGTTGCCCATGGACGATTGTTTGGCTCAAGTGGCACTGGATTTTGGCGGACGTCCGTGGCTAGTATGGGAGACGGAATTCAAACGCGAAAAAGTGGGCGAATTGCCAACAGAGCTATTTTATCATTTCTTTAAATCGTTCAGCGACACTGCAAAGTGCAATCTGAATATTAAAGCTGAAGGCGAAAACGAACACCACAAGATTGAATCGATATTTAAGGCGTTTGCAAAAGCGATGAAAATGGCGGTGAGGAAAGAGGGGGATGAGTTGCCATCAACCAAAGGAGTACTTTAAATAAAATTTGATGATGAATCGATTTGATGATTTGAAGATTAAAATTTTACCATTCAATGAAAATTGCAGTTGTTAAATATAACGCCGGGAACATACGATCTGTGATGAATGCATTAAACAGAATGGATATACCTCATATCCTTACGGACAATCCGGACGAACTGCGTTCTGCAGATAAAGTCATCCTGCCGGGGGTTGGCGAAGCAAGTACTGCAATGAAGTACCTGCGCGAGAAAAAACTCGATCAAGTGATCAGGGATTTGAAGCAGCCGTTTTTGGGTATTTGCTTGGGTATGCAATTGATGTGCACCTATTCCGAGGAGAACGACACTGACTGTCTTGGATTAATTCCTGAACGCGTGAAAAAATTTCCTCCGAAGGACAAGGTCCCACATATGGGCTGGAACAATTTCGTGGAGTTGAAAACCCCAATATTTGAGGGGATCAACCTCAATGATGATGTGTATTTTGTACACAGCTACTATGTGGAAGTTGGCCCTGATACGATTGGGACTACTAACTACATTTTGAATTTCAGTTCAGCAATTCAGCGCCACAACTTCTACGGCGTGCAATTTCACCCGGAGAAATCGGCGGATGTAGGTCAGCGAATACTTGAAAATTTTTTGAAACTATGAATTACGAGCAGAAACTAAATTATCACATTGAGCCTGTCGAAATGGACAATGCGGGTTTCAACATCCCCAACCTGACACTGAAAAAATGAGAATTATCCCAGCAATAGATATCATAGAAGGCAAGGCCGTTCGTCTCTCACAAGGCGATTATTCCAAGAAGACGATCTACAATGCCGACCCTTTAGAAATGGCCAAAGCATTCGAAGGTGCCGGATTGAAATATTTGCATTTAGTAGATCTGGATGGAGCGAAGGCCGGGGAAATAATCAACTGGAAAGTGCTGGAGCGCATTGCCAGTCAGACAAAATTGACTGTGGATTTTGGAGGTGGTGTAAAAACCATTGATGCTGCTCGTATGGCCTTTGAATGTGGTGCCAAGCAGATTATCGGGGGAAGCATTGCAGTGAAAGATCCGGAAACCTTTGAAGGGTGGATCAAGACCTATGGTTCAGATAAAATCATCTTGGGTGCCGACTGCAAAGACGAAAAAATAGCCACACATGGCTGGACAGAAACATCGGATTTGTGGGCGGTGGATTTCATCCAAGGTTATCGCGAGAAGGGAATTGATTACGTGATCTGCACCGACATCTCAAAAGACGGCATGCTGGAAGGACCTTCATTCGAACTTTACAAAAGAATCTTGGGAGAAGTGGAAGGAATAAAATTGACTGCCAGTGGTGGTGTTAGCAATTTGAATGATCTGGAAAAATTAGCCGAAATGGGCATGGAAGGAGCGATTGTGGGAAAGGCGATTTATGAAGGAAAAATTAGTTTGAATGAATTAGTGAATATAAATCAGTAGGCACGAGGCGGTTGGCAGTAGGTAATAATCCCATCCCAAATTGCCTACTGCATCTTGCCTACTGCCTACTCAATAAAGAAGAAAATGTTAAAAAAACGAATCATCCCCTGCCTCGACATCAAAGACGGTCAGACCGTGAAGGGCGTCAACTTTGTGAATATCCGCAATGCAGGCGACCCGATCGAGTTGGCGCAGCGATATGTCACCGAAGGTGCGGACGAACTAGTTTTCCTCGATATCACCGCTACCGTGGACAAAAGAAAAACGTTGGTGGAATTGGTGGAACGAATAGCAGCTGTCATTAATATTCCCTTCACCGTGGGGGGTGGCATTTCGTCTGTCGCGGATGTATCTGCTGTGTTGAAAGCAGGTGCCGATAAAGTGAGTATTAATTCAGCCGCAGTGAAAAACCCCGACTTGATAAATGAATTGGCATCTGAGTTTGGCAGTCAGTGTGTGGTGCTGGCCATAGATGCCGGATTGGTCGAAAACGAATGGAAAGTATTTGTGAAGGGCGGAAGAGAAGCAACAGCCATAAATGTGTTTGATTGGACAATTGAAGCTGAGCAGCGAGGTGCTGGCGAAATCTTACTCACCTCGATGAAACACGATGGCACCAAAGGTGGTTTTGCCCATGAACTCACGGACAAAGTGGCTTCACTAGTTAACATTCCGGTGATCGCCTCAGGTGGTGCTGGCAATGCACAGCATTTTGTTGATTTATTTAAACAAACGCGAGCGCATGCCGGACTTGCAGCCAGTATCTTTCACTTCGGCGAAGTGCCTATTCCCCAATTGAAAAATCTATTGAAGAGCCAAAACATAGAGATAAGACTTTGATCATGCTCCTGTCAAATTATAAACCCCGTTGGGCATCTGATTTCAATGAAATCAAAACACAATTGATTGTTGTCAATCAGGGGTTGGATATTTCCATTGAACATGTTGGCAGCACATCCATTACCCATTTAATGGCAAAACCAATAATTGATATTGACCTTATTTATTCTAACCAAAACGACTTTGAAAAAATCAGGGAAAATCTTGCTTGCGTTGGATATAGCCATGTTGGCGATCAGGGTATCAGCGGAAGAGAAGTATTTAAACGAAAGGGTGCAATCACAAAAAACAATACGCTCGATAGCATCAGGCATCACCTGTATGTTTGTCATGAAAGTAACCCGGAATTTAAAAGACATCTCCTATTTCGTGATGCATTAAGAAGCAATCCACAACTACGAGAAGAATATCAACAATTGAAATTGAAACTGGCTGTAAAGGCCAATCAAGACAAGAAATTATACGCTGATCTGAAAGAAAAAGAAGCGATTAATTTTTTTGAATCCTTTTTCCAAATCGAAAAAACAAACCATGAGTACTCTTGAACCATCCAAACTCATTCCGACGATTATCCAGCACGCAAATACCGGCCAAGTATTGATGCTGGGTTACATGAACGAAGAAGCGTTAATAAAAACAAGAGAAGAAGGAAAAGTGACATTTTTCAGCCGATCTAAGCAACGGCTCTGGACCAAAGGCGAAACGTCCGGCAACTTCCTTCACGTAGTAAGCATTCAAGAAGATTGCGATCAAGATACCTATTTGATCAAGGTGCTACCCGAAGGAGTGACTTGTCATACAGGCTCGTATTCTTGTTTTGGTGGGAAAGAATACCTGAGCTTTCTGCACGAACTGGAAGCGGTGATCCAACAGCGCAAAGACAACCCAGATGTAAACTCGTACACCTCTTCCCTATTTGCCAAGGGCACCAAAAAGATTGCTCAAAAAGTAGGTGAAGAAGCCACTGAGGTGATTCTGGAAGCCATGGCCGGGGAAAAAGAATTGATGATTGAAGAAACGAGCGACTTGCTCTATCACTTGCTAGTGCTACTCACAGATCAAGGGTTGAGTTTGAAAGATGTGGAGGATATATTGAGGGAAAGGCATAAGTGATGCATTTATGATTGGATTGCAGATTTATCTATATCCACAGTCCAACCATAAATTTCACATCAATGATTATGCCCCTCATGCGATTGACCACCGGCTGCCTCTCTGCCCATAATTTCATCTCTATATTTCAGATTGCCCTCCAAATTATCTGCCACTTCCACTTCCTCTGAAATGCGAAAAAATGATTTCACAGGATCGCTTTTTGTATCACCTACAAATCCTGTGACCATCACATTTTCTTGTAATTCATTGATAATCAACGTGAATTGATGAATCCTCACCACGTCGCTTTCAAGCAAATTGAATTTCAGACTATCACCTGATCGGGTGTATTCATAGAGAAAAAATTTATCGACTTTCATGAAATAGGAAAACGCTAGTTTATCGCCAATCCAAAATTCCTGATAGTCACCCTCTTGGCTGTAGCTATACCACTTACCCGTGTGATGGGGCTTGTGGGAGCAAGAAATCCCAACAATCAGAACAAAAGCAACAAGTGATAATTTCATTTGGTAATCATTTTAGATAACGAAAGTCCTGACCCGCTTTTACCTGAATCACCGTTTCGTAAATCAACTTGATCACATTTTCCACATCGTCCTTATGCACCATCTCCACGGTGGTGTGCATGTATTTCAAGGGCAGAGAAATCAATGCTGACGCCACGCCCTTATCGGAGTATGCAAACGCATCTGTATCGGTACCCGTGCTTCGAGATGCCGCCAATCGTTGGAACGGAATCTTCTTCTTTTGCGCCACGTCAATGATCATGTCGCGCACATTATTCTGCACAGCCGGACCATACGTGATCGCCGGACCTTTTCCGGCGGTAGTATCGCCATTGGTCTTTTTATCATACATGGGGGACTGGGTATCGTGTGTCACATCCGTGATTATAGCTAAATCGGGCTTGATGCGATGCGCCATCATTTCCGCTCCCCGTAAACCGATTTCTTCTTGCACAGAATTCACCACATAAAGTCCGAACGGCAATTTCACTTTATTCTCGGCAATTCGACGAGCTACTTCAGCGATCATAAAACCACCTGCACGATTGTCCAATGCACGTCCCACGAAATACTTGTTATTCATTTCGAACAGTTCATCTTCAAAAGTCGCTACCGTGCCGACATGAATGCCCATTTTCTCCACCTCTTCGGCACTCTCCGCTCCTATATCTATGCAAATGTTTTTCAAGGTTGGTGGCTCTTCTTTCTCCTTGCGCACATGGATGGCCGGCCAACCGAAAATACCTTTCACAGGTCCCTTCTTAGTGTGCAGATTCACACGCATACTCGGTGCAATCTGATGGTCAGAACCTCCATTTCTGATCACGTAGATGTAACCCTCTTTGGTGATGTAATTCACAAACCAGCTGATCTCATCGGCGTGGGCTTCTATCACCACCTTATATTCGGACTTAGGGTTAATCACTCCGTATACGCTACCATACGTGTCAACGTAATGATCATCCACATAGGGTTTCACATAGTCTAACCAAATTTTTTGTCCCTCTACCTCAAAGCCCGTTGGAGCTGCATTATTGAGGTATTTGAAAAGGAATTCGCGACTTTTCTTGTCCATGTTTTTATTGAGCCGCTAGCCATTAGCCGCGAGCTTCTAGTTTAGATTGAAAACTTATTAACATTTTTTGTTCTTCATCGACAAGTGCTAATATTTCTTTGACCGAATCAGAGTCAGCTAGTTTCATTTCACCGATTCCGATCAAAAAAGTCTCTAGTTCAAAGGAAGATCCCAGCGCAATTTGTATAAATCGAGATTGATCCTTATTCCCCTTACGTGCACTTCCCTCAGCAATATTAGCAGGAATTGAGGACGATGCTCGGCTAATCTGACTCAACAGCCCATACCGCTCCTCACTTGGAAGTTGTTTACCAAGAAAATAGCATTTCTTCCAAATTTCCATACCCTTCTGCCAGATCAATAATTCTTTAAAATTTCTCATTAAAACAATTATCTCGTATCTCAAAGCTTCAAACTCGAAGCTTTCATAATGGAATATTCCCATGTTTCTTCTTCGGCAAGGTATCCACTTTATTTTCTAACATACGGAAGGCTTCAATGAGTTTCTTTCGGGTATTGTGCGGCAAAATTACCTCGTCGATAAAGCCACGACCGGCGGCAATATACGGATTGGCAAATTTCTCCGTGTACTCGTCAATTTTCTCCTGCAATTTCTGATTCGGATCGGCTGCTGCGTCTATTTCCCTCTTGAAAATAATTTCGGCAGCCCCTTGTGCTCCCATCACGGCTATCTCGGCGGTTGGCCAAGCATAGTTCATGTCAGCTCCAATGTGTTTTGAATTCATCACGTCATACGCTCCGCCATACGCCTTTCGAGTGATCACCGTCACACGCGGCACTGTAGCTTCGCTGAACGCATAAAGCAATTTTGCTCCGTTCGTGATGATCGCATTCCACTCTTGATCCGTTCCGGGCAAGAATCCGGGCACATCTTCCACCACGAGCAGGGGCACATTGAAACTATCGCAGAAGCGAACGAACCGACCCGCTTTTGTACTGGAATGAATGTCCAGCACGCCGGCCATCTGCATCGGTTGGTTGGCTACAATTCCGATGCTACGTCCGGCCAAACGCGCAAAGCCACAAATGATATTTTCGGCAAAATCCTTATGCACTTCTAGAAACAAATCCTTGTCGATGATACCATTGATCACGTCGTGCATGTCGTACGGCTGGTTGGGATTATCAGGCAGAACGCTATCCAAATCCATGCGTACTTCATCGCCAATGGTGTATGGTAATGATGGAGGCAACTCCTCACAATTTGACGGGATGTAGCTGAGCAATCGTTTGATATTCAGAATGCATTCCGCCTCGTTTTTGCAAGCAAAATGTGTCACTCCGCTCTTGGTGGCATGCGCTTTCGCTCCACCCAACTCTTCGCTTGTTACCTCTTCATTGGTCACGGTTTTTACCACGTTCGGACCGGTCACAAACATATAGCTCGTTTGCTCCACCATCAAAATGAAATCTGTAATGGCCGGCGAATACACTGCGCCACCGGCACATGGGCCAAGGATGGCCGATATCTGCGGAATCACTCCCGAAGCGCGCGTGTTTCGATAGAAAATATCGGCATAACCGGCCAGTGACATCACTCCTTCTTGGATGCGCGCCCCACCCGAATCATTCAGCCCGATCACGGGAGCGCCATTCTTCATGGCCATATCCATGATTTTTACAATTTTCTCAGCAAACGTCTCTGATAATGAACCACCGAATACCGTAAAATCTTGGCTGAAAACATACACCAAACGACCATCGATGGTGCCATAACCGGTGATTACACCATCTCCCAATACCTTCTGTTTCTCCATACCGAAATCGGTGGAGCGATGCACCACGAATTTACCAATTTCCTGAAACGAGCCTTTATCGAGGAGCAAATCCACGCGCTCGCGTGCAGATAACTTTCCTTTGGCGTGTTGCTTTTCTATTCTATCCAATCCGCCACCCTCTAGCAACCGGGCATTCATCTGCTCCAATCCTTTGATCTTCTCTGCCGTAGTGACGATTTTACTGGCTGTTTTAGGTTTTTGTTGACTCATGAAACTTGTAGGTTCTGAATGGCGGTCAAAGATATTGAAAGAATACCTTCGTGAATTTGACAAATGAAGCACTATTGGGAAAAATCAATGCCTCATTTCAATCTTTTTTTAAAAAAGCCAAATCAAGACAAACATTATGAATATTCTAAGAAAAAGTTATCTTGCGCCGCAACATGAGGATAGCCGTAATCGATATGGGCACCAATACCTTCCACCTGCTTATAGCGGAAGTGGACGGAAGCCATTTCACGGTCATCCATAAAGAGCGAGAGGCAGTGCGTGTTGGCGAGCATGGCTTGCGCGACGAGTGGATTAGTCTTGAAGCACAGACCCGTGCCCTGAACTCGTTGACCCGATTCCGAAAAATTGCCGATGAGTTTTCTGTATCAAAAATATTTGCTACCGCCACCAGCGCCATTCGCAATGCCGCCAATGGACTCGATTTGGTGCAGATGATCAAAGACACCACCGACATTGATGTGAAGATTATTTCGGGAATGGAAGAAGCCGCCTATATACACCAAGGTGTAAAAAGAGCGCTTGACCTCACAGAAGGTACCTCCTTGATTATGGACATTGGAGGGGGCAGCATCGAGTTTATCGTCGTGAAAGATGGCGAAGTAATGTGGATGGAAAGTTTTGAAATAGGCGGTCAGCGATTGATTGAGAATTTCCACAAAACCGACCCCATCACCTTCAGTGAGATACAGAATCTGGAGAATTACTTCGAGAAATCACTTCAACGACTTCACGAAGCTTGCCGAGTGTTTAAACCTACTACGTTAGTGGGGTCATCTGGCACATTTGATACTCTCAGCGACATTTACCGCATGGAGGAAGGAATTGAACGAACGGAATCGGCAGAACTACCCATTTCGTTAGATCATTACTATGATATCCATAAAGAACTCATCACTAAAACACGTGCCGAACGACTGGAGATACCCGGCATGATCGACATGCGAGTAGACATGATCGTGGTGGCTAGTGTGCTTATCACGTACATCTTGCAACGCTACGACCTGATCAAGTTGCGCGTATCGGCCTATGCGCTGAAAGAAGGCGTCCTGCTAAGTATTCTTGATCTTCTGAAGGAGCAGGAACGTAAGGCTGTAAAGGGGAAGACGAAGACGGGTGAGTGAAATAGACGCGCCAAAAAATTCAAAATCACTTGTTAATCTGTGACTCTAAGGTTGATCACAATTCAAAAACCTCAATAGCAATCCCCGCTACTTTGCCTTTAATTGGCCAGTTATCAGGCACGGTTGCATTATAATCTCTCCACGTCCGTTCAAAACCCTCCTTTGATTTTCCTTTGACGTATGTCCAAAACTTGACACCTTGATCTAATGGCTCATGCATGCGAATTGAATGGCCATAATCAACCATTTTTGTTTTTACTCCATCTACGTGGGGCTTCCATACAGCAGATGGTGTGCCTTCAATCCACTCCATTGCTACAAAGAAACCTTTTGTGGGCATAACCAGACCATAGCGACTGATGTCTACAGAAATCCATCCCTTATTGGAGTCTGGTGTTATTACCAAATTGCCTTCTAACAAGTCCTTTCCCGGTAAGCCATCGCCACCCAATTCGTATATTCTTGCCCTGAAAAATGAATTCTTCGGCTTAGTTTCCTCGGCACCAGAAATTCCTCCTTTCACAGAATAGAGAATATTTTTTACATGATACTTTTTTGATGGGTCAGGATGAGGAATATAGTTAGCCACCTGAAAGCCTTCAATCGCTCCAAATGACGAACTGGTGTTTTTCTTATCCGCTCCAAGCCGCTCTAGTATTATTCGACCATGCGCAATTACCAAAGGACTTAATTGAATTGCTTTTGGGATTAATTTCACTGTAAGAAACTGATCCCTTACCAAAATAGTATCAGACTGATATCCAATACATGAAAGGTGAATGAATTCCCTGGAGAATGTTGTAGGCAATTCGAATTTCCCGTCGTAAGCGGCAATAATTCCATTTCCTTCATCCCATGAAATACTTGCGAAACTCACAGGATGCCCGTTTTCCGCATCAAGAATCACACCTCGTACTTGGGCAGAAATAAGAAAAGGAAGGAAACTAACATAGAAAAAAATTCCTCTCACAACCCACTCACATTCTGTCCCTTCGGATAGCGAACTTCAAAACTAAACTGACGCTTTACTTGCTTGGCCGTTGGCACATCTACCGTCCACGTGATCTCCCCTGTCTTCTCATCTAGTTTGCCCTCACCTCCTACTACCACAGTTTCTACTTTTATGTCGGCATGCTTGGCCACAGGTATTTGGTCCTGGATCATCACCTTAATGTCCTTCTTCTTATTATTTCGAATCAAGATTTCATAAGCGTAGGCTTCCTTTTGATTGGTGCCAATATCCTTCTTTGAGGATAAATCCGTTACCAACATGCGCTCGATGGTGATTCCTGGATCGTACCCCAGCGAAATGGCCAGATTGTCGGCAGTCACATTGGGATTCATGTATGATTTACCCACAAATCCTCCTTCAAAAAATACATTCATCGGGCCGGGCAACAGCACGAGCTCACCCCAGTTTTTTGCCTTAGCTATCAAAAAAACACGGTTGCGCAGTTTAGGCACGGCTTGGTATTCATAGTCGGCTTGCACCTGCTGATCACGGATCGTTACGGTCAAAGGCTTTTCGCCGGAGTTGAGCGAATAGGGTCGCTCAATGGTGTAGTTGGTATAAAGGGTCTTTGTTTCAGAGGCAAATTCGAGCTGTTCAACAGCGACCTCTTCCATTATTTCATCTCCGAGCGGTGCTGCCGATCGCATGTCATTCGTACTGGGCGCATAAGATGCCGTTCCCTTCATCATAACATTCTGATTGGCATAATAAAAATCCACATATTGAGGATCAAGGTTCGGTTTCGTAATGCTCACATTGGGGTCACCGGTAGAGAGGATGAGCTTTACATTACTCCAGTTTTCGCCCGTGCTCTGTGTCACGATCGCCTTATAGGTCAAATTCAGCGGGGCATCTACTTCTTCGGCACGTAGATCATACTCTGCACGCCATCCGGCCGCATGCACCATGTACACCAATTCCAGATTCGCTTTGGTGGCAGCTTTGGCATCTACTGTCACTACAATCTCTCCTGAATTCTGACTGAACTGCGCCGTTCGATCGTTGTAGTGTGCCCGCAACTTCCGCAATTCTTCATTCTTTAGGGTGATCTGTTGCTGTAAGTCTAGTTGTGCGTTGGCCATGGCCGCCATGCGCTGATTGTAGTAGGCAGCAATGGACTTCAATTGCTCTAGTGTGATGTTCTGTTGATTGCCACCAATCTGCTGATTGGCCTCCATCAGTTTGCGCTCGGCATCATAGGCACTCTTCTCATTTGTGAGTTTTTTGATCGCCAAATCCAGTCCATCAATCTGATCCTTTATTTTTTGTAAATCAGCTGGTAGTGCACTTTCATTCAAATAATTTTGACGAAAAGAAATACCCAAAATCACCAAGTTTCCCGTTCCCTTCACTTGGATATTGTTCGGGTCAATCTGTGTGGAAATGCCCGTGAAAACAAGCTCCTGCTCACCCTGTGGTAGATCGGCAGAAGCCGTACGCGTGATCTCCGCACGTGATTGAAACACCGTAACTGAGGACACCTTGCTCGGGATCTCCTTGGCGTTGAGCACCGAACAAAAACCAAGGACTAGGAGTGTGAATAGTTGTTTCATCTTGATGTGTATTTTAGGTTTCTTTGCCTTCCAAATTTGAGTCCAATGACCATTTCTGCCGAACGACTGTTTGAATTTACCAAAGCTATACTAAAATCCATAGGTTGCCCCGATGCAGATGCACATGAGGCGGCCGCCGTGCTGCTCAGTGCAGATTTGCGTGGAGTAGATTCGCATGGCGTGGCGCGTCTATCCGGCTATATCCGCTTGCATGAAAAAGGACGGCTAAACCCAACACCCAATGTACGTGTGATACACGAAACACCCAGCACCGCAGTGATCGATGGCGATGGCGGACTTGGACTGATAGTAGGCCCCATCGCGATGGACTTGGCGATAAAAAAAGCTGAAATTGCAGGAACAGGCTGGGTGGCGGTGCGCAACTCTAACCATTTTGGCATAGCAGGTTATCATGCCATGCGCGCACTGGAAAAAGACTGTATCGGGTGGGCATTTACCAATGCCAGTCCGTTGGTGTCACCTACCTTCGGCAAAGAACGTTTGCTGGGCACCAATCCCATCTGTGTGGCCATTCCGGCAAAAAACCAACCGCCATTTGTACTCGACATGGCCACTACTACAGCCGCCAATGGCAAGCTGGAAGTATTGCAACGAAAAAATCAAGATGCGCCCTACGGGTGGATTGCCGACAAAGAAGGAAATGTAACAACCGATGCACACGGGCTTAAAAAAGGCGGTTCGATGCTGCCGCTTGGTGGCGACCGTGAACATGGCTCGCACAAAGGCTATGGTTTGGGTGCTTTAGTGGATATTCTCTCTGGCGTATTGTCCGGGGCGAATTATGGCCCTTGGGTACCACCTTTCGTATCCTTCATCGATCCTTTAGACGAAAAAGTGGGCGAAGGATTGGGACATTTCTTTGGAGCCATGCGCGTGGATGCCTTCCGCCCGGCAGATGAATTCAAAAGCCACATGGACAACTGGATTGAGCGATTCAGAAACTCTACACCTGTCGATGGCCAAGAACGCGTGCTCATCCCCGGTGACCCGGAACGCGAAACAGAAGCTCTCAGACGTAATGAAGGTCTTCACCTACACGATGCGGTAGTTGAAGACCTTCGAAAGCTTGGGGATGCTGTGGGGGTAACGCTCTAAAACCCTACGGCCACACCGGCTCGAATCGAGAGCGGACTGGCGTAGGGACTAATCTCAGTTTCGTCATATAGGACATTGTAAAGTGCCAGCAGGAAAAAACCTGCACTTCGGCCTATATTTTCGCGGTAACCGGCACCAAGCCAAAGGGAACTGTACCCATCACGAAATGTCGCAAAATCCCCATCAGGTGTCAATGAACCGTCCGCATACTCAAAACTTAAGTATTCATATTCCGCATGCGTGAAGTACTTATCGGTCACCTGAAAACGAGTGAACGGACCACCTCCGTAGTTGCTATAGGTGATGTCGTACAATTTGTTGTTCACATACTGATAGGTTAGGGCAGTGCCCACTGATAGCCTATCGGTGACTTTATACCCAACCATGGGACTGGCGCTAATGGCTGTCACGTCAGTACCAATTGATAATCCGAATCCTCCTCCAAAATACCACTTATCACTACCGCTGCTATTGCGGTACTGTGCGGATGCAAAACCAACAAAACAAAAAGCTGCCAAGGTGAATAGTACTCTTCTCATAGTATGTGATTTTTATTCTTTTTCTGGAACAATAATGTAAACGTCTTCACTATCCTTCTTCATCAAATATTTCTCTCTAGCCAATTTTTCAAGCTGATCGTCATCAGTCATCAACGATTCTCTATCATTTTGAACCTCCAAAATTTTATCTTCATAAAACTCCTTGTCGCGCTGCAATTCATTTTGCTTTTTACTTAAACTCCGCTGGGTAAACAGGTCATTGGAATCGAAGAACAACAGCCATAGGAGAAATACACACCCCACTACGACGTAGAAGTTTTTGAAGAAGGGAGGAATTCGCTCGAGGATATTCATAGGCTAAAATTAAACTAATTCTATGTTGGAATAAAAAAAGGGTCGAAAATCGACCCCTTCTGATTACTTACTTGGATAATTTGCCACTTCGCCAAGCTCCTCTTCGATGCGGAGCAGCTGATTGTATTTTGCCATCCTATCCGAGCGTGACATGGATCCGGTCTTTATTTGTCCGGCGTTAGTCGCCACGGCAATATCTGCGATGGTACTATCTTCCGTCTCACCCGATCGGTGCGAAATCACTGCTGACCATCCGGCCTTATGCGCCATTTCTATGGCAGCTAATGTCTCAGATAAAGTGCCGATCTGATTCACCTTAATCAAGATAGAATTGGCCGCCTTTTCTTTGATGGCTCTTGCCAAGAACTTCACATTGGTCACCAACAAATCATCACCCACAATTTGGCACTTGTGACCAATTTTGGCTGTGAGCTTCGCCCAACCGTCCCAATCGTGTTCTGCGCAACCATCCTCAATGCTGTCTATCGGATATTTCTCAACCAATTCAGCCAAGTACGCTACTTGTTCATCATTCGTTCTGATTTTTCCGGATGCACCTTCAAATTTGCTGTAATCGTACTTTCCGTTTTTGAAAAATTCGGATGATGCACAGTCCAAAGCTATCGTTACTTCCTCACCAACTTTGTATCCTGCCTTTTTTATAGCCGCCAAAATACTCTCTAAAGCCTCTTCTGTACCTCCGGCAAAATTTGGTGCAAATCCACCCTCATCACCAACGGCAGTGCTTAGCCCTTTGTCATGCAAGATTTTCTTGAGGTTATGAAAAATCTCAGATCCCATGCGCATAGCCTCTGTAAACGTAGGTGCACCCACTGGTCGAATCATGAATTCTTGGAAAGCAATCGGAGCATCCGAATGGGAACCTCCGTTGATAATATTCATCATGGGTACAGGCAAAGTATTGGCATTGGCACCCCCGATGTAACGATACAGGCTCTGACCTGACTCCATAGCAGCCGCTTTGGCCACTGCCAATGAAACCCCCAAGATGGCATTGGCTCCCAACTTTGATTTGGTGTCAGTTCCGTCGGTCTCTATGAGGATGCGATCAATTAGGTTTTGCTCATCCACCGGATAGCCCACAATTTCAGGTGCCAAAATTTCATTTACATTTTGAACGGCTGTCAATACGCCTTTCCCCATGTATGTGTCTCCACCGTCGCGTAGTTCAACGGCTTCATTCTCACCGGTGGACGCACCTGATGGCACGGCCGCTCGGCCTATGAATCCGTTGGAGGTTGTTACATCTACTTCAATAGTAGGGTTGCCGCGCGAATCAAAAATCTGACGGGCGTGTACGCTTTCAATTAAGCTCATCTTATTACTTGTTTAATAGTTCTACAAAATCGTCAAATAAGTACAGGGAATCGTGGGGACCGGGACTTGATTCTGGGTGATGTTGTACAGAGAACGCAGGTTTGTTTTTAAGTCGTAACCCTTCGACCGTGTTATCATTCAAATCAATATGGGTCAATTCAGCCTGATCAGAGGCTAACAATGAGTCCATATCCACAGCAAAGCCGTGATTTTGGGAGGTAATTTCACTTTTTCCTGTGAGTAAATTTTTCACCGGATGATTTAACCCTCGGTGACCATGGTGCATTTTAAAAGTGTGAATACCCACGGCGCGAGCAAGGAGCTGATTGCCAAGGCAAATACCAAAAAGAGGTTTATTTGCAGCCAAAATATCCTTCACCGTTTGTACGGCATAGTCCATGGCAGCCGGATCACCGGGTCCGTTCGACAAAAAATAACCCGTGGGCTTCCAGGCTTCCATTTCGGCAAAAGTGGTTTTGGCCGGGAACACGCGAAGCTGGCAATTTCGATCAATAAAATTCGTAAGGATGGAAATTTTCACGCCATAATCAAGCACGGCCACCTTCCTTCCGGTATTGGATTCACCCAAATCGTAGGGAGCCTTGGTAGTGACCACCGATGATAACTCAAGTGATGCCATATCGGGCACTTCATTCAATTTTTTCATCAATTCAGCCGGATCAAAAATCTCAGATGAGATGATGGCGTTCATTGCCCCGGCTTTCCGAATATGTCGAACCAACTTGCGGGTATCAATTCCCTGAATACCAACCGTTTGATGAAGCTCCAGAAATTGCTGCAAGCTCCCTTCTGATTGGTGCCTGCTGTGCATATTGCTGAATTCATTCACCACAAGGCCCTTAATAGAGGTGTGGGCGGATTCGTTTTCAGCCGCATTTACACCGTAATTGCCAATATGAGCTGTGGTGTTTACTATGATCTGGCCGAAATAAGAAGGATCGGTGTATATCTCCTGATAGCCGGTCATGCCGGTGTTGAAGCAAATTTCACCGCCGGAGGTGCCCTCCTTACCGATTGAATAGCCTTCGAAATAAGAACCGTCTTGGAGTAAGAGTACTGCGCTCTTTTTGGTGAGAAGTTTCATCGAGAGCCAAAATTAGGTCATACAGGCCATTCGATTTTGGATTGGACAAAAAAAAGCCAACCTCTCAGCGAAGTTGGCTTTCATGTAATATTGTTAGAACTTGTTATTTGTTCTCCTTTGGCTCTTCTTCGGCTGCAGGTGCACTCGCTTCCGGCGCTGCATCTTCTACAGCATCAGTACTTGCTGCCACTTGAGAAGTGGTAGCCACTACCTCAGATGTTTCAGCCTTCTTGCCGCCTCTACGTGAACGTCGAGACTTCTTGGCAGGAGCATCCTTCAGCAACAATTCATTGAAATCTACCAATTCCATCATGCACATGTCAGCATTATCTCCCAAGCGGTTGCCCATTTTGATGATTCGAGTGTAGCCACCCGGACGAGCAGCTATTTTCTCAGCCACTGTGCTAAAAAGCTCCGTAACCACTTCTTTATCTTGCAAGTAAGAGAACACAACTCTTCGAGAATGCGTAGTGTCCGACTTTGCCTTGGTGAGAATCGGTTCGATATACTTTCTCAAAGCCTTTGCTTTAGCTACTGTCGTGTTAATCCGCTTATGCTTGATCAGCGAAGAAGCCATATTGGAAAGCAACGCATCTCTGTGTGATGCCGTGCGACCCAGATGATTAATTTTCTTACCGTGTCTCATGATTAATCTTCATCCAATTTATACTTACCCAAATCCATCCCGAATGTCAGGTTCTTATCTGACACCAACTGCTCCAATTCCGCTAATGATTTCTTTCCGAAGTTTCTAAACTTCATCATATCGCTAATCTCCAATTGCACCAAGTCTCCAAGCGTACGCACTTCAGCCGCCTTTAGGCAGTTATAGGCACGCACAGAAAGATCTAGATCGTTCAACTGGGTCTTCAAAAGCTTGCGCATGTGCAGTAGTTCCTCATCCACTTGCTCCGGCTCACCTGCCTCTTGCGTGTCTATAATCATATTCTGATCAGAGAAAAGCATGAAGTGTTGAATCAAAATGTGAGCGGCACTCTTTAAAGCATTTTCAGGGTGGATAGAGCCATCAGTCTCTATATCCAACACTAATTGCTCATAGTCAGTTTTTTGCTCCACACGCGTATTTTCCACGTGGTACTTTACATTCTTGATGGGCGTGAAAATGGAGTCAATTGAAATAAACCCAAGATTCTCATCGCCACGCTTGTTCTCCTCGGCTGCCACATATCCACGTCCCTTTTCTACAACCAAATCCAATTCGAACTTAGCCGACTTATCCAAATGTGCGATAACCAAATCAGGGTTCAATATCTCAAATGACGTAGTGTACTTGGCAATATCTCCCGCCTTCAGTTCGGTCATATTGCTTACTGGAACGCTGATCTTTCCATCCACCACGTCTGTCGTCTTCTTGAAACGAACCATCTTCAAATTGAGGATGATTTCGGTCACGTCTTCCACTACTCCTTCGATGGTAGAGAATTCATGCAGCACGCCGGGGATTTTGATGCCTGTTATGGCGTATCCCTCCAACGAAGAAAGTAAAATTCTTCTGAAAGCATTACCCACAGTAACACCGTAACCTCTTTCGAGTGGCTTGAAGGTAAACAGGCCGTGAAAATCATCAGCCTTCTCCATCACCACCTTTTCCGGCATCTGAAATGCGAGAATCGACATATCTTATTCTTTAGATTTTAAAAATTATTTCGAGTACAATTCAACGATCAATTGCTCCTTGATATTCTCCGGAATGTCATCACGCATCGGTGCACTGATGAATTTTCCGGCCATATCTGCAGTGTCCCACTGCAACCATGGATAATTCTTTCGATTGCTCGTCAAACTCTCTGTAATAGCATGTAAAGATTTTGATTTCTCACGTACAGCTACTACATCGTTTGGTTTCAACGTGTAGGAAGGAATGTTCACAACCTCACCATTTACCGTGATGTGTTTATGTGACACCAATTGTCTAGCGCCACGTCTTGTAGGGGCAATACCCAAACGATAGACTGTGTTATCCAATCTTGATTCGAGCAATTGCAAGAGTATCTCACCGGTGATACCGCTTTTGCGAGACGCTCTGTCAAATATGTTGGCAAACTGACGCTCCAAAACACCATATAGGTATTTGGCCTTCTGCTTTTCCGCCAACTGTACAGCGTATTCAGATTGCTTCTTTCTTCTGCCACGGCCGTGCATACCCGGAGGATAAGCCTTCTTCTGAAGTGCCTTGCTATCCCCAAAGATGGGTTCGCCAAACTTTCGGGCTATTTTCGACTTGGGACCTAAATATCTTGCCATCTATCTATTGATAATATCTGTTAAACTCTTCTTCTTTTCGGTGGTCGGCAACCATTGTGCGGTAGCGGGGTTACATCCCGAATCGCCGCTACTTCAATTCCCACATTTTGTACGGCTCGGATCGCAGATTCTCTACCGGCACCAGGGCCTTTAACGAAAATTTCCACTTTTCTCAAGCCAAGATCGTAGGCCTTTTGACCACACTCCTGAGCGGCCACCTGCGCGGCATACGGAGTGTTTTTCTTGGAACCACGGAAGCCCATCTTACCGGCTGACGCCCAAGAGATCACTTGACCTTGGTTATTCGTCACCGAAATAATAATGTTGTTGAAAGAGGCCTTAATGTGAACCTGTCCTGTGGACTCTACATTCACTACGCGTTTTTTCGCTTTATCTTTTCTTTTCTCTGCCATGTCACCTATTACTTAGTAGCTTTCTTCTTGTTAGCAACAGTCTTTCTTCTACCCTTACGAGTACGAGAGTTGTTTTTAGTTCGCTGACCTCTTACAGGAAGTCCCTTTCTGTGTCGAAGACCTCTGTAGCATCCAATATCAAGCAGTCGCTTGATGCTCAATTGCACTTCTGATTTCAGCACACCTTCTACACGGTAGGTTTCAGCAATAATCTGGCGGATAGCGCCCGCTTCTTCATCGGACCACTCACCTACCTTCTTATCATAATGCACACCTGCCTTTGTAAGAATCTTTTGTGCTGTGCTTTTCCCAATACCGTAGATATACGTGAGAGAAATCTCTCCACGCTTATTATCGGGAATATCAACGCCTGCTATTCGAGCCATAATTATCCTTGTCTTTGTTTAAACTTCGGGTTCTTCTTATTAATTACATACAGCTTCCCCTTTCGTCGGATCAGCTTGCAATCAGCGCTACGCTTCTTTACGGATGCCTTAACTTTCATCTCTCCTTGTTATTTATATCTATAAACAATTCGTCCTTTTGATAGATCGTAGGGTGACATCTCCAATTTCACCTTATCTCCGGGCAAAATCTTAATGTAGTGCATTCTCATTTTACCTGAGATATGCGCGATCACCACATGACCATTTTCCAATTCCACTCGAAACATTGCATTAGACAATGCTTCGGCGATGGTTCCATCTTGCTCTATGGACGACTGCTTAGCCATTATGCGACAGCTGTCCTTCCTTTGATTCGACCTGAACTCATCAAACCTTCATAGTGCCGCATGAGCAAATAGCTCTCGATCTGCTGAAGGGTATCCAAAATAACACCCACCATGATTAACAAAGAGGTGCCACCATAAAACTGTGCGAAGTTTGCCTCCACGCCTGCGATCATCGCAAAAGCGGGAAGTATCGCTATGATTGCCAAGAATAGGGAACCCGGAAGGGTAATTCTCGACAAAATAGTATCTATAAATTCAGATGTCTGCTTGCCAGGCTTCACGCCCGGCACAAAGCCTCCATTTCTCTTCATGTCATCTGCCATCTGATTTGGATTGATCGTAATGGCAGTATAAAAGAAGGTGAAGACGATAATCAAAAGGGCAAAGGTCAAGTTATACTGCCATGACTGAATGTTAGAAAAAGTGGTCACAACAAACTGTGCATTTTCACTGTCATCTGCCCAAAATCCACCTAGCATAGCCGGAAGGAACATCAGGGACTGAGCAAAAATGATCGGCATTACACCCGAAGCATTCACTTTCAAAGGAATGTACTGACGCTGACCGCCATACACCTTATTACCCACTACTTGTTTGGCATACGAGACCGGAATTCGTCTCACGGCCTGAACTAACGCCACAGTCACCAAAACCACAAAGAACAGAGCCACCAATTCAAAAATGAACAACAACATCTGGCTCATTCCCTTTGCATAGAATTCTGCAAGTATGCTACCTGGGAAGCGGGCAATAATTCCCACCATAATTAGGAGAGAAATACCGTTTCCGATTCCTTTGTCGGTGATTTTTTCACCCAACCACATACAGAATACAGTTCCTGATGCCAAAATGACCATTGAAGACATTTTGAACATGAAAGGACTCAGATTAGAAGTTATCGCTTCTGCAGGTACATAAGCCGTCAGGTATGGGATGGACTGTGCCATACAAATACCGATAGTTAGTACTCGTGTTATCTGATTGATTTTCTTACGACCACTATCACCTTCCTTTTGCAACTTCTGGAAATAAGGAACTGCCACCGTCATCAGCTGCAACACGATAGATGCCGAGATGTATGGCATAATGCCCAAAGCAAAGACAGAAGCTCTGCTGAAAGCACCTCCCAAGAAAGTATCGATGAATCCAAGAATGCCGGAAGTACCTGCCCCTTGTGCAGCCAAAATATCCGGATCAATGCCCGGTAGAACAACGAAAGAACCCAATCGGAAGATTACAAGGAATCCTAACGTCGTAAGGATCCTCGTCCGAAGTTCTTCTATTGAAAAAATATTCCGTATGGTCTCAAAGAACTTCTTCATTATTCCTGAATCGTCACAGTTCCTCCTGCTTTTTCGATTGCCTCTTGAGCAGCTTTTGAAAATTTATGTGCGGTAACATTCAGCTTCACGCTCAACTCACCTCTACCCAAAACTTTTACGAGATCATTCTTCCCACACAATCCGTTCTCATTGAGGACGGCTGGAGTGATCTCCTTTAATTTCTTTCCTTCGGCCAACAACTGAAGCGCATCTAGGTTGATTGGCTTCATCTCAATTCGGTTGTTGTTTTTGAAACCAAACTTAGGCACACGCCTTTGCAAAGGCATCTGACCGCCTTCAAAACCGATCTTGCGAGAATAGCCTGATCTAGACTGAGCTCCTTTGTGTCCGCGTGTAGACGTTCCTCCCTTGCCGGATCCCTGTCCGCGACCGATACGCTTTGATTTCTTTGTTGAGCCGCTAGCCGGCTTTAGTGATTCCAATTTCATCTTAGATCTCTTTTACGTCTATTAAATGATTCACCTTCTTGATCATTCCAGCAATTTGGGGAGTCAATTCCTTCTCTACGGTACGGTTAATTTTGCCAAGCCCTAGTGCCTTGATGGTTTTCACCTGATCAGAAGGACGCTTGATCGTGCTTCGTACTTGGGTTATTTGAACCTTTGAACTTTTTGCCTTTGCCATTTTCTTAACCGTTAAAAACTTTATCTAACGCTACGCCACGTTGCTTCGCAATGGCATACGGATCTTTCATTTTATTCAATGCATCGAAAGTTGCCTTCACCACGTTGTGCGGATTTGAAGAACCTTTCGACTTTGCAAGTACGTCATGCACACCGGCACTCTCGAGTACTGCGCGCATCGCACCACCGGCGATTACTCCGGTACCCGGTGCAGCAGGCTTTAGAAGCACCAATCCGCCACCAAACTTACCGATGGCATCATGAGGCACGGTTCCTTTGAAAACGGGCACACGTACCAAGTTTTTCTTTGCATCGTCAATGCCCTTGGTGATTGCGTCTGTCACTTCATTGGCTTTACCCAATCCGTAACCTACTACGCCATTGCCATCACCTACCACCACGATAGCTGAGAAGCTGAAACGTCGACCACCTTTTACCACCTTAGCTACACGCTTAATGGCCACAACGTTCTCTTTGAGATCGATTTCGCTTGCTTTTACTGCTTTTATATTGCTCTGTGACATGATCTACTTAAAATTTTAGTCCGGCTTCTCGTGCGCCTTCGGCAAATGCCTTCACTTTTCCATGGTACGCATATCCATTTCGGTCGAATACCACCTGCTGGATGCCTGCAGCCAACGCCTTCTCTCCAAACTTCTTACCCACTTCCTTAGACGTTTCCACAGTAGAGGACTCTTTGCCCAATTCTCGTGATGAAGCCGCTGTGATGGTGTGTCCTTTTAAATCATCAACCAACTGAGCATAAAATGCTTTGTTGCTTTTGAACACAGAGATTCTAGGGACGTCAGCTGTACCGCTGATCTTCCTGCGAATGCCCATCTTGATTCTCTTACGTCGAACTAGTTTACTGAAAGCCATCTCAATATCTTATTTAGCAGCTGTTTTACCAGCCTTTCTTCTAACTTTTTCACCAACGAACCGAATACCTTTTCCTTTGTATGGTTCTACTTTTCTTAAAGATCTGATCTTAGCGGCAATAGCGCCAACCAATTGCTTATCGATCCCTTCTACAATCACCTTTGGGTTCTGCCCCTTCTGGGTGTCAGTTGTCACGCTCACTTCTGCAGGCATAGCCATGAAAATACTATGTGAATAACCAAGGCTCAATTCCAAAACGTTTGATTTAGCATCGGCTTTGTAACCCACACCTACCAATTCCATCTCCTTCTTGTAGCCATCCTTCACACCAATGATCATATTATTGATCAACGCACGATAAAGTCCGTGCATCGCCTTGTGTCTCTTCTGCTCTGTGGGACGCTCCACCGTGATGGTAGCATCTTCCACCTTTACACTCATGTCAGGATGAATCTCTTGTGTGAGTTCGCCTTTCGGACCCTTCACCTTTACAGTGCTTCCTTTGATGTCAATTGTTACGCCTGCCGGCAAACTAATTGGTGCTTTTCCTACTCGTGACATTTCTCTTCAATTAATATATGTGGCACAAAACCTCACCACCCACATGCTCTTTACGAGCTTCCTTATCGGTAATTACACCCTTAGATGTAGATAAGATGGCAATCCCCAATCCGTTAAGCACGCGCGGTAGATTTTCCGAAGAGGAGTACTTGCGCAAACCCGGCTTGCTTATACGCTGCAAATGCGTGATAGCCGGCTGCTTGGTTTGAGAATTGTACTTCAAGGCAATCTTTATGACGCCTTGCTTAGTGTCTTCTTCAAACTTGTAGTTACGGATATAACCCTTGTCCATCAGAACTTTGGTTATTTCCTTTTTAATGTTGGACGCAGGAATTTCAACAATGCGATGATGTGCTTTTATCGCATTTCGAATTCTGGTCAAATAATCTGCAATAGGGTCTGTTACCATTGTCTTTTACACTTAAGCCCTCCGAAAAGGGCTGCAAAGTTAATTTAAATAATCTTCTTTTGAAAACCTGTTTTTACCAACTCGCCTTTGTTACCCCGGGAATCTTGCCGGCTGATGCCATTTCCCTGAATGTAACCCTGGAAATACCGAATTTTCGCATATATCCTTTTGGTCTACCGGTCAATTTGCATCTATTGTGCAGGCGCACGGGTGAGGCATCTCTTGGCATTTTGTCGAGCGCTGCATAATCACCTGCTGCTTTCAGAGCAGCTCGCTTAGCAGCATATCGTGCCACAAGTATTTCTCTTTTTCTTTCTCTTGCTTTGACGGATTCTTTAGCCATGCTTATATCAATTTTGAGAAGGTTTTACAAAAGGCATCCCGAAGGCAGCTAACAATTCGTAGCTCTCCTCATCTGTTTGGGCTGTTGTCACAAACGTGATGTCCATACCCGAAATTTTATTCACTTTATCGATGCTGATCTCAGGGAAAATGATCTGCTCGGTCACACCCAAAGTGTAGTTTCCTCTGCCATCAAATCCTTTGGCCTTGATACCTCTAAAGTCTCTCACGCGAGGCAGAGCTACCGTCATCAATCGATCCAGAAATTCATACATCCGGTCGCCACGCAAAGTAACACGTGCTCCGATAGGCATGTCCTCTCGCAACTTGAAGTTCGAGATCGCCTTTTTGGACATAGTTGGAACAGCTTTCTGACCTGATATAGTCGTCAATTCTTCCACTCCAACGTCGACAAGCTTTTTGTCAGCCACTGCAGCACCGATTCCCTTGTTGATAGAAATCTTTGTCAATTTGGGCACTTGCATAATTGACTTGTAGGCAAATTTTGCCTTCAAGGCAGGAACAATTTCCTTCTGGTATTTTTCCTTAAGTCTTGGACTAGCCATTCGTGATAAATTCTCCGGATTTTTTTGAATATCGCTGAAGCTTACCCTCAGCATTTACTTTTCTTCCAATACGTGAAGGCTTGCCGCTGGCCGGATCCACGAGCATCAAATTGCTCATATGGATGGCCGCTTCAGTTTGCTTGATGCCTCCTTCGGGATTGCCCGCAGATGGCTTCTGATGTTTGGTTACCAAGTTGGCGCCTTCCACGATCGCACGATATTTATCGGCGTTTATTTCCAGAACTTTCCCGGTCTTACCTTTGTCGTTTCCGGCAATGATTTGCACCGTGTCGCCCTTGCGGATATGAAATTTAAAATTCTTACTCATCGCTTATAATACTTCTGGGGCCAATGAAACAATCTTCATAAACTGCTTCTCGCGAAGCTCTCTAGCAACTGGGCCGAAAATACGGGTTCCTCTTGGCTCACCTGATTCTGTCAGCAACACAGCTGCATTGTCTTCAAATCGAATGTAAGAACCGTCCTTGCGTCTTACTTCCTTTTTGGTACGAACAACCACTGCTTTTGAAACTGTACCTTTTTTAAGGTTACTTGATGAAAGAGCAGACTTAATAGAAACGACAATCTTGTCCCCTACAGAAGCATATCTCTTCCCTGTACCACCTAACACGCGAATGCAGAGCACCTCTTTAGCGCCACTGTTATCCGCAACCGAAAGTCTAGATTCCTGCTGTATCATTATTTTGCTCTTTCTACGATTTCAACTAATCTCCAACGCTTATTCTTGCTCAAGGGACGCGTCTCCATGATGCGAACAGTATCACCAATATTGCTCTCATTGTTCTCATCATGAGCTGTGAGCTTCTTGGTCTTCTGCAAGAACTTACCGTACATCGGGTGCTTCTCCTTGCGCTTCACGACTACAGTGATGGTCTTTTGCATTTTATTGCTAACCACCTCTCCTATTCGCTCTTTTCTTAGATTTCTTTCCATCGCCATTATGCGTTAACGTTTCTTTTGGCTCTTATTTCTGTTTGAATCCGGGCTACCAGTTTTCGGGATTCCTTTATTTTCATAGGATTTTCGATAGGCGTAATGCTGTGGGCGAATTTCAACTTCTCATAGTTGTCTTTCTCTACAGTGAGCTTGCTCTGCAGCTCATCCATACTCAATCCTCTTAATTCTGAATTCTTCATGACTCTTAATCAGCGCTATAATCTGTACTTACCACAAACTTTGTCTTGATCGGCAACTTCTGAGCCGCCAGTCTCAAGGCCTCCTTGGCCAACCCCATCTCCGAACCGGTAGATTCGAACAAGATTGTTCCGGGCTTCACAGGTGCTACCCAATATTCAGGAGCTCCCTTCCCCTTACCCATTCGAACCTCAGCGGGCTTCTTTGTGATCGGCTTATCGGGGAATATTCGAATCCACACCTGACCTTCACGTTTCATCGCACGGGTCATGGCAATACGAGCCGCTTCGATCTGACGCGCAGTGATCCATCCAGGCTCCAACGCTTTGATACCGAAGGTCCCAAATGCCAATCTATGTCCTCTTCCCGCCATGCCTTTTACACGGCCCTTGTGGGTTTTTCTAAATTTCGTTCGCTTAGGCTGTAGCATTATTCCTAACTATCTAAAAGTCTAATTATCTCTTTCTTCTTCTTGGTCCCGGGGCAGGATTCGCACGTCGGTTACCACCGGCTCCTCCACCACTTCCCATATTGGCGTTGCTGGCCATTCCTACGTTTGGAGACAAATCTCTCTTTCCAAAGACTTCTCCTTTGAATATCCAAACCTTAATACCAATTTTTCCATACACGGTCTCTGCCTCAGAAATGGCATAGTCAATGTCAGCTCGCAAGGTGTGCAAAGGAATACGACCTTCCTTGTATTGCTCAGTTCGCGCCATTTCAGCTCCACCCAATCGTCCGGACACTTTCACTTTGATACCCTCAGCTCCTACGCGCATCGCTGATGCGATCGCTTGCTTCATGGCTCTTCTAAATGAAATCCTAGCCTGCAACTGCTGTGCAATAGACTCTCCAACCAACTTGGAGTCCAATTCAGGACGCTTAATCTCAAAGATGTTGATCTGAAGATCTTTACCTGTGATGTTCTTAAGTTCTTCCTTGATTTTATCCACCTCTGAACCGCCCTTTCCGATAACTACTCCTGGGCGAGCCGTATGGATAGTCAAAGTGATGCGCTTCAATGTACGCTCGATGACAACCTTAGAAATGCCCCCTTTCGGGATACGTGCACTGATGTACTTTCGGATTTTGTCGTCTTCAACGATTTTGTCGGAAAAATCTTTTCCGCCAAACCAAGACGAATCCCATCCTTTGATGATACCTAGTCGTAAGCTTACGGGGTTAACCTTCTGTCCCATTACTTTTTAGTTTCTTTTTTTGAACCATTCGCTCCTTGGGCGTTCTTATCGTCAATCACGAGTGTTACGTGATTTGATCTTTTGCGCACTCTGTGGGCACGTCCCTGAGGTGCTGTCTGGAGTCTTTTCAACATTTTGCCACCATCTACGAAGATCTCCTTCACGAACAAATCAGCCTCCTCAATCTTAACGTCCTGATTCTGTAGTTGCCAGTCAGCAATAGCTGTCATAAGTAGCTTCTCCAAGTCGCGTGAGGCATGCTTGCCATCAAATCGAAGTAAGTTCAAAGCCACGTTGGCTCGCTCACCTCGGATCATGTCTGCCACCATGCGCATTTTGCGTGGTGGTGTTGGCAGATTTCGCAGGGAAGACTTCACAGCTCCAAGCTTGCCTTTATTAGCCTCCTTGTGTTCGGCGACCTTTTCTTTAGCCAGACGAACCCGTACTGACTTCTTCAGTTTATGTTGAGTCTCCATCCTTATTTCTTACCTTTATCTTTTTTAGCAACGTGTCCTCTAAAGTTTCGAGTAGGAGCGAATTCACCCAGCTTGTGACCTACCATGTTTTCAGTCACGTATACAGGTATGAACTTATTTCCATTGTGAACAGCAAAGGTCTGACCCACAAAATCCGGAGATATCATTGATCTTCGAGACCAAGTCTTGATTACTGTTTTCTTGCCTGACACAGTCAAGTCATCGACCTTTTTAGCCAGTCTGAAATCGATATAAGGACCTTTTTTTAATGATCTAGCCATTACTTCCTCTTATTAACAATTAGATTGTCTGAATATTTATTAGGCTTTCGGGTCTTCTGACCTTTAGCAAAAATTCCATTTCGTGAACGTGGGTGACCTCCAGAGGCACGTCCCTCACCACCACCCATCGGGTGATCTACAGGGTTCATAGCCACACCTCTTACTCTTGGACGTCTGCCTAACCATCTGTTTCTTCCGGCCTTGCCCAAACGTACGTTCATGTGATCACCGTTTGACACGGTACCAATAGTGGCCATGCAAGTCACCAACACCATGCGCATCTCACCAGAAGGCAATTTGAGTGTAGCATATTTGCCTTCTCGTGCCATCAATTGCGCGTATGATCCGGCACTTCTTGCCATCACTCCGCCCTGACCAGGCTGCAATTCAATATTATGAATGATAGTACCCAAAGGGATTTCACTCAAAGGAAGTGTATTACCTACTTCAGGAGCATTACCGCTTCCTGACACGATCACCATACCAGGCTTCAAGTCAGCAGGAGCAACGATATAGCGCTTTTCTCCATCCGCATAGTACAACAGAGCGATATTGGCCGTACGGTTTGGATCGTATTCGATTGACTTCACAGTAGCCGAGATATTAAATTTCTCGCGCTTGAAATCAATCTCTCTATATTTCTTCTTATGACCACCACCAACGTTTCGCACGGTCATGCGCCCTTGGTTGTTTCGGCCACCCTTACTCTTCATTGATTTCACCAATGACTTTTCAGGTGTGCTGCTCGTGATGGTATCAAATACCGGAGCGGTTCTGAATCGCTGGCCAGGGGTTATCGGTCTGAGTTTTCTAACTGCCATTGCTGTCTAATTAAATACCGCTGTAAAAATCAATAATCTCGCCTTCGGCCACTTTTACTACTGCCTTCTTGTAAGAAGGTGTCCGTCCTTCGATCACACCAGACTTAGTGTATCGGCTTTTAGACTTACCCGGCTGAACCATCGTGCGTACAGTTTGTACCGTCACACCGTATGTTTTTTCAACCTCCTTCTTAATTTCCACCTTGTTGGCGCTTTTTGTCACAATGAATCCGTACTTGCCATGTTCGTTCATGGAAGACATTTTCTCTGTCACTAAGGGTTTGATTAGGACTCCCATCAGTTCAATCTGTTTTCAAGTTTCTCTAAAGAGCTCTCACAAAGGATCAACTGATCCGCATGAAGCAGGTCGTAGGTATTTACGTCAGCTGCCGTGAGCACTTGTGTATTTTCAATATTTCGGGAAGACAAGTACACATTGTCATTTTTATCACCAACGATAAACAGCGACTTCTTTCCTGTCAGTGACAAGTTCGCCAGCAAGTCAGTGAATGACTTAGTCTTCGGTGCATCAAACGTGAAGTCTTCCATCACTTTGATCATTTTATCCTTAGCCTTAGCAGACAGCACTGACTTTCCGGCTAGGCGCTTCACTTTCTTATTCAACTTGAAGCTGTAATCACGAGGCTCAGGACCAAACATGGTACCTCCTCCTCTGAAAACAGGTGACTTGATGCTACCTGCACGAGCCGTACCTGTTCCTTTTTGCTTCTTAAGTTTTCGGGTAGATCCTGAAACCTCAGAGCGAGTCTTCACTTTGTGTGTACCCTGACGTTGATTAGCCAAATATTGCTTTACCGCCAAGTACACTACGTGTTCGTTAGGTTCCACGCCAAAAATCTCCTTGTTGAGAGTGACCTCTCTACCGGTTGGCTGGCCTTTGATATTTAATACCTCCAATTTCATGACTTACTTTTCTAGAATTACGAAGGAGTTAGTTGCACCCGGAACAGAGCCTGACACCAAGATCAAATTTCTCTCAGGGAATACTTTCATTACTTTAAGGTTTGTCACCTTCACACGGTCACTACCCATTCGGCCGCCCATTCGCACACCTTTGAATACACGTGCAGGAGTAGAACATGCACCTACAGAGCCCGGGGCTCTTAATCGGTTGTGCTGACCGTGTGTCGCTTGACCAACGCCACCAAAACCATGACGCTTCACAACACCCTGGAAACCACGACCCTTAGAAGTACCTACTGCATCCAAGAAATCACTCTCTTTGAATACATCTTCTACCTTTATGGTATTGCCCAGCACCACGTGACCATCGAACTCAGAGCGGAAATCCCTAAACTCTACCACCTTCATTTTGGGCGTAGTGCCGGCTTTCGCGAAATGATTCTTCAATGCTTTGGGTGTGTTCTTTTCTTTGCGCTCACCATAGGCTAGCTGCACCGCCTTGTAACCATCCGTTTCAGGATCCTTCACTTGAGTGACCACACAAGGACCGGCCTCAATCACCGTGCAGGGGATACTTTTCCCGTCTACATTGTAGATGCTCGTCATTCCTAATTTTTTTCCAATTATGCCAGGCATTTTTCCTTCAATTATTATTCAATAATTCCTTCTCAAAAAACTTTTTCCGAAAAGGACTGCAAAGATAGCAAATCCAAATCCCGATCAAAAGATTTGAATCTAATTTTTTCGAGACAAAAAAAGAACCAACCGCACCTAGCGATTGGCCCTTGTCTCAAGTACTCTTTGATTACTAAACTTTGATCTCTACGTCAACTCCACTAGGAAGCTCCAACTTCATCAATGCGTCTACAGTCTTGGCGCTATTAGAGTAGATATCTACCAAGCGCTTGTAGGTACAAAGCTGAAATTGTTCACGCGCTTTCTTGTTTACGTGAGGTGATTTCAATACCGTGAATTTCTCCTTTACTGTTGGAAGGGGAATTGGTCCGCTTACAATAGCTCCGGTGGTTTTCACTGCTCGTACAATTTTCTCAGACGACTTGTCTACCAAGTTGTGATCGTACGATTTTAGTTTAATTCTAATTTTTTGGTTCATGATAGTATCGATTATACAGTGGCACCCTTTTCTTTCTTAATAACAGCTTCCGCAATGTTTCTAGGCACCTCATCGTAATGAGAGAAAGTCAAGTTTGCAGTAGCACGACCTGAACTCATCGTTCGAAGATCAGTAATGTATCCGAACAATTCGGAGAGAGCTACGTCGGCTTTGATCACCTGAGATGTTCCTCTGGTGTCCATTCCTTTCATAATTCCTCTGCGCTTATTCAAATCACCGGTAATAGACCCTGTGTATTCATCAGGTGTCACTACTTCTACGGCCATAATTGGCTCGAGAAGAACAGGATTACACTTCTTAGCTGCTTCACGGAAGCCCATTCTGGCTGCCAATTCGAATGAAAGCGAGTCAGAATCCACATCGTGGAAAGATCCGTGGAAAAGTCTAACCTTCATTTTATCAATAGGGAAGCCTGCCAATGGGCCGCTAGTCATTGCTTCACGGAAGCCTTTTTCGATAGCAGGGTGGAATTCTTTAGGAATAACACCACCCACAATTTGGTTTACAAACTGCAGACCTTCCTTATCGAATTCAGGATCAGCTACACTCAACTCGAACGAGATATCAGCAAACTTACCGCGACCACCTGTCTGCTTTTTGTAGACTTCCTTGTGCTCTACACTACCCTTAAGTGCTTCTTTGTATGCTACTTGAGGAGCACCTTGATTGATTTCAACTTTGAATTCACGCTTCAGGCGATCGATGATGATGTCCAAGTGTAATTCACCCATTCCGCGCAAAATGGTCTGACCCGTATCTTGGTCTGTGTGGACTTTCAATGTAGGATCTTCTTCCACCAATTTGCCAATCGCGATACCGAGCTTGTCTGCATCTGCCTGAGTTTTTGGCTCGATAGCATATCCGATTACAGGCTCAGGGAAGATCATGGATTCCAAGACAATCTTAGCCTTCTCGTCACAAAGGGTATCACCCGTTTTGATTTCCTTGAAACCTACTACCGCTCCGATATCCCCGCAATGCAGATTGTCAATTTGATTTTGCTTGTTGGCATGCATTTGGAATATCCGCGAGATTCGCTCCTTCTTGTCGGTTCTAGTGTTGAACACATAAGAACCGGATTCCAAAATGCCGGAATATGCGCGGATGAAGCAAAGTCTTCCTACAAATGGGTCAGTAGCTATCTTAAATGCCAATGCTGCAAAAGGCTCTTTAGGATCGGCCTTTCTTTCTGTTGGTTGATCGGTATCAGGGTTTGTACCCTTGATCGTTCCTCTATCTAGAGGTGAAGGCAATAGCTCCATTACATAATCGAGCATGGTCTGCACTCCTTTGTTTTTGAAAGCCGAACCGCACAACATTGGCACGAATGCCAAGTCAATAGTTGCTTTGCGCAGTGCAGCCACGATTTCATCTCTTGTAATAGATTCCGGATCTTCGAAGTATTTCTCCATCAATCCTTCATCGTATTCGGCCACCGCTTCTACCAAATTTCCTCGGAACTCATTTACCTCATCCACCATGTCCGCCGGAATGGGAACTACATTGTAGGTCATTCCTTTGTCTTCCTCATTCCATATGATTGCCTTGTTCTCAACCAAGTCAACCACTCCTTTGAACGTTTCTTCTGCCCCGATAGGTAGCTGAAGAGGAACTGACTTAGTTCCCAACATTTCCTTTACTTGCTTGCAAACCTTCAAGAAGTCTGCACCGGCACGGTCCATTTTGTTTACAAAACCAATACGAGCTACACCGTAATTGTCGGCAAGTCTCCAGTTAGTTTCTGACTGTGGCTCCACACCATCTACCGCGCTAAACAAGAACACCAAACCATCCAATACACGCAGGGAACGATTTACCTCTACGGTAAAATCCACGTGACCCGGGGTGTCAATGATATTGATGTGATATTTTTCTCCCTTATAATTCCAGAATACGGTAGTAGCAGCAGAAGTGATAGTAATCCCTCTTTCTTGCTCCTGTGCCATCCAGTCCATGGTAGCGGCACCATCGTGCACCTCACCAATTTTGTGGCTTACGCCTGTATAATAAAGTATTCGCTCAGTAGTAGTGGTTTTACCGGCATCAATGTGAGCCGCAATACCAATATTTCTGGTGAATTTTAAATCTCTTGCCATTTCGGGTTGTGTCTATTAGAATCTAAAGTGAGAAAATGCCTTGTTCGCTTCAGCCATTCTGTGTGTATCGTCCTTCTTCTTTACTGAAGCCCCTTCCCCACGAGAAGCAGCGATAATTTCTGCAGCCAAACGCTCCGTCATGGTCTTTTCGCCACGAAGACGTGCATACTTAATCAACCACTTGATACCAACCGATATCTTACGCTCCGGACGCACTTCAACTGGCACTTGGAATGTAGCACCCCCTACGCGGCGGCTTTTTACTTCCACGCTTGGACTCACATTGCTCAATGCTGTCTTCCAAATTTCCAGTCCGTTTTCCTTCGTCTTTGTTTCTACAATTTTGATGGCATCATAGAAAATAGCATACGAAATGCTCTTCTTTCCGCGCAACATCAAATTGTTCACAAACTTGGTTACAAGTGTATCTCCGTAAATAGGATCAGGAAGGATGTATCGCTTCTTTGGTTTCGCTTTTCTCATTGTCTTTTATGATTTCTTAGGTCGCTTAGCGCCGTACTTAGATCTTCTTTGCAGTCGGCCATTTACGCCGGCTGTATCGAGGGCTCCTCGAATAATGTGGTATCGAACACCCGGAAGGTCCTTAACTCTACCTCCGCGGATGAGCACGATGGAGTGTTCCTGAAGGTTGTGACCTTCACCCGGGATATACGCGTTCACTTCTTTACCATTGGTCAATCGAACCCTGGCTACTTTGCGCATGGCAGAGTTTGGCTTCTTTGGAGTAGTAGTATACACCCTTGTGCAAACGCCACGACGCTGCGGACATGAGTCCAAAGCAGGCGATTTTGACTTAGATGTCAATTTCTTCCTTCCCTTCCTTACTAATTGTTGTATAGTTGGCATTCTATTCTAATTTCTTACCGTCTTAAAATTTGGGAACGCAAAGATAGAAATATTGAAATATTATCCCAATAATCTTTTTGCGTAAAAAAAGGTTAGGCTTCACCCATGGTTCCACCAAAATTTATTGGGAATTTGGGCATTTCTTCCACTTTCTTGATTGCTCCGAACGTGTGCTCGTACTTATCGATGTTGTCTTGCAATGCGTGAAGCAGGCGTTTCGCATGCTCCGGCGTTATCACAATTCGAGCCTTTACCTTAGCCTTTGGCACACCGGGCATGAGTCGAATGAAATCAACAACGAACTCACTGCTCGAATGTGCAATCATGGCAAGATTGGCATAGACACCCTCGGCAGTTTCCTCCGAGAGTTCTATGTTAATCTGGTTGCCCATGGGCTTCTTTTCGTCTTTCTCTTTTGACATATCCTTACGATTGTACCGGCTGTCCTGCGCGCGCTTCGAATTCCTCACGAGCAGCAGTCATGGTCTCCAATTCCTCCTTGTTGTTCACAATGTATGATTGGAATTTTCGAACACCCGTACCTGCAGGAATCAAATGACCCACGAGTACGTTTTCCTTCAATCCGATCAATTCGTCGGACTTTCCTTTGATAGACGCTTCGCTAAGTACCTTGGTGGTTTCTTGGAATGAAGCGGCAGACAAGAAGCTTTCTGTACCCAAAGATGCCTGGGTGATACCCTGCAACGTAGGCATAGACACAGCTGCTTCAGCACTTCTCACCTCCACCAACTTCAAATCCTTGCGCTTCAATGTAGAGTTTTCATCACGCAGCATACGGCTGGTAATGATCATACCCGGCTTCATGTTTTCAGAATCACCTGCTTCCATGACCACTTTCTTGTCAAGAACGCTATCATTCTCTTCCATGAATACAAAGCGATCAACAACTTGGTTAGTCAAGAAGTTGGTATCTCCAGCGTCAAGGATGATGACCTTCTGCATCATCTGACGAACAATCGTTTCGATGTGCTTATCGTTGATCTTCACACCTTGCAGTCTGTACACTTCCTGAATTTCATTCACCAAGTATTCCTGTACGGCGGTAGGTCCTTTGATAGAAAGGATGTCCGCAGGTGTAATGGCTCCATCTGATAATGCATCGCCCGCACGGACGAAATCATTATCTTGAACCAAAATGTGCTTAGACAAAGGCACCAAGTAGCGCTTCTTCACACCATCTTTTGACTCGATGTAGATTTCACGGTTACCTCGCTTGATGCCACCGTATGTTACCACACCGTCGATTTCACTCACTACGGCCGGGTTCGACGGGTTACGCGCTTCGAAAAGTTCCGTAACTCGAGGAAGACCTCCTGTGATATCGCGTGACTTACCCGTCTTACGAGGAATCTTGGCCAACACTTGACCGGCACGTATCTTCTCACCTGCTTCTACTGAAAGGTGAGCGCCTACCGGAATGTTGTAACCTTTCTCCTCGTCCTTACCAATCACATGGATGGCAGGGTTCTTAGTCTTATCTTTTGTATCGATGATTACCTTTTCTCGGTGACCGGTTTGTTCATCGGACTCCTCCTTATAAGTAACACCTTCAATAATTGCTTCGAATTCAGCTTTACCATCAAACTCGGCCATGATCACGGCGTTGTATGGATCCCAATGACACAATTGATCGCCTTTGGTAACGGTCTGGCCATCTTTCACCTCAAGGATAGCACCGTACGGTACATGGTTGCTGATCAATACGCGTTCCTTTTTTGAATCAAGAATTTTGATTTCACCTGAACGCCCCATTACTACTTCTACCTTGTTGCCTTCCTCGTCAGTTGATTTTACAGTGCGCAAATCTTCAAACTCAAGCACTCCATCGAATTTTGCTTTGATGTTGGCATCAACAGCGATGTTTGACGCGGTACCTCCCACGTGGAATGTACGAAGTGTCAACTGTGTACCCGGCTCTCCGATAGATTGTGCAGCAATTACGCCAACAGCATCTCCGATTTGCGCCATAGCACCGGAAGCAAGATTTCGTCCGTAGCATTTTGCACACACTCCCTGCTTAGACTCACAAGTAAGTACGGAACGAATTTCTACTTCTTCGATAGCTGAATTTTCTATTTTCTCGGCTACTTCTTCGGAAATCTCTTCACCCGAAAGCACAATTAATTCTTCTGTGATAGGATCGTAAATGTCATGCACAGATACGCGACCCAAGATTCGCTCTGAAAGGGCTTCTACTACTTCCTCGTTATCCTTCAGTGCCGCTACAATCTGACCTCTCAACGTACCGCAATCATCCTCGTTTACCACCACATCTTGCGCCACGTCAACTAATCGACGCGTCAAATACCCCGCATCGGCAGTCTTGAGAGCTGTGTCAGCAAGACCTTTTCGAGCACCGTGAGTAGAGATAAAGTATTCCAATACGTCCAGACCTTCCTTGAAATTGGAGAGGATCGGGTTTTCAATGATTTCACCAACGGATCCCTGCAAGTTTTTCTGAGGCTTGGCCATCAAACCGCGCATACCGCCGAGCTGTCTGATCTGCTCTCTTGAGCCTCGAGCTCCGGAGTGCATCATCATATAGATAGAGTTGAACCCTTGGTCGTCTTCTTCCAAATGCTTCATCAGCGTGTTGGTCAAAAGCGTATTGGTTCTCGTCCAAATATCAATCACCTGATTGTACCGCTCATTATCTGTAATGAGACCCATCAGGTAGTTACTCCAAACGGCATCCACTTCTTCTTTTGCATTCGACACCAAGACTTCCTTCTCTTCCGGGATCTGGATATTGTCCAATCCCATAGAAAGGCCACCTTTATAGGCAGTTTGGAAACCTAGATTCTTTATGTCGTCAAGGAACAAGGCAGTTCTAGCCATTCCGACGATCTTAAATACGCCGGAAATAATGCCTTGCAGCTTCTTCTTTGTCAAAAGTTCATTGACATAACCCACTTCATGTGGAACACACAAATTGAACAGTACGCGACCGGCCACCGTCTCGATGATCTTGGTTTCCAATTCACCTGACTTGGTTCGCACGGTGGTTCGCACTTTTATGTGTGCGTGCTTTGACACCTTGCCTTCATTGATCGCAATTACCACTTCCTCGGCGTTGTAGAAGGTCATTCCCTCTCCTTTCACCGGCTTTTCTTTGGTGCTCTTGCGTCCTTTTGACAAATAATATAGTCCCAAAACCATGTCCTGTGAAGGTACAGCAATAGGTGCACCGTTAGCAGGGTTTAGAATGTTGTGGGAAGAAAGCATCAAGAGAGAAGCCTCCAAAATAGCCTCATGTCCGAGCGGCACGTGTACGGCCATTTGGTCACCGTCAAAGTCAGCGTTGAACGCTGTACAAACGAGCGGGTGCAACTGGATAGCTTTTCCTTCAATCAATTTTGGCTGGAACGCTTGGATACCCAATCTGTGAAGCGTTGGTGCACGGTTAAGCAACACAGGGTGACCCTTGATTACATTCTCCAATACATCCCAAACTACGGGATCCTTACGATCAACAATTTTCTTGGCAGACTTCACCGTCTTCACAATACCTCTTTCGATGAGCTTGCGAATGATGAACGGCTTGAAAAGTTCGGCGGCCATGTCTTTCGGAAGACCACACTCATGCATTTTCAATTCAGGTCCAACAACGATTACTGATCGGCCGGAATAGTCCACACGCTTACCCAAAAGATTCTGGCGGAATCGTCCTTGCTTACCTTTCAGCATGTCGCTCAAAGACTTCAATGCGCGGTTTCCGTCGGAACGAACAGCGTTTACTTTTCTTGAGTTGTCAAAAAGTGAATCCACTGCTTCTTGAAGCATTCGCTTCTCGTTTCGTAGGATTACTTCTGGGGCTTTAATATCGATCAGTCGCTTCAGGCGATTGTTTCGGATGATGACACGTCGGTAAAGATCATTCAAATCGGAAGTGGCGAAACGACCACCATCCAAGGGAACCAACGGACGCAATTCTGGTGGAATCACAGGTACCATTTTGATGATCATCCATTGCGGCTTGTTTTCGATGCGTGTGCGTGCATCACGGAAAGCTTCTACTACGCGCAGACGCTTCAAAGCCTCCGCCTTTCTTTGCTGGGATGTATCTGTGGCTGCCTGGTGACGCAGTTCGTATGACAATTCATCAAGTTTTGTTCTAGACAAGAGCATTTCCAAGGCGTCAGCACCCATTTTGGCAATGAACTTGTTCGGGTCTTCGTCATCCAAAAGCTGATTTTCACGAGGCAATTTGTCGAGAATATCGAGATATTCCTCCTCGGTGAGGAAATCTAATCGACTCACGCCATCCCCTTCCTTTATACCGGGCTGAATAACGATATAACGCTCGTAATAAATGATTTGATCGAGCTTCTTTGACGGCAAGCCAAGCAGGTATCCAATTTTGTTCGGCAATGAGCGGAAATACCAGATATGTGCCACGGGAACCACTAATTCGATGTGTCCCATTCGCTCGCGTCTTACCTTCTTCTCGGTCACTTCCACACCGCAGCGGTCGCAGATGATACCCTTGTAGCGGATACGCTTGTATTTACCGCAATGACACTCCCAATCCTTCACCGGACCGAAGATGCGCTCGCAGAAAAGTCCGCCCATTTCCGGCTTATAGGTTCGGTAATTAATTGTTTCTGGCTGTGTCACCTCGCCGTGCGATCCCTCCAAAATGGATTCGGGAGATGCTAGACTGATGGTGATCTTCGAAAAATCGCTGTGCAGTTTTTTGCTTTGTCTGAATGCCATAATATTATATAGTGGCCGTGACGCGCTGAGCGTCCCGGTAATTTTTCAAAATATTAATCTAAAGTGATTTCAAGTGCCAATCCACGCAATTCGTGCACGAGTACATTGAAAGATTCCGGAATGTTCGGTTTCTGCATGTTCTCTCCTTTCACAATTGCTTCGTATGCTTTGGCACGGCCAATCACGTCATCTGACTTGATCGTCAGAATTTCCTGAAGCACATTGGCAGCACCAAATGCCTCAAGCGCCCACACTTCCATCTCTCCAAATCGCTGACCTCCAAATTGAGCCTTACCGCCCAATGGTTGCTGTGTAATCAACGAGTAAGGGCCGATGCTTCTGGCGTGCATCTTGTCATCTACCAAGTGACCAAGTTTTAGCATGTAAATCACGCCTACGGTTACCGGTTGATCGAATTTCTCACCTGTCAAGCCATCGTATAGATAGGTACGTCCGTAAGAAGGCAAGCCGGCTTCTGCCAATTCAGCTTGTACTTCCTCCTCAGAAGCACCATCGAAAATCGGCGTAGCGTATTTTCTGCCTAACTTCAAACCAGCCCATCCCAATACGGTTTCGTAGATCTGGCCGATGTTCATACGAGAAGGTACGCCTAGCGGGTTCAACACGATATCCATCGGTGTTCCATCCTCTTGGAATGGCATGTCTTCGTCTCGAACAATCTTGGCAACCACACCTTTGTTTCCGTGCCGCCCTGCCATTTTATCACCTACTTTCAGCTTGCGCTTCTTGGCGATGTATACTTTGGCCAACTGCACGATACCTGCAGGCAATTCATCTCCTACTTCCAAGGTAAAACGCTCACGCTTGAACACACCGGAAATTTCATTGCGGTAGTTGATGTAGTTTTTGACCATTTGAGACACCAAGGCATTGATGTGCTCATTATCCGTTATCGTCTCCAAGTTCAGGTCAGAGATCAAATTGGCCTCTTCCTGCACATTGTAGTTACTTTCGTCTCTATACTTATTCTTTGGTGGAAATAGGTTTGCTTCAATGTTTTTGCGATTGAATTTGGTGCCTTTTGAGATTACCACTTCGCCAAACTTGTGCTTGACTTCCTTGCAGGTTTTTCCATCGAGCAATTCCACCATTTTATCGATCATGATGGCGCGCGCCTCTGTCAATTCCTGTGCATACTTGTTCTTCAGCAACTCCACTTCCTTCTTGGTGCGTGTGCGGATATCCTTGTCCTTCTTCTGCCTAGAGAACAATTTGGTATCAATCACTACGCCTCTTAGAGATGGAGACGCTTTCAACGAAGCGTCTTTCACATCGCCGGCCTTGTCACCGAAGATGGCACGAAGAAGTTTCTCTTCAGGTGTTGGGTCAGACTCTCCTTTCGGAGTGATCTTACCAATCAAAATATCACCTTCTTTCACTTCAGCGCCGATTCGGATCACACCATTCTCGTCAAGATTTCGGACAGCTTCCTCGCTTACGTTCGGAATTTCAGATGTGAGTTCCTCTTCGCCTCGCTTTGTATCGCGCACTTCCAATTCGAATTCTTCGATGTGGATAGACGTGAAAATATCTTCGCGCACTACGCGCTCAGAGATAACAATCGCATCCTCGAAGTTGTATCCTTGCCAAGGCATGAACGCCACGAGCATATTTCGGCCCAATGCCAATTCACCCTTTTCCGTAGCGAAACCGTCGGTCAAGGCCTGTCCCTTCTTCACCTTCTCGCCCTTCTTCACGATAGGCTTCAAATTCACCGTAGTATCTTGGTTTGTGCGGCGGAATTTTATGAGATTATAAGAAACACTGCCAGGATGGAAAGAAACTAAATCCTCATCCTTAGAGCGCTCATATTTTACCACAATCTTCTTTGCGTCCACATACTCGATCTCACCATCACCTTCGGCCAATACCAATACGCGTGAGTCAAGTGCAACACGTTCTTCGAGACCAGTACCCACGATAGGCGCTTGTGGTCTCAACAAAGGCACGGCCTGGCGCTGCATGTTTGAGCCCATGAGGGCTCGGTTAGCATCGTCGTGCTCAAGGAATGGAATCAACGAAGCAGCCACAGATACAATCTGGTTTGGCGCCACGTCCATATATTTTACCTTCTCACCTTCGATTACAGGGAAATCACCTTCAAATCTGGCCTTCACCTTTTCATTGACAAACTGACCATTGACTTTCAACGGGGCATTTGCCTGTGCAATGAAGTGGGTATCTTCTTCTTCTGCAGTGAGATAAGATACATTGCCTGACATATCTACTTTGCCGCCTTTCACCTCTCGATAAGGCGTCTCGATGAATCCCATTTGGTTCACCTTGGCATGCACACAAAGCGAGGAAATCAAACCGATGTTTGGGCCTTCCGGAGTTTCGATCGTACACAGACGACCGTAGTGCGTATAGTGAACGTCACGAACCTCAAAACCGGCTCTTTCGCGCGAAAGACCACCAGGCCCAAGTGCAGACATTCTTCGCTTGTGCGTTACTTCAGCCAGTGGATTCGTCTGATCCATGAACTGAGAAAGCTGGTTTGTACCGAAAAAGGAGTTAATAACTGAAGAAAGTGTACGCGCATTAATCAAATCAACGGGCTTAAAATCTTCATTATCTCGCACGTTCATACGCTCACGGATGGTACGCGCCATACGCGCCAGACCCACACCAAACTGCGCATACAATTGCTCACCTACGGTGCGCACGCGTCTGTTGCTCAGGTGGTCAATATCATCGACAACCGCCTTGCTGTTAATCAAACCGATCAAGTACTTCACGATGAGGATAATGTCCTCAGTAGTCAATACGCGCTTATCGTATCCAGTCTCCAAACCGAACTTCTTGTTGATTCTATATCGACCAACTTCACCCAAATCATAGCGCTTGTCACTAAAGAACAAGTTATGAATGATGTCACGAGCCGTTTGCTCGTCAGGGGCATCCGTGTTTCTCAGCTGACGATAAATCTGCTCAACCGCTTCTTTTTCGGAGTTTGAGTTATCCTTCTGAAGCGTGTTGTAGATAATCGAGTATTCGGCGATGTTCACGTCTTTTCTGTGAACGATGATCGACTTGCTGCCTGAACTCAAGATTGTCGCTATATCTTCTTCTTCGATGATGCTATCGCGCTCCAAAATCACTTCGTTCCGGTCGATAGATACTACTTCACCCGTATCTTCATCCACGAAATCTTCTGTCCACGTACGCAATACACGAGCTGCCAATCTACGACCGGCTGCACCTTTAAGTGCCTTTTCGGTTGCCTCAATTTCTTCGGAAAGTCCAAACAAATCAAGAATGTCTTTATCTGAACCAAATCCGATGGCACGAAGAAGGGTCGTAACCGGAAACTTCTTCTTTCTATCGATGTAGGCATACATTACGTTGTTTACGTCTGTTGCAAACTCGATCCATGAACCCTTGAAAGGAATGATTCGAGCGCTATAAAGCAACGTACCGTTCGTGTGTTTGCTTTGGGCGAAGAATACACCCGGCGAACGGTGCAATTGGGATACGATGATGCGCTCAGCACCATTTATCACAAATGACCCTTTCTCGGTCATATAGGGAATGTTTCCTAAGAAAACTTCCTGCTCTATAGTTTGGAAATCTTCGTTCTCCGTGTCGTTGCACAGCAAACGAAGCTTTGCTTTAAGAGGTACCGAGTAGGTCAAGCCTCGTTCGATACATTCTTCTACTTGATATTTTGAAGGATCCACGGTGTAATCCACGAATTCCAAAATGAAGTTGTCCCTCGAATCGGAAATTGGGAAGTTTTCCATGAATACTTTATACAAACCTTCTTTGTCTCGCTTTTCAGCGGGAGTATCCAATTGGAAGAAGTCCTTGAATGACTTCAACTGTACATCAAGAAAATCGGGATAATCGCGAACGGTTTTAATGGAGGAAAAATTAATCCTCCCTTGTGTATTTGTAGCCAAAGCTTGCTTCGGTTTAGAGTTTCAAATAAGAATACGTACACGCTTTTGTGTACAAACAGGAAAAGACCTGATCCCGAAAGTGCTCGGGAGCCAGGCCTAAATTCCTGTTACTTGTTTTGGAAAAGAGTCAATTACTTCAACTCAACTTCAGCACCTGCTTCTTCAAGCTGTTTCTTAAGTGCTTCTGCTTCGTCTTTAGCAACTCCCTCTTTTACCGGCTTAGGAGCACCGTCTACCAATTCCTTCGCTTCTTTCAAGCCAAGGCCGGTAAGGTCCTTAACCAATTTCACTACTGCCAATTTGGCTTGACCTCCGTTCTTCAAGATCACATCAAAAGATGTTTTCTCTTCAGCCGCAGCACCACCAGCGTCACCACCGGCAGCAGCCATCATAACTGGAGCCGCAGCTGCAGGTTCAATACCATATTCGTCCTTGAGGATGTTGGCCAACTCATTAACTTCTTTAACCGTCAGGTTAACTAGTTTTTCCGCAAATTCTTTTAGATCCGCCATTTCAATCGTTATTACTTGTTTAAAAATTTTATTCTCTTTCTGAAAGTGTTTTTACAATACCTGCTAGTTTGTGCTCGCCACTCTGTAGAGCAGAAACCACATTCTTCGCCGGAGATTGTAACAACGCGATGATGTCTCCTATTAACTCTTGCTTAGACTTCAGGTTAGCAAGCGCCTTTAGTTGATCCTCACCAATGTAAATATCACTGTATATGGAAGCAGCCTTAAACTTAGGTCTCTCCTTTTTGTCCTCCTTCTTATATTTTTCAATAAGCTTGGCAGGAGCATTGGCATTTTCTTCGGAGAAGATAATACCTGACATGCCTTTCAGCGTGTCAAAGAGAGGGGTATAATCAGACTCCATGTTTTCCAGAGCCTTTCTGATTAATGAATTTTTCGCCACACGGTATTCTACACCCGATTTGAAACACATCTCTCGGAACTTGTTGATTTCGGCAACAGTCAGTCCGGATGTATCTGTAATGTAGAAGTGTTGGTTAGCCTGAAACTTTTCAGTCAAACCGGCAATCACTTGTGCTTTTTCTTCTCTAGTCATGGCTTAAAGTCCAGCTATGGTTGATTTATCAATTTTCACACCTGTACTCATTGTACTAGACAAAGAGATTGATTTCACATACGTACCCTTAGCAGCCGCAGGCTTCAACTTCAGGATCGTATTGATCATTTCAAGTGCATTTTCTTTCAATTTATCGGCATGGAATGACGCCTTACCAATACTGGCATGAATGATTCCGTATTTATCTACTTTGAAATCAATCTTACCGGCCTTCACTTCCTTGACAGCTTGTCCTACGTCCATGGTCACTGTACCTGACTTAGGGTTTGGCATCAAACCTCGCGGACCAAGCACTCGACCTAACTTTCCTACCTGCGCCATTACTGTAGGCATGGTGATGATCACGTCGATATCTGTCCATCCACTTTCGATCTTGGCGATATAATCCTCCAATCCGACATGGTCAGCACCTGCTTCTTTTGCTTGTGCCACCTTATCAGGCGTGCACAATACAAGTACGCGAACATCCTTTCCAATGCCATGAGGAAGGCTCACCACGCCTCTCACCATTTGATCCGCTTTCTTAGGATCAACACCCAATCGAACATCAATATCTACTGAAGCGTCGAACTTGGTGTAGGTAATGTCCTTCACAATCTGCGCAGCTTCATCCAGCGCATACATTTGCTCTGCATTGTATCGCTCCGCAGCTTTCTTCTGGTTCTTTGTCAACTTGCCCATTTCTTCAAAAATTACGCCCAAGGGGCAGTACCCGTTATTCTAACACCCATGCTACGCGCTGTTCCAGCTACTTGTTTCATGGCTGATTCTATCTTAAATGCGTTCAAATCAGGCATTTTCGTTTCAGCGATTTGCTTCACCTGATCCCATGAAATGGCGCCCACCTTGGCTCGGTTCGGTTCTGCCGACCCACCCTTTATCTTGGCAGCTTCCATGATCAGCACAGCAGCCGGGGGAGTTTTGATGACAAAGTCAAATGACTTGTCTGTGTAAATAGTAATGAGCACCGGGAGCAATTGTCCTTGCTTCTCTTGCGTACGCGCATTGAACTGCTTGCAAAACTCCATGATGTTCAAACCTTTCGATCCCAACGCAGGACCTACTGGGGGTGAAGGGTTAGCTGCTCCACCTCTGATTTGCAACTTCAAATAACCTGATATTTCCTTGGCCATTTTCTTAATCTACTTTTTCTACCTGAACATAGTTCAACTCTACAGGAGTATTCCTACCAAAAATTTTAACTGTTACGTTGAGTTTCTTTCGATCCTCAAAAACTTCTTCAACTGTGCCTGTGAAACCACTGAACGGTCCGTCCATAACTTTCACAGCTTCTCCTATTATAAAAGGCGTATCCAACTGCTCATCTCGCTCTGTCGCCTCGTCCACTCTTCCGAGTATTCTATTTACTTCGCCAATTCTCAAAGGCGTGGGCTCGTCCTTTACATTCGCGCCGGTCGCACCCAGAAATCCAATTACATTCGGCACCATTTCTCTATCTGTGATCAAATCATGCACTTGACCATTTGATAGATCGGCTTGGATGAGTATGTACCCTGGGAAAAAGCTCCTTTCTCTAATTCGCTTTTTTCCATTTCGCATTTCATAGACCTTCTCGGTAGGTATTAGTACCTGTGGAACGAATTCTACAAGTTTTCTTCGAACGATTTCCGCTTCGAGATTTTCCTTAACCTTTTTCTCCTTGCCGCTTACAGCTCTAAGGATATACCACTTATGATCCATCACTTAAAATGCGTCGTAGTAGAACTTCACACCATTCTCAAGCACATAGTCAATAGCTCCTATCATAAGGGCGAAAATCAAAGAGGCAACCAAAACCAAAATGGCACTGCTCTGTAATGAACCGTATTTAGGCCAAGACACCTTGTGCACCAGTTCCTGGTAAGAATCTTTGAAAAACGCTATAACTTTTGACATCTTAAAAACACCTTTTAATTGCACGGGAGGAGGGACTCGAACCCCCAACCAACGGTTTTGGAGACCGCTACTCTACCAATTGAGCTACACCCGTAAATAACCATGCAGCCCGAAAAGGACTGCAAAGTTAGATCATTAAATATTGATAGCAAAAAAAGCCTTAGAAAAAATCTAAGGCTCTTATGTAATTATCTATTAATCAAGGATTTCAGTTACCTGACCTGAACCAACAGTTCGTCCACCTTCACGGATCGCGAATCGAAGACCTTTTTCAAGGGCAATCTTGTTGATCAATTTCACCTCGATAGTCACGTTATCACCGGGCATCACCATTTCGATGTTTGCAGGCAACATGATCTCACCTGTAACGTCAGTTGTTCTCAAGTAGAACTGTGGACGATACTTGTTGAAGAATGGTGTATGACGACCGCCTTCTTCCTTAGAAAGTACATAAACCTCTGCCTTAAAGTGTGCGTGAGGGTTTACAGACTTAGGCTTGCAGATGATCATACCACGCTTGATGTCGCTCTTTTCGATACCTCTCAAAAGCAAACCAACGTTATCGCCGGCTTCACCACGGTCAAGGATTTTTCGGAACATCTCCACACCTGTTACAGTTGAAGTCATTCCTTCAGCGCCCATACCGATGATGTCTACTGACTCGCCTGAGTTGATTACGCCTCTTTCGATACGACCTGTGGCTACAGTACCACGACCGGTGATAGAGAATACGTCTTCAACAGGCATCAAGAAGTCTTTGTCTATGGCACGAGCAGGAAGAGGGATATACTCATCCACAGCCTTCATAAGCTCTTCCACTTTAGCCACCCACTGGGGCTCACCATTCAATGCACCAAGAGCTGAACCCTGAATAACAGGAATATCATCACCAGGGAAATCATAGTAAGACAATAGCTCGCGGATTTCCATCTCAACAAGCTCCAACAATTCAGGATCATCAACCAAATCCACTTTGTTCATGAAAACAACAAGTGCAGGTACACCTACCTGACGAGAAAGCAGGATGTGCTCTCGTGTTTGTGGCATAGGGCCGTCAGTAGCAGCCACTACGATGATCGCTCCGTCCATCTGGGCGGCACCCGTAACCATGTTCTTCACATAATCCGCGTGACCCGGACAATCTACGTGTGCGTAGTGACGGTTTTCTGTTTGATACTCAATGTGTGAAGTGTTGATGGTAATACCTCGCTCTTTTTCTTCAGGTGCATTGTCAATAGAAGAGAAATCTCGCATTTCAGCAAGACCCTTCTTAGCCAATACGGCAGAAATAGCAGCAGTCAAGGTAGTTTTACCATGGTCAACGTGTCCGATTGTACCGATGTTTACGTGCGGTTTCGAACGATCAAAATTTGCTTTTGCCATGTTTGATAATCCTCGTTTTAGTTAATTCAAAAATTTATTTTACTGTCAATAATTAATTACAACCTAATGAGCCAACGGCGGGAATTGAACCCGCGACCTCTTCCTTACCAAGGAAACGCTCTACCCCTGAGCTACGTCGGCTTGATTGGTCTCAAGTCTCGCTTCTACCACCTCGGACAGTTGCGCCCTCCGACCTAAACTCAAGAAAAATAGAGCGGGTGACCAGGTTCGAACCGGCGACCTACAGCTTGGAAGGCTGTCGCTCTACCAACTGAGCTACACCCGCTTATTTTCGTAATGTCATTCGTGCAAAAGCACAAACAGACACTGTGGGGAGAACAGGATTCGAACCTGTGAAGACATAAGTCAGCAGATTTACAGTCTGCCCCAGTTGGCCGCTTTGGTATCTCCCCGAAATCAATAAAAGAACGTCCCTTTTCGAGCCTCCTCGAAAAAGGGAATGCAAAAGTATACTCTTTTTGCTTTTATTCAAACTTTTCATCCAAATCCGATCAAGTTTAAAATCTATTCCCCAAGGCAGCCTACTTTTGGCCCTAAACACATCAACACATGGAGTTTCAGATTCAGATTGGCGAAAGAAAAATGGACGTACAGACTTCTGGTCACGATACGCTCATTGATGGCCAAAAAAGCGCTTTCACGGTAGAAAAAGTGGGTGCCAGATACCTAGTAAGAAGCGCCCACACGATAACCGAAATCCATGTGCTCGATCAACAAAGCGATAGTGTAACCCTACTGGTCAATGGGAAAGAAACAGACGTGGTGGTGCGAGACCATATAGCCATGATGCTAGACAAACTTGGTATGGCTGCTGCAGCGAACGAAGTAGTCAATGAAGTGCTGGCTCCTATGCCCGGCGTTATTCAATCCATCTTAGTCTCCGCTGGTCAGCAAGTGAAAAAGGGTGATCCGCTCTTGATATTAGAAGCTATGAAAATGGAGAATATGATCAAAGCTCCTGCTGACGCTACGATAGCAACGATTAATGTTACCAAAGCCCAAAGCGTGGAAAAAAACGCCACGCTCATTCGGTTTGAATAATCACTCTTTAAGTTTGCTGCCGGCAATATACCAAGCCGTAGGTACTTGCCTACGTACCACCCCAAGGCTGGATTTAAGTTCTTGGGCCGATACACCATCTGCCAAAATCACATAAAACCATTTGCCCGCAGAAGACTGTCTTACTGCCAACGCTTCCTCAAAGGAATCATCGTGATTAGCCATGGCCACTACTGCCCTATCGGGGGTAAGATGTGATTCGATGACTAAATAGAACCTGTCCCTTTTCAGTTGCCGTGCCTTTGCTGCTTTTTCCTCATCCAATTTCTTCTGCCCGGCTGCAATGAGGCTGTCTTGGCGGAGAGCCATTTGACTTACCTTTTCGTCCAAACTTCGGAGGATCTGCATGATTTCATAATTACTCACCTCCTTTTCCTCCTGGTCATCAATGGCTTTGCCTACTTGTTGAATCTTAGTTTTCAACTCACCTAGGCGTTGGAAATTTTTATCCACTAAAGTCGAATCGGGTTGGGATTGGGACATCACGGTGAGAGATGCCGCAAGAATCCAAAAGAAAAATATGTTCTTTTTCATTTATTCGTTGGTCAGGTCGTATTTCTCAATAATTAACAGGAGTTGTCTTTCCAACTCGTTTAGGGAATTATCCACCTCTCGGGCGTTCTCACCGGTGTTTTTGGACAATAATGAATCGAGTTGTCGATCAATCTCAGCTAAGCGCTTCTTCAAATAGGCTCGATCATAGTCTCCGCCAAGCATGGCAGCCGTTTCGTCAAGCAATTTTTGAATTTCACTTCGCACATCCACAGGAGCCTTTTTCCCCTGACCTATCTTCAGTCGCACGGCAATTTCATTGGCACTATTTGCAATAGTCTGCGCACCTGTAGGATTTTCATTGATATAGCTGATGCCCAAATTTTTGTAATTGATACCGGCACCTAAGCGCAACCGATTATCAGATGTATACCCGGTGATGACCTGCACTTGCTCACGCCAATCCACTGTAATGAATCCATCCACCACATTGTCTTGTTCCGGTTTGTTTTGGTAAATCACTGCCGGAATCAATGTAATCGGACCCGGAGTGTCGTACCGGTAAGAGAGCGTAGTAAAAATAAATGGCTCCAAAGATCCATCGGAAAGTACCATGTGTGGCGCTGAAACACCTAGCTCAAACTGTCTCACGCCGGCCACCATGCCGAACCCTGACGTGAAATAAGTGTAATTGTACAAAGAGGAAGCTGGTACCGGATCACCGGACTCCATAGTGACGTCTCCATTCGATAATTTAGAAAGATCAATATTTGAATTAAGTGCCCCGAAAGAAAGACCGAAGCGAATGTAATTCTGCTCATTGAAATTGAATCTTTGGGAATAAACTGCATCGAAACGCGTGGTGCTAAATACGCCGCGACTATCATTGATCATCTTGATGCCCACGCCTTGCGTTTCTGAAATGCCCGCATGAATGAGCGCAATGACGTTATTTGGGCTATTGGCTACCGCGCCAAATTGCGACCGGGTCATCACCAACGTATTGATTGATCTGTCCACACCTACATACGCATTGTTAATATTTGTCCAATCGAGGCTGTAGGAATAAAAATTTTGTAAGTCTTGTCCCGAAAGCAGCATTCCACTGAACAGGATCAAGGTGAAAAGTATCTTCTTCATAGCTGATATCTGTTTTAGTTGAAGAGTGAAATGGTGCCGGAATAGGATTTACCCGTTGCAGAATTTTTCAACAAATAATAATAGGTGCCTGTCGGCAGCTTCTTGCTATCTGTCCGACCGTCCCACGAGTTATCGTACGAATCCTTTTTGTAATAAATCCGTCCTCCGCTACTGTCATAGATGCTCACGCTGAACCCGTAAAAGTTCTGAACGTCTTGTATCACCCAGGTGTCATTGATTCCATCTCCATTTGGTGTGACCAAATCAATGGAGGGCAATACCGATCCTGACAAAGCTAAAATGCTGATCGTAAAAGACTCAGTAAAGGTCTCACCAGCCAAGTCTGCCACTTCAATTTCCACCGTATAGCTATCTTGTTTTTTGAATTTGAATACCTCAGCACTCAATAGCTTGTCACCCGAGACGGTGAAAGCTGCATTGTCATTGGCTCCCGAGGTGGTCAAAGTATATGTAAACACATCAGCTACATCTTCATCCACCGTGCTCAGCTGTCCCACTTCGGTTCCTATGGCTTGGTTATCGAAGAATGATTCAGATGAGAAACTAATATCCGTTGGTGGGTCATTTGCATCCAAAATACTAATATCATAAGACATGGTGGCGGTAGCGCCTTGTATGTCGGTAGCAACCACATCTACTGAGTACAAATTGACTGACTCGTAATTGAACGAGGTGACGGATCGCAACTGATTGTTCACTATTTCGAAATAGTTAGCCTGATCCGTATTTGAGGCATCCAAGGTGAACGTAACAGCGTCCCCTTCGTCCTCATCCTCGGCCGTCAGGTCACCTACTACTGTGCCAGCCGCTTCATTTTCTGCGATGGATGACACACCGAGCTCCAGATTTAATGGAGCCTCATTGATGTCTATCACGGTGATGACGAATTCTTTTTCAAAATTGCTCGGCCCACTATCTGTGGTGCGCAAGCGAATGGAATGCGCGTCTTGCCCCTCATGATTAAAAGGACCGACTCCCTTCAATTGATCTCCGTCCACCATAAACAGTGCATTATCGGTATCTCCCGTGCCTGTTACAAGTGAGTAAGTGAATGTCTCATCAGCATCTTGATCCTCACTGGTGAGTGTGGCTATGACTACTCCCACTTCACTGTTTTCCTCTACCTCAGATACTGACAGAAAAATATCCGTCGGCGGATCATTAAATGGAAGCACAGCGATAGTGAATGTCTGATCAACAAAACAACCATTTGTATCAGTGGCGCGCACTCTGATGGCATAACTTGTCTGAGACTCATAGTCAGCCGAACCGATGATGGTTAGATCATCACCGGAAATTGAAAATGCACCATTGTCTGTGTCGCCCGTACCCGCTGTTAATGTATACGTGTGCGTATCCGTAGCATCCAAGTCACTGACGTCTAGTTGACCAATCACCGCACCACCGGCATTGTTCTCCATGATTGAAGCATTGTCCAAAACCAAATTCGTGGGAATATGATTGTTAGTCATCAAGCGAGGCGAAGCGGGTGAGCCAAAAGTAGCATCATCCAAAAAACTCAATGTAGCGGTCACATCCACGATCGCATCTGTTTGCGAATTATACACTTTGAATGTGATCGTTTCACCCCCAACTTGGTTGCTATATACCGTTAGAAATACTAACTGACTGCCATTAAACGTAATACTGCTCAAGGCTGATCCTCGTGGATCAGACCCCACAAAAGCACCCAGGCGGTTGTTCGCTGAGGTAAGCTCCTGGCAATCCACCTGTAGCACAGCCGTGACGGTCATCGAATAACTAAAATTGGACGCATTGACAGCCCATATAGGATCCGCGGCAACTACCGTGTGGCCACCGATCAACAAAATCAAAAATGAAAGTAATTTTCTCATGGTTGCAAGGTTGATCAGTTGTTCAATTTCAAGATTTTAAATGTCTTGACACCCGATTCCAGCTGAATGGACAGCTGATAGACACCCGGACTCAGTGGCAAAGATCCATCCTTGCCAGACCAGTAAAAGCTTCGCTCCGTAATCGTGAAAGCATCCACCACTTTGCCGGAGATATCCGTAATTCGGACTTCTGTTGGGCGTGTCAGCTCTTCCGACAATTCTATCTGAATGCCTTGCGTAAATGGATTCGGATAAAGCTTGACCTCCGCACTACCATCTATTGAGGTGATGACCTCACAGAGCGAAGTTTCAGAAAGTACCATTTGAATAGGTTGATCGAGAGAGCCTGCCAGCTTATCACCGACAAACGTTTCGCGATAATCAAGATCGAAGACCTGTCCCATGTTTCCACGGAAATACTTGAACTGCAAGCTTTCGCCTTGAGTATTGGCATAGGCTGTGACAAAGAATAGTGCTTCTTGACCGTTGATGCTGGTAAGCGGTACCGATCCTCGACAAACACCATTTACAAATACTCCCAAAGCGTCACCTACTTGCGCACCTGCACTGCACACATCCACTTGCACCACCAACGACATGCTATTGGCAAAATCAGCCGACTGCACGTACCAAGGAGATACTGCCGCTTCCGTATGGGCGTTAGATGCCTCAGTTCGGAAGTTCGCAGCGTTAGGGAAGGTAAGTGTGCCACTATTAGCCACCTTCAACATGTAGCCTTTTTGTGGTGCCAAGAATTCCAAGCTTCCGATCCAGCCTAGTCTATCATCATACAATGCAAAACCGTCTTGACCTTTGATGAAATCTCCATTAGTAAAATTGAGCTGGCCGAGAGCCGTATTCAATTCTAGGTTGCTGGCAGAAGGGAAACCAATCCAGTTCCATCCGGTAGAAAGAGGAATGGAAATATCCTCAACATTCACCAAGAGACCTGAGATATTCAACAGTTGACCCTGCGTGAGTCGCATCTTGTATCCGGACTGCACATTGTATCCGCCGCTCGTAGACAAGTCCCCTATCCAGCCGATTCCGGCCGCATACTGATCGTATCTGTCGATGGTCTTCACAATGTCGCCCTCGCTGATAGTCATGCCGTCAAATAACGTGTTGGAGTCCACCATGGCATCTGCGTCCAAATTGAAAGAGATCCAGTTCCAGCCCGTACGTAAATCATACGTCACAAGTATTTGATCTTCTACCACGAATATCTGAGGTGCTGATGGGCTTCCTACGATGCTATTGTTTGCAAAATCAATCTCTGGCGTGACGTTCAAATGCACCTTACCTTCATCCGCATTCCAAACTTTGAAGCTGAATGTTTCACCAAACGAACTATTGGAAAACACATCCATGAAGAACATGTAGGTGTCATACGCTTCCACATATTCTAGCTGAGCCACCCCACGTACTTCTCCGTCATATACGGCTGCTATGATGTCGTCCGGATTGGTAGAAAGAATATCGTTGATCTGAATCTGACCTATAATGCTCATGTCATACTCAAAGTCCTGTGGATCCACGGTCCAATCCGGTGCTTCCTCGAACACGCGCAACACGATATCAAACTTCTCTTGGAAACCAAAATCAGAGATGAGGTATAAGGAGTGCTCGTATCGCCCGATCTGTGCTGATGACTTGATGGTCATTTTGAGCGTCTTACTGCTACTTGGCGGTAAGTTGCCCGTCGGTTGGTCAATCTCCAGCCAACTCGGTATGTTGGTGATCTGATAGGTCTGTTCCGTGCCCCCGAGGTTGAGGATTTGCGTAGAGAAGACCAGTTCGTCATAGAGCAGTTTTTCTAAATTGATCACTTGCTCATCCCAAAGCACCGTGTTCTTATTCACATAAGCTGTCCAAGAGATTGGAGACGCCAAGCGGTTCTGGTTTAGGTCTTCCACATCGCGCACGGTGATTTCCAAAACCGTCTTTTCCACTACTGCAGGATCTTCCGTGATGTTTAGAATAATCTGATCATCATTGACTACCCAGTTGAAGCCGACATTCTGTACCGGCCTAGCCTCCTTCAGTTTAGGCACATCGGTATTGTCCGTCGTTGTGCCGGAAGCAACGGCAGTGAGTGAGCCGGCGTTGGTTTCCGACAACAACGATGGGACAAGCACCTGATTGATATCAAAGTCGTCAAAAGGAAGGTATGCCAAAAGACCAATTTCATCTCCGGCCAAACTCGCATTGCGATCTAGGGCGAGCAAGTCCTTGGTTCGAGCCAAGTTCCAAAGTCTGAATTCATCGATTCGACCTGTGAAATTACGATCGTAAATGTATGACCCTCCTGAATCGAATTGGCGCGCGCCTAGTGTGAATTGTGCACCGGTGAAACCGCCCACGTTTTGGCTGGAAGTGAAGGCTTCCTGATTGCCATCCACCATCAACGTGGTGTTGGCAATGCGCCGCACAACTATGGCCACATGGTGCCACGCATTGTCAAATACATCTTTGGCCACTTCCAATCGGGTGCCATTGTTCAGCACATAGAGCTTTCCATTCGCTCCCGCACCGACCACCCAAATGTTGTCGAAAGCCGGGGTAGCATCATCGCCATTGCCCCGTCCATTAGAAAACAGCACGGTGTTGGATTGCGGCGGGGCTTTCATCCAAAACTCAATGGTCATGTCCATTTGATTGGACACAGGGATGGTGCCGGACGGCAATGAAACACGACCGCCACCGGCAAATGCACGCGCATAACCCACGGGGAACACGCGCCAATCGGCTCCATTCAATACGGCATGATAGTTTCTGGAACGATCCAAGGCCACCAAGCCATCCGCTTCGTCCATCGGCCAAAGACCGGACAACCCAATCTCATCGCCGCGCTGACCCGTGCTCATATTGGCTACAATGGCACCTTGACCTCTCTCTGCTTCCCACACGCGCATGTCGTGTAAGTAGCCGTGATAATTTTTACCACCGACGGCCGCCTGACCGAAGTAGATGCGTCCTTTGGGTGAAAAATTGGTGCTTACTACCGTCTTGTTCAAGGCGATGACGTCATTCATGTAGAAGGCCACTTCATTGTCGTCGTAGTTGTACGTGACCGCCCAGTGCATCCAATTATCGGCAGAGGTGTAGGTATCTGTAGACAAGTAGGTACTATTGCCCAAAGTGGCATAGAACCGATTGCTTGCATCAAAACCCAGTTCGATATTGCCTTGGGCATAGATGACACCCTGCACATTGTCCGAGAGCCTTTCTGTCCAGAATTCAATGGTGAAGGACTTGTTTTCGAGGTTTACCCCTTCCACTACGGTGGCATTGTCATCAATACCGTCGAAGAACAGCACCGAATTATGCTCGATAGGTTGGCCGTTCAGCACACCTTTTACGGAGAAGTTAAATTGCGTCAGAATGCCTGCTTCTATCTCTTCATCTAGAGTCACCATTATGTCCTCTCCCGGAGACAAGATGCCATCACCGGGCTGTGGCGTACCAAATTGGAGTGGTCGCTTCACATCCTTGGTTCCACGTCTGATCTCTGAGAAATTCTCCGTACCGTCTGAGCAGGTTGTTTTCAAGCGCACCTCATACGTACGGTCCGGTAAATCCTTGGTCTCCAAAATGTAGCTCAATGTCGCCTGACCGTTCAAGAAGGTCTTGGGCTCTGGTGCTACGTTGAATTGGGTTTCGTCCACGTAGTAAATCATATCCGTGAGCCACTGCGAGCTGGAAGTCGCCTTGTATTGCACCGAAAGGGTCTCGAAGGAAGGGTGGTTCAGGTCGTAACCCGACGCATCGATGGTGAGTGGAATACTCGTGATATCATTTCCATCGTACACAATCTCTGCAGTATTGATGAGCCACAGGTCATCAGGCCCGTCTATCTGTACGTCGGAACAGGAAGGCTGGAAGAACGCGGAAACGGATACCGAATCGGCGATATCGCCCTCACAAATGGAGCGTAGAATGAGCATAACGTCTTCGAACGATGTGATGGATTCATCCACCTGACTGATCGACAGGATTTTGGTCACGGTCTCTCCTGCAGGTATATAAAAGACACGTCCGTCCTCTAGGTCAGCCCCGTCGATTTGTACAAGACCCCCCGCCACGCTGGCTTCATCGATGGCCAATTGGTACCACGCATCATCCTGACTGTCAGAAACATTGCTCAGAAACAAAGTGAAATTAGCCAGTTTGCCTTGCAGCACATCTGTGACGATAGCGTTTTCGACAGCCAATTGAGGTACTTCCCTTTTCAAGGTAGCATCTGACAACAACGTGCCCGGCAGATAATATTGGGTCACTTCTTCATCCACATACGGACACATACTCTGGCCGCCGCGCATTTTGAAAACAGGGCCGGTATGAGAGCCTGGATCCCGAACATCCAAACTGTAGTAATCCCCTTGATCGCTATCGGCCAACACATACCCGAAGGTGGTGGAGGTCGTTTGGTTGGTGCTGGTGGTTTTGGTTTCGGTATACGAAGAACTCATCGCAAAAGCCACTGTGAGGCCCACGCCATTCACTTCCACGCCAGTTTCATTGGCTACAGATGAATTGACACTGAATTCAAATACCTCTGTGTTGGTTTTGGAGTCTTCCACCGTAGTGGAGCTTTCGAAGATCACGCCTGCGTCGTAGGAATAGTTGGTAATGAGGGTGGACTCCAGCTTTTCACGCTCGTTGCGCGCCAGCAGGTTTTCCCATCCCTTGACCTGGTTGTTGTAATACGCCACACTATCCACAAACTCCGTGGCACTGCCAGGCACATAACCGGCCGGATAGGTGATGGAGTACGAATCGCCGGTGATGCCAGCAGACGATCGCGTGAAACTCGTATTGGGACTACCAAACCGCTGATCTGTCACATCGTAAAGCGAAGTGTACGCACCCGAGTTATTGGCTTTCAAGAATTCATCGCGCAGGAACCTCAGGTTGGGCAGCAGGTCAGTCTCAATGAAGTATTGCGAATATTGGAATGCCGTAGAGAACTCAGGGTTAAAGCGCAACGCGTTTTTCAGGCCGATTCGGTAGCCATCGACAACAGGCCCGATGCAATCGCCATCGCAATCAGCCTCGGGGATCATCTGAACATAGATACTGTTGCCATAGACGATATTGGTCGCATTTCCGATGAACACGTCCCCATCACCTCCTACAAAGGCCGGATCGTCGCTGGTACTCCAGCGCTGGGTGTTGGTCACTGTGTGCGCAATGGTGTTATTGTCTGTCCAAGCATAAGACTGCTCCACACCCACGCTCAGGTCATTGGTCACATCCACTTCGGTTTCGATCATGGCAAAAGGCGACCCCAACGAAGTAGTGACATCCATACCCAGGCTTACAGTCATATCGAAGCTATCGTCTTCGGCATTGGTCACTTCAAAGGAACGTTCGGTCGTGGTTGATGTGCCCGTTTCATAATAGGCATAACTGGACGAGCCGTGCGGATCGCGCAGGATCATCGACACGATATTAGGACCGGAGGTGACGAAATTGTTCCCTACCGGCCGTGCGCCGAAGACATATCCGCTAAACGTATCTCCATCCGGCCAAGAGGTAGTGATAGCTCCCCCTTTTCCACTGAATACGGTGACGGACATTGTCTTTTCGTAGGCACCTGCACCACCTGTTGCGGTGTTGGGCAACCCGCCTAAAAACTCGTAGAGCACCTGTCCGCGGTTGTTTAGCGGATAGGTCTGGCGAGCCGTTTTCACCGCCAAGTCATTCTGAATCTGCACCTCTCCATCCACCACAGGTACTTCGTCGGGAGGGGTCATCGCATCGGCATTGGTGTATTCCTCAAAAACCGACACGAGCATTTTGTAGGGCTTTCGCTGTGTGAAGATAGGGCCATCGGTGAGCCATTGGCCGTATCCATCACCACTCACCACCATCACTTCCGAGCCGTCTATCTCCACTTTGTCGTCCCAAAAGCGATCCACATCAGGATCTTCAGACGTCACCCGTACCGTAGGGTTCACACGCAAAACAATGTTGCGCTTGGTGTTGTAGTTCACACTATCAAAAGCATATCCCGAATTGTCATCGCCAGGCACAGAAAGCGTGGAGTCCTTTTCTGTGAATAGATTCAATGCATTGGTCAAATCGAACGTAGAGCCCACCAGCAAATTGCCAAAATCGGTATCGTCATAATCTCCGGCGTTAATGCTCAAAATGCTGTACCGCTCCGGCAACAGGTAAGCATAAAATTCACCGGTAGTCACGTCAGGAAAAAGTGTAATTCGGGTTCGTGTGTCGTCCAGAATCTCAAAGCCTGTGGTGCCATAATTTTCTTCTACACCCTCCTTCCAATAAGTATTGTCCCAAGTGCCTGTTGAATCGTTCTCCGAGTCTTTCAAGGAAAATGGTTTCTGTGATTGAAGGACCAAGGTGGCATTTCCAATATTATTGACTGATTTTCCCAGACCGGTGGACTTGGCCTCCTCTACAGGGCCACCTACCACTTTTCCGATCACTTTCACCAAAGTGCTATCCCTGAAAAAGGACGGATCGATATTGAAATCGGATTGGAAATCAAAGAACGTGCTGTCGGTGGGGAAATAGCCTCCACCTTTGAAAACATGGCCATTTCTTACCAATTGGAGCCTGTGCTCGCCAATGGGCACATCCAACTTGAAAAAACCATTCCCGTCTGTCACCACTGGCGAGCCGGACGAGCTGAGGGCCGTCACACCGTCCACTTCTACCTGAACTCCACTTACAGGGAATTGGGTGTTGGAGTAAAACACATAGCCTGTGACAGCAAAAGAGGATTTGTCAATGAAATTCACCCCGCTAAATGAGCTGGAACCAGGCGCCAAGAACCGACTGGCCTGAGTAGGCGAAAATTTGTGTGTGCCAAATGCTGGTGTGAAGGTGTAGAGCGAACCACTCGATGTGAATGGAATGCCTGACACCAAATAGTTTCCGTTGGCATCTGTGTAGCCTTTGACTGAAAGCTGTGATGCCGTTGGTTTTTCGGTGGACCATGTGGCATCTATCAGGCTGCCGTGGTGCTCGTGGAAGCTGAAACCTTCGCGCGACAAATCGTAGAAAAACGCTCCCGTGCCTTCGTTCAAGCGATAGTACGCGGAGATGCCGGTCTCTGTGCCGGATATGACACGCAATGACTCACGCAACACACTCTCATTCGTGGGTGCCTTTTTCCAAATCCGGATTTCATCCAAAACGCCTTTGAAATATTGGGTACCGGCTGCTGACCGGCCCATGTATACATCGTCATTGTTGCTGGGTGTAGCTAGTCCCGGAAAAAGAGCAGATTCTTTGAACCACTCGTCCGTTTCGTATATCACGAAAATCTTGAGGCTGTCTTCGGCGGTGCGAAGGGCAGAAACGTGAAAAAACTCACCGGGCTTTTCGGTAAAGTTCAAGGAAATGGTATTGGCCGGCCCACCTGCCTCGAAGGTGATCTCGCCCGGCGCGTAGGTTACGCTGTACTGTGTGCCTTTCTGAAAAAGGGTGGCCGGTGTAGTGCCGGTTGCGTCGGGTTTCACCCAGGCCTGAAAAGCGAACCCATTCTCCAGCGTCCAATCGGCGCTATTGAGCCTTGGTGAAATGCCCAAATAAGAAGAAGTACCATTCAGCGAGAGGCTTGATGCATTGAACTCATCCTCGGTCTCGGCGATGATCGTGACGCCCTCCACCGGAGAGCCTCCTTCATCTACAAACGTGACACGACCGGATACACTGCCGGACGGAAGCCTAAATCCCACTCCTTCGAGGGTATTGAGAAAATTCTCTTCAAATGCATAGAGTCCTTCGGCCTTCAGTTTGTATTCGTACATGACGCTGGCCTCTGCAAACTCATCCTTCCATGAGGTCACATCTTTGGAGACGGTGGCTACCTGAACGTATGAAGTTTCAGGCTCTGATAGCAACTTTCTGTAGATTCTAAAGAACGTGACTTGATCAAGAAAACGAGCCAACTCCCAAGTAAGTAGCACATAATCAGGATAATACCCTTTGGACACAAACATGTCCTTCTCAAAAGCCACCGGTGCAAACCGAATCAGCGGCATACCAACAAATGCCTGACCTGACGGGTTTAACGGTGCATTTTGAGAATTGAGCGCCGCGCTATTTATGATCACTTGGAACGTATCATTGACGCTAACTACTTGAGAGCCTGTATGGCCAATGTTGCTTGGCGGCTGCTGAGCCACCACGCCCACAGCCAGCATGCTCAGACATGCGATCAGTAGGAATAGTCTACTCCCTCCCGACCTGATAGATGGAAAACCCATGATCGTGAGGTATTAGTATTTGATAATGTAATATACCGCGGCGTTTTTCGGAGTTGTCTCGGAATCACCTCCACTCCACGTTCCAGTGTCCAGTGAATGGTTGTGAGCACCAGCACCTGTTGTGGTTCCTCCGTCAGTAGTCGGGTATTCTTTGGTGCGTGCTCCACCTGCATCCCCACTAGGCTGAATATTTATTCCACCGATTTGCGGATTCGTGTATCCATGCGTATGATTCCCCACTGAAACTGTGTAAACATTGAAAGCCGAATTTGGCAGTTTCGTTTGACTAGCCTGCAACGATCCAAGTGCTCTTGATGTATTAGCATCAGCATACCCGTCGCTCCTCGTACCGTTCACCCCTCGTAAAAACAAGCCTCGTAAATCGGGTACATTAAAGCTGGTTACTCCGGTCCCACCCCAATTTGTACCGATAGCCGCATACAGCTGAGCATATTGCGTATTCGTTGAAGCGTTCAATGTTGTGCCATCACAAAGTAACCAGCCTGTAGGGATGGTCGTAGTTGGTCCGGCATAAGCTATCACAGTTCCTACGGGTACTCCATTGCTGGCTGACCTTGCATAAGGTACTGCCTGCAAGGCCTTGTCGCTAATGGTAGCGTACGTGCCCCCGACCGTTTCGCGAACTTCCACCTTCAGGCTGAAATCGAAATTATTGAAATCCAAAGAGCCGAAAGTAACCGACCCGGAAGGTGTACCCTTGCCGACATTGGCCACAAATACACCATACGTATCAGAAGTAAGTGTATGCTCTTCTACGTACGACACACCTGTGCGATACACGGTGAACCGGACAGTCACGCCTGTAGAGGCCAGTGCCTTCCCTTCTCCATCAATGGCATAGCCTTGGAAGGAAAAGCCCAGGTTGCTGTATTGTGCTTGTGCTGTGTAGGTAATAGACAGTAGGAAAAAAACAGTCAAAAAAGAAAACAGGGTAATACTACCCAAACGGGTGTTTTTCAATGGAAATCTCATAGCGGTTTTTGTTGGATTTTTAATCAATACATTTATGTTCTCAATAGCTGATTCATTTAGGCTATACTGAATCAATACTAAAAATCCTGCGAAGACGTTTCTGCACCAAAAAAATGGTGAGTATGAACAGAAATTAGGTGAGTTTGGTAACGGAGCTGGGTTAGAGACCCAAATTCTTAGGTAAGAGCAGATCAAATCCGTCTCAGCTGCCGACACTAAAACTGCCCAAATCAGACAGGATGTCTCTGCGGTGTGCCCTTGAAATAGGGCATTTGTATTGACCCACGTAAAGGTACATTCCTTTGATCGCGTCAATTTTTCTGATGTTCACGGCAAATGACCGATGCGTTCGCACAAAATTGACATCCTTCGCTTCTTCCAAAAACCGATCAAGCGTATTGCGAACCATGTAATTTTTCCGATCCGTGACTATATCCAGGTAATTGTTGTCTGATTTGATGAAAAGAACATCCCGCGTGTCTAATCGCACCAGATCATGCCCCTCTTTTACCAAGAGTGTGTTGGTAGCCAGGTTGTTGCGCGCCCGGAAGAGTTCGATGGTGGTGAATAGGTCTTCCTGACTAAATGGCTTGAGCAAATATCCCACAGGGGCTGTCACTGCTGCCTTACGCACGGTATCAGGGTCCGAGTAGGATGTGAGATAAATATGTGGGATGTTCATCACTTCACTCACATACTTGGCCACCTCTACTCCGTCCTTGGGTGCATTCAGATTTATGTCCAGCATGATCAAGTCAGGGCGGTATTTCTGACATTTATCAATCGCCTCTTCAAAGTTTTTGGCAATGCCCGTAACCGTGTACCCCAAATCGGTCAGCATCTCCTTGATCATCTCTGCAATGATCAATTCGTCTTCTACGATCAATATGCGGAATATTGTCTTCATCTTAGAATTTAAAACCTAAACGTGCTCCCATTAGTTGCATATTAATTCATTTTCGTATTGAAATCACAAGCACAAATCAGAGCAAGAAGATAAAAAAATTTGGCAGCAAATGCACGCAACTAGGCGATAATTTGACAGTCGGTCATTCAGGCACTTTAGCAAATCGGTTTCTCGAGCAGAAATCCCTGTCCGTCTATTTTCACCACCTGTTTATATTTGCCACGACTTTCTAAACAGCCCACATGAAATACAAACGCGTGCTCCTGAAATTGAGCGGAGAGGCCCTGATGGGCGACAAACAACATGGCATAGATTCGAATCGACTGCAAGCCTATGCCAGAGAAATAAAAAAAGTACTTGAAGACGGGCTACAAATGGCTATCGTGATAGGTGGGGGCAATATTTTCCGAGGTGTGGACTCGAATAAATTGGGCATTGATCGTGTGCAGGGTGATTACATGGGCATGTTGGCCACCGTAATCAACGCCATGGCTTTGCAGAGCACACTCGAAGAACAAGGCATGTACACCCGCCTGATGTCGGGTTTGAAGATGGAACAGGTATGTGAGCCGTTTATCAGACGTAGAGCCATTCGTCATTTGGAAAAAGGCCGGATCGTGATATTTGGAGCAGGCATTGGCAATCCGTACTTCACCACAGATTCCACAGCCAGCCTGCGCGCCATAGAAATAGAAGCCGATGTGGTGCTGAAAGGCACCCGAGTGGACGGGGTGTACACAGCCGATCCGGAAAAAGATCCTTCCGCAACCCGATACTCGTCCATCACCTTTCAGGAGGTATATGAAAAGGGCCTCCAAGTGATGGATATGACGGCCTTCACGCTCTGTCAAGAAAATAAACTGCCTATCATTGTGTTTGACATGAACAAAGAAGGCAACCTGCAACGTCTCACAAAAGGAGAAGAAATAGGAACGCTAATAAGCTGATCAACGAAATGGAAGAGTTAGATTTTTACTTAGACACGGCCAATGAAATGATGGATAAGTCCGTCCAACACTTAAGAGACGCCTTGACAAAAATTCGAGCAGGAAAAGCTTCACCTGCCATGCTTGAGGGTTTGTTTGTGACGTATTATGACAACCCTACGCCCCTCAATCAGGTGGCATCTGTTACTACGCCCGACGCTCGGTCGCTGGTGATCAAACCTTGGGAAAAATCCATGATCTCTGAAATAGAAAAAGCGATCATCAACAGCGACTTAGGCCTAAACCCTCAAAATGATGGCGAAGTGGTGCGCATAAACATACCTATGCTCACCGAAGAGCGCCGACAGGGACTGGTGAAGCAGGCCAAGCATGAGGCAGAAAACAGCAAGGTGAGCATCCGCAATGTGCGCAAGGAAACAAACGAAGCGCTACGCAAACTGAAGAATGAAGGGGTATCCGAAGACGCTATAAAAACAGCGGAAGACAAAGTGCAAAAACTTACTGACAAACACACCGTGCTGATAGACTCTATCCTTGAAGCCAAGGAGAAGGATATTATGACGATTTGATTTCGGTATCCAACTTCTTCAAAATCGGTTTCAGCCGTTCCTTTAGCTCTGTTTGATTTTCGTCTGAGATCAGGAAAACTTTTTTATCCTGATCCAACACCAAATACGCTTCGTATTCCTTCCATCGGCATGTATGCCCCACGCCACCTCGGCTGTGCATCGTTTGCGACTTGTTCGCCTCCACGATTTTCACACAATCTATGCGCTCAAATGCATGCTCCTCTTTCTGAAAGGCTCTGCCCATGATGGCATTGTAGGTTACGTACTTTCGTTTGGCTAAATCCACTTCCAGTATCGAAAAGGATGTCCATACGATGATGATCAACAGTGAAAGCACAAGGCAAATCAAAAATCCCAACGGATTGTTCATTCGCACGGTCAAGGCAATGATGCCCAACATGCACAAGGCGGTAAACAACATCCTGAACTGACTTGGAATAATTCGGCCTTGATTGATGCGTATTTTACTCATTATGCAAAATTTTCATTCATTTTTTAAAAATCTGATAAATATTCCAATCATCTATTCAATCAAAACTAAAAAATGCGAGTTTTGTTGGCATTGTCAATTACTAGTAAAGCAATGGTAGCAAAGATATGTGTGGAATCGTGTGTGCATTTGATCTGAAGGTAAACGCCGAAGACCTTCGTCCCCAAGTTTTGAAAATGGCCAAACTGATCCGCCATCGCGGGCCGGACTGGTCAGGTATATATGCCAATGATAAGGCACTTTTGGCGCATGAGCGCCTCGCCATCGTAGATCCTGTGTCGGGAGGGCAACCCATCGTCAGCCGCGACGGACAGTTGGTGCTGGCCGTAAATGGTGAGATCTACAACCATCAAGACATCAGAAAAACGCTGGATTATGACTTCCGCACGCAATCGGATTGTGAAGTGATCATGGCACTTTATCGCACGGACGGAGTAAATCTTTTTGAAAAACTGCGGGGCATGTACGCTTTTGCTCTATACGACCATGCTACCCAATCCTACCTGATCGGGCGCGATCACATGGGCATCATTCCCCTCTATATCGGTTGGGATGGATTAGGCCAACTCTTCGTGGCATCCGAACTGAAGGCGCTGGAAGGCGTGTGCAACATCATCGAGCCGTTCCCTCCCGGTCACTACATGACGCAAGATACTAAAAAACCACAGCCTTGGTATACGCGCGATTGGTTGGAGTTTGAAGCCGTAAAAGACAACAGTTCTAGTATTGATGAATTGCGCAGCGCTTTAGAAAACAGCGTGCACAGTCATTTGATGTCCGATGTGCCTTATGGCGTGCTGCTTTCTGGCGGACTCGATTCGTCCATCATTTCGGCCATCACCAAAAAATTCGCCCCCAAGCGTGTGGAGAGCGACGATACCAAAGAAGCATGGTGGCCACAACTTCATTCCTTTGCCGTTGGACTGGAGGGTTCGCCCGATTTGGCTGCTGCGCAAAAAGTAGCCGACCACATCGGCACCATCCACCATGAGGTCAAATTCACTATTCAGGAAGGTTTGGATGCCTTACGCGATGTGATCTACCACTTGGAAACGTACGATATGACGACCGTGCGTGCCTCCACGCCCATGTATCTGCTCGCTCGTGTGATCAAATCTATGGGCATCAAAATGGTGCTGAGTGGCGAGGGAGCCGACGAGCTTTTTGGTGGCTATTTGTACTTCCACAAAGCGCCAAATGCGCAGGCATTTCATGAGGAGACAGTGCGCAAACTGAAAAAACTTCATTTATACGACTGCTTGCGTGCCAACAAAGCGCTTTCTGCGTGGGGTGTAGAAGGTCGGGTGCCTTTTCTAGACAAAGACTTTATGGATGTGGCCATGCGGCTCAACCCGAAAGACAAAATGAGCGGGCCGGGCAAAATGGAGAAATGGATTTTGCGAAAGGCTTTTGAAGATTACTTGCCCGAGAGCATCGCCTGGCGACAAAAAGAGCAATTCTCCGATGGTGTAGGCTATTCCTGGATCGACACGCTGAAAGCTACTGTGAGTCAATTGGTGTCAGACGATGAGCTAAATGCCGCCGCGATCAAATTCCCGGTGAATCCACCTCGCAACAAGGAGGAATATTATTACCGGAGCATTTTTGCCGAGCATTTCCCCTCTGAAACAGCCGCCCGCACGGTTCCATCTGTGCCATCGGTGGCGTGCTCCACACCCGAGGCGCTGGCGTGGGATGCTTCGTTCCAAGACCAAAATGACCCATCCGGCAGAGCAGTAAAGGTGCATGAGATGAGTTATTGAACGTCATTCTTCGAGTACCTCAGAGTAACAACAGCTTTGTTAGAAGATTAGGTTGGTCTAACTTACCCCAATGAATGAAATCAGCGGATTTGGCATCATTCTCTTGTTCCTTATTGGGAGCTTAATATTTGTGGTCGTGACCCTGCTGGTGGGGCGCATCTTGCGTCCTGTAAGGCCCAATCCTGAGAAACAAACCACTTATGAATCGGGTGAAGACCCTGCACATTCAGCCTTGGGGCAGTTCAATGTGCGGTTCTACGTCATTGCACTCATTTTCATTCTCTTTGAAGCCGAACTGGTCTTTTTGTTTCCTTGGGCGATCGTGTTTGGCGATGCGCAACTCATAGAAGAAACCAACGGACTTTGGGGAAGGTTTTCGCTCATAGAAACCTTCATTTTTATTGGCATACTTGGACTAGGGCTTATCTACGTGTGGGCCAAAGGCATGCTCGAATGGGTGAAACCAAAACCGCGTACTTCTGATTATCAAAGTAAAATTCCGGACAAAGCGTATGACCGATACACCCATTGACATGAGCAAAACCGGCGATGGTGGCATCATCATCTCCAACCTCGACGATCTGCTAAACTGGGCGCGGTTATCTAGCCTATGGCCAATGGGGTTTGGCTTAGCGTGCTGCGCCATTGAGTTTATGGCCACAGCCACTTCGGCATATGATCTCGATCGCTTCGGCATTTTGCCACGTATGTCACCTCGCCAATCCGACGTGATGATTGTGAGCGGCACGGTCACGTTCAAAATGGCCGATCGGGTGCGCAGGCTCTATGAACAAATGCCTGAACCGCGCTACGTGATTTCGATGGGCTCTTGTGCCAACTGTGGCGGCCCGTATTGGGAGCATGGCTATCATGTGGTGAAAGGCGTGGATCAAATCATACCTGTGGATGTCTATGTGCCCGGCTGCCCTCCCCGACCAGAGGCGTTGATTGGCGGCTTTCTGAAATTGCAAGAGAAAATACGCGGCGAATCGGTGCTGCGACCAAAGGCATTGGAGAAAATTTTGGAGGAAAGAAATGCTTGATCAAATCCAACAATTGCTTTCGGATCAGATTCAGGGAATTTCCTTGGAGCCAATCCCCCACTCCACTCCTGCGGGTTTCATCATTCCTTCGGCAAACATTCATGCCGTGTGTGAATTACTGCATAGCCATCCCTCTTGCTATTTCGATCATTTGGCATGCTTGTCGGGTGTGGATGATGGCGTAGAGGCCAACACGATGGAAGTGGTGTACACACTGTATAGCATTCCTCATGACGTCCATCTTTCGCTAAAAGTAGTATTGAATCGGGCATATCCTGAAGTAGCATCTGTCTGTGATATTTGGCGAGGGGCCAATTGGCACGAACGGGAGGCGTATGATTTGTTCGGCATTCAATTCAGCAATCATCCCGACCTGCGGCGCATTCTTTTGCCAGCCGATTGGGTGGGATTCCCCATGCGCAAAGACTATGAGGAAGACACGGCCTATCACGGCATGACCATCAAACATCCAGACGTTCTGAAGCCGTGAAGCAGACCACCTACCAATATAATGACCAACACCTGAGTGTATCAGAACCGCTAAAGTTCTCCGAAAAGGAACTGAAGTCAGAGGAAATGATCTTCAACCTAGGGCCACAGCATCCGTCTACACATGGTGTGCTTCGGCTGGAGGTAATCACCGATGGAGAGATCGTGAAGGAAGTGGTGCCGCATATTGGCTACTTGCACCGTTGTTTTGAAAAGCACGCGGAGAAACTGCCCTACAATCAGACCTTGCCATTCACTGACCGCATGGATTATGTGGCGGCCATGAACAACGAATGGGCGTTTGCCATGGGCGTTGAGCGCATGTTGGGCATTGACAAAGACATACCCAAACGGATCGAATACATTCGTGTGGTGGTGGCAGAATTGAACCGAATCGCCTCCCACTTTGTGGCCATTGGCACCTACGGCATGGACATTGGCGCGTTTACGCCGTTCCTGTGGATGATGCGCGATAGAGAGACGATCCTGCGCATGCTCGAGTGGGTTTCGGGCGCGCGCATGCTCTACAACTACATCTGGATTGGCGGTTTGTATTACGATCTTCCGGTTGGATTTGAGGAACAATGTCAGAAATTCTGCACTTACCTGAAGCCAAAATTGAAAGATGTAGATGACCTACTGATCACCAACAAAATATTCATTGATCGTACCGCCAATGTAGGTGTGCTGGACAAGCACTTAGCCATCAACTATGGTGTAACAGGTCCCAATCTTCGTGCAGCAGGGATGTGTTATGACTTGCGCAAAGTAGATGGGTATGGCGTGTATCCTGAACTGCAATTCGACGTACCCATTGGCACTGGCGAAAAAGGCACTACCGGCGATTGCTGGGATCGCACGTGGGTACGCATGCAAGAATGCCATCAGTCCTTGCGAATAATTGAGCAATGCTTGGAAAAATTGATGACTGAACACAAGCGCTCCGCCGATTTTGATCCGAGAGCATTTGTTCCAAAGAAAATTCGACCGAAAGAGCAAGAACTCTACGTGAGAGCAGAAAATCCCAAGGGCGAATTAGGTTTCTACTTCCGTGCCGACGGCCGATCAGATATTCCATTGAGATGCAAGTCTCGCGGACCCAGTTTTTCACATCTTTCCGTATTGCCCGAAATATCCCGAGATGTCATGCTGGCCGATCTTTTCGCCATCGTCGGTTCACTCGATTTGGTGATGGGCGAGGTAGATCGGTAACTTTAGAGAATGAAGATTTTTTCTGCTACGCAAATCCGTCAAGCGGATAGTTATACCATCGAGCATGAACCGATTGCTTCAATAGACCTTATGGAGCGTGCGTCAGTGGCATTTTGCCAGAAATTCACAACCCTTTATACAGCTCAAAATCAACATGTTTTGATTTTTTGCGGAACTGGAAACAATGGTGGAGACGGACTTGCCATCGCTCGAATATTGGCGCAGAATAGCTATAGGGTTAAAGTTTCCGTATTGGGAAATGTTGCCACTGCGACGGTCGATTTTCTTGAAAATTTTAAACGCTTACCCCATTCAATACTCAACACTTCCATTACCGCTCATGCCGATTTTCCGCTACTCTCCGACCATGAAATCATCATCGATGCGCTGTTCGGTTCGGGGCTGAATCGACCGATAGAAGGTCTTGCTGCCGATTTAATTCATCACATCAATGTGTCGGGGGCTTCTATTGTTTCGATTGACATTGCCTCCGGACTCTTTGCCGACAAGCACACACCCGGTTCGGCCATAGTCCAACCGGATCAGACCATTACATTTCAGCTACCCAAGTTGGCTTTTTTCTTGCCCGAAAACGATCGATACGTTGGTGCATGGCATGTAGTAGATATTGGTCTCAATCAGGAGTTTATAAACAATCAGGCAACCTCGCATTTCTTTCTTCAAAAAGAAGATGTAGCCCCGCTACTTCCTGTGAGGAAAAAATTTGGTCATAAAGGTGACTTTGGGCGGTTGCTTTTGGTGGCAGGGGGTCAGGGCAAGATGGGCGCAGCAGTGCTAGCCGCGCGTGCAGCGCTTAGGTCGGGCGTGGGGCTGCTATACGCACACTCACCCAAGGTAGGGAGAGATGTTTTGCAAGTTTCTGTTCCGGAAGCGATGGTTATGGAAGATGGTAATGACGCTGTAATCACCGCCATTTCAGCATGGCAACAGATGGACGCCATCGCCATAGGGCCGGGCATTGGTACGCAAGCTGAAACGATACAGGCGCTGCAACAACTTATTAAAGTTTGGAAAAAACCTTTGGTGCTAGATGCCGATGCGATAAACTGTTTGGCGCTGCAACCAGATTTACTCAAGGAGTTGCCAAACGATTCTATCCTAACACCTCATCCGGGAGAGTTTCGCCGATTGGTAGGGGATTGGACGGACGATTTTCATAGGTTGGAGTTACTCTGTTCGTTTTGCCAAAAACACCAAGTAAATATGGTGTTGAAAGGAGCACATTCGGCCATTTGCGATAGCTGCGGAAATGTCTATTTCAATTCGACAGGCAACCCGGGAATGGCCACCGGAGGTAGTGGCGATGTGCTCACGGGCATCCTCGGCGCACTACTGGCGCAAGGGTTAACCCCCTCCGAAGCGCTCCGTTTGGGCGTGTATATCCATGGTTTGGCAGGAGATATCGGTGCAAATGCCCTTGGAGAAATAAGTTTGGCAGCTTCAGACATTATCGATTCGCTTCCGCAGGCCTTCGCTCAATTGAAAAACTAAATCATTGATTATCAAATAATTATAGGTTGATTCTCAACTCGTGTAAGGGAAATCAAGTATGGAAATTGTTGAAGAAATAGCGCCCGAAGACAAAAAGTTGTCGACTGAGGTAGAACTATGGCAAAAAATTTGCGTATTTTGTATTCAACTATGCATACTAAACTACTCACCATATCGTTGGCCCTCGTGCTCAGTGGTGCTGTGTATGCCCAGGATTCATCGATTGGTTCAGAAAAAAATCCATTCGCTCAGAATCTTCAGGAAAACAAAATCGACATTTATCCAAACCCTGCCGTAGAGTATCTCATCGTGCAGGTATCGAATTCCCGTTTGCAGAAGGCGCAGTTCGAGATGCATACGCTTATCGGCAATCAGCTGAGCATACAGGTGGAAGATTTAGGGAATGGAAAGTACCGAATACCCGTCGAAAATTTTTCTACCGGCTATTACTTCCTCATTGTAAAGGATGAAGTCACTAGGTTCAAGCGGGCTTTTAAGTTTCTGAAAGATTAGTTATCCGGCCGAAGGTAAAAAAAATAAAAACCCTGACGATACCGTCAGGGTTTCCTTTTTGGATTTGGTCTCCCTTTTTTATTGATAATACTTGTTGAAAAGTGCCTCGTATTCGGCGGCAATTTCCTTCTCGTTAGCCGCTCTAAACGCCCGCGCCAGCTCATTAATGATGATCACATTCTTTTGCATTTCCTGCTCATTGAGGACATCATTGGCCACCATATAATCCAACATTTGGGTGGATTGCTTGCTGGTCTTTTGCGCCACATCGATTGCCAAGTCACGCTCACCAACCTGCAGCAGATGACTCACCTGAATCACCGAAAAGTAATCATACGGTATGGACTCATGCGGTATTGCCTCCAGACACTTCAGCAAAACTGCCTTGGCCTTTTCATAGTCACCCACAGCCAGGTACTCCTCGGCAAGGGTATTGAACGCCGATCGCAGATTTTGGCAAAATCCGCGGTAATCCTCAGAAAAATAAATGTCGGTCTGGTTCAAACTCGTCCAACTGAATTTATTCATCATATTGTCATACATCACCTCTTTGTTCACCAGCTGCTCTTGAGAAACCACAGGCAACAATCGATAACAAATACCTTCATGCACGATGTTCTTGGAGATATCTACATTGAAGTGCGACATGGAGGTATAGTTGAAATAAATTGGACGCTCCCAGTTGGCATTGATAATCAAATCCAAAATGGCCAAATCCTTCTTCTCCAAGCCATTTCCCTTGATGCGGAAGACCATTTGATCCACCACATACGGATCTAAATCATCGGGCAACATCTCTCTCACCTTGGTGGTGTCAATGTTATTGAGCACCAGAGATCTTGTGGGCACTGAATTGTACTCACTGATAGACGTAGGCACACGCAATGCAGGGTGCTCTTGTCTGATCAACTCAAAATATTTCTTGATATCAATAGCCGATCCTTTCAATTGCGGACTTTCGTAAACGGGCAAGTAATCGTTCAATCCGCCTAATTGGTAATGCTTGGCGGTTAGGCCAAACGGAAGCGGAGTGGACTCATATGCCGGTCGCATCATCTGCTCGACATACCAGTCAGTATTGAAGTAGCTCAGCACTATGACGCGCACATCTGTGCGATAGCCTTCTACCTCTTGCAAGTACCAAAGCGGGAAGGTGTCATTGTCGCCACCTGTAAACAGAATGGCATTTGGTGCACACGAATCCAAGTAGTTCTTGGCGGCTGCTATCGAAAATCTTCGGCCTGAGCGGTCATGATCGTCCCAATTTTCGCTGGCCATGAGTGTAGGTATGCCTAGCGCCAACAACAACGCCACGGCTGCACTGGCACGCGCATTTCGGATGATTAAAAGGAAAATTTCATAAATAGCCAACACGCCGAATCCAACCCAGATAGCAAACACATAGTATGATCCGGCGTAGATATAATCACGCTCACGCGGCTCCACGGGTGGCGAATTGAGATAAAGCACCAGCGCTATGCCCGTGAGGAAAAACAACATGACCGTGGAAGCGAAATACTTCGGTGACTTGCGCATCTGCACCATCAGTCCGAGTACGCCGAGCAAAAGCGGAAGGGCGTAGTATAGATTTCGTCCTTTGTTTTCCAAGATTTCATCGGGCACACTTTCGCCTGTGTTGATCATCATGGCTTGGGCGCCCTGCATGTCACTTTCTCTGCCGGAGAAATTCCACAGGAAATAACGCATGTACATATAACCGACCTGGTGCTTGAACATAAAGGCTAGGTTATCCGAGAAGGTCGGCTTTTCCCCCTGACGCAATCCGGTCACTTCTCTGTACTTACGCACATGATTGGGATCGCTGCTGTACATTCTAGGCAGAATGGTCAAATGAGTGGGATCATACTGGTAGTTCACCTTATAATCCTTGATCTCATACTTATCTTCTCCCCTCTTATACACAGGTGCTCCCTTGGTCTGGTCGATCAATTCGGCCGTGTAATACTGTCCTTTAAACAATGGACGGCTGCCGTACTGCTCTCGCTTAAGATAAGAGACGAATGAGATGATTTCCTCAGGGTTGTTTTCATCAATGGGCGGGTTGTAGCCGGATCGAATGAGCACGATGGCGTAAGACGAATAGCCAATCATTATGAAAGTGAAACACAATAAGGCGGTATTGAGGATGTACTTTGCCTTGCGAATGGAATATCTGATTCCGAAGATCAATGCACCCAAGAAAACCAATGCAAAGAATATCACACCTGATCCGAAAGGCAATCCGAACGAATTGACAAAAAGAATCTCAATAGAGCCTGCAACAGATGGCAATCCCGGTATGATACCCACCATGATAATGAGGATGATGGCACTGGAAATAAGCAGCGTGGAGATGATGCCCCACTTAGTCACCTCTTCCTTGTAGTTGAAATAAACGATCAATCCCAATACCGGAATGGTCACCAAGTTGAGCAAATGCACTCCGATGGACAAGCCCATCATGTAGGCAATCAGGATGAGCCAACGGGCGCGATCGGACTCAGACTCCTTATTCTCCCATTTCAAAATAGCCCAAAAGACAAATGCTGTGAAGAAAGATGACATGCCGTACACCTCGGCCTCCACCGCCGAAAACCAAAACGAATCAGAAAAGGTGCAGGTCAATGCAGCGACAAGTCCGGCTCCCAGCATGAGCATCTGCTCAGTGCCTGTTTCCGCACCCTTTTTTACTTGCAGGATTTTACCCGTAAGATGGGTCACTGACCAGAACAAAAACAAAATGGCAAATGCACTACTAAGCACGCTAAGCATATTTACCCAATAAGCTACCTGCGTGACATCACCCATGGCCAACATGGAAAACATGCGTCCTACCAACAAAAAGAACGGGGCACCCGGGGGGTGTGGCACTTCTAACTTATAGGAACAGGCGATGAACTCGCCGCAATCCCAGAAACTGGCCGTAGGCTCCACAGTCAGTGTATATACAATCATGGCAACCGCAAACGCGACCCACCCACCTATGTTATTCAATTTTTGGTATGTCATGCTAAAAAAATGTAGGGGCGAAATTAGTAATTAAAAGACTAAATACGTTGGAGCTACACGAACGGGTTCTAATTTTGCCCACTCTTAAGAAAACCATGCCCATGCGGCTTATTTTGCCCCTCCTTTTCCTGATTTTGTCAATTAATCAAGCACGGGCTCAGCAGGCACCCAAAATCGACAGTGTGCACATGGTGCTGCTCAATCCCTACGTGCAAATAGCTGCCACTGACGCACTCAACCAGCTCTACAATTTCAAATTTGACGAAAGCATGCGCAGCATGAAGTACCTCAAATACGAGTATGGGTGGCATCCCCTGCCCTACTTCATGATGGGGCTCAACTATTGGTGGCGCATCCAGCCGAACATGAACAACACCGAGTACGACGACACCTTCAATGCGTACATGGACACGGCTATCTATGTGGCGGAGCGCTTGCACGAAGAGGCCAATCCCATTGAGGGTGCCTTCTTTTTGGCTGCATCGTGGGGTTTCAAGGCGCGACTCCACTCGGATAGAGAGAATTACAGCAGAGCCGCATTGGATGGCCGCAAGGCGCTTAAGTACCTGAAAGAATCGCGCGATTATACCGAGTACAGTCCTGAGTTGCTTTTTGGTGACGGATTGGTGAACTACTACGCCAAGTGGATCCGTGAAAATTACCCGATGCTTCGGCCGCTAATGGCCTTTTTCCCAAAGGGCGATAAGAACCTCGGCGTGCAGCAGCTCCGTGAAGTGGCGCGTAATGCTTTTTATGCGCGCACCGAAGCACAGTATTACATCATGACGATCATGTTTCATGATTATGACAATTACTCAGAGGCCATGCAGGTATCGGAGTATCTACACACCACCTACCCCGACAATGCGTTTTTTCATCGGTGGTATGCAAGGGTGCTGTACCAAAGCGGTAGGCGAAAGCAGGCCGAGGAAGTGTGTATGAATATCCTCGCGCGGTTGGATAGCGGCATGGTGGGATACGAGAGCGAATCGGGCAGATATGCGTCGTTCTTCTTGGGAAGCATTCATCGCAATAGAAAAGATTACCCAAAAGCCGAGCATTATTTCTACCGAGCTAAACTTTTTGCTGAAAAGGCAGGATCTACAGACAAGGGTTATTATTACCAAACGCTCTATTACCTAGGGGAGATCGCGTTTCAAAAAGGGGAGAAAGAAAAAGCCAAATACTACTATAAACTAGTAAAGAAAATGGCTGATCGGAAGGATGGCGCCTATGAAAAAGCCAAGCAGGGGTTGAAGGATATGTGAGGGTAGACGTGAGATTGGAGATAATAGATATGAGACTATAGGTTGGAGATAATAGACTTTGAGTCAGTTAAAAATGGCAAGCCACTTCTCATTGTTTGCCTCCACGGAAAAGTCCTTCCGTACCGTTTCCATTCCTGCAGCACCTATTATTTTTCGCAAGTCGGCATCCTCGATTAACCTTGCTAATTTTTCTACCCATTCGGTGCTGGTGCCGGCCAAAAAGCCATTTTCACCGTCTTTGATAATCACCGAATTCACGCCCACAGGCGACATGATAGTAGGTATGCCCAATGCCATGTACTGTAGGCCCTTCATGGCGCACTTGCCGCGCGTCCATTCATTGTCGGGCAGAGGCATTACACCAATGGACAATTCTGACAAGTCGAAAGCTTCCGTTTCGCTGCGCCAAGGAACACCTTGAATGCCAAGCGTTGGCTCCACATAGGTAGGGTCACCAATTAGTTTGAAGTATACGCGATCTCCATACTTCGCCTTGATCTCTCGAAGTGCCGGCACCAAAGTCTCGAAATGCTTAATAGTAGAAAAACTGCCTGTCCACCCGATGCACACCCGATCGTTTGTTGGTTTTGGCTCAAGAGCATAGCGCGCCATGTCCACGGTGCTGGGGATAATCGAAACGTTCGGGTTGAATTGACGAGCGTAAATTGCCAAGTATTCGTTTCCGGCAATGATTCGATCACTCACAGAGATGATGCGACTGATTTTGTCGGGCGTTTTGAGCTTGTTGAAAATGCCCTGATTGGGGTTTTCATCCTTTAGCCAAATGGCGTCATCAAAATCATAGATGATCGTTGCGCCCGATTTGGCCAATCGCCGCTCGATGAACGACCCGAAGAAATAGGCATCTCTATATATGTAAATGAAATCATACCTTTTTGCTCGTCGGATGTCTTTGAGTCTGCGGAAAAGTGTTTTCAGCCCGATCCGAATTTTCCTTACATAATTGCCCGGGGCATAAAATATTCGATCCTCTGTGGCCGTGAGTAGTGGGGAAAAATCGCATTGAAATCCGGCAGCCTCCAAAAAAGGAACATACTGCTCATGGCGATAGCGCTGGCCCGGCGAGCGGTCTTTGCGGTGCAATACAAGGAAGAGGATGCGTTTTTTCAAAGCGTGATAACTTTCAGAGGAGTATGCGCTGCTATGAGATCAAAGTCGCGATCGTTGTGAGCCAACTCCAAATCATATGAAATCGCATACCAAGCGATTAAGCAATCTTGGGATTTACGAATTGTGACTCCCCTTTTTCTCAAGTTTCGATACATAGTGGCCGCTCCCACACTGCTCGCCCATGCATCGGCTTCTAATAGATCAAGTTCTGAAATAAGCTCTTTGACTAAATAGAACTGCCTATCGTCTCGAATGCCTTGCAGTATTTCTTGAATGATGGGCATGCAAATATGAAAATGATAGTGGTTACGAATTTTTTCATTCAGCAATTCCGTCAGATTTGTTTGCTTCTGTGCAAGGAAATCGATCCAAACCGTGGTATCGAATATCATTTTAGGCTCTTTCCTTTTCTCCATTCATCCAGATTTCCATCCCATTCCACCTTACCCAATTTATCCAAAATGCCGTTCCTCTTGCGCATTCTGATGGCCTCTTCGAGCGCCCTATTAACCGCCTCCCTCTTCGTCTTGGATTTGCTCAACACTGTGAACTCGTGCAATAAGTCTTCGTCCAGATCAATATTCGTTCTCATGATACACCAATTTTAAGATAAATATACACCAAAAATCAGTCCCATTTAATTTCATATCATTTGTGCGAAAATGACCTTAGCCATACTTTATCCATGCTTTATCCATACAGCATCTACCCTCTATCTCACTACTCTCCGGCCATCCACCGCTCATACCATTTCTGAAAAACATACAGCGCCCAGATCGAACCATGGACGTCACCGGGGTTGGCGCTCATGAGTTTGCTGCGCAAATGCATCACCTCCTCAGGCACAAATAGCCCCTGCGCCTGTAGGTTATCCCGATTGAACAGCGTCGCGTCTAAATCGGCTAGCAGTTCATTTTTCAGCCAGTGTAACAGGGGCACTTCAAAGCCCTTCTTTGGTCGGTGATAGAGCTCTGAAGGTAAAATTTCTTTGAATGCATCTTGCACGATGCGCTTGCGTTGATTGCCCTTTACTTTAAAATCGGCCGGCAATGATCGGGCAAATGCCACCACGTCTTTGTCCAAAAACGGCACACGCACTTCCAGCGCATTGGCCATTGACATCAAGTCTACCTTGGTGAGCATATCGCCGGGCAGCAGCACTTGAATATCCGCCAGCAAATAGTCATTGAAATCCGGATTTTCAGCCAAAAAGTGCCTTTTGAACGTTTCGATTTTCTCTACATCCGGCAAAGATTTCAGCATTCCGCTCGGGTCATTGGTCAAGGAGGCCAAAAACCAATAGCGCTCGTGAGGTGTCATCTTCAGCATTTCACCAAAGCGATCGGCACGTCTGAATAGATTGCTCCATTTGCCCGAACGCGACTGTGGCAATTGCCTAACCAGCGGATGAGCCGCCTTGATCAGTTTATTGGTGAATGAGTCATCGAGCGACTGCCTCAGTGCCATGTGTTTGTAATATCCGCCAAAAAGTTCATCTGCACCATCGCCGGAAAGGGCCACCTTCACATGGCTGCTTACATGCTTCGATAAAATGTAGGTGGGGATAGCCGACGAATCGGCAAAGGGCTCGTCAATGTAGGAAAGGATAGCGTCCAGATCGTGGAGCAGGTCGTTGTTGGTGAGTTTGAAGGTTGTGTGGTTGGTATTAAATTTTTTGGCTACCCGCTCGGCGTATGTGGTTTCGTCAAAAAATGGATGATCTGTATAGCCGATAGAAAAGGTGCTGATATGTGCATGATGCCTGCTCGCCAATGCCACTATGGCCGACGAATCTGTGCCTCCACTCAAAAAAGACCCGAGGGGCACATCGGCAATCAACCGCCGCTGTACCGATTGCTCCAGCAATGAAACCAATTGACTTTGCGCATGTTCATACGACAATGACGATGTGGTAGCTTGGCCATATTCCCAAAAAGTGCCCTCCTCCGCTCCTGCCGCACCTATTTTCAGAAAATGTCCGGGTGCTACTTTCCGCACGCCTTGCAACATTCCCATTTCACCGGGCAGGTAATTCAGTTTCAAATACCAATACAATGCGTCTTGATTGATCTGTCGCTGAAACGGATACGCCATCACGGCTTTCATTTCCGATCCAAAAAACAATTGTCGTTCGTCTTGGTAGATGTGCAGCGGTTTGATGCCCATGCGGTCGCGGGCGAGCATCAGGGTATCTTTTTCCTTGTCGTAGAACGCAAAAGCAAAAAAGCCATTGAGATCGGGCAGGCAATCGGCCCCTCGGTGAATGAGCAAATGAAGCAGCACCTCTGTGTCGCTAGTGGAAACAAAATCTAGAGGCGGCAGACTTTTCTTCAGTTCCTGAAAATTGTAAATCATGCCATTGAAAACCAGTACAAATCGGCCGGAGGGATCCGTCATGGGTTGGTTGGCCTTAGCTGAAGTATCCATGATAGAAAGGCGCGTATGCCCCAAACCCACCGAACCCTGCACGAACGTGCCCGAGGCATCCGGTCCGCGAAATGCCAATGCCTTGACGGCCTGATCCAATTCGGCATGGAGGGACTTTCCCTTGTTAAACTGATAAAAACCCGTGATGCCGCACATAGTGCGAAAGTAGTTATTGGTTATTGGTTATTGGTTATTGGTTATTGGTTATTGGTTATTGGTT